>OIWS01000002.1_pt1 | contig 430617 bp, 319 predicted proteins | sample 1587611 | NCBI WGS metagenome assembly OIWS01 (sample SAMEA3888919, study PRJEB22519) | human gut metagenome | biome: human gut; feature: human-associated habitat; material: faeces | place: Denmark | collected 2010 | reverse complement strand
TTAAACCACATGTTCCTCCGCTTGTGCGGGCCCCCGTCAATTCCTTTGAGTTTCATTCTTGCGAACGTACTCCCCAGGTGGATAACTTATCGCTTTCGCTTAGTCACCGACTGTGTATCGCCGACAACGAGTTATCATCGTTTACTGCGTGGACTACCAGGGTATCTAATCCTGTTTGCTCCCCACGCTTTCGTGCCTCAACGTCAGATATAGTTTGGTAAGCTGCCTTCGCAATCGGTGTTCTGTATGATCTCTAAGCATTTCACCGCTACACCATACATTCCGCCTACCGCAACTACTCTCTAGCTCAACAGTATTAGAGGCACGTTCAGGGTTGAGCCCCGAAATTTCACCTCTAACTTATCAAACCGCCTACGCACCCTTTAAACCCAATAAATCCGGATAACGCTTGAATCCTCCGTATTACCGCGGCTGCTGGCACGGAGTTAGCCGATCCTTATTCGTACGATACTTTCAGACAGATACACGTATCTGCGTTTACCCTCGTACAAAAGCAGTTTACAACTCATAGAGCCGTCATCCTGCACGCGGCATGGCTGGTTCAGACTTGCGTCCATTGACCAATATTCCTCACTGCTGCCTCCCGTAGGAGTCTGGTCCGTGTCTCAGTACCAGTGTGGGGGGTTAACCTCTCAGTCCCCCTATGTATCGTCGCCTTGGTGAGCCGTTACCCCACCAACTAGCTAATACAACGCATGCCCATCTCTAACCATCGGAATTTTCAACCATAAAAGATGCCTTCTATGATATTATGGGGTATTAGTACCAATTTCTCAGTGTTATCCCCCTGTTAAAGGTAGGTTGCATACGCGTTACGCACCCGTGCGCCGGTCGCCAGCAAAAGTAGCAAGCTACTTCCCTGATGCCCCTCGACTTGCATGTGTTAGGCCTGCCGCTAGCGTTTATCCTGAGCCAGGATCAAACTCTCCATTGTATAAAATATAATAGATTTTAAGAGTCCTGACTATTTAAGTCTTTAGAGTTTCCTCTTTAGAATTGATGGATAAATACTACATTTTCTCTTGTTTTTCTCAAACAATTCCAGTAATTCAAAGAACCTAATTTGGTTGCTAAAATCTCAAGCTGAACCTCTCTTTCGTCTGAATTATTTTCAGTTCGAAAGGGACTGCAAAGGTAAGAAACATTTTTTAATTTCCAAACACCTTAGCGTTTTTTTCAACTTTCATCTCGGCAAGAACTCGTTGCTAAACTACCGTTGGTTTCGTTTAGCGGGTGCAAATGTAGCGACTTTTTCATTCCCTCCAAACTTTTCAGCACTTTTTTTTCATTTTTTTTGACTTTTTCTTGGCACACAAACAGTAAACAACTTAATAGCAGTAACTTACAAACAATACAATCTACGTTCACACTTAATTCAACAACTTGACATTGATTATCAATGTATTACTATCAAACTATAAAAAAAAGGCCCCCTTTAGTGAATAATAATGCATTTTTTATTATATCTTGCTAGCGCTTATAAAGCCATAACAGCTTTAGATATCTAACTTACTTATATTACATCTCAACTAAACAATTAATCAATAATCAATCAACCTAAACTAACACAAGATTATGAAAACAAAATTTTTCACTTTACTTGCTGTTGCTGGGCTAGTATGCTCTGCATTGTCAAGTTGCAGCAATGACAACAAAGACGATAGCGGTGATAGCGGTGGAAACGGCGGCGGTGTCGCCGGTCTGCATGTCGACCAAACCGAAATTACCAGTAGCCTGACTCAAGCTACAACTTTCAAAATCGTCGCAAATGCTGATGCCACTTGGGAGCTAAAATACACCTCCCACAGACTTACCGTCACCCCAACCAGCGGAACAGGACCGGCCACCATCAGCGTTACCTGCTCAGATCCAGGATACCGTGAAGTGGGAGGACAGGTCAGAATTTATTTAACAGGAACAGTTGGAACTGAAAACGTCGCTACTCAAGTCCTGGTGAACCTGCCTGACCCTGACAATAACGCCCCAAATGCTCCTACCAAAGCTGCCTACCCCGAAGATGGAGCGACAGATGTTCCGCTAAATTTGCGTTTTGCATGGAATGAGGCTGTTGATCCTGACGACGATAAGCTTACTTATATATTAGAGTACTCCACGGACCAACAAAATTGGACCAAAATTACTCGTGACACCCGAAATGACACTGAAGGCATTAAATCTACAGGATACGCCGAAGCCAACAAATGTTTCACCCCAGGTACCAAATACTATTGGAGAGTCACCTCGTGGGATATGTTCGGTGCCCAATCTGAACCCAGCAAAATCTTCTCGTTCACCACTACTGAATCTACCGATTCATGGAAAGATGGCGAAGCTCGACTCTACCAAAATAATGCTAATGGCTCTGAACAAGCATTCACTCTTATCGTTACCGGAGATGGTTTCATTGCGTCAGACATGGCACCAGGTGGCACTTGGGACCAGCTCTCAACCCGCGCTATTGAAGGCCTCTTCAATTACGTCGAACCATACAAAACATACCGTCAATACTTACGCGTATGGCGTGTAGCTGCAATTTCTAACGAAAGTGGGTGCTCTCGTAAAACAGGAGGAACGACAACTCCTTGCCACACCCTTCGGGATACAAAGTTCGGGACCATGCTTGACGATGGTGGTTCATCCGCTTGGTGCGGTCTCTATTCCAAATACGAAAAGGGGTTCCCATTCGAAGGACAACCGGGCAAATCACTCGAAGACATGGTAGACTTCTTGTACAAGAGCCTGCCCGCCGGTACAATCGATCTGTCTGAAAAAAGTGCGGATGACCCTCAGCAATTCGCAATCCTCTGCATCATCAACGAACCTCATTACGGCGGCCTCGTAAACTATGACCCCGATTGTAAATATACCATGGGATTCGCATGCGCCTCTCCAACCCCTGCCGGTTCTATGCAAGGTTTCGAAAATGTCGTAGTCCACGAAATCGGTGGCCATGCTATCGGACACCTCGCAGACTGCTATACACGTAATTCTACTATTACCCCAGCTAAAGTACAAGCAACTCTGGAATGGCAAAAACTGGGCTGGTACCAAAATGTTTCTGTCGTTAATAGCAAAACTGCCTGCCCTTGGAGCTTCTTCTTCAATGCCCCAGAGTATGATATGTACTACTCCTGCGTCGGCATGTTCGAAGGCGCTCGATCTCACATTAAAGGTATCTGGCGTTCCGAACAGATCAGTTGCATGAACGATAACCGATTCTACTATGACGCTCCAAGCCGATACTCCATCGTTAAACAATTGAAAGCAGCCGCTGGCGAAGAGATGGTTTGGAGTGAATTTGTAAATCGTGATTACGACCGCCTCAACGCTAATACCGGAACAAGATCAACCTTTGTCCCATACAACTCAGGTGTCGATCTGCCTGAACCCGTTTTGGTCCCTAAAAAACATTAACACTTCTCAACATACATAAGTAAAAAAACGCCCCGTAGTTTCGGGGCGTTTTTTTAACACGCAACTTCCTTATACTGACCACATTTCACAAAAAACGCTATTCGGTCCCTAAGAATAAATTCTGCAAGAATCGTTGAAATTGACCTATATTTTTTATCTTTACAAGCCCCCTACTTAATGCCTGCATCATAACTCCTATAGAGTTATTACACGAAACAGCAATTTCATCTCACGTGTCGAACATAATACGAATAAACGATAACCATCGTACTCAAACTAACCGTTATGAAAGCAAAACTTTTTACTCTGCTCACATTGGCCAGCATAACCACCTTTGCACTGACCAGCTGTGGCGACAATAATGATGGACCCGGAGGTGGCGATTCATCCTCACAACTGACCGTTGACAAAACTGAAACTACCGTTAACGTGTCTGAAACCTCAGCTATACAAATTACAACTACCGCAGATGGGACGTGGAGCGCCCGAACTACCTCAGCCTGGTTAACGCTCTCCCCAGAAAGCGGCGTCGGCCCTGGAACCCTGAATATCACCTGCACAGACCCAGGATATCGCGAAAAACATACTGAGCCAGTAATCGTATACCTATCAGGTAAAGTAGGCAACCAAAGCGTATATGCACAAATCAAAGTGACTATCCCTCCCCCAGATAACCAAGCCCCATTGGCAACCACTGAGGCTGTATACCCCCAAAATGGAGCCACAGGTGTCGATCGTGAACTCCGTTTCGCGTGGAAAGAGGCTGTCGATCCCGATGGTGATAAACTGACTTACATCCTCGAATACTCTACAGATCAACAAAACTGGACCACAATCACTAATAACGGAAAAAATAACACTGACGGCATCAAATCAACCGGATATGCTAACGGCTCGACGCTCGATGCCAATACCACCTATTACTGGAGAGTGACCTCGTGGGACATGTTCGACGCAAAATCTGAACCTAGCCAAATCTTCTCTTTTACAACTTGCTCCGACGCTGAAGGTACCTGGCAAGACGGTGAAGCGCGGTTATACCAAAATAACTCTAATGGCTCAGAAAAAGCATTTACACTGATCGTCACCGGAGACGGATTTACCGCAGAAGATATGGTCCCCGGAGGTTCCTGGGAACAACTCTCTACACGCGCTATCGAAGGGCTGTTCAACTATGTCGAACCTTACAAAACTTATCGTCCATATTTGCGAGTTTGGCGTGTAGCAGCCGTATCCAACGAACGAGGTGCTTCCTCTAAAACTGGAGGAACTTCAACACCCTGCTCGAACCTTGTTGATACCAAATTTGGAACCATGTACGATACCGATGTCAAGTCTGCATGGTGCGGACTGTATGATAATGCATACCCCGGACAACCCGGCAAAACTCTCAATAATTTATGGACATTCGTTTCAAACGCCCTCCCTGCCGGCGCTACAGAAACCGCTAATAACGCCGGATGCGCTGTGGTCTGCCTTATGAATGTCGGAGTATATCAAGGTCTGGTAAACTACTACACCAGTACTAAACGCACTATCGGCTTTGTTTGTATTAGCCCCGGCGCTACAGGGTCACAACAAGGCTTCGAAAATGTCTTCGTGCACGAAATCGGTGGTCACGCTATCGGTCACCTCGCTGACTGCTACATCAGCTCAAGCGGGACCCTCTCCACAACAAAGAGAAACCAAACCGAACAATGGCAAGCAATGGGATGGTATCAAAACGTCGATGTATCCGGACAAAAAGAGACCAGCCCCTGGAGCTTCTTCTTTACTGCTCCAGAATATAAGTCATACTACAATGAGGTAGGCTACTACGAAGGTGCCCGTTCTGTGGCAAAAGGAATCTGGCGTAGCGAAAATATCAGCTGCATGGAAGATAACCGATTCTACTTCGACGCCCCAAGCCGTTACTCAATCGTGAAACAGCTGAAAGCAGCTGCCGGCGAAGAGATGAATTGGCAAGATTTTGTCAACAAAGATTATGATCGTAGTAATGCAAATACAGGTACACGATCAACCTTCATCCCATACGACTTTGTTCCGCTGCACGAACCCGTCATGATCAACGACTAATTCCCTCCAAACCAATGATAAAAAGCCATTTCACATGATGTGAAATGGTTTTTTTGTTGACCAACCTAACTGTATAGTTCACTCTCCCATTCTTAATTGGCCATACACAAATATGTTTTAAAGGGACAAGTCTCTCTAATACCACAACTGGAGTCCAAGAATAGGCGAACAGCCAACTTTATCCGTGATAATCCCAATTCTGTTGATCCTCCGCTTTAAAAATGTATTCGTTCACGAAATCAACGTTTACACACACTTTGTTCTAAATGCTTTTATCCTCCGGGAATGCATCTTATTCTTCTTCCCGCTCAAGAAGAAATTGACTGTGTGTCGCAGTATCTTCGTGCAAATTCCTATCTTTACAGCTGGATTCACAGAATTGGCCCCAAAATCTTTATGAAGAACATTACTAATTATATCTGCCTGCTTATCCTTACAACCCTATTGAGCAGCTGCCTCAAAGGAGAGAATATAAATACCCTACGGGTTGGCATCGCCTTCCCCTCCGGAGATAATAGCTGGTGGAGTACTGCCTCATATTATGCCGTGACCCACGCCTCCAGCTTGGGACAGTTCTACTATATGGCCAACGCCGACTCCACGGCCCAACAACAACAGCAGCTAACACGAATGGCCTACCCCACCTTGACGCAAGAGGCCTGCAAAGCCATCATCCTCTCGGACATGGGACAGCCCGCCGACTCCATCCAACACTATATCGACATGGGTATCGGTGTCATCCTCTTTAACTGCGATATGCAGGTGGACTATCTATGCCGCATCGCCGTCGATCAACAAACCGCCGGAACTGATGTCGGCAACTACATCAAAAACCACCTGCCCGGCTCCGCTACCACAACCCTCATTCTGCTCCCCAAAGACTCCCCGGCTGCAGCGCAACGCGCTGCCTCCTGCAAAGCACAACTGACCACTCCAACCCTCGAGATCACCTGTGAGGAAAGCACTCAATCAGCCGGACAAAAAGCCATGCAAGAGGTGTTTGCCTCTGCCGACAGCGCCCAAATTGGCTCCGTATATGCCATGGATGACGATTTGGCCATCGGTGTGCTAAAGGCCATGGAGGCGGCCGGAGAGACTCCCGTCAAAACCGTCGTCGGATGTGGAGGGTCACAAACATTTTTACTACTTATTAACGCCTCAGAACAACTCAACCTGGCAACAACGGTCAACAACCCCGAAGCCGTTAAACAGTGCGTCGAGATCGCTAACGCATTCATCACAACCGGGGCCACTCCCGCCCAAAACGAATACCTGACCCAAATGCCGCTGGTCGATCGGTCAAACGCTGCCTCATACATCAATCCTGCCGCTCGTTACTGATTGATTCTGCCACAAAATAGCTGCAGCTAACAAATGCAGGCTCACATATTCTAATGCTCTTCAGTGCAGCCCCAAAATAACCGCCACAAGCTTGTCCTAATAACTTATTAAAAGGGCCATGCTAGAGGGGAGTAATAATTTTCTGACGTTCCAATAGGCCTACATGTTGGTTGCTCCACCAAGCTCTCCACATGTAGACTAAAGTTAGAGAAAAATCGTTCGGAACAGGTCAGTTGACAATCTTAGATCCCAGCTCCTATTCATCAGGCAAACTCAATATTTTTGCTATCTTTGGCTCGAACGAAGATGTCCTCAGTCGGATATTATCTTCGCTCACCGAACAATTACAATTGTTCTATTTCTACAACTGAGCATCTTGTATGCACCCAAAAAAAGACGTTATGCAAACCATTCGCCTAACCGACCACAACGACCCATTGTTCGAAATGGTCTGGCAACTCTATACCCAAAGTTTCCCGCTCAGTGAACAACGTACCATCGAACACCAATGTACCGCGTTCAAATCAGACCTGTATCACTTCGATATTTATCTCGAAGGAGAACAACTGCTGGGATTGATCGGTTATTGGTTGTTCCCCGACTACCTTTATATAGAACACTACGCGATCAACACAGCGCTACGTGGTCAAGGTTTGGGAAGCCGCATTTTGAACGACCTGCAACAAAAAACAGATCGAACCATTATTCTTGAAATCGACGAGGTTATTGACGACATATCAACTCGACGCCTGAGGTTCTATCAACACCTTGGCTTCGTAATGAACCCTTACTATCATCCGTTACCGAAATACCGTCTCGACCCGTCAGAACACACTCAGGCACGATTAATGATTCTCACCTATCCCAAACCTATTGACCTCCAAACCTACGAACAATTCAACAGCGATCTGAACCAAATCGTTATGAAACGGGAGTAACCATCGTCTAATTTGATCCCTATGAAACGAACTCTCTTCCATAGCTATATAACCCGATTTTTCCTTGCGGCAGCGCTGCTCGGGCAACTCTCGTGCGGCAAAGATCCCGCAGTCTCTCCCAGTGGAAATGAATCAGGCTCCTCAACAGAGACATCCTCAGAGACCGAGACACGAATTCTCAAAGAGGCATCCTCTGGAAGCACTCCTGCCAACATCATCATTATGGGTGACGGCTTCACAAAAGAGGACTACGAAACAAACGGAACATTCTATCCAGCCGCTACCAGAGCCATGAACGGACTGCTGAGTGTCGAACCCTTCAAAACCTATAGCGCATACTTCCGTGTCCAAACCGTTGCCGTCTACTCCCAAGAGAGAGGTACCTCCTTCAAAAATAGCTCCACGCAAAAAAATACCGCATTCTCAACCATCCTCGACGGTGGCGGAAGTACCGGTATCTCCGGCAATAATGCCGAAGTGTTACGCTATGCCCTCAAAGCCCAAGATATCGATAACCAATCCCTGAAAAATACAACCATTATCGTTATCGTAAACTACCCAACCTACGCCGGAACTACAACCATGTACAGCGACGGACGTGCCATCGCCTATGTTGCCCTCAGTAACGGCACCAGCCAACAAACCCAATTCGAACATGTCGTCATACATGAAGCCGGTGGACACGGCTTCGGTATGCTGAGTGACGAATACTATGACCCCAATTCAGGAAGTATCAACAATGATAAAGAGGCACTGGAAGAGCTGCAAAAATGGCAAGGCTACGGACTACTGCTAAACGTTTCTCTCACCTCGAACCAAAATCTTTGCCCCTGGAAATTCATCTTTAATTGGCCCCAATACAGCACCGAATATCGTTCCGTTAATACATACGAAGGTGGGGCCCTATTCGCAAAAGGAGTCTGGAGATCGGAACCAATCAGCTGCATGGAAGACAACCGACCCTACTTCAACGCTGCCAGCCGGTACGCCATTGTCAAACGTATCCTAAATATCGCCGGCAAAGAGTTGACAACTCAACAATTCATACAAAATGACCACGACCGTTTCAATACAGCTGCCATGCAAGCACAAACCCGCTCCACAATTTCCGACAAATCATTCGTGCCACTGGCTTCCCCCATTATCGTAAAAGCAGAATAAATAATATCGATTAGTATATACCATAATAAAGGGGAGGGGAGATATTGTCGATATCTCCCCTCCCCTTTTTATCATTTCTATCAGGCTTACGAACTTCAGCGAAAAATCGACTCAAGTCAAAGCCAATACACATTTATTAATAAGCACGGGCAAACAATACACGTCGTTTCGACGGCTTGCCACTGATGATGCAAACACCATCCTCCTCCGGAGCATCCACCGGAATACAACGAATCGTCGCCTTCGTCTCCGCTTTGATCTTCTCCTCAGTCTCCGGCGTACCATCCCAGTGAGCCAAAATGAAACCACCCTTCTCATCCAACACTCGTTTGAACTCATCGTAGGTGTCCACCTTCGTGGTCATCTCCTCACGGAACTTCAAAGCCTTATTATAAATATTGGTCTGGATCTCGTCAAGCAACTTCTCAATATGATCGGCAATACCTGCCTGAGGAAGCGTCTCCTTAGCCAACGTGTCGCGACGTACAACCTCAATCGTCCCTGCCGCCAAATCACGAGGCCCAATCGCCAAACGTACCGGTACACCCTTCAGCTCATATTCTGCAAACTTAAAGCCGCTACGAACATTATCACGAGCATCGATCTTCACGCTGATACCCTTAGCCTTCAACTCAGCTGCAATCTCATCCAATCGGGTCCGAATCTTCTCCAACTCTTCAGCCCCCTTGTAAATCGGAATCATCACTACCTGAATCGGAGCCAACTTCGGCGGCAACACCAAACCATTGTTATCCGAGTGAGCCATTATCAAAGCCCCCATCAATCGGGTCGAAACACCCCACGATGTTGCCCATACATAATCAAGCTTACCCTCGCGGTTTGTGTACTGCACATCAAAAGCCTTGGCAAAATTCTGACCCAAAAAGTGTGAAGTACCACTCTGCAGAGCCTTGCCATCCTGCATCAACGCCTCAATGGTCAACGTATCCTCGGCCCCGGCAAAACGCTCACTGTCACTCTTGTGTCCGACAATCACCGGCAAAGCCAGCCACTTCTCGGCAAAATCTGCATAAACATGGATCATCTTTTCTGCCTCAGCTATCGCCTCCTCTCGCGTCTCGTGTGCCGTGTGACCCTCCTGCCACAAAAACTCGGCTGTACGCAAGAACAGTCGTGTACGCATCTCCCAACGTACTACATTCGCCCACTGATTGCACAAAATCGGCAGGTCACGATAAGAGTGAATCCAGTTCTTGTAGGTGTTCCAAATAATCGTCTCCGAAGTAGGACGTACAATCAACTCCTCCTCCAACTTGGCATCCGGATCCACAATAACACCCTTGCCCTCAGGATCATTCTTCAACCGATAGTGCGTCACAACCGCACACTCCTTGGCAAACCCCTCTACATGATGAGCCTCCTTGCTGAAAAACGATTTCGGGATAAATAACGGGAAATAGGCATTCTCGTGCCCAGTCTCCTTGAACATCTTGTCCAACTGATGCTGCATCTTCTCCCATATCGCATAACCGTACGGCTTAATTACCATACAACCCCGTACGGCCGATCCCTCGGCTAAACCTGCCTTCACGACCAAATCATTGTACCACTGCGAATAGTTCTCCTCCCGCGAGGTCAACTCTTTCAGCTCCTTTGCCATAATTTTTATCTCGTTGCTTACGTTTATTCTATACCGATGATACCATCGAATCTGCGCAAAGGTACAGTATTTTTCGCAAATTTGTAAAATTTGAATACCTTTGAATTATCGGGTGATACGGCGTATGAACCACCTTTGATCAACGACTACACTTCGCCCCCACCCACAGCAACAATGCAAACCTAAATTGCATCTTTAATAAACAAAAAGATTTTATCCTGCCTTTTTCTTCGCAGGTAACTTTTACGGTACGATATTCGTTATAATGTATAAGAAGAACAGACTAAAACCACAAGCATGAAAACCAAAAAATCCATATGGACCTTGGGGATGATGGCAGCCGCTTGCGTTGCCCTGTCCGGATGCAGTGCAACTCTGTTTTCATCATCTGCAAACTCCGACGACCTATACACGACACACGATGTCAACGCAATCGCCAACGCTGACCTCCAACGCCGTGAACAAGCCCTCGCCCAACGAGAAGCCGAACTCCGCCGTCAAGAAGAGGCCGCTAAAGCCGCTTACACCGTACACCTGAACCGAAACTCTGATTCAACCCAAACGTTTAGCAGCGTACTGGCCGATAACTACGAAGACGCTTACCAACGTCGCCTCAAAGGATTTAGCTCCCTCTCCTATAATGTCAATAGTGCGGTCCCCAATTATGACCAAATCTCGACCATTAACTATGTATCAGCCTACGACCCGGCCGTATACAACGTAATGGTCATGGGTGATGAGGTGTGGGTAGAGCCCAAATATGTCAGCTCCCTGTTCGGAACCTGGGGCTCCAACAGCGCCGTCAATCTCAATATCAACCTCGGGTGGGGATGGTCCAATCCCTATTGGGATTGGGGTTGGAACTGGAGATGGGGTTACCCATACTACAGCTGGTACTCACCCTATTGGGGTTGGAACAGCTGGGGATGGAATAGCTGGTACTGGGGGTGGAACCACTGGTACTGGGATCCCTATTGGTATGGCCCCGGTTACTGGGGAGGTGGCCCACACTACTGGGGCGGAAATCATCGACCACCCCGTAATGTCGTCTACGGTAAACCCGGAAACAGCAACTACAGACCTTCGACTGGATATTACCCCAACACCGGTTCCGGTGCAGGTTATGGAGGAGGCGGTGGAACGTACCGTCGTCTTGGATCTTCCAGCACAATCACCAGCGGCGGTACTCGACCTATCGGCTCCAACCCCACAACCAGTGGAGGAACCTCCTATCGCCGAGGCTCATCTGGGGTAACGATAAACAATGGATCATCTACTACCCCGTCCTACAACAATAATAACAACGGCACCTTCCGCAGAAGCAGTACCCCAACGCGTACCTACAACAGCGGATTCTCGGCTCCATCCGGCAGTGGATTCGGTGGAAGTAGAGGCGGTTCCGGTGGCGGCAGTGTTGGCGGCGGCAGTGTTGGCGGCGGCGGTGGATACACTGGCGGCGGTGGCGGATATCGCCGTTAAGCCCAATCCATACTACCTGTTGCCTTCCAACCCATCGGAAAGCAACAGGTATCAACCGTCTCGTTATCCCCTCAGCGATCAACATCGCTCACTTTACCAACTATCAATTCAATATTACAGATCTGAATTATGAAAAGATATAAATTTCTGGCCTTAACCATCGGAGCCGCTGCGATTGCATCCACTGTCGCCGCACAAACTCCCTCCCCGGAAGTTATGCTGAGATTATCTCAATATAACTACTCGTTCGGAACCGCCCGCAGCGCAGCAATGGGAGGCGCATTTACCTCGCTGGGCGCCGACCTCTCATCCATGGCCATAAACCCCGCCGGCCTCGGCATGTACCAAAGCTCGGACGTCAGCATATCCCCCTCCATCACGACCTCTACAATCAACAGTAACTATGGAGGATTCAGAGCCGACGGAAATAAAACCCAATTCTCAATCGGGAATCTGGGTGCCGCCTTTAACGTCTATCAGGGTAGCGGCACCCTCACCAGCATGACCTTCGGTATCAGCTACAACAAACTGGCAGATTTCAATAATACCTCTTTCGCCTACAACAGCGGAATCGGTAGCTCAATTACCGAAATCTTCGCAGAGCGAATGAATGGCGTACCGGTCAGCATCTTCAAGACGGATGATCCCTATCAGCCTTTCCGCCAAAACCTGAGCATCAGCCAATGGGGAGGAGGCCTCGCCTACCAAACCAGACTGCTCGAAGCCATCAATAGCAACCAATACTCCCCATTCGGCCCAACCGCCGATTACCCAGACCGTCAAGGTGCCCTCTCCGAATCCGCTACCATGAATCCCGCCATGCGTAGGATCACGACTGGAAGTGTCGGAGAATACGATTTTTCCGGAGGATTTAACTTCAAAAATATTCTCTATGTAGGTTTCACCATCGGTGTGCAAAATATCCATATGCACAACGAAAACAACTACACCGAAACCTACAACAATAACGCCTATAACCTGATCTCCATGAACTATATCCAGCAACAACGGCTGGATGGGACCGGTGTCAATTTCAAATTCGGCGCAATCCTGAGACCCACCCAAAACCTGCGTATCGGCGTGGCTGTACACACCCCTACCTTTATGAGCCTCGAAGAAGAATATATCGAATATATGGGTGCCGAATACAAAAACGTTACCCCGGGCGGCCTCGTCGACTCCCCTTACGCCATCAATAACTACAGCCTAAATACCCCAACCCGACTGCTAACCGGTATCTCATACTCAATCCCCAAAGTCGGTCTAATCACCGTCGATTACGAACGAGCCTGGTACAACGGTATGCGACTGCGGAATACCGGCTCCTGGATGACCGAAGACGATACCAAACAGATGGTGAAAGATATGTTCAAAGCGACCAACAACTTCCGCGCCGGTATCGAAATAACACCTCTGCCCAAATTCTACCTGCGCGCAGGATACGCTCTCTATGGCGATTGTACCCATACCGACATCTACCCCACCTCATCAAACTGCCCGGTAATCAAATCCTACGAAAACTACTCGGCTGGTATCGGATTCCGTTTCGGCCATGCGTACCTCGACTTCGCATACATCTACACCGATTATAAATACCTTGGTGACGACCTCTTCTACTACAATGAACCCGGTATGCAATACCCTATCTCCTCCGGAACAATCGATTATACACAGAATCGTCACACCGTAACCATGACCCTCGGCTTCCGATTCTAACAACGTATAACCACAACATAAAAAGGGGATGAATTTTCAGATTCATCCCCTTTTTCTATTTTTCTTTCTTCTCTCTATATCTCAACCACGTCGATTGCTGATCTCTTCGCCGTATTCCGAATCAAATCTCAACCAAATTGTTCTTGATTGCGTAAACGACCAAGTTCGCCGTATTCTTACATCCGGTCTTGGCCAAAATATTGGAGCGGTGCTTGTCTACCGTCCGCTTCGAAATAAACAGCGAATCGGCAATCTCACTGTTCGACTCCCCACGACATATATGCAACAAAATCTCCGACTCCCGCTGCGAAAGCTCCTCCGGACTATCCTCCGGAACCGAGGATGGCGTCGATTTAAGATTGCTGACCAAATTGAATAACAACTCCTGCGAAAAATAACTCCCTCCGTCAACCACCGTCTCAATCGCCGTAGCAACCTCCTTGATCTCCGAATTCTTTAAAATGAATCCCTTGACCCCAAACGATACCATCTTGAAGTAATAATCTTCGTCCCCGTACATCGACAACGTGATGATCTTCAACCCCGGATAACGCTTCAAGGCCTCCTCCGCAGCGACAATCCCATTCATCCGCGGCATCTCGATATCCAATAACACCACATCCGGCTCTACAGTCGGCAACATCGCCAAAAACTCCTCCCCATTGGAGGCCTCTCCAATCACCGTAAAACCATCTATCGCATCCAATAACGTCCGTAATCCGTTGCGGAACAACGTATGATCGTCAACAACAACTATTTTACATGCTTTTGCCATAACACTCCTCTCCCTCAATTCAAATCCGAATGTCAATTCTGGCTCGCATCCCTGCACCAGGATGACTGTCAAAATCAACCTCACCTTTCAATGAAGTTACTCGCGAATAGATGTTCGACAACCCCATACCACCTTTCTGAACAGATTGTTTCACATCGAAACCACAACCATTATCCTCATAGTGAACCTGAATATGCCCCTGCTGTGACTGCAATGACAACTTCACTTCCGTCGCCCCAGAATGCTTCAAACTATTGTTAATCAATTCGCAAATTACCCGGTACAAAATTACTTCAATGTCCGGATCGAACCGATCCCCTTTCAGATTCGTATCAAAAATTATACGCATTCCCCCATGCGGCAACTTGTTGATAAAATTGGATACCGCCCGTGCTAAACCAAAATTATCCAACAAATGAGGACTCAAATTCGCCGATACCTCTCGTAAACTCCGAATCGCCTCATCAATCACATAGGTCACATTGTGAAGAATCTCCTGATTCTGCTCGCTCATATTCGAAGTGGACAACGCCGAAACCGACATCTTGGCCGACGAAAGCAACGGCCCCAAGCCATCATGCAAATCTTTCGAAAAACGCTGCCGCTCCTTCTCCTCCGTACGCAAAACCGTATTCAAAATACGCCGCTCCGAAATACGCCGCTGACTCTCAGTCCGCGCAATGTAATTGAGCAGCTTGTTCACAATCAATATGCCCACCGCAAAACAGAGCGAAATTATAATCCCTAACCAGACAAAAAACTCCTGCGGCACATGCAACTCCTTCATGTGGGTGATCTGCACATACTCCCCAAAACGAAGCCCGGCTAAACCCGTCAACGCTACCGTGAACAACATCCACGACAAGTTGTATTTGGTCTTGCGAATCATCCCGATCGCCACCGTCGCTGCTCCCAACTGCAAAATGATCGAAATGATTAACAATATCTTAATAACCATAACAAACCTACTTTAACCATTCAAAGTTAAAAAACTATCCCGGTTTCCCAAAACATCTGCCATACCCGAAAAAACAACAGAGCCGATCCTAACTGGATCGACTCTGTTATGTCATATTCAAGGGAATATCCCTTGCTATCAACGGTTGGCTAACTCCAACTATTTGGCTGCGCCAACCTTCTTCTCTTTGATACGAGCCTTCTTACCGGTCAAACCACGCAAATAGTAGATGCGTGAACGACGTACGATACCACGTTTGTTCACCTCAATGCTGTCAATGTGCGGTGAATACAACGGGAAAATACGCTCTACTCCAATACCATCCGAAATCTTGCGAATCGTAAACATCTTGGTCACTCCATGACCCTTGATCTGAATGACGGTACCACGGAAACTCTGCAAACGCTCCTTGTTACCCTCGACAATCTTGTAGGTTACCGTAATGGTATCCCCGCTCTTGAAAGAAGGAACCTCCTTCTCTGCCCACATCGAGGCCTCAGCGATTTTGATTAAATTGTCCATCTGTTTTGACTGTTTAATTTATGAGTGGGAATATTACGGGCTCCTACGTCCTCATAAGAGATTCCTGCACTTTGGGAGTGCAAAGTTAACGCTTTCATTCTAAAAAACAATACCTTTTTGCTTTAAATCATCTTTATGCCCCCTCATTACCATGCAGATTAACCCCCTTTTACGTATCTTTGCCCAGCATAAAGCAAATATCAAACATGACCAAACCTCTTATCTTCCTAACCAACGACGACGGTGTCAACGCTAAAGGCCTGAACGCCCTGATTAACGCCCTCAAACCGTGGGGCCGTATCATCGCCGTCGCCCCTGAACGAGGCCAAAGCGGTATGTCGCACGCCATCACCATGACCCAACCCCTCTACCTCACAAAAGTCGCCGAAGAACCCGACGTCGAAATATATGCCTGCAGCGGAACCCCAGTCGATTGCGTGAAAATCGCATTCGACTCGCTCCTCCCCGAAAAAAAAGAGTTGCCAGACCTCATCTTCTCCGGCATCAACCACGGTTCAAACTCCGCAGTCAACGTCCTCTACTCCGGAACCATGGCCGCAGCTATCGAAGCCAGTTTTTATAACATACCCTCAATCGGTCTCTCCCTGCTCGACCACGCCCCCGATGCCGACTTCAGCGCCGTCGTGGAATATATCCCCGACCTGGTCAACTACACCCTCTCGCATAAACCGGAATGCCCCTTCTGCCTCAATATCAACTTCCCCAATCTGCCCAAAGAACAGATCAAAGGAATGCGCGCCTGCCGCCAAACCCGTGGCTACTGGAGAGAAGATTTCGAACGCAGACAAGACCCGCGTGGCAAAGATTATTATTGGCTCATCGGCTACTTCAACAACGCCGAACCCGACGCCGAAGATACTGACGAATGGGCCCTCAACCACGGTTATATCTCCGTCGTCCCCATTCAAGTCGATCTGACCAACTACAAACAGCTCCACGAACTTCAAAAGTGGCCGTTTATTGACCGGTAAAATCCATACGAATACATCATTCCCCTTAACAGCGCTCATGATCTCATGGCGCTGTTTTTTTATTGACAATTCTCTGTCTCGAAAGGAATGGGAAGGAATTTCCTGTTAGTCGCTTGTTTTTTTTTGGGGGGGTAAGGGTGGCCAACTATTTGCCTGACAAAGCTAAATACGGGCGCCGCAAAGTTATTAATATGCCGCGAGGCACCTTCTATTGCTTTTTGCAGAGACCAGCAGACTTTTAATTTGCAAGTGTACGCTCAAATCCGACAAAATTCAGTCGGTTGCAATGTCATTTCACAGCAATCACCGCACTTGTCTGTATGCCTTGTAGCACGAATAAAGAGAGATCGACAACGAAGACAGCCAAGATCAGAGCCGTTCAATAAAATCTGCGATTTCACGAGCTACCTGAGGTTCAATCCGAAGATCAGGCTTGACATAAGTCTCCATCTGAACCGCCATGTCTGTCGATACACAAGGCTTCAAAACATGGTTCATATTCGGAATAATCACCAGCTCCGCATCAGGGCGAGCCTCCTGCAGTAACAGGGCATCCTCTACCCCAATCTGAAGATCCTTATCCCCCTGAATAATCAGTACTGGCACATCAACACTTTGCAACACCGCAACAGGATCCACCGCAAAGTCCGAGATCAAATAGGGCTGGACCGAAGGACGAAACAATGCATACAGCATCTGCGGCACCTGCTCCACCTTGCGTCCCGTTTTAAGCGTGTCGATAATGGACGAAACACTTCCCAAAACCATCGGCGAAGTTTGTCGAATCTGCGCTTTCAAAATCTCATCGGTAGGTCGACCTGCACCGGCCAATAATACCAATCCCGCAACCCGACTATTTCCCGCACTCGCCATCATACCAATCTTTGCCCCCTCGCTGTGCCCGACAACAACCACGCGATCATAATCCTTACTTAATGCTTCAATCCAACCTTTAGCATCATCCACATAGGTCGAAAGGCGTATATCCTGCTCCGGCATGGCTGACTCCACACTCCGTGCAACTCCCCGTTTATCATAGCGCAACGATGCAATCCCTTTTGCACACAGATCCTCAGCCAAATACCGAATCGAGTTTCCCTGCATCTGCGGATTGTTGCCATCACGATCGGTCGCTCCTGAACCACAAATCAACAAAACAACCACCTGCTTTGTATCCTGCTCCGGAGCCATTAACGTCCCGTAAACCTTACCCGTCGGAGTATCAATCGTCAGCTCCCGCTCTGAAGCCCTTCCCACAACCACACTCCAACACAAAACAAACAACCCTAAGAATATCGATTTCATACCACAATCTTTATATGGTTTATATATGAACCGTGAAAACGACTCATCGTCAAATTTGGTTATTTCCCAAAACAAAAAAGCCTGAACACAAAAATTTTATGTTCAGACTTTAATTTTATATCCTAACCGATTTTCTATTCTAATTCCCAATCGGTACCGTCCTTGCGATCTTTGACCTTAATGCCCAAAGCCGTCAACGAATCCCGAATACGATCCGATGTCGTCCAATCCTTGGCCTGCTTGGCCTGCATGCGAATATCCAAAACCGTGTCGATCAACTGACCTAAAAGTCGATTGTTGTCTCCAACCAAATCATCTCGCAGCCCCAAAATATCAAACACATACAGGTGCATCACCCGACGCAACTCCTCCAAATCAGCCGCCGAAATGGTCTGCTGACCATCATAAATCTGATTGATCATACGCACCGCATCAAACAAGACCGAAATGACAATCGGCGAATTCAAATCATCATCCATCGCCGCCTTGCAACGAGGCTCAATATCCGAAATATCTACACTCGAAGTCTCTGACGCCTTCAACTTGGACAACGTCTTCATCGCCTTCATCAACCGCTCGTAACCCTTCTCGGCTGCCTGCAAAGCCTCATTCGAGAAATCCAACGTACTGCGATACTGTGCCTGCAAGATGAAGAAACGAATGGTCATCGGAGCATATGCCTGCGCCAACAACGGATGGTTGCCCGTCGTCAACTGCTCGAACGTAATGAAATTCCCCAACGACTTGCCCATCTTCTGTCCGTTGATGGTAATCATGTTGTTGTGCATCCAATAGCGAGCCGCATCATGCCCACAAGCCGCTACACTCTGCGCAATCTCACATTCGTGGTGCGGAAACATCAAATCCATGCCTCCCCCGTGAATGTCAAATGTCTCACCCAAATATTTTGTACTCATGGCCGAACACTCCATGTGCCACCCCGGGAAACCATCACTCCACGGTGAGGGCCAACGCATAATGTGCTCCGGAGATGCCTTCTTCCACAAAGCAAAATCAAACGGATTGCGCTTGTCACTCTGCCCATCCAACTCCCGGGTATTCGCACGCATCTCGTCCAAAACACGTCCCGAAAGTTTGCCGTAATGGTACTTCTTGTCATAGGCCTCTACGTCAAAATAGATAGAGCCATTACTCTCATAAGCAAATCCGTTCTTCAAAATCTCCTTGGTCATCTCGATCTGCTCGATAATGTGACCCGAAGCATGCGGCTCTATACTCGGCGACAACACATTCAATGCTCGCATCGCATCATGATAACGCTCCGTATAATACTGCGCTACCTCCATCGGCTCCAACTGCTCCAAACGTGCCTTCTTGCTGATCTTGTCCTCTCCGTCATCCGCATCGTGCTCCAAATGACCTACATCCGTAATGTTGCGAACATAACGAACCTTATACCCAAGACTCCGTAAATAACGATACAACAAATCAAACGTAATCGCAGGACGCGTGTGACCCAAATGTGGATCCCCATAAACCGTCGGACCACATACATACAACCCTACAAACGGCGCCTTCAACGGAACAAACTCCTCCTTGCGCCGTGTCAACGTATTGTAAATAAAAAGTTTCGACTCCATAATACTTCTATCAATGGCTGTAAAATTACAAACTTTCCCAGTATGTTCAGACTTTTTTGGCGGATATTGCGTTATTTTCTTACTTTTGTGTACATTTTAAACGGTGCGAACATAACTCTGTATTAAATGAATCAGTTTAAAAAGTATAACCTGATCGTCGGATGGGCTACCTTCATCTTCGCCGCTATAGTCTATCTCCTGACAATCGAACCCACTGCCAGCCTCTGGGATTGTAGCGAATTTATCGCTACCTCCGATAAACTCGAAATCATGCACCCCCCAGGAGCTCCCCTCTTTATGATGATCTCCAGACTGTTCGCCATCTTCTCCCCGGACCCGGCACACGTGGGTATGATGATCAACTCCATGTCCGCACTGGCCAGCGCTGCAACAATCCTGTTCCTGTTCTGGTCAATCACGCACCTCGCCGTAAAATCATACCGCAAAAAAGAAGACGAACTCTCTCCGGCACAAATTACCGCCATCATGGGAGCCGGCCTCATCGGAGCTATCGCATACACATTTACCGATACCTTCTGGTTCTCAGCCGTTGAAGGCGAAGTCTACGCCCTTTCATCCATGTTCACCGCCCTCGTCTTCTGGGCAATCCTCAAATGGGAGAACGTGGCCGACCAGCCGCACGCCAACCGTTGGCTGATCCTGATCGCATACCTCACAGGTCTCGCGATCGGCGTGCACCTGCTCAACCTGCTGATCATCCCCGCCATCGTCTTTATCTACTACTTCAAAAAATACCCACTCACCAAGTGGGGTGTAGTAAAAGCCTTGGTCGCCGCCGGCGTCATGCTATTCGCCATGATGTATATCATCATCCCCGGAACAGTCAGCCTCGGCGCTTTCTTCGACCGAATGTTTGTCAACAGCTTCGGTCTGCCCGTCAATAGCGGTATCACCTTCTATGTATTGGCACTGCTCGCCCTGCTGGGTTGGGCCATCTGGTTCACCCACAAAAAAGGGAAAGTCCTCGCCAATACCATTCTGCTCTGCGTAACCGTGATCCTGATCGGTTACGGCAGCTACGCAACCATCCTGATCCGCTCTTCGGTGAACCCTCCTATGAACAGCAACGGACCTTCGAACCCGTATGGGTTGCTCTCCCTGCTGAATCGTGACCAGTATGGATCAAGACCTCTCTTCAAAGGCCCTGTCTACTCGTCACCCCCAATCGCCATCACCGAAAAGACCACCTACTACTTAAGTGACGACGGGAAAAAATACCTCAAAGGCTCAACCGTATCCGGATACGAATACGCTCCGGGATTTGAATTCTTCTTCCCGCGCATGCACTCGTCCAAAGGGTCCGATATCGCCGCCTACAACAACTGGGTCAACAATGGTAAAGCTATCGAAGGCCGTAAAATCCCATTCCGCGACGAAATGATCACGGTGCCTACTTTCGCCGAAAACCTGAAGTTCTTCTTCGCTTACCAGCTCAACTTCATGTATTGGCGCTACTTCCTCTGGAACTTCGTCGGAAGACAAAGCGATATCCAATCCACCGGCGAAATTACCGACGGAAACTGGCTCAGCGGTATCAAAGCAATCGACCAACTGTTCCTCGGACCTCAAGATAATATCCCCTCGGAACAGGCATCTAATAAAGGCAGAAACACCTACTATTTCCTGCCGTTCATCTTGGGAATCATCGGTCTGGTCTATCAACTCAACCGCGATGGCCGTAACTTTACCGTCGTTATGTCCATCTTTATCATGACCGGCGTAGCGATCGTCGTATACCTGAACTCCCCTCCAGCTGAACCCCGTGAACGAGACTACGTCTATGCAGGTTCCTTCTATGCATTCGCAATCTGGATCGGCTTCGGCGTACTGGCAATCTACCAAGCCATCAAACGGTGGTTCAAAAAAGAGAACATCGCTACCGCTGCCATCGCAACCGTGATCTGCGCCTCGGTTCCTGGTATCCTCGCTGCCCAAAACTGGGACGATCATGACCGTTCGGGACGTTATACCGCCCGCGATTTCGGTTACGACTACCTCACCGGACTGTTGCCGCAAGCGATCATCATGAACTTCGGAGATAACGATACTTTCCCACTGTGGTACATCCAAGAGGTGGAAAACTATCGCAAAGATGTCCGCGTAATGAACATGAGTTACCTCGGCGGCGAGTGGTATATCGACCAAATGCGCGTCAAAAGCAACGACTCGGAACCGGTACCCTTCTCGTTACCCCGTCGTAAATATACATTCAACAACGACTTCCTCGTAGTAAGGGATCTGATCAAAGAACCGGTACCCATTAAGGACGCTATCGAATTTATCAAAAGTGATGCCCCCCAAACAAAAGTGACCATCGGAGGAAAAGAGTGTGATTTCCTGCCGGCCAAACAGCTGATCCTGCCGGTCAACAAAGAAAACGTCATCAAGAGCGGTATCGTTAAACCGGAAGATGCCGACCTAATCGAAGACAGCATCATCCTGAACATCAACACCTCGTCACTCACCCGCGACGAAATGATGGCTCTCGACCTGCTGGCCAATTTTGACTGGAAACGCCCGCTCTATCTCACCTCAGCCTCCGGTCTCGAATCGTTGGGACTGCGTGACTACCTGCAATTAGACGGTTTCTCCTACCGAATCGTCCCCATCAAAACCACCCCTAAAGTCTCGTGGGAAGTGGGACGAATCGATTCAGATTTCCTCTATGACCAGTTAATGAACAAATACAAATACGCCAACATCAAGGACCCGAAAGTCTATGCCGACTATTTCGTGCAAAATACCTTCGGAACCGTACAAAGTCGTAATGTCTTCGCCCGCCTGGCAAAACAGCTGCTGGCCGAAGGCGATACCACCCGCGCCATCGAAGTACTCGACCGAGCCGTCGAAGAGATGCCGTTCAACCAAATCCGACACTCTTACATCCAAACCATTCCGCTCATCGAAGCCTACTACATGGCCGGCGCTTACGATAAAGGCAACGCTATTTTGGAAGATTATGCCAAAAACCTGCGGGAATATATCGACTACTATATCCGCTTCAAAGGCAAACAGGCTACGCTCGTTCAAAACCAACTCCGCAACAACATCTCGTTGCTGTATGAATTGTACACCGTAGCCCTCCAGTATCACCAAAACAACGAAGCCTCAACTATTCAACAATATTTCGTAGGGAAAGGTTTGATGGATGCTTAAAACGTGTTTCCAACACGAATGGATAGAAGCCGGCTGCGACGAAGCGGGACGAGGCCCTCTGGCCGGTCCCGTTACCGCCGCAGCCGTTATTTTACCCCCTGATTGGAACCACCCGCTGCTCAACGACTCAAAAAAAATGAGCGAGAAAAACCGTAACCTCCTCCGGAAAATTATCGAACAAGAGGCCGTGGCCTGGGCCGTCGAAATGGTGATGCCCGATGAAATCGACCGAATCAATATCCTTAACGCCTCTTTCGCCGCAATGTCACGCGCCGTCGAAAAACTATCCGTCAAACCTCAACTGATCCTTATCGACGGCAACAGATTTCGATCCAATCTCAACATTCCGTATCAATGTATCGTCAAAGGAGATGCAACCTACACCTCTATTGCAGCTGCCTCTGTCCTCGCAAAAACATACCGCGACGAATACATGATGTGCATCGCTGACGAATATCCCCTCTACAATTGGAAACAAAACAAAGGCTACCCCACCCGCGAACATCGTGAAGCCGTCCTCCGCTATGGACTTACCCCCTACCATCGCGTGTCCTTTAACCATTCGTTTAAACAGCTCGAACTCTTCCCTTTAGACCCTCCAAAAGATAAATAATTTATTTTTTTATTGAATTTTTCTTACCAAAACTCTTGACAAAGGGGGGAGTCATGTTGTATATTTGTGGTATGAATGAAACAGCCAACCACAGATAAATACATAAAAACATCTGTAAATCAATAGACAGAACCAATTCTTGCTTCCGTACAAGCACTCGATCGAGTTGCCGGCTGTTCCTCAATTCAAATTCAATTTTTGTTCTTCCGTTTTTCCTCATGCTTAACTGGCCAATCCATTCTTCGCATGGATTACCTTTTGTGCTCCTCAACACTCTCTGCACACTCTCGCTTGTACGCTGTTCATAACCGCGCTGTATATAACTCACATCTTACCAAATAGCAAAAAACTATTTGTCAGCAAATTAACTGCAAACTATACCGTATTACCAACAGCGCATCAACAATCCACCTAAATATTTCAACAGTATATACACATACTATACACCCAACTGGTTTCGATTATCCACATATGATAAACATTATTATCAACAACCATCCCTACCCTGCTCCCACAAAATGGGAAGAGCTCAATCTCAAACAGGCACAATTACTAATCGCCTTCCTCCAAGATTACACCAAACATCAAAAAACAAATCGTAAATCGTTACAAAATTCCTCCGTTGAACTGCTGGCCAATCTCTGTCATATCCCTCCCCATATCGCACAAAGGACCTATCCGCATGAACGTCTGAAACTCATCCTGCGTATCGTTCAGACACTCGAAGGAAATTCACCACAATCAGCTAACAACACGGTACACAGGCAGACGAATTCCCCAACCTCACATCCACAAACCAGCATACGAATCACTTCATTAATCAAAAAATCCAGAGAGATTGTTCAAAAACTCTTTTTGCATCACATCTGGAGACTCCGGGGGAAACGACGGCCCCCAAAACAACAACAGCTACCTCGAATTCCCAATCTTTCCAATCATAAAACTCACCTAACCAGAAAAGCCTGCAAGCAGACCATCCAAGCGCTACTGAGACGCCACCACTGGCATTCGCCAGCCACGGGTACCGATATCAACGGAGCCCCACTTCCCCTGCACAAAATCACCGCTGAAGCCTTCTGCGAAGCCTCTGACCTCTACCGAACAGATGCCTGGGGATACGCCCCCTGGATTCTGGCTCTGCTGGACTCAAAATCCTCCCACACCGTACCGGCCGAAAAAAGACTTAAACAAAAAGCCCAACAGTTCCAAACCATCTCTGCTATCTCCGCACTCAACATCTTCGATCTACTGCAACAGACACACGCAACGCTCAAAAAACTTTTTCCCTGTTGCTACGCCTCCCCGCTAAACTCCCCATCACAAACCTCTCTGCAAAGCGCCTTCTCTCAAACCAGTTATCCAGTCTCATGGGTCGATATGCTGCACTTCGCAGCCGGATACATTCCCTCCGAATTGGGCACCGTACGCCGCATGCCCTTGTACGCCTTCATGCAACTCCTCAACGCCAAATGTAAACAGGCATAAGGCCGTTCTATTGTCCATACACGATTTTCTCAACGATCATCCTCAACAATCGTCCACCTACCCATACACCCAATCAATATGCTTAGAAATATTCTGACCGCCGTTATCGAATCGGCTGTTACGGCCGAAGGCTACACCTTCCACTCCGGGTTCGAATACCGCATCAACAACGGCCTACTGAAACTTCCTGCCGCGTGGCTGCTCCCAGTACGCATCATCAAGGTCGATGGCCGACACGACGGATTTCTCACCTATCGAGCCGAACTCTACCTGCTCCACTTGGCAAAAAAAGCAACTCCTCAAACCCGTGAACAACTCTGGTCAACGATGGAGATCAACGCCCTCAAAATTCTTGACCGAATTGGGCAAGGACGACAAGTCTTCAACCTCGACAACATCTCCTGCACCCCCAACGAAAACTCCCTGACCTCCCACAATGAAACGGCCCTCGAAATCACCTGCGACATTCGTATGCGTTTCACCCCGGCCGATTCACCTCTCGACCAATAACGCTCTAACTCCCTGCCTCCATGAAAATCGTCAAATACCCTACCTATTACGCGCCGGCCTCCGGTGAGGTCAACTTCCAAATCTCAGCCGAAACCGATGAATTGGTTGATATTGAGATTCTGGCCGGTGACAACAACTCCCTCGTCGGCAAAAAACGTTTCCGAAACGCTACACTCTACAATGTCAACGTCGCCGGGTACGCCCGCCGACAAATCGATGTCTCTCCTCAACGCCTCTCCACCATCGCATTCGCCCAACCCGCCGACCGTTTAGCCAAAATCACCATCCGCTCTGGCAGTACACAAGGATCCACCGTGGTGGCTGCAGGGAATAACCCTCTCGAAAGCTACACCAAATTATCAGCCTCACCCGAAATTATTCCTATCTCCAGAACTCAACGCGACGAACTCTCACTACTGGTCGATGACGGTCTTCCCCTCAGCGTCGAAGCCCGCCTTCACGGCCGTAATGGAGACAAAACCCTGACTATCATCGACACCACAGAAGTGGGAGAATTATTGGTCATCTGTCTGAACATGGCACAATTAGACAGCAAACTGAACTCGCTCGGGTACGGTTCTCTCTCCGACTACGACGACATGGAGGTCGCACTAATGATCGATACAGACCAACTCTTCTCCCAAAAATACAAATTCATTCCCGACCACCCCGACCAAGTCAGACTCTGCTGGTGGAACAGCTTCGGCCAAATCGATTACTACACCTGGCAACAACAAACCCAAATCGACCTCTACACCGAAAAAACACGCATCTACACCCAACAAGGATACAAAACCATCCAAAATCAAAGCGAAAAACACCTGCAACTCTTCTCCGGCTTCATCAACCGCCAAACAATGGACTGGATCAGCGAAATCCTTACCGCTCACCGCGTCTGGATCGATCACGGCTCCAACATCGAACCCGTCGAAATCCTAACCGACCAAATCGCCACATTCGACAATAACCTGCTGCAAATCGACTTAACAATCACCCCCTCCATCCTAACACAACACAACCACCTGTAAAGTATCCCCCCTCTCTCTACTTAGCCATTTTTTTTGCAGTTCGCCTTCTCCTATCCTAAACCTCCTCTTCCCAATCAAAATCCACACTCATGATCCGATGCTTTATCGACAATCAAGAGATCGACCTGTCCCAAGAGAGTCAAATCGCCATCTCCCTCTCCATCGCCTCGATCACCGAAATCGAAACCGGCCGTACCGGATACACCAAAACAATCCAAGTCCCTCTGACCGCCCACAACTGCCTCGTTCTCGGTAATGCCGCCGAAATTCACTCCCCCGAAATGTTTAACCAACAAGTGCACACGGCCCGTATAGAAGCAGACGGATGCACCATCATCGAAGGGGTCCCGATGATCTCCCGATGCGGACAAGATGCCGACGGATCCGCCTGGTGCCAAATCAATATCATTGGCGCCGGCAAAGAGTGGGTCAAACTGGCCGCAGAACAAATGTTCAACGAAATTGAAATCCCCTTCGAAACCACCATCAGCGCCACTACCGTCTACCAAAGTTGGAGCTGGGACTATCCTGTCCGATTCTTCCCGGTACAACGGGATCGGTTTACGTTGCCCTCAACAACCATTCAACAAAGTGTCCGCATGCTGACCTTTCGGGATTATCACCCGTTTCTGCATGTCAAAAGTCTGCTGGAACAGATCGCCAAACAGGCAGGATACACCATCCAATCCCAATTCTTCGCAAGCGACCTCTTCAACTCACTCTACATCAGCGGAGCATACCCAGAAAAAGATACCGGCCTTCTGCTCGAACGGATGGGATTCCTGGCCAAAAGATTCCAACCAGCCGAAGCTACCGCAGACCGTTTCGGTAGAGTCTACGCTGATCCGCTCACCTCTCTCAATTCCATCGGCAATATCGTCGATAGTGCCGATCCCAATGAAACTCAAAATGGGCAAACCCTTTCGGATGTCTATAATTACAACGATGCCTTCCGTCAAATCGATGGTCGCATTGCATTCTGCCCCGTAGAAAAAGTGGCCGTAGGCTTCGAATACGACCTCAAATATCGATCTGACTACCAAATCGCCAGCCGAAGCGAACTCAAGTGCTTCAACCGCATCTACCTGGATGACGACAGCGAGCGAACATTCAAAGTGCTCAACCGATACGAAGACCGACGTGCCGAATACCAAGACAACCGGGGATATCTGCTGATCGTTTTTGACCATATCGACGGGAACAACTATCGCTTCACGTACGACCTAATTACAAACTCCTCTGCCGATCCCTCCCAACTGCAACCTTCCGACTACGAAACCGTCACACTCAAAACCTTCTCCAGCCGCTCAACCGACATTGCAACCCAACTTAACGCAAACATCACCAACCCCCAACTGTGGATTCTCTCGACCGACGGGACCTATACACCCTACGACAAAGACTGGGCTCTCTATGACGGCTATGTCAGCGAAACCGGACAAATCGATATCGCAGTCAAACTTCAAAGTGCAGCCAGTGAAGTTCTCCCCTCACAGCCCCACTATTTCGATCTGATCTACTTCGGAGGGGCAGATCCCGGCATGAAACTAACCCTCTCCAATGAAATCTCTGTCCGCCCGCTGTTCAATCCCCACCCCTGTGAAGGTACAACCATCACCTTCGCCGATGTCGCAGCTCACCAAATTCGACAAATCGAATTCATAAACGCGATCAAACAACTCTTCAACCTCAATTTCTATACCGACACCCTTGCGAAAACCATCTATGTCGAACCGCGAGAACAGTTCTATACGCAACAACTCATAGACTGGAACGATAAAACCGATCTACACAAGCCCATTCATATCGAAGAGCTCGGTGCCGACCTCTCCCAAGAGTTTGTCCTACAATACCAGTCCGGAGATGGTAGCGTCGCCCGATGGGACTCCGCTAACAAAGAGATATTGGGACGCTGGAGTACACCTATTCTCAATCGATTTGCCAAAGAGGGAGCCAATACCTACTACAATCCGCTCTTTACCGCATCATTAAACCAAACCGGTAGCTATCCCGATGCACCATCCGCTTCACTCGTCCAAGCCGGAGACCGCGACCGATTGGGAGAAGCCACCAATACCGAAAGCCTGAACTTCCCTGCCAAAATCGTTCGATTCAATGGCATCCAAACCCTTCCCGCAGGCGAATCGTGGGGCTGGCCCCTCTATACCAACCAATACCCACTCATTGCATTCCACCATACCGGTTCGTCTCCCTTTACCTTGTGTTTCGAAGATCGAGATGGATTGCAAGGCCTTCACAGTTACTACGACCAAAACATCGAACTGTACAACAACGGACGCCGAATTACCCTCTATCTCGACCTGACACCCGAAGAGATCGAACCCTTTATGCTGCCAAACGATCTTCTTCACGATTTTCGCGCACTGTTCAAACTGAAAATCAATGGTGAAGAGATCTATTGTCGCCTCGAAGAGATCGTCGATTACCAACCTCAACGTACCGGTTCAACAAAATGTATCTTCATTACACTCATCTAAACCATGGCTGAAATCCTATTTCATATTCTGCTACCCGAAGAGTGGCAAAAAGATCCGATTACACCCGAAATCACCTCTTCCCAAGCTCCTGCCATCGACCTTACCGTTACGGACGGAGAAGCGATTCAAAACTCTCCCACTTCTTCACCCAGCAGGGCCAATATCCAATTCTCCACTACAGCCGTACCACAAACGATTCCACCCAACAATAATGTAGAGCGACCTGTCGCACCTAACGCCGAAGCGGCTAAACAACGCTTTGCTGAAAGTAACACCCTGGAGAATCAAACTCTCTCCAATCTTACAACTAACGGGATGGTCCCCGTCTCGAAGCTCAATTGGAGAACCTTGCAAAGCCGTCTCCATATCGACAGTCAAATGATGCAACCCGCTGAAATCATCGGATCACCTGTCGATACCTACGTTCGGTCATCCGCAACCCGGAATCTGCGGTCCAAAACCTTTAGCATAGATTCTCCAGCTGCAAACGAAACCGACATCTCCCGAAACGATGTCGAACAGATCGTTGACCAAAAACTCTCCTCGCTCAAAGTCTATGTGCTGGAATCAGAGATCACCGAAGCCCAAAAAGCAGTGAAAAGTGTGGTCGAATTAGCCTCCTTCTAAATTTCCATTCTACCATTTTCTACTTGTTTCACTTCTATACTCCTCATCCATGACCATATACGAAAAAAAACTCTCCAAACAGCTCTTGCAGCGATACCCGCAAATGACTCCCGAAGAGCTGATCACCAAACTGATCGAAATCGGAGTGGTCGATGCAACCCGATGCAAAGTGCTCTCGGTACGCGAATACGTCAACTCCCTGCTCCAATTAGGCTACAAAAAAATCGACGCCATGTGGAAAGCTACCGAAATCTTCTCCTGCTCCTACGAATATATCCGCAAATGCATGTACTACTACAAAGACGTCAATCTTTGCTAACCACCACTCAACCCGCCTCACATGAAAGGAAACATCACCATCACGAACCTCACAAACCAAACAGCTGAAATCTCAATTGAAGGAGTTATCGGGCTCTACAACCCAGACTCGCCTGACACCTCAAAAAAAAGCTGTTCAACGTATGCCGAGTTCAAACAACAACTCGACAAGCTCCAAACACAACAGATCACCGCACTGACAGTACACATCCGCTCAACCGGTGGAGATGTGAACGACGCACTGCTGATTTTCGACGCACTACAATCCCTTGATTGCCCTATCACAACCCGCTGCTACGGCTATACCGCCTCTGCCGCTACGATTATCGCACAGGCAGCCTCTCCCGGAAAACGCGAAATGTCTGCCAACGGGCTCTACCTCATCCATCGGGCCAGCTGCAACTCGGAAGGCAATGCCACAGCCCTCGACGAAACCGCCAAAATGCTTCTCAAAACCGATGAACGAATCGCCAACATCTACGCAACACGTTCCGGACTACCTATTGCCCATTTCATCGAACTGATGGAGTACAACCAAGGGAACGGCCGCTGGTTATCCCCCGAGGAAGCCCTCCAAGCCGGGCTCATCGACCGAATCTTCACCGCACAACCCATTACCAATCACGCCGTCTTTCGCACATTATGCGACACACTGGCAGAGCTTCCGTTAAACTTCAATCCAAATACAAATCCCATGACACTTAAACAACATTGGCATGCCATGCTCGACCTGCTCGGCTTGGCACCATCCGAAACATCACTCACCCCCACATCAGACAACTCCCCTGACAATACCCCGAGCAATACAGCTGCACCTGTACCGGAGGCCAAGCAGACGCCATCTCAATCCGAGCCCAGTCCTGCACAAAACTACCAGCAGGAGATCGTCTCGCTCAAGGCACAGATCGCCTCACTGGAAGCAGAGAACGCCCGCTTGAAGGCCTACCCTACGCAAACGTTAGCCCGAGAAGATCCGTCACCTGTCGAACGGAAAATATCGGCCAACGCCCACTCCTACAACGAAGACATCCGAAACTTCAAATAGATCACACCTATTTTCAAAACCTTTTTTACTAACCAATCAATCATTTTATCATGGCAAAAATCGAAAATCCAAAAACCTACACCGGTCGCGATCTCGAAACCATCTTCTTCCGCCCCATGTTGACCGGCCCCGATGCAGCCGCCCTCGGAATCAAAATCATGTACAACATGCCGGTACCCACCACCCTGCAGTTCTGGAAACGGGCCGGAGATATTCTGCAGAAATATACCACCAGCGGTTGGAACGGCGGCAGCGCGGCATCCAAATACCAGAAAACCATCCAGCTCTCCAAAGTGAAAGCCGAAGTGGGCTACTCAGCCGATGATTACTTCAACATGGTGTACGAGTTGATCACCAACCGTTCAGACGTCAACCTCGACGACCTCTCCGGAACCGAACTCGAAGCCGCTGAAACCGCCCTGTTCAAAGAGTCCATCGCAGAAAGCATCCGCGCAACCATGTGGCTCGGTGATACCGACCGTGCCGATAAACTCAACACCTTCGACGGTTTTCTGAAACGACTGACAGCCGATGCCGGCGAGACCGAAAACGACATCAAAAATGTCTCGATCGGCGCAACTTTCGCCACTGACGCTGCCGATGCCGCCGAAGCCCTGCTCAAACAGGTTTGGGACAATGCATCGGACCTGCTCAAAGCGTTCAAATCTCAAGGCAATCTGGTCTACCTCGTCTCGTCCGACATCTACGCCAAATACGAAGAGGAGCTCGACAATGTCATCCTGGAATCAGCCTATCTGGCCAAACAGAACGGCCGTGAGGGTGTCTCATTCCGCGGAATTCCAGTCGTAGATGTGCAGATCTCATCCTACCTGAAGGAGCTGACCGACCTGCCCCAGTCGTTCGCCATCCTGACCGACCGCCGGAACCTCGCTCTTGCCGTCAATACTGTCGACTTCCCGGGAACCGAAGTGCGCATGTGGTACAACCCCGATCAGATGGAAAACCGTCAACGTGCCGTCTTTATGGCAGGCTGCGACTACCTGTTGCCCGAACTGGTCTCGATGGCCTCAACCACTGTTGCCTAACCTTAAAACTCAACATCTATGGCATTAATCGGTTACCAAAGAAAAGCGGAACGCAAAAATGGCGGCATCCGCACCCTCGGCCTCATTGCCGCAAGCGATGTGACCAGCGTCAGCTACAGCGAAGAGGATCGCGCCCTGTTCGAATTAACGCTCGCCGCAGAGAAAAAATTCACCAAATACGAATTTCGGGAAGATGAGGCCGAATACAGTGAAAGTATCTCGCTCGTCCACCACTCTCCGGTAGTCACCCACGAATTGCGGTTCGTGCTCGATAAAATGGGAAGCGATTCCATCGCCGCGCTGGATTCCATCCTCAGCCTCTCCGAAGAGGGGGTAATCGCCGTCGTGCGAACCATGAACGACGACATCTTTCTGGTAGGATACTCTCCCCGCTTCGAAAAAGAGCGACCCCTGCGCGTAGAGTCAATCACCTCAACGACCGGTAAACAGCTGCGCGAAGAGACTACAGCCACGATCGTCCTGCGAAGTCTCGATACCGATCTGGCAATCCCCTTCATCGACGACTTCGACACGCTCTTCTAACCTTTCACCATCCGGGTACGGCACGTCGTTTAATACCGGCCCGTACCCGGATTATTTTATCCCAATATGAAAAAGAAAAATTCCGATCATACCGGCACGGGTAAACTCTTCCTGCCCCATAACCGAATCAACCCCTTTGTGGCGCAAGGAAGTTCCGTCACCGGATCTACACAATACTGGCGGTGGGGAGATGACAATCTGTTCCCGGAGGCGCTGGCCCTAATGGCCCGACGATCGACCACACATCGACGAATCATCAACGACAAGGCCGACTACATCTCCGGCAAAGGGTTCATCTTCGATGACGACATCCCCCGTTTAGCCCGTTTTATCGAATCGGCCAACGGCCAGGGAGAGACCCTGCGACAAATCTTCAACAAACTGGCTTTCGATAAATCCCTGTTCGGGAACGCGTTTCTCGAAATTGTCACAACCGCTAACCACGATTTTCTCTCGCTGTTCCATCAAGATGCTTCGAAATGCCGCCTGGCCAAGGATGGGAAACATGTCTTGTTACACCACAATTGGTCCCAGTTTACCCCCGCCGATGCCAAACAACTTCCGTTGTATCCCCTTTTCGAGACCTTTCCAGACGGCACCCTGCGATCCATCTTTCACTACAAAGATTATGAGCCGATGTTCGAACACTACGGCCTTCCCCCCTATATCGCCGGCATGAATGTCTCCGCCATCGCCTACAAAACCGACAAATGGAACATCAGCCGGTTGGACAACTCCTTCCAATTATCGGGTATCATGGTGCTGGATGGCAATGTAGACAACGAACAGGATGCTTACGAGATCATCCGCGCTGCAGAAAAACGATTCGCCGGTCAACCTGGTCAAGTGATGTTCATGGTCAAAAACGCCGAAGAGGCCGACAACTCGAAATTCGTCCCCATCGCCTCTACCAACGAGGGAGATTGGAAAAATCTGCACGACCAGGCCGTCACGGATATTGTCGTCGCACACTCCTGGTTTCGTTCACTCAGCGGATTGGACTACCTCTCCGGCTTCAGTTCCGAGCGGATCCTGCAAGAGTATGAAATCGCCTTGAATACCCTCATTCTGGGGGCTCAGCAGGAGCTGCTCGAACCGATTCAGATCATCATCAACCAAATCCTGGGTTGCGACGCCTCCTCCATGCAGGTGATCAACCGACCGCCCACTCGCTCCAAACCGCTCTACATGAAAGTGTGGGAAGCCAGACGAGCAGACGGTTTGGATTACGATACAGAGGATCCGGATCAGAATCTCTTCCTCGCCCAAATCACCAAATATGCCCTTCGTAACATCGACTGATTATGGAACTGCTGATTACACCGGCGGAGGTACTCGAAATTGCCTTCCCCGCCACAGAACAATTTCGCGAAGAGCTCATTCGTCCTTCGATCATCGAAGCGGCCCAACTGCAACATCTCAAACCGATCTTCGGCGATCTGTACGATCAACTGAATGAAAGTCGCTATGCTGAGTTCATCACCGACTATCTCAAAGCGCCGTTGGCCTACTATGTCCGGTGCATGGTGATTGACGAAATGTGTGCCGTACTCGGCACTACAGGCATTCTGCAAAGAAAAACCGATTATGGTTCCGCCGCATCGATTCGTCAACAAGAACGGCTTCGTCGACACGCCCGCAACACCGCCGATCGGCTGTTGGACCACGCCATCGAACAGGTCGAAGCCCACCCGGAACTCTACCCCGAATACGACGCTGAACAGAATCTACGCAAATGCCTGCTGTTCAAAGGAGGATTTATTCTCTAATGCGGCAGCTATCTTATTAAAATAATTTAATAAGACTCAAGATTCCATATCAAAAATAAAAGAGGAGACGCCAATAATCAGACATCTCCTCTTTTATTATATAATTTTAAAAATGAACCTTCTTTTTCAAAGGAAGAACGGCAGAACGTGACAACTATCACTATTCCACCGTTTTCCCTTCTACTAACCTAAAACTACTAACCTAAATGAACCTAAATTTCACCGCAAATGTAAGGACAAAATTTCTAATTATCCAAATATCTTAAATATTTTTAATAATTCATTTTGTCTCTTTTTTCATGTTTTTTGCAGTCACAAGTGAATAACTAACTGTTAACCAGACGATTCATTCAGGCAGCATTTTTATTGCATAGGAACAAAATTTTCGTATTTGACTACCCATTTGCCATTCTTCGGGAAGCCGGGAGCCTCACCTTGCGAACCGTCCCAACCAGCAGCCATCATGGCAACAGCTGTCAAGAGACCTCCGTTCGAGGGGAAGTAAGGCCACGGGCCGCCTGTAGCCAGACCATGTTCGTCAAACTGGAACTGTTTCGAGTTATGCATCAACAGGTCGATCGCCAGTTCAGGATTGCCACTACGGGCAGCACCCATCGCCATCATCGGGAAGTCCCAACCCCAAATGCGATCAGACTGCCATTCGCGGTTGACCTTGTCGAGCGTTCTGCGATAGACCGTCGTATCGACCCCATCACCCGGCAGCATGCCGAACACACCGGTCAAGGCTGGATGCTCAAAGGTATATTTGGTCCACATATTGGGAATACCTTCATAGGTCACATAGACACTGTCTTCGATCGGCAGCGGTGAAAGTTTATTGAGGACAGTATCCCATTGTGCTTCGCGAGGCAGTCCCAGACGCTCGCGCCACTGCTGTGCGGTACGCAGACCATAACGCCAGTATCCCAATTCGAAAATCGGGTTGACCGTTTTGAGAGCATCGGTATTTTCCGAAACGATTACCACCGGGGGGCCGAGTACATAACGATCGTTGGCTGCATCGTAGTGAGCGTAATCGGCCATGTATTGAGCCGAATTGAAGACCACATCTTTCCATTTGTCGAGGGTCTCCTGCGTCGGGTGGAGACGATAATCCATCTCGGCAAAATAGATGGGGTGCGGCTGCTGCCAGATCAACAGACCGTGAGCCCAGCAAGGCCACTCCCGGTCGAAATTGGCCGTACATTTGGGCCATTTGGCACCACGCCGGCCCAATTTCTGTGCACGTTGAATCGAAGTGGGCAGGAAATCGGGAAATACATGCAGACTCTTGTCGAACAACTCCCAGCGGTTCCACAAACCGTAATGTACGCCATGCCACCAGATCATCTCGAAATGGAACCGTCCGAACCAACCATTGTTGACCAGACCGCTCTCCTGTGGAGGCAGTACGCCGGCTTCATTAACCCGCAGAACATACTGGGACAGCACGATACGACGTTCCAACTCTTTCCAACGAGGATCGGTACTCTCCGACAGGTCGATAGCAGCACCCGACATCCAGTACTCTTCCCAGGCTTTGGCACTGGCTTCGTCCACCTGAGCGGCCGAAGGCAACCGATCGGCTTCGATCGACTTCGGAGCAAAAGCGAAGGTAAACATCAGCTCCTCCCCTTCGGTAGGCATCAACACGAAGCGATGCGGAGATTTCGAAGCCGTATCCTGACCGAACTTGGCGGGGGTTCCCCACTTCAGTGCAGTATAATAGGTGGTACTATCCATGGTACGCAGGATTTCGGCACTTTGCGCACCGTTGGCGATCACCTCGGAACGATGTTTGTCATACGCGTTGTAGTCGCCGACCGTATCTTCAAACTGTTTGTTACGAGGGTATGGGAAATCGAGGAATACACCGATACGGCCCTGAGCCACCAGAGGCGATTTGATCGTCACGCCCACAGCATCCTGATCCGGAGCACATGCAGTGGTTACCTGAACCTTTTCGCCATCGATTTTGAATGTACTGTATATGATTCCTTTCCACAGATCGATCTCCTGATGCGGATCGGTCAGATCGCTTTCAACTACGGGAGAACCGTCCGCATGGGTCAACAGCAAACCGATACGTCCCAAATTAAAGCGGTGGGGGTTAGCAACCAACCAGGAGGTAATTTCAGGTTTGTTAGGGTCACCGACTTCATACGGGAGCATTTTACCATAGGTATCCATTGGAACGCCTGTATAATCTTCGATCTTGACCCCTTCGGGCAGCGGGAAGCTATGCCAGCTCCAATTGGACATGGTACTAAACGGGACGAAAGTTTGCAATCCGGTGACGTCCACACCGTAGGCGAAATCGCCATTACCCACTTGAGCTGGGCTTTTGTGGTTGATCGAATCGGAAACGACACGATGGCGTTCCACCACAGCGCGACGATCGATTTTCCCGGTTTCGGATTTGTTGCACCCGGCAACGGCCAATGCAATAATGGCCATGCACACAAGTTGTTTCCGGCCCGAAACTGACCAATCTGAAAATAGAGACATACGTATGTTAGTTTTTAGATGAGACGGTAATAATAATAAAAAAAAACGAGCAGCCCAAATTTTAGTTTTTATTTTATTTATTATCAATAAGATAACACAGTAACGTCGTTTTATTTTCAATCACTCTTTTTTGTCATATTGTCGTGCAGCTCCTAAAAGGCAATCTATCCGAACGTTGACTCGGAGGGGAGCAATCTCTCGGACATTTTCTTGGCTTGGGGTCAGGAAATCACGAAATAAAGCCGTACCTTTGTTGGGTTAAATTACGTTGCAACTTAAACGGCCATGTAAAGAAATCTGCCATATAATTGACACTCAGCCATACAAACGCCATTGACCACCTCCAATATGCACTTTGTGAAGTGGCCTCTCTGTAGGGCGAATGCCATAACAAAATATCTGATCAACGCATACCTTACACTACCTCAATCAAAATCTCAATTTAAACACAATGACAAAGAAAGGAGTTTTCCTACTGACTTTCCTCTTTTTCTGGTGCGGGGCAATCGCCCAACAGATCAAGATCACCGGCGGTCCATACCTTCAGCAGATGGGCGAACACGAAGTGACCATTGTTTGGGCTACAGATCGTCCAGCCGTTTCCTGGGTCGAGATTGCCCCCGACGACGGGCGCAGCTTCTACGCCAGTGAACATCCGCAATTTTATCAAACCGACATGGGACGCAAGGTGGTTGATACACTGCATCGGATTCATGTTACCGGACTCGAAAAGGGTACCACCTATCGTTACCGTATCTACTCTCGGGAGGTGACCAAAAACGAGGATTATTTCGTCCAATATGGGGCAACCGTAGCCAGTGATGTCTATACTCGAGAGCCCTATAAGTTCACCACTTTTGACAACGACAAATCCAAGATTACCTTTACTGTTGTTAACGACATACACGGGGATAGTGCCTTACTGTCAGACTTGATCCGGGACGTACGCAAAGAGAAGAATGATTTTGTGCTGTTCAATGGCGACATGGTGACGACGTTCGATTCTGGAGCCGGAATTTTCAATGGCTTTTTAAATACGGCCGTTCAGAATTTTGCTTCGGAGATCCCGTTCTTTTATGCTCGTGGCAATCACGAGACCCGAGGACTGTTCTTTTCGCAGTACCGCAACTTTTTCCCGGCACCGACCCAAACGACCTATTATTCATTCCAGGTTGGGCCGGCCTTTTTCATCGTATTGGACGGGGGTGAGGACAAACCGGATTCTGACATTGAATATTTTGGTTTGGGAGCTTTCGATACGTTCCGCCAAGAGCAGATCGCTTGGTTGAAACAGACCTTGGCGAGTGACGCGTGCAAAAATGCAGCCTACCGTATTGTCGTGATCCACATTCCGCCCGGATGCGACACCTGGTATGGCCCGTTGGAATCACAACGGTTGTTCGTTCCGTTGCTGAACGAGGCAGGAATCGATTTGATGTTGTGCGGTCACCTGCATCGTCAGATCTTTTCGCCGGCTGGCGAAGAGGGACGCAACTATCCGATGCTGATCAACTCCAACACGGAGGGAGCCTATATCACCGTCGATAAAAACGCGCTCGATCTTGTGGTCAAAGACCGCCATAACAACGCGCTACACCACTGGACATTCCCTCGGAAATAAGCCGATCGGACTTATTCCAAACTTATAAACCTAAACGACCACACTAACCTAACACCTACACCGATGCGTAAAATTATTTTTCTCTTATTGGGATTGATCGCAAGTTGGGGACTATGGGCCGAAACACCGTGGAAAGGGGTATGGATCAGCCACGAGACCAACCAGAGTCCCCCCAATAGCTGGTACACCTACCGCACCACCACAGAGATTGACGAGGTTCCGACCCAGGCTGTGGCACGTATTGCAGCCGACAGTAAATACTGGTTGTGGATCAATGGTCGGATGGTGGTATTCGAAGGTTCCTTAAAGCGAGGACCTGCTCCGGGAGATGCCTATTATGACGAAATCGACATTGCTCCTTTCTTGCAAAAGGGTGAAAATACCATTGCAGCGCTGGTATGGTATTTTGGGCTAAATGGATTCAGCCATTCGAGTAGCGGACATGCCGGTTTTCTGTTCGACTGCCAGGCGCCAGGCGTCGAGATCGTCTCCAACAACACTTGGCGTTGCGACACCTATCAGGCCTTCTCCAATACGGAAGCTCCTTACCCTAACTATCGTCTGCCCGAAGGGAATATCCGTTACGATGCCCGAAAAGCGATCGAAGGGTGGTATCTTCCCGGAGAGAATCGGATCAAGTCCAATGCCATGATGGTCGGAGATGCCAATCGCGCTCCTTTCGGCAAATTAGTAAAACGCCCCATCCCGATGTGGAAGGACTACGGGTTGAAAGCATATGTCTCGATTGAACGTATCGGTGACACACTGTACTGCAAACTGCCCTACAATGCACAGATCACCCCTTGGCTGGAGGTCTATTCAGCTCAAGGAGGGGACACGATTCGCATTCAGACCGACAACTATTACACCGGGAACGGCAGTACTGCTTCGGTCCGTTGCGAATACATCACCCGTCCCGGACTGCAACAGTATGAAAATCTCGGATGGATGAGCGGCCATATTGTCAAATATGCCATTCCGGCAGGTGTGGAGGTCAAAGGGGTTCAATTTCGGGAGACCGGTTACGACACCGAATTTTCCGGCAGTTTTGAATGTAACGATCCCTTCTTGAATGAACTCTGGAAACGGGCGGCACGCACGCTATACGTCAACATGCGCGACACCTATTTTGACTGTCCGGAACGTGAACGTGCTCAATGGGGCGGTGATCTGGCCAATGAGTTGGCACAAACCTTTTACGTTTTTGACCCGCAAGCTCAGAAACTGGCGACCAAGGCGATTCATGAAATGATCGGCTGGCAGCGCAACGATGGGGTGATTTTTGCGCCGGCCCCAGCCGGGAACTGGTCTCGGGAGTTGCCTTTACAGTCGCTTGCACTGGTAGGTTGGTATGGGTTCTACACCCAATATTACTACAGTGGGGACAGCAGTTTTGTTGCCTCGATATACGACGGCATGCATCGCTACCTGCACACACATTGGAAACTCGATGCAGACGGATTGGTCATGCATCGCCCGGGAGATTGGACATGGGCAGACTGGGGAGAACATAAGGATTACTTGGTATTGACCAATGCTTGGTACTATTTGGCTATGAAGGGAGAGCGTGCCTTTGCCCAAATGCTCGGCAAACAGGATGATATTGCCCGGATCGACAGCATTATGACCGGCATTGAGCGACATTTCGACCAGCGGTTCTGGACCGGCACATGTTATCGTGATCCTGCCTATCAAGGTCAAACGGATGATCGGGCCCAGGCCATGGCTATTTTAGCAGGGTTAGCCTCGCAGGATAAATATCCACAATTGGCCGAGACGCTTCGCAAAGAGCAACATGCAGGTCCTTATATGGAAAAGTATGTTTTGGAGGCACTGTTTGCAATCGGACGACCCGATTTAGCGATTGAACGGATGCATCAGCGTTATGCCGAGATGCTCAGCCATAACGAGTACACCACGCTCTTCGAAGTATGGAAATACAAAGCCCACGCTACGGATGCCAACTCGAACGACCATGCCTGGACCGGAGGACCTTTGACATTGTTGAGTCAGAAGGTATGTGGTATTGCTCCAACAGCGCCCGGTTTCAAACAGTTTCGCATTGCGCCACAAATGGGAAATCTGACGGACGTTTCAGCGACGGTCAGCACCACCAATGGCCTAATTAAGGCACAGATTACACGTAAAGGTAAAACACTGACCGTAACAGCCACGGTTCCCGAAGGGACAACGGCCGAAGTACTCTTTCCATCCGGGGCAAAAACAGTGCTCTCGGCCGGCCAACATACCGTTAAAGGGAGATAGGATTTTTATTGGTTTTCGAGGGAAACGAACTAAAGAATAGAATTTTGTTGTTGGATTGACCTTGAAGAAGACATAGCTAACGACCCAAATTGCACCTATAACTTTATACTTAAATATTATGAAATTCACATTTTCTTCTGCTATGAAAACGATGGTTGCTGCCGGATGCCTGACGTTGATGGGCATGAGTGCAAGCGCACAAACCAAACCTTTCGAATTGAAAATATGGCCCACGACTCCTCCGGGAGTAAGCGGCATCACGCAGGATGAGTTTGTCGATAAAAACGGCATGCTGCACAATGTTACGGTGCCCTCGCTGTTTGTCTATCCGGCCGATCCTGCCAAAAACACCGGCATTTCGGTCATGATTGCTCCGGGCGGAGGCTATGCCTACCTGGCCATTGACCACGAAGGGAAGGATATTGCTCAATGGCTATCTGAAAACGGCATTACCGGCATTGTCCTCAAATATCGCATGCCGAATGGTCACCACACTATTCCGCTGAGTGATGCCCAGCAAGGGATGCGTGTAATTCGCGAACATGCGCAGGAGTGGAACATCGATCCGAACAAAGTGGGTGTGATGGGCTCTTCCGCCGGTGGACACTTGGCCTCTACGTTGATGACCCATTTCGATGCAGAGACCCGTCCCGCTTTCGGAGTGCTGTTCTATCCGGTAGTTACCTTTGCAGACAGCCTGACCCATCGCGGTTCGGTCAAGAATCTGGCCGGAGAGAATCTCACCTCGCAACTGCGTGAGTACTATTCGAACGAGAAACAGGTGACGGCCCAGACTCCACGTACGTTGCTGATTCTTTCGGATGACGATCGGACGGTTCCGGCTCAAAACAGCACCATGTTTTACAATGCGCTCAAGAGTTGGCAAATTCCTGCATCCATGTATGTTTTCCCGACCGATGGACACGGATGGGGATTCCGCTCCTCATTCCGTTACCATGAGGTGATGAAGGAGCTATTGCTCGACTGGTTGTTGAATGACGCTACGGCCAACCGCTAATTTCGAGAGTAGAAGGCGGCGAACAGACTGTCGCGAACTGAAGGCAATGCAGGATCAGTACAACCGGCACGCTTAGAAACAGAGGGAGAGCGACACCATCCCGGCATGATAACGTACGCACACTGAGTCAGGCGAAGGCCTCCGAACCTCAAACATAATAACCCCTCCGACGAGTTCATGCCGGCAGTTTGTTTGTGATTTTGTTGTCATCAGACACAGCATCGGCTAATTTTACAACAACATAATCTCTTTAAAACAACTACGACATTTTATGAAACTTTTACTGCGCATCGGGATGTTTCTGCTGCTGGGTGGTCTGTTCCGGCCACAGGTACAGGCAGCGCCCGTAACGTTTCAAAAGGCGGTTCCCATCTGGATCGCCGAACAACAGACGACCCCCAATCTGACAGCCAGTTTCCGGGCCATCATTCCTTGGGATGGAGAGGAGGATATGGAGCTACGGCTAACAGCCCACAGTGATTACCGGGCCTATGTCAATGGAACTTTTCTCGGACATGGACCTTGTGTGGCCGGCAAAGGATACTATCGGGTCGATGAGTATGATCTGACGCCCTATTTGAAGGAGGGAGAGAACCTGCTGGCCATTGAGGTGGCGGGGTATAATGTGCCCAACTTCTACATTATGAACGCACCGTCGTTCCTGCAGGCCGAGGTAACCGCTGACGGCAAGGTGATCGCTGCGACCACTACCGGGAAATGGAATAAAGTTGCGATTCCTTTCGAAGGGGCCGTGTTGGGACAAAGGGTGCAAAATGCCCCGAAATTCAGTTTCCAACGCACCTACCGCGAACTGTATAAATTGGAACCGGGCTATAATGGCTGGTTGACCGATGCCAAGTCGCCGCTGTTCGTCCCCTCGAAACTGGAGGAGACCGACCGCAAGAATCTGATTGAGCGTCGTGTCAAATATCCGGACTACACGATCCGTTACGCAACGGACACGCTGCCCAACAACATCTTCAAATTCGAGTGCAATTCGACCGGCTTCCTTGGGGCCAAGTTTGAGGTACGCACCCCCTCTAAGGTGGCTTTCATCTGGGACGAGCTGCTCACTGACGGCCAGATCAAACGCCGTATGTCGTTTGACGGTCGTATGGAGTTCGAGTTGGCTCCGGGAGAGTACGTTATCGAATCGTTCGAGCCCTACACGATGCAGTACATGCAGGCGGTAATCGAAGAGGGAGACTGCAAGGTGAGTGACGTTTACATCCGTCAGTATGTTAATTCGGATGTATCGCGCGCCAAGTTCTCGTGCGACAACGAGGGGATCAACAAGATCTACAAAGCGGCTGTCGAGACCTACAAACAGAATGCTCTGGACATTTTCATGGACTGTCCCTCACGCGAACGGGCCGGCTGGTTATGCGACAGCTATTTCACATCACGCATTGCGTTCGACCTGTCGGGTAACCACCTGATTGAGACCAATTTTCTCGAGAACTTCCTGTTGCCTGAGAAGTTTGACCATATTCCGGAAGGGATGTTGCCGATGTGCTATCCGTCGGATCACGTCAACGGCAACTTTATTCCCAACTGGGCCATGTGGTTTGTTATCGAGTTGGAGGAGTATCTCGAGCGTAGCGATGACCGCGAGATGATTGCCGCATTGGAGCCACGCGTCAACGCGTTGCTGGACTATTTCAGCCGTTACGAGAACGAATATGAGTTGCTCGAAGGGCTTGAGAAGTGGGTATTCCTCGAATGGTCAAAGGCCAATTCGTTTGTACAGGATGTCAACTATCCGTCCAACATGCTCTATGCGAAGATGCTCCAGGTTGCCGGAAAGTTATACGACAAACCGGAATTAATCAAAAAGGCCGAGCGCATTCAAAATGTGATTCGCGAACAATCGTTTGATGGAGAGTTTTTCATTGACAATGCGATTCGCGAAGATGGCAAACTGGTTCCTCAACCCAAGAATCGCACCGAGACCTGCCAATACTACGCCTTCTTCTGCGGTACCGCTACGGCGGAACGTTATCCTGAGCTCTTCAAGATTCTCTGTGAAGATTTCGGGCCGAACCGTCAAGAGCGGGGAGCCTATCCTGAGATCTATCCCGCTAACGCCTTCATCGGCACCTACCTGCGTATGGAGATGCTGGCCGAATATGGGCTGGTACAGCAGATGTTGAATGAATCCGTTGAGCAATATCTCTACATGGCCAACATGACCGGTACGTTATGGGAGAACCTGACGCCGCATGCCAGCTGCAACCACGGTTTTGCGGCCCACATTGCGCATATGTTCTACCGGGATCTGTTGGGACTGACCAAGGTGGATCCGATTCACAAAAAGCTGCATGTCGTTTTCAATGCAACGAATTTGAAGCAGTGCAGCGGAACCATTCCAGTCGGGGACGACGAGATCACATTGGCCTGGGAGAAGAAGGGGAAACGTCTGTACTACACCCTCGAAGTTCCGGAAGACTTTGACGTCGAGATCGACAACAAAACCGATCTTAAGTTAGTGGCCCGCTAAAGAGCAAGCCCAACGAGCGTGGGGAAGCAGCAGGAACCGCTCTACTGTCCTCCCCGTTCTATTAAATAAAGCAGGAGGAGATACTTAGTATCTCCTCCTGCTTTATTATTCAGGGACATGGTGTTCTGACAGATCGATCTTCTCCCCTACACTGGACACCGTCGATTGATCACCGGTTTAAGCACACGACTCTTGATTCTAACTTTAGATCACTACGGGTTATTGAGCAAAGGCGTCCGTCTCTAAAACTGTTTTTTCCACGATTTCAGCACATTGTAAACCGATCCTGCCCAATAATTGCGGAGTCCGAAACCTCCTGCTTTGGCGGTAACAGTACGGGAGAGGATAATATTTCGGTTGGCAACATCAAAGAAGACCACCTGGTAGGTTCCTTTATTAGCCCCCTTATCCAATGTTAATGCAATAAGTACGACACCGGTTCCTTCACTTTGCGAGAGCTGGTAACTTCCGATCAATTGCTGAATCTCTTCAGCCGATTTAGCGTTTTGTTCCGTGCTCATACTCTTCAGATTGGTATAATCACAATTCTGATTGTGGGTTTGGGTAGGAGTGATGTCGAGAGCAGCTATCGGCATCCGGAACGCTTTCGCGAAATCATACTTTGAGGGCTCATCGACCAGCAGTTGGTTGATTCGCGGGAAAGTTGTTGCAAATTGTTGTACGGTCTCCTCGGCACCGACCACTTTAACTACCGAGAAGTCCACTCCATAAACATACAGCTCGCTCACATTCGCCAATTCGGGTTGAGCACTCGCGCCCCAGGCCAAGCCTAAAGCGGCAAAAAGCAGCAAAATTTTTTTCATGGCAAATAAGGGTTAGTTGGTTGAACAAAACAAAGGAAACTTATCTAAACGTCCTTTTATTAATAACAATTTACAGAAAACTTTGGCTGCGGTAGATCCTTTCGTCCAACAAACCTTAACGAAAGAGGCACCTCTTCCCAGACCAGGGCCCTCTCCCAAGGGGGGAGGAAAATGCAGGGTGAGACCTCATTCTGCCCTATCTCACTAATCGTTCACGACTACTTGTTTTTTGTTGAACGACACTGCGTCCACCTGAATCACCGGCAAGGGCAACTGCATCGAATCAAGATTTCGCCTTGATACAAATCAAAATTTCACCCTGATAGAGATCCGTCCGTCGGTTAACTATTATCGGTAGATATTGTTCCGCAAGTCCAAATATTTCACCGCTTTACGGCTTGTAGGCGGCATCTGCAATTTAGCAATAAGTTCCGTAGGTTCAAACAGAATATCGGGAGCGACCCGCACTTTTGAGCGAAAAACGTCTTTGATCCGTTTGACCAACTCTTCGCTGTGATCTTTGCTCCCCACTTTGATCTGCACCTGATCGGTTCCCAGGGAGTTGGTAAAGACCTCGACAATATAGTTTTCGACCTCCGGAATATTATCCAGGATATCAAACAGTGCAGGTGGATACAGTGTTGTACCTTTATACTTGATCATCTGCCCTTTACGTCCGAGCAGCGAGCTCAAGCGAATGGTATTGCGGCCGCAACCGCAGTGTCCGGAATAGTGCCGACAGATATCGCCTGTTTTGAAACGCAGCAAGGGCATTCCGCGCACGCCCAGCGTGGTAATGGTCACCTCACCCGGCTCTCCTTCCGGGACAGGACGATTGTCATCATCGAGGAACTCGACAATAATCAGATCCGGGGGCAGGTGTCCGCCTTGATGGCAACTGCATTCGGTAAATGAACTTTGCATTTCGGTCGAGGCATAGGTTGAATAGAGCTCCAATTCGGGCCACTTCTCCTGAATTTTTCGGCCGAGCGTATTGAGTTCAAAATTATCGGGCAAGCGCAACCCTTCACCGATACAGATAGCTTTGCGGAGTGGACAGTGCCGATAATCAAAGCCGTTAGCTTCGGCGTAGTCGGTCAGTTTGAGCAGAAACGAGGGAATCACCATACACACCGTAGGCGAAATACGACGTACCGTATCCCACTGCAGCTCGGGGATGCCGTTTCCTACGCGGGTAACGCCACAACCCAGCCTGCACGCCCCCATAAAATAGGCCAGACCCGCCATAAAACGGCGATCGAGGGTCACCATCAACTGGATAATATCGTCGGGGGTACAGCCGGCAGTTGAGAAGGAGAGGGCTTCGTTATAGGCCAACCGATCGAGATCTCCCTGGGTCAGCGCAAAGGTTACCGGATCACCCAAAGTACCCGAGGTGGTCACATAGTCGATCACCTCTCGGCGCGATACGCACAGAAAATCATCGTTCTGTTGTTGCAGATCCTTTTTGGTTGTCACGGGCAGCTGCCGCAGATCCTCCAGGGTACGGATATCCCGAATATCGACACCGGCATTTTGGAACATCGTCTGATAGAAACGCGAATGATCCGCCAAATAGCGAAGCTCCTCACGCAGACGTTCCTCCTGAAATTTTTTAATCTCTTCCGGTTCGGCAAATTGAATTTGAGAATTCCTTATCATAGTTTTTCAATTTTACGTTCTATTTCCAGCCGCTCCCGCTCACGGGGGATCTCCAGTTGCAGGGCCTGTTCCCAACAACGACGTGCCTCCTCTTTGCATCCCAACGAAACATAATAGTCACCACACAAATTCCACGCACCCCAAAAGTTTGGATTGCTGCTTTGCAACGAATCGAGCAGATTCTGCCGGGAGCCATCGTGTTGGTCAATGGCCTGCCGCAGCTGTTCGGCCGCACTCCGGTATCGGACGATACGAGGATAATCCTCTTGCAAAAAGCGTTGATCGGCCGGAATACGCAACCCGGGGCGATCGAGCCGACGCAAGGTATCGATCTGCACCGAATGATTCGATTCGTCGGTGGCAAAGATGCGTTTCAGGTCATAACAGACAAACGTTCCAACTTGCCAGGGGGCGGTCGATACCCACATCAGCCCTTTGGCCGGTTCGAAAATCACCCCATGGTGAGCAATTGCCTGGTTCAAGGACTTCTCATTGGTCAGTCCGATGTCCGTACCGCCCCGACCATACCGGTTGCGCAAGATGGATGCAGCCTTCGGCGGGGTGAGTGGAGCGAGCGAATCGATCAATTCGCCCAAGCGCTCGAATCGATAGTAACTGTCGGTAGTGGAGATGTTTTCCAGATTATCGGGATCTTCAGCAAATGCTTCCGATTGGTAATGGTTCGTGCAACGGATGTAATTATCCAGACTCTCGAACAGAGCGGTGCGTTGGGGAGTTTTTTCAATAATGGCAGCTTTGCCATCGCGGGCCGAGGCGATTAGCAACGATTCGGAGACAAAGGTTTGTGTCGTATCGGCAATCGCCAATGCCTCGTCGATGGTGGCCGCATACTGCAGAATCGTCCGGGCCAGGATCGAGATGGGGGTAGCCGCTTTGGTTGGAATGGAGCCTTTGGCTGCATTGAGCGTAATGGTTAATCCCTCGCTATTCATGCCCGAAAGAACGCCGGTCATTCCGGGCCAACCGATCGATGCAAAGGGGTATCCATGTTCCGGACGACAAAAGGTGATCAATTTGTTCCGGGCGAAGTCATCCCCAACATAAAAATCGAAATTACGACCCACCAGCAACAACGAATCTGCACTACGGTCGCCCCATACGGCAAAGGAGCTGCATCCCACCAGCATATACTCCTGCATCGCGTGACCGATATCGTGAGCCGCATGGTAGTTGAGTTGACGCTGATAGGGGGTTCCAATCGCATCAAACTCGTGCGAACAGGATTGCGACATGGCATAGATTTCAAGGCGATTCTCTTCGGGAACGTATTCGCCCAAATTACGGTTAAAAATGGTGATTAGCACCTTGAGAAAACTCAAATAGCGGTCTGACGGCACGATACGATGGATCTGATCAAGAAAGACCTGTTCCTGGTAGTGCATCAGATCCCGCAACAGGGCTCCCGATTCGGCACCACGCGTCAGTGCATCCCCACCTGTGGTCAGCTCCCACAATCCGGCCGGATTCCAGCGCAGGGTTGATCCTCCGCATCGCATCACGCTATCCTGCTGTTGCACGGGGTATTGTGACAGATCCACTGTACAGTCGGGATCGCCCATATCGGCCGACCAATAGAGCACCAGCGCCGTACCAACCAGAATCAGTACCAACGCGACAACTCCAATAGACAGCCATTTTAGTGTTTTGAACAATTTTCTAAGCATAGCCAATTTTTTTAGCCAAATACTCCTCTCCGAGCTGTTCGCTGCAGGTAAAAGCTGCGGATACGGTCACTCCCAGCATGCCATGTACATTCAGGTTCTGTCCGGTAAGCAACAGATTGCTAATACGAGATCGGATAGGGATCATCGAGGAGAGCGGACGATTAAAATCCTTTTGCAGTCCATACGCACTTCCTTCCGGAGCAGAGGTGTAATCCAAATAAGTCAACGGTGTCGAAGTATAAATTTCAGCTGCAGCACGACGCAAACCGGGGACAAACTGCTCGGCAAAACGGATTGCCGCCTCGGCATAGCGCGCTTTGAATTGTTCGTAGGCTTCCCCGCGTTGTCCGGAGCGGGTCTCTGTCCAGGCCGCCACCTGGTTAAAAGACATCGGCACCAACAAAGAGACCACGTCGGCCCACGGACCATCGGGAGCCGGCTGTGCACTCACCACCACTACCGGCAGCTTGCAATCCTCGAAATCTGCTTCGAGATTCCAGACATCCGGGCTGTTGTACAGATAATAGTTACAATTGGGGTTAGGCATCTCTCCCCGGCGCATCAACAGATAGACTGAAAAGAATCCATAGGTATTGGGCAGTGCCTGCAGTCGATTCAGGAAAGCCCGTTTGAGTAAAGGAGAGGAATCCAGCAACCTGAAGGTCTGAGCCGGAGCAATGTCCGAAATGACCCACCGCGCTGTCACGGCGTGTTTACCGCCGTTGAGTTCGATCCTACTGATCTGATCGCCGGACAACTGCAGTCGAGTCACCGCGGCCCGAGTGAACAGTTCGCCCCCACAACTGCGAATGCGGTCGGCCAACGCATCGGCTATCTGTTGGGTTCCGCCGACAAAGCAAGAAGCTCCTTCGATATTTGAGCTGTTGATAATGGCATGGTGATAGAGCGGAGAGACATCACGGCGTCCGGCATACAGTTGCACCGTTCCGGCCAGCACCTGCCTCAACAGCGGATCTTGTACCAACGAATCGATCGTTTTGGCTGCAGACATGCCGAAATAGAGCCCCGCGCCGGACGAGATTTTTCCCGAGCGCAAGATATCCGGAGCAATCGAGCCTCCCACATGTTGCAACATATGACAATAGGACTCCAAGCCCTCTCGCTCTTGTGGGAAGTCAGCCAGTACGGTTTCTCTAAATCTGTCATACCCAATAGCATGACAGAACTCTCGACCTCTGAGATAGATCCGATCGAATCCTGCCGGGTCGAGAGGCCGAATATCGAGTTTGGGCAAGACCCCCAGATATTTCAAATACTGGTGCATGACCTGCCCCTCGTGCAGGCTACCGACATAGTGCATTCCTGTATCGATCACCCATCGGCCCCGTCGGAAGGATTGCAGACAACCGCCCAACACCGCACTCTTTTCGACCACGCATACATGCATTCCCTCCTTGGCCAATATAGCGCCGCAGGTCAAGCCCCCCATGCCGCTACCAATAATTACCACGTCATAGTCATACTGAGTATTCATGCCTCACCTCCTTTCCGGAAGATATACCGCATATTGGAGGAGTGACGACTCGTATCGCGAATTTCGAGCGAAAGGCCATATCGCTCTGCCACCATTTTCATCCATTCGCTTGTCGGGAAGTGAAGTTCGCCGTTCGTTTTGTTGAAGTGCAGGATCCGGGTTGACCAGCGTTCGGTCTCTTCGGTCAGACGGTGACGGTCTCGGCACGACCGATCGCCCTCGCGCACAACAATCACTCCTCCCGGAACCAACCGATCGGCACAATGGGCCATGATACGTTCCTGCTCTTGGGGCGTAACGTAATGCAACATGTCGTTGATCACAAAGGCATCCGCCATCGGGAGATCAAATGTGGTTACATCGGCACAGACAAAACGGGTCCGGTCATTACACAAGAAGCTATGCGTTGCCAAAGCGATCTTCTCCTCGTCGTAATCGACTCCGAGGAGTTGTCTCTCTGCTGCACGCTGGGCTAACAGAAAGGACATTTGCCCATAACCGCACCCAACATCGACAATCGTTCCCCGACGTGGCAACAACCGATCCAATTCATCGTATCGGTGCTCCAGGTGCAGTTTAATTCGGATATACCACTCCAATACCGGACCTTTATACACATAATTTTTGACAACGGCCTGCACAAAATAGGGGTTATCTCCATTCTCGGCCTGCAGCTTTTCATATTCATCAATCATGTAACGCCGGATCGCCTTAGCTCTTTCCCGAACATCCTGGCCAAAACGAGGATCATCGTCCGCAATCCGCGGTAGGACCACGCCCACGATCCGACCCCGTTTGATATAGAAGGGTTGTCTTTTCGACGAAATATACCCGGTACCATAAATCAACACCGGCACAATGTCCAAATGGAGCTGTTCCGCCAACTGGAATGCCCCTTTATGAAAACGGTGAATCGAACAATCTGCAGTTCGTGTTCCCTCCGGGAAGACTACGATGGAATAGCCCTCTGCCACCTCCTGTTTGAGTTTCTCTTCCAGTTGCTCATAGCCGTCCACGGTGCTGTGACATCCGGCGTAACGGATGATCCATCCGAAAAATGGCGAATGCCATACCCAGCTGTTGGTCACCATCACAAATTTGGGTGAAATGCTGAGCATCAATAAAATATCGACAAACGACTGATGATTAGCTACGACAATGGCGGGCTTTTCAAACTGTTCCCCAGCAGGATTGCGGCGGAAGGTCCGCACCGTAAAGATGGTGGCGAGGAACACTTTGGCCAGGATGTACATTGCCCAATGGAACCAGGCTTTCCGGCGGCAACGACCGATCGGCAGCAGGTGCAGCACGACAATGTAGAGTTGCAACACCAGACACCCGAACAGGAAATAGAGAAAGGCGTATACCGTTTTCAGGACGCTCATCAAGGTGTAGGGCAATCCCCCGCGAGCGGTTTGCCACGAGATAAAGAGTCTGAAGAGAACCGGTTGGACCGTATAGGCAACCAATACGACCGCCACCATTCCCAACATGGAGATCACGGATACCGATTTGAGTGCGGGGTGACCGGCAAAGACCAATACCCCGATCCCCACCACCGTAGTAAATGCGGAGAAGAAGATCGCCGTTTTATGGGCGGCCAACAGTTTACGACCGTTTTTATATTCGGTCAACAGGCCGTCCATGATGAAGATGCTGAAATCATCGCCCAGACCGAAAATAAAGGTCGAAAGAATAATATTGACGATGTTGAACTCGATTCCGAAGAGCGCCATCATGCCCAAGATGAGCACCCAGCTGACGGCCATCGGCAAACTGGCTAACAGGGCCAATTCGATCCGGCCGTAGGAGATCAGCAGAGCCAGAAAGACCAGCAGCGAGGAGATCAGCAGTACGGTATTAAAGTCGTCGTTGACCAGATCGGCCATACGACTGCTGTAGTAGGCTCGGTCGAGAATGGTCACATCGGGCAACTGTTCGAGTCGGGTGTAGGCCTGCTCCTTGAGGTGGTTATCGACAGCCAGACGGCTGACAAACAGCGGACCATGATCACTCTGCTCGAGCCAATCGCCAAGCACCGGGTTGTTGGCAACGACCGCAGAGGTGACATCAAAGGGGGTAAACTGTTGTTCGAGCCAACGGTTGAATGGGGCGAATGCGTCCGAGGTGAGGCCGTTGCGGAGGGCAGCTTGCTGCAGTCGGTCATACACCTGTTGCCGTTTTTCAGGGGTCCAAAAACGGTTCCACTGCTCAAGTCGCTGCTGCTGCACCGCCATGGGCACCACAAAATCGGCAGCAGATACCGGAGTCTTCACCACCCCTTCAGCCGCCAAAGAATCCAACAACGACCGCGCATCACCATAGGATTGGCAGGCTTGATCGACATCATCGGCCGAGGTAATTAGATAGACATACCGGGAGGTATCGCCCATCAGCGTTTCGAGCCGCTGCTCCATCTGTTTGAATCGTTGCGGCTCATACCCCAGCCGGGTCATATCACTGTCAAATTTGACATCATTGAAGAAGAACAATGCCACAATCGTCACCACAACCAATCCACCCAACAGCCACTTGTTGGTATCGTAGCGATAGCCATTCAGCCGTTCAATACGACGGAGCAGCGGGCTGGGAGCTTTGGGAGCTTCCGTTGGAAGCATATGGGGTAAAAAGATCAGACTAAAAAGAGTCGTTCCGATCAACGTCAAGGCAGCGAAAAGCCCGAAATCGTGCAATAACTGCGAACGGGTAAAGAGCAATCCCAGGAAGGCCCCAATGGTAGTAAAGCTGCCGACAGTCAAAGGATACGCCAGTTCTGCCACCACCTGACGCGGGTCATAAATATGGTTGCTGTGGGCCAGGACATGGATCGAGTAGCTCAGCGCTATTCCCATAACCGCCGCTCCGGCACCTATTGCTATTGTCGAGATGGAACCTTGAATCAGGTAGATCAGCGCCAAAGCAAACAGTGCCCCATAAATGACTGGAAGGATCATCAGGGGAATCGCCCAGCGGTTGCGGAAGGCCAGGGTGATTACCAGGACAATTACCACCAGAGCGATAGAGAGGGTCCAGGCCGTATCCTGTTTGATTTGGCGGGCGTTGTACACGGCCACCCCGACTGCACCGAAATAGTCGGCTTGCAGATCATACACTGCTCCGACCCGGGACAGATGCTCTTCGAGAATTTCGATCAGCCGTTCGTTGGTTGCAGAGGCTGACGAGCCATGGGCGGGATCAGCGAACAGCAACAGCGATTGCAAGTCGGCCGTAAAAATATGATCGTCATAGATTTCATAGTCACCGCTCTGGTTAAATTGTTGAAAACTAGCCAACAGAGGGGTGCCCAACCCCAAAGGGTCTCGCATCAACACATCTTTAACGGCAAAACCGGCTGGAGAGATGAGCGTTCCATAGACGCGATGCACCGCTGAATCGATTGCCTCGGGACGGGTCAGTGAATCGAGGCGAGCAAACTCCTGCTCGGTTAAGAAAACAGGAAGGTGATTATACACCAATGCTGTTACCGAATCAAGCAATCCGGCATCGACACGGGCCGTCACTGAACGCAGCAGACCCTCGTCAATGGCCGGTTGCAACCCCTCTGCCAACGCATCGGCGGCCTCAATCATCCGGTCTGGAGCCTCGGGATCGTCCTGTTGTGGAGCGGTCAGCATCACAACGATCTTATCCTTAATCCGCAGACTATTGAAAACGGCCGCTGTCTTTTGGCCCTGTTGGTCTTTGGGCATAAACGAAACGATATCTTCGTTGTAGCTGAGCTGCGAAGCCAACCAGCCCATCACCACCACCGTCAAGGTCAACAGCCCCCACAGCAACAGACGACGGTTGTACAGAAAGTCATAGAGATATGTAAAAAACTTATTCATGGACTGGGACACGTTTCGTAAGGGCCAATACACTCCAGCCAATCAGCCAGATCAGCATCCCGCACACGGCAGCCAGGCAGAGGCTTCCGACCAGATATTGCACCAAACACTCAGCCATCCGTTGCAGGGAGATATCATGCAGGGCGAGGGATATGGGAATTCCCAAGATTTTTCCTCCGGTCCAGTAGCTACCGTAAAGGATAAATGGGATCATTGGCGGGACACTGATATTGGAGAAGACTATGGCAATCAATTTATTGAGTCGCATAAAATGGGCGGATACCGCTGCAAAGATCATCTGGTATCCCCAAATCGGGACGATCCCACAAAAGACGCCCCACCCCATAGCTGCAGCCAGGCGCAGATTGCTCTCGGGCGAATGGGTAATGTTGCGTCGGAAGAAGTTGCGGATATTTTCGCGGGTGAGTGACCGGATAAATCGCCACGGGTAGTAGATAATCAGGGCCTGCAACACCAGCACCGTATTGAGCAGGCTGATGCGGGTAAAGTCACGGAACGGTCGGAAATGAGAGATCCGTCCTCCGTCGGGCGGATAATAGACACGAATCGGGATATTCTCCACGACAACGCCACGCATGGCGGCTCGCACCAGGATCTCCACCTCGAACTCATAGCGACGGCACAACGTTCGCATTCGGCCCAGTTTGCGCAACGGATAGAGTCGAAAGCCGGACTGAGTATCTTGCAAGGTATGCCCGGTCTCGACCTTATACCAAAAATTTGAGAAGCGGTTGGCAAAGGTGTTTTTGGAGGGCATGTTTTCTGCCGTCAGATTCCGGGCTCCCACCAACAGGCGATCGGGGAAGGCTTCGATTCGCTCAATAAACGCGGGAATATCCTCGGGGTAGTGCTGTCCGTCAGAATCGATGGTAATGGCATACCGAAATCCGGCAGCCGCAGCCGCCAACAGGCCAGTTCGCAACGCATATCCTTTCCCGCGATTGTGCGGATAGGCGATAATGCGAATATCGGGAATGGTGGCGAGCAGTTGCGCGGTCGTGTCGGTCGAGCCGTCATTGACCACAATGATATCGGCACAATAGCGCTTCACCCCGGCGATCACCTCCGCCAGTGTCCCCGCATGGTTGTAGGTTGGGATGACCACCGCACACTCCACGCGTCGCACCCGTTCGGGCCAGGATATGGATACCGGATCAACCATTTTTCGGCACAAAAGTCGCTTTAAGTTTCAGTACAACAACATCTTCGGTCATTACCGTTGCCTGAACCGTTGTACCGTCTATTGTCAGGAGGCACTTTAACTCCGTATGACGCGAAGGGTCCACCGGCGCCGTAAATTTACATTCACGGATTTGGGCAAACCGCACCCCGTAACCGCAAATCTCGGCCACACAGTCGCGCAGGATGGCCAATGTACAGACCCCGGGCAGAATCGGCTGTCCCGGGAAATGGCCGGCAAACAGCGGATGCTGTGGATTGATCGTTGCGCGGAAACAGAATGTTGCCCCCCGATCGCTCTCTCGGCTCAATGTATAGAGGTCATCTCGTAACATCATCGTCAGCTTATTGAATATCGAACAGCGAGGATTTCACTGTGGTATTCAGTTTTTTATTTCGGAACACATACTGCATATAATCGCCCGAGGGCTGCTCCATCCGCAACGTCTCCAGGGTCATATCGGTCCGATCGAAATCGAGCACAATTCGATTCACATATTTGAGTGCCGATCGGCTCGACGGAACCAACTCCACTCGATAACCGCTCTTATTTTGGGTAATCTTCACCTGTCCGCTTCCCATCAGACGTTCCAGGTTTCCGGTCATGCAGGCTCCAAATACATTGTGCATCTGCCGCAACATTGGGTTTGCGGTGACACGCGTTGTCGAGGTTCGGCCATTCGTTCGCATCGAAAAGGCCTCTTCCGTCATGATGATCCAGTCGCCGGACGTAAAATCGAGGCGCATCTGCGACGGTGTTTTATAATGGAACTGCCCGGTTCGCACCAAATCTTTAGCCATCACATCCATGTGCCGTGTCTCGGTAAAATCACAGACAATAGTCTGCACCGTACGGCTTTTGGCGGCCAACTCTTTGGCAAACTGCTGTTGTAAAGCGTTGTTTTGTGCCCAAACATTTCCGCCAATACAACCCAGCAGCAACAAGAACAATATTTTATTAATTTTCATAAGCCTCTATTTTCAACATTTTTTCGATAGGCCACACCTCGTAGCCGCGGTTCGACAGCTCTGCGAGCAGCTGTTCGAGCAACTCGACGCTCCCCTCACAACGGTCATGCAACAGGATCACTGCTCCGGGATGCAATTTGCGTAGCACACGACTCAACACCTTTTGCCGCGGGGTCGATGCAACCGTATCGAACGAGCGGATACTCCACCCTACTGAGCAATACCTTTCACTGCGCACAACGCGCCCGATGATCGGATTGGTAACCCCAAACGGCGGCCGAAACAATTTTATTCTTTTGGGCCCTGCTAAATTGGCTGCCTTACCGACTGCTTCGGCACCTCGCTCCACCTCCTCGCGCACAAACCGCTCTCCTCGCAACGGGAAACGTGCACTGTGGGACCAGGTATGATTGCCTACCGTATGTCCTTCCTCCTCCATACGTCGCACCAATTCGGGATGTGCCTGTGCCTTTTCGCCAATCAAAAAGAAGGTTGCCTGCAGACCGTGACGTTTCAACAGATCGAGGAGCTTGGGGGTGCGTTGTGGATCGGGACCGTCGTCAAACGTTAGACAGACCGCCCGTTCCGAACCATCGCCCCGACACAAGGAACGGAGATAGACGCCCGATCGGATCGAAGCCGAAGCCCAAACGGCTGCGCCCAACACCCCGCACACCAATATGATCCCCACTATCCAACACATTCCACGACAATAACAGCGGACTGTACGTCCATATAGTTGTTCCACACGGCCACACGCCGGGCACCGTTTTCAATCAGCTGCACGGCTTCGACCAACCGTCCGGCAGAAGCAGTAGGATAATTGATCCGGTGAGCTCCTCCCCCAATAATGATCTGATCCGCATGATAGTGCGCTTTGATCCAACTTTTTATTGAGTCTGTCGCGACAGATCCATCCGTCTCTCCTGTCTGATTTGCTGCAGTGGAATTGGCACGTCCATAAGCCAATACCTGATCTTTCACCTCTTGGGGAAGAGCCGGAAAATCGACCTCAACAATACAGGCCTGACAAGCATCCATGGGGAGTGACGAAAGTTGGAAAAAGGCAGCTCCTTCGCCATCGATATAGTTTCGCCAGAGGCCCATACGCTCCATGATCCGATGTTGGGATGGGGTCTGTTCATCGGCCGCCCCCACCAAGGCATGGGTAATCGTTTCGTCATCGAACTGCATCGCTACATCCAGCAGTGCCGATTCAAAGCTGTGGCCTCGGTGCACATAGGTCATATTGTAGGAGTGGTTCGAGCAGAGCAGCGCCACCTGTGCTCCGATTGTATTGAAGGTGGACTGAATAAAGGGGGTCGGATTGAGCAACTCCTCATCCTGTTCGATCAGATTCCGCAAAAACTTCTCACTATCGGCCAGACAGCCCCATCCCGTTGCGGTCACGATGGCATCGATCCGGTCTGCCGACACTCCAGAGGAGAGACACTGCATCGCGGTGGCCACCCCCATTCGGACAAAGCGGCTCATGCGACGGCGCAACGCCGCGTTGGGGATCAACGTCTTCAGGTCGTCGCCCAGCATCTCGTGTGTAGCATATCGGTTTATGTAACAACGGGTCTTCATCTTTGATCGATCTTACCTGCGAATAACAACGACGCACAGTTTCCGCCGAAACCGAACGAATTGGAAAGCACATATTGCAACGGACGTTGCTCATAATGCAACTGCGGGATCAGCCCCAACTGAGGATCCTGCCGGGTAAAATTGAGGTGTGGATAGAGCTCTCCATGACGGAGGGCAAGGGCACAAAATGCCGCTTCAATTCCTCCGGCAGCTGCCAACGTATGCCCCGTAAAGGGTTTGGTCGATCCGAAAGCAGGCATCCGTTCACCGAAAAGCCGTTGCATGGCAACCCCCTCCGAGAGATCGTTATTTGGCGTTCCCGTTCCGTGTACATTGATATAATCAACCTGCTCGGGTGCAATGCCGGCCATTTCAAGTGCCCCGCGCATTGCCAAATAATCTCCCTCACCATCGGCAGAAGAGGCCGTTTGATGGAACGCATCGTTGGCATTGGCAACCCCTTCCAAAAAGCAATAAGGCTCACCCGCTGCATCTTCAGCCCGTTCCAGGACCAGATAGGCAGCTCCTTCGCCGAGATTCAACCCGGCCCGACTCTCATCAAAGGGGCGACAGGGGGCCGAATCCAGAATCATCAACGATTTAAAACCGTTCAAAGTAAAACGGCACAGGGAATCTGTTCCACCGGCCACCACCCGATCTGCCACGCCATGCCGCAATAGCCTTACGGCCAACATCAGGGCGTTTGCCGCCGAGGAGCAGGCGGTGCTGATTGTCGTCACGAAACCATCGATCCCGCAATACCGGGCAATGGAGATCGTGCTGTCGGCACAGTCGTGATGCACCACCTGACGCAAACGTCCCAAGCGGTCATTCTGCATAAACTGTGGGAAAAACTGTTCGGTCAGATCCATTCCCCCAACTGACGTAGCGGAGACCAAAGCGGTTCGGGAACGAGACGCTCCAGCATCTTGCAGCGCTTCCGAGGCAGCCAACATACCCAGCAGTGCGGTTCGGGAGTGACACCCCGATAGGCCGAGAAGCTGTTGCAGTTGGGCGTTGTCCAGGGCCACTTCGCCCACAGGCAGTCGATTCCGCGTTGCAAAGTGGGTCGGCGCAGCGACAATACCGCTACGACCGGTACGCAACGCGTCCAGTGTCACTTTTTTGCCCACTCCCAGGGCACTGACAATTCCTACGCCTGTGACTGCGATATGCATCGTTTTACTTTTGCTGATTTGCCAGAATGTATTCAGCCAACGTCTTGACCGAATAAAAATGGGGTTTTGCCTCGGCGGTATTTTCGAGGCGGATGCCGTAATTTTTCTCCAAAATCAGGATGATTTCGAGGGCATCGATCGAATCCAGTCCAAGCCCATCTCCGAACAAAGGAGCCTCAGCATCAATATCGTCGGGGGTAATCTCTTCGAGATTCAGGGCCTCGATCAATTGTTCTTTCAGTTTTTGAATCAGCTCTTCCATAATATTATTTTGCCTCCAACAAATTGAGTTTCACATGATATTCATCTTTCAGAAAGTCGCATACGCCATAGATCACGGCACGGGCCGTACCTCGCTCCACCAATCGATGGGCGTACCATTCGGCTGTCGCTCCACTCCCCTCCACAAAAAAGGTGTTTTCACCTTGGATATGATTGCGAATACAGATCTCTCCGACCGCCACATTGGGCAGCGTATAGACAAACACGGCTGGAGAGGCCCCCTCCGGATGGTGTTCGTTGACAATACGCTGATGTGCCAGATCGGTATCGAGTGACGACGAGCGGTTTTCGAAAACCACCGCCACATCCGTCGAAGCATATTTCCCGGCAATCGGCCAGCCCCGCAACAGATACTCCACAGCGATATAGGCCGCTTTCGAGAGGTCATCCATCTTGTAGAATTTCATATTTGGAGCCTCCAACTCTTTGTACAGCCTTCGGATCAGTTCAGGGAAGGGTTCTCCGGTATGCGGCAATTCATAGGTTGCGGTAATCCTGCCAACCGGACAGCTCGACAGATGATCCGCGGAAAGCAACGCTCCCCCTTGACCTCCAACCCTTGTTGCATCCATGGTTACCGGGGTAACAGCTGTCTTGTCTAACGGTAGAGAGGATGCCAACGACTCCTTGCGCGACAGGCACTCTCCGGTAGCATCAGGGGCATTATCGACAGACTCCACCCCCAAAACAATAGCGGCATTGCATCCTCCAAATCCCGATGCAGTTTTCAGGCAGTATTGCATCTTGATGGGACGACTCGCTGCGGTGACATTCAACGGACAAGGTGTACCCAACTGACGGAACCCTGCCGTACCGAACAGAAGTCCACGCCGCAACTCCTCTGCCGACAGAATACTCTCCACCACACCGGATGCCCCAAGCGTGTGGCCGATATACCCCTTGAGGCTATTCATCGGACATTCACTCAGAGAGCTCAAGGCCAATGCTTTGCTCTCCATGGCATCGTTATATGCGGTTCCTGTTCCGTGGGCATTGACAAAACTGATCTTTTCGCGGGGCACCTCGGCTTCAGCAAGGGCCTCTTCCATGGCATAATGCAGTCCATCACCGGTTCGAGACGGCCCCGAGATGTGGTTGGCATCGTTGGTAATGGCTCCACCTTCGAGCAATACGGCCGGCAGCTTCGCCCGGCGGGCATCCGTGGTTAACACCACTGCGCTGACCGCCTCTCCGAGAGACAAACCATGCTCTTCGGTGGCATCGTACGGACGGCAGGGGCCCGGGCTGACCGATTTGAACGAGAGGAACCCTTCGGCCACAAACGTCGAGATCAGATCGCCTCCCACCACAATGGCATGGCGGCACACCCCCTCTCGGATCATGCGTCTGGCCACAATCAGTGCCGAGACTCCGGAGATACAGGCATTCGAGATCACCACCGGCTGTCGTACTGCGTTAAAATATCCGGCTACCCGTTCTGCCAAACAGTATAGAAAGGCCTCTTCAGGCGGCGTCATATCCTGTTCCAGCAGATCGACATTACCTTTTGTAGTGGCAAATACCAATAGGCAGTCATCCGCTGCAGGGTCTATTTGTGAACCTGCGGCAGCCTCCTGCACGCAACGGATCATCAGACTCTCCAGGGGGGTATAATGCTCCAGGGCAGAGGCCTGCAACAACTCCGCATCGATCTTTCCAGCCGCAGCCAACCGGCAAGGCGACTCGATCGGATGCAATCCGATTTGACCCTGGGCCATTGCCGAGAAGTTGTCGTCAACGCCATGACCCAGAGCGGTCACCAGGGCATCTCCACCCAAATAGATCTTTACTTCACGTTCCATTTACGTTTCCACGCTTTGAAAAATTCCGGAGGGGTCAACTCCATCTCTCCGTCACCATTCACAAACACCTGCATCGTAGAACCTGTTGCAACTACGGCTTGATCCGACTCACGGCGGATTGTGTATTCGAAACAGATTTTGGCAGCAGGCGTAGGTAAGTACCGGGTCTCCACAACAGCCCGTTCAGCAATTCGCAACGGAAGTTTATACTCCACGTGCATCTCGACGATCGGGGTCGTATAGCCACTGTTGTAGATATCCAGGTAACCCAAACCGGGATATTGTTCTCCGAAGGCCTCCCGGCCATCTTCGAAATAGCGGACATACTCGCCATGCCATACCACGCGCATCGAATCGACCTCGCTGAACCGCACCCTCAACGGGGTTATACAGCTCAAGGCCGGCTCTCCGGATACGATATGTGTTCTGCGTCTCATAGTTGCAGATAGATTTTTAAGTTTCCTTCGGCGATCAGTTGTCCGTCACACTCAACACGCAGGGCAGCTAAAGAGAGCGGACCGACCTCTTGTACCATCCGAAGTGTCGTTTCCAAACGGGCACCGACCGGCGGCAACGCATCGGCCCGAAAACGGGAGACAGCGCCGATAAACCCCACAGGGACTTTCTCTCCCGCTTCACGACAACGCCACCCCACTCGGGCAGCAGCCGACTGGGCCATATGTTCGATGAGGCCACACTCGGTCAGCGCACCCTCTTCCACGAACAGATTATCTTCCCGCACGGTTAGCGAGGTATGGGATTGATCTTCAGCATCAATGCCTTCAAACCGATCGACCATCACCATCGGAGGACGTTGCGGAATCAGCTCCGTAATCGCTACGCTTTTCTCAGGTACTCCCATAGCGGTCCTTTTTTATTGCGTTTCAGTCTGAATTGGGTCATTTGGCTATCGATGTTATCATCCGGGAAGACCCATGCTTTCCCCGTTTCCAATGCCATTTTGCGCACCCTCTCCAGATCGAAATCTTTGCAGAGGTAATATTTGGGTTCGACCAGCGGATCATCAGCAGCAATCACACCCTCCTCTACAGCAATCTTCTGCAATCGGGTATGGGGATAGATCCGCATGCCGATATAGGGCATAAACACACTGTACCGAATTCGTTTCGAGTTTTCGATCGATCGTTCGAGTGTTTGCATGGTTTCTCCGACGCCACCAAAAATGAGGAAATGTGCATAATAAATTCCCTCGGCCAACGCCATTTCGGAAGAGTTCAGCACATCCTCAAACGTAAATCGTTTCCCATAAGCCTCGAGCACCTGGTCATCAAACGACTCGGTCCCAAACTCAATATGGGTCAATCCCGAACGGTGATACAGGGCCAGCATCTCGCGAGTGAGGTGTGCCGGCGAGAAGTAGGCTCCCCAACGAATATTGGCTTCGCGTCGGATCAACTCTTCGGCCAAACGTTGATTGTATTCGGGGCAGATATTGAAAACCGAATCGGTAAAAAAGAGGTAATCGATCCCCTTCTGTCTCCGCAAGCGGAGAATATCATCCACGATTTTGGCCGGATCGAGCGTCCGGATCACACACCCGTCAATTAACGGATAGGTGCAGTAAACACAGTCGTAAGGGCACCCCCGTTTGGTTTGGATATTGAGCATACCGCTGTATTTCCAGTAGTAGTCGACCCACTCCTCCTCAAACTCCACACTCAAAGACCGCACATAATTCCGGCGCGGACGCGGATACTCTCCAGCATCGACTCCCTGCACGAACAGGCCGTCAATCCCGGTGGGTTGTTTTCCGGCATCCAAGGTCTCGATCAACCGGGCCAAACTCTCCTCCCCCTCTCCGGCCAATCCATAATCGGCCTCCATCAGTGCCATAAAGCGTTGTGGAAAGATGGAGAAGCCTGCGCCGCCAATAATTAACGGCACCTGCGTAGCCTCTCGCACCGTATCGACCACTTGACGGTATCCGGTCAAGAAGTTATTATCCCGCAACGAGTTGACATCATCCGCATTCCGAAAGGCAATGCCCACATAACGCGGCTGTTCTTGTGCTATTAACGTTGAGAGGTCGTCTCTGGTTCCCAGGTTGCAGTCAAACACCAGCACCCTATATTGGGGCAACCGTTGACGCAGATAGCTTTTCAGATAGGAGATCCCCAACGGATAGACCGGATATGGCTCTTTGTAGCGGTTGGCTGACACAAGCAGTATGGAATAGGGTGCACTCATTGCCAAAACTTATAGAAGTTGAACCATTGATCCGGATAGCGACTTACAATCTCTTCAAGGGCCTGGACATAGAGCTGACACACCTTTGCCGTATCGATCTGCGTCTGAGCCTCGATCACCTTAAAATAGAACCGATAGCGGCGTCCTTTTTCGCGCATTGCAAAATAAAAGGCCATTGGCACCTTCAGTTTGGTCGCAATCAAAAAGGGGCCTTCCGGAAAGAGCGCCTCTCCCTGCAAGAAGGGGACACGAAGCACATGGTGATGGTTTAGGCAGCGGTCCTCCTGGAAACAGACATACTCACCACGATTCAGCGCCACTTTAATTTGCAGAATGGCTTCGATCGACGACTCGTTGACCGGAATAATCTTATAATTGCGGCTCTCCACATTACGCTCCAACACCTCTCGAATACGCTGATATTCGGCATCGAACATCACCACATTCATTTTCCGGCCATACTGTCCGAAGAAGTGCGCTCCGATCTCCCAACATCCGACATGGGCTCCCAGAACAACGACGCCGGTATCACCTTGCAGCACCTGGAGGAACTGCTCGTAATTATCGAATTCAAACTTGTAACGGTCGGCCAGTCCGGCACCGACAGCGATTTTATCGATCAGCGTCTGGCCGAAGCGATAGTAGTGGCGGTAGAGGTTCCGGGTGGCAGTACAACGTCCCTGACGGAGTCGCCGACGGTAATAGTCCCAGATGGCGGCTGTTGCGCGCGGGGCGAAGGGGATGAAATAGAACGCCACGAGGGCAAGGAAGGCATAAGCGCTGCGCAGTCCGCAGTATTTAATCAAAAAGACAAAAAAGGCGTAGCCGAAACTGCCGCCTCTCGATTTGCCATTCCATTGCTCGGGGTGATCGTTTTGCATTTACAAGCCCAATTTACCTATGATCAAGTTATCGAAATCCTCGAACGTTTTTACATTGACAAAATCGGGACCTTTGAGGGTAACGCCGAAATTTTGCTCGACCAGTACCACGACATCCACCAAATCGAGGCTATCCAATCCCAGAACCTCTTTGAGGCTACCCTCCGGTGTGATGAGTGCGGCATCGACTTCGAACTCTTCGGCCAACACAGCTTTGATTTTCTCTTTGATCTCTTCTTTGGTCATGAATTAACTTTTTTGATAATCAATGTTGAATTGGTTCCTCCGAACCCGAACGAATTGCTCAGAAACGCATCGAATCGGCAATCGACCCGTTCGGCAGGTATATTCAGCCGGCACGAAGCCTCGTCCGGCTCCTCGAAATTGAGATTGGGCGCAATAAAATCACGCTGCATCATCAAAGTCGAATATATGATTTCGCTGGCACCGGCCATCCACATTTCGTGACCGGTCTGCGATTTGGTCGAGGTGACATAGGGGCAACTGTCAGCGAATACTTCGGCAATGGCGCGAGCTTCGTTCAGGTCACCGATGGGGGTTGAGGTGGCATGGGCGTTGACATAGCCGATCTGGTCCGGAGTCATCCCCGCATCCTGCAAAGCCATGCGCAAGGAGCGGACCGGACCATCCACATTGGGAACCGAGATGTGTTCACCGTTCGACGAGAAGCCATATCCCACCACTTCGGCCAAAATCGTAGCCCCGCGGCTTACGGCAGATTCGTAACTTTCGACAACAAGGGTTGCCCCACCGCCGCTCGGTACCAGTCCATCCCGATTCTTATCGAAAGGACGGGAGGCACGGGTCGGTTCATCCTCGCGGATCGAGAATGCCCCCAAAGCATCGAAATTGCCCATTGAAAAGAGGTTGACCTCTTCGGCCCCACCGCAGAGCACACAATCCTGCAGCCCCTGACGGATCAGCAGATAGGCCATTCCAATGGCATGCGATCCGCTGGCACAAGCCCCGGATAAGGTAAAATTGATTCCCCGCAGGTTAAAAATGGTAGAGAGATTCATCGTCAACGTCGAGTTCATCGACTGGAAGATGTTGCCCGAACCGACCAACATGGTGTTGTGTTTCTCCCGAATTACGTCGGCTCCATGCACTACCGCTTCAGCGCTGCTGTCGTTGCCGTACAGGATACCCACCTCATGGGTTTTCAGCCAGTCGGCATCGATTCCTGCTTGGGCCAAGGCCTCAACGGTAGCCACATAGGCATACGCTCCATGTTCCGACAACATGGTACGTTGCCGGCGATTGAGCGCCTGTTTCAAATCGGGTTTACGTAAAATACCGGTCAATGCAGAACGGTACCCCATCTCTTTGCGTGCCGGATCGAGTCCAATCCCCGAGCGGCCACAATAGAGTGAATCGGCCACCTCTTCCTTATTTTCTCCAATACAGGAATAGATTCCCATTCCCGTGATCACAACTCTACGTCTCATTCCAATATTACTGCGAATTACTGCGTATCAATCTAATTTTATCTGTCGGACCTGCACCTGCGGCAAAGCCCTCCCCCACCGTGCAAGGTCCAATTATGGTTTGTTCTGATGTAATTTTTCTTCCAAGTCAGACGGGCCGTGAAACGGCGTCAAGCTACCATTTTGCGTTCCATTCTGGACTCCGTTGATCACGCTTTTCCCATCACCTTTGCTTTCCTCTTCTCTTTTCGCGCAACTCCTGAACTTTCCTTCGTCGAACACTTAGTTTTGTCTCCAATAATCAATCGTCTCCAGCTCACGCCATTCATCTCTCCCTACGGCCAACAAACGACTCCAGAACATTCGCCGCCGAGACCATCGCGATGGAAGCACAACCAGCCTCGCCCCTCTTCCACATCACTCAGCCCTATATCACTTAGCCCTTCTTAAACGTCTGCACACTCCCCTATATTAAGGCCACAGCGCTCCGTTATAGAATTCCTCCGTTAATGGAGATCACCTCGCCTGTGATGTAGCTGGCCTGTTTCGATACAAGGAACGCCACCAAATCGGCCACCTCTTCCGGTTCTCCGAATCGTCCGAGAGGGACCGTTTTTCGCAGAGCTGCCTCGTCGAGATCGGCCGTCATCTCCGTGCGGATAAATCCGGGTGCCACGGCGTTGACCGTCACCTGTTTCTTGGCCACCTCTTGGGCCAAGGCTTTGGTGGCTGCGATCAATCCACCTTTGGCTGCGGAGTAGTTGGTCTGGCCTGGCATGCCCTTGATACCCGACAACGAGACGACATTCACAATACGTCCATAACGCTGTACCAACATATTCTTCAAGAGTGGCTGCGTCACGTTAAAAAAGCCGTCCAGATTCGTACGTACCACACTATACCAATCCGCTTCGGGCATCCACATCAACAACCCATCGCGACGGATTCCGGCGTTGTTGACCAGCACCTCGATAACAGCATCGGGGTGAGCCTCTGTCCACTGCTCCAGTGCCGATGTAACCGCCTCTCGATCGGCCACATCGAAGGGCAACAGCTCACCTTCGCCACCCACCTGTCGGATTTGGGCGAGTGTCTCTTCGGCCGCCGACGTATTGGAGAGGTAGTTCACAATCACACGGTACCCCATCGTTGCCAACCGCACCGCTATGGCCCGTCCGATTCCTCGACTGGCTCCGGTCACCAATGCATATTTGCCCGTTAAACTCATATCAATTTAGGGTTGTGGGTTTTCAAATAGTGCTCCAAACGGGCAATCTCCTCGTATTTAGGCGTATCCTCAATGAATACCGGAACCAGTTCCCGCACATCATCATAGAGTCTACGTGTTGCCGGGGCGAGTTGATCAGCAATCTTCAGACAATCAACCGCCTGCGCCAGTGCCATGAGATGGATGGCCATAACCTGGTAGCTATTCTCTACAACCGCTGCACACAACGAAGCCGAATTGGTTCCCATACTGACAATATCCTGATTGTCATTATTGTTGGGGATCGAGTGCACATACATCGGATTGGCGAGCGTCTGACATTCGGCCGTTGTCGAAGTGGCCGTAAATTGAGCCGCCTGCAGGCCGTAATTAAGCCCTAACTTACCGAGATTGACAAAGGGAGGGAGAATTCCGTTGATCCGATCGTGAAACAGATAGTTGAGCTGACGTTCGACCAGCATGGTCAACTTGGTCAGGGCAATCTTCACCTTATCCATCTCAAACGAGACATAATCGCCGTGGAAGTTACCTCCGTGATAGACATTTTGAGTCACCGGATCCACCACTGGATTATCATCCACCGAATTGAGTTCATCAACGACCACCTGTTCTGCCCGACGGATCGTATCGAAGATCGGACCCAGGATCTGCGGCGTGCAGCGCAATGAGTAATAGGGCTGCACTTTATGGGTAAACTGCGCCTCCGTATGACGATGGTAGAGTTCAACCTCCCGTTTGAGCAACCGTTGGCTGCCGCAGGTAGCCTGACGCATCGCTGCCGCGATGGTCCGTTGTCCGACGTGCAGCTTCATCACGTTGAGTCCGGCCGCCAGGAAATCGTCGTACGAAGAGGCGATCTCGTTCATCAACACCGATGTCAGCACAGCATAGTTCAACAGGTGTTCGGCCTCGATCAGATTCACCAAACCGATACCGGTCATTACGGCCGTACCGTTGGTGATGGCCAACCCCTCACGCTGATAGACTTTTAATGGATTTAATCCTTGCTGGGCAAACACTTCGGAGGTTGGACGCCGCACGAGGGCACCCGTCTCATCGGGCACAAAGACCTCCCCTTCGCCGATCATCGCCAAGGCGATATGGGCCAGCTGCACCAGGTCGCCACTGGCACCCACGCTACCGTGACGGGGGACGACGGGCGTAATATGACGATTGAGCATTTCGGCCAACAGGGTAATAACTTCGGTATGGACACCCGAACGTGCCTGAGCGAAGGTCTGCATACGGGCAATCATTGCAGCACGCACACACACCACGGACAATGGGTCGCCTGCGCCGGTTGCATGGCTGCGAATAATGTTATACTGGAGGGCTTTAAGGTCATTGTCGTCCACACGATACTGAGCCATTGGACCGAAGCCAGTATTGATACCGTAGATCACCTTATCGGAAGCGAAATGAACGAGGAAGCGATAGCATTCGTCAATTTCCTGAAGCATCTGTTTATCGAGTTCGATCTGTTGGTTTGCGAACAGGATCTGCTCCACCTCAGACAGATGCAGCGTTTTTCCAATTTGGATCATGGGTTAGAGTTCTCTATTACAAAAGAGGTCGGACCATCTGAATGCTGGGGATTTTTCATCAAAAACGCACACCCTCAAACAGATACGCCAACCATCCACAATTTCAAACAAATATATGCATTTTTTCGCATAAAAATGTCCAATTCTCCTGCAACTTTCAACCAAAACAGGCATAATGTAACCGAAATACAGTATTTATCAGGCCTGCAAGAATCCTGGTCAGAAACTGTTTAGAGCCCTTTTGGGACCATTTTTATAAATCTCGGGGATATGGTGCATAGAAGTTGGGGTATATGGGTTCAGCTCGTCAGAAAGAGCTTGTGACCTTCAGTCGAGCGCATCAATCAACAATAAAAATGGGAGGAGTGCCCAAATCATTAGGCACTCCTCCCCTTGGATAAAACGTTCTATATTTGCAGGGACAGATTACTATTGACGATTTCCCAAATTAAGTACGGTTCTGCTACACCTCTACCATTTGCACCGTTCCAACACTTGGTTATGGGTCAGAGCCCATTGACTTAGAGGGCTTACAGATATTTCTGAAAGAAGCGTACGATCCGATCGAACGGGATTTTATCCCGGTTATCGTACAGATCGGTATGGTTGGCTCCCGGAACGATCAACAGCTCTTTGTTATCGCCTTTAAGGCGTTTGAAGGCGTCCTCACCGAAATAACGGGAGTGGGCCAACTCGCCATGCACAATCAGCACAGCACTGCGAATCCCATCGCTGTAACTCATCAGCGGCATGTTGATAAACGAGAGCGAGGAGGTGGTGTTCCATCCCGCATTGGAGTTAAGTGAACGTTTGTGGTAACCGCGTGGTGTTTTATAGTAGGCATGATAGTCCTTCACAAACTGCGGTGCATCTTCCGGCAGAGGATCGACCACTCCGCCGGCCCGCGCATAGGTACCGTTGCGGAAATCTGCGGTTCGCTGGGCGTTCAGTTGACAACGCAACTGGTAGCGGGCGTCGGCATCCATGGAGTCGAAATAGCCGTTGGCACTCACCCTGCTCATGTCGTACATGGTCACCGCAACAGTGGCCTTGATGCGGGTATCGATGGCCGCCGCATTGATGGCCATACCGCCCCAACCGCATATACCTAAAATACCGATCTTGTCCGAATCAACCTCCGGGCAGGTCGAGAGAAAATCCACAGCTGCACAAAAATCTTCGGTATTGATATCCGGAGAGGCCACGTTTCGGGGTTGCCCACCGCTTTCACCCGTGTAGGAGGGGTCAAAAGCGAGGGTCAGAAAACCCTGTTCAGCCAACGTCTGTGCATAGAGGCCTGAAGCCTGCTCTTTCACCGCCCCGAAAGGACCGCTCACGGCAATCGCCGGCAGCGGACTCTCCACCCCGACCGGCTTATAGAGATCAGCCGCCAACGTAATGCCGTAGCGGTTTGTAAAGGTCACTTTGCGGTGACTCACCTTATCACTTTGCGGGAAGGTTTTATCCCACTCTTGCGTCAATTCCAACTTTTCCATAGCCATTTTCGTTGTCTCTCCGGTTTGGGCAGTCACCGTGGAGCCCACAGCCATCACACCCAACATGAGCAAACTTTTTACAATAAATTTTCGTTTCATACCGCATCTGTTATTTATGGTTTATACTCATCTCATCAGCTGGTCCTACTCTAGGGCCGTAAAGGTTACCGTAACACGTCCTGTACCCACTGCAGCGGCCAGTCCGGTCGGATCATCCACCTGTCCGATACGGGTATAGCTGTACGCACTGGAGAAGGTTTCGTAGAACAGTACTACACAATCCGAACCGTACAACATTATATCGCCACTACGGATCGTTCCCGGACGATAGCTTGCAGTCGGCAGGTCCGATGCCAGATTACAATACTTTTCATTGCCGTTGAGGTCATTCATGGTCACCGTCATTGGCAACAGTGCCAGGAATGCCACTGCGGTCTCATTGTCGGCCAAAGTGGCCGTGAAAGTTTGATTTCCAATCTCGATTCTCATCGTCTGGGAGGTTTCGGATTCGTGATTCTCTTCACTATTTTCATCTTCAGTCGTAGAGGGGTCGGTTACCGGATCCTGCGTCAACGAATCTTCAGAACAGGCCGTAAGCCCCAGCGTTCCACCCAACAGCAACAGCGCGATCATCCAGCGGTAGATACCCATAATCTACCCCTGTTTAATGGATCGCAGCACGCGGGCCGGCACTCCGGCAACAATGGTGTTGTCGGGCACATCTTTGGTTACGACGGCCCCTGCTGCCACAATCGAGTTCTCACCGACGGTCACTCCGGGCAATACGGTCGCTCCGGCCCCGATCCAAGCCCGGCGTTTCAAGTGAATCGGGCGGGTATAGACATTCCGACGCAAGGCAGGGTCCTCCGGATGGTTTTCCGTAATCAGCTTAACGTTGGGGCCGATAAAGACATCATCATCGAGCGTAATACCGCCACGGTCCAAAAAGGTGCAGTCAAAGTTGACAAACACCCCTTTGCCAACCTTAGTCAATTTGCCGAAAGCCGTATAAAAGGGTGGAAACATTCTGACGGTTGGGTCGAGCTTTTGACCCCAGATCTGTTCCAGCAGAGCCCGAACCTCATCGGCCGTATGGTAGCCGGCATTGAGTTTGCCGACCAGGCTCATGGTTTTTTCAAACTCTTCATACAACAACGGATAATCCGGATCACTCTCCAGGATCAGTTCACCGTTGCGCATTCTTTCAATGATTGTAGCTGCATCTGCCATATTTTTATTGAATTATTCTTGTTAACCGAATTTACTTTGATTAATCACCAGAAGGCTTTCCCCAATAAAATACCAATAAAATAAAAGCCTTTTGTTTGATTGCTAAAGTAGTGATTTTGCACGGGGCACGCGGTACCCTGTTTGCAGATGAAACTACCTCGATTACGGTTTTACTGGGCCGCTTAGCACGGTGACAATCAGCAACCTACCCATATCACGGATAAACTTACCTCAATTCTCTTTTCTGTCAGGATAAATTTTTATTATCGACCGGAATTGTATTTCTTTGTCTCAAACCAAAAATCGAAGCACCATGGAGTTAGTCCAAGCAGATACCATCGATCAATATAATCGTTTTTTCGGGATTGAGACCCGTCACCCTTTGGTGGGTATTGTCCATTTCGACGGCACGGGTCGACAAGAACCCCACCGGATGGTTTTCGGTTTTTATGCCATGTTTTTAAAGCAGACTTACGGGTGTAAAATCAACTACGGCAAGACGGTTTATGATTACGACGACGACACGGTTGTCAGCTTTGCGCCGGGTCAGACCGTCGAGATCCAGCCGGTTGAGAACGGCACGACACCCAAAGCAATCGGATTACTTTTCCACCCGGAATTTCTCTACCGTACGCCGTTGGCTCAAAAGATCAAACAGTATTCGTTTTTCTCCTACACCTCCAACGAAGCCCTACACCTCTCTCCGCAAGAGCGGGTGATTATCCAGGACTACATGGACAAGATCGAGCTGGAGTTACAACATCCGATCGATCGTTTTTCCAAATCGTTGATTGTTTCGAACATAGAAGTACTGCTAAACTACTGCATGCGGTTTTACGAACGGCAGTTCATTACGCGTGAACACCTCAACCACGACACGTTGGCCCGTTTTGAGCGGTTGCTCGACGAGTATCTCGACTCGGATCAGGCGATGGTCGAGGGGATTCCGACCGTCCGTTTCTTTGCCGACAAGGTCTGCCTGTCGCCCAACTATTTCGGAGATCTGGTCAAACAGCAGACTGGCAAAACGGCTCAAGAGTACATTCACTTGAAGATGCTCGGCAGAGCGAAGGAGCAGATGATGGATCCGGACAAGAACATCAAACAGGTGGCCGAATCCTTGGGATTCCAATATCCGCAACATTTTGTACGCTTCTTCAAGCGGATGGAGGGGTGTACCCCAAAAGAGTTCCGTCTGCGAGTTACCCGCGAAGCGTAAATGCCATTGTGCACACCGCCATCCACCCTTTTGCACACAAGCCATCGCGACAATTGAGGTGAGAGAGGGGGCAAAAGAGAGTGGCAACCAGGCATCCATGTTCATGGTTTGAGCGCTATGCCGTCAAGCATAGCTCTACAAGATACTGCCGGCAACAAGCCACAACAACAGCCACTATCCCCACGACGCACAGAGCATGAGTCAGGGGAATGCATTTTCCCTTCATGAAAGGAGCGGAAAGAAGGCGGCACATTGAAAATTGGAAAGGGTTACTGGGGAAGCTCTACTCTGGCCGTCGTGATCTACGAGAATGTCGGCCCAAGGCCATATCCAGGCGCCATGAGCGACTTACCACAACGAAGCCCACATCAGGATTTGCCTTTAAACCTTATCCATGGACAATTCCTCGCTATGGGTTCGGAGCAGCTTCACCTACCCCCCATTTTGCAACCGATCGCCTCAAGTGTCATTATAGCAGGTAAAGAGAAACATACTTGTTCCATCCGGCAGTGCTGACCACCAAAACAGGTCGTCTGCCACCCGATAAGCGATTTTCCAAACTTCAACTATTATATTCTTGCAACCGATGAAACCCATATTATTGTTTCTGGTTCTGCTCTTCACCACAGGATCTTTATATGCACAGCATCCAGCAGGACCCAATACACCAAACGAGATGGACAGAATTAGCCGCTGCAAAGCCAATTACCAACACCTATTTCAAGGCGAAGCCCTCACCGGAGAGGGAAGCGATCCGGAATTGATGGATATTTTACAGAAATTTATCTTCGGAGATATTTTCGCCACGGGCTCTCTTGATCACGAGAGTCGAGAGTTGATCACCTGCACGGTATTGACCGTCATGCAAACCCTACCGCAACTCAAAGCACACGCCGGGGCTGCACTAAACGTCGGGGTCACCCCGATTGAATTACGCGAAGCGGTATATCAGTGTGCTCCGTTTATTGGTTTTCCCAAAACGCTCAATGCGGTAGCGACGATCAACGAAGTTTTTGTTGAGCGAGGGATTGCCTTGCCTCTCGACAAGCAGGACAACGTTTCCGAAGAGGAGCGCTTCGAACGCGGGAAAGCGATCCAGTATCCCATTTATGGAGACGAGATTGCTCAAGCCATGGCTCCACTGCCCGCTGGGATGGGTGAAGATGTTGCACGGTTTCTCACCGAATACTGTTTCGGAGACCTCTATACCCGGACCGGTTTGAATGTAGCACAACGCGAACTGCTGATCTACTGCATCCTGACCACAATGGGGGCAACACCGCAATTGCAGGCCCATGCGTTGGGCAATCTCAAGATCGGGAACAGCCGTGAACAATTGACAGCAGCCGTGATTCAATGCCTGCCATACATTGGATTTCCGTTGGCTCTTCAGTCGTTAAAGATTCTCCGCGACCTCCCCGATCCATCTTCGGAATCCTTAGATTCGGGCACCAAATAGAGCCGCATATCGCATCGATGGTTGAAAAGAAAAAAGATGGGTAGCCAACCTTTTTTTTTGAAGAAGAAGACAAACCGACATAGCGGAATAGCCCTTGGGAAAGGTTACCAATCTCTCGACGTCTAAAAACAATAAAACCCCGTTGAACACAAGTTCAGCGGGGTTTTGAGTGCCCAGGACAGGAATCGAACCTGCACGCCTTGCGGCACACGCACCTGAAACGTGCGCGTCTACCTATTCCGCCACCTGGGCTTATTTTTTCAACAAAATTTTCAGAACAAAAATGGCTAATTGCCTTTTGCGGAACTCCGCGGATTGGTGCCCAGAACAAGACTCGAACTTGCACGCCGTAAACCGGCACTACCCCCTCAAAGTAGCGTGTCTACCAATTTCACCATCTGGGCTTGATTATCTGTGAGCAGCCGAGAGTGAAGTTCGGAGTTTTAATTTCAAAGGAAAGACAATCCAGTAGGGGGGATTCCCTGAGCTGTATGCCTTCCTTCTACTAACCTAAAACTAACTACTAACCTAAATGAACCTAAAACTTCGGTGCAAAGATAAAGCGTCTGAACATAATCTCCAAACAAATTAATAAAATTCTTTAAATTGTCGGAGAAGTGGTAAGAACCTGCATTCGTCTTTACGAAAGTGGTGCAAAGGTAACGAAAATTGAGAAACTGCAAAACACCCGGCGGAAAATTTCCCGTAATTTTTTCATTTTTCGGTAATTCGTCCTATCTTTGCGCTTCGAAACGGCCCGATGGGGAGGCGGGTTCATTCTCTTGTCCCGTTTCTGAGTAGCGCCGTAAAAACCTTTTAACAATCAAAACAGTATGGAAACAATTAAAATTGCCGGCGTAAAGCGTAACGCTTTCGGCAAAAAAGAGAGCAAAAGCATTCGTAAAGAGGGAATGGTACCCTGCACCATTTATGGTCGTGGCGAGACAATCCACTTTTCAGTAGACGCACGCGCGCTCAAACCTCTGCTCTACACTCCGCAATCATACCTCGTTGAGTTCGACATCGACGGTCAGAAAGAGGTTGGTGTAATGCGTGAGGTACAGTACCATCCCGTTAATGATACCGTATTGCACATCGATTTCTACCATGTAATTCCGGGCAAACCGATTGCCATTGATGTTCCGGTACGTTTGACCGGTTCGTCTGAGGGTGTAAAACAGGGTGGTAAATTGATCCTGAGCAAACGTAAACTCCGCATCAGTGCAACCATGGAGAATCTGCCTGACGAGTTGTTGGTTGATGTATCTTCACTGGGTTTGGGCAAGAGCATCTTCGTTGGCGATCTGCACTACGATAACATCGCCCTGTTGACTCCTGCAACCACCGCTGTATGCGCCGTTAAGATGACTCGTGCTGCAAGGGGTGCTGCTGCAATTGCAACCAAATAATCAGGGGAGTTGTAACGGTGACTGCGAGAAGTAACGCAACGGCTGCCACCTCAACACAAACTGCACAATGAAATATCTGATCGTTGGACTGGGCAACATCGGTGCCGAATACACTGAGACCCGTCACAATATAGGTTTCAAGGTATTGGACGCTTTAGCAGAGGCGTCCAATACTGTTTTTAGCGCTCAGCGATACGGTTCTGTAGCCGAGATGAAGTTCAAAGGGCGCACGTTTATTTTGTTGAAGCCCTCCACCTACATGAATTTGAGTGGGAAGGCGGTCTGTTACTGGATGCAGGCCGAGAAGATTCCGTTGGAGAATGTTTTTGTCGTTGTGGATGACATTGCGTTGCCATTCGGGACGATACGGATTCGGGCCAAAGGGAGCGACGGAGGACACAACGGTCTGAAAAACATTGCCGAGCTGCTAGGCACAACGGCATATGCCCGTTTGCGGTTCGGGATTGGCGGCAATTTTCCCAAGGGGATGCAGGTCGATTATGTGTTGGGCCATTGGACCGACGAGGAGGCTGCAGCGCTTCCGGAGCGGACCCAGGTGGCAGCAGAGGCGATCAAGGCCTTCGGGACGATCGGTCTGGAACGGACGATGAACCAATTCAACAACGCTTAACCTGAAGCCCCTTCGCAGGCCCTCTCTGCCCCAATCAGGCGCAAGCATCAACCAGCTGTTGATGGAAGAAAAGGGGAAGAGGGAAACAGGGAAGGAAGAAGGGGATGCAGCAGGGAAGAAAACACAGCAGAGAAGGGAACAGAGAAAACTTCTTTAGGAAAGTCTTCTTTGATTGGGCCCCAATTGCCCCAGCAAACCTTTTATTCCCCATTACCGATAAACCGGTTACAGAGAGGCAACACCAGGAATGATCCAATAAAAATTTTCGGATACCGACGGGTGGGGGCTTGGAGTCCGAGATAATAAACGCAATTCTTACAGATAACGAGAGATGGACGAATCGGTTAGAATAGACAAATGGCTTTGGGCGGTGCGGGTTTTCAAGACACGTAGCGATGCAGCGGAGGCGTGTCGTACCAACCGGGTCACCATCAATGGCAGCTACACAAAGCCTTCGCGTGAAGTGAAGCCGGGAGATACGATAACGGTTCGCAAGACGATCGTCACCTATACCTATCGGGTATTGGCGCTGGTTTCCAGCCGGCAGGGGGCAAAAAACGTCCCCACCTATATGGAGGATCTGACGCCCGCAACAGAGCTGAACAAACTGAACGTACCGCGAGAGACGATCTTCGTACAGCGGGATCGGGGGATGGGGCGTCCCACCAAACGTGAACGTCGGGAGATCGACTCGTTGATGGACACCCTTGCCTACTCCGATGACGACGAGGAGTAGAATTTGCAGTGTTGGCTTGACATACGCTCCATTGGGGAAAAGGGAGGGTCCTAAAAAAACCTTCTACTTCAGGTTGGGCCTAAAAGAAGACCAAAGCCATCCCCATTCACCACAAAACAAGATAACGGCAACGGCTGACACACCTGCGCTGCACCTCTACTCTTGCCTGCTGTGCTACCCTTGCCTACAGCCTTTGTACCTAATTCGCCTGCTCTGTCAAGCAAATGGCACCGGAGGCTTTTTCTTTACCAATCCTTCCGTCCATGTATAGCGGGATAACCCTAAATAAAGCAGCAGCGGCAAACTGATGTTTGCCGCTGCTGCTATTTGTATCTGTTTTGTCGAAATCGCCTACCCTGTATCCAGTCGCAACCGTCAAACAACGGGGAACGGAACTCCGGCAGAAAACTTCAGGCCTCCACTATACCAGATCAATTCCAGCTGCGTGACACTCTTCGCGCATCGATTCGGGCCAGATACTGCACTGAATCTCCCCGATGTGGGCCTTTCGAAGCAGGTACATACATAGGCGGGACTGTCCGATACCTCCACCAATGGTCAGTGGCAGTTCGCCTGCCAACAGTTTTCGATGGAAGTAGAGTTCACTCTTGTACTCCTGTCCCCGTATTGCCAACTGGTGACGCAACGCCTTTGCATCGACACGGATTCCCATACTCGACACCTCGAATGCACTCTGCAACACGGGATTCCACAACAGAATATCCCCGTTTAGACCGTTATAGCCCTCCTCATTGGGTGTACTCCAGTCGTCGTAGTCAGCGGCACGGCCATCGTGCACCTCACCGTTGGAGAGCTCTCCTCCGATACCGATCACGAAGACAGCTCCATATTTCTTGACGATCTCGTTTTCGCGCTCTTTGGGTGAGAGGTTGGGATACAGATCCAACAGCTGCTGGGCATGAATAAAGTGAATCTCTTCCGGCAAGAAGGGTTCGATCTGCGGGAACTCGACGTAGAGTTTGTTTTCGGTCACCTTGATGGCTTCATAAATCCGATTGACCATCTTTTTCAGGAAGGCGACATTACGATCTTCGGCTGTAATCACCCGCTCCCAGTCCCACTGATCGACATAGAGTGAATGAAGGTTATCGAGATCTTCGTCAGGGCGCAGGGCATTCATATCGGTATAGATTCCTCGACCGGGTTTCACGCCCATCTCCCCGAGTTTGAGCCGTTTCCATTTGGCCAACGAGTGCACCACTTCGGCACGCCGCTCCCCCATAGCACGGATAGGAAACGAAACGGGACGTTCGACACTATTCAAATCGTCATTGATACCGGTACCGGTCAGCACCACCATCGGAGCCGTTACGCGTAACAGTACCAACTGTGCCGCCAGGTTCTCCTGAAACATATCTTTGACATGTTTGATGGCTTTTTCGGTATTTTCGGCATTACCGAGCAGATTGTGGTAACCAACGGGTTTGATAAGAGTCATAACGTCTGATATTTATTCTTGTGACAGATTAATTTCGGTGTATAAATTCGCGGTACTCTTGGAGCGAAACAAGTGCTAAGCGAGCCTTGAACTGGAACTGCAACTGCAACTACAATACAGCCCATCCCCGCACCTATGTTCTGTTTCTGCCGTGCATGCCCCCTCAAGAACAGACCGAATCGGGGAGACAAAAACAGCGTTAAAAAACAGATTTCGAGGCTGCCAGAATCGGACAGCCTCGAAACCGAACTATTTTACAATGATCAAGAAGTAGTTTTTCTTACCCTTCTGGATCAACAGGTATTTACCAGAGATGAGGTCCTTTTTGGTCACTGTGGCATCGATCGCGGTGACCTTCTCTTTATTGAGCGAGAGACCTCCACCCTGAATCAGCTTGCGGGCCTCTCCTTTCGACGGGAAGATGGCAGCCTGTTCCGTGCAAAGCTGGATAAATCCGATACCCTCTTCGAGCGCCGATGCCGGCACCTCGAACTGAGGCACACCCTCAAACACCTGCAAGAAGGTCTGCTCATCGAGATGGCGCAACGCCTCTGCCGTAGCATTACCGAACAGAATGCTTGATGCCTCAACCGCCTTGTTGTACTCCTCTTCGGAGTGAATCATGCAGGTAACCTCTTTGGCCAGACGTTTTTGCAATTCACGCAGGTGCGGAGCCTCGCGGTGTGCTGCAATCAGCTCTTCGATCGTCTCCTTGTCGAGCATCGTAAAGATCTTGATGTAACGCTCGGCATCCTCATCGCTGACATTGAGCCAGAACTGATAGAATTTATAGGGCGAGGTATAGCGTGGATCGAGCCAAACATTTCCCGACTCGGTTTTACCGAATTTGGTACCGTCAGCCTTTTTGATCAACGTGCAGGTCAAGCCGTAGGCCTCACCACCCAATTTACGACGGATCAATTCGGTACCGGTGGTGATGTTGCCCCACTGATCTGAACCGCCCATCTGCAATTTGCAGTTTTTATGCTGATAGAGATGCAGGAAGTCGGTTCCCTGAACCAACTGATAGGTAAATTCGGTAAACGACATACCGTCACCTTCGCCATTGAAGCGTTTTTTGACGGAATCCTTCGCCATCATGTAATTGACGGTAATGCACTTGCCGATCTCGCGGATGAACTCGAGGAACGAGTAATTTTTCATCCAGTCGTAATTGTTGACCAGTTCGGCTGCATTGGGGGCATCCGATTCGAAATCGACCAGGTGGCTCAACTGACGTTTGATCGCCTCCTGATTGTGGCGCAGGGTCTCTTCGTCGAGCAGATTACGCTCGAGCGATTTACCCGACGGGTCACCGATCATACCGGTCGCACCACCGATCAAAAAGATCGGTTTGTGGCCGCAACGTTGAAAATGTTTCAGAATCATGATGCTGACCAGGTGGCCGATATGCAAAGAATCGGCAGTGGGGTCAATACCCACATAGGCGGTCGTCATCTCTTTGGCGAGTTGCTCTTCGGTTCCGGGCATCATATCATGCAACATGCCCCTCCACTTGAGTTCTTCTACAAAATCCATCGAATGAAATCTATTGTAATGTATATCAGTATTTGCCAAATGGTTCGCTGTACTTCGCGTTAAGTTCTGCACAGACTGAGCAGTGTCAAACTGCATTATTCTGACAAAGTTAGAAAAATTTCAGCATGTCCTGCAATTTCGTGCCCTTCCTGTCGCCTTTTCCACCGCTTTGTCCGCTGCAGACCGCATGTTAAGGGAGCAAACTCGACCTTCCGGCCTTTCCGCCCCGATCGATCCCTCATCTACATCTACCAGACCTTGCTAAAAGACGACGGGTCAACAGCCCCACCGGCCAAACTCCGAGATCAAACGGTTTGGCATCTTTTTCTATTTCGAGAGAGTTACCCTTCTCACGGCTCCCCTCTCTAAAACACTCAGCAGCGCCTGAACTATTATAAAAATTCCGCCACAATAAAGGTACTGCCTCCGATGTAGATCATATCCTCTGGGGTGGCCAACTCTCGTGCACGTTTCACGGCATCAGCCACGTTTGGGACCGTCTCTCCCTGCAGACCGTATGCCGCAGCACGCTGGGCCAAGATCTTTTCGTCGAGAGCCCGTTCAATGCCGGCACGAGTAAAGATATAGTGGGCATCTGTGGGCAATAAGGGGAATACTTTATCCAAATCCTTATCGGCAACAAATCCCAAAACCATATAGAGTTTGCGGTAGTGTTGGCGTGCAATCTGTGCCATGGTTTCGCGCAAGCCTCCTTCGTTGTGTCCGGTATCACAGACGGTCAACGGAGCCCGATTGACCACCTGCCAACGCCCCAACAGCCCGGTCGTCGCCGCTGCCGAGGCCAATCCTCGTGCAACCGCTTCCCGAGGCAGTGTCAATCCGCCCGACCCGTTCAACACGTCCAGGGTGGTCAGTGCCGTTAAAATATTCTTGCGCTGATAATCGCCCAACAGATCGACAGCCAACGTAAATGTTTCACCGTCCAGACGATTTTCGATCGTAAACTGTTGCAGATTTTCACCCACATACTGCCGGTCCACCACCCGATAGAGCTGATCGGCAAACAGGATCGGAGCACTACACTCCTTGGCTCGGGTGATAAAGGTCAATTGGCTCTCAATTTGACTCTCACCAATCACTACGGGAGTCATCTCTTTGATAATACCAGCCTTTTCACCGGCAATTTTTTCCAGAGTATCACCGAGGAATTGAGCATGGTCCCAGCTGATATTGGTAATTACGCTGGCCAACGGACGAATCACATTGGTCGAATCGAGTCGGCCACCCATGCCCACCTCTATGACTGCTACATCGACCTGCTCACGCGCAAAATAGTCGAAAGCTATCGCTGTAGTAATTTCAAAAAAGGAGGGTTGAATCCGATCTATCGCCTCACGATGTTGTTCTACGAAATTGATCACCTCCTCTTCGGAGATCATCTGACCGTTAACCTTGATCCGTTCGCGAAAATCTTTCAGGTGCGGCGAGGTAAAGAGGCCGGTACGATACCCGGCAGCCTGCAACACAGCCGCTACCATATGGGACACCGACCCCTTGCCGTTGGTCCCGGCCACATGGACACTCCGGAAACGGCGGTGCGGATCACCGAGTTCCTTTTCCAGAGCCACAATATTATCGAATCCGGGTTTATAAGCGCCTCCCCCGATATGCTGGAAAACAGGAAGCGAATGATATAGAAAATCGAGCGTTTCAGTATAGGTCATTTCGTTACACTTTTTCTTTTACGGGAGGGTTGATACTAATTCTCGCAATCTCAACAGGCATTTTTCCAAACCGCTCCCGATCATTGTATGTCGGTCAACAGGTCAACAACATTCCTTGCCCTGCCGGTGTTACATTACAATTTACCTTATTGCACAAAAACCGCTTATCAGTCATTCAGATGGCTCCGCTTGCGCACGCGATAGGCCATGAAGTAGAGCAGCGACAGTGCAAACACATACCAACTGATTCGACCGATCAGGTCACCATAACGGGTATAAAAGGTAATTTCATCATTCAGACCGACTTGAGCCGTCAGTGCTCCCCGCTGATCCCAATCCAGTGTTTGACCGACATCTCCGCGGGCATTGATAAAGCCCGAAATACCGGTGTTGGCACTACGTGCAATACTACGACGGGTCTCAATTGCCCGCAATCGGGCATACGAGAAGTGTTGATGATAGCCGGGCGTATCTCCCCACCAACCGTCATTGGTAATGATGCACATCATTTGAGCACCATTGCGGACAAATTCAGTAAAGTATTCGCCATAGACCGACTCATAACAGATCGCCGCCCCATATCGAATACCCTTGGGGGTGGTAAAGACCCGACGCACCTCGCCCACTCCGATCTGTCCTGCGATTCCCCCCAGGTCGGTCATCAGCCAATCGAACTTTTTGATCCAACGATAGTAGGGCATCATCTCGACCCCGATCACCAATTTGGCCTTATGATGGATTCCCACACGACGACTGCTATCGATTGACAGCGCACTGTTAAAAATATCATACCAGAGGGTACCATTACTGCGTGCCGTATAGGTTGCACTTGCCGCATCGGGGTATTGCTTGAAGGTCGAGGCTCCGCAGATTGCGCCGGCCTCCGGATACTTTTCAGTCAACAAGGTTCGTACGGCCCGCACCTGGGGTGAAAGCGGAATCATCGACTCCCACAGATCGCTGATCGACCCGAACGCCGTTTCAGGCAAAGCAATCAGATCGACGTCGGCAGGAGCTTCGGCCATCAGTGACAACATGATGTTGGTCTGCTGCTGTTCGTTGGTCACAAACTTTTCGGTATAGGGGTCGAAATTGGGCTGTACCACCTCGACGGTTGCCGTCTGATTCGGCTCTTCGTAACGGTAATAGAGGATTAACGACACCACAATCGGCACCACCACGGCCACGGCGGGCGCCACCCAACTACGCCACTGGTGACGTCGTTTCCAGGCCTCGTAGATCAGCAGATTGCAGAGCAACACCCACAACGAACCGCCCAGCACTCCGGTATATTCGTACCATTGAATCAATTTGACATCGTGAGCGAAGCCATTTCCAAGTGTCAGCCACGGGAAGGAGATTTCGCCGCCGATATACAGATATTCATAGGCAATCCAGGCAGCGACAAAGAGGGTATAGGCCAGTGCACGGGGAGCACGCCGCCAAACTGCATGATAGATCATAAAGGCGACGACGTTGAGCAGCGTCCCGACCACGGTGGCAGCCACGACTCCGACCACTGCCGCATTGGCCACCCACCAAGTGGTCAACAACCACCAAAGGGCAAAGGTCAACACCAGATAGGGCCATAAGCGCGGACTACGCAACCGACGTTTGTTGGTAGTTTTCGTTGACTGTCCCTTTGTTCCCGTTTTTGCGCTCCGTTTTTTTCCGGCAGCGGAATCGGCATCTTTGGCGATATTTTTGTGTGAATCAGCCTTCAGGGCTAATCCACGTTTTTGCGTCTGCTTGGACGCTCCGTCTGCCTGAGACGGGCTGTCTTTGTGTGCCTTAGATTGTTTGCCGGCTCGCTTAACGGGAACCGCACTCCGGGCAGCAGCCTCGTCAGCCAACTGCTGCTGCAACATCAACAACGGTACAAAAGCCACCAACAGCGTTATGGCAGGAGCGCCCATCCACGGTAATGCCAACAAGACGGCACTGCTCAGCGCATATAGGATTCGTTTGGTCATCTCTCGGATCGATTTCGTGCAAAGATAGATTATATTTACTATTTTTGTACCTCATTACAGGGTGAAGAACACGCCCATACCACTCTCTTACTGCGATATGGAGTTTATAGCACTGCTGAAAGGTTTTGTCATCGGACTGGTCGCATCGATTCCGCTGGGACCGATTGGGGTCATGTGCATCCAACGCACCCTGAGCAAAAGCCACCGTTCGGGATTTGTTTCGGGGTTGGGCGCTGCAACGGCCGACTCGATTTTTGCCACCATTGCGCTTTTTTCCCTCACCGTGGTGATGTCCTTCATCGAAAACTACATCGCCATTCTGAAAGCTCTCGGTGGAATCTCCGTGATCATTGTCGGCATGACGATCTTTCTGAAAAATCCAGCCGTGCAGATCCGTCGCAACCGGGCCGGCAAAGGGAGTCTCTGGAGCGATTACCTTTCGGTCTTTTTTATCACGCTGACCAATCCGGCCTTCATTCTGATTTTTGTCGCACTGTTTGCCGCCTGGGGAATCAGTTACGACGGAATCGGATTCTTCGACGGCATGGTCATGATTCTCGGCGTATTGAGCGGGGCTTCGCTGTGGTGGTTCACCCTCACGTTTTGTGTAAGTCTGCTGCGCAAGCGGTTCCGCCCAAGACATCTGCTTTGGATCAACCGCGTAACCGGAGCGGTCATTGTAGTGCTCGGCGCAGTGGCCATTCTATCGATATTTATCCACATTCAAGTTCCCGTTCATGGAATCGTCCCCCAACCGTAAAAAGATCATCATTGCAGTTGACGGCTTCTCCTCGTGCGGCAAAAGCACTTTTGCCCGTGAAGTGGCAGCCCGTATCGGATATATCTTTATCGACACCGGTGCCATGTACCGTGCTGTCACCTTGCAAGGGCTCCGTCACGGCGCTATCCATCCCGATCGCATTGACGAACAACAACTGATTGCCCTGCTGCCTCAAACCGACATTGCGTTTCGCTTCAACCCGCAACGCGGTGCAAGCGACATCTACCTGAACGGTGAAAATGTCGAGGAGCAGATCCGCAGCGTGGAAGTGAGCAACAACGTCAGCCGGATCAGCAGTATCGGAGCGGTTCGCGAACAATTGGTGCGACTTCAGCAACAGATGGGAGAGCAGAAGGGGATTGTCATGGATGGTCGAGACATTGGTACAGTGGTGTTCCCAAAGGCCGAACTCAAGATTTTCATGACAGCGGACCCGATGATCCGGGCTGAGCGCCGATATGCAGAGCTGACCGCCAAGGGGATTCGGATCACCCTCGAAGAGGTGTTGCAGAATCTGCGGGAGCGCGACCATGCCGATCAGACGCGTGCTATCAGTCCATTGCGCCAAGCCGAAGATGCCATTGTGCTCGACAACAGCCACATGACCATCGAACAGGAGATCGATTGGGCCATGCAACAGATCGACCGCCTCACCCGTTAATGCATTTTAAGGAGCATTGCCAGCTCCTTCACAACAAATTCGCAGGGTGGTGATACAAAAACGGTCAACCAGGATCAGCCTCTACACCTCCAATAAATAAACAAGAAATCATGCACATCGAGATCGATGACAAATCGGGATTTTGTTTTGGCGTCGTAAAAGCCATTACTAAAGCGGAAGAGTCGCTTGCCAGCGGCGAGAAGGTCTATTCGCTGGGGGATATTGTCCACAACCGTGTCGAGGTACAGCGTCTGGAGTCGCTGGGACTCGAAACCATTGCGCGCACCGATTTTCCTCGACTCGAAGGTCAAACCGTGTTGATACGCGCACACGGCGAGCCCCCAACCACATACGACGAAGCCCGAAAATACCGATTAAAAATTATCGATGCGACCTGTCCCGTGGTGGCCCATCTGCAGAAGGTGGTGATCGAGGCGCATCACAAGATGGAGGAGTGTAACGGCCAGGTGGTTATTCTTGGCAAACGGGGGCATGCCGAAGTGGTGGGTTTAACCGGGCAGGTCAACGGCGATGCACTGGTGGTAGAGCATATCGAAGATCTCGATTCAGTCGATTTTAGCCGCCCGATCTATCTGCTTTCACAAACAACTCAGAGTCTCGAGCTCTTCAATCGGATCAAAGAGGAGATCATGCGACGGGCAGCCGATCCGACAACCGTCACTGTACACGACACCATTTGCCGTCAGGTTTCCAACCGGAATCCTCACCTGCAGGAGTTTGTCAAACGGTTCGATGTGGTCATTTTCGTCTGCGGCAAAAAGAGTTCCAACGGCAAGGTTCTTTACCAGACCTGTCTGGCCAACAATTCGCACACCTACAATATCGAGGACGAAACCGAACTACAACCTGAATGGTTTACGGGATGCCATTCCGTCGGTATCTGCGGAGCCACCTCAACCCCCAAATGGTTGATGCAACGGGTCGCCGAAGGGATCGCTCGCCTGACCGGTTCCACACCCGACGAAAAATAGGGTCCGCATCTATTCTATGGCTCCTCACCGGTTCCAACCTTTATTTATTATACGAAACAGGAACACTAACAGTCTCCTCCAATAGCCGCTAACAATCGGCCTACTGTCTTTTCTGAATAGCTTCCGGAAGCTACTGAATTTCACACTCCGGGGAATTCCATGAACGAAAGGAGGCATCACAGATGCTTTTCCACCCGCTTCGTTCTCCTTTCCCAGAACAGCGCCACCCCCTGACGATGTTTCCATCCGACATTAGGCACATCATCCTAACGCCCCACAAGACAGGCCAAACCTACAACACAAAAAAAGCAGAGCCACCCTTTACGGATGGCTCTGCTTCTATATTCATCTTACCGAAATGAATTGGCAAAAGCTTTTAGCCCAAATAAGATTTCAGCAATTTGCTCCGGGTGCTGTGACGCAACCGACGGATCGCCTTCTCCTTGATCTGGCGGACACGCTCACGAGTCAGACCGAACTTCTCACCGATCTCCTCGAGGGTCATCTCCGAACAACCGATCCCGAAGAAGTATTTGATGATATCACGTTCCCGATCGGTCAATGTTGCCAGTGCACGCTCCACCTCGGTACTCAACGACTCATTGATCAATCCGCGGTCGGCGATCGGCGAGTCGGTGTTGACCAATACGTCGAGCAGCGAGTTACCCTCTCCGTCGGCAAACGGAGCATCCACCGAAACATGACGTCCCGATACACGCAACGTATCGGTCACCTTCTCTTTTGGAATATCCAATTCGCTGGCCAACTCTTCTGGCGACGGAGTACGTTCGTGCTCCTGCTCAAAGCGGGCAAATGCCTTGTTAATTTTGTTCAATGAACCCACCTGGTTCAACGGGAGTCGAACGATTCGGCTCTGTTCCGCCAGAGCCTGCAAAATGGACTGGCGGATCCACCATACGGCGTAGGAGATGAATTTGAATCCCCTCGTCTCGTCGAACTTCTCCGCGGCTTTGATCAGACCGAGGTTACCCTCGTTGATCAGGTCCGGCAGTGACAAACCCTGATTCTGGTACTGCTTTGCCACCGACACGACGAAACGCAGATTGGCACGTGTCAACTTCTCGAGGGCCTCTTTATCCCCCTTTTTGATACGTTGGGCCAAATCAACCTCTTCTTCGACGGTGATCAAGTCCTCCTTACCGATCTCCTGCAGGTATTTGTCCAGCGAAGCGCTTTCGCGGTTGGTAATCGACTTGGTGATTTTTAACTGTCTCATGCTATCTTGTTGATTAACCTGTTAATTCTTTCCTGCCCATGGGGAGAACCTCTCCCCATGAACAGGAAGCAGGTTATTCACCCACGATCGAATAGCTGGTTGCGCGACCGTCAGGATAGATACCTTCGATAAACTCAATTTTCGAAGTGATCCGGTTCAGATCCGAAAGCGAGCGTACCGGACGATCGTTGATTGCGGTAATGATGTAACCGGGACGGATACGGGCCTGAGCCAAAATACCGTCGCCATTGACAGCTACAACCTGCACGCCGCCATCGATCTTCAGCTCCTTGCGTGCGCGGTCAGAGATCTCAGCGAAGCGGCCACCCAAAGCATCTGCTGCGGCAACCACATTGCTCTTAACGATTCCTGTATTACCTGAACTATTACGCAAAACCACATCGATTTGTTTCACATTTGAACCTCTTTTTATTTTGAGGGTCACTTTATCGTTCGGCCGATGTCTGGCAATCTCCTCGAGCAGTTTTGACGAATTATCGATTTTAATCCCCTGGATTTCAAGAATTACATCACCCTCTTTAATGCCGGCTGCATGACCAGCACCTGCCGGGTCAACATCCACGACATACACACCGCCCGACTCGGTAATACCGGTCTCTTTGCCACGCTGTTCAATAAAGTTCTCGTTGATCTCCTGAACCGTTACGCCCAGCAGCGCACGCTGCACGACACCATACTCTTTCAGGTCGACCACCACCTTTTTAACGATTGAGGTCGGCACGGCAAAGGAGTAACCTGCAAAACTACCGGTAGGCGATTTGATCACCGTATTGATACCCACCAGTTCCCCGCGGGTATTCACCAAGGCACCGCCACTGTTTCCGGGGTTGACCGCTGCATCGGTTTGGATGAATGACTCAATAGCGAACTGGCTTGGAATCACGTCCAAATTACGTGCTTTGGCACTGATAATACCGGCGGTTACGGTGCTTTGCAGACCGTACGGGCTACCGATCGCCAAAACCCATTCGCCCAAACGCAACGAGTCGGATTCGCCGAACGGGATGTTGGGCAGATCTTTTGCATCGATTTTGATCAAGGCAACGTCGGTCAACGGATCGGTACCGATCACCTTTGCGGTAAAGGTACGTTTATCGTTCAGGGTAACTTTTACCTCGGAAGCCTTTTCAACGACATGGTTGTTGGTCACGATATAACCATCAGGGCTGATGATGACCCCTGAGCCACCACTACGTTGTTGACGAGGCTGCTGCTGTTGTTCGTAGCCTTGTGGAATCCCGAAGAATTCAAAGAACGGATCGAATCCGCCACCGAAACGGCTGTTGCTACGGCTTTTGATCTCCTGGATCACTTCGATATTGACCACACCTTTGACAGCATTTTCAGCTGCGTAGGTCAGATCGGGATATTTGTCTGCCTCATAGGAGGTAAAGTGGTTTCCGGCCTGTTCGCCGAAGGCTGTGGCACAATCCTGGGTGTAATTTTTTTCGGTCACGGCACCGATCGTATAGGCGGTCACGCCTCCGGCGATCATAGCCGCTGCCACTACTGACGCAAATAATATGACCTTTTTCATAATTAAGAATTGAGTGTTAACTAATTAATTCAAAACAAAAAAGGGTCGAAATTTCTCACTGCAATAATTTAGTTAAACATTAAGGTTGGGGCCCCACTGGGGGCGTCATATGAAAGAACGTATGAAACGAGATTTTTGTTTCACTCGTCTGTAAAATTTCTTTACATTTTAAGGAACGTCAATCCTTCGGACGATATTGTATGGCCCTTCGTGAATTGGGTTTCGAATGTGGATCTGAGGTTCCTCTACCCGCTACACGTTATTGTATAAGCTGGGGAAGGGATTGCATCGAATTGCCGAGACATTAACCGAATCTAACGCACATGCCTATACCGACTGTCGAGACCTCATTTTGTTGTTATCCCCTGAACATACAGAGATCCAGCGTCGAGCGATATGAGCGAGGGCCCCATTTTGCAGAAACGATTCGCCAGAGGGATCATTTTGCTGAATAAAAAAAGGCATTGCAACACCTGATGATGTCGCAATGCCCTTATAACAATATCAAAAAAGGTCTTATTTGGCCAGGCCGAACTCTTTGCGCAACAAGTCAACTGAATCAAGTTTTTCCCATCCGAAGAACTCCGCTTTGAGATGGATCTCATGACCATGCTCCCAAACCGTAACCTCTTTGGTATAGGGGCGTCCACCGAAATGGCCGTATGAAGCAGTGGCTTCAAAAATCGGATTGCGTAAGCCAAAACGCTCAACGATCTTGGCGGGACGCAAATCGAACAATTTACCGATCCGTTCTGCAATCTCACCCTCATCAATCGACAGGTGATTTGTGCCATAGGTGTTGACATAAATGCTCAACGGACGAGCAATACCGATCGCATAAGAGAGCTGAACAAGTACCTCATCGGCAATACCTGCCGCCACCATATTCTTGGCAATGTAACGCGCTGCATAGGCTGCACTGCGATCCACCTTCGAACTGTCCTTGCCCGAGAAAGCTCCGCCACCATGTGCCCCACGACCACCATAGGTATCGACAATAATTTTACGTCCTGTCAAACCTGTATCACCGTGAGGGCCTCCAATCACAAACTTACCTGTTGGATTGACATGCAGAATGTAATCATCACCGATCAGGTCTGCCAAACGGTCTCCAGCCCGCTCCAAACGAGCCTTGGTCCGTGGAATCAGAATGTTGCGCACATCCTCACGGATCTTAGCGCACATGGACTCTTCAGCCTCTTTCTCACTTTGATTGGCTCCAGCTTTGATAAACTCATCATGCTGGGTCGAAACCACAATAGTGTGTACTCTTTGCGGACGTTTGTCATCGCCATATTCGATGGTTACCTGACTTTTCGAATCGGGACGCAGGTAGGTCATCACCTTCCCTTCGCGACGAATGGCAGCCAGCTCCTTGAGAATCACCTGCGCCAAAATCAGCGAAGCCGGCATGTACTCTTTGGTTTCGGAGCAGGCATAACCAAACATGATTCCCTGATCTCCGGCCCCCTGTTCGTCGGCGTCGGCCCGTACGACACCCTGATTGATGTCGGGTGACTGTTCGTGGATAGCCGAGAGAATACCGCACGAATTGGCATCGAACATATAATCGCTTTTGGTGTAGCCGATGCGCTCGATTACGCGGCGAGCCACAGCCTGCACATCGACGTAAGCCTCAGAGCGTACCTCGCCGGCAACCACCACCAAACCGGTAGTACAGAGGGTTTCGCAAGCCACTTTGGCGTTGCTGTCATGACGCAGAAATTCATCGAGAATAGCATCGGAGATCTGATCCGATACTTTGTCGGGGTGTCCTTCGGACACCGATTCAGACGTGAATAAATATCCCATTTTTAAAGGTTTTACTGCCGTATCGAAGTACACATACACACAACAACACAGGTGATCAAACAAGAACCCTTTGCCAAATGCGCCATGCGGAATTCGCTACGGCAAAATCAATAAAACGGGAAAAACTCAGCTGTTGGAGAAAACCAAATACTAGAAATACATTTTAGCATTTTTTCGAGTGGTTGCAAGCGGCCAAATCTTTCCACATAACTTCATCCGTTGCGGATGACTGCGCAAAGGTAGAAAAAAGGGGAGATTTTGCAAAATTTTTCAAAATTCTCCCCTTTTAGCGCAGTAGCCATTTTGATCCAATCAGTCACAACCAGTCGAATTCTCAGATACGATTTGTTATCCCATCACTCATACACAATCGACAAGAATAACACCATCCACAGATTATCCGTTCTGATGTTACCGCATACATGGGATTACAAATCCAGAATGCTATGCCTCTACCAGTGTAATCTGGCCGATCTTATAGCGACGATGGCCATCATCTGCCCCATAAGGGAGCCAATAGAGTGGTGTTCCATCTGCCCGTCCAACCGACACGAACAGATCGTACGTTCCAGGTGCGCAGGCCCGGGAGAAGAGACGCTCTCCCACATTAAAGCGAGGGGCTACCACACAGGCGGTTTTGAGGGGTTGTTTCGGGACTTCACCCGGCTTCCCAACCGACAAACGGGCCACATCGAGCGAATCATCGACCAGCACCGAAACGATCCCACCCCAGGCATCTTTTAGTGTAAAACAGGGGTATCCACCTTTGTAACAGGGTGCCACGCCTCCATTACTCCACTCCGACTCGATCTCAAACGGTTCACCGAGCTTCACCTCGCAAGGCCAAACAGCCTTGTGCATCTGCAAACGATAACCGATGCGGCGGTTAATACGATCGATCGCCTCACGACACTCCGCCAGCTCTTCCCGCGGCCACCAATGAATCGACATGTAGGAGGCGTGGTAGGCCTCCACGGACTCCACCAACAGTTCTGAGTCCCAATTTCCCCGTTTTTTGGACAAGCCGTAGTGCTCATGTTCGAGAATCACCGGCATCGTTGGCCAGAAGAGTTGGGCCATATCATCGTGATACCACTGTTCGGGGGCTTTCGACACCAGAATGCTGTCATCACGCAGGGTCACCCCTTTGGAGAAGGCATATTCGATAATCGGGTAGTGCTCTGCTCGCAGGAAAGGTCCGCCATAATCGTCCGAAACACACAGCTGCGTCTTCTTGAACCAACGGCAATAGATATCAATAATCCGTTTTTGGGTTTCGATGGTCCATGCGTGACCGTGTTTCGGCGTAGTTGCCACGGAATGGCCTTCGCCCCACATTCCCATATGACCAATATCGACAAAAGCCACATGCGGGCTACCATCATAACGTTCGGCCATTGCCCGGACAAAATGGTCAACCTTCTCCAAATAGACCGGATCATCATAATCGGGTTCATAGACCCACCCCTCGGCATCGAAACCTTTGGCTCCGGCATCGAACACCCATTGGGGCGTTGCCTTGTACATCCAGGGCTCAAGAGCCGAGATACGGAACGACACCTGCAACCCCTGATCGATCCAACGCTGGGCAGGGGTATCGAGACTCTCCCACAAGAAATGGCCCTCCTCGGGTTCAATCAAGGCCCACGGCAATCGTAGATAGGCTCCGTTCAAGCCGGGGAAATCCTCCAACGTATCGGAAGGCTCCAGCTTCGAACCGTAATTTTCCAGACTGTTGGAATAAAAGTGCATGGTCCAGCCCATATCGGGATTTCGCAGAGCTTGTCCGTTATCGGTCAGCACAGCCCGATATTGCGATCCGATCTGTTCCAAAGCAACTGCATCAGACAGCCCGGATGCAGCATCCCCGCCACCCTCACTTCTTACTTTGATTTGATTTGTAGTCGAAGCCAACACCTGATCCAACAGGCAGGGGGCCGTTACCGCTCCGGCAGTCACCCACCCCAACTTTTTCAGAAAACCTCTTCGGCTATATTTTCCCATTGTTCTTGACATTTAGGTTAGTTTGATATGCGTTCTATTCGAACATATTGAGCCACTAAAGATAACTCTTTTCAACAAACAAGCCGCTCCGAAGAGCGGCTTGCAACACACGATTATGTAAGTGAATGAATTTTTATTTCCGTTTTTCCTTGAATTTTTCGATCTGTTTTTTGATGGCATCGAGGCAGAGATCCGTAGATTCTTCAAAACTCTTGCTACGGCGTTCAGCCACCAACTCTCCACCTGCTACGTTAAACTTAATGATCACTACCTTATTACCGGCCTGGTCGTCTTTGTCCAATTTAAGAGTCACATCGGCTGAGAGGATGTTGTCGGCAAACCGGCCCATCTTCGACAGTTTGTGTTGAATAAAATCGACGAGTTTCTGGTCGGCGTCAAACTTTACGGACTGAATCTTTACGTTCATAATTTGTCCTCCTTACTTTTTTATGTTATCGGCCCGTGGATGGGCCTTGTTATACACCTGTTTGAGCTGTTCGATACTGTTGTGGGTATAGACCTGTGTGGCACCCAACGAGGTGTGTCCCAACAGCTCCTGGATCATCCGGATATCGGCACCGCTGTTCAGCAGATGGGTAGCAAACGTATGTCTCAACACGTGTGGGCTACTCTTTCCCTGGACACCGGCTCCCCGCAACATCGTATGCACCACCCGGTACACCTCGCTGCGGCTGATCCGTCTGCCTTGTTGAGATAAAAATAGGAAATTTATTCCTCTTTCACAAATGCCATTCTGCCTGCAAAGCTCCAAATAGTGGACAATTTTCGCAGAAACGGTCTCAATTATCGGAACCACACGTTCTTTATCCCCCTTACCGTGAACTTTAAGCAATGAGAACTGATCCGAAAAGTCCTCAAGACGAATATCGACCAGTTCGGCAAGACGAATACCCGTAGCATAAAACAACAGAACGATCAAGGCATCCCGTTCGACCAACCAATCATCACTTGGACGGACGATCGAGTTCAAGATCAGCCTCATACGGCTCTCCTCGACGAACGAAGGCAGGCGACGGGGCATCTTCAAAGCGGTAATCCGCATAAAGGGATCTTTGTGAATCACCCCTTTTTTACGCAAGAATCGGAACAAGGATTTGATCGACGAGATTTTACGATTGACGCTGCGGGCACTGAGATGTTCATCTCCCGTCAGGTGCATAATCCACGCCCGCAGGTCATTTCCATCCACCAGCGAGGGGTCGAACGTCCGCAGTACCGTTTGCACCTGCTCTTCTGTGACAGCCGTCTCCAACTGCTTGGTTTGCGGTTGTCGGCTTTGCGAACTGCCTGACGGACGAGGTGGAACGACACTACGAGCCGAGGCGTGGTCTGAGGCTCCTTTTACCGGTTCGGAGAGGCCGTTACAAAAAAGAACGAACTGACGGATGTCGTCGCCATAGGCACGTACCGTCAGTTCGGAATATCGTCTCTCTGAGCGCAGGTATGTCAAGAAATCCTCGATCATAGCCCAAAGATAAACTTTTATTTGAAAGGGAGGTTACTCTCTCGTCGTAACCTCATGGAGAAAGAGGCAACAGCCCCTGCTCCTTTGGGGAGAGGACTACTCCTCTTCGCGCTGCATCTTCTCTACGTAAATCGCATGCAGTTTGTTCACACGGTTTACGACAGAGGGCTTGGTGAAGTACTGGCGGCGGCGCAGCTCCTTCAAAACACCGGTTTTCTCGTATTTACGTTTGAATTTCTTCAGGGCTCTTTCGATGTTTTCACCCTCTTTGATCGGCATGATAATCATGATCGTACTTGTTTTTGCTTGTTTTGATAAATTGAAATTTGGTTTGGATGTTCCGGAGCGTTCAACGTGTTCCGAAACGGAGATACGGAGCGAGCTTCACAGCCAGTTCCGCAGGTAAGATATGTTGTTCTATCAGCTCCTCAGTGCTACTCCAACCTCCTTTCAATTGCCTGTACTTCAAAATTTTGTTCAGTACCTTCGGCGGCAAATAGGGATGACCCTGCATCCGCTTTGGGGACGCAAAGTTAATATCAATTTTTTGAATTTCACTACTATCTACAAAAATTTGTTGTCGAATCATCAAATAGTTGCGTTCAGTCATACCCTGAATCTCTTGCAGTTGCTCCACTGAAACGAATCCGCCCAGTGCTTCCCGATAGCGGATGATCCGCCCTGCGGTCAGAGGTCCGATTCCCCGGATCGCCACCAAAGTAGCGGAATCGGCCCCATTCAACTCCACCAAAGCCGGAGTTTTATTCCTATCGTTACGACCCTGTGCACTACCTGTCCCAACAGCAGGCTCCGTTGAATACTTTTTCGGCTCCACTTTTCTATTCGATGCTGAATCTTTAGTTTGGACATCTGTGTGCTTTTCGGGGCGGGACTGTGAACGATAGCGATAATTCTCGCCGATCATGATGTAGGGCTCCAATTCGGCATATTTCTCCGGCGAAACGGTATAACAACGGGCGAAATCGCTTTTTACCCGGAAAACCGCGCCGGCCTGCCGATAATTCAGGATTACCTGAGCCTGTTTCGGAGAGAAGCCCAACCGCACCAACTCCTCCAATGAGACGGTGTTGGGATCGAATTGGAACAGTTCATAACCTCTCCGAGAGGTTCTCCCAGATTCCGAACGCTGTTCCACATCCTGTGCAGAGCCGACAGTTTCCCAATTCGTTTCGGGATTACCGTTTCGACCATAGCCGTACTCACGGGAATCCCTGTTGTGCGCCCGATTGGAATAGGAAAGGCGGGTATTTTGTATCGAATCGAGGACCCGATCGCTGTAACGGGTGAAGCTCTGCTCAAAGCGGGGACGATCCAACTGCACGAACAGCAGACATAGCACCACCAACAGCGGCAGTAACAGCAATACGCGCCGTCCCTCTCGCTGCGAAAAGGAGAACAGAGCCTGCACTATTTTTCTAAAACGCTTTTCCGCCACAACTACATTCTTTTACCAGCCCCTTCACAGAGCGTCCACACCCCGATCCTTCTGCTTTTACTTTTCACAGCAAATAGCCACCAGTCTATTGCTCACTATATATCTTGAATAAAGTCGTCCCATGCAGTCCGTTTCACATCGAACCATATTTTTGGAAAGTTTTTTCTGATCCCGGAACAGTTACCTGAATTTCGTATCAGATTACGAAACTTATCTCCCAACAGGCCTCACAGAACATTCCTCCGGGCACAGGCAGGAACAGTTACCAGCTATAACCAACCAAACCATCTTATTCACCTCGGCCCTTTGATCAAAAATACAAAATTTCTGTTTTTCAGGCAGTATCTTCGGGAGAAAGATGGTTATCGATCCGGCCAAACGCCTTGTTCAGCAGTCCAAGCGACAGGTTATCCCTATCGGACGTCCCCTCCAGTCCAATACATGCCACTAAACAGCCATGCAAATCCAGCTGAAATTCCAAAGAGGAGAAAGACCATATACCCCCACTCAAAAAGATGGCCCCGCAACATTTGTTGCGAGGCCATCATCGTTTATTCGTCGGCACAAGCTATACGGAAGCCGATGCCGTCATTCCACCTTACCCTGTGAATTAGCCAACACCCCCTTTAGACCTACCACTGGTCCTCAAGCGATCCGGTCAATCTCAATAAAAATTATTCGGCAACTATTTGCTTTGCCCAATCGGCAGCCTGCTTAGGGCCACCATTCAACAGTTTGCCAGCTTGCCAGTTAATGGCAGGATAGAGCTTTTGAAGCGTCTTGACGCTATTGGTAATCGAGCTACCACCAGATGTTGCAAATGGGATTACCCTCTTGCCAGCAAACCGATATTGCTCAATAAAAGAGTTGACAGGACGGGGGCACAGGTCCCACCAGATCGGATACCCCAACAGAATCACATCATACGCATCGGCATCCAGCTTCTCTCCAGCCAATTCGGGACGTGACGTCTCAGTGGTCATCTCAACGGAACTGCGACTTTGACGATCGTGCCAATTCAAATCGGCAGCGGTGTAAGCCTCGGCCGGCGTAATACGATAGAGTTCACCATCAATCGCTGAGGCAATTGCTTCAGCCACCTTTTCGGTTGTTCCGGTGCAGGAGAAATAGGCCACCAGAATATGTTTATCGTTTTTTACAGATTGATCTGACGTGCGATTTTGCGCGTTCGACGAACAGCCCAAACAGAAAAGTCCCATAATGATCCAAACCAGTTTGTTCATGTTATTTCAGTTTTGAATATTCTGCATCGCTGACCGGTTCGAGCCATTCATTACTGTTCTTGTCACCCGGCACCTCGATCGCCAGATGGGAGAACCAACTGTCGGGAGCAGCCCCATGCCAATGTTTCACTCCGGCCGGAATATAGACCGAATCGCCCGGCAGCAACTGCACAGGCTCTTTGCCCCACTCCTGGTAATATCCGCGTCCGCCGACACAAATCAGAGTTTGGCCGCCGCCTTTTGTTGCATGGTGAATATGCCAGTTGTTACGGCATCCCGGTTCAAACGTCACATTGAAAACAGGGAGCCCCTCCGTCACAACGGGAGCCAAATAGCTCTGTCCTACAAAGTATTGAGCATAGGCATCATTAGGCTGCCCCACCGGGAAGAGAATGGATTGTGCATAGACTTCGAGCGGAGTGGCCGATTGCGCAGCGGTCGTATCGGACCATACCTCTTTGGCCATACGGAAGGCAGCCCAGGCTTTGGGCCATCCGGCATAGAAGGCTGCATGGGTCAGGATCTCTGCAATCTCGGTTTGGGTCACTCCATTCTTTTTGGCCGATTCGAGATGATATTTGAATGACGAATCGACAAGCCCCTGCGACATCAGGGCCACAACAGTGACTACGGAGCGGTCCCGAAGCGACAGCAGGTGGTTACGACTCCACACCTCTCCGAACAGCACATCATCGTTCAGGCGTGCAAATTCGGGCGCGAACTCGCCGAGCGCTTCGCGTCCGGCCGTTTGCTGAACTTTCACTTGTGATTTTGTCATGATTGGAAATATTAACATCAACGATAAAACACTTAAACCAATTTTTGTTTTCATCCCGCACATTTTTTCGGTTCGACATCTCAACACGCTTTTATTCAAAGCCGTTCTGTACAAGAATAGGAGCCCTCAAAGATCAATATTTTGTTGTCCGGCTCATTTTTCACCAAGCGACCACTTTTTATTGCGTTTACCGTGAGGGAGCCATTCCGTAGGTCTCTTTGTACAGTTTCGAGAAATGAGAGAGATTTTTGAACCCGACATCGAAACAGATCTCCGATATTTTTCTGCTGCCGGAGGTAATCAGTTCGTGAGCAGCTTCGAGACGTCGTCGGATAATCCATTTCTGTGGAGTCAGGTCGCTCACCTTGGCGAAATCACGTTTAAAGGTAGCCAGGCTGCGCCCGGTGTAGCGTGCGATCTCCGACAGGGAGAGGTCCAACATGTAATTTTCATTCAGGAAGTTCAGAATGTCGATCTTCCACGGCTCGACAAAGTCAAACAACGACGCATAGAGACTGCGATCCGTATTCAGCAGCACGTAGATTCCTTCGACCATTTTCCGTCTCAACACCTCTTCCGAAGGGCGTTCAGCAGCATCGAAGAGTGGAATAATCGATTCGAACAGTGCACGAATATCGGGACGGTTGTTGGGCAAGAGACGGAGACTCACCTTTTCTCGTTTGGAGTCAAAGGGAATTTTTTGCCGGTCCAGGCGCTGATAAAAGTCTCGAAGGAAAGCCCGCGTAAATTTTAAAACGACAGAATGATACGGTTTCCCGGCTGCGGCCTTTTTCTGCAACCAGAGTCGGTTATCCCGACGCATAAAGGCACAATCGCCCGGATGAACGAACGTTTTTTTGCCCCGCTCCTCGATTTCAAGCTCTCCGGAACACAAGTATAACAGCGTATGCTCGCGATTTTCATGGAGACACTCCCGATCATCAGTCACAAAACTCGCGATAAAGACATCCGAGCAATCGAACAGATCCAACCGTTCCATACCTTCCGATTTTGGTTTGGAACAAATTTACGCTATTGTTATCGTAGATATTTTGTTGTACGGCTCAAATTTAAGCCCAATACGTTCTTGCCGCTCGCAGACAAATCGATAAGTAAAAATCTCTTAGATACTTTTATCAGCTTGCTGCTGCCGTTCGCGCTCCTTGGTGGAAAGCAAGCCGCAAGCCGCCTGAATATCTTCGCCTCGCGACGCCCGGATCGTCGTTATGATTCCCTTGCGGGTCAGTGCATCGCGCAGCCAGATCATCTTCGCCTCGTCCGCGCCCTGCATCGGAGCGTCGGGAATGGCGTGGAACCGGATCAGGTTGATTCGACATTTCAACCCAGCAAGCAGCCGGGACAATGCCGCAACATGGGCCGGAGTATCATTGACGCCTGCAAAAACAATATACTCGAAACTGACCCGACGCTGGTGCGAGAAGTCGTGACGTTTCAGTTCGGCAATCACCTCTTCTATCGGATATTTGCCTTCGACCGGCATCATCGCCAGCCGTTCGCTATGAATCGGATCGTGCAGGCTGACTGCCAGATGGGCCGAACAACGATTCAGGAACTCACGCATGGCCGGAATCACTCCAACCGTGGATAGGGTGATTCGAGTCGGGCTCCAGCCGTATCCCCACCGGGCGGTCAGAATCTCGATCGAGCGCAGCACCTGCTCCAGATTGTCCAACGGTTCGCCCATCCCCATATAGACCACATTGGTCAACCGGTCGCTTTCGGGGATTGTACGGATCTGATTGAGGATCTCGCCCGAAGTGAGGCTATGCGAAAACCCTTGCCGGGCCGTCATGCAAAAGTGGCACCCCATCCGGCACCCCGATTGGGAAGAGACACACAGCGTCGCCCGATCCTTGTCGGGAATATAGGCCGATTCGATATAGTGGCCTTTCAGCGTCGGGAAAAGATATTTTTTGGTTCCATCGACCGATTCCTGGCAGCCCGCTACCGGGATCATACCTACACAATAGTCCTGTGACAGTCGCTCGCGATTTTTCAGCGAAAGGTTGGTCATCTGGTCGATCTCCGTCACATTTTTCTTATAGAGCCAGGTGACAATCTGTGTCGCCGTAAAACGGGGCATACCCAATGCTGTGACGATCTCTGTCAATTCGGAGAGCGTTTTGCCGAACAACCACTCTTTATCCATCTACCGAAAAATTAATAAGATTTGGTGTTAATGTAACTGTTGGTCACTTGGACTTTCAACTCGTCGTACGTTCCGATATCCTTGATCTGAACCGGAAGGCCGCTCATCGGAGTACTGATCTTGACCTCCGGCTCCATCTCGATCACCCGGACATTGATCGAACCGTCATAGTTCGGCCGTATCTCATTATTGAACGCAGCAGTTGCCGACGCAGGCACTGCATAGGTTTTGGGAACGAGTTGCAGGGTTTGCAGTGTCAGGATTACCAGACAAACGGCAATGACCGTCAAAACGCTTTTGGTGTACAGATCGACTTTCATGGTTTTCAGATTTTAGGTAAACATCCCTGAACAAATGTAACAAAAGTGCATCAATTCCGGTACGATCCCCCTACACTGCAAGCGCGTCAATAAAGAAAAAGGAGGATGTGATCTGCATCCCCCTTACTCTTATTGACAGTCTGTCATCCGTGGAGAATACCAGGGTCGAACTGGTGACCTCTTGCATGCCATGCAAGCGCTCTAGCCAACTGAGCTAATCCCCCTTGACACAGCACAAAGATAGGTAAAAAATCCAATTACCAAAATTTCGGGCCAGATTTCCCCGATTTTTACTATTTTTGTTTAATGATGGGTTGATGGGGCTCAGGGAGAGCCATTCCACCGCCCTTATTTAGATGCAGGTGCTCGGGGAGAGCGCCTTTTTTGAGCCTTTATGCAAGAGACCAAACCCACAACACCAACCGACCTGAGTCAGACTGCCGTACTGGTTGCCCTGGTGAATGAGCAACAGGACGAGGCACAGGTCAAAGAGTATCTCGACGAATTGGAATTTTTGGCCGAGACTGCCGGAGTGCGCACCTTGAAACGCTTTACCCAGCGGTTGGCCAACCCCAATGCGCGCACCTTTGTCGGCGAAGGCAAGTTGGCTGAAATCGCACTATATGTCGAAGAGAATGAGGTGGACTTTGTCATTTTTGACGATGAATTGAGCCCTTCTCAGATTCGCAACCTCGATAAAGTTTTTTCGCGTAAGATCTATGACCGTACCAGCCTGATTCTGGAGATCTTTGCTCAGCGAGCCAAAACGGCCTATGCCAAGACGCAGGTCGAATTGGCCCAATGCCAATACCTGTTACCGCGTCTGGCCGGTATGTGGACCCACCTGGAACGTCAACGAGGTGGAACCGGGACCCGTGGCGGTGCCGGTGAGCGCGAGATTGAGACTGACCGTCGTATTGTCCGCAACCGCATCAGCCGACTCAAAGAGCAATTGAGCAAGATCGACAAGCAGATGGCCGTCCAGCGCAGCAACCGTGGGCAGTTGGTTCGTGTCGCCCTGGTTGGATATACCAACGTGGGCAAATCGACCATCATGAACCTGATTTCGAAAAGCGACGTTTTCGCCGAGAACAAACTTTTCGCCACGCTCGACACCACCGTCCGCAAAGTGGTGTTGGACAACCTGCCGTTCCTGCTTTCGGATACGGTAGGGTTTATCCGCAAGTTGCCGCATCAGTTGGTTGAATCGTTCAAATCAACCCTCGACGAGGTGCGTGAGGCGGATCTGTTGCTGCACGTAGTGGATATTTCGCACTCCAATTTTGAGGAGCAGATCGCTGTGGTCAAGGAGACGTTGCAGGAGATCGGAGCGGCGGACAAGCCCGTATTTCTGATCTTCAACAAGATCGACGCCTACACCTACACCCCCAAGGATGAGGACGATCTCACCCCGGCCACCAAAGAGAACCGGACCCTCGACGATTTGAAGAATAGCTGGATTGCCAAGGCGAACACCCCATGTATTTTCATTTCGGCACGCGAGCGGATCAACATCGACAAATTCCGGAAAGATCTCTACGGCATGGTCCGTGAGATCCATGCAGGACGCTACCCCTTCAACAACTTTTTATATTGATTCCGGGTTCCGGAATGACTACAAACCGAATAACAACAACTCAAATTTACGGAACATGGCTGAACAGATGGTAACGGTACTGGATCGGGAGAATACGCTGCTGAACCGGTTCATTGCCCAGATGCGTGATGTCCACGTGCAGGGTGACAGTATGCGCTTTCGGCGCAATCTCGAACGGGCAGGCGAGGTGATGGCCTACGAGATCAGCAAGACGCTGGAGTATAAACCGAAGTTGATCGAGACCCCGCTGGGAGAGGCCGAAGTGATGATGCCCGACGACGAGATTGTGATTGCGACGATTCTGCGTGCGGGTTTGCCGTTCCATCAGGGCTTCCTGAACTACTTCGACAACGCACAGAATGCTTTTGTTTCAGCCTACCGCAAATATCGGAAAGACAACTCCTTCAACATCAAGGTTGAGTACATCTCGGCTTGCGAGCTCACCGGCAAGACGTTGATTATCAGCGATCCGATGCTGGCAACAGGTTCTTCGTTGGTGATGACCTACAACGCCCTGATCGAGAAGGCCGGCATGCCCAAGTTTACGCATGTGGCCACCGTGATTGCCAGCGAAGAGGGGCTTGAGTACACCAAGAGTCATCTTTCGGCCAACAACTGCCACATCTGGTGTGGTTCCGTAGATGCCGAAACAACCGTAAAATCCTACATTGTACCGGGCATGGGCGATGCGGGCGATTTGGCCTACGGCGAGAAACTTTAAGTGAGGAGGCTTCACTTTTGAGCAAAGATTTTGCCGGCGGTCGGTCTTCTACAAATGGCCAACAAAGCAACCTATCTAAGCAAGACAAACGCTCTAAAGGAGAGGCAGCCCTGCACCTCTTCTGCCGATCATCTTTCCAACGAAGGATAGCTTGTCGTGCTTGATTGATAGATAGACGCCATGGTGGGACAAAAGATTGCAGGCATTTTCACATTCGTCCGTACAGAGTGAGTTTACAAGAGGGATGGGCACTTTTGCTAAACACCACATTGCCACATCGCAGATCTTATCCAACCCACATCTCCATAACAATACAACGGGGTTACTTTGTCTCCCCGTTTTTTGTTGCTTTGCGCTTGTTGCGCACCACCTCAACAAAGACCGGTACCAACGACAGTACAATAATCAGTACAACCAGTAATTTCAGATTGTGCTGTACCACCTCGAGCCCACCAAACAGGTAACCGGCATAAGAGAAGAGTGAGACCCACGCCACACTGCCGATAATATTGAACGACAGGAAGTGACGGTACCCCATATGTCCCATACCGGCCACAAAGGGGGCAAAGGTTCGTACGATCGGAACAAAACGGGCCAGAATAATGGTCTTGCCTCCATGTTTGTCGTAGAAATGGTGGGTTTTGTCCAGGTAGCTCTGTTTAAAGATTTTGGAATTGGGATTGCGGAACAGCCGTTCGCCGAAAAAACGGCCGATCATATAATTTGTGGCATCGCCCAACACCGCCGCTGCAATCAACATCAACACCAACAGGTGGACATTCACGGGATTGGTCGGCAGTGAAGCCAGCGCTCCGGCCATAAACAGCAGCGAATCGCCCGGCAGGAAGGGGGTCACCACCAATCCGGTTTCACAGAAGATGATCACGAAGAGGATCGCATAGATCCACACTCCGTAAAGGGCCACCATTTCGGTCATATGCACATCGATGTGCAACACGAAATCCACCATACTCTGCAAATAGTCCATCGTCAACTTTTTATCACACTGCCTCAATGGCCGCATCCGAATCCTATTAACGTACCCCACTCTACATGGGAAGCAGGAAAAACCAGGGACAGCAACCATCCCGAAACAGGTCCATAAATAAGGAAAAATTCAAAAAAGGGAGGGTACAATTCCCTCCCTTTGCTATGATTTATGGTCGGAATGGATTAAATCACCACATTGACAATCTTTCCGGGGACCACGATAACCTTTTTAGGAGTTTTACCGTCGAGGTATTTGGCTGCAGCGGGGTCGGATACCACCGCCTCTTCGACCTGTTTGGGGGTTAAACCGGCAGGCAGCACCTTTTTATAACGCATCTTGCCGTTGAAGGAGATCGGGTACTCGATACTCTCTTCAACCAGATATTTTTCGTCATATTCGGGGAAAGAGGCATCACAAACCGATGTGGTATGTCCCAGACTCTCCCACAACTCCTCGGCAATATGCGGAGCAAACGGAGCGATCAACACAACAAGCGGTTCGAGGATAGCCCGTTTGTTGCAGCCGCCCAGTTCGTTGACACAAATCATAAAGGCACTTACCGAAGTGTTGAACGAGAAGTTCTCGATATCTTCGCCCACCTTTTTGATCGTTTTGTGCAGGCTCTTGAGTTCAGCTGCCGTCGGAGCCTCATCGCTAACGACGAATGCTCCCTCACGGTTGTAGAAGAGACGCCAGAAACGACGCAGGAATTTATGTACCCCGTCGATACCGTTCGTATCCCACGGTTTGCTCTGTTCGAGCGGGCCGAGGAACATCTCGTACATACGCAACGTATCGGCACCATAATCTTCCACGATGTTATCGGGATTGACAACATTGAACATCGATTTGGACATCTTTTCGATTGCCCAACCGCAGACATATTTGCCATCCTCGAGAATAAACTCGGCATCGGCAAACTCCGGACGCCAAGCCCGGAAGGCATCCAGGTCGAGCAGATCGTTGCGCACGATATTGACATCGACATGGATCTCTTGCGTCTCGTACTGATTTTTCAGACCCAAAGAGACGAACTTGTTGGTTCCCACAACACGATAGACGAAATTGGAACGTCCCTGAATCATACCCTGGTTCACCAGCTTCTTGAAGGGTTCGCTTTCGCAAACATAGCCCAGGTCGTAGAGGAACATATTCCAGAAACGCGAATACATCAGGTGTCCCGTTGCGTGTTCGATACCGCCCACATAGAGATCGACATTGCGCCAATACTCATCAGCCTCACGGCTAACCAATGCGCCATCATTATGGGGATCCATATAACGCAGGTAGTAAGCCGACGAACCGGCAAATCCTGGCATGGTACTCAATTCCAGCGGATAGCCCTCTTCGGTCTGCCAATTGACAGCGTGAGCCAATGGTGGTTCACCGTCTGCAGTCGGACCGAAGTTCTCGATCGGCGGCAACTCCAACGGCAATTTATCCTCCGGCAGCGGATAGGCAATGTTGTCCTTGTAATAGATCGGGAAGGGCTCACCCCAATAGCGCTGGCGGCTGAAGATTGCATCACGCAGGCGGTAATTGATCTTCTTCTTACCGAATCCCCGTTTTTCGATCTCGGCAAACATGGTTACGATCGCCTCTTTGACATCCAGACCATTGAGGAATTCAGAGTTAATCAAACGACCCTCTTTGGCATCGTAGGACTCTTTCTCGAGATCACCGCCCTCAACTACCGGAATGAGCGGCAAACCGAAATGACGGGCAAATGCGTAGTCACGGCTATCGTGAGCCGGAACGGCCATAATGGCACCCGTACCATATCCGGCCAAAACGTAATCACTGATATAGATCGGAATCTCTTTCCCGTTGAAGGGGTTAATGGCATAGGCTCCGGTAAACTGGCCGCTAACCCGTTTGGTGTCGGCCATACGTTCCCGTTCGGAACGTTTTTTGGTTTCGGCCAAGTAGGCCTCAACCGCCTCCTTATATTCCGGGGTGGTGAGCTGCTCTACCAACTCGTGTTCTGGAGCCAACACCATAAAGGTGACTCCGAAAATGGTATCCGGGCGAGTGGTAAAGACCTCCAATTTCTCGTCAGTTCCCTTCAGACCAAAAAAGAGCTGGGCACCCTCACTGCGGCCGATCCAGTTGCGCTGAATCTCTTTGAGCGAATCACTCCACTCCAGTTGATCCAATCCGTCCAACATCCGCTGCGCATAAGCGGTAACCCGCAGCTGCCACTGCTTCATCTGTTTCTGCTCAACCGGGAAACCACCACGTACCGACAGGCCATCTTTTACCTCATCGTTTGCCAATACAGTTCCCAGCCCGGGGCACCAGTTGACCAACGTATCGGCACGGAAAGCCAACCGATAATTTTGCAGAGTGGCCTCTTTTTCCGCTTCGCTCATCGCCTTCCACTCCTCGGCTGTGAACGAAAGCTCATGGGTACAGGCTGCATCCACGCCCTGCGTGCCGTTCTGCTCAAACGCAGCTACCAGCTCCGCGATCGGGCGGGCCTTCTGACAAGCGTTGTTGTAATAGCTGTCGAACATCTTCAAAAATGCCCACTGCGTCCATTTGTAATATTTGGGATCACACGTGCGCACCTCACGACTCCAATCGAAACTGAAGCCGATCTTGTCGAGCTGCTCCCGGTAACGGTTGATGTTCTTCTCGGTGGTTACAGCCGGATGCTGACCGGTCTGAATCGCATACTGCTCAGCCGGTAGTCCAAACGCATCGTAACCCATCGGGTGCAGGACGTTAAACCCCTTGAGACGTTTGTACCGCGAATAGATATCCGAAGCGATGTAACCCAGCGGATGGCCGACATGCAGACCCGCTCCCGAAGGATAGGGGAACATATCCAATACATAATATTTCGGCCGATACTTATCGACCTCAACCTTGTAGGTTTTTCTTTCGGCCCAACGGCGCTGCCACTTCTGCTCAATGGCCCTGAAATCGTATTCCATATTATTGATTTTGTTTTATCTCTATCTCCGGTAACAGACACACAATGTTCAATGGTCCATCACTTCCTATCTCTTCTCTACCAGCCTACCTGCCCAGTATTCGTTCCTAACCTTGCTCCCCCCCTGGCGCTGTGTCTTAGCCTACCTCTATCCCACGACTCGGCCTAGATTTCTTGATTCGGGTTCTGTCCTTACTCTCTCCCCCCTCATGCCTCGGCCCCGGGTCAGGTAAAAGATTAATTCTGGGTGCTCGGTCCGTGAGCTGCATTGTGTACCTGTCGAAGGGTCTGCAGAATTCCCTGCCGGTCATACCCGCACATCGCTTTGAGCTGATCGACGGTCCCGTGCGGAATGAAACGGTCTTGAATTCCCAGTGAGGTGACCCGACACGGATAGCCGTGAGCATTGAAGAAGGCCAGCACTGCTTCACCAACGCCACCTTCAATGACGCCATCCTCTACGGTAACCACCTGCGTAAACGTTTGGCCGATTCGATGCAGCAACTCTTCGTCCAACGGTTTGGCAAAACGGAGATCGGCATGCAATACCGACACCCCTTCGGCAGCCATCTGTTCGGCCGCCCATGCCGCATCGTTGCCCACCGGCCCGAGGGTCAGAAGTGCGATCTCGTCTCCTTCGCGCAGGATCTGCCCCTTGCCAATCGGCAGCAACTCCATCGGGCGACGCCAATCGGGAGTCACCCCCTTACCCCGAGGATAACGAATTACGAAAGGTCCGGGCGTTTTCAAGGCTGTGAACATCAGGTTACGCAACTCCACCTCATTCAAGGGGGAGGCTATGGTTAATCCCGGCACCGGCAACAGACCGGCCAGATCGAATACCCCGTGATGTGTCGCTCCATCTTCGCCCACCAGACCGGCCCGGTCCAGACACATTACCACATGCAGTCCCTGCAAGGCAACGTCATGAATCACATTGTCGTAGGCACGCTGCATGAACGACGAATAGATATTGCAAAACGGCACCATTCCTTCGGCAGCCAATCCGGCAGAAAATGTGACCGCATGCCCTTCGGCGATTCCGACATCGAAACAACGATCGGGCATCTGCTCCATCATGATATTGAGTGACGAGCCGGTTGGCATGGCTGGCGTAATGCCGACAATCCGATCATCCTGACGGGCCAGTTCGAGCAGGGTCTCTCCAAACACCTCCTGATAACGGGGCGGCTCACCCGGCTTGGCCTTGACGATTCGCTCCCCGGTTTCCGGATTGAACAGTCCGGGGGCATGCCACGTGCGTTGATGCTCTTCGGCCGGTTGATAGCCCTTGCCTTTCACGGTCAACACGTGCAGCAATTTGGGGCCAAGAATATGCTTCAAATCACTCAACACACGGACCAACGCCTCAACATTATGGCCATCGACCGGACCGAAATATCGGAAATTGAGACTTTCAAACAGATTGCTCTGTTGAAGCACCCCGCCTTTGAAGGCGTTGCCCACCTTTTGCAGGGCCCGACGGAATTTCGGGAACCGCTCCAAATGGGTCCACGTATGGTGTTTGACCTGATTGTATCGTTTTGAGGTGGTAATACTGAGCAGATACTCCTTCAGCGCCCCCACATTGGGATCGATCGACATGCGGTTATCGTTGAGGATCACCAACAGATCTGCATTTGAGGCTCCGGCATTGTTCAGCCCTTCGAAGGCCAATCCTCCGGTCAGGGCACCGTCCCCGATGACGGCCACCACTTCACGCTTTTCGCCCCGCAAAGCGGATGCGACCGCAATACCCAATGCTGCCGAGATCGAGGTAGAAGAGTGTCCCACCCCAAACGCATCGTAGGGACTTTCATCCATGCGGGGGAATCCGCTGATCCCGCCTAGCTTGCGGTTGGTGCAGAAACTATCGCGACGACCGGTGATAATCTTGTGGGCATAAGCCTGATGGCCGACATCCCACACCAATTTGTCATCGGGAGTATTGAGCACATAGTGCAGAGCTACTGTCAGTTCGACAACTCCCAGGCTCGATCCGAGATGTCCCGGATTGGAGGCCAACTCTCCGATGATAAAGTGACGCAATTCGGCACAATAGCTCTTCAGCTCGTCGACCTGTAATTTTTTCAGGTCTTCCGGCGAGTTGATCCGATAGAGATATTTGTACTCAAAAGGTGGCATCTGTCTGAAAGAGGGAACAAAGATAGTAATTTTTGGACGTACATTGGTACATTATAAATTGTTTTGTATCTTCGTGGCAAATATGCATTTTAAACCGATCGCGATGAGAAAAGCCGCATTGCTATTGCTGTTGGCGGGGGTTGTATGCTCCTGCGTTTCAAACAAAAAATTCAACTCCATGAAGGCCGAGGCGTTGCGTCTCGACGGCGAGCTGAGCGCCGCAAACGACCGCATCGACGATTTGGAACGTCGCAATGATACGCTGACGGCCGCTAATCAACAGTTGGTTGCCGACTCGACCCGTCTGTTTATGAGTTACTCCGATTTGCAACAACGTTACCAACAGTTGTTGGCTGACGGATCCGCAGAATCGGCCCGTATGCTCAAAGAGTTGGAGGAGAATCAGATGGCCCTTAACGAACGTTCGCGCCGGGTCAATGAGTTGGAGGCGATGTTGCGCAGCCGCGAAGAGGCAATCAACAACATCCGCAGCAAGGTTACTGATGCGCTGACCGGTTTCAATGGCAAAGGACTGTCGATTTCGATCAAAGACGGCAAGGTCTATGTTTCGATGGAGGACAAGTTGCTCTTCCGCTCGGGCAGTTTCGAGATTGACCCCAAGGGTGCACAGGCCGTGCGTGACCTGTCGGATGTGTTGGCACAGAATCCCGACATCAACGTCATGGTCGAAGGACACACCGATGATGTTCCCTATCGTCCCAACGGACAGCTTCGCGACAATCTCGATCTGAGTGCCAAACGGGCTACGACGGTCGTTCGTCTTCTGCTCGAGAACAAAGCCATTGAGCCAAGCCGAATCATCGCAGCGGGACGTGGCGAATCTCTGCCGGTAGCCACCGGGAAGACGGCTGAGGACCGAGCTAAAAACCGCCGTACTGAGATCATTCTCACGCCGAAGCTCGATGAGCTGATGCAGCTGATGCAGGACCAGCAATAATCTCCCTGCTCCAGCGGCCAGCCTGCGTTACCCAGCCCAAAGGTCACCAGAGTCACAGATACAGGTAAAAGTGGTGCTTTTGCGGAATGGAGTGCACCAAGATTAGGCCGCACAATGCGCCTGAGGACCATGGGAGCAACGAGGGGTGGTGAGAAAAAAAGAGGAAGAGGAAAAGTGAGGCGAAGTGGAAGTGAAGGAGTGAATAATCGTTCTGCCAGCCATCCCTCAGGCACAAGGGAGAGAGTACCTCGGACAGCGGTCCCTTATACGCATCTTGCGGTCCACTGATCTAAAAATCCAAAACGTTAATTTTACAAAGAATGTCAATATACAAACGGGTATTGCTCAAGCTCAGCGGAGAATCGCTGATGGGAGCACAGAAATATGGACTCGACACCACCGTTTTGAACAGCTACGCCGAACAGATCAAGACGGCTGTTGATAGCGGTGTACAAGTAGGTATTGTCATCGGAGGCGGTAATATTTTCCGTGGTTTGAGCGGAGTCAAGAAGGGTTTTGACCGCGTAAAGGGGGACCAAATGGGGATGCTGGCAACAGTGATCAACTCGTTGGCTCTTCAAACGGCGCTCGAGAGTGAAGGGGCCAAGGCCAAGGTACTCACCTCGATTCGGATGGAGCCTGTCGGCGAACTCTACTCGAAGAGCAAAGCACTGGAGCTGATGGCAGACGGTTATGTTGTGATCATTGCCGGCGGCACGGGCAACCCCTATTTCACCACCGATACCGCATCGGCGCTGCGCGGCGTAGAGATCGAAGCAGAAGTGTTGTTGAAGGGGACACGGGTAGATGGTGTCTACACGGCCGATCCCGAAAAAGATCCCACTGCCACCAAGTTTAGCGAGATCACCTTCGACGAGGTGTACGATCGCAAATTGAAGGTGATGGATCTGACCGCCTTCACGATGTGTAAGGAGAACAATTTGCCGATCGTGGTCTTCGATATGGATACTCCTGGCAATTTGAGCAAGGTTATCAACGGAGAGCCCATTGGTACTGTGGTCAAAAACGGGTAATTCCGTTCCACGGCTACCTGACCTCAAAGACGGCACAACGACATTCCCGGCCCAAAGCCCCTACTAACAGGACACGACGTTACGATCGGTTGCCCCCTCAAAGGGATACTAGCAAGGCCCAAACATTGTGTACCTCACAATAAAAATGTCGTCCCATACGGGCCTCTCTTCATTACGCCAAGAGACACCCCAAGAAGAGATACCAAACAAATGCAGTCGTTTCGGATAGGGAAATCGCAAATGGATACTCTGTTCCGCGACGGCTCGACTATATAAATAACCATGAAACGTTCTACGTCCAATATATTGCGTTTTGCGAGTGCACTGCTGATGGTTGCAGCTGTTAGCACGGTTAACACACAAGCCGAAACCCGGCAAGCTACTACCGGGACGGAGTCAAACACACTCCGCCCCGAAGCGGCTGGTGTTAGCTCTGCCTTGCAAACTGTCGCAACGACCAATACTCAACAGACTAGCAAAGAAGTTCAAGCGACAGCTTCGCAAGATACTTTGCTGCGGGTCCAAGTTGGTGATCAGGTCCCATCGTTCACCGTAGAGATGTTCGATGGCAGCAAGATCTGCATGGACTCTTTGCGTGGCAAAGTGGTCTGGGTCAACTTTTGGGCAACCTGGTGTCCACCCTGCCGTGCCGAGCTCAAACAGGTACAGTCGCAGATTATCGACCGCTTCCAGGGTCAGGATTTTGTCTTTCTGCCCATCTCTCGCGGTGAGACGAAAGAGACCGTAGCTGCATTTCGCAAAGCCCAGGGGTACACCTTCCCGATTGGTCTCGATCCCAATAAAGAGATCTATTCACTGTTTGCCAGCATGACCATACCCCGCAACTTTCTCATCGATCAGAACGGGAAGATCGTGGCATGCGAGGTGGGCTATACACCGGACAAACTAACCGATATGATCAATCAGGTTGAAAATTTATTAAAACAACAATAACTGCACAAATCCATCATCGCTATGACAGAACCGCAAACCATTTTGAATCCCGCAGAGGCCAAGATGGAGAAAATCATTGAATTTTTGAGAGAAGCTTTGGCCACGGTTCGTGCCGGCAAGGCAAGTCCCAATCTGCTTAATGGCATTACTGTCGAATATTACGGTAATCCCACCCCTATTGCCCAGGTTGCCAGTGTGACGGTACCCGATGCTCGTACGGTACTGATCCAGCCGTGGGAGAAGAAGTTGATCGGAGCCATTGAGAAGGCGATCATGGTTGCCAACATCGGGTTGACTCCATCGAACAATGGCGAGCAGATTCGTCTGACGATTCCGCCGCTGACCGAGGAGCGCCGCAAAGAGTTGGTTAAACAGATCAAGGCAGAGGCGGAGAATGCCCGTATCGGTATCCGCAATATTCGTCGTGATGTGGTAGAGGCTTTCAAAAAGGCCCAGAAAGACGGCATGCCTGAAGATATGGCTAAAGATGGCGAGACTTCAGCGCAAAAGCTCACCGACAAATTCATGAAGAAGGTCGACGAGTTGTTCGCAGCCAAGGAGTCCGAAATCATGACCGTCTGATCCGCTTCGACTGCCGGTCGTTTCGATCTGCACGGCTTTTTCGTCCCAAGAAGAGAACACAAGGAGCAGCGAACAAGTGAGGTTTGCACAAAGGCTTGGGTGTGAGGAGGATGGTGAAACAATTCGAGAATTCAACCACACCGCTGTTGACCGAGGTTGATTTTGCTGACTGCTGAAACAACAACCAGGCTCCTAAGTGGGCCGAAGTGTGGATACAACTTTTGGGGAATGGATTACTCCCATGACCCATGGGCTGAATTTAAGGTAGGTGCGGGATCGAAGAGTAACAGCAGGAACCACTTCTCCAGCAGGTTGCCAACATTGCAAAACCTTGCTCACTGCGACTCTGCTGAGGTCAGAGGGTTGCCCATCAGGGAAAAGGCTGGGCTGCTCCTAACATAGACGGCATTGGTCCACGCGAGATCATAGTACAATAAAAATCCCCGGTCTGGAAACGGCACTGTCGATCCGGAACCGGGGATTTTTACACGACTTGGGTCAAGTAAATTTTATTACTAATAAAAATAAAATATTGTTTACACGCCATGCATCCGTTAACGTTATTCCACTACTGCCCCCGATGCGGATCGTCCCGTTTTGAGGAGCGCAACGAAAAGGCAAAAAAATGTGCCGATTGCGGTTTTGTCTACTACTTCAATCCCAGTTCGGCTACCGTTGCCTTGATTCTCAACCCGCAAGGAGAGTTGCTGGTGACCCGTCGTGCCAAAGAGCCGGCCAAGGGAACACTTGATCTGCCGGGAGGTTTTGTTGACATGCATGAAACCGGCGAAGAGGGCGTTGCCCGTGAGGTCAAAGAGGAAACTGGTTTCGAGGTACAGCACGCCACCTATCTCTTCTCGCTTCCCAATATCTATCCTTACAGTGGGTTCGAGGTTCACACGCTCGATATGTTTTTTCTGTGTAAAGTGGATAACACCGATGCTCCCGAAGCGCATGACGATGTGGCAGAGACCTTTTTTCTGCCGCTTGAGAAAATTGAACCTCACAAATTTGGGCTCTCCTCGGTACGTCGAGGCATAGAGCGGTTTATCGAGATGTACCGACAAAACGCTCTCCCGCTTGGATCAACGGTCAAAACCACCAAAAAGGCATAAAACAAACATATCCCCACCTTCCACTCCCCCGCGGCCTTATCGAATAGCGAACGACAAAAGCATGTCGGAAACATATCCGACAATCGACCGTATACCACAGAACAAAATAGAAAGGGAACCAGCCCCGAACACACAAATAAAAAAGTAAAACGATTCAGACCACCCGACCCCCCATCGGTGCACTCCTTTTACAGTTCACAGTCCACCCGCTTTGGTAGAGAGCTAAAAGCTTCAACGGAGATTTTCAAAAAACAGGGAAGAGACAATTTGCAGGGATGGAAGGGGACGGAGTGGAATAAAATGGAATAGTCGGGATCGTGATTTTCCGGCAAAATGAACGCCGAATGCTTCCACCCCGTCAGCGAGCATGCACACCTTGCACCTCGAATTGAGCAATCCCCCCATCAATTTCCCGGAAAGAGAAAAACCTATTCCCCGAAAAGAGGAAAGAGTAATCGGCACGCATACGGGCTACACCCTCTCAAGAGGGGTGCTCTATTTCCCAATCAAGTGAATAAACTCTTCGCGGGTTTGCAGCTGAGTTAAGAAGGCACCGGTAAAGGCCGAGGTGGTTGTACTGCTATTCTGCTTCTGCACGCCGCGCATCTGCATGCACATGTGGCTGGCCTCGATCACCACCGCAACTCCGAGCGGATTGAGCGCCTCCTGAATGCAATCCCGAATCTGGACGGTCAAACGCTCCTGCACCTGCAACCGGCGGGCAAATGCCTCCACCACCCGGGCGATTTTCGAAAGTCCCGTAATGTAACCATTGGGAATATAGGCTACATGCGCCTTGCCGTAGAAGGGGATCATATGGTGTTCACACATCGAATAGAGTTCGATATCCTTGACGATAACCATCTGTTTGTACTCCTCCTTGAATCTCGCCGACAGCAGAATCTCTTTAGGATCCTGCGTATAACCCTGCGTCAGGAAGCACATCGCTTTGGCCACCCGTTCAGGGGTTTTCAGCAGCCCTTCACGATTGGGATCCTCTCCCAAAAGTTTCAGAATAGCACGATAATGTTCAGATAATTGAGCGATCTTCTCGGGGCTAAAGAGCTCCTCTTTTACATAATTGGATTCCATCGGTTCGGATTTTCGGATCACAGCGTGTCGCACTTCCTGTACAACATTCTGCCATTGTGTGAGAGACCGGATACACATAACCCGCTCTTCTGCACGACAAAAATAGCAAAAGGGCCGCGCAGAGGCAAATCGAAAACAAAGTTTTCAGATTCGATGCCACTTAACCTCATCCAACGCCTCAAAAAAGGAAGCCCTCAAACCTCAAAAAACAACTTTCCTCTATATTTTAAAGGCCAGTCCCGATCTCTTATTGACAAGTGAGTTCATATAGACCTTTTAGATAAACAGTTTTTAGGAATTGTGGAATGTTTTCTGATGCAGCGTCTCCCTTACCAAGACACGTAGCTACCGATCCGACCACCTATCCGAGATTGCACGTAACCTGCTGAGCTCATGCGACCCAGCGATTTATACGTATTTATACGTAGCCGAAATAGGTGTAAGGCCCCATGTCAAGGTGGTACCGAAATGTTAATTTTGTTATGTTCAAAACTGTACACAAATCACACGCTATACAATGGGCAAATATTTCGACATGTTGATGGAGGATGTTCGCATGAAAGAGGGGCTTACGGCCTGCATGAATTGCGGCATCTGCACCGGCGTTTGTCCTGCTGCCGAGTTTTACAATTACGATCCGCGTCAGATTATCAACACGGTTCAGACCAAGGATGACGATGCGATCGAACAGCTGCTCAAAAGCGACACGATCTGGTATTGCGGCGAGTGCATGTCCTGCCGTCCACGCTGCCCGCGAGCCAATACGCCGGGTTATGTGATCCAGGCTCTGCGGCGTCTTTCGCAGCAGTTGGGTTTCTTTACCTATTCGGAGAAGGGGCGCCAACAGTTGGCCATCAAACGGACCATCGGCGAAAATATCCTGAAAACCGGATATTGCATTAAGCCCAACCTGGTCAAACCAGAGATGCATCCTGAACAGGGTCCGGTTTGGCAATGGGTTTATGAGCACGATCGGGATGTATTTGAACGTTTCGGAGACAACTATTGCAAAGTGGGTGTTGGAGCGATGCGCAAGATCGATGACAAGAGCATGGAGGAGATCCGTTCGATTTTTGATGTGAGCGGAGGGACGGAATTCTTCGACAAGATCGAAAAGTTCTCAGACGAGAAGGCTCGTGAAATGGGATACGATGGAGCGGATGATCGCTACTTTCACGATGTCTACACCTACAACAGCGGCCACCACCAATAACCTGTTCATCCTGAAAAGAGGCGGCTACACAGTCCGAGAGACCTATCCCTGGAACGCGATCCACCGCACAGAGGAAACAACGAAACGGAAACGGCTCATGGGAAACTCCACACTCATTCAGGGTCACTGGCACAAGGTGGCAGCCCAAAAATAAGGGTCCCAGAATTCCACCCGAGGTCTCAAAAGGTATTCTAAACAACAAAGAGTCGAAAACAGAGACACACGATAAGTTTGTACGATGAAAATTTCATGGAAAGATTATCAGAAAGATATTGCTGACGACCACTACTATTATGCACGCAGCTGCATTCGTCAGAACTTTTTTCCAGGTTCAGAGGCTGCATTTCTGAACATTATCAGCAATGATCTGCAGCGAGACATTCACGAGGATGCTAACCACACCTCCTGCACCGGTATCGGTTACCACGGGGATGTGGTACCGTTGGAGACCATCATGACGGTGGTAGCGCGTCAATTCGCGCTGATGACCGCTGCCGGATACGAGAGTTTCATTCCCTCCTGCATCACCTCGTTCGGGATCTATTCCGAGACGTTGGAGTTGTGGCACGACTTCCCGGAGATGGAGGAGAAGGCCCGCGAATACCTGTACAAAGCCACCGGCCGCGAATTCAAGAAACCGAAATGTCTGGCGCACACTTCCGATATTATCTTCCACCACCGGGAAGAGATTCGTCAGAAAGCCAAACATCTGTTGGTCAACGTCGAGACTGGCGAACCATTGAACGTTGTCGAGCACATCGGCTGCCACTACGCCAAAATATTCCCGAAGGTGGGTATCGGCGGGTCGGAGTTTCCCTATGTACTGGCCGGCATGATCGAGTCGTGGGGTGGCAATGTGGTAGATTATCCGGAGCGCCGTCACTGCTGTGGATTCGGCTTCCGCAACTACCTCGTACAGGCAAACCGTGGCTATTCGGTTGCCAACTCGAAGAAGAAATTCGAATCGATGGCCCCCTATCGGCCAGACTTCATTGTAGCCAATTGTCCGGGTTGTGCCATGTTCCTCGACCGTTGGCAATATACCATTGCCGAGATGGAGGGCAAAACGTATGGAGCGAACGGACAGGGCATTCCGGTTCTCACCTACGAAGAGATGGCCGGACTGGTCTTGGGGTACGATCCCTGGGATCTGGGCATGCAGATGCACCAGGTTGCAGTTGAACCGCTGCTCGATAAGATGGGCATCCCGTACGACCCCTCGACCAAGTATCTGGGCAAGAATGGTAAATTTATCGGACAGCCCGCCTATACCCCGATCGGCTGCTACCAAAAAACAGTAATTCCGGACAGAGAGAACATACACAGATTGACACAAACGATATATGGGTAACAGAGTTATCATCATCGGCGGAGGCGTAGCCGGCATGCAGGCCGCCATCACGCTGGACGAATTGGGGCTGCAACCCGTCCTGATCGAAAAGGAGGCTACCCTTGGAGGGAAACTCAACAAATGGGATCGTCTTTTTCCCACGATGACACCGGCCTCTGAGGTGTTGACCGAGTTAACGGAAAAGTTGCGCGCCACCCGCACCGAGGTGTACACCTCAACCGCCGTAGGCACCATCGAAGAGGAGGGGAACGGCGTTACACTCGCCGACGGCAAAAAGATTGCCGGCGATGCGGTCATTGTAGCTTCGGGATATGACATCTTCCCGGCCGAACTCAAAGAGGAGTATGGCTACCGCATTTACGACAACGTCTTCACCACCGTTGATATTGAACGAATGTTCAAGGAGGGAGGGATTCGCACGGCCGAGAATCGGGTTCCGAAGACGATCGCCTTTCTGCACTGCGTTGGTTCACGCGATGAAAAGGTGGGCCAGCGCCACTGTTCGCGGGTATGCTGCATTACCGGAGTCAAACAGGCGATCGAGGTACGACAGGCCCTGCCTCAAACCGAGGTGTACAGCTTCTACATGGATATGCGCATGTTTGGTCCCGGTTACGAAGAGCTCTACAAAGAGGCACAACAGAAATATGGGATCCATTTCGTTCGTGGCCGAATCAGTGAAGCGGCTCCGACCATCGACAACCGCATCCAGATCAAAGCCGAAGATACGCTGATCGGACGTCCATTGAAGATGACCGTGGATATGTTGGTACTGATCGTTGGGATGAAGCCTGGGGCCAGCAACATGGCCTTGAGTCGCAACCGGCACATTGCGCTTTATCCGAGCGGGTTCCTCAAACCGGCCAACTCCTTTACGGGCAATGTTTCGTCGAGTTGCAACCGCATCTGTTATGCCGGCACGGTGACTGCACCAAAAAATATCGGCGAATCGATCAACGAAGGGATCGCCGCCGCCTACCAGGTGGCAGCCCAATTAAAAGCCTAAGCGATGAATTTCGGATTTACGATCAATCAGCCCCGTTCAATCAATCTCGATCAGAACGATTTGAGCATCTCGCGCAAACTGCTTGAGGATCTGCCCGAGCTGGAGACCTGCATTGCCTGCGGCAACTGCACGGCCACCTGCACCGCAGGGAACCTCACTCCGTTCAACCTGCGCAAAGTACAGACGCTCGTCCGCCGCGGAGAGTACGACGGGGCCGAAAAGGAGCTGGCCAAGTGCATGCTTTGCGGCAAGTGCAGGCTGATTTGTCCGCGTGGTATCAACACCCGGCAGGTGGTCCTGACGATCAAAAAATTGCTTGCCTCAAAACCGGCTGAATAATTTTTATTGATTTGTGGGGACCGGCCTTGTATTAGCGCAGATGCAGTTGCAGATATCGATGTAGATACCTTTTGCAGAGAGTAACAAGGCTCCAAATGCAGGTTAACTGCACAGACAGCGGACTCTTTTTCAACGACAGGATCGGCTAACAGTACCCCCAGTTGAACAAAAGTGTCCCCGTTGAGCAAAACAGTAAACCAATAAAGGCGTCGGCAGACGTTGACATAAAACAACAAAGAGGTTGGGCCTGCGGAAAGGCCCGCCTAAAAAAGTTAAAGTTATTGAACAGGAAATTGGATCGCAAGTATCGCCACTGGCTTAACACACGATTCAAATAGGAGTGAATCGATAGCGAGCCCAGCCAGCGTCCAGATGCGGAGACACGAAGCGACCGATCGGATCGATCGACCTCCGCCCGAACGATAAAAAAAAGAATTGCAGACCAGAACAGCACACCTTGATGGGTGTAAATTTTGTAACGCATGGAACATTTCAGACTATTTGTCTTGCCATTTTGGGTAGGTGCCGGTTTTTTGCTGGTGGTCCTGCTCTATAAATATATCTCGTGGTTTGTTAAGTTACCCGCTGAGGATCGCCGCAAATTCTGGCGCTCTCTGCCGACACGAGCCACCTGGAAATCGATTGTCGAGGTTGTACGTGAATCCCTGCTGCACTGCAAAATCTGGAAACGGAACAAACTGCTGGGATACATGCACACCAGTTTCGCGCTGGGATGGTTCCTGCTGATTTTGACCGGCTGGATTGAGACGTTGGTCTATTTCAAAGGGCATAACGTTCCACTGTACGTGGATATCTTCTTTTCCTACTATGTGCATCCGATCTTCGAGCATAAATTCAACTTTTCGTTGATCAAGGATGCGCTACTGCTTTACATCCTGATCGGCGTAGCACTCGCCCTGTTCAAACGAATCCGTTCGAAAGCCATGGGCATGAAGCGCACCACCAAACACTTCTTGGGTGACCGGATCGCACTGACCGCACTGTGGTTCATCTTTCCGGCCCGGCTGCTGGCCGAAAGCTTTACCAGTGCATCGCTGTGGCGTTTCGGAGGAATCGGCTGGGCCCTGGGCGACCAGGTACACATCATTCCGCCGGGCATTGGTGGCGGCAGCTTCCTGACCAACTCTACCGGTGAACTGCTGGCCAACATCCTGCCTGACCCAGTTTTGATCTACGGAGAGCTCCCCATGTGGTGGTTCTACTCCATCTCGTTGGGCGTTTTCTTCTTTGCACTGCCCTTCTCGCGTTACATGCACATCTTTACCGAGATTCCGCTGATCTTCCTGCGAAACGCCGGTCTGCACAGCACTTTGGCACAAAAGAGCTACGACCATTTCCAGATCGAAGCCTGCTCCCGTTGCGGTATCTGCATCGACCCTTGCCAACTGCAGAGTGCCGCCGGAATCAATAACGTTCAATCGGTCTATTTCCTGCGCGATCGCCGTTACGGGCACCTGACCGATGCCGTAGCCGATAACTGTCTGCTGTGTGGACGATGTGTCGTTGCCTGCCCTGTCGGAATCGAATTGGGAACCCTGCGTCTGAACAGCCGTGTCAAAAATGCCGTTCCTTGCACCCCGGACCGCTACAATTACATCAAAGGTATCGATCGTTCAGGGGGTGAAGGTGGCGTGGGCTACTTTGCCGGTTGCATGACCCTGCTCTCTCCGAAAATTCTTCGGGCAATGGAACAAATTTTCCAGGCAGCAGGAGAACAGGTTTGGTGGGCCGACAAGGATGGCGGCGTCTGCTGCGGACGTCCGTTGAAACTCTCCGGCGAGATCGAGGCGGCTCGCCGCATGATGAACTACAACATCGAGCTGTTTCGCAAACACAATATCCGAACGTTAGTCACCTCCTGCCCGATCTGTTTGAGAGTCTTCCGCGAAGATTACCATCTGGAGGGGATCGAGGTGTTGCACCACTCGGAGTATATCGAACGATTGATCGCTGCTGGCAAGCTACAACTGCACCCGGGCAAAGAGGTCTTCACCTACCATGACCCTTGTGAATTGGGGCGTGGCTGCGGCATTTACGAGGCGCCTCGTCAGGTCATTGAGGCGATTGGAGAGCTGCGTGAAGTGGCCGAAAACCGCGAATATGCGCTCTGCTGCGGATCCAGCCTCGGAGACACTGCGATTAACGATGAAGGTCAACTCCGCATTGCCGAAAGTGTTGCGACGACCTTTGCCGCCACAGGTGCAGACTCAGTGGTAACTGCCTGCCCGCTTTGCAAGAAGGCTATTGCCCGCGGTAACAAGCTACCGGTTTACGATTTGGCAGAGGTAGTTGCCGGAGCACTGCAACCCGGAAAACAGGCCTCATAACACTGCTACATAATTTATCCCTGCATAGTTTCAAGTCGAGCCCGTTCCTTCTGTGGTGAGGAGCGGGCTCAATGCTATTTTAGCGATTTCGAGCCCTTCGGAAAGGCTATTCTTTAGGTCGCTTTGATAAGCCATCATAACATCGATAAACCGATAACATGGGTTAACCACCGACCCTAACCAGAGCGTCTGCATGAACAAAAAGGGAAAACCACTCAGCCTGTTTGGGGCCCTCTGCAATGGCACGCCATTCATACGATACATAGCCGGACTGGCTGACTGCGCACTCTTTATCGCCAACTCATACGGACGTCGTGCCATCCAGCAGCCCACAAAAAACGGGCTCTCACTTTATCAGCCACAACATTATGATTGAACGAGTTGCCCACTCAGGCAGCAATGCCCAACAAAAAATCTAAACTGAAAAATTTGGATTCCGATTGTTTTTACCTTATCTTTGTGCTCACATCGCGGGGTGGAGCAGTTGGCAGCTCGTTGGGCTCATAACCCAAAGGTCACAGGTTCGAGTCCTGTCCCCGCTACTCAAAACGAACAATTCGATAAGGGTTGTTCGCTTTTTTATTGGCACATGTCAACCTGCCCATCCTTGCCAAAAGCCTCATCACCCCCTATCGCCACAGATTATCCTTTTACCCTTCCATAGCACTTACTACTGCACTGCTCCATCTCGCTCGGAAGGCATTCTCCAGGCAAACGTACATGTATGAGCGACACAGCTATCTGATATGCTGGCAGCAACAAAGGTCGTACACACAAAAAGATCCCCTGCAACGAGGGGATCTTTTTATGTTTATGACCTTACAAACCTTCCGAGATGAATCATGCAAAACCAAAACTGCCCATGAGGCATTGCCTCTTATAGATTGTCTGTTCCAATCTTGCACCTCACCACAGGCTGTTGCGATTTATTGAGCATCGGATCCAAAAGCGATCTCGGCTCCGATCCGTTGAAAACCTTTTTCGTTGGGATGGACCCCATCCAGAAACAGCGACTCATTGATTCGGCCGTTGGATTTTGCCAAACGCACACCGGGATTCCGGAAGATGGCACCCTTCTCCACGACCTGAGGCTCCAACATCGAATTGATCCGGACAATCCGATCCTCAAATCCGCGACGTGGCAACAGACCGATCACCTCGATCTGCGCTTTTGGCTGGTGCAACCGAACCACCGAAACCAAATTGACAAGACCACGTACAATATCCTCATCGGTATCGATACCCAGATTGTTCGTACCGATCATGATGATCACCCGATCGGCCTCATAGCCATCCAACTCTCCGTGTGTAACCCTCCAGAGCACATTTTCAATTCGGTCATAACCGCACCCCAAGTTACGAAAACCGGCTTTACCCATCGTTTTAGCCCAGTTTTCGACGCCGTATTGAGCGAAACGTTTATCCGAACCGCCCCAATAGTGAACGATCGAATTGCCCAGTACTACACGTTTGGGAGCCTCGGCCCGATTCTGTGCCAAAAAACCCTCATGGCGATCCCGCCACTCATAATAGGGAGTTTCACGACGCTGCCGCACCGGATAACAGGTTGCACAATCACCGGCTGGAACTTTCAGTATCTCCCGTACCTTCGCTTCACAAACCGCTGCTTGCTGCACCATACCGTAATCTGATGGATGGATGCCATCTACCAGCGCATCTTGTGGGAGGTCGATTTCATCACAGGAGAGATAGTAAAGATCTGTTACACCCTCAGCACAAAGCTGCTCATAGCAATGACGCAACAGGTGATTTTTATGCTGTGCGGCACTGTCTCCTCCATCTAAATAGGCCTCGGCATGTTCGATCAACAAAATCGGAGCGTGGTAATGCTGTCTGAGCAGTGCAATCCCTTTCCGATAGCGCTCCGCGACCAGAGAATCAGATTCGAGCATAAGGTTTGGCAGGCAATCGACAATGTACAGGCTGGCATCGATGGTTCCGAGCTCTGCCAAGATCACGGAGTCCATCTTGCCGCTTCCCGAAAATCCGAAATTCAGCAACGGCATATCCAGTTTCCGGGCCATTATGGTTGCCCAGGCCATACCGGGCCGAGAGGCACACGCCCCCTGCATAATCGAAGTACCATAGGCGACAATCGGCTTTTCAGTGCGCAGCGGCAAGAACTCGAATTGAGCCGAGCTATCCACGCCAATCTCGAGGAAGGTCACCTCGTTATACAGCGGCAAATAGAGCTGAAACTCATACCCTACTTTGACATAATTTTCATGGACAACAGGGGTGAACGAGTATGTAAGCGTATCGCTGCCGAACACTTTTGCCTGACGATTTATATGGAGTTCCCGGCCATGGCGATCGAGGGCATAGAGGTCCAACCCCGAAACGCCGGTGACGGGCATATGATACATACTCAAGGTTTTCCCTTTGGTGGTATAGCGGACCCGAATCGTGTCGGCATTGGTACGAAATTGGATAGAGAGTCCGGCCGAATTGCAGGCCAAAGACCAGAAGGGAATCTGCGACTGCACCCGATCCGGCATACGATGATAGGTACCTGCCAACTCTTTAGGCCACGCCTGTCCCTGAATAACGGGGAAATCTGCCTTTTGTGGATCGAACCACCGAATACCTGAACCATCGGCTGCAGTTTGAGCCACACTTCCCCACGCGAACAACAAGCCGATCGCACATAAAACCAGTTTTTTCATCTTGTTATTGATTTTCAATATAATTTAGTTTCAATACAATAGTCAACATTCCTTCTCCCGGATACAGCCGTACTTCATCTTTCTGCCGGGAACTGTTCTTCCCCGAAACCGTTGCGCTCCGCAACCGACGTTTGTCAGACACAGAATAAGCAGAATTGGTTCCGCACAATGTGTCCCCGATCGCGCCGTACACTTTTACACGTTTTTCGGACTCAGAAAACCAATGATGTACTGGATATCCAAAAAACAGAAATCGTGATTACTAGCGGCAGCGACATAGGACAAAGATTTTCATAGGAAACCGTCCGCTTGCTAACAAAGATAATAAAACCCCGCCTCTTTTACCGCTACTTGACCGACAAAAAACGGAGCTATTTTTCACTTTTTCACCGAGATCAGTCTATTCACTTCTCATCTTTCAGCTTGTGACTTTTCTAAAAAAGTTGTACCTTCGAATGACCTAAAACAGCTTCACCTAAACTATGTCACACCCTGCTTTACGAGGTTTGCAACTCCTCGTAATTACAGTTGTTTTCTCGTTGGCAACCGCCATAACGACATCTGCCGCAACGCGCGTAACTCCCATCAAACAGATCACAGGCGGGACAATGCCGATGTTTGACGCCTACCTCAAGGCCTCCGCACCGTGCAACCAGCACCAATCGGACATCGAGCTGAACATTTCCAAAAACGACAAAGCCCCAATTGAAACGTTTGCCACTGAAACTGTAAAGCAAGGCTCAACAACAGGGCTTGATACGCCCGCGACGAATATCACCTTGCCTGGTGATGCGCTGCGAGGAGTACTCAAACGGACATCGCACGCCCGAACGGGCTACCTTCCTGGCAACCTCTTTCCTACTGCGATCAAATACCACGGAGATACCGACATATATTCCAGCATCAACGCCATGAAGTGCACCGGAGCAGATGAAGATAACCTGCATCAAACTGTTCTTGACATAACGTTTGGACCTTCAACCGCCCGAACAACATGCATTTTCTGCCCAAGGAAGGGGATCGATTCTATTCCCATCGATCACCGAACTTCGGCCAAGTTTTCTGAATAATCTCACAACGAATCAATAAATCAAAAAGTCTTAACAATAACCTCACTATGAAACTTTCAATCAAACAGTTATTGGCATGTACAGTCGTTTCGTTGATGTGCGTGCCTGTTCTTTTCGCCGGGGGCAAAAAGATTTTATACATCGGAGATTCAATCACCGACGGCAACTGGGGTTGGGTCGGAAACAATCCCATTCGCAGTACAACGGATATGAACCATATCTATGGGCACAGTTATGTCTACATCTGCGCGTCCTACTACATGTCTGAATATCCGGAAGAGAATTATCAATTCTTCAACCGAGGCACCAATGGCAACCAGCTTCCTGACCTCCAGGCCCGTTGGCAAAAAGATGTGCTGGACATCAATCCCGATATTCTGTCGATTTTGATCGGCATCAACGATCTGAACGTCGTGTACGACAATGGCACGAAAGTGTTGGACACCGCCAAATTTGAACGGCAGTACCGGGACATTATCGAACGCTCACTGAAACAGAATCCCAATTTGACCATTGTTTTGGGTGAACCGTTTCTCTTTCCGGTAGGTATCTGGAACACCGACTATCCCCATTGGCGTGACCAGTGCGAGCAGATGGCCTCTATTGTTCGCAAATTGTCCAAGGAGTACAACACCATTTTCCTGCCTTATCAAGAGCTGTTTGACAGTTTGGCCAAGGATCCGAAAACCCCATCGTTGAAATATTGGATGTGGGACGGCATACACCCCACGGCAGCCGGTCATGAGAAAATGGCCGAAATGTGGATCAAAGCTGTCGGCGAAAAATTGTAATTAAATGCTTGGAGGGAAGGGCTGAGCGACCGACCATGGTCCGCTCTTGCCTAGAAATATCCCGTTAAAAAAAACGGTCAAGATGTTTCAACAGCTCCGTTCAACAAACGAGGAGCAGATTTATGGGTCCATGCAGGTTTGGCTGGTTGGCAATAAAAGAGCCACACCTTCCCCGTTGCAAACAAAACAGACTATAAATTTAGATCAACGACAATGAACAATCTACTCATCAAAAAAGTATTCATTTGCGCCGCCGCGTTATTGCTTTGTACTCCTGCCATCACAGCCGGCGGCAAAAAGATTCTGTATATCGGCGACTCCCTTACGGACGGTAACTGGGGATTCAACGGTGGCCCCACCCGAAGTCTTACAGACATGAACCACATCTATGGTCACGGTTACATGTATCTCTGCACGGCCTACTACATGTCACACTATCCGGAAGAGGAGTACCAATTCTACAACCGGGGAATTGGCGGCCACAAGCTGCCCGATCTGCAGGCCCGTTGGCAAAAGGATGTATTGGACATCAATCCCGATATTCTCTCCATCCTGGTTGGGGTAAACGATCTGAACTATGTTTACAACCACGGAGAGGGCAAAAAAGAGGTTGACACTACCAAATTCGAACAGCAGTATCGTGACATTATCGAACGTTCGCTGAACCAGAACCCCAAGCTGACCATCGTGTTGGGTGAACCGTTCATCTACCCGGTAGGTATCTGGGCCAAAGATTACGCTCACTGGCGGGAACAGTGCGAGTTGTTGGGTGGCATTGTCCGCAAGCTGGCCAAAGAGTACCACGCCATTTTCTTGCCTTACCAAGAGTTGTTCGACAATTTGGCCAAAGATCCGAAAACCCCATCGCTGAAATATTGGATGTGGGATGGCATCCATCCGACCGCTGCCGGACACAAAAAGATGGCCGAAATGTGGATCAAAACCGTTGGCGACAAATTATAGTTCCAACGACGAAGCTCGACTAAACTGAGAGGAGAGCTGTCGTAACAGCTCTCCTCATCGCTTTTAACCACCTATTCTGAACATAAACGACCATGACTGCACCACTTCGTTTCAACCTGCTATGTGCAGGATTCCTGCTGGGATCGATGACACTATCCCTCGCCCAGGAGCGTGTAGAGACTCGTTCTCCCAATGGGAAATTAGCTATTACCGTCACCCTGGAGCAGGGAACTCCGAACTACTCCATTGCTTATCAGAATCGTCCTGTCATTTTGGAGTCGGCACTCGGCATCAACGGCAACGGGGACTGGACCCAGCAGATGCAAATTGCCGAGGTTACCCGGTCCAGTTGCGACACCACCTGGAAGCCGCTTTACGGAGAACGGAGCGAGATTCCCGATCGATACAACCAAAGTTTTATTCGTTTCACGCAGCAGGGACATCCCTCGGAGCTACAGTTGGAGATTCGGGCCTACGACGAGGGGATAGCTTTCCGCTATCTCTTTCCTGAAGGGGGCGGTTATCTGCACATTACCGACGAAGCGACCGAATTTACACTTCCGGAGGGGACCATGGCCTATTTTACCTCCTTTGCCCAATCCGAACACCAAAAATTACCGCTGCGCAACTGGCCAGGAGAATCTGATCGCCCGTTGACGATCGAACTGCCTAACGGACTCTACGGGGCATTGTGCGAAGCCCAAGTGGTCGATTATGTACGCACCAAATTCAAACTCAGTGACCAAAAGGCCAACACCGTGGCTTGTGCCATGTATGGAGCCGTGGATGAGATTGCCCCGTTTGCGACTCCGTGGCGCGTGGTGATGGTGGCCGAAAAGCCCGGTGAACTGATCGAACACAACTATCTGTTGTTGAACCTCAACGATCCTTGTGCAATCGACAATACCTGGTGGATCAAACCGGGCAAAGCGATCCGAGAGGTAAAGCTCTCTACACAGGGGGGCAAAGATTTGGTCGATTTTGCAGTAAAGCGCAACCTGCAATACATCGAGTTCGATGCGGGCTGGTACGGATACGAATACGAAAAGGCTTCGGATGCTACAAAAGTCAATGTTGATCCACGCCGCAATCCGATTAACGACCTCGATCTGGAAGAGGTGATTCGTTACGCAAACGAACGGGGCATCGGGATATGGGTCTATGTCAACCATCGCGCACTGGCCGCACAGCTCGATACCCTTTTGCCGCTTTATCACAAATGGGGAATCAAAGGGGTAAAATTCGGCTTTGTGCAGGTTGGTTCTCAGATGTGGACCAAATGGATGCACGACGCGGTTAAGAAGTGCGCCGAGTATCAATTGATGGTCGATATCCATGACGAATACCGCCCTACCGGCTTTTCACGTACCTATCCGAATCTGCTTACCCAGGAGGGTGTGCGAGGCAACGAGGAGATGCCCGATGCGACCAACAATCTGATTTTGCCTTTCACTCGGTTTGTTGCGGGCCCAGCCGACTACACGATTTGCTACTACCGTCGTGATTTCGACAAATACAATCCCGCAAAAATGGACACAATTGCTCCGACCTCCCGGTTCATTCATGCCACATCAGGACAGCAGCTGGCCATGGCAGTCGTCTATTACAGTCCTGTACAATTCATGTATTGGTACGATACGCCGGAAGAGAGCCAGGATGAGCCTGAGCTGGAATTTTTCGACCGGGTTCCAACCGTATGGGATGACACGAAGGTGCTGCAGGGCGAGATCGGCGAATATATCACCGTTGCTCGCCGCAAAGGCAACGAATGGTATGTTGGCTGCATGAACGGTATCAAACCGCGCACACTCGATATCCCGTTTGATTTTCTGCCGACCGATCAGAAATATGTGGCTCACATCTATCGGGACGGAACCATGAAAACGCCGACCCGCACCAAAGTGGAGATCGAGACCCGCACGGTCGATGCCAAGACGGTGCTCCCGGCCAAACTTTACGGTTCCGGAGGATTGGCCATCTGGCTGGAGCCAGCAGAGACAACCCAACAATAATTCTTAACCCGGTGTGGAGACCGTTGCATTCCGCACCGGGTCCATTATATTTGCAAAAATCTGTGGAAACAGAGGCCGCCAAATGCACTCCAGCTCCTTGTGCTAACCTGTTTCCCAAAGGCTTAACATCAAGCACCCACTTCCACGATCGATCAACATGTCACATCCCATCATACAACTTCAAGAGGCCATTGCCCGGGATCCTGCACGACGGTTGCAGGCACCGGTCAATTTTACACTCGAACAGGGTGAACAGCTTGCCCTGATTGGGCTCAACGGCAGCAGCAAAAGCACCTTAATCGAAATGATCACCGGCACCGTGGCGCTGCAAGAGGGAACCAAAACCTACCACTTTATTGACGAACCCGCTGACAAGCCATCGACAACTTCTTCGCAGGATGCGGCTTCATCCGTCGTCCCGCGCAGCAACTTGGCCTCGGACAACATTCGATACATTGCTTTTCGCGATGCTTATGGAACAGCTGACGGCAACTACTACTACCAGCAACGCTGGAATGCCTCGGACCGGGAGGGGGTAGCCTTGACCCGCGATCTGCTCACGTCGATCCACTGCGACCCGACCCATCGCGACCGTATTTTCCGCCTGCTGCAAATCGAGCCGCTGCTCGACAAGCAGATTATTCTGCTCTCGAGCGGAGAGTTACGCCGGTTCCAAATTGCCAAAATGCTGTTGACCGCTCCACGCGTTCTGATTCTCGAAAGCCCTTTTATTGGGTTGGATGCCGATACACGAGAGACACTGTCTGCCCTGCTGACCCAATTGGCTGCCGAAAATACCGTACAGATTATTTTGTCGGTCTGCTCCCCGGAGGATATTCCGTCGTTCATCACACACGTCTATACCTTACAAGGGAAAACCTGCGGGCCGAAACAGACCCGCAACGACTTTATGCATAGTGAACCGTTTACCGCTCTGCGGGATCAAATGGTAGCACAAACCCGAACGAATTCCCCTCTTCTGCCCAATCCGATTCATGCTCCTCTGCAATGTGACGAAGTGGTTCATCTGCATCATGTCACTATCCGGTATGGGGAGCGAACCATCCTTAATGATATCAACTGGACCATTCGAAGTGGCGAAAAATGGGCTCTATCCGGAACCAATGGATCGGGAAAATCAACCCTGCTGAGTCTGATTTGTGCAGACAATCCACAGGCCTACTCGCAACAGATCGATCTTTTCGGTCGCCGACGCGGAACCGGAGAGAGCATCTGGGAGATCAAACGCCATATCGGGTATGTCTCTCCCGAAATGCACCGCGCCTACTTAAAAAATCTGCCTGCGATTGACATTGCCGCATCGGGGCTCTTCGATTCGATCGGACTCTACCGCACACCGACCGACCAACAACGGCAGCAGTGTATGGGTTGGCTCGAAACATTCGGCATCGGCAATCTGAGTAATAGTCCCTTTATTCGGCTCTCTTCCGGCGAACAGCGGTTGGTACTGTTGGCCCGTGCCTTTGTCAAAGATCCGGATCTGTTAATTCTGGATGAACCGTTGCATGGGTTGGATCTCTGCAACAAGGTTCGGGCCCGCGCCGTCATCGAAGCCTTCTGTCAACGGGAGGGTAAAACCATGATCTACGTCACCCACTATCCGCAAGAGTTGCCCTCCTGCGTGACCTTACACAAAGAGCTGACCCGATATCAATAATCGAGTCAGCTCCTTTATTTTACTGCCAGCAGGGAAATAGCTTAATCTGCTTACGACCGGAAGCACCGTGGAACAACCCCTACGCCTGCCATCGGACGATTTAAAGTTGCTCTTATCTTTCCCCTTCATTACCTCATCCAGGCATTCAGGCTCCCTGTGCATCGATCGAATCCTAATTTGTAGTTCGGTCGCAACCGATCAGTCCTGGTGAAAAACCTCCTCCATTGAGGCCCACCACTCGCCTTCGGCATGCGTTTCGAGCGGTTCTTGACAAGGTTCGCATACAGCCCACCAGCGTTGTGTCTCCGGGTCAGCCGCCATCTTGGCCATATCCGCCTCGTAATCATCTCCGACATACTCGTAATAGCTGAACAGATAGCCATCCTTATAGTAAATACTATAATTGCGCAACCCACATTCAGCAATCATTTTGCTGACATCGGGCCACACCTCGGCATGCAACCGCTTGTACTCTTCGAGCTTTTCGGGACGTACCCGAATCACACTGCCGTAACGTTTCATCGGTTCCGCTTTAAACATACAATCAATCGAAGTTATCTCCTTCGTGGATATTGCCTGCACCCAGCACTTCACAGCAACACTAACACCAAATCAGGCCGATCCGTCAATTACTGTGCCACCGCATCGAGGCGATAACTGCCGCCCTGGTGCACCGGGAATGTGGTCAAATAGTAGCCTCCTGCAACGGGTTGACTCGTCGCCAAAACCTCTTTTTTAGCTGAACGGTCCTTATAAGACGTGCCAGCCACCCGGACCTGGACAGGCACATCGGTACGCACTGTGCAAGAACCATCACGTGTTGCACGCACGACCGCAGTGGTTAGATGACGGTTTTCCCAGATCATATCCACTTCATAACCTCCACGACCACGGGCCCCTTTTACCTCACCGGTCGCCCAAACAGCCGGCAAAGCCGGCAACAGATGCAACTCTCCAAGTTGACTCTGCAACAGCATCTCGATCACACCAGCCGTTGCACCGAAATTTCCATCGATCTGGAACGGCGGATGGGCATCAAACAGGTTCGTATAGATTCCGCTGCCACTTCCTTTGTAGGTCTGGTAGCTGGTACCGGTATTATCGGTCAACTCCATGGCATTTCGCAAAATCAGATGGGCATGATCCCCATCGAACATGCGTGCCCAAAAGGCAATTTTCCAGGCACGGCTCCAGCCGGTACCGTAATCTCCGCGGTCGATCAAAGTACGATGCGCAGCCGCTGCATACACCGTATCGAGAGCCGGTGAGATGGAATGGCCGGGATAGAGTCCGATCAGGTGCGAAACGTGACGATGTTGTTCGGTAGAGTCGTCCTCCTGGTGCTTCCACTCACGCAGTTGGCCCCACGAACCGATTGTCAACCCTTGATCGAGACGCGAAAGTTTTCCTTTCAACTCTTCCACAAATTGTGGATCATTTCCGAGAATCTGTCCCGCCTCCAACGTCGTACTGAACAGATCCCAAATCAACTGCTGGGCATAGGGAATACCGGCCTCCCACGGACCATGTTCCGGTGACCACTCGTTGGGAGCCACCAATTTACCGTCATCATCGACAATCAACCGGTCAAACCAGAATTGACAAGCGGATTTCATCACCGGATAGGCCACATTGGCCAGGTAGAGACTATCGGGATTGAATCGGTACTTATCCCAGACATGCATACAGTACCAAGCGTTTGCCGGTCGGTTCCACTTCCAATCGGAATACCCGAAGATGTTATTCTGGGTCTTCAGCGTCCACCCGGAACAATCCAACTCTGCCGCCATCTTTTTCCATGAGTCATGCAGTTGCGACTCGTTATAGATGTAATTGACAAACGGTTCGTGGCATTCGGCCAGGTTGGTCGGCTCGACAGGCCAGTAGTTCATCTGCACATTGATATTGGAGTGGATATCGCCTCCCCAGGGTGGAGTGTTGCTATCGTTCCAAAGCCCTTGCAGATTCGAAGGCAGATCGAGTCCGGGACGCGAAGAGGCGATCGACAGGTAGCGACCATACTGGAAATAGAGCACATCAGCAGCCGGATTGTACTCGCCATTGTTATAGCGGACAAACAGTTCATCGGTCGGGATGGTTGGTGTAACATCCCCCAGGTTCAACGACAGACGACCATACAACGCCCGATAATCAGCCAAATGGTCCGCACGAATCGCGGCATAGCCTTTCTTGACAGCCTGGTCCATACAAAAATCGCTGGCAGCTATCCAATCCGAATGGGTCAGATAATCGGGACTTTTCGGATCGTAATCGGTGACTGCACAAAGCAACAGTGTCGCCGCATCGGCACCGGTCAAGGTTAGTGTCGAATCTCCTGACTCCAATTGTCCACCCTCATGCAAGACCACCAGTTTTGCATAGTAGGAGAGCAGGGTCAGTTTGCCCGAGATCGTAATCGCATTTTCGGAGACTTTGCACACTCCCGGGTGGGCATCGTCCATACGCACGGAGAATGAGATCTTCCCCTTTTTGTCGGCTGTAAAACGCATCGCGATCACATTATCGGGATAGCTGGCCAGATATTCGCGGTGATAAACAACGCCATTCTGTTTATAAGTCACTTTTGCCAAGGCATCGTCAAGATCAAGCTCGTGACGATATTCGCTATAAGGCTGTTCTCCCTGCGCCCCGAAATCAATAAAAATATTTCCGAAATTTTGGTAAGCACCACGCACTGTCGTACTACCTGTCCAGAGGGTTTTGTCGTTAAATTGCACCCGTTCGACAGGCAGGCCACCGAAAATCATAGCCCCGATCCGACCATTACCGATTGGCAAAGCCTCCTTCATCCAGTTCGAAGCAGGGCGGGTGTACCACAACACCTGCCGTGTCGGCTGTTTTTTGGGGGCTGCACATAGTTCACAGAAGGACAGCAAGGCCACACCCATCAAAACACAAAACGAGATCAACGTTTGCACCTTCAATCTCATGTTTCTCATAACTAAAATTTACCTGAAAAAACAAAATTTACACTTTTCTTTACACCACAAATTCTCAATTCGATCAAATTGTAGCAGAGAGGAATGAGGTTCTAATTTACAAAAATTTCCCGAAAACACCTAACGCATCTCTATAAGGGTGAACTCCATACAACGGAGAATAGATAGTCCGAACAGATTGCCACGGCATTAGCTTTTGACAAGACCACGAGCAAAAAGTTTATCGACACCTACTGCCGTTATTGTAAAGAGATTTGGGAAGCCCGTGCCACGAAGATTTCCCACAAAGGCTCCACACGCTCGGATGAAGAGGTCGAACAGGCCATTAAAGCTCAGTTTGAACGGAGTCGCAAGATTTTAGACATTCGCGAAAAATTTTACAACGAATATCGCAAATTCTTAACACCCAAACAGATCCAAAGCGTTTACAATCAAGAGCGAAAGATCATGCTTCACCTCCAAAACCGATGGAAGTGAGCGCACGCCTACCATCCGACAAACAGGCCCAATCTTTCAATCCAACCCGAATATCTGAAATACAAACCGTTATTCGATCAAATCAATAACAACGATTCTGATTAAACTACGCCCCATACCTGTGAATAAAATAAAAGAGGCAGCCACCAAAGGCTGCCTCTTTTATTTTAACTGGGCATGGCGTTCGGCTCATGTCCTCTCTGAAACGCTGCAGTGCGTACGGAAAGAGAAGTCAATCAGATAGTCCCGGAATCACTGCGGCACGCATGAAAGAGGGGCGAAATTGCATAGGTTTAAAAATCCGGCGACACTATGCGGGGACTTGACAAACGAATTGAATCCAGAAACTTTGCAATGCAAATCTGCAAGTCTGCACGTTTCAACAAAGATTTCGCTTCAACCGAAACAGGCATAATCCCTATTCACGCCTCTCGCTTCTGGTAACAATCCGCATGACACTTGTTCCGAATAGAGCTCTCTTATCGAAGATCAAAGCTGATTACTTACCCTTCTTCGCCCCGTTGCGCCGACATGAAACCACTCCAACGAGTTCGCACGTGCTCTCGCCGTTACATTAAAACTCCAGCGTAACCACGTAGTCAATGTCGGTCGGAACCTCACCGAGGTGCAACAGAACGCCATCTTTGTCCTGCGAGAATTTCACCGGCTGGTTGTCCACAAACCGAACCGCTTTTTTCACCTTCTTGTCGGTGATGGGCAGGAACAGAGCATCGTCCTGAAGGTCGAGGATATGCACATAGAGTTTGTTGTCTTTCTGAGTGGTCACGCCCCATGCACGCTGCGGCAAAATGCCTCCACGCGTACCATAGATCGTTTCGCCATAAACCTTCATCCATTTACCCATCTCCTTGAGGCGATCGATGGCCAAGGCCGGAAGTTCACCGTTGGGCTGCGGGCCGATATTCAACAGCAGATTGGCGTCATTGCCGGCTGCCTGCACCAGATACTGAATCAGCTCTTTGGGCGATTTGTAGTTCTGATCATCGATCTGATAGCCCCACATACCGTTCATGGTCTGGCAGGTCTCCAGCGGCAGTGTGCCAATCTCCGAGTCGGGCGAGAAACCGGAGGTATTCTGACCCGGCAGATCACGCTCGAACATCTGGAAATCCTCACCATCAAACGGTTTCTGATGGTGGTTGTTACCGATCATACAACCCGGCTGCAAACTGTGAATCAACTTGTACTGTTTGTCAAGCTGCCAGCACTCATCAAAAGGTTTGTCCCACCAACCATCGAACCAGATTGCTCCGATCGGACCGTAGTTGGTCAGCAGTTCGGTCAGCTGGTTGTTCATGAAATTCCAGTAATCTTTCCATTCGCCATGTTCGGTACGACCGGTATTGTGGCCATGTTTACCCAGCGGATAATAGTCCGGACGGGTCCAGTCCATGTGCGAATAATAAAAGTGGAGACCGATGCCCTGTTTTTGGCACTCCTCGGAGAGCTCTTTAATAATATCACGTCCGAATGGGGTTGCATCGACGATGTTGTAATCCGAATATTTCGTCTTGAACATCGAGAAGCCGTCGTGATGACGCGAAGTAATGGTAATGTACTTGGCCCCAGACTCTTTGATAGCTGCGACCCACTCCGCCGCATTGAACTTCGAGGGATAGAATCCGGAAGCCAGTTTGGCGTACTCTTTTGCATCCAGTTTGTTCAGTTCGAGCGCCCACTCGCCGGCACCCAACATGCTGTAAATGCCCCAGTGGATAAAAATGCCGAACTTGTCATCCTGAAATTTTTCACGGTTGCGCAGATTCTCTTCGGTGGGCACATATTTGTCCTGTGCCGAGAGTTGCAGCGAAAAGGCCGCCAAGAGCAGCAACGATACAAAAATTTTTTTCATAATGATTTGGTCAGTATTCAGTAAAAGATTTGTTCCAAAGGTAACAAAAAAACGGGCAATTCCTAATTTCCTACGCCTTTACACGCCGAAATTGTCACCTTTCGCACCACTCGTAGGCGGCTACACCACTCTCAAACATCGGATATCGGCCCCCTTTTCTGCGAATTCCAGTGGCTGGAGCGCATAAATCCAGGTGAAATCGCTATCTTTGAGGACCTTTGTTAAAACCATAATCAATTTCATACCGAAGAGAGATATGAAGAAAACATTCGGCCTTTCACTGCTTTTGATGGCGGGAGCCATGACCCTCTCCGCCCAGCAGCCCAGTGCAGTGGATCGGGTCAACCCGATCATCGGCACCAACAAAATGGGACACGTATTTCCGGGGGCTTGTGTACCGCACGGCATCGTTGCGTTGAGTCCCGACACGGATACCATTCCGCACAACGTCAATGGAGTTTACCAGCCACGTGCTTACGAATACTGTGCAGGTTACCAGCATAAGGATTCGACCATCGTCGGCTTCAGCCACACCCATTTCAGTGGCACGGGCCACTCCGATCTGGGTGATATTCTGATCATGCCGACCACCGGTCCCCTGAAACTCAATCCGGGCACCGCTACCGATCCCGATTCCGGTTACCGTTCACGCTTTTCACACGACACGGAGATCGCCACTCCGGGTTACTACGAGGTGATGCTCTCTGACTATAGAGTGAAAGCGCAGCTGACCGCCACCGAGCGTACCGGCATACACCGTTACACCTATCCGGCCGATGCCGACACCACACGCATCATCCTGGACATGAACCACGCCATCTACAACTACGACGGCAAAGTTTTGTGGGCCAGCGTGCAGGTATTGAACGATTCCACGCTGGTGGGTTACCGCATCACCAACGGGTGGGCACGTGCCAACTACACCTATTTTGCCATGAAGTTCTCGAAACCGTTCAACAACTACGGTTACGTGGACCACAAAAAGCCCCAATACATGGGACATCTGGCCAAATTCAAGCCCAATCACAATTTCCCCGACATTCAGGGCCGTCAGATCGTATGCTATTTCGACTTTGATTTGGCAAACGATCCCACCCTGGAGATCAAAGTTGGTCTTTCGGCGGTCAGCACCGAAGGTGCCATGAAAAACCTCGAGGCTGAGGCCGGCAACAAGAGTTTCGAACAGATCGCTGCCGAAGCACGCAACGCCTGGGCAAAAGAGCTGAACATCATCGAAGCAGAGGGTAATGACGACCAGTTGGCCATGCTCTACACCTCACTTTATCACACACTGATCAATCCGTCGGTTTATATGGATGTGGATGGTCAGTACCGTGGTCTGGATCAAAACATCCACCAAGCTGACGGGTTCACCAACTATACGATCTTCTCGTTGTGGGACACCTATCGTGCGCTGATGCCTTTGTACAACATCATCAACCGCGAACGAAACACCGACATGATCGAATCTATGTTGATGCACTACAAACAGAGCATCCATCATGCACTCCCGGTATGGTCTCACATGGGTAATGAGAACTTCTGCATGATCGGCTACCATGCGGTTCCGGTATTGGCAGATGCCATTGCGAAAGGAATCAAGGTGGACAAGCCGTTGGCCCTCGAGGCGATGGTCAGCAGCTCAACGATTCCTTACTACGGCAACCTGAAGGAGTACATGGAGTTGGGTTATGTTCCGTTCGACAAAAATTCGACCGGAGCATCAAATACGCTGGAATATGCCTTCGATGACTGGACCATTTACAAAACGGCCAAAGACATGGGCGAAGACGAGATTGCTGCAACCTACAAAAAACGTGCTTTGAACTACCGCAACGTCTTTGATCGTAATTTAGGGTTGGCTCGTGCCCGTTACAGCGATGGCACCTGGAAAAAGGATTTCCATCCGCTGGGCACCCACGGTGAAGGTTTCCTGGAGGGTAACTCCTGGAACTATTCGTTCTACGCTCCGCAAGATGTCGAAGGGTTGAAGGCCTACATGGGTGGTGACAAACGTTTCATCGAGAAGTTGGATTCCATCTTCACGATGTACCTGCCTGACGAGTTCTTTGCCGAGACCGAAGATGTGACTCGCGATGGTATTCTGGGCAACTATGTACACGGCAACGAGGTGAGCCAGCACATTCCTTACCTCTACGCTTGGACTTCACAACCGTGGAAAACCCAATATTGGGTACGCGAGATCATGAACAAGATGTACAAAAACAACATCGACGGTCTGTGCGGCAATGATGACTGCGGTCAGATGTCGGCTTGGTACATCTTCACAGCTATGGGCTTCTATCCGGTAGCTCCGGGCACCGATCAGTATGTAATTGGAGCGCCCTACCTGCCCTATATGAAGGTTAACTTTGAAAACGGCAAGAGTCTGGTGATCCGTGCCGACAAAGTGAGCGACAAAAACCGTTATGTACAGAGCGTAACGTTGAACGGTGAGCCGGTCAAAACGGCCTACCTGACGCACGATCAGATTATGAATGGCGGAGAGTTGAATTTCGTTATGGGTCCGAAACCCAACAAAAAACGGCTCTTCACTCCTGAGCAGCGTCCCTATTCGCTGACGCAAGGTGAATAAAGCATCCAAGATAAGGTTCGATTGACGGTAACCGCATTTTACAGCAAAACGATTACAAGCTATCAATCGACTGAAAGCACTAAAGCTGCCGGCATTTTTTGCCGGCAGCTTTTTTTATTCACATGACTCGCCACGATCGTGACTCAAGACACGCGGCCAAACCACCGTACGATCTCGATATACAACGATCCATGTCTCAGGGAAAACCGTTATGAATCAAACAAAAGCCACATGACACATCCCGACAAGAGCATCCGTTTCACATCAAACGGCACATGACACACCAATCAAAGTCCCGTCACGAACCGAATTCCATAACCCTCGACAAGACTTAATCCATCTGAATAAATATTTTCTTATCTTTACACAGCTAACCTACAATAAACCTGACAACTGATGAGACGATCACTACTGTTTCTGTTCACAGCACTGACACTCACCGCATCATTGCTGCTCCACGGCTGTAGCACCAACAATCAACAAAGCCACCTGATCGAATTCCCGGAGCCAGCCCGTCCTGCAGGCCAACAAGATGTACTGCAGTTGCGGTGTGATCCGATTGACACGGTGCGCATGGCCTTTATCGGCTTGGGGGCGCGCGGCAGCAGCGCAGTCCAACGCTATACGCAGATCGACGGAGTCAAAATCGTCGCTCTGTGCGATCTGGTTCCCGCCTACATCGATCGTGCGCAACAGATTCTGGCCGATGCCGGACTTCCCCAGGCGGCTGCCTACTGCGGGGAGGAGGAGTTGTGGAAACAGGTTTGTGAACGTGAGGATATCGATCTGGTCTATGTCTGCACCGACTGGGAGTTGCACACGCCGATCGCCGTCTATGCCATGGAACATGGCAAGCATGTAGCCACAGAGGTTCCTGCTGCACTGACGATCGACGAATGCTGGCAGTTAGTCAATACGGCTGAAAAGACCCGTCGCCACTGCATGATGCTCGAAAATTGTTGCTATGACTTTTTCGAGATGGCGACCCTCAACATGGCTCAACAGGGGCTGTTCGGAGAGGTGGTCCACACCGAAGGGGCATACAACCACGATCTGCGGAGCTACTGTATGGATGACTCGACCGGTTATCATGACATGTGGCGTCTGAAATACAACGCAGCCCATACCGGCAACCCCTATCCGACACATGGGCTGGGGCCGATTGCCCAGATCCTGAATATTCACCGGGGCGATCGGATGGAGTATCTGGTTTCGGTCTCTACCGATCAATTTGGCCTGACCGATGCCGCCATCCTGCACCACGGACCAGAGAGTGATTTTGCCAAACGGGAGTACAAACTCGGGGATGTCAATACAACGATTATCCGCACTGCCAAAGGCAAAACGATCATGATTCAGCACGATGTGACCACGCCACGGCCATACAGTCGGATGCATCAGGTTGTCGGCACCCGTGGCTTTGTCCAAAAGTATCCGATCCCGCAGATCGCTCTCGATTCGGTAGCACCAGAGGGGTTGGATTCCGAAGCGCTGGCCGACCTGCTCGAACGTTACGAACACCCCATCACGAAGGCGTACGGAGAGAAGGCCCGGGAGGTGGGTGGCCACGGCGGCATGGACTTCATCATGGATTCACGACTGATCTACTGCCTGCGCAACGGATTGCCACTCGATCAGGATGTATACGATGCGGCCGAATGGAGCTCGCTGGTCGAGTTGACCGAAAGATCGGTCGAAGCAGGCGGTATGCCGGTCAAGATTCCGGACTTCACGCGTGGAGCCTGGGATAAGCTGCAAGGAATCACCTTTGCCTATGCAACGCAAGATACAACTGCTGGCAAGTGATTCCCGAACAGGGGAAGGTTCGATTTTCGCGTTTAATGGCAACACAAGATTATCCATTAAACCGATAATCCGACAAACCACTCCTTGCTGAAACAACAAAATGATAACTCATTGACAAAACCAGTCCAAATCTGCGTTTTAGCTTTTTGGAAAATTGGCATTGAACAAACCAACGGCCCCATTGCTCCTAGCATAGGCCCAAAAAAAAGAAAGGCTCATTCACAACAGACTGGACACCCTAAATAAGATTAAGAAGAGACGATGGAACAGAAATTGAAAATTGTCGAACAGTTCGACATTGTTGGCACCCCGACAGGAATTTCCCCAATCGGGAACGGCCTGATCAACGATACCTACCGAGTGCCGACCGCTTCACCCGAAACGCCGGACTATATTCTGCAGCGCATCAACCACCACATTTTCAAAGATGTGGATCTACTGCAACACAATATCCAGCTGGTAACCGACCACATCCGGGAGAAGCTCGTTGCGGCCGGAGCGGATGATATCGAACGCAAGGTGTTGCGTCTGATTCCGGCCAGGGATGGCAAGCTCTACTACCACAACACGGATGACGACAGTTATTGGCGTGTGACGGTACTCATTCCACGTTCGGTCACACACGAGACCATGACACCGCGATTGGCCGAATTGACCGGTGTAGCTTTCGGCAATTTCCAGTCTCAGCTTTCGGATATCCCTGAAGGTACCTTGGGGGAGACTATTCCTGATTTCCACAATATCGAATTCCGCATCGAAGGATTGAAAGAGTCGATTCAAAAAGATAGCGCGGGACGTTTGAATGAGGTGCAAGGATTGGTAGAAGAGTTGCTTTCCCGTGCCGACTCCATGTGCAAGGCCCAGCAGCTCTACCGAAAAGGCGAACTTCCCAAACGGGTAACCCACTGCGACACGAAGGTCAACAACCTGCTTTTTGACGAGGAGGATCGACCGTTGTGTGTCATCGATTTGGACACGACGATGCCCGGATTTGTGTTAAGTGATTTTGGAGACTTTATCCGCACCGGAGCCAACACCGGAGCCGAAGATGATCCCGATTTGGATAAGGTATCGGTCAATATGGATATTTTCCGTGCCTTTACGAAGGGGTATATCCAAAGTGCCGGCGGATTTTTGACGCCGATCGAACGCGAGTTGTTGCCGTATGGGGCTAAAATGTTGACCTATATGCAGACTGTCCGTTTCCTGACCGATTATCTTGACGGTGACACCTATTACAAGATCAAGTTCCCGAAGCATAATCTGCAACGCTCTTATGCACAGTTCAAACTGCTGCAGAGCATCGAAGAGCACGAACAGGAGATGTCCGACTATATCGCGTCGCTTTAAGTGACATTTTACAGGCAGAGAGAGACGACCGAGCTACATGCAACTTGTCCATAACAAGGCTTTGCAGAAAAAGGAAACAGTCACACCCATAAGTAGATTATTGGGCAATATGACTTGAGAACCGCTCAAACAACCGGTGTAGCTCAAGCCGATTCTTTTATCCTTTCCACAGGGACTCTGCATGTAAGCCGACTAAAAGACAGTTCACTCTATGGGATGAAATGGTCAGTTGAGCAGCAATAAAGGTGTACTCATTTATTCTCCAATGGGAAAGCATCCACGCAAAAAGAGAAGAGAAAATGCCACCCCTACGATTTGCAACCAACTCAACGAGATCAACTCAATGAGATAGAAAACGGCTCCTTTCCTGGAACCGTTTTTTTTACTACTTTTACCTGAGTAACCCGCTTCCTGAACGGAGCGGCTTATTTTAATTCTTGACGCATGAACGCACTCGCCACAGACATATCGGAAAACAGTTTATCCATCCGTATTTCACTGATTATTGCCACCTATAACCGGGCCGATTGTCTGCTCCGCACGCTGAATAGTGCTGCTGAACAGAGTCTCAACCCGGCGCTTTACGAGATCATCGTAGTGAACAACAACTCTACAGATCACACGGCTGAAACCTGCCAAAAGTTTGCAGAAAGCCACGCCAATCTGCATTTCCATATGGTCACAGAGATGCGTCAGGGACTCTCACACGCCCGGAATTGCGGCCTTACGCATGCCACCGGTGAGTTTTTTGCAATCATCGATGACGATGAGTTGATCAACCACGATTTTCTGAAAAGTTACTACGACTTTTTCCTGACACACCCTACGGTTGCAGCTTGTGGAGGCATTGTGACTCCTCTCTATGAGTTTACCGTTCCGAAATGGTTGAACCGCTATACCGAGCGGCCCATTGCCGGCACCCTCTATTTCGGCGAAAAGATTATCCCCTTCCCCAAGGGTAAATATCCGGGTGGCGGTAATATGGCGATTCGCCGCTCCGCGATTGAAAAGTATGGCGCCTTCGATCCCAATCTCGGACGTACCGGCACCTCACCGATGGGTGGCGAAGAGAAGGATATGTTTGCCCGACTGCGAGCTGCCGGAGAGCAGATTTATTACGTTCCCGGAGCCATCATCTACCACATTATTCCCCAAGAGAAGCTCACTCCGAACTATTTCGATCGATTAACCAAGATGGGCGGGAAAAGCGAACGGGTGCGCACCCTTCACATGGGACTCGGCGCCTATGCCAAACGGTTGATCAGTGAAGGAATCAAGTGGGGCGGAACCTGTGTACTGGCTGTCGGGTACCTGTTACGCGGAGAACCGGCTAAAAGCCATTACCTATTCAAAATGCGCTGGAACATCACGCGCGGTCTGCTCGGCTGGATTAAATAAACTTACGACATTTTCATTGACAAAGGGCCGTATCAAAGAGTTGAACCACCAGTCCGCCGGTCCATTGGGTCGAATCGATCCACCTACTCTCGGTGCCCACATAGTAAGGGCTATATAAACCTAATTCCACCCAAATATCGATCGCCAACCAAAATCCGACATAAGCCTTCTTCCAAGGCTACCCCAGCAATCCCTTTTTCGAGACCAGCCAAGTCGCCCTTTTGTAGAGATCGAGCAGTGGACGCCGCCAAGCCACGGGAAGCCGATTCAGCACCCACAACTTCCACCATCCCAAACGGTAGTGTCGATTGTAGGCATACCGCCGTTCCACTTCACGTGCTGCAGCGGTATAGCCATATATGGTATGCACCAGGGCCTTGCCAATTTCGCAACGGGCGATAAACTCATTGCAATCGGGGGTTGATGGGTCGTAGAATTCCCAAAACGAATAGAGAGTCTGCTCCATGGTATAGTTCTGTGCCGAACGGTTTTGTGCCATCAGATTGAACTCCGAGTAGCGTTGCGGAGAGTAGCAAACCGGATAGTGGCGGGCTATTTTCGTCCAGACATATTGATCTTCACCCAACTTCATCCCCTCGGGGAAACCTCCCAGCTGTTCAAAAACAGCCCGAGGGATTGTCACACTTGAGGTTTGGGTAAGATTAACATGCATGGCTGTCTGGAAATAGTTCGTAACGATTCCCTCCTGCATGCCCATTTCGTTGGGGAAGACCCCTTCGGGACGATGTACTTCGAACCCCATGCAGTACATTCCGCATCCGGGATAACGTTCGATCACTCCGGCGACCCGTTCCAGATATTCCGGTTTCCAGAAATCATCGGCATCCAACAGGGCAACATAGTTTCCACGGGCATGAGCAATGCCACAATTCCGCGCGACCGAAACTCCGCCATTCACCTGTCGAATCAACTGCAATGTGGGCAACTGAACCTTCATCTGCTCGACCAGCTCCGCTCCGCCATCGGTCGAACCGTCATCGACCACAATCACCTCCAACGGGGCATATCGCTGTGAGGCCACCCCCTCGAGGGTGTGGACAATCTCCTTCGCCTTATTATAAAGCGGTATGACCACCGAAAAGTCGATTTTCATGTTTTTATTGATTAAGCAGGCAATGCTTCACTTTATCCGTTGCTCAACATGCTGTCAAGCAGCCTTCTTTTGAGTCCGTTTCATAGGAAGACCACGACTCAATCCTGTGCCCCCCAACACGCCTAACCGCAAATGGTTCAAACTATCCCGCCGCCCATTTATGATGATACTGTCTCACGAGATACGTGCTCTACAGAAACCTGTTCACAAACTCACTATTTCTGCGAGGGGCGATCCGCTGCAATACGATCGAGGGTAGAGGAGACCTGCTGCTGCAACTCCTTCACCCGATTGCGGATGCGATCACACAATCCGGCATAATCACTCCACAGCCCATCGACCTTTTCGCACACCCGATCCACAATCTCGCCGCTACTCCACAGGGCGTCCTGGTCTGCCTCGATCACCAACACCTGCTGATCCAGACTATCCCCGATCACCCCCCGGAATTTCGTACTGTACGACAATGAGATTGCCGGTTTCCCGCCTTGGAATGTCGATACGGCTGCATGCATGCGTCCTGTTATGGTAAACAAACCGCCCTGCAACACAAAACGGGCCCGGGTCTGATAGATTTTATCGGTGATCACCACCGTTCGTGCCTGGATTGTTTCCGGCAGACGAGCATACAACTTTTCGATGTACTCCCGTTCATCCCCGTAACGACCAAATGTGTGAGCCAGCAAAACAATCTTTTTATCAGCCAGCCGTTCCGTATCGGCCAACCGACATATCATCTTTTGGAAACAATCCAAATAGTCGGTCTCCGATTTACAGTAATATTTTCCGCCCCGCTGACCCGCCGAAACCACAACGGTAAAGTAACCATCCGGCGTCAATCCGTAACGGTTCAACACCTCGCGGCCCAGTTCACGATCCAACTGCAACGGCAAATCAGCAAAAGCCAGATCCGCACTCAAGGCACACGACACCTTGAAGTTATCACGCATGTAATCAACGCTGACCCGATCCCGGGCATAGATCTCCAATCTCGGCATCAAATAGCGAACAGCCAGCTGATTGTACAGCGTTGAGAAGGGACCGAGCGTCTGCCCGAGCAGGATTACGCGGGTCTGGAACGACGCCTCCCACTTTTTGAAGATATTGATGATGGGATCCGTTTTGGAGTAGTATTCCGAGATATCGTCTCCGCCCAGGACAATCAATCGGTCAAAGCCTCCTCCCTCCGGAGAGAAGAGCAGATGGTACAACCGGTGCAGCCTCCGTCCCCAAATATTGGAGATCAAGGAGGTATAACGGTCGGCAGGTTCGTAACGATGCAGTTTGATCGCTCCCCGCAGCTCTTTGCGAACCGCCTCCAGGGTTGCATCATCAGCAAAATCACAATAAAACTCCACCTCCGATACACCGTACCGATCAGCCAGCCCCTGCACAGTCACCAACCCCATCATGCCGGTTCCGTAGTTGTCCAAACTTTGAAAATGTTCGATCAGAATACGTTTCATTTTCCCTCAAATTGTTCTTGATCGCCTGTCACCCAACACGCGATTACAAACTCCATACACCCAAACGTTTATCGCAGCAACCCGAATCTCTTCAAAGTGCCGTAAATTTTGCGACGCATCCGATCCTTGAAGGTCCGTCGGGTCAGATAGGAGATCAGCGCAGGCAGATCATCCGACGTCTTGTACCGAGCGAAGAAACGGGCCCGGTTGCGGTGCGGTTTGACCGAACGCATCAGACAGGGATTCCCCGGCAGCGCCTCTGCCAACGGGGTTTCGATATACTGCAAAGAGCCTGCGATTGCAGCAAAGGCTTCCCGTCCCTTCTCCGTAAGCGGGACGACCAAAGAGGTTCCCCGATTGTCATCCATCTCGGGGTGTTTATCCCCGATACACCAGTAGTCGGCAATGGTCATGTCGCTCCCGGCCGAAAAACGGCGTGCCGGACACTCGTGACAGGATGGCCGAATATAGAGATTGTGTAGGAATCCACGCATAAACATATTGTGTGTAAAGGGTTCCGAGATTCGGATCTCTTTGGGCTCGCCTTGGTCTTCGCGGCTGTAGTGCGACACGACACAATAACGTCCCCAACCGCGATCCTCCTTGTTGCGGAATTCGAGCCGGTCGAAATGGTAAGGTCCTTGAGCCTCCACCTTGCGGGTCTGCTGGGCCAAATAGCGGACATAGACCTCCGGCGACGGCACACCGTGACAGAGCACATCCACCGCCAACAGCTTTTCATAAGGACGTCCCAGGAACCGTTTCAGTCCGGCGATCTGGCAGGAGGTTCCTACAAACATCACCTCACGTCCCTGTTTGAGTAGCGCCAGAGCACGACGGAACGAGTCACCGATCCGGCTTTGGGTATATTTCGATCCTCGCAGCGGAGCCAACTCTTCCAACGTCTCTGCCGAATCGTGTACCACCATAAAATCGGAATCGAAACGGGCTCCGAAGACCACACCACCACGAGCAATCACCTGCTCGGCCAACAGCGTAAAGACACCGCCGGAGGAGCTGGACATTCGAACCGCATCATTCGTATTCCGGCAGGCATAAACCGGCAGTGAGGCGGGATCGGGAGTTTCATTGCGGTGCAATACAGGACAAACCTTCTCGCACAATCCGCAATCGATGCAGAGGCTCTGATCAATCACCGGATAGAGGAACCCTTCGGCATCGGGCTGCATTGTGATGCACTGTTTCGGACACTTTTCCGCGCAGGCTGTACAGCCACAGCAGGCTTCGGGTCGCAGAATCTGGATCATATTATTCGATTTACGTCCTGTCAGGACGGTTTACAACTTGCAATATCTGAATTAACAAAAAGGTTACTGTACCAACAGGTTACATCCACGGATTTCACTTCCCGAGATACGGCCCAAAATGCGGAAACTTCCATCATCATATACTTTACCCAGATCCTGGGTCTGCAAAAAGCTGCACGAATAGAGGTTGGCCAAATCGATCAGATTGACCCCTCCGGTCGCACCATTGGGCAGCAGACGAAACGGATCGTTCAGATCCCGTACCCAGACCCGCATCCAGGGCGGCGTACGGAAGATACCCTTCCCGTCGGAGTAGGCCTGAGACATCAACTCCGCCATCCCATATTCGGAATGGATGGCCTGAACCCCAAAAGCATCACACAACAGACGGTGAAACTCTTCGCGTGGCAGCTCTTCACGACGGCCCTTCATTCCCCCGGTCTCCATCACGATCACATCGTGCAGGGCTCCGCGTTGCTCCTCGGCCAAATCCCAAAGGGCATAACTGACACCGAGTAAGATTTTCTTGCCTTGATGCGCCTCCATATCCCGCAACAACGCATCGTGATCATAGAGGTAAAAGCCTCCGCCACCCCGATGAATCAACCCCTCCACCATATAGATCAACGACGAACCTTCACGTTCGAGATAGTTGGGTAAGAGGGCAAAGATTGCCGTCTGCTCCACCGGACCATAAAACAGCTCAAAAGATCGGGTAAAGGCCTCTTCGTAGATTCGGAGATCGGCCACATAATGGCGTGATGGGGTCTGCCCGGTCGTACTGCTACTGGTAAAGATCTGTTGTGGAGGATTTGAACCGCAATAGACTCGATGGCTCTTGAAGAGTTCGATCGGCAGGAACGGAATCTGTTCCGAACGTTCCACCGCCGCAGGATCGACACCCAACAGTTCGAGATACTCTCGATAAGGGGCACAAGCCTCCGCCTGGAACCGAAATATCTCCAGCGCTACCCGATCGAAATCGGCTTGGGTCGCAATCGAAAATATAGATTTTGTATCGATCATATCTACCTCTTTTCTCCTCACTAAAACACGCTATTCAACCGCAAAATCGCCACGATAACAAACCATCAACACCATGGCCTGCCTCCGGAAGTGGTTTTATTGAGGAGATTTGTTTGTGACCAATTCATATTCCACTTCTGTTCTGGAAGCGGATCTGAAGGTCGGAGTGCTATTTTACACTTGAGGTTTCGAGCAGGTAACGTTCACAATCGATCGCTGCCATACAGCCCGATCCGGCTGCCGTGATGGCCTGACGATAACGCGGATCCTGCACGTCACCAGCTGCGAAGACACCCTTCACGCTGGTTTCGGAGCGTCCCGGAACGGTTTTGATGTAACCCTCTTTGTCCAACTCAAGCTGCCCTTCGAAAAGTTGTGTATTGGGGTGATGGCCGATGCCCAGGAAAAAGCCAAAGGCATTGATCACCCGCTCTTCACCGCTGGTATGACGTACCAAAGCGCCTGTCACACCGTTGTCATCACCAAGCACCTCGACCGTTGTGTAGCCGAACAACACCTCAATGTTGGGGGTATTCATCACACGCTCCTGCATGGCCTTCGAGGCCCGCAGATAGTCCTTGCGCACCACCATATAGACCTTGTTGCAAAGCGTAGCCAAATAGGAGGCCTCTTCACAGGCGGTATCTCCACCACCGACCACAATCACATCCTTCTTCCGATAGAAGAAACCATCGCAGGTGGCACAGGCCGAAACGCCCATACCCCGATAACGCTGTTCGGAGGGCAGGCCAAGATATTTGGCGGTTGCACCGGTACCCACGATCAACGCTTCGGTTTCGATTTCGCGTCGTTCATCCACCACCACTTTAAACGGCCGGACAGACAGATCCACACGCGTCACCACCCCGAAACGGATATCCGCTCCGAAACGTTGCGCCTGTTTTTTCAGATCCTCCATCATCTCCGTTCCGCCGATGCCTTCGGGATAGCCGGGGAAATTTTCAATATCGGTTGTGGTCGTCAACTGGCCTCCCGGCTCCATTCCCTCATAGAGAACCGGATTGAGGTTGGCACGTGAAGCATATATGGCGGCTGTATAACCTGCAGGGCCGCTGCCAATAATCAGGCATCTAGTTTTTTCAGTATCCATTGCCGTAACTTTTAATTCATTTGAAAACAAAGATAACTTTTTTATTTGGTTTCCGCAGGTTCGGTAAAATTCAACCTCACCATCGCAAATCACACCTCAACGGCTCAACGTCTCACAAAAAATCGTTATTTTTGAAAATCTTTAAGTTTCATTGCAATTCATTCGACACATGTTTTCACAGAAATCGTTTGGCATTATCACCATATCTATCCTATTATCAGCCTGTTCTGTCACAAAATCACTTTATAAGGACAATCAGGTCAGCCGCTATAACCCCAATGCCTCAACAGCCGACAAAGAGTATTCCAATCCTGTCGAGACCGAGCAGGATCAGCAGGCTCTGCAATCGGAGCTGAAACGTTCAGAGTTGCTGCACGAAGAGGAGGAGGCATGCAAAGGAACTCCATTGCTCTACGAGCCGCTGCCCAAATATGAATTCGGCTCGACCGAAAGCGCCCACGTCCGGATTCCCATGAGTTTGAACAACCCCTTCTCAGAATCGGGCGAACTGGTCTTGCCGTTGGACAATCTGAAAAAGGATTTTTGTTATCCGTATCCCGGCAAACAGATCTCACCGTACGGCTACCGGGGACGCTCCATGCATACCGGCGTTGATATCAAAGCGATCCCGAACGATACGATCCGCGCCGCTTTTTCGGGAGTGGTGCGTATGTCAAAACCCTATAGCGGCTACGGCAATATCATCGTCATCCGCCACTACAACGGGATTGAAACTGTCTATGCCCACAACTCCCGCAATCTGGTCAAAGTCAATGATGTGGTCAAAGCCGGCGATCCCATTGCGCTGGCCGGTCGCACCGGACGTGCCACTACCGAGCATCTTCACTTCGAGTTCCGTGTCGCCAGTCAAGCACTGAATCCGAATCTGCTGATCGACACCGAAAATCGCACGTTGCAACACCACACTCTTTATCTTTACAACCGTGGTGGGACGGTGAAGGCTTCGACCCGTCCGCTCGATGCCTCTGCACTGGCCTCGGAGCAACGCACCGAGGAGACCAAAAGCTCCGCATCCAGCAACAGCTCAACCCTGCAAGCCGCCAACAAAAGTGCACATAACTCATCCAAAGCGGTTTACCACCGTATCCGCAAGGGTGAAACGCTGTCACACTTAGCCCGCAAATACTCTACCTCTGTCGCAAAAATATGTCGGCTCAACAATATCAAACCGACCACCATTCTGCAGATCAACCAACGTCTGCGCGTAAAGTAGCCACCTGCCCATGAAGCTCATCGAATTCATCATTGCCTCATCGCTGTTGACCCTGCTGCCCGGGCCGGACATTCTGTTCGTTCTGACCCAAAGCATGATCCATGGACGGAAGGCAGGTATTTCGGTAGCTTTGGGGCTCTGCTCAGGGCTTTTCGTCCATACCGCAACTGCGGCACTGGGGCTGTCACTGATCATCTCCTCGTCGCCCACGCTCTTTGCCATCATCAAATATGCCGGCATCCTCTACTTGCTCTGGATGGGCTACACCTCGCTGCGCAGCTACTACAAACAACGCAACAAAACCACCGACGCCCCTTCAATAAATCATCAAGAGGGGATAACTTCTCCTTGCAAATCCGAAGGGCACCCAAACGGTTCATCCACGCCCAACCCAACGGATCAGCCGACTACGAAATCCCAAGCAGCAGCGCAAGAGAGTGACCACATCGCCTCTTCACAAGCAGCGAACGATCTCTCCACAAGCGGGATCGTTACAGACAAAGTCAACAGTGCCGATTCTTCTCCTGCAGCAGCATGCTCTGCACATTCCGGCATGGCTGTAGCGCCGTCGGTAGAAGCATCCACCGCAGCAGCCTCCACGGCTAATAAAACATCAACCGACGAGAGCTCTCCGTCACGCCTGTACCGGATTGGCGTCACCATGAATCTGTTGAATCCCAAGGTCATTCTCTTCTTTTTGGCCTTTTTCCCGCAGTTTATCGACAAGCAGAGCACCAGTCCCAAAACCGATATGCTGCTGCTGGGTGCCATTTTTGCACTGGTTGCCGTTATCATTTTTACTCTGATTGCAACCGTAGGAGCCTTTGTTGCCGATAAACTCTCCATCGGCCAAATGTCTCCCCGACTGTTGTCCTGGATTCAGGCCAGCGTCTATTGGTTAATCGCCATCCTGCTGCTATTCTTCTAATTCCCGATCTGCATTTTTGAGTTTGCTACTGTTTTCGATGATTTGACACTTCTGTTGGGTCAGATTTCGATCGGACGATGTATTTCTGTTGATCAGACTCGACAACCTTTGCACCGGAACAATTCAGCACTCCTTGCCAAACGATCTAAAAAACTGGGCGCCCCTTCCATACAGAAAGAACGCCCATTTGTATTCCTTATTTAGTAACCGTTTAGCACATCACCAGGACAAACAGCTCGTCAAGCCGGAGACCGCACAGGTCATTCCTGACACCCCCGAAAAGTAAAATGTTTTTGCATCAAATAGCTGTAACCGATCGTAATCAGCGAAGTGATCACCTGGGAAGGGGTAGGATAGAACCTCAGTATCTCGACAAAAAATTTCAGGCAGATGTAATTCAGCACAATCGACCCCGCCACACTGATCATATAACGGAACAGTTGAGTTCGTCCTCGGAGTGGTGACTTTTTGAAAGCGATATGTTTTTGTGACCAGAAGCCGGTAAAAAAGGTGATCGGAAATACGATCAAAAAGGCTGCAATATAGGGTGATACCGCCACAACTCCCAGATCAACAATCTTTTTGTCGAGAATGAAGTTATAGAGGACAGCATACAGCACCCAGTTCAAACCAAGATTCAGACCGCCGCAAACGGCATAACGAAAAGTTTGTAAAGGCAATACCGCCCGAATAGGACGGATATAGAAAAAATCGATATATCGGGTTAAGTGTTGGGCTAAAGTCATATCGTGAATTACAAAATGCTATTCCGTATCAACAGTCTTTTTTCAAACAAGTTTTAGCGCAAAAGACTCCTACGTTATTGCTTTTGATGCAGCTTCGCACGGCGCTACACTCCAAAAAATTTTCATTGCGAACACCCTATGTTCTGCAACTTAACATGTGGAGACTCTCCGTACAGGCAATTTACCTTTTCCGCTTGGGAGATGCGGCATGCGGAGAGGCCGTGGCAGAGCCGGGCTGTATGCCTTGCTGCATCTCTTTCTGACGCTCCTGAAGAGCATACATCTGATCCCGATAGCGGGCTGCAGCCGTGAAGTCCAGATCACGCGCTGCACTCTCCATCGCTTCGCGCGCCAAACGGATCGCCACCTCGATATCCCGATCAGTCATATAGGCGGCAACCGGATCAGCAGCAGCGCTCAACGGCCGACCGCTCAGATCATACGTCGTACTCAACGACTCCCCGGAGAGCATCTTCGTACCACTCTTGATGGCCTGGCGTGGCATCACTCCATGCGTAGCATTGTAATAGAGCTGCTTTTCGCGGCGGCGGTTGGTATCCTGAATCGACTGACGCATCGAATCGGTGATCGTATCGGCATACATGATCACCCGTCCACCCACATTACGTGCCGCACGACCCGAGGTCTGGGTCAATGAGCGGGCACTACGCAGGAAGCCCTCCTTGTCGGCATCCATAATGGCCACGAGCGACACTTCGGGCAGATCGAGACCCTCTCGCAACAGGTTCACCCCGATCAACACGTCAAACAATCCACCGCGCAAGTCATCCAGGATCTGCACCCGTTCGAGCGTATCGACATCGGAGTGGATATACCGGCAACGGATTCCCATGTGATCGAAATATTTATAGAGCTCTTCAGCCATCCGTTTGGTCAGTGTCGTCACCAAAACTCTTTCGTCCACACGGGCCCGTTTATCAATCTCTTCCACCAGGTCATCGATCTGGTTGAAGGTAGGTCGAATCTCAACCGACGGGTCAACCAAGCCGGTCGGACGAATAAACTGTTCAACGACCGAGCCCTCAGACTTGATCAACTCATAATCGGCCGGGGTGGCACTGACATAGATCACCTCATTTTCGAGGGCTTCGAACTCCTCGAAACGCAGCGGCCGGTTGTCCACAGCGGCCGGGAGCCGATAACCGTATTCAACCAGATTGTGTTTACGCGACGCATCACCACCGTACATACCTCGAATCTGAGGCACGGTCACATGGCTCTCATCGATAATCAGCAGATAGTCTTTCGGGAAGTAGTCGATCAGGCAGAACGGGCGACTGCCGGGAGCCCGACCGTCAAAATAGCGGGAGTAGTTCTCAATTCCCGGACAATACCCCAACTCCTTGATCATCTCCAGGTCATACTCGACCCGCTGTTTAAGGCGTCGAGCCTCAACAGGGCGGCCGCTCTTCTCGAAGAACTCGCACTGCTTGCCCAGATCGAGCTGGATTTCACGGATGGCCTGTTCGATGCGCTCTTGAGTGGTCACAAACAGATTGGCCGGATAGATCACCACTCGATCCAACGACTCGAGACGTTGACCCGTTACCGGATCGATCGAATGGATCGCCTCGATCTCATTATCGAAAAACTCCACCCGATAACACTTCTCTCCGTAAGCAACGTAAATATCAACCGTATCCCCTTTGACACGAAACGTTCCCTGTTTGAAATCGACCTCACTACGGGTGTAGAGTGCGTCAACCAACCGATAAAGCAACTTGTTGCGGCTGATGATATCTCCAACCTGCAACGCAATGGAGGTTGCATGGAAATCCTCGGGATTACCAATACCGTAAATACACGAAACACTCGATACGACAATGATGTCGTTACGGCCGCTCAACAGCGAAGAGGTCGCACTCAAACGCATCTTTTCGATTCCGTCGTTGATCGAGAGATCCTTTTCGATATAGGTATCGGTTGTGGGAAGATAGGCCTCCGGCTGGTAATAGTCGTAATAAGAGACAAAATACTCGACAGCGTTTTCCGGAAAGAAGTTTTTGAACTCTCCATAGAGCTGTGCAGCCAGAGTCTTGTTATGGCTCAGGATCAGGGTCGGTTTGTTGAGTTGGGCGATGACATTGGCCATCGTGAAGGTCTTGCCCGAACCGGTAACCCCCATCAGCGTATTGTGGCGACAGTGATTCCGCAGCGCTGAGACCAATTGCTCGATCGCTTCAGGCTGGTCGCCAGTAGGTTTGTAATCCGACACCAATTTGAAATCCATACCGCAAATGTAGCTTTTTTTGCACAATTCCAGAGGTGCAGACCGTTATTGTTCGCTTTTAAAACGTACCTTTGCGACAAATCATCTGCCCGTATGAAGCTGCTCGCTATCCTTCTGCTCGGTATCGGCCTCAGTCTCGACACGTTTGCCGTATCCTTGACACTCGGTTTTGTCTGCGATCGCACCACCCGTCGTGAAAAGATTCGCTTTCTGATCGTCATCGGACTGTTCCACTTCCTGATGATCCTGATCGGCTGGTTGATCGGAGCCAATGTGAGCCGACTGATCGCCGCTTACGACCACTGGATCGCCTTCGGATTGCTTGCCTTTTTGGGAATCAAAATGATACGGGAGGGTGTCTCTTCCAAAGAGGAGGAGGTGAATTGCCATATGCTCTCGCTGCGCAACACCCTGATGTTCGGTGTCGCGCTGAGTATCGATGCACTGATCTCCGGTTTCAGTCTCGGACTGGTACGAGTCAATCTGTTTGAAGGCTCGCCGCTCGGCAATATTCTATTGGCAGGAACCATCATTGGCATGACCGCCCTGATCATCTCTGCGATCGGCATTCTAATCGGTAAGTCGGTCTCTTCAAGACTCGGCTCAAAAGCGGAAATCTTCGGCGGTGTGATTTTGATTCTGATCGGGCTTAAAGTGCTGTTTGATCATTTGATGTAACAACACCAAACACCAGGATCAGACTCTGCACGACATGCTTTTGTACTACCTTGACAGGTACTGCAGCAAGCCGTTTTGTACCCCTTCCAATCCCCTAACATCATCACTGCCTTTGAGCTTTTGCATCCAACCGCAACCTGCCGCCACTGCGGCTCAGATCAAGTCCAACCCATAAGTCTTGCCATCCATTGGTCAACACGGTTTCAATAGATCTGCCATTCCCGCTTCACAGCCCCACTTGATAGAACAACAAACACAATGCTGACCTTTCGTTACATGATCTTTCGGAACTCCGGTCCATGGGTGAGATCCTCTATACTGGAAGTGGGAACAGAGACAAAATACGCTCTTACAGTTCTCTCTTCACTCAAATAAAAGCATCCCCCGATACAAGATATCAACACTTCCTGTTTCCGTCTTTCGGGCGTCCGATTTTTCGATGCCGGCTTTCTGGAAAATTCGTATCTTTGGACTTCGGAGGCACCCATCATGATTGACAGAGATACCGTAGATAGAATTTTTGCAGCAGCCAACATTGTTGATGTAATCAGCGATTTCGTCACGCTGAAAAAACGTGGCACCAACTATATGGCCTGCTGTCCTTTTCACAATGAAAAGACACCATCCTTCGTTGTCTCTCCAGCCAAAGGGCTCTTCAAATGTTTCGGTTGTGGCAAGGGGGGCAACGCGGTTACCTTTGTCATGGAGCACGAAAACATGACCTATCCCGAAGCGTTGAAATATGTCGCCAAGAAATATGGGATCGAGGTGCATGAACGCGAGCTCACGCCCGAAGAGGAGCACCGCAACGACAACCGGGAAAGCATGATGGTGGTCTCGTCCTATGCCGCCGAATACTTTGCAAAAGCGCTGCACGAGACGCCTGAAGGACAAAACATCGGTATCGCCTATTTCCGGGAGCGAGGATTTTCCGATGCGACCATGCTCAAATTCGGATTGGGTTATTGTCCCGCCGGAGGGGACACCTTCACCCGGCAGGCCCTGAAAGATGGGTACAAAGAGGAGTTCCTCATCAGTACCGGACTGACCATCAAACGGGAGGACGGCAGCTACTACGACCGTTTCAGCACGCGTGTCATCTTCCCGATCCACAGCATCAGCGGACGGGTAATTGCATTCGGAGGCCGGACCATGCGCACCGACAAAAAGGTGGCCAAATACCTCAACTCACCGGAATCCGAGATCTACCACAAAAGTGACGTACTCTACGGCATCTATCAGGCCAAACGGGCCATCACCCAACAAGATTGCTGCATTTTGGTCGAAGGCTACACCGACGTAATCTCGATGCACCAATCGGGAGTCGAGAATGTGGTTGCCTCTTCCGGCACCTCCCTCACCGAAGGGCAGATTCGCCTGATCAGCCGTTTTACAAAGAATATCACCGTCATCTACGACGGAGACAGCGCCGGGATCAAAGCCTCGCTGCGCGGAATCGACATGATCTTGCGGGAAGGATTGAATGTCCGAACTGTGCTGTTGCCAGATGGCGATGACCCCGACTCGTTTGCCCGCAAACACAACGCCACCGAGTTGCAGGATTTCCTGCTCACCCACGAAGAGGACTTTATTTCGTTCAAGACCCACTTGCTATTGGCAGAGGCGCAGGGCGATCCGTTAAAGAAATCGGCTCTGATCTCCGATATTGTCCAGAGCATCTCGGTTATTCCCAACGAGATCACCCGTTCGGTCTATATTCACGAGTGTGCCAAACAGATGGAGATCGACGAGGAGGTTCTGCTACGAGAGGTTACACTCAAGCGGGTCGGACGTTCGGCAGGCAGCGAGGCCAAGGAGTTCGTCCGTCGGCAAAGTCTTTTGCATACGGATCGTACAACTACCCCGAGCAGCCCCAGCTACCCCAAACAGATCATTGCCGGCAGCAGTACGGAAGAGTTGGAGCACGAACTGATCAAATACCTGATCAAATACGGCGATCAAACCTTCCCCTACCGGGAGGGGAAAGAGGAGGTTCAGCTCAATGTGGCCGAAGTGATTATCAGTGATCTGGATCGCAACGGCATCCAACTCGAAAATCCGGCCTACCGTACGCTGTATGAGGAGTATCGCACGCTGTGGGAAACCGGGGCCCCCATTGACATGCACCACTTCATCAACCATCCGGATCCGGCGGTTGCTACCGCAACGGTTGACCTGCTAACCTCTGACGACAACTACACGGCCAGCAAATTGTGGCAGAAGCATGACATCAGTGTCGAGAGTGAACAGGATCGGCTTCCGGTGGCCGTTCCACGTGTCGTGATTTTGTACAAGTCGAAGGTGATCGAAAAGATCATTGCCGAACTGGAGCGCAAATTACGGGACGACCAGTTGAGTGAAGAGGAGCTCGCCACCGTTACACATCAGATTTCCGCACTGAATCAGGAGCGTATTCTGATTGCCAAACGGCTCTCACGTCTGATTTTATAAGCTCATCAAGAGACACCACAAACTCCCTGTTCCGAAATAAAAAGGCGCCTCCTTTCGGGGGCGCCTTTTGTTTACCATAAAAACCTGTTTTACAGATAATTGGTCACATTGGCCACAATCTCACCGTCAAACAGACTGACAATGCGGTGTGCATACGAAGCATCGTGTTGAGAGTGGGTCACCATCAGGATGGTGGTACCCTCCTGATTCAGTTCGGTAAGCAGGGTCATCACCTCCTTACCGTTCGTTGAATCGAGGTTTCCGGTCGGCTCGTCGGCCAAAATCAGTTTCGGCTTGGAGACCACGGCACGAGCTATGGCCACACGTTGCTGCTGACCTCCGGAGAGCTGTTGCGGGAAGTGTCCGGCACGGTGGCTGATGTTCATACGAGCCAGAATCTCGTTGACCATTTTTTTGCGTTCTGCCGCCTTGATATGCATGTAGATCAACGGCAATTCCACATTTTCAAACACATTCAGCTCTTCAATCAGGTTAAAGCTCTGGAAGACGAATCCGATCTTTCCTTTACGGTATTGGGTTCGCTCCTTCTCTTTGAGGCTACCCACCTCTTTGCCCAGCAGGTAGTACTGACCGCCTGTAGGATTATCCAACAGGCCGAGAATATTCAGCAAGGTCGATTTGCCGCATCCCGAAGGGCCCATAATAGCCACAAATTCACCCTCATTGACCTCCAACGAAACTTGATTCAAGGCGATGGTTTCAATCTCTTCCGTCCGGAAGATTTTGCTCAGTTTTTCGGTTTTTAACAGACTCATAGCGGTATGGAATTAATTGAATGTAACATTTTTATTTATTAAAAACAACTTTTAACACAGGCGACGCCTGACTTCTCTTCCTAATACAGTTCACATTTTTTGGTGACCTACTCCTGTTTAAATGAGTGGGAAGGATTTTCCGTGGCGCTGCGGTAACTCTGCAACGTTACGGTCCCTATGGTAATCAACAACACGATACACAGGGCTGCAACAAAGATCCAAACACCAATCGGCGCCTGATAGGCAAAGTTCTGTTGCCAATGTCGAATGATCAGGAAGGCGGTCGGAGCCGCCAAAATGAAGCAGATCAAAACTATAATCACATACCGACGATTGAACATTTGCAAAATATCGACTACGGTTGCGCCATAGGTTTTGCGCAGTGCAATCTCTTTGCGGCGGTACTGCGTCTCAAACAGGATCAGGCCGAATGCACCCAATGTAGAGATCAGCACGGCCAACAGACTGAACAGCGTAATCTGAGCGGCTTGACGACTCTCTTTCTGGTACATACTTCCGATAGATTCATCGAAAAAGTCAATCTTCAAGCGACTTTGAGCTTCCGGATCAAATGCCAGCATCGTTTTCTGAATATCCTTGATCGTTTTGATCACATCGGGTCCACTCACCTTGATATAACAGAAGCTCAATGGAATCCATGGATTACGGCCAAAGACATATAGGGCAATATTACTAACAGGATAGTGAAGCGGTCTGAAATTGAAGTCCCGAGCAATACCGGCGATCTCCGCCCCTTCTGGGATCCCGTTATGATTCTGCATCCGCCGGCCCACCTCTAAATCATAACGTTTTTGAGCCGTTTCATTGAATATAAATGTTCCCTCTTTCTGTTCATCGTCCAAGGTAAAATCCCGTCCCTGGACAATTTGGATGCCCATAACTGCCGGGAAATTAGGCGAAACCGGAATACAGGTAAAATTGACACTCTGATTATTGTATGTCCGTCCCCAACTCATAGGCGGATCTACCACCAGAGTCCCAGAATAGGCAACGTCCACGATATTCGGATTCTCTTTGAGTCGATTGGTCAAGGCTTCTTGGTGCTGCATCATCTTGTTACTCAATTCGGTAACCAAGATATTTTCCCGATTTAATCCGATATCGTAATTCCGCATGTAGGTGTACTGCCGCCATATGGAGAGGGCCACAATAATCAACGCCAACGAGATAACATATTGGAACCCGATCAATACCGTCCGCAATCTTCGCCCCTGAAGCGACAATCCGAAGGAGCCCTTGACCACCATAGCTGCCGGGAATGAAGTACTGTACCAAGCCGGATAGATCGAAGCCAGAAAACTGGTCAACAACGCGATTCCCAATGTAACCCAACAGATCGGTAGATTGGAACTTAAATGAATATCGGCACTGAACACGCTGGCAAGCGAGGTTCCGGATAAGATATATACGATACAAAAGCCAAGTCCCAAGGCGATCAGATTAAGTACCAAAGCCTCAAAAAGTTGTTGAAAGCGCAAACCCCAAACACCGCTTCCAAGCACTTTTCGGGTATTGATATTGCGGATACGCCTTGGGATCAAGGCCATAGAGAAATTGATAAAATTGATCATCGCCACGATAACGATCAGGATTGCAACGGCGATCATCGAGTAAGTCGTATTGATATTTCCTTTCTGCTGCTCTTGATTCCACGGGCTGAAATAGCGATCAGGCAAATGGGTCAGATGCATATAGTGATACGTAGAACGTTGCATCTTTTCAGCAACGTCAGTTGCCAATTTGGCGACCGCCTCTGCCTCTTGAGGCGTATTGACCAACAGATAGAGCTGATAATTGAAGTTACTAGACGAATTGATATCTACGTTACCAAGATTTTTTATGATACCGTTTTCCAACGAAGCGTTTCGTGGCATATCGCGATAGACAGCCACTACCTCAACGGTATCGGCTCCCAAAATATTTTGGGTAACGATATTCTGCCCAATGGGGTCATTGTGCCCAAAAAGACGAGCGGCCGTACTGGCGGCAATAATCGCTTTACCACCGATTTTAAAATTCTCAAAATTACCTGCAACGGCTTCCAAGCCGAACACTTCAGGGAAATCATCCGACGCGCCAAACACAACCTCTTGTACCGCAGAGGTACCACCCTTCAAAGGATCATAGGCCCAATATTTGTTGCTGGAGGAGCAGTTCCGATAGGCTCCTTTGCGAATACTGGGTGAAAGGGCAATGATCTCTTCAGCCCACGGTCTTGACATCGTACTTGTATAGGACTCTCCCGGTGCTCGTTGGCGTTCCACGCTATATAGGTACTCAGAGGTCGAATAACAGGTATCGAAGGTCAACTCCTGATACACCTGCATCATGATAATCATAAAGGAGGCAAAAGCGACACTCAGTCCGATCACATTCAGTAATGTCGCAGCTTTGAAACGAACCCAAACTCGTAATATGTTCTCTCTCATGGTCACAATTTTTTGAAAAAATTATATATGTTACTCCTGTTTAAATGAATGGGAGGGGTTTTCTGTGGCGCTACGATAACTCTGCAACGTTACGGTTCCCAGCGTGATCAGCAATACAATGGCCAGTGCGAGGATAAATATCCAGACCGTAATCGGCGCCTGATAGGCAAAGTTCTGTTGCCAATGTCGAATGATCAGATAGGCAGTCGGAGCCGCCAACACGAAGCATATCAAGACGATAATTCCATATCGACGATTGAACATGTACAGAATATTGCCGATTGTAGCACCATAGGTTTTGCGCAAAGCGATCTCTTTGCGACGATATTGCGTTTCAAACAGAATCAATCCGAAAGCCCCCAACGTAGATATCAGCACGGCCAACAAACTGAACAGCGTAACCTGAGCGGCTTGGCGACTCTCCTTTTTGTACATATTGCCGATCGACTCATCAAAAAAGTCAATCTTCAAGCGACTTTGAGCTTCCGGATCAAATGCCAGCATCGTTTTTCGAACATCATCAAGGGTTTTCAACACATTGGGGCCCTTGACTTTAATATAGCAGACATTTAAGGGACCCCATGGATTATGGCCAAAAACCATCAATGCAATCTCGCCAATCGGATAGTGCAGTGGCATAAAATTGAAATCCTTAGCTACACCCACAATCTCAGCTTCGTGCGGTTGATTGTTGTGATTTTCCACAAACTCTCCCACACGCAGATTATAATGGCTTTGTGCTTTCTGGTTAAAAATGAATGTGCCATTTTTATCGTTATCGCTCGGCAAAAAATCCCGACCCTCAACAATTTGAATACCCATCAGCGCTGGAAAATTATAGGAAACAGGGATACAGTGAAAGAAGATAGTTTCCTGATCATGAGGATGTGTCCAGCTCATTGCCGGATCAGTGACAGGGCCCCACGAATAAGCGACATCAACCACATTCGGATTCTTTTTGAGGCGATCGGTCAACGCCTCCTGATGTTCGGCCATGTTGTAGGTCAAGGTCGTAACCAGAATATTTTCACGAGACAGCCCAATATCATAGGAACGCATATAATTATATTGTTTCCAAATCGCCAGTGCAACAATAATCAGAACCAAAGAGATTACATATTGCAATCCGATCAATACCGTTCGCAAACGTCGCCCCTGAATCGACAACCCGAAAGAGCCCTGAATCACCATAGCCGTAGGGAACGAAGTACTGTATATAGCCGGATAGATCGACGCCAGGAGGCTGGTCAACACGGCGATTCCCAATGCAAGCCAGCAAATTGACAGATTGGCATCCAAATGGATATCGGCATTAAACATACTTGACAAAGCAGAACCGGCCAGCATATGCACGATACACAGCCCCAGTCCCAAGGCGATCAGATTGAGTCCCAATGCCTCGTAAAACTGTTGGAGACGCAAACCCCAAACCCCGCCACCAAACACTTTACGGGTATTGATATTTCGGATTCGCCTCGGAACCAAAGCCATGGAAAAGTTGATAAAATTGATTATGGCTATCAACATGATTAGGGTCGCCACTGCAATCAACGAATAGAGTGCTGTACGATTTCCTTTGCGATGATCGGCATTCCACGGGCTAAAATAGCGATCTGGCAAATGGGTTAGCTTGACCACATGACGCCCAGCTTGCTTCTCGTCTCCTGACATATGCATAGACAGCTTTGCTGTGGCCAATTCCGCAACAGAGGCGACCTGTTCCGGATCATCGATCAACAGAAACGTCAAATAATTAAAGTTCTCCCAATTCCCTCTATTTTCTTGACCCAGATTGAGTATAATACTGTTATCAAGAGAACAGTTTCGAGGAAGATCACGATAAACTGCGACGACTTCCACCGTATCGTTTTGTAGCCAATCTGAGCAGATCAGAGCACGTCCAATCGGATCTTCATCGCCAAAAATTCGTTCAGCAGTACTGGCTGCAAGAATTGCCTTATCACCAAGGTTGAACTGCGCAGGGCTACCGGCAATAATCTCCAATCCAAATACTTCTGGAAAATCATTAGAGGCTTTGAGAGTATTTTCTTCTGTAGCCGTAGAGGCTCCTCGAGATGGATCATAAGCCATCAGAGCTCCATTATAACGATAAAAAGCTCCTTTGCGAATATAGGGTGAAGCGCTGAATATCTCTTCTGCACCGGAACGGCTAAGCGTAGGATTGTACGCACGTCCGGGAAACCAATCCAATTCCACTCGATAGAGACTGCCGCTGGTTGAATAACAGGTATCGAAAGTCAACTCCTGATACACCTGCATCATGATAATCATAAAGGAGGCAAAAGCGACACTCAGTCCTATGATATTGAGTAGTGTAGCGGTCTTAAAACGAACTAAAGAGCGCAACATATTTTCAAATAGCGTTCTCATAATATTAGTCTGTTAAGATTTTCCTACATTTTTTATCAGCAACATCAAAGGAAGCTATGCACTATTCACTTTGCTGCAGATCTGCCATTCCCTCAAAAGAACCTCTCTTTACGGGCTGCGATCTGTCTTTCAATCTTCACTTGCTGCCTGCTATCCGCTCCTCTTGCGACTTACAAGGCGGTGCAACCGTCCCTCTGCCACCCAGGCGCCTTAGCAACCAGGATTTTTTTCGAATATTACATGCCAAAAACATACCAACAATATAACTATATGATTATCATAGAATTAAAACTTCACCAGTCAATAAAAAAGTGTCAAAAAAAGACACACTGTGTCCAAATAATTGACACTTTATATGACAAACAGGGATTTTCGCGTTCTTTTAAAGGTACATTTATTATCGGTAAATATGTAAATTTGGGAAACCAGCAACTGCGTTTATGGCCAGAAAAGATAAACAGGGCAAACTTTTAATAGTCGATGATAACAAGAGCATTCTGATCGCTTTGAAGCTCCTGTTGAGCAGCTATTTCGAAACAGTCACCACACTGAACTCCCCCAATAATCTACTCTCGACTCTCCGAGAGGAGAATTTCGATGTGGTGCTGTTGGATATGAACTTTTCGGCTGGGGTCAACAACGGAAACGAAGGTCTCTACTGGCTGGAACAGTTGCGCAATGCGGCTCCATACGTGCAAGTGGTTCTGTTCACCGCCTATGCGGATATCGATTTGGCCGTTAAGGGGATCAAAGCCGGAGCCGCCGATTTTGTGGTCAAACCGTGGGACAACGCCAAGCTGATCGCTACCTTGCAGTCGGTCTATCGGTTGAGTCGCTCCCGGCGTGAGGTCAAACGCCTACAAGAGATCAAACGTGAATTTCAGGCTGAGCCTCGAGCCATGTATTGGGGCGAAAGCCGTGTCATGAACGACCTGAGACAACTGATCGAAAAGGTCGCCCGAACTGATGCCAATATTCTGATTACCGGCGAGAACGGTACCGGCAAAGAGATGTTGGCACGCGAGATTCACCGTCTTTCTCCCCGTAGGGACGAAGCGTTGATGTGCGTGGATATGGGAGCCATCACGGAGACCCTATTCGAAAGCGAACTTTTCGGCCATGTCAAAGGGGCCTTTACGGATGCCCGCACCGACCGTGCCGGCAAATTCGAAGCGGCCTCGGGCGGTACTCTGTTTCTGGACGAGATCGGCAATCTCACCTACGCGCTTCAATCCAAACTGCTGACCGTCATCCAAAACCGCAAGGTGGTGCGTGTCGGCAGCAACACGCCGCTACCGGTCGATATTCGATTGATCTGTGCCACAAACCGCAACCTGCAGCAGATGGTTACCGAAGGGTCGTTCCGGGAAGACCTGCTCTACCGCATCAATACGATTCATGTCGAGATTCCCCCGCTGCGCGAAAGACCCGAGGATATCGAACCGCTGGCCCGTATGTTTTGGGAGCGCTATGCCGCCAAATATGGCAAAAAGATCGAACACCTCTCCGACAAAGCGCTGGTGAAGCTGCAAGAGTACCCTTGGTACGGCAATATCCGAGAGTTGCAGCACGCCGTGGAACGAGCCGTGATCTTATGTGAAGGGGAGACGTTGTCCGATAGCGATTTCCTGCTCTCAACGCCGACCGAAAACACTCCGGAAGACATTTCGACCCTCGAAGAGATGGAGATCAACCTGATTCGCCGGACAATCGAACTAACCGACGGCAATCTTTCCCAAGTGGCCTCTCGATTAGGAATCACACGTCAAACCCTCTACAACAAGATCAAAAAATACGGACTTTGATTAATTTAGAGAAGCAAATTGCAGCACGGGGGATAGACAAGAGCGGTAAAAGAAGATCAAAGGATGTTTAAAAACTTGCAATACAAGTTAATATGGGTAATACTGGCCCTGATTCTCTGTGCAGTGGTCAGCACCCTTCTGTTTCTTCAAAAAACCTATCTACCAGCGGCATTTTTCACGCTGTTGACTGTCATATGTGGTATTGCACTGGTTCGCATCTACCACTACAACATTCGCAAAATCACCTTCATGTTCAATGCCATCGAAAGCGGGGATTATGCGTTTCGCTTCTCCGACAACGAATCGGCCATTCATGATAACACCTTCAACCAAACCCTCAACCGCATCAAAGGGCTAATGCTCAAAGCCCGTCAGGAGATCCGGGAACAGGAGTCCTACTATGAATTAATTTTGAGCCATGTCATTACAGGCATCGTTGTCCTCAATGACAAGGGGTTCGTATTCCAGACCAATGCTGAGGCTCGGCGGCTGTTGGATCTGACGATCTTTACCCATGTTCATCAACTCAGCCGTTTAGACGAATCGTTACCCGCTCTTTTCTTGGGATTGCGCAGCGGCGACACGCAAAGCGTTACGCTTTACAACGAACGGGGGACCTCGCACCTCTCGTTACAGGCCTCGGAGGTAATGATCCGGGGAGAACGTATGAAGATCATCTCCATCAACGATATCGATCGGCAACTGGACGATAAGGAGTTGGAGTCTTGGATCCGTTTGACCCGTGTATTGACCCATGAGATCATGAACGCCATCACGCCAATCACCTCCCTCAGTGACACGCTGCTGCAACTGCATGGAGACAAGGATGACGACATCCATCGCGGACTGGAGGTGATCCAGACGACCAGCCGAGGGCTAATCGCCTTTGTCGAATCGTACCGCCGTTTCACCCGTATTCCTCAACCTGACTTTAAACTGTTATACGTCACAAAACTATTGGAACAACAGGTTGCTTTGGGGACCGAGATCACCCCCAATGAGAAGATACAGATAACGATCGATGTCGAGCCAGACGATCTGATGATCCAGGCGGACGAAAATCAGATTTCGCAGGTTATTCTCAATCTGATCAAAAATGCCGTTGCCGCCCTTGAGGGACGTCCTGACGGTCGAATCTGGATCAAAGCCCGGTGCAATCAGGAAGAGCATGTCACCATCGAGGTGGCAAACAACGGAGCGCCTATTCCGCCGGAGGTGGCCGAACAGATATTTGTTCCCTTCTTCACCACCAAAGCGGAGGGCTCGGGTATTGGCCTAAGTATCTCCCGCCAGATCATGCGTCTGCACCACGGTTCGATTAAGCTGCTCTACTCCAACGAACGGGAGACAGCCTTTTTACTCACGTTCCGTTAATTGGATCCTCGACTGCTGCCCAACCAACCGATCGGCCCCTGCCTCGACACCTTCATTTGTTCAGGCCCACAGCTTCGGGATCACAAACAGATCGACCTTCTCTCTGGAAGCGCTTGCTCCGGCTGGGGTAGAACAACTATTGTTCTCTTGAGCCTCACACCTGAATTGGCTTACCGGTCAGATTAATTGGTTACAACACTTCGAACTGTCTCCTTTTTTACAAGAGGCACAATCCGACATGCCTTCACATAGACCGGCTGCCACACACTCCCAGCATCCACTTCCCAACTATCTGGAGGCCAAATCTGCAGGCCATAGATCGTCTCCCTATACTACGACCAGCCCAGGCACCAAAGACAAGACACAAGCTACACCACTGTTTTACAGTGGCCATCTTCCGTCTCGCACCTTCGTATAGAAAGGAAGGCCTCTCTCACAGACCCGTTTAGGGACTCCTCAATTCAATAAAAATTCGGGAAACCCAGTACCCGTTATTTGTACTGTATTTCCCGAATGATGTTTGAGGGTAGATAGAACTCGATCTACCTGTATGTTCTATGCGGATCTCCGAGATCCGACAACTATTTGATACCGCGCAGTTTCTTCTCCCAGTTCCAGGCAGACAGCAACGTCTCGCCGATCGACCGTTTTGCCGACCAACCCAACTCTTTGTTTGCATAGGTGGTATCTGCCCAGATCTTCTCGATATCACCGGCACGACGACCGACAATCTTATAGTTGAGTTTTATGCCGGTTGCCTTTTCGAACTCCGAGATCAGCTCCAGCACGGACAATCCGCGTCCTGTGCCGATGTTGAAATATTCGTAATTGCTCTTGCTCTTACCGCCGACCATACGATCCACCGCTACGACATGTGCACGAGCCAAATCATTGACATCAATGTAATCGCGGATTGCTGAACCGTCCGGCGTATCGTAATCGTCGCCAAATACACTCAGACACTCGCGGATTCCGGCAGCGGTCTGGGTAATGTATGGAACCAGGTTCATCGGCACCCCTTTGGGCAGCTCGCCGATCAATGCAGAGGGATGTGCTCCGATCGGGTTGAAATAACGCAAGGCGATTCCGAAGAGTTCCGGATAGGCGTGAACCGTATCCCGCAGAATATCTTCACAGATCTGTTTGGTATTGCCGTAGGGTGACGTTGCCGGTTGACGGGGGGTCTGCTCGGTCACCGGTAACACCTCCGGCTGACCATATACCGTGCAAGAGGAGGAGAAGACCAGATTGCGGACCCCTTTATCACGCATCAACTCCAAAATCGTAATCAGCGACAGAAGATTATTGCGGTAATAGAGCAGCGGTTTCTGGACCGATTCGCCCACTGCTTTTGAGGCAGCGAAATGGATGATCGAATTGAATTTGTACTTGTCGAAAACTTTGCTTAATGCCTCTTTGTCGGTGCAATCCACCTGCTCGAAAGGCACCTCCACGCCTGTGATCTTGCGGACTCCTTCGACCGCCTTCATTTCGGAATTGGAAAGATTATCGACAATCACGACATCGTAGCCGGCCTCAACCAGCTCAACCGTGGTGTGGGAACCGATATAACCGGCACCGCCCGATACCAATACAGTCTCTTTCATCTTCTTGTTTGTTTGATTATAAATTCCGCTTTATCAATGAGTCCCAAAGATATGAATTATCAGGATAAAAGTGTACTTTTGCCGCGACAAATTCGCATGACTAAAACATTCAAGATATGCTTTATCCTCTGAAATTCAAGCCCATTCTCGAAGAGCGCATTTGGGGTGGGCACCAGCTGCAAGACAAGATGGGTAAAAAGCTGCCCACAGGAAAGCTCATCGGTGAGAGCTGGGAGATTTCGTCCGTTCCGGGCAATATTTCAGTGATTTCCAACGGCAAACTGGCCGGCAATACGCTCGAGGAGTTGATCGAGGTCTATATGGGCGATCTGGTTGGGGACAAGATCTACAACAAATTCGGGCTGCTTTTCCCGTTGTTGATCAAACTGATCGACGCACAGGATGCCCTCTCTATTCAGGTGCACCCCAATGACAAATTGGCCAAAGAGCGCCACAACTCTTACGGCAAAACCGAGATGTGGTACATCATCGATGCGGAGAAGGATGCACAACTCTGCCTCGGTTTCAACCGCCCCGTAACCAAAGAGGAGTACCTGAAACATGTAGCAGACGGCACGTTGGCCGATATTCTGGCTCGTGTTCCGGTCAAAAAGGATGACGCCTACTTTATTCCCGCAGGGGCCATTCACGCCATCGGCAAAGGCATTCTGATCGCCGAGATCCAGCAGACATCGGATATCACCTATCGGGTATTTGACTGGAACCGAGTGGACAAGAATGGCAAGAGCCGTGAGCTGCACACCGCCCTGGCGGTTGATGCGATCAATTTCGCTCCCGATCAACATTACGACATCACGCACAAACCCGAAGTAAACCGTTCGGTCAATCTGGTCGAGTGCCCCTATTTCACCACCAATGTGGTTAAGGTCAAAGGGGAGCTGACCCGTTCCTACGAGACGCTGGATTCCTTTGTCATTTACATGGTGTTGGAGGGCAACCTGACCATGAAATGGAAGGATGGCAGCGACAAGGCGGTCAAAGGAGAGACGGTCCTGGTACCGGCCTGCTTCGATGAGATGGCGCTCGAAGGCGACGCAAAACTGCTCGAAATTTTTATTGATTAGGTTTGTACAGCGGGTACCGTCAGACGGCGAACGCGCAAACCGAAAAGTCAATAAAACTCTAAAACAGGTTTATTAAATCATCTGCATAAATCAACAAAAGGCTGGGGCATTGTCCCTGGCCTTTTATTATATACAGGATACAACAGGGCCGAGGAGGGGGGGGAGGAAAAAAGTATTCGCTCCTGCAATCACCTTGCTACAGCAAATCATCCGGCTGCTCATCCTCCCCGGCTGCAACCCTAATACGGGATCGGGGAGTTGGGGAAAGCACATTTAATAAATAGATGCGTATTCGGTGGTATCTTCGTACCGCTTGGCGTAATCAAAAAGCTGGTCTAAGCACCCCGTACCCTGTCCCGTAATGTCCTCTCGCTACCCTGTACCGAGCTCTGGCCACTTACAGCATTTCCGTCACCCGGTTCCATCCATCGAGCAACCTTAATGCCGACTATGCACAGCAGAAGACACCGCCAACAAATCCAATTCAAAGAGAATCAACCACTAGGCGTAGGCGAATCAGGTCTGAGATTGGATAACTCACCGAAAAATCCTTATATTTGTATAGTATAGGTTTATGTTGAGGTAAAAGCATCCGATACTTGACCTCTGCGTCGCGTTATATGTGAAGTAGCTTTACCGACGAACCGATTCGTCAGCTCTTAGGAACAGATACCATGGGATACAAGGAAGAGAAACAGCGACAACTGGATATCCGCTATATGAAAATGGCCCGTATATGGGCGGAGAACTCTTATTGCGTACGTCGGCAGGTGGGAGCCCTGATTGTTCGCGACAAGATGATCATCTCGGACGGGTACAACGGTACCCCATCCGGATTTGAGAACATTTGCGAAGACGAGGCGGGCAAGACCAAACCCTATGTGCTGCATGCCGAGGCCAATGCCATCACCAAGGTGGCCAAATCGAACAACAGCAGTGAAGGGGCCACCCTTTATGTCACTTCGTCGCCCTGCATCGAATGTGCCAAGTTGATCATTCAGAGTGGAATCAAACGGGTTGTGTATGCTGACTCCTACCACTCGATGGATGGCATCGATCTGTTGAAACGGGTCGGTATCGAAATTGTCAGGGTGGAATTGACCGAGTAGGGCACGCGGCTGGACTCAATAAACCGGACTCAACAAACTGTCCAGCAACGAATCCGATAAAATTAAGAAGCTTTTAAGCTCTGCTGTGAGATATACCATATGAGGCTGTCGACTACGTTTACCCAAACAATACCCCTGCAGCCAGCTATTGGGATCTGAAACTCATCGTTAGTTCAGGGGAGAGCGAGATACCACACAGCGTACCACTTTCGTTGGTTGAGTAAACGGCCACGAATCCATGAACGCCTTCAGAAATCTGAATGGAGCAATGAAAAAGAAAAAATATTATTCCCGCACTGAGTTCGAGTCTCCGGCTTCGTCCACGGTCGAGCCCATCGCCTCCCGGTATGCCAACGGTGAATATCGGTTGGTCAATGTTTTCGTCGAGGGATATGACGATGTCGCTTTTTGGCGGGGTATTTTTGATGACTATGAAACGGATCGGCTCAAATTCGAAATCAGTGTTCCCCCACGCAAGGATCTGGCCAAGGGGAAACGGGTATTGCTGGACATGATTCCCCAGAGCGGTCCCAACCTGCTGCTGTGCATGGACAGCGACTTCGACTACCTGTTCAACGGCAATACCGAGCAATCGCGGTTGGTCAACGAATCGCCATACGTGTTTCACACCTATGCCTATGCTACCGAGAACTACCTCTGCCATCCGCCCTCGCTACATTGGGTATGCGCCAAAGCGACCAAAAACGATACGCTGATCTTCGATTTCGAAGCCTTCCTGAAGGAGTACTCCCGCATTATTCACCCGCTGTTTTTGTGGTACGCCTACTCAGCCATGCGCAAGAGCGAACGGATCTTTTCGCTGATCGATTTCCGCACCAGCGTCCGACTCAACTACCTGGATATGAACGACAACGGACAACCAACCCTCTCTTGGTTGCAACGGCAGGTCGATAAACGGCTGTTGACACTTGAACACAACAATCCGGATTGGATCTCTCCGGTCAACCAGTTCGGTGAGCAGATTGCCCGTTTTGGAGCCACCTCAAGCAACATCTACTATTTCATGCAGGGGCATACACTGCTGGACAATGTGATCATTACGCTGCTGCGTACGGTTTGTGACCGGCTGCGAGACATGACCATCCAGCGGATCAACACCGGAACCAAACAGGGCATTGCCCTCAAAAACGAACTGAGCAACTACAACAATGCTTTGCGGAATGTCCGCGAGGTACTGCTTGACAACGAACACTACAAAGATTGTTTCCTCTACCTGCAATTAAGGAGCGACATCGAACGTTATATTGCCACTTTGGAATAGCTGAGAACTCCATCCCAGCAGGACGGCAAACCCGCAACACCCAAACGGCATCTGGAGGTCCTTTTGAGTCCGCTACAATCTGAGGTGCCATTAGGGTACAGCTCCGTAAAGAGAGACAAGAATAAAGGCTCAAGACGAAAATGAGCCTTGCAACATAATCAATTACCCACTGTGCTGACACAGCACGCTATAACCGATTAAGCACTACAAGAGATGTCCGATAAGATCAAAAGTTTTCCCGCACACCTGTTCAAAAAGACTGGAGACTCCTGCCATGCGGTTCCTTCGCAGGCGGCTGTACACCGGTTTGTGGACGATCTGACCAACCTGCTTTTCCCGTTACGTGACGATCTGCCCATTACGGAGGTGCAAATCGCAGCGCGTTGGGAGAGGCTGCAACATAACTTTTTTGCCATCGTACGACCGTTGTGTACCTGCACGCAAACCGATTGCGAGACACTCGTAGAGCAGTTCTTCAACGAAATTCCACCAATTTACGACGCATTGGTCAAGGATGCGAACCGTTACAACATGTGCGACCCAGCCTCCTACTGTGCAGAAGAGGTGATCTTGTGCTATCCGGGTTTCTATGCCATCATGGTCTATCGGATTGCGCACGTAGCTTACCGGCTCCACATTCCGGTCGTTTCACGGGTCATGACCGAATACGCTCACAGTAAAACGGGAATCGATATCAACCCCGGAGCCCAAATCGGCCCCGATTTTTACATCGACCACGGCACAGGCATTGTGATCGGCGAGACCACTGTTATTGGGCGTAACGTTTGCTTGTATCAAGGGGTTACGCTGGGGGCGACCTACGTGGACAAAGAGCTGCGCGGACAGAAACGCCACCCGACCATTGAAGACAACGTGATCATCTATGCCGGCAGTACGATTCTCGGTGGCAATACGGTAATCGGACACGATACGGTGATTGGCGGTAATGTCTGGTTGACCGAATCGGTTCCGCCGCATTCGACCGTTTACCACAAACCCGAAATTCGTATCAAACCAAAAAAACAGGAATAGCCATTCGGATTTTCGCCATCGGTTCAGATATTTATCTGCATGTACAATAAGCGAAAATGGCCCTTTCGAAGAGGGAGAGGGAGAAAACAAAACGGCTCGAAAATTCATCCCAATAACGATACAGAGGAATGAAAACTCGGGCTGAGCAGTACTTTTCGGCACCCGATGGCCTACCCGACCATTCTCACGAATACTCACCGTAAAAATCTTTAAGAGCGCAAACTTCTACGGCTGATTTACAGAACTGAACAACCATGAATTTTCTGCAAAACAACACGATACAAAAGTTTCTGAGAAACGACGCCACCACCCTGATTCTGCGGATAATCCTGCTCTATCTCTTGTGGTTTCTTTGTCGCATAGTGTTTTATATGCAAAATGCGGCAGACATTGGCGCTCTCACCTGGAGCGAGGTACCCGAATTGCTGCATGGCGCATGGATGTTCGACACTGCATCGATCCTCTATATCAATGCACTGTTTATCCTGCTCTCACTGTTGCCGCTGCGATTGCGCGAACGGAGATGGTACCAGCGGATGCTCTTTTGGCTCTATACCGTCACCAACTCCGTGGCACTGCTTATCAATACGGCCGACGGCATCTACTTTCACTACGCCCGGAAACGCTTCACCTCGGACGAACTCTCCTACCTGCACAACAACGACAACACCGGAACGGTCCTATTGCGCGGCATCGGTGAGAACTGGTATATCGTTGTATGGTTCGCCTTGTTGATCTTCGGCATGGTCTGGTGCTATCGACGCATCAAACCGATGTCTACGCGAATCCGCAATCCGTGGGGGTATTTTGGGGTCAACCTGGTCATCTTGGCTATTGGTGTTGGGTTGGTGCTAGGTGGCATTCGCGGAGGCTTCAGCCGACAGACCCGTCCAATCACGTTAAGCAACGCCACACTCTACACCGCCTCCAACTTGAAAGCCAATCTGATCTTGAGCAACCCTTTCTGCGTGCTGCGCACACTGGGCAACAAGGCGCTGGTTTATGAAAAGTTCTTCGATCAGGCCACGCTCGACTCGCTGTACACGCCTTATCACTACCCAGCAGCAACTTGCGATACAACCGCTTTTGCCAACTCAACCTCTAAAGGTTCCAACAACGCGACCACGGATCAAACAACGAACGAGGCTGGCACGGCTCCAGTATTGGGCAAACGCAACATTGTTCTCTTTATTTTGGAGAGCTTCAGCAGCGAGCACTCTGCACTGCTCAATCCGGACCTCTATCCGGACGGCAAGGGGTTCACTCCATTTCTCGACTCGCTGATGCGCAACGGCTATTATTTTACAAACGCCTTTGCAAACGGCCGCAAATCGATTGAGGCGCTGCCATCGGTACTCTCTTCGATCCCCTCATACGAAACCCCGTTCGTGTTGCTTCCTCAGGCCGTTGCCCCGATGGAGGCTCTACCAAAGATTCTGCACAACGAGGGGTACGCCACCTCCTTCTTTAACGGATCGAGCCGAGGGTCGATGGGTTTCGGAGCCTACGCCACTCAAGCCGGCATCGAACAATATTACAGCCGCGAAGATTACGAACGGGCACACGGCACGGATGATTTCGACGGGTACTGGGGCATCTGGGATGAGCCTTTCCTGCAATATATGGGACAGACGCTCAACTCCACACCACAGCCCTTCTTTGCCTCGGTCTTCACGCTCACCTCACACCATCCGTTCGTCGTTCCCGACCAATACAAAGACATTCTGCCCGCTGGCAAGACCAAAGTACACAAGGGAGTTGCCTACACCGATTTGGCCATCCGACACTTCATGGAGGCTGCCTCCAAAGAGCCTTGGTATCGCAATACGATTTTTGTCTTTGTGGCGGATCACGTCTCGTCGGAAACCTTTGCCCCAAAAACGCTCACGCCGACAGGCAACAGCCACATCATCTGTCTGCTTTACACCCCAGACGATGCATTGAAGGGGGCCGATACCCGTGTCACCCAACAGATCGACCTGATGCCGACACTGCTGGGGCTGGTCGGATACAACAAGCCCTACTTCGCCTTTGGCCGGGATGTACTGCGCGAAAAGGATCGTCCCGCCATCGTCGTCAACCGAATGGGTGAAAATTATCAGGCCATCACCGATTCGTTGATACTCTTCTTCGATGGGCACAAAACACTCTCCGCCTATACCCGAGCCGATACGCTGCAACAGCACAATATTTCAGCCCACCGCACCCCGGCACTCGAACGTTTGGAACGCGACCTGAAAGCACGTCTGCAACAGTACTATCAACATGTCGAAAAGAGCGATTACCTCGTAAAAGAGCCCACCGAAAAACCGTAACGTACCATTTTTTTCGTATCTTTGGATTCGTCGAAGAGTGGGTGCAAAAGGGCAACCTGCCGATCGTGAATCGCGCTTTATAGCCACTATGCACTTTTGTTAAGAAAGCTAATAGCTAATCGGTCGGAGACGAAGGAGGCAACTAATTTTGTATGTGCCTATTCGACTTTACGGATCACCTCAACAACTTTTCGACAGTGGTCACACAACTTTAAAAGGGTGGGGATACTAAAGCCCAATCAATAAAAATGTTCGGCAGACCATCGCTATACTTAGCGAAAAGGAGCGGGGTTGAATACCTGAAAGCCCAACGAGAGAGGTGACCTGCAACACGGAGCTTTGCAAAAATGGAGAATTTCATCGTATCTGCACGCAAATATCGTCCTGCGACCTTTGCTTCGGTCGTAGGCCAGTCCCATATCACCTCGACGCTGAAGAATGCCATCCGTCGCGGTCAGTTGGCCCATGCGTACCTGTTTTGCGGGCCGCGCGGTGTGGGTAAGACCACTTGCGCCCGTATTTTCGCCAAAGCCATTAACTGTCTGCATCCGACAGCCGATGCCGAAGCGTGCAACGAATGCGAATCTTGCAAGGCTTTCAACGAAAACCGCTCGTTCAACATCCATGAATTGGATGCCGCCTCGAACAACTCGGTCGATGATATTCGTAACCTGATCGATCAGGTCCGTATCCCGCCTCAGATTGGCCGATACAGCGTCTATATTATCGACGAGGTGCATATGCTCTCCGTGCAGGCCTTCAACGCCTTCCTCAAGACGCTGGAAGAGCCACCTGCACATGCGGTCTTTATCCTCGCCACCACCGAAAAACATAAAATCATTCCAACGATCCTTTCGCGTTGTCAGATCTATGATTTCAACCGCATTCGGGTCGAAGATGGGGTCGAATACCTCAAATACATCGCTTCGCAAGAGGGGGTAACCTACGACGACGAAGCGCTGCACATTATTGCGCAAAAGGCCGACGGTGGCATGCGTGATGCCCTCTCGATGTTCGATAAGGTGGTTTCGTTCTGCGGCTCGAACCTGACAACGAAAGAGGTGGCCGAGACACTCAACGTGCTCGATTACGACACCTATTTCACCGTCACCCAACAGATCCTGGAGGGGAACTATACCGATGCGCTGCTGTTGTTCGACAGTGTACTGCGCAAAGGCTTCTCCGGACAGACCTTTGTTGGAGGGCTCAACAACCACTTCCGGGACCTGCTGATGTGCAAGAATCCGCAAACCATTCCTTTGCTGGAGGTAACGGGCAGCGTGGCCGAACGGTACCGCAAACAGGCCGAAGCCTGCAGCGTCCCGTTGCTTTTTGAGGGAATTAACCTGCTCACATCGATCGACTCGGGGTTGCGAACGGCGACAAATCAACGTCTGCATGTCGAACTGGGCCTGATGAAACTTTGCGGGCTCGGTCAAAAAAAAAATAGTGACACGCTAACGCCCTCGTTGCCTTCCCTGCAGCAACATCATGCCGCTCAACAAACGGCACCAACCACTCCCACACAGGCATCTTCAACAGCCCATAGTTCACCGTTACAGGCAGCATCTGCAAGTCCAATTGTTTCTGGAGCGGGGACCGCAGCATCATCGTTGCATGCCCAACCGACGCCTCCGCAACCTACTGTGGCGCCGCAGCCACAGTCCCCATCACAGCCTACAACAGGCTCTTCAGTGGGCCCAAATCTCGGACAAGGGACACGCACAGCCACTCCGCAACCTGGCTCTGCTACTGCGCCGTCGTATAGTGCAGGTCCTGCACCTTCACAGCGTTCGAATGGAGCAAATGGCTCTGCAACAGCCCCAGAAACTAAACAGGCTGCTCCCCAACAAAACACACCAAACGGGACAACCAACCCTAACACCCTCGGATCAACGGGTCCACGGCCACAAAGACGCACATCAGGAGGACTGCCAGATGTGGGTATTTTGTCCGGACGATCGATCAGCTCCATTCTCCAGACCTCGGCAGTGACATCGGAGACAATTGAAGAGCCTGATCAGGAAGAGTCGCAAGCTGTCGAGATCGATGCCGATGTAGAGACAGCCTTGACCGAAGGGATGAAACGTCTCACCGAAGAGATGATGCACGAGCGCCCACGAATCGGCATCTTCTGTCAGGATGCGCAGGTCGAAGGGAATTTGGTTCGCATGGTTGTGCCGAATGAGTCGGCTTACGACGAGCTGAGCAACTGCCTCACAGCACTCAAGAGCAGGCTGGGCGAGTTAAGTGACGTACATGTTCCGATTCAGATTCAGGTCGATATCAAAGCCAGCGCACAAGGGCTCAAACCGATCAAAGTGGAGGACCGGCTGCGCTACCTGACCGAGAAGAATCCCATACTGACCCGGCTGCGCAAAGAGTTGGAGCTCGATATCGAATAGTTCAACCGAGACAACCTTCAATTGAAACACGCAACACGACAATAACCCCGAAAACGAAACGTTCTTTTCCTACGATCCGTTTGACAGAAGCTATATGTACAGACTGTGCCAGATATACATCGGGCATGCGGGTTGCATGATGTAAGCAAAGAGGGTAGATAATTTGTAGTACAGCGGTTACACGAGTTCAGTTTCCAAGCGGCACCGTCAAAGCGCAGAAAACTATACCAGACATCATAACATTTTACAAGACCTTTGAATCAGGCACATGGTCCATCTCCGGGATTTGCTCTACTAGCACACCGATTCAATCCTGTAAATGAGGGGCCATCGTCAAACACATAAATATTTTGGCCATGACAAAAATTGCAAAACAGCTGACCGATCTAATCGGCAATACGCCCTTGCTGGAGCTGTCGAATTTCAACAAAAAATATGCACCGGAGGCGACTCTTATTGCGAAACTGGAATATTTTAATCCGGGAGGAAGCGTTAAAGATCGTATTGCGTTGGCAATGATCGAGGATGCCGAAAAGCGGGGTGTACTCAAGCCCGGAGGTTTGATTATCGAACCGACCAGTGGTAATACGGGTGTCGGTTTAGCGCTGGTGGCGACGGTGAAGGGGTACAAATTGACCCTGACCATGCCCGAAACGATGAGTATCGAACGCCGCAACCTGCTCAAAGCACTCGGGGCCAACATCGTATTGACTCCTGGGGCAGCAGGAATGAAAGGGGCGATCGAAAAGGCCGAAGCCCTTCGGAATGAGAATCCAGGCTCCATCATCTTGCAACAGTTCGAAAATCCGGCCAACCCTGCCACACATAAGCGAACCACAGCCGAGGAGATTTGGCGTGACACCGATGGGCAGATTGATATATTTGTTGCGGGTGTAGGTACCGGTGGTACAGTCAGCGGTACAGGGGCCCGCCTCAAAGAGCTGAACCCTAACATCCGCATTGTTGCGGTGGAGCCGGCCGGATCTCCGGTTCTATCGGGAGGTAAACCGGGTCCTCACAAGTTGCAGGGCATTGGTGCCGGATTTATTCCCAAGACTTATGATGCCAAGGTGGTCGATCAGGTGATTCCGGTCGAAAACGACGATGCGATCCGCACTTCGCGCGAACTGGCCCAAACCGAGGGGTTACTGGTCGGTATCTCTGCGGGAGCGGCGACATACGCTGCGACCCAGTTGGCGGCTCAACCCGAAAATCGCGGCAAAAAGATTGTCGTTCTGCTGCCCGATACCGGTGAACGATACCTCTCAACCGAGCTGTACGCATTTGACACCTACCCTTTGTAAACACGATAAAATTGATTTATACCAAGCGGGGCGGCTGCATATTTAATCTTGTAGCCGCCCCTGCTTTTTTCGAGACAGACATAAACCCCAGACATCTGTAACCAACTCAACCCGCTGTGCACACCTTATGCAACACCGTAGCATCTGATGGTGTCAGGAGCGGGAATATGCACACCGAGAAGTGAATAAAACCGCGCGATCTACCCTACCTATCGCCTCAAAGACACTATGGCTGGTGCGCCACACGAGGCGACAGCAGCCACACACCCGATCAAACAATCGCACCAACTGTAACACGACACCTGTATTGAACCGTTTCACCGCTCGCGGTCACCTCCGACAAACAAAGGCAAACAAAGCGAAAAACACACCTACACAACAGCCAAATTGCTCGCAAGATTGCAGCATTTCAAGCCCCCCTCACTTGCTCGCCAGCCACTCACCCGTATTAAGCAAATTAAGTTCTAAATCGGTAGTCCCGCTCCCTTAACGGAACCCTAGGCAGGGCATCTTAAGCTGCAAAAAACAAGGTCGAAGACTCTTTCAACAAACCATTCAGACAGGACACCTCAGGCTACTACCAAAAACAAGGCCGGAGCTCCTAAATGGAAGCTCCGGCCCTATTTTGTGCGGTTCACAATCTGTCATGCCACTCAGGCATTCCAGCAGAACCTGTCAATTAGTCTTTCAGTTTAGCTGAGAGGTACTCACGGTTCAGGCGTGCGATGTGAGCGATTGAGATGCCTTTCGGGCACTCTGCTTCGCAGGCACCGGTGTTGGTGCAGTTACCGAAACCAAGTTCGTCCATTTTGGCAACCATCGCTTTGGCACGACGGGCACCCTCAATACGTCCCTGAGGCAGTTTAGCCAACGAAGATACACGAGCTGCTACGAACAACATAGCCGAACCGTTCTTGCAGGTAGCAACGCATGCACCGCAACCGATACAAGCCGCTGCATCCATACTCTCATCGGCATCCTTCTTAGGAATAGGAATCGCATTTGCATCAGGCACACCACCGGTATTAACCGAGATGAAACCGCCAGCCTGCAGAATCTTATCGAATGCGCTACGGTCAACAGCCAAATCCTTGATTACAGGGAAGGCTTTCGAACGCCACGGTTCAATGACAATGGTATCACCATCTTTGAATTTACGCATGTGCAACTGGCAAGTGGTAATATCCTGGTCAGGTCCATGTGCGTGACCGTTGATGTGCAACGAGCACATACCGCAAATACCCTCACGGCAGTCGTGATCGAACACGATCGGCTCCTCACCCTTGTGAATCAGATCATTGTTCAGAATATCCAGCATTTCGAGGAACGAAGTGTCCGGCGAGATGTTCTCGACCGTGTAGTTCTTAAATTCCCCCTGGGCTTTGGCGTTCTTTTGACGCCATATCTTCAATTTTAAATTCATCGTTTCAAGTTTTAAAATTCCTACACGTCGAATCTTTAGTCTTTGTAGTTACGCTGTGCCAGATGAACAGCCTCAAAGGTCAACTGCTCTTTGTACATGGTCGGCTCCTTGTCGGGACCGTTGTACTCCCAAACAGCTACATAAGCATAGTGTTCATCGTCACGTTTGGCCTCGCCTTCAGGAGTCTGAGACTCAAGACGGAAGTGACCTCCACAAGACTCGTTACGCATCAAACCGTCGCGTGCTACCAACTCACCCAACTCGAGGAAGTCTGCCAAACGAATGGCCTTCTCCAACTCCTGGTTGAAGTCTTTGTCCGAACCCGGAACACGAACATTCTTCCAGAAATCTTTACGCAACGCCTGAATCTCGGTAATGGCCTTCTCCAGGCTCTCTTTGGTACGACCCATACCTACATTCTCCCACATGATGTGGCCCAGTTTCTTGTGGATATCGTCCACAGACTCGCTTCCCTGGATCGAAAGCAGTTTGGCGATCTTCTCTTTGACAGCCTTTTCTGCCTCGTCGAACTCGGGACGTGAGGTATCGATCTTCGGGGTCTGAATTTCGTGTGCGAGGTAGTCGCCAATCGTGTAGGGCAGTACGAAGTAACCGTCAGCCAAACCCTGCATCAAGGCCGAAGCTCCCAAACGGTTTGCACCGTGGTCGGAGAAGTTGGCCTCACCGATTGCATACAGACCCGGGATCGTCGTCATCAGGTTGTAGTCAACCCAGATACCACCCATCGTATAGTGAACGGCCGGATAGATCATCATCGGCTCGTTGTACGGGTTCACATCGGTAATCTTCTCATACATCTGGAAGAGGTTACCGTAACGTGCTTTGATCACATCTTTACCCAGACGCTCGATAGCCGACTTGAAATCCAGGAATACGGCCAGACCGGTCTCGTTTACACCGTAACCGGCATCGCAACGCTCTTTGGCAGCACGCGAAGCCACGTCACGCGGAACCAGGTTACCGAAGGCCGGATAACGGCGCTCCAAGTAGTAGTCACGATCCTCTTCCGGAATATCAGATGCTTTCTTCTTCTTCGCACGAATTGCCTCAACATCCTCTTTCTTCTTCGGAACCCAGATACGACCGTCGTTACGCAGAGACTCTGACATCAGCGTCAGTTTAGACTGCTGTGTACCGTGCACCGGGATACAGGTCGGGTGAATTTGCGTAAAGCAGGGGTTTGCAAAACCGGCGCCCTTCTTATAGCACTGCCATGCGGCCGAACCGTTCGAGTTCATCGCATTGGTCGAGAGGAAGAAGACGTTACCGTAACCACCCGAAGCGATAACCACAGCGTGAGCACCGAAACGCTCAATCTCACCGGTAATCAGGTTGCGGGCGATGATACCACGAGCCTTGCCGTCGATCAGCACCAGATCCAACATCTCATGACGCGGATAGCTCTTCACATTTCCAAGAGCGATGGTGCGGTTCAGAGCAGCATAGGCACCCAACAGCAGCTGCTGACCGGTTTGACCGCGGGCATAGAAGGTACGGGATACCTGTGCACCACCAAACGAACGGTTATCGAGCAATCCACCGTAATCACGTGCAAAAGGTACACCCTGTGCTACGCACTGGTCGATAATTGCGTTGGAAACTTCGGCCAGACGATAGACGTTTGCCTCACGAGCACGGTAGTCACCGCCCTTGATGGTATCGTAGAAGAGGCGGAATACCGAGTCGTTATCGTTCTGGTAGTTCTTTGCGGCGTTGATACCACCCTGTGCGGCAATCGAGTGCGCACGGCGAGGCGAGTCGCTGATGCAGAAGACCTTTACATTGTAACCCAGAGCACCCAGAGAGGCAGCTGCAGATGCACCACCCAGACCGGTACCGATTACGATGATATCGAGTTTTCTTTTATTCGCCGGGCTGACCACTTTGATTTCAGCCTTATGTTTGCTCCACTTTTCAGCCAACGGGCCGGCAGGAATCTTCGAATCTAACTTTATCATGGTATTTATTTTATCTTATTTATTTTCACACAAGGGGGGTTAGCATACGCCGCAGCAGCAAAGGCTACGTACATAGAAGGTAACAACAACAACGGCAAAGCCGAGGAATACGATCGTTGCAACGACATTGGCGATGCATTTGAGACGACCCAACCAAATCTGGTTGTCCCAACCGATGGTCTGGAATGCGCTCCAGAAGCCGTGGGTCAGGTGGAACCAAATAGCCACAAACCAAATCAGATAGAGCACACAGTAGATCGGGTTGCTGAACAGGTCGATGATGTAGGCAGCACCATCGGTAGGACCGAAGGCACCGAGGTTGTGGTTACCGATAATTTCAGCGAACTGCATCTTGTACCAGAAGTTGTAGAGGTGCAGGATCAGACCCAAAACTACAATCACGCCCAGCACGAACATGTTGCGAGAGGCCCAGCTTACACTTGCGGGCATTGCCGTCACCGCATAGCGTTGGTCACCGCGGGCGGCACGGTTACGCAAGGTAAGGATCGTTGCATAGACGATGTGTACCACAAAACCGGCTGCCAAAACCAGTGTTCCCACCAGCGCATACCAATTGGCACCCAAGAATTCACAGATCGCATTGTAGGCTTCGGTCGAGAAGACAGCCGCCAGGTTCATCGACATGTGAAACAACAGGAAAAGGATCAGAAAGAGCCCTGAGATACTCATGATCAGCTTCCTTCCGATCGAGGATGTGAACAGACAATTGCCCATAAGTAATAAAGGTTTGATTATTAATAATGTTGGTTGTCAGATGAATGGAGGGTTACAAGAACCCACAATTGATCTACAAAGTTATTTCATTGTTTTCTAAATAACAATCTTTTGCCGGAGAAACTGCATCAATCGGGCCAAAAATCGCTCCGCTGAACAACACGGAGAAGCAATAATGCGGGGAAGGGGATCGTCATTCGATAAAAATTGCGCAAAGGCCAATGAGATATCCTCGTTTTTTATCCGAGAAACCGAGGAATTTGCCTATCTTTACGCCAAATAAACTGGACAACAATGGAAAACAACCTTATTGCAGGAATTGGGGAAGTACTGTGGGACATCTTTCCCGAATACAAACAGCTTGGTGGTGCCACCGCCAATTTTGCCTATCACACCTCACAATTTGGCTTCGATGCCACTGTCGTGAGCGCCTTGGGCTGCGATCCATTGGGAGAAGAGATTGTCCAGACCCTCGATGCCAAAAAGGTTAACCACATGTTGTCTCGTGTCGAATATCCCACCGGTACGGTACACGTTACGGTCGATGGCGAGGGAGTCCCCTGCTACGACATTCGACAGGGGGTAGCTTGGGACCACATTCCCTATACCGACCAGATGCGTGATTTGGCACGTCACTGTTGCGCCGTATGTTTCGGTTCACTCGCTCAGCGCAATGAGGTGAGCCGGGCCACCATCACCCGTTTTCTGGACGATACCCCGGAAGAGGCTTTGCGTATTTTCGATATCAACCTGCGTCAAAATTTCTATACACAAGAGACAATACTCAATTCATTGCGTAAATGCAACGTTTTGAAATTAAATGAAGACGAGGTTGTTGTTTTAGCACAGATGTTTGGCTATGAGGGGCTCAATCCACGGGCCGTATGTCGGGCCGTCATCAAAGATTATGCCCTGCAAATTGTCATTCTCACCTGTGGAGCCAGCGGCAGTTATGTATTCACGCCTGACGAAAGCTCCTATTACGACACCCCCAAAGTACAAGTAGCCGACACGGTAGGAGCCGGTGATTCCTTTACCGGTACTTTCTGTGCCGCATTGCTTCGGGGCAAACCCATCCGTGTTGCACACCGTTTGGCTGTAGATGTATCGGCCTACGTTTGCACACAACAAGGCGGCATGCCTGCCCTGCCGGAGGAGTTGCGTCGTCGCCTCGATAACGACGAAGAATAGAATCGGAACGGGGCGCGGACGAGACACTTCTGCATATTGCGGAGGGGTAAGATTACTGTCCGCAGGGGGAGGAGATCTCCCCACATTGTAAGGTGGGGCAATTTTCCTGTATCGCGAAGTGGAACAGCATCACCATATTGTGGGAATTGGGCAGTTTTCCCATATAGCACTCTTCATATCGCATCTTGCCCACCCCTCCTTGATACCTTATATAATAATAAAGTCGTTTGCGGGATAGAACGATTCAGCTGCCTCCATTAATAGAGGTGCAGAGAACTACATCCAAAACGGACGGCAGAGCAAGGAGAGAAAAAGAGGGAAGGAAAATTACCCTTTTTATCACAAGAGTGACTCATCCAACACGCTCACTCATCACGCCGGTCAGGCGCATTTTTAGGACATTTTTACTCTACTCCGACAGTCCCCAATAAGCGGCTCATAGTCTTGGCATCAACGCACCTCACAAAAGACTGGCAGAAAGTCGGGATTTACTCCTCCGATCCACAATCCAATTAGAAGCAAAACATTACAGATCAAACACATCAGAGCAATATTAAAAGCGATCAAGGGAAAAAGATAAGAGGTGTCAGGCGGCACCATGAAACCGCTCAGATAGGGCTGAAAAGTCACACAGACGCCCTCAACGATCGGACCGAAAGACAAACATTCTCTCCCCTGTACCATCCATTCAATCAGGTCCTTCCTCTTTTCTCATATCCTGCCCTGATACGACAAGGATAAATCACACTGCGCATACAATCTCCGGAGCTGTTTGGACGTTTCATTTGCCAAGGAGCTTTGCCCAATCTTATATCCAGGAGACACCGGACATGAATTATTGTTATTTTAAGGCAAATCATGTACCTTGTACCTACCTTTTAGAGATATTGCGCCAAGGTTCACCCCACCCACACCTCGCACATTCGCCCAAATATTCATCGCATTGCAAAATCAGTGAAACGGTCCCATGTCAAATAACCAGATAACCCCATTCAACGATTCACCCGACACGGCAGCAGCCCGTCCAGCCACTTCAGTCCACCTTGATAGCCTCCCGGACAAAAAGACACTTCGCCAAATTGTCCGTCAACGGCTAACCAATGCCGATCCCCAAGCGCTGCAAGCCGCTTCGGCACAGATCATGCATACCCTGGAAGAGCTTCCCGAATTTCAGACGGCACAATGCGTTCTCTTGTATTGGTCTCTACCTCAGGAGGTGGCCACCCACGATTTTGTGGAACGTTGGTACCGCCGAAAACAGATATTGTTACCTGTCATGCACGGCGAGGAGCTGCTGCTGCGACCGTTTACAGGCCGCAATAACCTGGTTCAACGTCGATTCGGGGTGTGGGAACCCGTAAATTCAACCGAATCAACGACCGAAATTCCTTACCCAGATCAATCTGAGTCAACCGTCAACACCTTTCCTGACTCATCCTTAGCACTCCCTCCGGACACGGAGCACGCCCGCAATTGCCACGGGATCGCACACCAAGCCGAAAAGAGCAACATTCACCTCTGTGAAAGTACATCCACCAACAAAGCGGCTGCAAAAGACAACCAATCGACTCACATCTCCGCAAAACAGACGGTGCCGTCTGACTCCCATACCGATATACTTCAACCGGATCTAATCATTGTGCCGGGAGTGGGATTTTCACCGCGCGGCGAACGTATGGGACACGGAAAGGGGTTCTATGATCGTTTATTGGCCGAGGCCCCTGCGATAAAAGTGGGTATCTGCTTTGAGCTGCAGCTGTTCGATCGCCTTTCCACCCAACCGCATGACATTCCCATGGACAAGCTGTTGGTGGGATCGCCTCAAAGCTGTGCGCTGTACGATTGTCTGCAAAACCGACCATAACGAAACCCGAAAATCTTAGTATCTTTGCAGATGCGATTTATGTTACTTGATTAATCCGCAAACAGATGAAACCGAAAACCTATCTGATTCGCTCCATTAAATACCTGATTTGGCTGGCCCTGCTTTTCACCGTGATTTTTGTACTAATGATCCGCACCGGTACGGCACGCGGTAATGCCGAGCAGATGCTTTACGAGCTGTTCCACACCCAACGGGGATGGATGATGATCATCATCCTGATGGTACTGGCCTTTCTCTATCCGCGATTTGGATTCACCACCCGTCGCTTAAACGGCAATTTGTTGACCGACCGCGAAGCGATTCTCACCGCGATCCACCGCAATGGATACAGTGTCGTGAGTGAGAGTGCCAATGAGTGGACCCTCCGGGCCTCAAGTCCTGCAAAGAAATTGATCCTCATGTGGGAAGATCGGCTGACCATCACCCAACAGGGCGATGAATTGGTGATCGACGGCATCCGCAAGGAGGTGGTTCGTCTGGTTTTCCGCTTGAGTCCCGCTTTGGAGCAGAGTCGCTCCGACCGGTCTGAAAACGAATAATACAGTGAGCTCATCGGGCGTTGATCACACGAACACCCGACAAGCCCCACGAAATCATACGCAGATTCTCATGAAACCGAAAACAAAAAAGAGAATTACATACGCGCTACTCTCCACACTGGTGGTAGTGGTTGGCGCACTGACCATTGCCGCCAAAAGCCCTGACTTTGCCTTGGGGCGCAACATTCAGATTCTGTTCAACATGTTCCGGGAGTTGAGTCTCCTCTACGTGGACGAGATCGATCCGGAAAAGTTGTTGCTGAATGCGGCGGATGGAATGACCAGCGAACTGGACCCCTACACCGAACTGATTCCTGAAAAGGAGATGGCCGATTTCGAGATCATGACCACCGGCAAATATGGCGGTATGGGGGCCATTATTCAGAAGAAGGGGGACTATGTGATGGTTGCACAGCCCTACAAAGGTTCTCCAGCCGACAAAGCAGGTCTGCAGATCGGGGACCTGATCCTCGCCGTAGATGGCAAAGATGTGAAGGGGATGGAGATCCAGCAGGTGAGCTCACTGCTCAAAGGAACGCCGGGGACCGAGTTGCATATCAAGGTGCGCAAACTGCTTACTGATCAGGAACAGGAGCTGACTATTAAACGGGAGCGCATTGTCGTATCGGCACTGCCCTACTGGGGCGTCATTGCCGACAGTATCGGCTACATTTCACACAAAGAGTTTACGGAGGATTGCAGCACCGATATCCGCAACGCCTTTCTCTCGATGAAAAAAGAGGGGATCAAGGGCTTGATTATCGACCTGCGGGGAAACGGAGGCGGCATTCTGCAGGAGGCGGTAAAAATCCTGTCGATGTTTGTTCCCAAAGGGACGGAGGTGGTCTCGATGCGGGGGCGCATGAAGGAGATGGACGCCACCTTCACCACCCAAAGCGAACCAATCGACACAGAGATTCCGGTAGTGGTATTGATCAACGGTTCATCGGCTTCGGCTGCCGAGATCGTAGCGGGAGCGTTCCAGGATCTCGACCGCGGTGTGCTGGTGGGACAACGCTCCTTTGGCAAAGGGCTAGTCCAAAATACGCGCCCGGTTGGCTTCAACTCTTTCCTGAAGTTGACCACCGCCAAATATTACACCCCCAGCGGACGCTGCATTCAGGTACTCGACTATTCGCATCGGGCAGCGGATGGCAGTGTAGGGGCTGTTCCTGACTCTCTGATTCGCGAATACACCACGCGGGGCGGTCGTAAAGTGTACGACGGCGGAGGCATCATGCCGGATATCCGCATGCCGGAGAACTATTACAGCCGTTTTACGAATATGCTCTACGCCAAGGGCTATATCGAAGATTTTGCCAACCTCTATTTTAAGAAGCACCGCGAGCCGATCGATGTGGACACCTTCGCGTTGACCGATGCCGATTACGATGAATTTGTAGCGTTCATGGCCGATAAACCGCTTGACTCGGATTCGGAGACCAAACAGGCCCTGGATCAGCTGCGACAGAAGGCCGAACGCGACAAATATCTCGACCGCATTGCTGGAGAGCTGAAGACGATCGAAGAGAAGATCAAAGATGATAAGCAGACCGATCTGCAGGCCTTCAAAGAGGAGTTGAAGATGCTGCTTGGCAATGAAATTGTGATGCGTTATCACTATATTGGAGGGGTTTTGCGCAACAACACCCACAGCGATCCGGAGATCCTCAAAGCGATCGAGGTGTTGAAAGATACGGCCAACTATCACCGGATCCTCACCTCGCAGGACACCGAACGCAAGTAGCAGGCTGAACGAAGCCCCACTGAGCTGCAACGCAACAAATGGGCGCCCAGGTAAGAGGCCGAACAGGATAACAAAAGCGGAGGCAGCAAAAGTATTGGAGGAGGCTGCAACGAGACAAGGAAACAGGAGTGAAATAGAGCGAATCCAGGAGCTGAGCCAAAAGTAGAACCAGAACCGGGAGAGTACTTAACATCCCGCACCCGATACTGCATTACCCTCCGGTAAGAACAGGGCGATGATGAATCGCCTAACCTTGCCGGTTGAGCCACCAACAGACCGACCGCAATGTCGTAAACAAGGCGTTGCACGAACACAGGAGGCCACAAGAAGTCGCAGAAGGTTAAAACAGGAGGTCACCGACCGCAGAAGGTCGCAGAAGATCACAAATCGCTCGAAGCCCACAAATGGGGCGGCAAAGTCCCCTATGCGATTGAAGAGCCCGCTTACTAACACAGGGATCGTCACCACAATCACATCGAGAGCGATCGGACCTGCTTGCAAACAATAAAAGTTGCACCGAACAGAAAAGAGAGACGAAGTGAAAAAGAAGTTTTCGACAAAAATATTCTCATTCCGCAACCGGGTGGTGATCATCATTGTGGGGTTTGTCATCGGCATTTCGTCGTTGCTTTTCACCAACAACATGGCCAGACAGCTGCGGGAGAAGGAGCAGAACGAGGTCCGCATGTGGTCGTTCGCGATGAGCAAGATGGGGGAGGTAGGGCCTGAAAACCAGATCTTACGCTATATCCTCAATGCCAACACCAATATTCCCTTTATCATCACCACCGGCACACTCGATGTGGTCAAACCCCACCTGATTCCCGACCGTATTCTCGAGAATCCGGTTCTGCTGCGCCAGAAGCTGGAACAGATGGCTGCTGCCAACCCGATCATGGAGATCAAAACCTGGTCCAACGACACCTTCTATCTCTTTTACGACGAATCGAGTCTGTTGCGCACTCTGGTTTACTTCCCATACATTCAGTTGGCCGTCATCTGTATCTTCGCCGCGTTCGGGTACATCACCTTCCGCTCCTCGAAACAGGACGAGCAGAACCGTGTTTGGATCGGACTGGCCAAAGAGACGGCCCACCAACTCGGCACCCCAACCTCCTCACTGTTCGGATGGATCGAGTACCTGCGCACCCAGCCGATCGATCAAACCGCCGTCGAGGAGATGAACAAAGATGTGATCCGCTTGACCAAGGTGGTGGAACGCTTCTCGAAGATCGGATCGACCACCCTGCTCAGCGAAGGGGTGATCAACGAAATTGTCGGCAATAGCGTAATCTATTACCGCACGCGTGTGCCTCGCAATGTGACCATCTCCTACAACGGTCTGGCCATGGGACGTCTCAAGGCCATGGTCAACGAAGCACTCTTCGAATGGGTCATCGAGAACCTGATCAAAAATGCGATGGATGCTCTCTCGGGGCGGGGAACGATCGACGTCAAACTTTCAGCCGATAACGACTGGATCTACATCGACGTCAAAGATACCGGCAAAGGGATGCCCAAAAGCAACTTCAAACGCATTTTCGAACCGGGCTTTACGACAAAGACCCGCGGTTGGGGCCTGGGTCTCTCGTTGAGTAAACGCATCATCGAAGGGTACCACAACGGACGTATCTTTGTCCTCAACTCGGAAATCGATCAGGGCACGACGATCCGAATCATGCTGCACAGACTCTACTCCTAATCTACGGTAACGATGAAATCTTTTGTGACGGACTGCGACTGCTATTTGGGTGATCTTGTACCCCTTGAGGTACATGTACCCACCGAGGCCGAAATCTTCGGAAAGCAGAGCCATGTCGTAGCCGAATCGACCTCCGTACCGCAGCCAATCAGACTCAATTCGTGGGTAGAGAGCTACTCTTACGAGTGCTGCATTATACTCATCTTCATTCTATTCAGCTACCTGTTTTTCAATTTCAGCGGAGATATCCGACAACTGTTTCATTTTTTGACCCGTCGCACCTCCCCGGAACAAATTTACGCCGAACAAAAAAGCTTTTTCAAACGCTTTATTAATCTCTCGACCCTATTGGGAGTACTCCTGATTGGCATGCTGGGAATCAAACTGGCCGACTTTCTGAGTTGGGGGCTACATCTTTTCCCGGCCCCACCCATTAGCCCCGAATGGTTCCCATTGATCGGTGTAACCTTCGTCTCAATCGTACTGCTATACCGCTATCTGGTTATTCATATTCTCGCCGCATTAACCGCCAACCAACTCTTTTTTCAAAGCTATCGGTTTATGAGCCATCTCTCAGGATCGATCTCGTTCCTGATCCTTACCCCATTTTTTCTGCTGTTTGCGTTGGGAGTAGGAGAGGATGACACCATCCTTTTATATTTTACATTAGGACTCGCTACAATACTCTATATAGCCTACCTGACAATGAGTTGTCGATTCTTTCTTGAACAGAAAGTTTCAATTTTACAATGGATTTTGTACCTTTGTGCCGTCGAATGGTTCCCTATCAGCTTTCTGATGCTTGAGGCTTCCAAGTTCGTTTAGTCAAACCGCAAGACTCGCTTGAAGGGAATCGTCGGGATGTATATTTAAAGGCATTTCATTTTGAAAATCAAGAACATTCTGGTATCACAACCAGCTCCGACAGTCATTGAGAAGTCACCCTACAACGAGTTGATTTCGAAGTATCATATCCGTGCCCAATTCCACCCCTTCATTAAAGTTGAAGGTGTTTCGCTCAAGGAGTTCCGCAGTCAACGGATCGAGATTCTCGACCATACGGCCGGTATCTTTACCAGCCGGACTACGATCGACAGCTTTTTCCGTATCTGTGAAGAGGCTCGCATCACTGTTCCCGAAGGCATGAAATATTTCTGCAATACCGAGGCTGTAGCCCTCTATTTACAGAAATATATTGTTTATCGCAAACGGAAGATTTTCTTTGCCGACGGAACTTTTGCCAATTTTATGGAGCTGCTCAACAAACACAAAGAGGAGAATTTCCTGCTCACTGTTTCAGAGCCCCATAAGCCCGAAATGCCTCTGGCCATGGAGAAACATCACCTTAAATTCGACAAGGTGGTATTTGCACGGACCGTCAGTGCCGATCTGAGCGATATAAATGTAAATGACTACGATATTTTAGCCTTTTACAGCCCCTCAGAAATCACCTCACTGATTGGGGCCTTCCCCGAGATCAGCCCTAACACCAAGATTGCCACCTTTGGCCATAATACCACCCAGGCAGCTCTCAATAGCGGTTTGATTGTCAGTGTGATGGCTCCTTCGCCCGAAGCGCCCTCGATGACCAAAGCCCTCGAGCTCTATATCAAGAAGGTAAACGCCGGTGAAGAGGTTGCCCCGATCACGCTGGACGGTCAGTCGCCTGGCCAGGCATACATTCAGGCTCAGGATGCCAAGGCCATTAAACGCAAGCCGGCCGTCAAAAGCGCGGCCAAAAGCAGTACGGTTAAAACGGCAACCACCAAGACAACCGCTGCCAAAACAGCCGCTACAACGGCTACTGCGAAGAAGAGCCGAGTTTCCACCCCCTCCAAATAGTCATTGTGGAGAGGCCCCGTCATACGCTTCCGCGTCAGCAGCGGCTCAAATCACGAACAGCGATCAATCGGCTGTTCAGTGAGGGAAAGCGGGGTTTTGTCTTTCCGATTCGATTCCTTTATCGCATTGAGCGGTTGGATGAAACCGCAATTTTGGATAGCACAAAAACAGCGGGATCTACACCGGCTCTTACAGCAGATACCTTGACAAAAGCGGCTGTGCCTGCGCAACAGGGAGCTATGGGGGACGACGCAACGTGCTGCTGTCATGCAAATGGACAATATCTTCATGGTGAGGCTACCAACAGTCTCTCCATATCCGAGACAACATCGGGGCCAATAGCCGAAAACGACAAGCACAATCAGCCAACAACCTTTACGGAAGTGTCACTGGTTGACCGAGAGGATCAAAAATCCGACGGACCCGAAACACCCCACAAGGAGATCAACATAGTCACAGAAGGTAACCCCATCCTCACAGCGCTACACCCGTTGTTAAAACCCACGGCGGCCATCTTGGTCTCCGTACCCAAACGGTTACACAAACGGGCCAATGTCCGCAATCTGCTCAAGCGTCGCATGCGGGAGGCTTACCGGCTCAACCAAGAGCCTTTGCGCGAATTGTGCGTCCAACATCACATCCGGCTCTCGATCGGACTGCTCTACTCATCCGGCGAGGTGGCCGATTATACCACGATCGAAAATGCAGTCCGAAAAATCATCCATACAATTCAAGAGAGCTGTTAAATGGCTTTTGATTGCGCCGTTCGTACTGTTGATCAAAATCTATCAGAACTGTATTTCGCCGTTTCTGCCCTCATCATGTCGTTATACGCCGACCTGTTCCCAATATTTTCTGGAGGCACTGCGCAAACACGGGCTGATTAAGGGCTGCTATTTAGGCATCAAACGGCTGCTCTCCTGCCATCCTTGGGGTGGGAGCGGATACGACCCGGTCCCCTAATTTTCCCCTACCCGGTCCCAACCGACACAAATCCAGGAGGCAGGCGGCAACAAAGAGAGATCGGAAGCCGAAGGGAACAAAAGCAACCAGAGAGAGACAAGGGAGCCAGCAGTAGCTAACGAAAGCGGGCCAGGCACGGAACAGGGGCAGGAACAGGAACAGAAGCATGAGCAAGCCCAGGAGCAGGTGGACGCAGATGCCATTACTTTTTCGGATCCAGCCTCCGGGGCATACAGGCCACGGGCGCATGTGCACTCAGTCACACACTCACACGCTCACACGATTATACAGCCGCACGGTCGAAGGCCTCCGTCACTCATTTGCAGGGGCGCAATCACCCCAATCACACGATCGCAGGGACGCAAGATGCAAGAACACGTGGTTGCAGGGGCATGATCGGACCCACCTCTGCCAACAAGAATCGACCCACAGACAAGGGGGCACAACAGCAAATTAACTACGTGATCGCGGTTGGTCCTCAACAACCTCACATCCGATTACTTCCAATTTTCCTAAATTCTACTGGATCATCGAGCACCGAGATTCGCAACCGCCCATCGGTTCAACATGCTCACTCCACTGCACGCATCCGTACAGCTCAAAAACATCGACTACTTATAACGTTCAATAAATTGTTCCAGAATCTCTAACACCCGCCCCGGCTCTTCATAGAATCCCATGTGCCCGGAATGTTCCAACCAGGCAATCTGTGCCTGAGGTTGTGCCGCAATGATCTGCTCTGCCGCCTCAACCGGAATAAACTCATCTTCGCGTCCAAAAATAAAGAGTTGCGGCACCTTCAGCTTGCGCATCATCTCATGCTGATCGACCCGTTGGATCAAACCGTTCAATACTGCAACAATCCCTTCACTGTCATTCATCGCCATTAGCTCCGAAAGTTGCTCGATCCGTGCTTTGAGCCGCTCCCGATTGGCTGGAGCAAACCCTTTGGAGGCAAACATTTGCGTGATCAACTCCTTTTTATCGGCTTTGACCAATGCTATCTCGCGACGACGGTTCTCCTTTTTCTGTTCGGTATCGGCATTTGGGGTCGAGTGGAGCAGAATTAATCCCTGCACCCGCTCCGGATGGGCCGCTGCAAAGGCCTCCGCCACATAGCCTCCCATCGAATGTCCTACGAGAAAACAACGCTCAATCTGCAGTTTGTCCAGTACACCGGTCAGCACCTCTGCCATGAACTCCATCGTGTGCACTTCGCCCTGCACCTGGGATGCACCCATGCCGGGCAGATCAATGGCCACCACACGATAGTTTGTTTGTAGTGCACCGGCCAGCTCCTCCCAAACCTCGATCATCTCCAGATAGCCGTGCAACAATACGACCGTTGTATCTCCCTTCTCGGTATCCAATACCCGCAAAGCCGTTCCGGCCGCCATCATAAATTTTTCCATATTCTATTGATCAATTTTTCATTTCGTAAAGACAGGCAACCTCAGTGGGTGCGGCCTCAATAATCATTAGAATTAGAAACCATAAACCCTGAAATACCCCTTACTTAACCTCTCCGATGGAATATCTACCGAGAGGTAACTTGAGACCGCTTACAGGGTCAGCATCCTATCGCTGTCAAAAAAAGGCCACCCATCGGGGCGGCCTTCAATCTATGCTCACTAAGCGGCTTAACGGTCGGAATCCTCCTCATCGAGTTCCTCGTCGTCTGCCTCCTCATCTTCATCATCCCACTCTTCGTCCTCATCATCCAGATCGTCATCGGCCTCTTCATCATCCGACTCCTCTCCATCATCATAATAGTCGTATGCTGACTCGCGTTTGCGCAGGGAACGCAGCTCTGCATCTTCATCTTCATCCTCGTCGTCCAACCGACTGTAAAGCGAGTGTTTTTCCTTACCGCTCTTTTTGATAGGCTCCAGTTTGGAAGCCCGGCGCATCGAATCTTCCGAATCAAAAGACTGCTGTTTGCTTCGGAAATCTTTGATCGATTTCATGCGTGGTGAAACGTGAATTAAACTGAATTGGATTTAAAAAGTTAAAAAAGCAGTCACATCGACCGCTTGTCTATTACAATGTTATGAATTTTTTCCGAAAAAACAACGCGCAAAGGCTCAAAAATCTAATTCAATATCCCCTTCGAACACTTTTTGAGCCGGTCCGGTCAGCACCACATGACAAAAACCACCCTCGCCATCCGACTCGAAAGCAACCGAGAGGGTTCCGCCCTCCACATCGACCCGGTAACAGCAAGCTGAGGCCCCATCCAAATAGGCAGTCGCCAGGGCCGATGCCGTAGCACCCGTACCGCAAGCCAACGTCTCATCTTCTACACCTCGTTCGAAGGTACGGATACGGATGTGATCCTTGGCAATGCGCTGCACAAAATTGACGTTGGTTCCGCCACGCGACGCGAAGGGCTCGCTCCAACGGATCTCGGCTCCACGTCGAGGCACATCGATCGCCTTCACATCATCGACATATTCAACATAATGAGGGGAACCGGTATTGAGGAAACAATAATTTCCATGATTCTCTACTTCATGAACATCGATCATTCCCAAAGCTACACGAGCTCCGTTCCCCCTTACTTCGAGCATCTCGGCCTGATGTAAACCGTCGATACCGGCAAAATGTTTGATTGGACCACCGATACCGAGATGTTCCGCAAAGAGAGCGATGCAACGCCCTCCGTTGCCGCACATGGTCGATTCACCACCATCGGCATTGAAATAGCGCATTTTGAACTCTTCGGTTGGGTCGTTCTCCAGAATCATCAACCCATCGGCCCCAACGCCCATGCGACGGTTGCAAAGGAAAGCTACCCGCTCACGGGTAGGATCAAACTGGCCAGTACGCCCATCAATTACAACGAAGTCGTTACCAGCACCCTGATATTTGTAAAAATGGAGTTTCATCTTTAAATATATAGCATTCGATTGCTTTGCAAATATGGTAAAATTTCCCCGAAACCCTTTTGGCTTTGAAAAAAATAACGGATATTTGCGAATAGGGATAGTGTGTACTCACGGTATGTGTGTGACATGTGATCCCTGTTTCTAATTCCAGTACCGATGATTCCCGAAATATTTTCACACCGTTCGATTCGCCACTATCTGTCCAAACCGATTCCCGAAGAGGTTCTGCAACGCGTTCTTGAGGCCGGCATACGGGCTTCGAACACCGGCAATATGCAACTGTACAGCCTGATCGTAACCACCTCTCCCGAAATTCGGGCAGAGCTGGCTCCTTGCCACTTCAACCAACCGATGGTTACCCAGGCCCCTGCGCTGATCACCTTCTGTGCCGACATTCACCGTTTTTCGCAGTGGTGCCGCCAGCGGCAGGCCGAACCGCAATACGACAACTTTTTGTGGTTTGTCAACGGGGTAATCGACACGATTCTCGCCTCGCAAAACATTGTCTTGGCTGCCGAGCACGAAGGGTTGGGCATCTGCTATCTTGGGACCACTCCATACAATGCGCAGGAGATTGCCAAAATTCTGCAACTTCCCCAAGGGGTCATTCCGGTAACCACCATCTCGTTGGGGTATCCCGATCCGGAAAAGATGCCGTCGCTAACCGATCGGTTGCCTTTGGAGGGGGTTGTGCACCGCGAACGTTACCACGACTACACGCCCGAACAGATTGATCAGATCTGGGCTGAACGCGAAGCCTCCGAAGAGACGGCCGAACTGCTCGCTGCAAACGAGTTGCCCAATTTGGCACGCATCTTTACCGAAAGGCGCTACACCGGGAAAGACAACCTGTTTATGTCGCGCAAATATTTCGAGATGCTCAAACAACAAGGTTTTTTCAACCAGTAGATAGCTCTGACAGGCCGTACCCCCTGGGCAAATTCAATTGCACCCAAATTGAGAGGGGGAAGTACCAAGATATCAAGATGCGTAAAGGCTCTAAATGGTTGAAGGGCTCAAGCAGCACCGTGAGATTGAAACGTTCAATGGCAAGCGCGCAATCACGCCCCTTGCCGGCAATCACCCTGCGAAGATTTTGCGAGCACATTTATTAATAATACGCTTTTTTACCGACAAATAGTTAAATCCATATCCTATACTAAGGGAGGAAGATGCAGCCATCACAGCTCTTTCCCCTGCACCTCGAGCGCTATAAAGTTTGAAATATCAGTATAATTCCGTAACAGCGATTTACTTTTAGCCGCAACACGCTACATTACACTCACAAATTGTCAACACCATGGGAGAGAAAAATTACGACCCCATCGCACATACAGCCGAACATCTGGTCAACGGCACCATTGCCCGCTTGTTGGGGTGTGGCCGTGCCTTTTCGACACATATTGAGAAGAAGAAGTCGAAATGCGATTTTCATTTTTCACGCAACCTAACCTCCGAAGAGTTGGAGTGGGTCGAGCAGCAGGTTAACGAACAGATTGCTGCCGGACTAAAGGTACATGACGAAATCTTGAGTGTCGAAGAGGCCGGAGCCCGTTACAGTCTTTCGCGGCTTCCCGAGGGGGCCGAGACGGTCCGTATCGTCCATATCGGAGATTACGATGCCTGCCCCTGCATCGGTCAGCATGTCGCCGACACCTCTGAGATTCCTCCCGTTACCCTGATTTCGAGCGATTGCAACGACGGCATTTTGCGCGTACGTTTCAAATTCAAGAAAAACTGAGACATTTTTATCCATATCGCTTTCGGAAAGCCTGTACCCAAGGGCTGTTTCTGCTGTTATGCACAGCGGCTGGGGTCTCCTGCAACGTCACCAAACACCTTGCAGAAGGGAGCTATTTGCTGACCAAGAATCGGGTCGAAATTCTTCAAGACACCTCGCGCCGCCACCAAACAGCCTCCAAATCCACCGATATTCCGGTCCAAAAAAGCGAATTGGAACAATACATCCGCCAACGGCCCAACAGCCGTTTTTTGGGAACCAACCTGCCGATATGGGTCTATCTGCAAGCCGACTCGACCAGCAACAGCGGATGGAACCGTTTTAAACGTCGGTTGGGTTCAGCTCCCGTGCTGCTTGATTCGGCTCAAACCAAATTATCGGCCAACGGAATCAACATCTATATGAACAGTGTGGGGTATCTCGGATCATCCACCACTTTTCAAATTGACACTTCACACCGCAAAGCGCAAGTAACTTATGTGGTTCGCCCGGGTCAACCCTACCACATCGGCAAAATCCGATACGATTTCCGAGACCGTTTCCTCAAAGCGATCATTTTGAGTGACTCCGCCTCGACGCTGCTGCATGAAGGGGATCCCTTCAATGCCAACGTACTTGACAAAGAGCGGACCCGCATCACCAATTTTCTGAAAAATCAGGGATACTACAACTTTTCAATCAACAACATCAGCTACATTGCCGACTCGACGGTTGGCGACCGACGGATCGATCTTACCGTACAGGTCAAACGTTTTTTAGCTGGGTATGATGCCAATGGCGAGGCCATCTTTGACAACAACCGTATCTATCGGGTTCTCAAGATCAATGTATTTCCCGACTACAACCCGACAGCCGCAGCCAATGATCCGCTCTATGCGCGACGACTCGATACGGTCCGTTACCGGGGACTTAATATTATCTACGATACCAAACAGAATGTCCGTTCGGAGATTCTGCGTCGCACGATCAGCCTCTACCCGAACGCCCTGTACAATGCCGAAGCGGTCAAACGCACCTACGACAATATTATGCGCCTGGGCTACTACAAGAGTGCCAGTATCATCTTCACAGAAATAGCCGACAGCACCATCGAAGATAATTTTATCTCGTTCGTTGGGTCCGATTCAACCGACTCCGAAAGCGACTATATGGCTGAGCACTATCTGGCCTGCAATGTGTACTGTACCCCGGCCCTGCGTCAAAGCTATACGATTAACCTCGAAGGAACCACCTCTTCGGACTACTTCGGGATCATGGCCAAAGTGGGGTACCAGAACCGCAATCTTTTCCGCGGCGTTGAGCTGTTCGAAGTCAATGTCCGGGGTGGTTACGAATTCATGTACGCCAGCAGCATATACAAAAACGACGCATATGAATTCGGGATCGGGACCTCTTTCTCTTTTCCCCGACTGCTCACCCCCTTCCGTGTCAACCGCTTCAACAAGGCCATCGACCCCCGTACCCGTATCGAACTGAACTACAACACCCAGAACCGGCCTTACTACCATCGGGATCTGGCCAGTGTGGTTTGGGGTTACTCCTGGGGGAAAGGGGCCAGCAGCTTCATGCTGCGACCCATCGACATCACTATGGTCAATATGCGCTCGGTGGATGCCGACTTCTTGACCAGTCTGGTCAATCCTTACCTGCAAAACAGTTACACCTCACAGCTGATTGCAGGTCTGTCTGCCTCCTATTTCTTTACGAACCAACAAAAAAGCGCATCGGGCGAATCTCTCTCGCTGCGGCTCAATTTCGAAACGAACGGCAACCTCTTCAGCGGACTGTACCGCCTGTTCGACATCCGGACAAAAGGTTATGACGAAGGGACCAACCGCTCATTTGACAAACTGCTCGGAATCCGCTATGCCCAGTATTTCCGCACCGATCTGACCTTCATCAAGAATTTCCGTATCGGTACCAAAAGTGCTTTTGTTTACCGCTTTTTCGGAGGTTTCGGCTATGCTTATGGCAACTCGACCTCCCTGCCTTTCGAACGCCTCTTCTACTGCGGAGGAAGCAACAGCATGCGCGGCTGGGCCGCCCGTACGCTCGGCCCCGGCATCGAACCGCGCGTCTCATCCGACTACCCGAGCCAGTTGGGTAATATGCGATTAGAGATGAATGTTGAAACCCGTTTCCCCGTCTGGGGAATCCTGCATGGAGCCGTATTCTGTGATGTCGGCAACATCTGGCTGGCCGCAGCCGGTGACGGAGCCAACAACGAAAACCGTTTCAAATTCAACAACTTTTACAAACGTCTTGGCTTCAATACCGGTATCGGCGTTCGATTCGATTTCAATTTCTTCATCTTCCGCCTCGACTGGGGAATCCAACTGCATGATCCGAACCGGCCGGCCGGTGAGCGATGGGTGATTCGCGATTTCAGCCTCAAAAACACAGCGCTCAGCTTCGGAGTCGGATACCCGTTCTAAACTGGGATATCTGCCGCTATACTGAAAATTCCGTCCTAACAATATTTTAACCTCACGATAAGTCTTTGTTTCAGGTTATTTACCTACCTTTGTAACTGTATATAGAGGATAAAAATGAAGCAGATGAAAAAGCCTTCAAAGGCGAAGGCAAAGATGAAAACCAGAAAATCGGCGAACAGCACCATCTCATCGCTGATTTCAGAACGTTTCCGCACGCTGCCCGATAAACGCTATTCGGTCAAAAACCTGATCAAAGCAACCGGAGCCTTGACGCGTGACGAAAAGGAGGAGGTGCGCCGAACGGTACGGGCCCTGCTCGACACCAAAACAATCGAACCGGTGGCTGACGGGAAATATCGTCTCAGCAATGCCAACCGCGAAACATTCGAAGGTGTTGTCGATATGACACCTTCAGGAGCTTTTTATGTACAGGTCGAGGGGCTGGAGCAGGACATTTATGTCAGTGGTCGAAACAACGATCATGTCCTCAATGGGGATCGTGTCAAAGTGGTCATCATCCGCCCTGCTAAAGGGGAGATGCACCCCGAAGGCGAAGTGGTCGAAGTGGTGGCCCATTCCGATAAAAAATATGTGGGCGTGCTGGAGTTGTCCGACAATTATGCATTCGTCAATGTCGATAACCGCAAATTCCCGCACGATGTCTTCATTCCATTGCGGGATCTGCACGGTGCCAAAAACGGTCAAAAGGTGCTGGTCAAGATCATTGGCTGGCCCGACACCATGAAGAATCCGGTGGGAGAGGTGGTCGATGTTCTCGGTACTCCGGGCGACAACAACACCGAGATGCACGCCATTCTGGCCGAATTTGATCTGCCCTATACCTACCCCAAAGAGGTGGAGGAGGCTGCCGACCGTATTCCGGAAGAGTTGCCGGCAGAAGAGATTGCGGCACGACGTGATTTTCGTGGCATCGCGACCTTCACGATCGACCCGGCCGACGCCAAAGATTTTGACGATGCACTCTCAATGCGCCGTCTCCCGAACGGGAATGTCGAAGTGGGCGTCCACATTGCCGATGTCACCTACTACGTACATCCGGACGACATTATCGATATCGAAGCGCAAAACCGGGCAACATCGGTCTATCTGGTGGATCGTACAATCCCCATGCTGCCCGAAAGATTGTCAAACGGTCTCTGCTCGCTACGTCCCAATGAAGAAAAATTCTGCTTCTCGGCCGTTTTCGAACTGAACGATGAGGCGCAAGTCCAGAACGAGTGGTTCGGACGTACCGTGATTCTTTCGGACCGCCGCTTCACCTACGACGAGGCCCAACAGGTGATCGAAACCGGCGAAGGAGACATGCGTGATGAGATCATAACGCTTAATGCATTGGCCCGTAAGCTGCGTGCCGAACGTTTCCGCAACGGAGCCATCAGCTTTGAACGGGAGGAGGCCAAGTTCGATCTGGATGAAAACGGCAAGCCGTTACGCGTCTACTTCAAACAGATGAAAGAGGCGAACCAGTTGATCGAAGAGTTCATGCTGCTGGCCAACCGCAAAGTGGCCGAATTTGTTGGCCGCAAACGGCCCGGCGTACAGAACAGTGAACGTACATTTGTCTATCGAATCCACGACAAACCCAATTCGGACAAACTCTCCCAACTACGCAGTTTTGTTTTGCGGTTCGGCTACCAGATGAAGAGTGAAGCGACCGGCAAGGCCCTGGCCAAGGATATCAACAAGTTGATGAAGAACATCCACGGCAAACAGGAGGAGAATCTGATCTCAACCTTGGCGATCCGCACAATGGCCAAAGCCACCTATTCGACCGACAACATCGGCCATTATGGGCTGGCCTTCGACTTCTACACCCACTTCACCTCGCCGATCCGTCGTTATCCGGACATGATGGTGCATCGGCTGTTGGCTCACTACCTGGCCGGTGGCAAGTCCGCAGACAAAACCTACTACGAAGAGCAGTGCGAACATTCGTCTGCCATGGAGGTGCGGGCTGCCGATGCCGAGCGTGCTTCGATCAAATACAAGATGGTTGAGTTCATGCTCGACAAGATCGATCAGGAGTTTGACGGTCACATTTCCGGCGTAACCGAATGGGGAATCTACGTCGAGTTGGACGACACGAAGATCGAAGGGATGGTTTCGGTACGCGATCTGACCGACGACTATTACGTTTTCGACGAGGAGAGTTACGCTTTGCGCGGCGAGCGCACCGGTCGGGCCTTCACCCTGGGGGATGGGGTACGAATCAAGGTGTTGCGAGCCGATCTGATGCACAAGCAGCTTGATTTCGCGTTGACCGCTACGTACGATTTCGAGACCAAACAGGCGACACCGGTTTTGGTTGCCCCTGCCCCAAATGATGCACCCGCAGGGAGTGAATCGGCACACGACCATTCGCATCGACACACCAGATCCCACAGATAGGTTTTCAGAGCTGTGGTATCTATCCAGGTCGGGGGAGGGACGTTGCTGACGCCCATCGCAGGGTCCAATAACACTCCGAATGCAATAACAAAAAGGGAGGCTCTTGCAGCCCCCTTTTTTATTAGTGGTAGGATACAATCGGGGGGGGTAGCAAATCGACAAAACGGGGCAGAAACGAAAAAAGGGAACAAGGGGGAACAAAAGGAAGACACCAAACGAGGGACGACAAAAGAGTCGAGTCGTTTGAAAATAGGTTCAGCCGTATCGTTTTATGCAACCGCTTGCGAAATTTTCAGTAAATCATTCTTTTACATAGACCTTCATAATATAAGGTAGGTGATCGTGAACATCACGGGTATGAACCAACCTGACGACCGACAAGCCAAAGCCCTATCTCATCTCAAGCCCAACAGATCAATATACAAGAGAAGCACAGGCTTTTGGTCAATAACATTTTAAGGCCATTCCCTGAGTTTAGGCCACCGATATCGCTAATCGCTCCAAATTTCTACAAACGCCAGCACAACCGACAACTGCAACTATCAGCTGACTCGCTACAAAGTTGATTAACGGCTGTCTCAATTTGCCAAACCTGGGATCATTTTATTCACCTTGTACACACGATTGTGGAAACCGAATCGACAGCTGCTCCCTGGAACGGCACAAAGCGGCAACATGCTATACATCGCGATGTTGGTTGCGGCCCGGCAACAGCTGAAACAGCACGCATGAAACAGCACGCAAAGGCGACATTCGGTGCACTACTCGAAATTATGACCAATGAGCGGTTTGCGCTGAAACAGTACCCAGCGGCGACATCCCATGCACCGTATTGTCAATAAAATGTTAGAAATTCGACCGATGGGATCAAATTTGCTGTAAAAAATTTTCTTATTCCAAAAAATGATCGTACTTTTGTGCCGGATTTCGCCCTTTTACAGCTCCAAAAATCCAGTTCGCAGGAGATTTTTCTCCCGAAATGGCTGATTTTTGGCCTGTAATGTTTGCGGATTTGCAAAATATGCGTAATTTTGTCGTCCTTAAACGCTTGAGCAGGTCTGTCTGATGAAAAACTTACGTCAAACAGCCGCAAAAGAAATACTAAAAGACTCTGGCGAATAAGAAGCGACACAAATATTTAGACAATTAATTCCTAAATAGATTTCAATCATGGCAAAAGAAAAATTTGACCGGTCCAAACCGCACGTGAACGTCGGTACTATCGGACACGTAGACCACGGTAAAACTACCCTTACCGCAGCAATTACCACCGTACTTGCTAAAAAAGGTCTCTCTGAACTCCGTTCATTCGATTCGATCGACAACGCTCCCGAGGAAAAAGAGCGTGGTATTACCATCAACACCGCTCACGTAGAGTACCAGACTGCAAATCGTCATTACGCTCACGTTGACTGCCCGGGTCACGCCGACTATGTGAAGAACATGGTTACCGGTGCCGCTCAGATGGATGGTGCCATTTTGGTTGTAGCCGCTACCGACGGTCCGATGCCCCAGACCAACGAGCACGTACTGCTCGCCCGTCAGGTGAACGTACCGCGTATCGTAGTGTTCCTGAACAAATGCGATATGGTTGACGATCCTGAAATGCTCGACCTGGTTGAGCTCGAGGTTCGTGACCTGTTGAACAAATATGACTTCGACGGTGACAACACCCCGATTATCCGTGGTTCTGCTCTGGGTGCCCTCAATGGCGAGCCCAAATGGGAGGAGAAAATCATGGAGCTGATGGACGCTGTTGACAACTGGATTCCGCTGCCTCCGCGTGACAACGAGAAACCGTTCCTGATGCCTATCGAGGACGTATTCTCAATCACCGGCCGTGGTACCGTTGTTACCGGTCGTATCGAGACTGGTGTGATCCACGTAGGTGACCCCGTTGAGATTATCGGTCTGGCTGAGAAGTCTCTGACCTCTACCTGCACCGGCGTTGAGATGTTCCGCAAACTGCTCGACGAAGGTGAAGCTGGTGATAACGTAGGTCTGTTGCTCCGCGGTATCGACAAGAAAGACGTTAAACGTGGTATGGTTGTCGCTAAACCGGGTTCTATCACCCCGCACACCGAGTTCGAGGCTGAGGTTTACATCCTGAAGAAAGAAGAGGGTGGCCGTCACACTCCGTTCCACCACAAATATCGTCCTCAGTTCTACCTGCGTACCATGGATATTACCGGTGAGGTTGAACTGCCAGAAGGCGTTGATATGGTAATGCCGGGTGATAACGTAACCATCAAGGTTACCTTGATCTACCCAGTCGCTCTGAACGTCGGTCTGCGTTTCGCTATCCGTGAGGGTGGCCGTACCGTAGGTGCCGGTCAGATCACCAAGATCATCAAATAATTTTTGATATATCCCGCAGTGCGACTCCGGTCGCACTGCTCTCTACGAGTGTAGTTCAAGGGTAGAATAGCGGTCTCCAAAACCGTTGATGGGAGTTCGAATCTCTCCACTCGTGCAAAAAATAGTGCAATTATGAAAATTGTATCTTACACTAAAGAAGCCTACACAGAGCTCGTTCAAAAAGTGTCCTGGCCCTCAATGAGCCAGCTGTCCCACTCTGCGGTAATCGTTATGGTTGCTTCCCTTTTACTCGCGCTGGTGGTGCTGGTTATGGACCTCGCCTTTGAGAACATCATGAAAGCTATATATAGCATCCTTTATTAATTGTCTATTCTAGCAGGTTAATAAAGATGAGCGAAAAAGAGCAGAAACAGTGGTACGTCGTACGTGCCATCGGAGGTAAAGAGAAAAAGGTTAAAGAGTACATCGACAACGAAGTACGCCAATCTCATCTCGAAGATTATATCTCCCAAGTTCTAATCCCTACTGAGAAAATTTACCAGATCAGAAACGGTAAAAAAATCAGTAAGGAACGTGTTTCTTATCCGGGCTATGTATTAGTCGAAGCAGCCCTGGTAGGAGAAATTCCGTTTATTCTTCGTAACACTCCCAACGTCTTAGGCTTCCTCAACGACACTAAAGGCGGTAACCCTATGGAGGCAACCCCTCTGCGCCCCCAAGAGGTTAGTCGCATCTTAGGACGTGTCGATGAATTGAGCGAGAGTGAAGAGGAAAACGAAGTTCCTTTCTTCGTCGGTGACATGGTCAAGGTGATCGACGGTCCCTTCTCAAGTTTTTCGGGCACTATCGAGGCCGTGGACAACGACCGAAAGAAACTTACAGTTTCCGTGAAGATTTTCGGACGCAAGACTCCTATGGAGTTGAGCTTCATGCAAGTTGAAAAAGAATAATTAACGAAAGGAAAATTATGGCAAAAGAGGTTGCTGCATTAATCAAATTGCAGATCAAAGGTGGTGCCGCCAATCCTTCGCCCCCAGTAGGTCCCGCACTGGGTTCCAAGGGAGTCAATATCATGGACTTCTGCAAACAGTTCAATGCGCGGACTCAGGACAAGGCGGGGAAAGTACTTCCTGTCATTATCACCGTATATGGCGACAAATCATTCGATTTCGTTGTCAAGCAGCCGCCCGTAGCCGTACAGCTCAAAGAGGCAGCCAAACTGCAAAGCGGATCGGCAGAGCCGAACCGTAAAAAAGTGGGTCAGGTAACCTGGGAGCAGATCAAAACGATCGCCGAGGACAAAATGCCCGACCTGAACTGCTTCACCATTGAGTCAGCAATGCGGATGGTTGCCGGTACGGCCCGTAGCATGGGTATCAACGTAGTTGGTGAATTTCCTAGTTTGTAATTGACAAAAGTTACTGAAAATGAGTAAGCTGACCAAAAACAGAAAAACGGCTCTTGCAAAAGTCGAGACCGGTAAAGTGTACAAGCTAGGCGAGGCGGCAGCTCTTCTGAAGGATATCACCTTTACGAAATTCGATGCTTCCGTCGACCTGGATGTGCGCCTCGGTGTTGACCCGCGCAAATCCAACCAGATGGTACGTGGTGTTGTTACCCTGCCTCATGGTACCGGAAAACAGGTACGTGTTCTGGTGCTCTGCTCTCCCGACAAGGAGAACGAAGCAAAAGAGGCCGGCGCTGATTATGTAGGACTGGACGAATATGTCGAAAAGATCAAAGGCGGTTGGACCGATGTTGATGTAATCATCACCACCCCCAACGTTATGGCCAAGGTCGGAGCACTCGGACGTATTCTGGGTCCTCGTGGTCTGATGCCGAACCCCAAAACCGGAACTGTTACCATGGAAGTAGGCAAAGCTGTTACCGAAGTGAAAGCCGGTAAAATCGACTTCAAAGTCGACAAATTCGGTATCGTTCACTCGGCAGTGGGCAAAATCAGCTTCAGCGCTGAGCAGATCGCGGACAACGTCAAAGAGTTCATGTCCATGATCAACAAGCTGAAACCCTCTGCAGCTAAAGGTACCTACGTACAGAGCATCTATTTATCTTCTACGATGAGCCCCGGCTTAGCGGTAGACCCCAAATCGGTTGACATCAAATAAAAAGGAGAACGATGAACAGGGAAGAAAAAACAGTTATCATTAACGGTTTAGCCGATAAGCTTCAACAATACGCTCACTTCTATCTGACCGACACAGCTGCCCTTAACGCAGAGCAGACCGCAAAATTGCGTAAAGCCTGCTTCGACAAGGATGTGAAGCTGATCGTCGTGAAGAATACGCTCTTCATCAAAGCACTGGAACAGGTTTCCAAAGCCAACGATGAGCTGCTTCCCGCCCTCAAAGGCGAAACAGCAGTGATGTTCTCCAACACGGGTAAAGCCCCCGCACAACTGATCAAAGAGTTCCGCAAGGAGTGCGACAAACCGGTATTGAAAGCCGCTGTCGTTGAAGAGTGCGTTTACGTGGGTGACGCCGCACTGGATGAACTGGTTAACATCAAGTCTCGCGAAGAGCTTATTGGCGACATCGTCGGACTGCTGCAGTCTCCTGCAAAGAATGTTATTTCTGCATTGCAGGCTTCTGCCGGTCAAAAAATCGCAGGCCTCGTAAAGAGCCTCGAAGAGAGAAATTAATCATCATTACAAAACCGTCTAACATTTTTAAATTTCAATACAATGGCCGATATCAAAAAATTAGCTGAGGAGTTGGTAAACTTGACAGTTAAGGAAGTAAACGAACTTGCTGGTATTCTGAAAGATGAATACGGAATTGAGCCCGCTGCCGCAGCTGTTGCCGTTGCCGCTGCTCCCGCTGAGGGTGGCGCTGCCGCTGCTGCTGAGAAGACCTCTTTCGATGTAGTTCTCAACAACGCAGGTCAGGCTAAGCTCCAGGTAGTTAAAGCCGTTAAGGATATCACCGGTCTGGGTCTGAAAGAGGCTAAGGATCTGGTTGATGGCGCTCCTAAAACGATCAAAGAGGGCGTTTCCAAAGAAGAAGCAGAACAGATCAAATCTCAGCTGGAAGAGGCTGGTGCTGAAGTTGAGCTTAAGTAATAATTACTTAAATCTCAGCCACATATCAGGTGTAGAGTCTATGCAAATAGACTCTATACCTTTTCTCATTTAACATTACGGGCCTCTGTGAAGAGTAGCCCGTTTTCGGCCCGAAGTGAGCGTCCTCACGCACCATCGCCCGAGGAAACCCTAACAAGCTAATCAACAAACGCTTTGGACCGCATAGGGATAAGATGTACAGCAACAGTTCTCGTCTCTAGTTCTAGGTTCTAGTTCTAGTCTTCAAATTTAATATTGGATCCAATGTCCCCAAAAACAGATAATAAACGTATCAGCTTCTCTTCGGTCAAAAACAGGATGCCCTATCCTGATTTGCTGGAGGTGCAGCTCAAATCCTTCCAAGACTTTTTCCAGATGGACACCACTGCGGAGAACCGGAAGAACGAAGGTCTCTACAAAGTGTTCATGGAGAACTTTCCGATCACCGATACCCGCAACAATTTCGTGCTGGAGTTTATCGATTACTACATCGATCCTCCCCGTTATTCGATTGACGAGTGTCTGGAACGCGGCCTTACCTACAGCGTACCGCTGAAAGCAAAACTGAAATTATACTGTACTGACCCTGAACACGAAGATTTCGATACTGTTATTCAGGATGTCTACTTCGGGACGATCCCATACATGACCCCCCGAGGTACCTTTGTCATCAACGGTGCCGAACGTGTCATCGTATCCCAGCTTCACCGTTCGCCCGGTGTCTTCTTCGGACAGAGCATGCACACGAACGGTACGAAGCTCTATTCAGCCCGTATCATTCCATTCAAGGGCTCATGGATCGAGTTTGCGACCGACATCAACAACGTGATGTACGCATACATCGACCGTAAAAAGAAATTACCCGTGACAACGCTGCTGCGAGCTATCGGCTTCGAGAGCGACCGGGAAATTTTAGAGATATTCGACCTGGCCGAAGAGGTCAAGGTAACCAAAGCCAACCTGAAAAAGGCCGTTGGCCAGCGTTTGGCTGCCCGCGTGCTGAAAACTTGGGTCGAGGACTTCGTCGATGAGGATACCGGTGAGGTGGTTTCGATCGAACGTAACGAAATCATCATCGACCGTGAAACGGTTCTCGAAGAGCGCCACATCGAAGATATTATCGACTCAGGAGCAAAAAGCATCCTGATCCACAAGGAGGCTGCGGGAAACATCGACTACTCGATCGTTTACAACACGCTGCAGAAAGACCCCTGCAACTCGGAAAAAGAGGCAGTGGTGTACATCTACCGCCAGCTGCGTAACTCCGAGCCACCTGATGAGGCTACCGCCCGCGACGTGATCGAGAAGCTGTTCTTCTCGGACAAACGTTACGATCTGGGCGATGTGGGTCGTTTCCGCATCAACAAGAAACTGAATCTCGATATTCCTTACGAGGTACGTGTGCTGACCCGCGAGGATATTATCGCGATTATCAAATACCTGATCCAGCTGATCAACTCGAAAACCGACGTCGACGATATCGACCACTTGAGCAACCGTCGTGTCCGCACCGTAGGCGAGCAGCTGGCAAACCAGTTCAGCGTCGGCTTCGTACGTATGGCACGTACGATCCGCGAACGTATGAACGTCCGTGACAACGAGGTCTTCACTCCGGTGGATTTGATCAACGCCAAGACCCTTTCGTCGGTGATCAACTCCTTCTTCGGAACCAACCAGTTGTCACAGTTCATGGACCAGACCAACCCGCTGGCCGAGATGACCCACAAACGTCGTCTCTCTGCACTGGGTCCTGGCGGTCTGTCGCGTGAACGTGCAGGTTTCGAGGTTCGAGACGTACACTACACGCACTACGGTCGTCTCTGCCCGATCGAGACCCCTGAGGGTCCGAACATCGGTCTGATCTCCTCGCTGTGCGTCTATGCGAAGATCAGCGATATGGGTTTTATCGAAACTCCTTATCGTAAAGTAGAGGACGGCGTCGTTGATTTGAACAACAAGGATGTGGTTTACCTCAGTGCCGAGGAGGAGGAGGGTCTGGTTATCGCTCAGGCCAACACCCCGCTGGATGACACCGGCCACTTCCTGTCACCCGATAAGATCAAAGCTCGTTGCGAAAGCGACTTCCCGGTTGTAACCGACAAGGAGGTTAATCTGATGGACGTTGCTCCGAACCAGATCGCCTCAATCGCAGCCAGCCTGATCCCCTTCCTGGAGCACGATGACGCAAACCGTGCCTTGATGGGATCCAACATGATGCGCCAGGCAGTGCCTCTGGTGATGCCTGAAGCGCCGATCGTGGGTACGGGTCTCGAAGACGACATGATTGTCGACAGCCGTATCCAGGTGGTTGCCGAGAAGGATGGTGAAGTGGTATTCTCGGATGCTACTCAGATCCAGGTTAAGTACGACCGCACCGAAGAGGAGAAGCTGATCAGCTTCGACCCGGAGGTGACCACCTACAAACTGCCGCGCTACCGCAAGACCAACCAGAGTACCTCCATTACACTGAAGCCGCTGGTACGTCGTGGCGAGAAGGTGACCAAAGGACAGATCCTGACCGAAGGTTACTCAACCCAAAACGGAGAGTTGGCCTTGGGTCGCAACCTGAAGGTGGCCTTCATGCCGTGGAAGGGTTACAACTTCGAGGATGCTATTGTGATTTCAGAACGCATGATCCGTGACGATATCTTCACTTCGGTTCATGTGGACGAATACATCATGGAGGTTCGCGATACCAAACGCGGTGTCGAGGAGTTGACCTCTGACATTCCGAACGTCAGTGAGGATGCAACGAAAGATCTGGACGAAAACGGTATCATCCGTGTCGGTGCCAACATCAAACCGGGCGATATCCTGATCGGTAAGATCACTCCGAAGGGTGAGAGCGATCCTTCACCTGAAGAGAAGCTGTTGCGTGCCATCTTCGGTGACAAGGCTGGTGATGTTAAGGATGCTTCACTGAAAGCACAGCCGTCACTCTATGGTGTCGTGATCGACAAACGACTCTTCAGCCGTGCCAACCACGACAAGAAGAGCAAAGCTGCCGAAAAGGCTCAGCTCGAGAAACTCGATGCAGCCTTCAACGAACAGGTAGCTCAGTTGCGTAACCTGCTGATCGAGAAGTTGAGCATTCTGCTCAAGGACAAGACCACAGCCGGTATTCACGACTACTTCGGCGTAGAGGTGGTTGCCAAAGGCACCCGCTTCACCCAGAAGTTGCTCAACGAGATCGACTTCTTGAACGTAGCAGCCGACAAATGGTGCGGTGATGCTCATTTGGACCTGCTGGTTGAAAAGACGATCAACAATTATATCATCAAATACAAAGAGGCCGATGCCGCCCTCAAACGCGACAAGTACAACTTCACCAATGGTGACGAACTGCCTGCCGGCATTATTCAGTTGGCCAAAGTTTACATCGCTAAGAAACGTAAACTTCGCGTAGGTGATAAGATGGCAGGTCGTCACGGTAACAAAGGTATCGTGGCCAAGATTGTCCGCGACGAGGATATGCCATTCCTGGAGGATGGTTCGATTGTCGATATCGTTCTGAACCCGCTGGGTGTGCCTTCGCGTATGAACTTGGGACAGATCTACGAGACCGTATTGGGTTGGGCAGGACGCGAATTGGGATTGAAGTTCGCCACCCCGATCTTCGACGGTGCAAGCCTCGAGCAGATCAACGAATACACTGCCAAAGCTGGTGTACCTCGCAGCGGTCGTACCTACCTGTATGATGGTGGTACAGGCGAACGCTTCGACCAACCGGCAACCGTCGGCGTGATCTACATGCTGAAACTGGGCCACATGGTTGACGATAAGATGCACGCCCGTTCAATCGGTCCGTACTCACTCATCACGCAGCAGCCTCTGGGTGGTAAAGCTCAATTCGGTGGTCAGCGTTTCGGTGAGATGGAGGTTTGGGCACTGGAGGCATTCGGTGCAGCCAACATTCTGCAGGAGATCCTGACCATCAAGTCCGATGACGTGATGGGCCGTGCTAAGGCTTACGAAGCTATTGTCAAAGGCGACAACCTGCCGCCAGCAGGTATCCCCGAATCACTCAACGTATTGTTGCATGAGTTGCGGGGTCTTGCCATCAGCGTCAAGTTGGAGTAAGGTGCTTTGGCCGTCGGCCCGACTTTCGCCAAACCGGATACAGCGTACTGCATAAGCACTCTCGGAGGCGACAGAACAAAAAGTCGGGCAGCGGCTGACGAAATTTGATGAATAAATAAAAGTAAAAGATATATGTCATTGAAGAAAGACAACAAGGCACAGACCGGATTTTCGAAGATTTCGATTGGACTGGCATCTCCTGAGGAGATTCTGGAAAATTCGAGCGGAGAGGTCCTCAAGCCTGAGACGATAAACTACCGTACCTACAAGCCGGAACGCGACGGTCTTTTCTGCGAGCGCATCTTCGGTCCTGTAAAGGACTATGAGTGCCACTGCGGTAAATACAAACGTATCCGCTACAAAGGTATCGTCTGCGACCGATGCGGTGTGGAGGTAACCGAGAAGAAGGTGCGCCGTGAACGTATGGGACACATCTCGCTGGTGGTGCCCGTTGCGCACATCTGGTACTTCCGTTCGCTGCCGTCGAAAATCGGCTACCTGCTGGGTATCCCGACTAAGAAGCTCGAGGCAATCATCTATTACGAACGTTACGTAGTTATTCAGCCGGGTGTGGCTGCAACCAACGGCGTAGCTGAACTCGATCTGCTGGCCGAGAAGGAGTATCTCGATATTCTGAATGCACTGCCCAAAGGCAATCAGCAACTCGACGACTCGGATCCCAACAAGTTCATCGCACAGATGGGTGCCGAAGCGATCTATACGCTGCTGCAGCGTGTGGATCTCGACGAGCTCTCCTACTCGCTGCGTCACAAAGCCAGCACCGAGACCTCTCAGCAGCGTAAAGCCGAAGCACTGAAACGTCTGCACGTGGTAGAGGCTTTCCGTGAATCGCGTGAGGTGAACAAACCCGAATGGATGATCTTGAAGGTGATTCCGGTGATTCCGCCCGAATTGCGTCCGCTCGTTCCACTGGATGGCGGCCGTTTCGCCACCTCCGATCTGAACGACCTCTATCGTCGTGTGATCATCCGTAACAACCGTCTGAAACGACTCATCGAGATCAAGGCTCCGGATGTGATCCTGCGTAACGAGAAACGTATGTTGCAGGAGGCTGTCGATTCACTGTTCGACAACTCTCGTAAGAACAACGCCGTTAAGACCGAATCGAACCGTCCGCTGAAATCTCTGTCGGATAGCTTGAAAGGTAAACAGGGACGTTTCCGTCAGAACCTGCTCGGTAAACGTGTGGACTACTCGGCACGTTCGGTTATCGTCGTAGGTCCTGAGCTGAAGATGCACGAGATGGGTATTCCGAAGGATATGGCAGCCGAGCTGTACAAACCCTTCGTGATCCGCAAACTCATCGAACGTGGTATCGTCAAGACCGTTAAATCTGCCAAAAAGATCATCGACCGCAAGGATCCGGTGATTTGGGATATTCTTGAAAATGTGATCAAGGGACACCCAGTATTGATGAACCGTGCCCCGACCCTGCACCGTCTGGGTATCCAGGCCTTCCAGCCCAAGCTGATCGAAGGTAAGGCACTGCAGTTGCACCCGCTGGCTTGTACCGCATTCAACGCCGACTTCGATGGTGACCAGATGGCCGTGCACTTGCCGCTGGGTAATGCCGCCATTCTGGAGGCACAGCTGCTGATGCTCGGATCACACAACATCTTGAACCCGGCCAATGGTGCCCCGATCACCGTGCCTTCACAGGATATGGTCCTCGGTCTGTACTACATCACCAAAGAGCGCGCCGGTTCACTGGGTGAGGGTCTCGCCTTCTACGGTCCGGAAGAGGCAATCATCGCCTACAACGAGGGCCGCGCAGACCTGCATGCCAAAGTAAAAGTGTTGACCGACACGATCGACGAAAACGATCAACCGGTCAAAAAGATCATCGATACGACCATTGGACGTATCCTGTTCAACCAGGTTGTCCCCAAAGAGGTCGGCTACATCAACGAGGTATTGACCAAACGTTCACTGCGTGACATCATCGCGCTGGTAATGAAAAAGGCCGGTGCAGACAAAGCAGCCAACTTCCTGGACGATATCAAGAACCTCGGTTACAAGATGGCCTTCAAGGGCGGTTTGTCATTTAACCTCGATGCCGTGATCATCCCCGAAGAGAAGGAGAAATTGGTACAGGAGGGTTATGACCGTGTCGATGAGGTGATGGAGAGCTATAACATGGGTCTTATCACCAATAACGAACGTTACAACCAGATTATCGATATCTGGACCAACATCAACATGAAGCTGACCAAGACGGTGCTCGATCACCTGACGTCAGATATGCAGGGCTTCAACCCGGTTTACATGATGTTGGATTCCGGAGCCCGTGGTTCTAAAGAGCAGATCCGTCAGCTGTCCGGTATGCGTGGTTTGATGGCCAAACCGCAGAAATCTGGCGCAGAAGGTGGACAGGTCATCGAAAACCCGATTCTTTCGAACTTCAAGGAGGGTCTGTCCGTGTTGGAGTACTTCATCTCTACCCACGGTGCCCGTAAAGGTCTGGCCGATACCGCACTGAAGACGGCCGATGCCGGTTATTTGACCCGTCGTTTGGTCGATGTAGCTCAGGATGTGGTCATCACCGAAGAGGATTGCGGCACATTGCGTGGTCTGACCGCTACAGCCATCAAACGTAACGAGGATGTCGTACAGACTCTGTATGAACGTATCTTGGGACGTACAACGGTTCACGATGTATACAATCCGCATACCGGCGAACTGATTGTTGCTGCCGGCGAGGAGATCACCGAAAACATTGCAGCAGCTATTGAGGCTGCCGGCATCGAATCGGTTGACATCCGTTCGGTATTGACCTGCGAATCACGCAACGGTGTATGTGCGAAGTGCTACGGCCGTAACCTGGCTACAGCCCGCATGGTACAGAAAGGTGAGGTTGTCGGTGTCATCGCGGCACAGTCCATCGGTGAGCCGGGTACTCAGCTGACGCTGCGTACGTTCCACGTCGGTGGTGTGGCCGGTGGTGTGGCAACCGATAACAGTGTTGTTTCACGCTACGAAGGTCGCCTCGAAATCGACGATCTGCGTACGGTTAAGAGCAAGAACGATGCAGGCAAAGAGGTCGAGATGGTTATCAGCCGTCTCTCCGAGATGCGTATCGTCGATGTCAACACCGGTATCGTTCTCTATACCCACAACCTGCAGTACGGTTCTACCCTTTATATGCACGACGGCGATATCGTCAAGAAGGGCGACCTGATCTGCGAATGGGATCCATACAACGCCGTTATCATTTCGGAATACGATGGTAAAGTTGCCTTCGAAAATGTCATCGAAAACGTTACCTACCGTGACGAGTTCGATGAGCAGACCGGTTTCCGTGAGAAGGTGATCATCGAGTCGAAGGATAAGACCAAGAACCCGGTTATCAAGATCCTCAACAAACAGGGTGAAGAGCAGAAACAGTACAACTTGCCTGTGGGTGCTCACATTGCTGTTAAAGAGGACGATGCAGTCAAAGCAGGCGAGATTCTGATCAAGATTCCGCGTGCAGTCGGCAAAGCAGGCGATATCACCGGTGGTCTGCCCCGTGTTACCGAGCTGTTTGAGGCACGTAACCCGTCCAATCCTGCCATAGTATCAGAGATCGATGGTGAGATCAGCTTCGGTAAGATCAAACGTGGTAACCGTGAAATTGTGGTTACCTCGAAGATGGGCGACGTAAAACGTTACCTGGTACCGCTGTCACGTCAGATCCTGGTTCAGGAGAACGACTACGTCCGTGCCGGCACGCCGCTGTCAGACGGTGCTATCACCCCGAGCGACATCTTGGCAATTCAGGGACCGACCAAGGTTCAGGAGTACATTGTCAACGAGGTTCAGGAGGTGTACCGTATGCAGGGTGTGAAGATCAATGACAAACACTTCGAGGTGATCGTCCGTCAGATGATGAACAAGGTGCAGATCGAAGATCCGGGAGATACCCGCTTCCTGCCCGAACAGATTGTGGACAAATGGGAGTTTATGGAGGTCAACGACGATCTGTACGACAAGGTTGTTGTAACCGATCCGGGAGACTCGACCACCATGCGTCCGGGTATGATTATCTCCGTGCGGAAGTTGCGTGATGAGAACTCAACGCTGAAACGTAAGGATCAGAAATTGGTACAGGTTCGTGAAGTAGTTCCGGCAACGTCGAACCAGATTCTGCAGGGTATCACCCGTGCAGCATTGCAGACGAGCAGCTTCATGTCAGCCGCATCCTTCCAGGAGACCACCAAAGTGTTGAACGAGGCGGCTATCCTCGGCAAGACCGATCCTCTGGAAAACCTGAAGGAGAACGTCATTTGTGGTCACTTGATTCCGGCCGGTACCGGCGAACGCGAGTTCCAAAGCATTCTGGTTGGATCGATGGACGACTACAACGCAATGGTTGGTACAAACTCAACGTCGACGACCACAGCACAGCCTCAGGAATAATTTCTAGGCTATATACAACCAACAAGGGCGGGGCCATACGGCCCCGCCTTTTGTTTAACAGCATGGTGCCAATTCAATTAAGTCACCCACACACCTTGAAATAAAAAGAAGGGAAATAGTATACTTCTCGAGCCTTTTGTCAACATGGAAGGCCAAAACAGACTCTAAATAGGCGCTTAGATTAATAATAGGAATTTTATATGTCATTGCTGTGATCGTCGATTATACAGGAGATTTAGGGCCAAAACAGGCTTAAACGGATTGACTGACGCAAAATGTACAGAAAATAAGAGGGCAAGGAAGGAGTGCAATGGAAATTAAGTTAAACTGAGTCCTGAAGCGAACAAGAGCAAGAATAAGAACAAAAAACAAGCATAAAACAACCGACAGAGGCCAATAAACAGGAGACATAGACGAGGGAGCATCGTCTACAAAAAAACATAAATAGAGACTGATTAGGACATAAAATAAAACGGATCAGTCAATCATATACATATACGCAATAGATCACCTCAAAGTATCCATAACGGTTATTGTCTCAATCAGTAGCCTTTCAATGCTTTGACAGCATTGGTCGTAGCGACCCGGTAGCTCTGGCAGGTTACAGTCAAGATAGTCAGGAGCAGTACAATCATCAAAGGCACAATATAAACCCATAACGGAATTGAAGCTCGATAAGCAAAGCTCTCCATCCATTTATGAATACCGTACCAAGCCAACGGAACCGACAGGATAAAACAGATAAGAACAATCCTGACAAAACCGGAATTAAACAGTACCATCACCTGCGGGATTGTTGCACCAAAAACGCGCCGAACAGCAATCTCTTTACGTCGGCCCTGCGCTTCAAATAAGACGAGACCAAATACCCCCATCACAGCAAGCAGCACCGTAATCAGGCTAAACAATGCCACTAAGAGACCTTGGTTACGGGTCTTTTGGTACAAATTGCCCATTGCCTCGTCCAGAAAATCGATTTGAGGAGGATAGAGCGGATCCAACTCTTTTAATACTGTGCGAATATGATTAACGGCAACCAAAGTATTGCCCGAGATCTTTACATAAGCACATCCATACGGCTGATCAAACCGATAATGGCCAGGTGATGCGACCCATAATCCAAGAGGCTCTATCGGGCGATAAAAGGACTCAAAATGAATATCCTTAAATATGCCAGCCACCTGTACCGGAATAGCGTCATCTTTGAATGTTTTCCCGACAACGGCTCGATAATCCGTGTCCGACTGTGCAGATGAAACCAAAGCCATCTCTTTAGCTGCCGTCTCATTGACTAAACACACCACCTGTTTGGATGCAGGTGAGCTATCACCTGGTAGAAGATTCCGTCCGGCAACAATAGGAATCCCCATTACTGAAAGGAAATTATGCGATACACCGATCCAATACTGTGTCAGCCGCTCATTCTGATAATAATATGCAATATGGGCCTTCCCTTCATCACGGACAAATTCATGCTCGGCAAATGCCACATCGACAATTCCGGCCTGTCGAATCAACTTTTGTCGAAACAGATCACATTTTTCGCCAACTCCGGGGGACAGACGTACCTGCACGACATGCTCTTTGTCAAAACCGACATCGGTCTGGCAGATATAACGATGTTGATACTGGATGGCCAGCGCGCAAATAATCAGCGCAATGGACACAACATACTGAAAGCCGACCAACCCTTTTCGCACCAACCGTGCAGTCCCGGTGACAGCAACAGAACCACTTAACACCAGTGCCGGAGGATAGGCAGTCATATGCCATGCGGGATAGAGTCCGGCCGCTATTCCCAACAACAAAGCGATCAAAAAGTTCAATCCCATCAAAGACCAGCGATCAGAAAGCGAGAGCTCATAGCCAAGCAAATGATTCAGCCATCCGTATTTAAAGATCAGAGAGATGAGCAACAGAGCCAACAGATAGGCTGCCACCGTCATGACAACTGCTTCAACAATAATATTTCGACGCAACATACCGACTGAACACCCCAATACTTTTTGTGTATTGATGCCTCGGATCCTTGCGGGAGTCAGCGCCACAGAAAAGTTAATATAATTGACCGCTGCAACAGCCAAAATCAAGACAGCCACCAACAACAGCAGATCTGTCACCTGTTTATCTCCTCCGGGAGCCACATCCCCTTTGGCTTTTTCAGCAAAATAGAGCTCCGTCAAGGGGCGGAAACGAATCTTGTGAATAACCATTTTGGAGAGCAGTTCGCGGTTCTGCGCTGCGAGAGATTGGGCCAAGATATCAGCTTGAGAGGGATCTTCTAACCACACATAGGCCCGATATCCTCCCGTGAACCATTCGTGCACCATCTCTTGCGGAGGAATGCCTGAATAAATTACATTACGAATTCTGGAATTTTCCGGAAAATCCCGATAAACTCCTCCAACATCCAACATTCCATCCAATTCCTGATCGGGTGATACCCTGATTTTACCGCCTGCACTCAGTGCATCCAACAGCACAATCTGTTTCCCGAACGCACTTTCATTTCCAAAAAATTTTCGGGCAACACTCTCCGGGATCAAAACCTGATCTGGAGCGGCAATGGACTTTGCACTCCCCTCCAACATCTCAAAATGGATAACATCAGTAAATCCGGGAGTAATTCGTTCAACCTTCTCATAAAACACGATCTCACCTGGGGAAGCTCCGGGTGACATCGGCACGCCTGGACCAAATGCATAGTCTTTGAAGATCCCATAAGCCCTCACTTGCGGAGATTCTGCAAAGAGGTGATCGAACAGAGGACGTGAATACCCATCCTCCCAAACATTATTGTCTCTTAAAAATTCGACTTTAAAGATGTGCTCTTTGTTCGGATGGTAATCATCGTAATGGTACTCATTCCGGGCATAGACGATGATAATACCAAAAGCCGTAAAGGCCAACGTCAATCCCAACAGATTGAGGATTGTTGCTGACTTAAAACGCCGTAAAATGTTCAACGAGATTTTGAGCGAACGAATCATGAGCAAGGTTATTCAAATGTGCATTACTTCCCAATAGATGAAATCAACAAATATACCATTTACATATCATGTTAATTTTCAAGATTTTATCAAAACAGCAAAACCTAAATTTGTCTATAAATTAGACATTTACGTCAAAATATCATACAAAAAACATCGGGATACTCTGACTTCCATAAATTTACAAGATTTGCTATGAATCTTCACAACTTTCATCAAACTGTTTGAACACATCACGGTGTCGCATCTCACTGCGTGACAACCTTGCTATGTTGCGAAACCTCCCAAATTTCCCAACCATTTCAACCAACATAGGGAACTTCTGCGACAACGATTTTATCCGAATAAGCACAATGACATCCAATACCCCTTACATCTACTCTAACTAAACTCCGCAATCCGCACCCAAACAATAAAAGCGCTCCGGGTTTCCGAAGCGCTTTTATTGATACAACAGGCTGAACTGAGGCCTAATTGTCGTGGTGCCTACACAATGGCAAACTGACCGACATCAAGCAGTATAATTAGTCAACCGGAATATCTTTGTTAACATTCTTGGAGCCGACCATTGCGTAGAAGAGGATATAAGCCGCACCTACGACAATTACCCAGTAGCTGGTCAGATAACCGACACCACCTGCCAGGTCAACGATACCGTTTTGCAGCAACGGCAGGATACCACCACCGCAAACAAGAGCCATAAAGATACCGGAAGCCTTTTCGGTATATTTGCCAAGACCTTCGACTGCGAGGTTGAAGATACCGCCCCACATCACCGAAGTACACAGACCTACCAACACCAGCAAAGCGGCATTTACCGGTACGCTAACCAAAGCGAAGCCCTCAGCTCCGTTAAATACCGGCATGTTGACCGGAGTCTCAGGAATAAACATGGCGGTCAATGTCAGCAACAAACCGACCGTTGAAACGACAGTCAGCATATTGCGAGCCGATACTTTGCTGCCGACCAGTGCTCCGAGCAGACGGCCCACCAGCATCAACAGCCAATAGGTTGCGGCAACTGAACCGGCGATCGCCTCCACATTCACACCATCGCCCAACACATTCAGATCGGGGTTCTGCAGCCATTTTTGCAAGATATTGGGGATACCTACCTCAACACCCACATAAACGAAGATGGCGATAGAACCCAGGACAAAGTGACGGAATGAGAGGGGACCATACTTCGAAGTCTCTTTGACTTTCTTCTCCGGGGCAGGTTCATTCTCCGGAATTTTCGTCAATGCGATCACAATGAATGCGAAAGCAAAGATGGCCAACGCAGCATACATCAGCGGGAACACGTTGCTGATCTGAGCGTTTTTGATTCCTTCGGGGATCAACAGACCGGTCAAGATGATCACGGCGGTTCCGCACAACGAGTTGAATGAACCACCGGCCTGAATCAACTGGTTACCTTTATTTCCGCCGCCGCCCAATTTATTCAGCATCGGGTTGACAACCGTATTGAGCAGACACATCGAGAAACCGGCGATGAAGGCACCCAACAGATAGACTCCGAAGCTCTGAGCCGTACCGGACAGGGTCTGAATCCCGACACCGATAAAACCAACGGCGATAGCGATCAAAGCGGTCTTTTTATAGCCCAGTTTCTGCAACATGTTGCCGGCCGGGTAACCCATGATGGCATAGGCGATGAAGTTTGCAAATACACCCAGCGTTCCCATCCAGTTCGGTACCTGAAACTGATATTTCAGGATATCGCCCATTGGCGAAGCCAAGTTCGTCACGAACGAAATCATACCGAACAAGAAGATCATGACAATGATCGGTAACGCATAATTTTTGTGTTTTTCAGATTCCATTTGCTAAGTTTTAGGTTGAATGATTGCTGTAACTATTTGTTATCCGTTTCAAAACGGAAGATGATTTTCTCATTGTAAAGCTCATCAGGACGCAATACAGTAGAAGGGAAATTGGGGCGATTCGGGCTGTTGGGATAGGCTTGACACTCAATAGCTACCCCATCCCGATTCGCATATTCATGTCCACTGATACTGGTTGGACACCCCTGTAAAAAATTACCCGTATAGACATGAGCAGAGGGTTGCGTTGTAAAGATTCGCATACGACGGCCGGTTTCCGGATCGGAAAGCAGGCCCGCTTCGCTTAGCTTCCCCTTCTGGTAACCATCGATCGCCCAACTCTGGTCGTAACCATGACCGATGTTCAGCGGCTCATAATCGGCATCGATGTCCCGTCCCAACGGTTTAGCCGTGGTAAAGTCCATCGGTGTCCCCTTCACATCGACCAATTCACCGGTCGGGATGCAGTTCTTGTCATACCAAAGGAACTTCGACGCATTGAGCTGCAACTCCTGCTCCATTGCCCGACCGACACTCTCGCCCTTGAGGTTGAAGTAGGAGTGGTTGGTCAGATTGATAATGGTCGGAGCATCGGTTTTGGCATAATAGGTGATCTCCAGTTCACAGTCGTCGTTCCAATCGTAGCACACTTCGACGGTCACCTCGCCGGGATATTTATCATCGCCATCAGGGCTGACCAGAGAAAAGACCACCCGATCGGTCTCCACGCGACCGGTCCAGACCTTGTTGGCGAAGCCTTTCAACCCGCCATGCAGATGCTGTCCTCCCGCGTTTTGAGCCAAGCGGTACTCCTTGCCGTCGAGCGTGAAACGTCCTTCACCGATACGGTTGGCAAAACGGCCCGGGGTCTTACCCATATAAGGGCCATCCCCAAAGTAGCTTTCAAAACGGTCGTATCCGAGCGCCACATCGGCCAATTTACCTTCTCGATCAGGCACATTGACCTCCACAATGCCGGCGCCAATGTTGCTCAACACCACTGAAGCACCTGCGGCATTGGTCATCGTGTAACGCACAATCGCCTCCCCCTCTGGAGTAAATCCCCAGATCTGTTGTTCGATACTGTTCATGTTTTACGGTTTTAGGTTCAGGATTTTAGGCCTAATTCCACAACTTCTCGGGATAGAGACCCTCATCTACCAATTTGCGGATGCGAGCTACCACAGCCGGACGGTCCTCCTTGTAGGTGACGCCGAACCACTGTGCCGGGCAATGCAGTACGCGCATCTGAGCAGTACCCTCTCCAACCAGTTTGTTAACCAAGGTCGGGATGTAGAACTCCGATTTGGGGTTGTTGATATTCTCTTTGAGATAAGAGGTGAAATAGTCTTTCGAATGAGCAAAGTAATCGGGCGTAAAACCGAACATGTTCATCGATACAGGAGCCGTATCGGCCAACGGGCAGAGTTCGCCCTTCTCATCCTTGTATTTGATTACCCCATCGATACGTTCGATCGAGGTACGCTCAACCATCGAGGTGAGGTTGTCATTGGCATCCACTTCACAAACCGCACGAGAGACAGCACCGTAATCCGACAGCGTCTTCTGTACCTCGTATCCGACCATACAGTAGTGGTTGGTCTGGCCTGCCACCGAGCGCAAATAGTCGCCAATGGTCTGGTAAGCCTCCCGACCATAGAAGTCATCGGCATTAATCACCGCGAAAGGACCGTCGATAACGTCGGCAGCCATCATCACCGCATGGTTGGTTCCCCAAGGTTTTACACGATCAGCCGGAACGGTAAAGCCTTCCGGAAGTTTGTCCAACTCCTGGAATACAAAATCTACCTCAACCTTACCGCCAAAACGTTCGGGAGTAAAAATTTCACGAAATTCCTTTTCAAAAAGGTGACGGATAACAAATACGACCTTGCCGAATCCGGCACGAATAGCATCGTAGATCGAATAGTCGATAATAGCCTCGCCGCTGGGGCCGACACCGTCCATCTGTTTGAGTGAACCATAACGCGACCCCATACCGGCCGCCAAAACTAAAAGAGTAGGTTTAACCATAACGAATCCATTTGTGAGCTCCACTATAACAAAAAGAAATAATTTTGTCCTGCGAAGCGTTAAATTGATATAAAGTTAACGCAAATTTACATTTTATAACGTACATTCAAACTGTTTTCGGGTTAAATAATTCATCTGCGAGCAGATCGGGGATGGATTTAGCCGGAGGAATTTATTACCTTTGTACGAATCTGTCCGTGTGAGTGTCGTGTGCACGGACCGCGAACCAAAACTTCTACGGAGCAATCCGCCAAAACGAGAACCGTGAAGATCAAATTCAAAAAGGGGTGGAGCTATTTTATTCACCACCTGCGTGAGAAGCATCGCCTCAGCATCCATAACCAACACACCGACGATGAGGTGTGGTACATGTACATCAGTCCGCTCAATCTGCTGGCCGGACTGTTGGCTTTGGTGCTGATTCTTTTTATCATCGTCACCACAACGGTCGCCTATACGCCGATTCTGGACTTTATACCGGGTTATCCGGGCAATAAGTCGCGAACCATGTTGATTGAGAACATCATTCGCCTCGACTCGCTGGAGCAGGAGATCAAGAACATGCAGATCTACAACGAAAACGTGGCCCTGATCATGGCGGGTAAAAATCCCGTTACCCGCAACGATGTTCAGGCTTCGGATTCACTGGCCCGCAGCAAAAACCCTACGGTAGCAGCCATCATCGAAGATTCGATCCTGCGCAGCCAGCTCGAAACGCCGGGCAGTGCATACAGTCTGAACAATCCGGATGCAGCCCGCAAGAATCTGCGTTCAGCCCTGGAGCTGTTCACTCCTGTAAAAGGGGTTGTCATTTCGAAATTCGAGCCTCAAGAGGGGGCTTATGGCATCAAATTGGCTACGACGGCCAACCAGCCGGTAATGGCCATTATGGATGGGACCGTTATCTCCTCCTCTTGGACACCCGATGACGGTTATGTGCTGTTCATCCAGCACAGCAACAACCTCACTTCGGTCTATCGGCACAATACCGAGGTGCTGCGCAAAGTAGGAGACCGCGTACGCAGCGGCGAGATTATCGGCTACACGGGCAGTGCCGAACCCGACGCCTCAAACAAAAACCTGTTCGAGATCGAACTGTGGCACAATGGGACGCCTGTCGATCCGCAAAGTTATATCGTATTCTAAGACATGGAGCGCAAACAGCGATTAGCCGTTATGGGCTCGACCGGCTCGATCGGCACCCAAACGCTCGACATCGTTCGCAACTATCCCGACCGATTCGAGATCACCACCCTTACCGCCAACAACCAGTGGCAACTTTTGGCCGAACAGGCACGTGAATTTATGCCTGACAGCGTCGTGATCGCCAACGACACCTATTACTCTCCCCTCAAAGAGGCCTTGAGTTCTCTACCCATAAAGGTGTATGCAGGGAGCGATGCACTCGAACAGGTAGTATGTTCTGAAGCGGTCGATACCGTTGTCATGGCCCTGGTGGGTTACAGCGGCCTCTTCCCGACGGTCAGTGCACTGAAGCATGGCAAAAAGGTTGCTTTGGCCAATAAGGAATGTTTGGTAGTAGCCGGTGAAATTGTCACGGCACTCTCTGCCAAATATCGTGCCCCCATCCTTCCGGTCGATTCCGAACATTCGGCCATTTTCCAATGTTTGGTCGGAGAGCATAGCCCAATCGATAAGATCATTCTTACCGCCTCTGGAGGGCCATTTTTGCACAAGACAGCCGCCGAGCTGGAAGAGGTGTCGATTGCCGATGCGCTGAATCACCCCTATTGGAACATGGGGGCCAAGGTGACGATCGATTCAGCCTCCTTGATGAATAAAGGTTTTGAAGTGATCGAGGCCCGTTGGCTGTTCGACCTGCGCCCCGAGCAAATCGATGTGGTGATCCATCCCCGCAGCGTTATCCATTCGATGGTCCAGTTTGCAGACGGAGCGATCAAGGCTCAGTTGGGGACACCGGACATGCACCTGCCGATCCAATATGCACTCTCCTTCCCGGAGCGATTGCCGCTGAACGGTTCACGGGTCGATTTCCCGGCATTGGGGAAACTGGAATTCTTCAAACCGGATACCAACCGTTTCCCAAATTTGGAGTTGGCATTTGAATGTCTACGTCGTGGAGGCAATGCTGGTGCTATCCTAAATGCCGCCAATGAGGTGGCCGTTGCTGCCTTTTTGGGTGGAGAGATCCGTTTTATCGACATTCCGCGCATCAACACAGCGACCCTGGCCAAAAGTACCTTCATCGAACATCCTACGCTGGAGGAGCATCGCCAAACCGACCACGAGGCGCGGGAGATCGCACGGAGCCTGCTGCACAGTTAACCCCGGCGAGGCGGCTGCTTTCGTCACTACGAAAAGCCGAATGTGGCAGCCGCTTAACCATAAGACAAAAAGCAAAAGGAAACGCAATCAATAAAACACCGTCAATTCTCTTAGGGTTTTCATATAAACATTGAAACCTTGCAAAACCCTAACTCAATAAATAAAAATTAAAACGAAAACACATTTAGTCGATTTATATGGATATCGTCATCAAGATTTTGCAATTTATCCTGAGTTTTTCACTCCTGGTCATTATACACGAATTCGGCCACTTTCTCTTTGCACGCCTGTTCGGCACCCGGGTCGAAAAGTTCTACCTCTTTTTCAACCCCTGGTTTTCGCTCTTCAAATTCAAAAAGGGAGATACGGAGTATGGTGTAGGGTGGATCCCCTTCGGCGGCTACGTCAAAATCGCCGGTATGATCGACGAATCGATGGATACCGAACAACTCAAGCAGCCGGTTCAACCGTGGGAGTTCCGTGCCAAACCGGCCTGGCAGCGCCTGCTGATCATGGTGGGTGGAGTTGTAATGAATATTGTACTGGCCCTCTGCATCTATATCGGGATCAGCTACACCTGGGGAGACAATTACATCGCTTCGAAAGATGTCAAATACGGCTACGTATTTAACGATGTCGGAAAAGAGTTCGGTTTCAAGGACGGTGATAAAATCATCGATGTAGAGGGAAAGCAGATCGAGGATTTCGCCCGCATCATGCCGACCATTATTGTTGATCAGGCGAAATATGTGACTGTTGAACGTGACGGGAAACCGCTTCGAATCACCATGCCCGAAACCGCAACGGCCAAAATTCTCGATGCACAGGGATTCATGACCCTTCGTCTGCCCTTTGTCGTAGGGGAGACGGTCAAAGGGCAGGGTGCAGCCAAAGCCGGACTGCAACCCGGAGACACACTGGTCGCTTTCAACGGAAAGGCAATGCGCTATTTCGACCAGTTCCAGACGGAATTGGCTGCTCATAAAGGACAAAAAGTTGATCTGAGCATCGCCCGCGACTCGGCCGGAATCACCCGAATCATCACCCTGCCCGTAGAGGTATCTCAGGAGGGGCTGATCAGGGTTCGCGTTGCACCGCTCAACGAGCTGCTCAAGATCAGCACCCACCGCTACACCTTTTGGCAGGCTATTCCGCAGGGACTTAAACGGGCCGGCGTAGAGATCGTGGGCTATGCCAAACAGATCAAACTGCTCTTCTCGCCCAAAACCGAAGCCTACAAATCGCTGGGCGGAATTATGGCCTTGGGCAGCTTCTTCCCGACCACCTGGGATTGGGAATCTTTCTGGACCATTACTGCCTTCTTCTCGGTGGCATTGGCCTTTATGAATATTCTGCCCATTCCGGGACTCGACGGCGGACATGTGCTCTTCCTGCTGGTAGAGGTGATCACCCGCCGCAAACCGAGCGACAAATTTATGGAACGGGCTACAACCGTCGGCTTTATCATCCTGATCGCGCTGCTGCTCTTTGCCAACGGCAACGACATCTACCGATTCTTTATTAAATGATAAGTTTACTGCGGGACGGATTTAACTCCTGTATCCCGGTAAAATTGCAGACTCATATACTTAAAATAAATTATGCGCAGTTTCGGAAGTGACAACCATTCGGGAATTCATCCGCAGATTTTGGAGGCCATAGCTGCCGCCAATGTGGATCACGATTTTGCCTATGGCGACGATGCCATTACGGCACGTGCCAAAGAGGCTTTGCAACAACTTTTCAAGAACGATGCCGATCAAGGTCCCGACGTCTATTTCGTGTTTAACGGAACAGGTGCCAACCTGCTTTCGATCAAGACGCTGACACGCAGCTACAATGCGGTGATCTGCGCCGACACTGCCCACATTCACGTTGACGAATGCGGAGCCCCCGAAGCCCTCACCGGTTGCACCCTGCTGACCGTTCCAACGCCGGATGGTAAACTAACCCCGGAATTGGTCAGTCACCATCTGCATGGTTTCGGGTTCCAACACCACGCCCAGCCCAAACTGATCTCCATTTCGGAACCGACCGAACTGGGGACCCTCTATACCCCCGATGAGATCCGTGCACTGGCCGAACTGGCTCATCGTCACAACATGTATCTGCATGTGGATGGAGCGCGCCTGGCCAATGCCCTGGTTGCTTTGGGGACGACACCGCGAAAGCTGATCACCGAAACCGGCGTGGACGTGCTCTCGTTCGGCGGCACCAAAAATGGTATGATGATCGGCGAGGCGGTCCTCTTTTTCCGCCCGGAGCTCTCACAAAACGCCATGTACGAACGCAAACAGCTGACCCAATTGGCGTCCAAGATGCGGTTTATTGCTGCACAGTTCGAAGCCTACCTGCGGGATGATCTATGGCTCAAACTGGCAGCCCACTCCAACGCAATGGCCGCCTACATGGCCTCGCAGATTGAGCAGATTCCCGAAGTCAAACTCTCTTGTCATCCTCAGGCCAACGGGCTGTTTGCGGTTATGCCCCGACCCGCTATTGAGGAGTTACGCAAAGAGTATTTCTTCTACGATTGGGACGAGGAGCGCAACGAGGTACGTTGGATGTGCTCGTTCGACACCACGCGCGAAGATATTGACCAATTTATTGCAGCATTGAAACGCATCCTACGCCATGGCTAAAATCAAACGGGCATTTTTTTGTCGCAACTGCGGCTACGAAAGCGCAAAATGGGTTGGGAAGTGTCCCTCGTGCGGCGAGTGGAACACCTTTGTTGAAGAGACCTTTACCAAAGAGCCTCAACAACCTGTTTTTGCACCGACCGGCCAACGCAACGTACCGCAACGGGTACAGGAGATCCAGCGGCAGGAATATACCCGCATTGATCTGGCCAATGGCGAAATGAACCGCGTACTGGGTGGAGGGCTGGTTCGCGGATCAATGATTTTGTTGGGAGGAGAGCCTGGTATCGGCAAATCGACGCTTTCGCTCCAGATCGCGCTGAAATCAGGCGGGATGAAGACGCTCTACGTCTCAGGAGAGGAGTCTCCGCACCAGATTAAGATGCGCGCCGAACGGCTCGGTATCGATAACGACAACTGCTATATATACAGCGAAACCAACCTCGAAAACATTTTACGACAGGCCGGAGAGTTGGCGCCGGATCTGATGATCGTCGATTCGATCCAGACCATCTATTCCGACACGATCGACTCGTCGCCAGGCAGCGTCTCACAAATTCGGGAGTGCGCCGCTCTGCTGATGAAGTATGCCAAACAGACCGACACGTCGGTCATCATCATCGGCCACATCACCAAAGACGGCATCATTGCCGGTCCAAAAATCCTCGAACACATCGTCGATGTAGTGTTACAGTTCGAGGGGGACAACAACAATATCTACCGCATTCTCCGCAGTATCAAGAACCGTTTTGGTGCCACGTTCGAGATCGGTGTATTCGAGATGCGCGGGGAGGGGTTGATCGAGGTGACCAATCCGTCGGAGATCTTGCTTTCCCATTACGATGAACCACTGAGTGGCATTGCCGTAGGGGCTGCTGTGGATGGAGCCCGATCCTATCTGATCGAGACCCAGGCCCTGGTCAGTACAGCCGCTTACGGAACGCCGCAACGATCGGCAACCGGATTCGATTCCCGCCGTTTGAATATGCTTTTAGCAGTGTTGGAGCGTCGAGTAGGACTGAAGATGTACACCAAAGATGTCTTCCTGAACTTTGCCGGAGGGTTCAAAATCAACGATACGGGGCTCGACATGAGTATTGTTGCTGCGATCCTCTCCTCCTATTTCGACCGGCCGCTCGACCGGGAGACCTGCTGTGCAGGAGAGATCGGCCTATCTGGAGAGATTCGTCCTGCACCTCGTAGCGAACAGCGCATCAGCGAAGCCTCTCGTTTGGGGTTCAAACGGATTATCGTATCGGGTTATCTCCGTAAAAGCCTGCCCAAACCACCCAAGGGGATCGAAATCATCTACATCAACAAGATCGAGGAGCTGGCACGTACGCTGTTCAACCACGCAGCTGAATAGTGCTGGATAGAACGCCCACACTCTCCCAGGCCCGCGACCAGCCAGCCATGGCCCCCAAGGGCATCCTCAATGTCATGTGCTCCCACACTTCGGGCCCCATTGCAGTGCTTAAAAAGCGACCACATTACCCCGATTGAGAAAAGCGCCATGCAGTTCTCAAATCACGGTTCCTCCATCCTTGATCTATCCCCAAGGGCCCGAATATCGGTTCCAATCGCACAGTCAGGCCACCCCTTATCGTAACGCACGATCAGCTTCAACATAGCAATTAGGAGGAGCCTTATACGAACAATAACAAACAATAAAAGCTCAACAATAGACACAAAAAAACGGGCGCTCTCCCTTTCGGGAAAGCGTCCGTCACTTTTATCGGAATTGTTCCTATCGGGTATGGACTACATCATGCCACCCATACCGCCCATGCCCTGCGGCATTGCAGGAGCAGGATTCTCCTCTTTCTTCTCAACCAATACACACTCAGTAGTCAGGAACATGGCTGCGATAGAAGCAGCGTTCTCCAAAGCTACACGAGCAACCTTAGTCGGGTCGATAATACCGGCCTGGAACATATCTTCATAAGTCTCGGTACGTGCGTTGTAACCGTAAGCATCTTTACCAGCTTTCACGTTGGCTACGACTACAGAACCTTCACCACCAGCGTTGGCTACGATCTGACGCAACGGCTCCTCAATGGCACGTTTAACAATCTGGATACCGGTAGTCTCATCCTCGTTATCGCCTTTCATCGCCTCCAGAGCGACAACGGCACGGATGTAAGCAACTCCACCACCCGGAACGATACCCTCTTCAACAGCGGCACGGGTTGCGGCCAATGCATCGTCTACACGGTCTTTCTTCTCTTTCATCTCAACCTCGCTGGCTGCACCGACATACAGAACGGCAACACCACCGGCCAATTTAGCCAAACGCTCTGCCAATTTCTCTTTATCGTAGTCAGAGGTAGATTTCTCCATCTGTTTACGGATCTGTGCCACACGAGCAGCAATGTTCTCTTTGTTACCCAGACCGTTAACAATCGTAGTATTCTCTTTGTTGATGATCACCTTCTCGGCGCTACCCAGCATATCGAGCGTTGCCTGATCCAGACGGATACCACGCTCCTCTGAGATTACGGTACCACCGGTCAGGATGGCGATATCTTCCAACATCTCTTTACGACGGTCACCGAAGCCCGGAGCCTTAACGGCAGCGATCTTCAGAGCACCACGCAGTTTGTTGACAACCAATGCGGCCAAAGCCTCGCCATCAACATCCTCTGCGATAACCAACAGTGCACGACCGTTCTGAGCAGCAGGCTCCAAAATGCCCATCAACTCCTTCATCGTAGAAACCTTCTTGTCGGTAACCAAGATCAGCGGTTTCTCCAAAACGGCCTCCATCTTCTCTGCGTCGGTTGTGAAGTAAGGAGAGATGTAACCACGATCGAACTGCATACCCTCAACAACATCTACATGCGTATCGGTACCTTTGGCCTCCTCAACGGTAATCACACCCTCTTTGTTGACCTTGCTCATCGCCTCAGCGATCAGTTTACCGATATTGTGGTCGTTGTTGGCAGAGATAGTAGCCACCTGCTCGATCTTGCTGATGTCACCACCAACCTCCTGGCTCTGTTTGCGCAGGCTCTCGACAACAGCTGCAACAGCTTTGTCAATACCACGTTTCAGATCCATTGGGTTTGCACCGGCCGTTACGTTCTTAACGCCGACACCTACGATAGCCTGAGCCAATACGGTTGCAGTGGTGGTACCGTCACCGGCATCGTCAGCGGTTTTCGAAGCCACCTCTTTAACCATCTGAGCACCCATGTTGGCAACAGGGTTCTCCAACTCGATCTCTTTAGCAACGGTCACACCATCTTTGGTAACATGGGGTGCACCGAATTTCTTGTCAATAACCACATTGCGACCTTTCGGGCCAAGGGTTACTTTCACTGCATTGGCCAGCGCATCAACACCTTCCTTGAGCTGTTCGCGGGCCTCAACGTTATATAAAATCTCTTTTGCCATGGTTTTTCAGAATTTAGGGTTGGAACAGATTAGATAATAGCGAGGATATCGCCCTGTTTCATGATCAGCAGATCCTTGCCTTCAATGGTGATTTCGGTACCGGCATACTTGCCATAAAGAACCTGATCGCCCACCTTAACCTCCATTTTTACATCCGAGGTACCGGGACCAACTGCGATTACTTTACCTGCAAGAGGTTTCTCTTTTGCAGTGTCAGGAATGTAGAGTCCACCAGCTGTCTTCTCTTCTGCAGGATTTGGTTCGATCAGAACCCGATCTGCTAATGGTTTTACTGTCATTGTTCTATTTTTTTAAGGTTGTTCGAATACGGATCCGCAACTGCGCGGATGTCCGGATCTAAGGATCCGAATGCAGACACTACCTTATCACAATATGTGCCAAACCTATTTTGACAGATTGGGATTGCTGAAATGGCTGAACGAATACGAAAAAATGGCAGGTTCAGCCATTCTCACTGCCACTCCCTGCCACTTTGTCATTTTTATTGTTTTGGATTAAATTGCTCGGACTACCTCGACGAGTATTACAGGCCATCCCTTCACAACGCTATTCCTCACAAATAGCCCCCTATCAAGATGCATACTCCTTATGAGTACAATACGGTTGTTGATCTGAGCTTAGATATCCGCTACCATTTTCACCAGTATGTCGTTAGCGATCCTTATGTTTTTTTGTTTTGGGGCTGGAGAGCTGTGGATCGGCACCCTCTTTGCCGCCCCATCTCTGCTGTTCCTGCTGAGCAAAAAACTCCGCAAAATCGTTTTGCCAATCCTCACCCTTCTTCTTTTTGGAAGGGCGGGATTTACGCTCCGACTGCCTCTCCGAAGCATCTGACAGACGCGATTCAGCCCGACGTGAGAATTGGTCCTCTCCGGACCGCTCATCATGTTGCGAGCGTCTGCCCACACTGTGCGATCTTTGCGCCGGAGCAACCGCCCGTCGCTTTTCCCGACCGCCTCTCTGGACCGCCTCTTTAGTGTGGGCACGGCGCGATCCAGAAGAACGCCCCTGGCCCTCCTGCCCATTCTGAGCAATTTCGGCAATAGGTCGTCCTCCCTTATGAATACTGTTCAGCCGACGGATGGCCTCTTTAGCCTCCTCAAAAGGCACGGTGGCAAATGAGAAGCTATCCAGCACCCGAACATCGTCAATCTGGCTGTCGGTTAAGCCACACTCCCGTTTGAGCAGCCGCAACAACTTGCGCACATCGTAACCGTCAAACTTACCGACCGCAATAAACAGACGGGCAGTTCCACGACGATCGACATGAATCGAACGAATCTCCGGATAGTTGCTCTCTTCCAGCTCATTTTTAAAGGCTAAACGCAACAGAGCTGCCATCGCCACCTCAGGAGATTGATTCTGCAACAATTCGGCAGCCATCGGCATATATTCGGTATAGTTCTCATTCTCGATGATCTCGGCCAGCTCATCTTTGATGCGGTTTTTCTTGATCTCCACCACATGCTGTGCCGTGGGAATCGGCACCTTTTTAATATCAACCTTAATCTCTCGCTGCATCATCATAAACTGACGATATTCGGAGCTCGAAATAAAGGTAATTGCCGTACCGGTATTCCCGGCACGACCTGTACGACCAATTCGATGCACATACGATTCGGAATCCTGCGGCAACGAATAGTTGATCACGTGCGTCAGGTTGTTGACATCAATTCCACGTGCGGCCACATCGGTAGCCACTAGAATGGTCACCTGCTTGTCCTTGAATTTTTTCAGGATCTTTTCCCGTTGTGCCTGCGAAACATCGCCGTGCAGCCCTTCGGCCGCATAACCGCGTTGCGTCAGACGGGTCACCAGCTCGTCCACGGCCACCTTCGTACGGCAGAAGACAATTCCGTAAAAGTCAGCCTCCACATCGATAATTCGGGTCAAGGCATCGAATTTATCGCTGTCGCGCACCTCGAAATAGATCTGGTCGGTCAGATCGGTCGTCATCTCTTTGCTCGGCACCTTCAACACCTCGACCTCCTTCATGTACTGCTTGGACAACGCCACAATACGGGCCGGCATGGTAGCCGAAAAGAGCAGAATGCGACGATAATCATTCGATTCAGCGAGAATCGCCTCCACATCCTCAATAAAGCCCATATTCAGCATCTCGTCCGCCTCATCGAGGATCAGATATTGCAGCTCTTTGAGATCCAGCGTTCCGCGACGCAGGTGGTCGAGAATACGCCCGGGAGTTCCCACCACAATATCGACCCCTTTTTTCAGACGCCTCAACTGCTCGGAGATCGATGCACCGCCATAAATGGCCATAATACACAACCGGCTGTATTGATTGAAAGAGATCAACTCTTCGGTCACCTGAAGGGCGAGTTCACGGGTCGGCACCAGGATCAGTCCCTGAACCGTGCCTTTTTTAGGTGTAAGTCGCTCCAGCAACGGGAGACCGAATGCGGCTGTCTTACCCGTTCCGGTTTGTGCCTGGGCAATCAGGTCGTTACGTCGCTTCTCATCCAAGAGGACCGGAATGGTCAGCTTTTGGATCGGGGAGGGGGTCTCAAAACCTTTCGCCTGGATGGCCGGAAGCACCTTCTCGTCCAATCCCAAAGCGGCAAATTCATCCAGTTGTGTCATATCGCAATTTCGGTTATTCATCCATAGGCCAGAGGTAGCCTGGCAACAATTAAACAGCAAAATGAGGCTCCTGATCTCGTTGTTTCTGCTTTCCGGAGCCAACTGCGCCAATAGAATCCTGTCAAATCAAATCAGCACAATTCCTACGTATTCCCGTGGCACATCTCCGCTCACAGATCGATTAATCTGCAGGGATTCTTGATCACTGGGGGCAGCTACAATCCTTGTCTGAGCCAAACACGTGGCAACAGGTTGTTTTGCTGTTAACAAACGTCATTAAACAAAAAAAAGAGTCTCACAAAAGCGAGACTCTTTTACAATCGAGGGTGGAAGATGGGCCTCGAACCCACGACCTACGGAACCACAATCCGTCGCTCTAACCAACTGAGCTACATCCACCATCTCTGTCCCTTCATTGGAAACAGCGTGCAAATGTAACACTCTTTTCGATTATTACCAAATTTTCGCCCGATTTCGCCACAAAAAAGATTTTTATTGAGTCAGCGTAGAAGTTCATCATCGGATCCAGGCCGAACAAATCATCCTGTATTACATCCACCCCTTCTCGAATCGAAGCCCCATGGCGCAAAAAGGACAACCCTAAAAAAAGACATTTAGGGGAAAAGCCATTGACCTTAACGTGGGCGTGAAGGGCAGAAAATCCGCATCATGTATAAGCTCCGCGTAATCCCGTGGGACATCGCCGCCCAATCCAATAAAAAAACGGACGGTGTGTAACCGTCCGTTTTTTTTATGCGAATCTGCTTGATTTAACGCATTTCGGGATAGGTGATCTTGTCCATATCGCCATAGTCGAGGTTTTCGCCTGCCATACCCCAGATGAACATGTAGTTGCTGGTACCGGCAGCTGCGTGAATTGACCACTCGGGAGACATGATTGCCTGCTCGGGAGCCATCCAAACCAGACGCTCCTGCTGCGGCTCACCCATCAGGTGGCAGATCATGTTGCCCTCAGGAATATTGAAATAGAAGTATGCCTCGATACGGCGGCTGTGTACATGAGGCGGCATGGTGTTCCATACGCTGCCCGGTTTCAGTTCGGTCAAGCCCATCTGCAACTGGCAAGGTCCCTCTTTGAGCACATTCTTGACGATCAACTGATTGATGACACGGTCGTTGCTCTCTTCGAGTTTACCGGCAGGGAATGAATTGGCTTTCAGTGAGCCCTTGATACCGTCGATCGTTACCAGCTGAGTTGCGTATGCCTTGTGAGCAGTAGCCGAGTTGATATAGAATTTGGCCGGTTTCGAAGCATCTTTGCTCTTGAAGGTCACCTTCTCGTTACCACGACCAACATACAGTGCATCGCGGAAACGGAGCGTGTACTCCTTGCCATCGACCGTTACGATACCGTCACCACCGACATTGATCACACCCAATTCACGAGCATAGAGGAAATAGGGAGCTTTCAACGGATCGATCGTCTCGAGCACCAACTCTTTGTTTACCGGCATGGCACCACCGAAGATGAAACGATCATACATCGAATAGGTCACGTTGATCTCATCGGGGACCATCACCTTCTCCATCAGGAAGCTGCTGCGCAGACGTTCCGTATCGTAGGTTTTCACATCCTGCGGGTTGCAGGCAGTCTGAATCTTGTAGTTGACCTGGGCCGAAGCCGACAGAGCGGCTACACCGGCGATCAGCATAAAAAATACTCTTTTCATATGATTCTTTCTAATTGTTTGTATTGCGTTTGGGATTAACTTCCTTATTTCGCATCGGTTTCACTCTTCTCCTCGATCTCACCTGCAGCCTCCTGTTCGTGCTGACGACTCTGTTTGAGGATGGCTTTGCGGTTAAGCAACATCAGTCCCAGGGTACCCAGCACCAAAACAATCGGGCCGATGATCTTAATGGATACGGTCAGGTGGTAGATAATCCAGGTGAAGGGGCTTGAAGCGAAGTCAATGGCTGCGGCATCGTTAAATCCGTCCGGAATGCGTACGGCTGCATCCTGCGTCATTTCGTAAACATCACGGGCAGCCAACGAGAATACCGGCGCCAGATTTGTTACGATGTAAACACCTGCCACCAACAGGATCAATCCGATCACAAACGTTTTGAAAACATTACCTTTGGTAATCGGCAGAATCAGGGGGAAGATGTAGAACATACCGGCCAACGATGCCAGCGGCAAGAATTCGTTACCGGGCAGAATAACCGCCAACAGAATGATCACCGGGATCAGCAACAGTGACACCACCAATGTGGCAGGGTGACCGATCACCAACGCCGGACTCATACCGATATTCAGACCGGCACTCTTCTTGAACTTGCGAGCGATCATCGATTTGGTTGCATCCGAGATCGGCAGCAGACCTTCGATAAACAGACCGGTAATACGCGGGATCAGCTCCATTACGGCACCCATCTGCACACCCAACATCAGCACTTTCGGCAGGTCATAGCGGGCCAACGCACCGATACAGCAGCCGATCACGACACCGAGGAAGAGCGGTTCACCCATCAGACCGAACTTCTTTTTCATTCCTTCGGAGTCGATATTGATCTTGTTCACGCCGGGGATCTTGTCGAGACCTTTATTGATGGCCCAGGCAAACGGCACGAAACCGGCACAGAAGGGTTGTGGAATCGAGATTCCGTCCATCTTCTCGTAGAACTTCTGGAAATGGGGTGCTGTAAAATCGGCGATAATCAACGTAATGATGTAGCAGATGATCGCAGCGAAGAATCCCCACAAGAGGCTGTCCGTTGCGAAATAGGCCAACGCACCGATAAAGGCGAAATGCCAGTAATTCCACAGGTCGATATTGACGGTTTTGGTGGTTTTGGTCACCAACATCAGGATATTAATTCCCAAGCAGATCGGGATAATAAATGCACCTACTGAGGTGTTGTAGGCGATACTGGCCGCAGCCGGCCAACCCATGTCGAAGACTTTGAGTTGCAACCCGTAGATATCGACCACGCCATTCAGAGCAGGGCCCAGTGCACTGGTCAGCAGCGCCGTCACAATCGAGAGACCGACGAAACCGACGCCGACGAGCAGACCGCTTTTGAGGGCCTTACCGAACTTGATGCCGATACAAACGCCCAACACCGTAAAGATGATAGGCATCATCACAGGTGCACCCAGTCCTACGATATAACCGAATACTTCTTTCATATGTTTTGTTGAAAAGGTTTACATGAACTTTCTCCGACAGGGGACCGACGGCCCGGAGCGGAATTACTTGCGGTATTTGGCGATATAGCCCAGTGCCTCACGGCATTTATCGGTGATTGCGCTCCAGTTTTTAGCTGCTATCACATCCGACGGGAAGAGTTTCGATCCCATACCTACGCAGGTCACGCCGGCCTTCATCCAAGCCGACAGGTTCTCTTCAGTCGGTTCTACCGCACCGGTTACCATCAGCATCGACCAAGGCATCGGAGCCAGCATGTTCTTCACGAACGACGGACCACCCACGTTACCGGCCGGGAAGATTTTGCAGAGATCGCAACCTGCCTCCTGTGCGAAGCCCACCTCTGAGACTGAACCGCAACCGGGAGTGTATGGAATCGAACGACGGTTGCAAACCTTAGCTACATCGGGGTTGAAGAGCGGGCCAACAATAAAGTTGGCACCCAACTGAATATAAAGCGATGCTGTTCCTGCGTCAACAACTGAACCGGCACCCAGAATCATCTCCGGGCACTCTTTGACTGCAAACTTGATCAATTCGCAGAACACTTCGTGAGCCAGGTCGCCACGGTTGGTGAATTCGAAAGCACGCACGCCACCTTCGTAGCACGCTTTAAGCACATTTTTCGAAATTTCGACATCCTTATTGTAGAATACAGGAACCATACCTGTCGAGGCGATTGTCGAGAGCACCTCAATTTTGGAAAACTTTGCCATTTTATTGATTGTCGTTTATCAATTCAACTATTCATTGTTCACATGAACCGACGCCTCTCAGCTCGCTGCTTGGGAGGTATCAGTTCCCTAAATCCGTTTTGAGAGCGTCACCCCTGCAGTGCTATCTCTGCTCTGTCATTCGACAGCCCCAACCTCGTCTCCCGAACCGTTCCAACCTCAAGGAAGCCCCATTAATCGGCCCCCTCAGCTTGCAGGTTTCGAGCGCTTGCAGATGACTGCCGCCCCTCGACGCGATTAGCGTGATACACGTCCTGAACCGTCACCCTTCATCAGGTTCTCCACCTCGGGAACGGTTACCATGTTGAAGTCTCCGTAGATGGTATGTTTGAGGCACGATGCCGCTACGGCGAAATTCAATGCCTTCTGGTCATCACCCGTGTAGGTCAACAGGCCGTAGATCAGACCGCCCATGAAGGAGTCACCGCCACCGACACGGTCCACAATGTGGGTGATGTCATAAGAGGGTGATTCGAAGAGCTGTTTGCCATCCCACAGCACACCAGCCCAAGTGTTGTGGTTTGCGTTGATCGAACCACGCAGGGTGATGATCACCTTCTTGGCGCGCGGGAAACGTTTCATCAGCTGTTTGCAGACCGATTCGAACTCTGCAGCCTTAACTTTACCGCCGGTAGCGGTTACATCGAAGCCTTCAGGTTTGATTCCGAATACCTTCTCGGCATCCTCCTCGTTACCGAGAATCACATCACAACCCTCAACCAGTGCCGGCATCACCTCTGCAGCGGTTTTACCATATTTCCAAAGGTTCTTACGGAAATTGAGGTCGGTCGATACGGTAACGCCCATCTTATTGGCCGTCTTGATCGCCTCGAGGCAGGCATCGGCTGCGCCCTGACTCAGAGCCGGGGTAATACCGGTCCAGTGGAACCAATCGGCACCGGACAGCACCTCTTCCCAGTTGATCATGCCGGGTTGAATCTCGGCGATAGCGGAGTGAGCACGGTCATACACCACTTTGCTCGGACGGGCCACTGCACCTGTCTCCAGGAAATAAATACCCAGACGATCTCCACCATAAACTACGTGGGAGGTTCCCACACCATATTTATGCAGCTCTTTGAGGCAGCTCTCTGCAATATCGTTCTTCGGCATACGAGTAACAAACTCGGGTTTGAGACCGTAGTTGGCCAGTGAAACGGCTACATTGGCCTCACCGCCACCGAATGTAGCGGTAAACTCTTTGGCCTGGCAAAAACGCAGATAGTCCGGTGTTGCCAAACGCAACATAATCTCTCCGAAGGTTACAACTTTTTTCATTGTTTGTTTACGTTGTTTGATTGACTTATCTAAGTAAATTACATACAGTTCTACTTGCCCTCATCTATCGGGAAACGGGGCACTTGCATAAGCTCGTCCCCTCTTTCGTGACCGATCGGCATCCACAAATGCACACCCATCGGCCATCTTTCCCCATAAATCGGCAATCAAAAATACAATTTTTTTTTGATTTATACCTATTTAAAAAACTCTACCAAGCTATTTTCCCCTGTACAGATACGTTAACCCGAACGGAATTGTCCAGAATTTTCAAGTATTTAATTCCGACACCTCACAGTGACCAACGCCACACCTCCTGGAGGTTTCATGAAGCTGAATAAGGTAACACGCAACGTCCGGAGTCTGGCTGATCAAGAGATCAACATGCCAATTAGCTTGATCTGCCACCTGTTCCCCACTTTTCTTGCCAAAAATGTCTTGCTCCAAGTCTTGTAGTTATATGTAATCACAAATACCTCTTTGGCCGCTTCAGCCCGTTTGAGATTTAAGAAGGCAAAACGTTGAATTCCCGGGGACTCATAGTAACAGCTGGCGCAAAACTCTTCCCTGGAGAGGATCGTGGTGCGTACATATTTGGGTTGAATGGCTTGTATGGCCGGATCGTCGGTAATGATTAATACCGAGTAGGTGGAATCCGTTGCACAATAGTGGCTCCCTCGATGACTGTTGGGAATGGTGATCCATCCTTGAGGATTGGTGGCGGCATCCTCTTGGCTGCAAAAAGCTATCCGGGTGGTCAAATGGGCTGGTGCAGTTTCATTATTGACCAAAAATTCATAAAGCGCTGTCATCTCTTCAGGTGGGAGATTGTGACGAGGATTCAGATCTATAGGATCGGCTATCCCATCCCGATCGGTATCCTTGCGATAGGGATTTGTATGGAGGTGACGCTCCAGGATATCGGTCCATCCATCCCCGTCCGAATCCCGAGTAATTCGATCTAAATCAAATTGGACAACAACCCCATCTTTGATCATCCGTGAGCTGGGTTTCAAAGGGAAAGGAAGCATCAAGGGACCTGTCTGCTGCATCAATGCCGCTTCGATTTGCAACGTATGGCCATCCACAAACAGCGGCAACTGAGAGTACCATTTGGGACAGATCGGTTGATTTTCATACAACCCTGTAAAGTAATGTTGCCAATGTTTGCCGCCATCTCTGGAAAGTGCGATCCACACCTCCGACTCAGCAGAGAGCGACAATTTATAGGCCTTATATAGAAAGGCCTCCAGTGGATATTGCTTCCCATGCTTGATAATTTGATCACAACTGATGCCGGCCAGTGTATCACTTTTTACTGCCGACCAGGGGTTGGCCTCACCCGCAAGACTCAGTTCCTGAATTCTTCGTAACATGGTGTCTGTATATGGCGTCCTCCAAATGACAGAATCCATATAGGGAGCATAATATCTCATCGAATCGATCCGGCAGCCATCCGCTTGAAAGGCAAGAATCTTCTCGATCGATGGAAAGGGGTAGCGATCATCCCAATTGGATGGTGCAGTTTCGGGGCTTTCAGTTTCTGCTTTTGCCCCCGAATTTACCTGCTTCGCAGAGAGCTCAATAACGCAACAGAACAGGCCGAACAACAATAAAAGCAATCTCATGGCTAACCGTTTTTTTATTCAACAATCGATTATCGGTATGGTCTCAGGTAAGAACTGATATTGGAGCAATAATTTGCACAAAATATAGCGCAACGGGAATTTTTTTCTGTAGTTTTCTGCCAACTTATGTCAGCATAATATGGGTGCCTATTCGAAAGTATGCGAACACCTCTACAAAATAGATAAAACCGGTTAGATTTACAAATTCCTGACATTGAGTCAATCGCTGCTAAACGACATTCGGATAAATCCAGTGTCACACAAAGAAGATTTACCGACATGCAGGAGGATGGGAGTAGATACAGGTATTTCGACATTCTCCCTGCGGGCATCTCCTGATAGTGAGGAATGTTATGGTTTCATTAAATTGATTTCCCCGATTATTTTGGCGAACTTTGCCCGCTCTTTGATAAATATCATGATACGTAGATCCCAATTTACAGCGGCCGAAGTGGCCATGCCGGTCCTGGTAGGCTTGAGCATCTCTCACTGCCTCAATGACCTGTTGCAGGCAATTCTGGCCGCATCATACCCACTCTTGAAAGACAACCTGGCACTAACCTTCGGGCAAATCGGCCTCATTACCTTAGTTTACCAGTTGGCGGCTTCAGTCTTTCAACCGGTGGCCGGTCTCTTTTTCGATAAACACCCCTTTGCATGGTCATTGCCTGCCGGTATGACATTTACTTTGGTAGGAATGGTGCTGTTGGCTTTTGCTCCTAATCTCCATTGGGTACTGTTCGCCGTCTTCATGATCGGAGTCGGATCCTCAATCCTCCACCCTGAGGCTTCTCGAATTACATCTCTGGCCTCTGGCGGGAAACGGGGCTTCGCTCAATCGGTGTTCCAGGTAGGCGGAAACCTGGGTGGGTCATTCGGACCGTTATTGGTAGCCCTGTTGGTTGCCCCCTATGGACGAGAAAATATCGCCTATTTCGCCTTGGTCGCCATCGCGACCATTCTGGTGATGATCCCGGTATGTCGTTGGTATAAAGCGTTCTTGAGACGGGCCAAATGGCACCCCGCTGAGGCGGGAATACACCATCCGATGCCGTTGTCGCAAGGGTGGACCCTCTTTGCCATCGTCATCCTGATGATCCTGATCTTCTCGAAATATATCTACATGACCAGTCTGACCAGTTATTACACCTTTTACCTGATCCATAAATTCGACGTCAGCGTGCAGATGTCACAAGTGTTTCTGTTTGTGTTCCTCTTTGCCACAGCAGCCGGAACACTGATCGGAGGCCCGGTCGGGGATCGTATCGGTCGCAAATATGTGATTTGGATCTCTATTCTCGGTACAGCTCCGTTCAGTCTGTTAATGCCATGCGCATCATTGGGCTGGACCGTCGTGTTGAGCTTCTGCGTCGGCTTTATGCTCTCTTCGGCCTTCCCCTCAATCTTACTCTATGCCCAAGAGCTGCTACCCAATAAATTGGGACTCATTTCGGGACTCTTCTTCGGCTTTGCTTTCGGCGTAGCCGGTATCGCATCGGCTGTATTGGGAAATCTGGCAGACCACTTCGGCATTGATGCAGTTTATCAAGTATGTGCCTATATGCCATTGCTTGGACTGGTCACCTGGTTTCTCCCTGATCTGAAAAAAAGATAGTTTTTGCAACGGTTATCGATTCTCGCAGCCTGAGAATTTTGCAGAAAGCGTTACAGAATCAGAGCAAATCTTGTAGCCTGCAGGACTAAATATACACCTAAAAATAGCAGCGGGATCCGTACGGTTAACGGATCCCGCTACTATTCAATACCATTCAATGATTAGTCGGCTATTCTCTCCTGGGAAGACGTAGATGCTGCATCTCTGATATATCCGGTCAGGACAAACAGTTCTCTAAATCAACTGAAGATTATGGACGATGACAGGCTTAACGCTTTACGCCTTGGCCTCATCCGGATCTTTACCCGGTTTGGGAACGATCTCATTTACTCCACCGGGATAAGGACCGAATTCATAATTCTCCAACGAGAGATCCAAATCCGAAGCCATGATCTCATCCCAAGTAACACACTTACCGGTGTAGGCAGCCATACGGCCCATAATAGCCATCAGCACCGACTGCACATGAGTTTCAACGTCATTAATCGGTTCGCCATTGCGAATGGCCGTCACTAAACGGATATGCTCCTGAACATAGGGATTTTTAACGGCCCAGGTCTGATCGGGATCGTCCGGTTTGGGAGCAGGATATTGCCAAGCCACCGAACCGTCCGGATTGTAAATCGTGTCGAAACAGTTGGTCGAACCTTTCGTCCCGTAAACCATGACATACAGTTCGTTGTCGCAACCGTCGATCTGGCGAGAGGCGCAATTGGTTCGCATGCCGTTGTCGTAGATGTATTGGATGCTGAAAAAGTCGTACACATCTCCCGTTACCCGACGTTGACGGCCACCGTAACCGATGGCCCGCAAGGGTTTACGGTCCCCCAAGAACCACGACATCATATCTATTTCATGGATGAACTGCTCGGTGAGCAGATCTCCGGAGATACAGCAGAAGTTGGGCCAGTTCCGCATAACATACTCCATGTCGCTCCAACCCGGCTGGCGATCTTTGTGCCACAAGGTACCTCCATTGCGAATCACTTGAGCCGAGACAATATCACCGATTGCCCCATCCGCTACACGACGGAAGGTTTCGACACAGTCCCGCTGTGAACGCCGAATAGTCCCGCTGATCACCGAAAGTCCTTTTTGTTCGGCCAATTTTGCGCTGCGCAGGATCGAACGTGCCCCCACCGGATCAATAGCACAGGGCTTTTCGAGGAACACATGTTTTCCCTTTTCAACGGCATAGGCGAATTCACGGGCACGGAAAACAGGCGGTGTACAGAGCAAAACCACATCCACATCGGAATCGATCACCTTTTTGTAGGCATCGAATCCCAAGAAACAGTTTTCATCCGGGACCTCGATATCGTATTCTTTCAGGGTTTTGCGGCATTGCGCCATCTTGTCTGGGAAAATATCGGCCAGCATGGTGACGGTGAGTCCATTTCCGGCATCGCGGAAATTGACCGCAGCTCCCGTTCCACGGCCCCCGCAACCGATCAAACCGGCCTTGAGCGGACGACCATCCGGTGCCTGAGGCAACATCTCCGGAATCAAGGCATCGGGGTAGAGTTTTGTATCCTTTGATGACGAGCTGCAACCGGTTACCAAAAGTGAGGGGACAACCATAGCCCCCAATGCTCCAACGGCCGAACTCTTCAGAAAATCACGACGAGTCAGGGTTAACGTGCTATTTTTCTTATTCATAATAGGTTTAGGTTTGTAACAAAGATAAGCGATCACCTGAAGTTTTCAAAAGCACTTTTACTATTTTTGGGAGGTTAATCAACATTCGTTTTTAGGGAGAGGAAGAGGAAAAACATGAGACTGATTGGGTTCGAGCCGGTAGTGGATAGTCTCTGCCGGGTGTTGGTCCTGGGGACGATGCCGGGCGTCATGTCTTTACAGAAACAACAATATTACGGAAATCCCCGTAATGCCTTTTGGCCGATTGTTGCAGCACTGGCCGGCGTGTCTTTGCCGGAGGAGTACGATGCGCGAAAAGTAATGCTGCTCCAGACGGGTATTGCTTTATGGGACGTCTGCCAGAGTTGTGTGCGCGAGGGGAGTCTCGACAGCCATATTCTTGAGGAAAGACCAAATCAGATTATCGATCTGCTGGCAGCCACCCCCTCTATTCGTGCCGTTGCTTTCAATGGGCAACCAGCCTATCGGCTGTTCAAACGTCATATCGAAAAAGAGCTGACACAGTGGACACTCCAGCACCAACGTCCCGCCTACCCGCTGTTGCATCTACCCTCCACCAGTCCAGCCTACGCCTCCATGTCGTTTGCACAAAAATTGGAACGATGGATGCAGCTGAAGGAGTATTTGTAAAAATCGGAATTATCTGCCCCACACATTCCGCTCCGGAGCGACCGTACAGAGACACAGGTCACCACCCACGCTTCCGAACATCAATATCCCGTACACAAAAAAGGAATTGACAATTAGGTGACAAAAATTCTGTTCGCTATAAACAGGCGCAATGTGCCCTTCGCTTCGACGTTGTTAGCTGTTAAACGTCAAGATTCCAGAACTTCTTCACTGTTATCCGGTTGTAATACTGTTGACCTGCATCGCGAGAGATTTTCAGCAAATCAACCTAAATTAGAAAGCGGCTACCACCTCCAGCGTGAATTTGTCATGCAGCAGTTTGTTGGTGGGGAAATCGTCCGGCTGGTTGCCAATAAAATATTTTTCATAGTTGAGGCGCAATTCGGAATGAATCAACTTTTTACCGAATCCGAAGTTGACACCCACCGTAATACGATTGGCATCTACCGTCTCACGCATGGAGTCCAGGGTGTTCAAGTAATCCATGTTGTTGCCGATATCCCAGCGCAACATCGGCGCGATATAATTCAAAACAAATCGATGGGGCATCTCAAAGCGGTAATAACTGTGCACCAATGCCGCTGTCATCACCGTATTCAATTTGTCCTGCTCGATAGTCGTCTGCAAGTAACGGCGGGCATACTCTCCCTCGATAAAGAATCCTCCACGCACGTAATGCAACTCGGCTCCAATCATGTTCAGCTTCTGATTGAGGTAATCTTCTACCTGGGTTCCGTTGCGATCAATAACAAATTTATGCCGCGGAGCTGAGCCGTTATAATAACTGACTGCAGCACGAAATGCGTCCACTGTGCCCACCTCGATACGTCCGATCAGATTGACGGTTTTATTCCATGATGGGTTGTTGATTCCTGAACCGTTGAAAATGCCAAAGTAAAGCTTGAGCGGCATCGGCAGCCCCTTTTTGAATTGGTAAGTCGTCATCAAACCCAAATCACGAGATCCTAACGTATTGACATAATTGACGATGTTCTTTTCGGATAACTCGCTGCCGTAATAACTGGTCAGGTGTTTGGCCAAGAAAGATCGGTTGGCAAAAATATTGGTGTTGGGACCACGGTCCAACTCGGTACTGAAGTGGTATTGCTGCTGGCCCAATCGAATGTCAAGCCCCCCGGTACGGTATCCAACATAGGAGTCGAGAATGTTCAATTTTCCCTCGTTGTTGAAGTCGACCTGAATGCGGTAAAACATGTTTGGGCTGACATTACCCGACACCCCGAATCGTGTGTTGCGCACATTGAAACGGTACTCGCCATCATAAAGACTCACCTCCATTTTGGCTTTAACAGCACCGTCAACCTTCGGGACATATGTGACCTCCTTTTTAACATCGACCTCGTCATCTTCGTCATCTTTCTCCTCGTTGTCCGTTGGGTTCAGCTCCTGTATGGTCGTCTTAGAAACGGATTCAGTATGAAACGGGGTGTTGGACCGAGATTCTTCCCGAGAGCCGTCCTTCGTTATTTTCGTGATCACATCTTCCTCTTCGTGCTCACGAACGTTTATTGCTGCCGATTTTTCCTTAGAGGCATCCTCGTTGTCTTCCTTCTCGTCATCCTCATCGTCGCGATCTTGATCTCGTTCCGTCTGTTTTTTCGATTCAGTTTTTTTAGTGTGCGTTTCGTGGGGAACACGCTTTTTCTGAAGCGTTGAATCCTGTTCCGTCGTTTGAAGAGGTGGGGCGACACTGCGCCATATCATCACCGTTGAGTCTTCACGTTGAACGGAAGAGTGTTGGAGATATCGAGATGTAGAGTCCTTTTGTATGGGTTCCTCTTCTGATCGGGCAGCAGCAACTGTTGTTTTGGAGCTGGCAATCCCTGAGGTACGATGGGAACGATTGCCCCAAAGCGTGATCCCGTGCGGTGCATCAGGATGTAACGTCGGATTTTCGTTTTGAGCCACAGCAGGTGCGGCAAAGAGAATGTATAACAATCCACTTGTCAGCAGAGTCGGCAGAATTCGTTTCATTCCGATTGTGATTTCCATGATTTCTTGTCAAAGGTAGAGCTTAATTTTCAAAATGTTGTTAAGGAAGTGTTAATCATTTCTTCGTTCAGATCCGAAGCAATCTTGCTGTTATTGAGACATTATTGATTAACATGATCTATTATTTGTTAGTAAAATATAAATTCATATATTTGTAATGAATATATAAGCATCATCAATTCTGACATCATGATTCCGAAAGCTACACTTGCTAAAATCGTGCTAAAACAGCGTAAAAGTTTGGAAGAACGTAACAGTGGGCAACTTCGGCAGATATTATCGTCAATGCCCTATTTGACCGATCGGGCGTTGCTAATTGGCGGAGTGCGGGGTAGCGGTCGCAGTACACTATTGCTGCAAATGCTCGAAAACGACTATCCACAAGCCTGGTATACCGACTTCTCAGATGCACGATTAGCCGGATTCGATGCAGGAGATTTTGTCAAGCTGTCGGCCTTGATTACGGAGTCAGGCAAAGGCATCTTACTGTTCGACAAGCTGGATCAAGCCCAAGGATGGGTGCCGTTTGTAGTAGAAAAGTTGGCTGAAGGGATCAAGGTTGTTGCAACCGTATCACTCGACACGCTGTTGGCTGTGCAACGTGGACAACAAGCCATTGCTGCAGGGGAGTGGTTGACCGATGATCCATTACAGGTCTCACAATATATTTTACGGCGTGTCGGGCTATTTAGTTATCCTGAATTTCTTGAAGCCACCCATAAGCGTGGGGGAGAGGAGGCCGTGCAAGAGTATTTGACACGCGGAGCCTTCCCAGAATGTTGCAAACCGGGCCGTACCGCCTCCCTCCTATCCCTGTATGACTTGATTGTCAACCGGGATGTATTGATTGCCAAAGGGGTACGAGATCGGGTTACACTGACGCGGATTGCGCTCTACTTATTGACGGCGACCGGCACTGGAATAACTGCCAATGCCATTCGCAATCAACTGAAGGTGAAAGCGGTCAGTACGGTTACGGAGCACATGGAGCATCTGGAACGCGCCGGGTTGGTTTCATTCGTACCGATTTTGGGGACCACTCCGGGTCGTCAGGCCGTGAACCCACGGCGAGTTTATGCAGTTGATACAGCAATGGCTGCGGCCTTGTCTCTAGAAGAGTTATCCCGTGAAGCGCTGTTTGCCACGTTAATCTATAACCATTTGGCACGTAAATACGATTCGATCTGCTACACATCGGAGCAGGGTGGATGCGATTTTGTAGCCACAGGAGAAGGCGTTTTACCTCTATGTGTACAAGCCTGCTGGGATGCGGAAGATCCCGATTTGTTGCAAAATAAGATCGAAGGATTGACTGCAGCGATGGCCCAGACCGGCATACAGCGTGGAGTGATCGTCACGTTAGGACACACGGAAAGAATCTCATTGGCAGAAGGTGAGATTGAGATTGTCGAAGCCGATGCATTTCTCAGCGAATAAAATTCATGCAAAAAGCCACCTATATGCCTCTATGTAGAAAGGACTCATGTTTAAAATGTGATCCCCGAAATCTTGTTTGAATTAGCTAAAAGCTGAGCCCACAATCTACGCACCGACGTGGAATAAATCTCGAAGATTACCCACAAAGACTGTTTTATGTGACAGTAAAGAAATAGCCTGGTACTAGTATGCAACTTTCTTTACAGAATCAGGTTGAACAGATACCCAGAAAGAATAATAAATAACGTCACGGCGCCGAAAAAGATGCCGATTAAGAGCCAGGTCATTACCTTTTTGAGCATGGTTGCTTCGGGAAGTGACAATCCGACGACACCCATCATAAAAGCGATGGCCGTTCCAAGTGGAATCCCTTTTGCAACAAAAACCTGAATCACCGGAACAATTCCTGCCACATTCGCATACATCGGCACGGCGCATATAACAGCCAAAGGAACAGCAAACCAATTCTCCTGCGACATATACCGTTCGAAGAAACCTTCCGGAACATAGCCGTGCATAGCTGCACCAACACCTATACCGATTAGCACATAGATAATGACACCTTTGACAATTTTCCATGCATCATGCAAAATGGTCGGTAATCTTTTCAGGAAAGGTGTTTGTGCACCATCCCACTCCGCGGACTGTTCTACGGAATTGGACTGTAATTGTTGTACCCATGGCGATAAATAGCGTTCTAACCTGAATCGCCCGAGAATCCATCCGCCGATTGTACCGAGAAGGATCCCACTCGCAACATAGATCACCGTTGCTCGTGCGCCGAAAGAGCCCAAAAACATTGCTACAGCAACCTCATTCACCAGTGGAGAGGTAATCAAAAACGCGAATGTAACACCCAATGGAATGCCCCCTTTCACAAACCCGATAAAGAGAGGAATCGACGAACAGGAGCAGAATGGAGTAATAGCCCCGAACAATGAAGCGAAAAGGTATTGAAATCCGTATAATTTGCGTGTTGTAAGGTAATGTCGCAATCGATCTATCGGGAAATAGGCATTGACAACGCCCATCACCGCACTGATACAGAACAGCAGGATAATGATCTTAATACTATCGTAGAAAAAGAAATTGACGGCGCTGCCCAAATGCGTAGCAGCATCCAATCCAAGCAGATCGTAAACAAGCCAATCGGCAAATTTTTGAATCATAACTGTGATGCAATATTGTCGTTATAATACTCAAACAGCGTTCGGTGTATCTCATCCCGAATCTTACGAAATTCATTCAATACATACTCCGGTGTACCCGTAGCATCAGAAGGATCATCAAACCCAATGTGTATTCGATCTCCAACACATCCTGTAAAGGTTGGACAACTCTCATTGGCTCCGCCACAGACCGTTATCACATAGTCCCACCTCTCCCCGAGATATTCGGTTATAGGGTGGGGAGTATGACTGCTGATATCTATGCCGATTTCCGACATTACAGCAATGGCACGTGGATTCACTCGTTCTGCCGGAGCAGTTCCGGCAGAGAAGACCTGCAGTCTTGGATCGAATGACCGCATAAAGCCATGTGCCATCTGACTGCGGCAGCTATTGCCCGTACATAAGATCAGGATTTTCATCTCAACCGAAATAAATGATACCGTAGAAAATTCCAATCGCTATAAAAAGGAGAGCTACAATACGAGTCAGCCAACGTTGAATGCTCTGTATTCGATTATAGAATTTTCCCACTCCAGCAACACTATAGGCCAACAGCCAAGCGACAATGACTACGGGCAATCCGGTGGCAAACGCAAACACTGCAGGCAAAAGATAGCCTCCCGTTTCAACCGCCGACATCGGAATCAGCATCCCGAAATAGAATATGCCGCTGGTAGGACAAAAGGCCAGCGCGAACAGCATCCCTAAAAGGAGTGCACCCCATCCACCGTGTCGGGTGATTCGCTCTCCGTTTCCTGAAAATCCGAATTTCGGCAGGTTAATCCGAAAACCGAAAAGCATGAAAAGTCCAACCAATACCAGCAACGGAGCAAGCAGCCATTCACCCCATTTCCCCAGCGCTTTTTCAATAGGGAACAGGCTTGTTCCTTGACGCAAAACTGCGATCAGAATTATGCCAAGTAGCGAATAGACTACAATACGCCCCAACGTATAGAGCAGCCCGTTACGAAAAACCTGTCGTTTATTGGCAATATCCTTCGACAAATAGCCGATAGCTGCGATGTTGGTTGCCAATGGGCACGGGCTGATGGCTGTCAATAAGCCCAACAAAAAAGCCGTAACTACCGGTATCGACGAACTGTCAAGCAGATTTTGCAAATATTCCATCGCTTATTCGGCAAGCATTTTTTCGATTTGAGACTTCAGTTCCGCTTTAAATTTTTCAGGATTCGTACGGGCATTGGCAAACGCAAAACGCGTCAGATCGGTTACGCTCTCCTTGCCATCCTTGTAACGATTTACAAGAAGCGCAGACCAAGTAATTTCATACTTATCAGCCAAAGCTTCATTTTCGGCAATATCCACCACACGAAGCACCAATGAGCTGTCAGCCAATTGGGCCGGAAATTCCGATTCTACCACCTCACGTGTTAACTGCTCAATGGCAATACAGGTCGGACAACGCTTTTTCGCATGAAAAGATAAAACCTCAACACCGTTTTGCCGTACTTGCGGCTTGTCACTCTCGTTTGACGACGCTTGCCCACAGGCCATAAATACAGCTGAAAGCAACAGAATTAACCCTCTTTTCATAATCTATTTCATGAGCAATTCTTTCACCTCCGCAAGCGACAACTTACGGCCTTTGGATACGACCTTGTCGTCCACAACCAACGCGGGCAGTTGCATCACATTGTAGGACATTATTTTCATGATGTCCTCCTCTTTCACGACGGTTGCATTCAACGCCAACTCTTCGACAGCCTGTTTCGTTGTTTCATAGAGTGCCTTACATCCGGCACATCCAGTTCCTAATACTTTGATCTCCATAAATGTTATTATTTAAATGTGTATGTAATTCGTCGAACTACGAACATTATGTATAAAAAAAGAGAGTTATTCACAACAAGATTTCTTCTCAACACAATCGCAAAAAAACTCGGAGAACAAAACACGTGCCTCAGCCCAATTCGCGCGATTGATACAATATTTCACTTTGGGAGGTTGAATCTCGCCTTGGATCAATCCGGCCTCCTTCAGCTCTTTGAGATGTTGTGATACGGTAGCTTTAGCGATAGGCAGGACATCGTGTATATCACCAAAGAAGCAGCTATCCTGCGATGCCAAAAAGCGTAGAATAGCCATCCGTGCCGGGTGCCCCATTGCTTTGGCGTAACGAGCGATCAACTCGTCCTGCTCCGTATAACCTTTCTCTGCCATTGCTCACTCTTTATTCGCAAATATACGAACAATAGTGAAATTCCAAATAAAATTTGCCGTATTTTTTTAACTGTTTACAAAAAAGAGGGGCAGGACCAAACAACAAAAAGCATAAAAATAAAAAACCCAAGTAATTGTATAGAACTACTTGGGTTTTTAAACTGAGTACCCGGAGCCGGGATCGAACCGGCACGGATCGCTCCATTGGTGTTTGAGACCAACGCGTCTACCAATTCCGCCATCCGGGCAAAACGACTTTACCGTTGCGGCTACAAAGATACACATTAATTCATTATCTGCAAGCGTCATTCAAGAAAACTATACCCACTTCTTACTGGAACCTCTCCTCCAGCCGAGCAAATACCACGCAAAAACCACGTCGTTACTACCAAACAACTGCTTTGAATCGTCACTGCCAGCCGAGAAAATTCAATACACGTTAGAAAGGGATTGTTCGTTCTGTCAAAACAATTCCACAATCGGCTCGATAGTACCTATATATAACAGGCGTCACCACACCCTACCGGATTATCGCGACATGTTACATGCAACAAATGATTTACCAACTCGCCACAGCAATAGCCCTGCCCACAGACACTATGCTTAACTGTACGGACAACGCAATATCTCGGAGTATGCCGATCCAAACTCAGCAAATAAAAAGAAAAGGTTAGCTCTCCGTTAAACGCAAAACAAAGGCAGATCTTGTCATGCCGTCGCAACACTTATCCGCAAGCTATCGAATAAAAAAAGGGAGCGTCAATGACGCTCCCTTTGACGACCCACCTGGAGTCGATAGAGTTCGAATTACTCGCCCAACAGGATCTCGAGGATCTTGATGGCAGCGGTAGCGATCGGCGTACCGGGGCCGAAGATTGCGGCAGCACCGGCTTTGTACAGATCGTCGTAATCCTGGTGAGGGATGACACCGCCGACGATAACCACAATATCTTCGCGGCCCAATTTCTTGAGCTCCTCGATGATCTGTGGTACAAGGGTCTTGTGGCCGGCAGCCAACGACGATACACCCACTACGTGAACGTCATTTTCGACAGCCTGTTTAGCAGCCTCGGCCGGAGTCTGGAACAACGGACCCATATCCACATCGAATCCGATATCGGCATAACCGGTAGCAACCACTTTAGCACCACGGTCGTGACCATCCTGACCCAGTTTGGCAATCATGATACGAGGCTGACGACCCTCTTTCTTAGCAAATTTCTCGGCCAAAGCCTTGGCTTCGGCAAATTTAGCGTCGTCTTTCACTTCTGCTGAATATACACCTGAGATGGAACGAATAACTGCATTGTAACGGCCCACTACCTTTTCGCATGCGTCTGAGATCTCACCCAGCGTAGCGCGAACCTTCGCAGCCTCTACGGCCAGCTCCAACAGGTTGCCCTTCTTGGTGCGAACGCATTCGGTAATGGCATCCAGAGCTGCTTTAACCTTAGCCTCATCGCGGTTAGCACGCAACTCTTTGAGTCGTTTGATCTGTGACTCGCGAACAGCGGTGTTGTCCACAGCCAGGATATCGATCGGATCCTCTTTGTCCAGACGGTAACGGTTGATACCGACAATGGTGTCGATACCCGAGTCGATACGAGCCTGTTTGCGGGCAGCAGCCTCTTCGATACGCATCTTCGGAATACCGGTCTCGATGGCTTTTGCCATACCGCCCAGCTTCTCTACCTCCTGAATCAACGACCATGCTCTGTGAACGATCTCGTTGGTAAGGCTCTCTACGTAGTATGAACCGGCCCATGGATCGACTGAACGACAAATATTGGTCTCCTCTTGGATGTAGATCTGTGTATTACGTGCAATACGAGCCGAGAAGTCGGTCGGCAGAGCGATTGCCTCGTCCAGAGCGTTGGTGTGCAGGGACTGGGTGTGACCCAGAGCAGCACCCATAGCCTCGATGGCGGTACGAGCGACGTTGTTGAACGGATCCTGCTCGGTAAGTGACCATCCCGAAGTTTGTGAGTGGGTACGCAGAGCCAGAGATTTGGGGTTCTTCGGATCGAACTGTTTAACGATCTTAGCCCACAGCAGACGAGCTGCACGCATCTTGGCGATCTCCATGAAGTGGTTCATACCGATTGCCCAGAAGAAGGAGAGACGCGGTGCAAAAGCATCGACATTCAAGCCGGCGTTGACACCGGTACGGAGATACTCCAGACCGTCAGCCAGGGTGTAGGCCAATTCGATGTCTGCGGTAGCACCAGCCTCCTGCATGTGGTAACCCGAGATAGAGATCGAGTTGAATTTAGGCATATTCTTCGAGGTGTATTCGAAGATATCGGCGATGATACGCATCGAGAATTCGGGCGGATAGATGTAGGTGTTACGCACCATGAACTCCTTGAGGATATCGTTCTGGATCGTACCGCTCAGCTGTTCGAGGGTGCAACCCTGCTCCAAACCGGCAACGATATAGAAGGCCATAATCGGCAGCACGGCACCGTTCATGGTCATGGATACCGACATTTTGTTCAATGGAATACCATCGAAGAGGACCTTCATATCCTCAACCGAGCAGATGGAAACACCGGCTTTACCGACATCACCCACTACACGTGGATGGTCAGCATCGTAACCACGGTGTGTAGCCAGGTCGAATGCAACGGACAGACCTTTCTGACCGGAAGCGAGGTTACGACGATAGAATGCGTTGGATTCGGCAGCGGTCGAGAAACCGGCATACTGACGAATGGTCCAGGGACGCATTACGTACATCGTGCTGTAGGGGCCACGCAAGAAGGGGGCGATACCTGCTGCATAGTTCAGGTGTTCCATCCCTTCGAGGTCTTCGGCCGTATAGGTACCTTTGACGGTGATATGTTCAGGAGTCTCCCACGGCTGAGCTTCCCCTGCTTTGGCACTGCAGCAGCTCTTAGCCGGAGTGCCTTCGTATGTCAAATCTGAAAATTTTGCTCTCATAATTCTCTTCGGGATTAGATACCCAGTTCTTTAAGGTAATACTTCAGTGTCTCCAGCACGTTCGATTTAACGTGGATGAAGTTCTTGATTCCCTGTGCCTCGAGATCGGCCATGCAAGCCGGAGCACCAGCTACAACGAAGATCGCTTTGTCGCCGATCATCTTGTAGGCTTCGGGAGCCAGGGTTGCGTAGTCGTCATCCGATGCGCAGAGTACCACGATTTCGGCTTTCGAATCGAGAGCGGCTTTAACGCCCTCTTCGAGGCTCTTGAAGTAGGTATTGTCCTGTACGCGGATGCCGGCGCAGGCGAAGAAGTTGCATGAGAACTGTGCACGGGCACGGGCAAAGGCCAGTGTACCGCAAGTCAGCATAAAGGCTTTAGGTTGTTTGCCGCTGCGATCGACGCTCAGACGCATCTGCTCGAAAGCCATAGCTCCACGGTAGGGGCGCAACGGACGTACACCGCCTTCAACCGGTTTGCCGGTACGGCAGCAGACTGCTTTGTCGCACGGGGTTACGGTTGCCTCGGTGATCTCCGGGCCTGCCACCTCGAGGAAGTTCGGGAACTGGTTGGTACCCAGCAACGACTCACGACGAGTTGCGATGTTTTTGTCTTTGTTAGCGGCAGAAGCCTCAACCTGATCCTGAATGAATCCGGCCTCGAACGCTGCGATATAACCGCCCTTGTCTTCAACCTCTTTGAACAGTTTCCAAGCCTGCTCAGCGATTGAAGCGGTCAGATTTTCGATATAGTAAGATCCGCCGGCTGCATCGCAAACCTGATTGAAGTGTGACTCCTCTTTCAGCAGCAACTGAACGTTACGTGCGATACGGGTTGAGAATTCGGTCGGTTTTTCGTAAGCCTCATCGAACGGACGCACCTCGATCGAGTGTACACCGGCGATGGCTGCACTCATGGCCTCGGTCGTGCCACGCAGCATGTTGACATACGGATCGTAAACGGTCATGTTCCATTTCGAGGTTACGGCGTGAACCTTCATCTTGCTGGCGCAACCACGGGTGGGGTTGTAAGCTGCGATGATGTTGGCCCACAACATACGCGCTGCACGGAATTTGGCGATCTCCATGAAGTAGTTGGCCGTGATGGACATCGTGAAACGGATCGAAGGAGCGACCTGATCGATTGTCAGCCCCTGCTCCATCAATTTAACCACATATTCGTGACCTACTGCCAAGGTAAAGGCCAGCTCCTGAACAATGGTTGAACCGCAGTTGTTGAACTGCTGACCATCTACGCCGATGAAACGGACACGTTTGTACTGAGGAACTTTTTTGATCAGCTCGGCGATCTTCGAGAAGGCTTTTGGAGCGCCCTCTTTGCAACCCAATTTACCTTTGAGGGTCAATTTGTTGATGATCGGATCGAGCACGAAGTTAACTTTAACCTCTTCGGGATCGAGATTCGAAGCGGCGAGCTTATCGGTAAAGAGCTCTGCCACGGTCATGGTGCCGCAACCGCTGAAGGTCAGTTCGGTGGTCTTCAGTGAGATGCCCTGCAAGAGGGTATCCAGATCGGCAGCCGTAAACTCTTTGTTAGAGATGCGGAATCCGATCGATTCAGCGCCTTTGGTCAGGACTTTAGTTGCTTCGGCATTAGCCTCTTTGGGATTCTCCACCGTAATGGTCTGGAGGATCTGCCAGTTGTTGTCCTTTTTGATACCGCGAACGTACGGGAACTCTCCGCACTTACTGCCCAAGAAAGCGATATCCTTCAGGTTTTCGGCACGGTAATAGGGGCGTACATTGAAGCCCTCGGCCGTTCTCCATACGAGTTTACGCTCGTAATCGGCTCCTTTCAGGTCAGCTGCGATCGCTGCCTCCCACTGCTCGGTGGTCACGGGAGGAAACTGATCGAACAGCTTTTCTTCCTTATTATTTGCCATAATAAAAACGAATTATTTGAAAAGTTATCGAGTAGTCTGATGATTACAGGCCCTCAAAGTTACTGTTTTTTTATTAACAAATGGCTAATAGGCCGTTTTTATTTTGCGTGGAGTGCTCTCTTTTAACGGTTTATTCGAATAAAAATGTATTTTTGTCGAGGAGAGTTGTCTTCATGCTAACAGATTGATTCACGCTGAACAACACGATACGACAGGCCGGATCGCATGCAACAGCAAGGAATCAATGCTGTCTAGGTAAGGTTACACCCGGTTTACCGACCGGAATGTTACTGCTCTTTTGATCTGCAATTATGAACAACTTTCGACCGAAATCGATTAAGCATAACAAAACTTCATGAAAACATGAAAAAAAGTGTACTACTCTGGTGTTTTGCAGCGCTGCTGTGCAGCTCCTGCGGCAAGCGCATTGTCAAAACCGATATGATTGGCATTGTACCCAAACCTCTCAGCGAACAGCTGCTCGACGGCACATTCGATCTGAACAGAGGCACCGAAATTCGGTTGCTGTCGGAGGATTCGATGCTGACACACTCTGCAGCTCCTTTCGTCGATGCGGTGAGGGCCTCTTTGGGCAAATCGCTGAAAACGGTCCCGGCCACCGTCAAACGGCCACACGCCATCAATGTCTGGATCGAAGACTCGCTTCCTGCCGAAGGCTATCGGTTAACGATTCAGCCCGAGGCGATCGACATTATCGGAGGATCACCAGCAGGAGTTTTTTATGCTTTTCAGAGCTTACGGCAGCTGCTGCCACTAGATGCATTGCAAGGCCAACGAGCCCGGACCATCGAGCTGCCTGCAATTGAGATCGTCGATCAACCCCACTTTGCCTACCGCGGAGCGATGCTCGATGTCTGCCGCCACTTTTTCACGGTGGATGAGGTCAAAGCGTACCTTGATCTGTTAGCCATGCACAAGATCAACCAGTTCCACTGGCATTTGACTGATGATCAGGGATGGCGCATCGAGATCAAAAAATATCCCGAATTGACCCGAATCGGTTCGGTTCGTGAGAAGGATCTGCTTTCGCATGTCTATTTCGATCCGGAACGTAAATATGACGAACACCCCTACGGCGGTTACTACACCCAGGATCAGATTCGCGATATTGTGCAATATGCTGCCGAGCGTTTCATTACGGTTATTCCTGAAATCGAGATGCCCGGCCATGCCACGGCAGCCCTGGCAGCCTATCCCTATCTAGGCTGCATCGGCAAAGATTACAAAGTGGCAACGCTGTACGGCATTCAACCAGACGCCTTCTGCGCCGGCAAGGACAGTACCTTCGTTTTCTTGGAGGATGTATTGACCGAGGTGATGGAGCTCTTTCCGTCGGAATATATCCACATCGGTGGAGACGAATGTCTGAAGGATCGTTGGAAGGAGTGCCCGCACTGCCAACAAAGGATGCGCGACGAGCACCTGAAAAACGAAACCGAATTGCAAAGCTACTTTGTCCACCGGATCGACAAGTTCCTGAGTTCAAAAGGGCGTCGGGTACTCGGATGGGACGAGATTCTTGAAGGCGGCGATCTTTCGAAAAATGCGGCTGTCATGTCCTGGCGGGGTACGACAGGCGGTATCGAAGCAGCCAAACATGGGAACCATGTGGTGATGTCGCCCTACACCTACTGTTACCTCGACTACTACCAGACTCAGGATACCGTTGGCGAACCGATGGCTTTCGGCAACGTACTCACCATAGACAGCGCATATAAACTCAATCCCTACGCCGGATTAAACGCCGAAGAACAGCAATACATCCTCGGTGTTCAGGCCAACCTGTGGACCGAGTACATATGGGGGCTCGACCACCTGGAATATATGACCCTGCCGCGTTTGGCTGCCATTGCCGAGGTAGGTTGGAGTTATGGCGCGAAGGATTATCCCGACTTCAGTCGCCGCATGCACGTTCTGGCTCGATTGTACGATGCCGCAGGATACAAATACGGGAAACATATGTTTGGACTGAGCGCGATCGCGGATAACAAAAAGATGGTCGAATCCTTTATGAGCAAACGGGCCGACACCGTCACCACAGCCCCCGTCGCCACCGACCCTGAACGCGTCTCCGGCATGGACACAGCAACCGCACAATAGAGCCACATCGGTTGCCTCGAATTGTTTCGGAACCTACTATGTACAAAAGTCTAAGAGAATACATCACCGCCCTGGAACAGGCGGGAGAGTTAGTTCGCATTGCAGCTCCAGTCGATAGTCAGTTAGAGATTTGCGAATTGACCGATCGGGAATCCAAACGTCCCGGCGGAGGACGTGCCCTGCTGTTCGAGCAGAGCAGCACCCCCTTTCCGGTGCTGACCAATATGATGGGTTCGGATCGTCGCATGGCGATGGCTTTAGGTGTGGAGTCGCTGGATAGCCTCACCTCTCGCATCGAAGAGTTGTTTGCCGGCCTGACCGCTCCAAAACCCAATTTCATCGACAAATTGCGCATGCTGCCACTTCTGGGGCAGATGGCCCGTTGGCTGCCGCACGAAGTCAAGGGACGGGGAGCTTGTCAACAGGTCGTCTTACAAGGAGAGGCTGCAGATCTCGGACAACTGCCCATACTCAAATGCTGGCCTCAGGATGGCGGACGTTTCATCACCCTGCCTTTGGTGCACACAATTGACCCGGAGACAGGACTACGCAATACCGGCATGTACCGCATGCAGGTATTCTCCTCGCAGACCACCGGCATGCATTGGCATCTGCACAAAACCGGTGAACGCCACTATCGTGCCTACAAACGGTTGGGACAGCGCATGCCTGTCACCGTCTGTTTGGGTGGAGACCCGGTCTACACCTATGCCGCCACGGCACCGATGCCCGACAAAGTGGATGAATATCTGTTAGCCGGTTTCTTACGGGGACGCCCCGTCGAGCTGGTCAAATGTCTGACCAACGATCTGCGAGTTCCGGCCGATTGTGATTTTGTTATCGAAGGCTACGTTGACCCTTCGGAAGAGAAGGTGATCGAGGGGCCCTTCGGCGACCATACCGGGTTCTATTCGTTGGAGGATCGCTATCCACTGTTCCATGTAACAGCCATTACCCACCGTCACGACGCCGTCTATCCCGCCACCATTGTCGGAGTTCCGCCTCAGGAGGATGCCTACATTGCCAAAGCGACCGAAAAGATCTTTTTGGCTCCGATTCGCGCTGCCATGCTGCCGGAGGTTCGCGATCTGTGGATGCCGACCGCCGGTGTTGCTCACAATATCGCTGTAGTGAATATCCATACCGACTACGCCGGTCAAGCACTCAAGGTGGCCAACTCGCTCTGGGGAGCTGGACAGATGATGTTTAATAAATTCATGGTCATCACCTCGACCGAGCGTTCGGTTCGGGATCCGAAACTGTTGGCCGATCTGCTGAAACGAATTCACATTCCCAGCGCATTGATGTTCTCACGCGGACCGCTCGATGTACTGGATCATGCCGCCCCTGAAATGGGACTTGGCGGCAAACTGCTGTTCGATACAACGAGTGTAGACCTCTCCGCCCCTCTCGAATCGGCTCAACTGCCGTACCCGTTCGAATTGAGCAACGACATTACCGGCGTGGAGTGTTCGCTCTTCGATAGCTGGCGAGCGCTTGTGCTGTTTGCACAACGCGGATCTACACCGGACGTATTTGCCTTCTTACAGGCGAATGGCGTTGAGGGGGTAAAATATGTCCTGCTTCTGGATGAGGAGACCCAAGCGTTAAAACCGGAGGAGATGCTCTGGATCGCCTCTTCGGACTGTGATCCGTCGCGTGATGTGACGATCCAGGAGGGAATTGCCCTCTTCGATTGCCGCTGCAAAGCTGACGGGATCAATGGTTTTGCACGGCGCTGGCCCAATGTGGTGGCCTCGTCTCCAGAGACGATTGCCCGCATTGATGGACGCTGGGAAGAGTACGGACTCGGCCCCTTTATCGAATCGCCCTCACTGCATTACAGTCGTTTGCAATATGGCAATGGAGCAGCCGTTTGCCCCGAGAAGCACCACCCAACGGAGCAATCCCATGTCGCTGCGACCACCCCAAACCATAAATAATTAATTCTTGCAGATGTTCACACGACTACTTCGCATATCGGCATTTTTGTTGACGGGGACACTGCTCTTCGCCTGCGGTGGTCAATCAGCACAGGAGCCGCTGACTCATCAAAGCCTTGAAGCCGGATTTGTCAATCCCCCCGACTCGATACGCGTAGGTACCTACTGGTATTGGATGCCGAACCATCTAAGCCGCGAAGGGGTGATCAAGGATCTCGAAGCGATGAAGGCGGCCGGTATTGGTCGGGCCTACATCGGCAACATCTGGGAGGGTTATACCTCGGACAGTATGGTGCATTTCGGCTCAGACGAGTGGTGGGAGATTCTGCGGGCCGCCCTAAAACGAGCCGGTGAACTGGACATCGAGATCGGCATCTTTAACGCTCCCGGATGGAGTCAATCCGGGGGGCCTTGGGTTCGGCCCAAAGAGTCGATGCGCTATTTAGCCATGTCCGAGATCCATGTCACTGGGCCGCAACGTATAACTGAACGCCTCCCTTTGCCGGGGAAAAACTTTCAGGATATGCGAGTCATCGCCTATCCGATGCCGGTTGACTACGATGTGACCATGGCTGCCCAAATCACCTCACAACCCGAGAGTCCCGACACCAAATACTTGACAGATGGGGATTCATCCACCCGTTTTACACTGGCAGCCGGTCAAACCTACACCTTCGATCTGACTGCCGTCCAACCTTTTACTGCACGCTCGCTGGTCTTGTGTCCGGACACCATACCTCTCGAGGCAAAATGCCAACTACAGGTGCGCGAAGGGGGAAGTTATCGTACGATCAGCGAATTCAATATTGATCGCCGCAGAGCCCAATCCATACAAGTCGGCTTCGACCGAGCTGCACCTTTAGTAAAAACATTTCCAGAGTGTACTGCTCAAACCTTTCGACTCATTCTGCAAAACAAGGGGCAAACGAGCGCATTAACCAAGATCGAGCTATCGGCCTCTCCACGCATCGACAGCTACGATACCAAAACCTTGGCCAAGATGTATCCGGCACCACTGGCAACCTGGGATACCTACCGTTGGGATCCCTCGCCTGTACCCGGCGATACGAGTCTGGTGATTTCGCCCTACTGTGTTGAAGACATCTCCCAATACATGACCCCGGACGGAACGTTGACCTGGAATGTCCCCGACGGGAAGTGGGTGATTTTACGGTTAGGAATGTTGCCGACCGGCATCACCAACAGCCCCGCGGCCCCAGAAGCCACCGGCCTGGAGATCGACAAGATGGATCGTTCATTGGCTGAAGCCCATTTCGACCGTTTTATCGGGCAGATTCTTCAACGGATTCCGGCCAAAGAGCGTCGAACCTTCAAAACGGTGGTGATCGACAGCTACGAAGCCGGCAGCACCAACTTTACCGATAACTTCATCGCCATGTTCCGCAAGCAATACGGATATGACCCGGTTCCCTATCTGCCCGCCTATTTTGGCTACGTGGTCGGGGCGGCCAAAGTTTCGGACCGTTTTCTGTGGGACGTGAGACGTCTGGTTGCCGACTGCCTGGCACAGAACTATATTGGAGCATTGCGGGATCGGTGTCACCGATATGGGTTGGAGTTATGGATGGAGAATTACGGTCATTGGGGCTTCCCCGGCGAATTTCTACAATACGGAGGACTGGCAGATCGGGTCAGTGGCGAATTTTGGGCCGAAGGAGATTTAGGAAGTATGGAGGTGCGTGCTGCATCGTCATGCGGCCATATCTATGGGAAAAATCGCATCTCAGCCGAATCGTTTACCTCGTCGGGAAGGGAATTCGAACGCTACCCCGCCCAACTCAAACAACGGGCCGACCGCTTTGCGGCTGAAGGGGTCAACGACAACATCCTGCATGTTTACATTTCGCAACCCAATGAGACCAAACCGGGTAACAACGCCTGGTTTGGCACTGAATTCAATCGGGGAAATACCTGGTTCTCTCAGCTCGATCTGTTCACCACCTACCTGCGCCGTTGCAACTTTATGCTGCAGCAGGGACACAACGTAGCGGATGTGGCCTACTACATTGGCGAAGGGACGCCCAAGATGACCGGGCCGACCGATCCGCCGCTGCCCGAAGGTTACCAGTTCGACTTCATCAATGCCGAAGTAATTGAACGGGACATGCGGGTCGAAAACGGTCTGCTGACGCTCTCCAATGGCACGCAATACCGCATTCTGGTGCTGCCTCAACTCGAGACAATGCGCCCCGAGTTACTACGTAAGATTCGGGATCTGGTTGCTGCGGGTGGGGTGGTATTGGGCCCTCCGCCGACCCATTCACCCAGTCTGCAGGGCCAACCGACGGCTGATGCTACGGTCACCGAGCTGGCTGCCGAACTCTGGCAAGATGTCGATGGAGTCACCGTACGTTCCGCCCAATTTGGCGCCGGCATGATCCTGAACGGCATGACACTTGCTGAGGCTTTTGAACTGATTGATTGTCCACCTGACTGCCAATTGCCGGACAAAACTCCGATACGCTATGCCCATCGCCACTCCGGCGCGTTTGATATCTATTTCCTGACCAATCAGGGTGACAGTCCGATTCAATGTTCGCCAACATTCCGGGTCAGTGGCAAACAACCTGAATTATGGTCTCCCGCCAGCGGAGAGATTCGTCTGCTTCCTGCTTTTACAAGCACCAACGAGACCACCACTGTTCCACTCAAATTGGATCGAAACGAAAGCGTATTCATCGTTTTTGCCGATCCGGCCAAACCCACCAAGGCGGACAAAACATCCGCCTCGAAAAAAGGGGTTTCAGCCATGGCCCAAAACTATCCGGAACCACAACTGCTGAGTGTGGTGAGCGGGCCATGGAACGTCACCTTCGATCCTGCGATGCGCGGACCCGAACAGCCAATCACCTTGGCACGTTTAGAGGCCTGGAACCGCATGGCGAATGATTCGATCCGCTTCTACTCCGGAACCGCTTCCTACCGCACGGGTTTTAGCGTTATGCAACGTCCCGAAGGGAAACGCATCTTACTCGATCTGGGATCACTCTCCGTCATGGCCAAAGTTTACATCAACGACCATTATGTAGGGGGTGTCTGGACGCCTCCCTACCGTCTTGATATTACCGATTGGGTACAGCAGGGACGCAATGAACTCTGCATCGAGGTGGTCAACACCTGGACAAACCGGCTAATCGGGGATAGTCGTCTGCCGGCTGCACAACGTGGCACCTGGTGTCGGGTCAACTCCCATCGTCCGTTTGAGCCGTTGCAGACCTCCGGGCTGCTCGGTCCGGTCCAACTTTTCACAGTACAGTACAAGTTGTTACCGATTCCGGGTGACCAACCTTAGCTCATTGGTGTTCAATGGACCGCCCCACAAAGCCAGTCGACCCACAAAAATTCTATATGCAATGATCGCACAGATCATTGGCGCCTCCCAGTAGAATCCGACTGTGCGGCTTCTGCCTCTCAACCATGCCTGTACAACCCAAGCCGAATCTCAACCCCTACAATTGAATAAAAACAAAGGGGGTAGTGCATGCGGACACTTTTTAAATAAAAGGAGCCACCTTGCCTCAACACATAGTGCATGGGAGGGTGGATTGAACCCGACATTAGAGACCCGACATTAGAGAATAGGATAGTTCCTCTCTGTCCTCGGTGGGCCCCAGTAATCATTCCCCTTTGGAGCAAGACCACAATAGAATCGAAAGAATCAGGTCAAGATAGAGAAGACCCACAGGCTCCAGAAGCTAACCCAGTAAACCTGTAAAAACAATAAACCCGGCAATCGTTTGATTACCGGGTTTATGTGGTCCCCGTGGGGCTCGAACCCACGACCCCAACATTAAGAGTGTCGTGCTCTACCAACTGAGCTAGAGAACCATATTACGGGTTTGTGGATGCAAAGATAAAGGGAAAATCCTTTTTATGCAAAAATATTTATGAAAATATTCGCTATTCGTACTCTCCGCTTTTGAGCATGGCCACCTCCTTAGGGGTCAGGAAACGCCATGCGCCACGCTTCAGCCCCCGTTTGGTAAGCCCCGCGAAATAGACACGATCCAGTTTCTGCACCGAATAGCCCAACGACTCGAAAATACGACGGACAATACGGTTGCGACCGGAGTGGATCTCAATGCCGATCTCTTTACGCGAACCGTTCACATAGCTGACCTCATCGGCATAGATCATACCGTCCTCCAATTCAATGCCGTCAACAATACGTTGCATATCCTCCTCCGTAAGGGCTTTGTCTAAAGAGACCTGATAGATCTTGCTCTTCTTGTAGCTGGGATGGGTCAACTGACGGGTCAACTCGCCATCGTTGGTGATCAACAGTACGCCAACACTGTTTTTATCGAGACGTCCGACCGGATAGACCCGTTCGGTGCAGGCATCCTTGATCAGATCCATCACCGTTTTATCAGCGTGGGGATCCTCCAACGAGGTGACATACCCTTTAGGCTTATTCATCAAAATATAGACCAGCTTCTCACCCCGGATGATCTCTCCGTTAAAGCGCACCTCATCGCCCGGATTGACCTTCGTTCCCAACTCCGAGACGATCTTGCCGTTTACGCTCACCACGCCGGCCGTGATCAGATCGTCGGCCTCACGGCGAGAGCAAATTCCCGAATTGGCAATGAAACGGTTCAAACGGATGGCACCGGTCTGTTTCGGAGCATCGAAACGGGGATAATTCGTAGCATCATAATTGGGGTAGTTCTTTTTACGATCTCCATAACGGCCACCCTCACGACGATCGCCGTAATTGTTGCGACGCTCTCCATAACGTCCCCGACGATTCTCTCCATACGAACGCTCCTCGCCACGATCATAACGCTCTTGACGATGCGCCCCTTTGCGGTTGCGATCATACCCGCGATCGGTCTCCCGACCGTTGTAACCTCTGCCGCCTTCACGACCCTCTTGGTCACGATCGGCATAATAGGCATACTCTTCGCGGGGATTCCGACGAGAACGACCCGAACGATCATCCCGACGATTATCGTTATACTCCTGATCCCGATCGTTATAGCGGCTGTTTTTGCGGAAAGACTGGCCGTTGCGACCCTCGCCATATCGACGCGGACGCTCCTCTTCACGATCCCAACGGTTGCCGTGCTCTTCGCCTTTGAGGCGGTTGTCCCGCGTAAAATTGGGGTTGAAGGAACGACGTTTGCCGCTCTCCTCACGGGAGCCTTTGCCAAAACGCGATTCCGTACCACTGTACTGATGACGCTCCTTGCGTTGATCTTTCATAAACTCGGAAGGGGTGTCATACTCTTGATTGCTGCTCGAATCGTCACGACGGGAGTAGCTTCTACGAAAAGATTGTTGATCCCGATTGGCATCGGAATAACGCTCTCTCTTCTCTTTGGGATCGAATGTTTTCATGGATAAAATTTGTCGATTGTTTTACTTGTGACCGGTTGAAAATGAGTAACGAACCTTTTGATCGATTGCATGCAAAAGAGCCGCCGAACTCTCACTTTGGTCGGTAAAAGTGCACAAATGTATCGCTATTTTTACAATTTGCCATACCTTTGAAAGTCTTTATACGGTTTTGGTCGGATAATTCGACCAAATAGGTGATTTTTCGGGCATTCCGTCCTGTACGGCCTGTTTGGCAGCAACCGGCAAGACCCTAAAAGATAGACAGACAACGTTCAACACAGCAATCATGAAATACGATTTTGATGAAAAGATCTCACGGGAAGGGACCAACTGTGAAAAGATGGATCTCCGTGAACAGATTTTCGGCCGGGCCGATGTGATTCCCATGTGGGTAGCCGATATGGATTTTGCAGCGCCACCCGCTGTGATAGAGGCCGTTCGCAAACGTGCCGAACACCCGATTCTGGGCTACTCCTACCGCAGTGACAGCTACTGGCAATCCATCATTGGCTGGGTCGATCGGCACAGCGGATGGAAAATCCAACGAGAATGGCTCGACTTTACCCCCGGTGTGGTATCGGGTATCGTTTATGCGATGCGGGCCTTTACTCAACCGGGAGACCGCATCGTGATCCAGCCCCCGGTCTATCATCCGTTTGCCAGACAGATCCGTCTGAACGATCGTGTCGTGGTGAATAACCCGCTGCGTGAGGTGAACGGACATTACGAGATCGATTTCGACGATCTGGATCAGAAATTGGCCGATGCCAAGGTGCTGTTGTTGTGCAACCCGCACAACCCGACAGGACGCGTATTCACCCGGGAGGAGTTGACCCGTATCGGCCAGCTGTGTGTCAAACACGATGTGCTGATCTTTGCGGATGAGATTCATGGCGATCTGGTCTATCAACCCCACCGCCATCTGCATATCGCCTCGCTGGACGACCAATTCGCATCGCGCACCCTCACCTTTATCGCACCGAGTAAGACCTTCAATCTGGCCGGGCTCTCCACGTCGGTATCGATCGTTCCCAATCCTGTCCTGAATCAACGGTTGCAAGCAGAGTATGCCAAGATGCATGCCGACCAGGGCAATATTTTTGGAGCGGTGGCCTTGGAGGCGGCCTACTCGCACGGCGACGAGTGGCTCGAACAGCTGTTACACTATCTGAAAGGGAATATCGATTACGTGTGCGACTTCTTGCAAAAGCGGATCCCCACCATTCATTGCGTACCACCTGAAGGGACTTACTTGATGTGGCTCGATTTCCGGCAGTGGGACATGACGCATGAAGAGATCTATCGGTTCCTGATCGACAAAGCGGGCTGGGGCATCAACGAAGGCTCGATGTTCGGAGAGGAGGGCCGCGGATGGATGCGGGTCAACATTGCCACGCAACGCGCGGTGCTCAAACAGGCCATGGAACAGCTCTACCAGGCTTGGTTGCAGCTGCCCAAAAAGGAATAATCCCCACAGCAGCAGTACCTATTATAATAAAAACGGCGAATCAGAATCCGATTTGCCGTTTTTATTTTTTGTCCATCTCTTACTTTTTATATAAGGTTATACAAGAGCAAAACCCGGTCATCCTCAATAAAAGAGAGGCAACCAACCTTGAAAATGTTGGCTGCCTCTTATTAAATCTTTTCCGTACAAAGAGGATCGCACCTCTTTCTACTGCACACTTTTCTTGATATCCTTGATGCGTAATTGAGGAAAGACCTCACCTCGGTAATGGTTTTCCACTACGGTATAACATACGTCGATGCTTCGGCCCGAGCGGACATACTCGTAGAGTTTGGGCTGCTGGAAAGCGATAGCTGCGATCACTGTATTGGGCTTCTGTCCCTGAATCAGATCCATTTTCAGGTGTTCATGCTCGGCACCGACCAGACGGGCATCGCCACGATTGCTCACTCCACGGGTCATAAATACCGGAGCATTATTGCCGGGACCGAAAGGTTGGAACCGAGCCAATGTAGACCGGAAACGCGGTGTAATGTCACTAAACAGCAACTCTGAATCGATATCGACCTGTGGAATCAACATCTCGGGATCGATATGCTCCTCAACGTAATCATTGAACCGTTTGGTAAACTCCTCCACATTCTCGGGCTTCATGGTCATACCGGCTGCATACATGTGTCCGCCGAAATTTTCGAGCAGGTCGGCGCACGACTCTACAGCCTGATACAGATCGAATCCCGGAACACTACGAGCCGAACCCGTCACAAATCCGTTGCTCATGGTCAACACTACAGTGGGACGGTAGTAGGTCTCGATCAAGCGGGAAGCCACAATTCCTACGATACCTTTCATCCATTTCGGATTGTAGATCACGGTACTCTTGAGCTCTTTCATGTGAGGATGATGCTCAATATAATCGTGTGCTTCTGACGTTACGCTACGATCGATATTTTTACGATCCTGATTACTGCGATCAATAAAAGCCCCATATTCACGAGCCATCTCATCGTCGCGGGCCACCATCAGCGATACAGCCGAATGGCCTCCCGATGGAGCAGCATTCTCATCCTCCGAATCGACCTCCATACGACCGGCTGCATTAATCCGCGGGCCGATCTTGAAGACGATATCATCAATAGTAATGGCATGTTTCTCCAGGCCACAAATTTTGATGATCGACTGAAGCCCCTTACCGGGCTTTTCATTGAGACGTTTGAGACCATAATAGGCCAGAATACGGTTTTCGCCCACCAACGGGACAATATCCGAGGCGATGCTGACCACCACCAAATCCAACAGGCACTCCACTTCAGAGAAGGGTAATCCTTTATAAAGGCAATACCCCTGCAACATCTTGAAACCGACTCCACAACCCGACAACTCCTTAAATGGATAGTTACATTCGGGCTGTTTGGGATCGAGTACCGCCACCGCATCGGGAATCTGCTCCCCGGGCAGATGGTGGTCACAGACGATCATATCGATTCCCAACTCCTTGGCGTAGGCCACCTTTTCAGTTGCCTTGATTCCGCAATCCAGCGTAATGATCAGCCCCACCCCTTTGCGCAGGGCATATTCGATCGCCTTACGCGACACACCATACCCTTCGGTATAACGATCCGGGATGTAGAACATCAGCTGCCGGTGCCCCAACTTGCGGAGAAACAGATAGACCAATGCGACTGCTGTCGTACCGTCCACATCATAGTCTCCATAGACCATGATGGTCTCTCCACGGGTGAGTGCCAGATCGATCCGTTCGACCGCCTTGCGCAGATCCTTCATCAGGAACGGATCATGCAGGTTTTCGAGCTTCGGATTGAAGAACCGATTCGCCTTCTCCTCTGTGTCTATGCCACGCTGAACAAGCAGGTTGGCAAGGACCGGAGGAATATCCAGCGCGGTGGCCAACCGAGTCACCGTAGCCGGGTCTCCCTGCTCCTTGAGAACCCATCTTTTTTCTGCTGACATAACTGTTTTATTTTATTTTAATTCGATTTTCAAAATCTTGCTGAAATGAGCTGCAAAACGCTCCTCAACCTCCTCAAGGGTCGGACGCAACCCGGTCTCCTTTTCAATGGAGGTGACCCCTTTGTCGGTAAATCCGCAGGGGTTGATGTGGGAAAAATAGCTCAAATCAGTGGTAACGTTCAGCGCGAAACCGTGCATCGTCACAAAGTGCGAAGCCTTCACGCCAATGGCGCAAATCTTGCGGGCACGGGGCGAGTGAGGATCAAGCCACACTCCGGTAGCCCCTTCGAGTCGATCGGCCGTAATCCCGTATTCGGCCACGGTACGAATAATACCCTCTTCGATCGACCATATATAATCTCGCAGGCTTACTCCGATATGCTCCAGATCGAGAATCGGATAGCCCACAAGCTGTCCCAGACCGTGGTAGGTAACATCCCCGCCCCGATCCGTATGAAAATAGGTGGCACCGATCTGCTTCAAAAACTGTTCGTTGACCAGCAGATTCGATTCGTGACCGCTTTTGCCTAACGTATAGACATGTGGATGCTCCACAAACAGCAGATACTGCTCTTCGGGGGCCCCTTCGCGTTTTTGACGCAGCAGCGCCTCGAAAAGTCGTTTCTGAATCTCCCACGCTTCGGAGTACTCCGTGCGGCCCAAATGTTTTATGCTAACGTACTCCATAAGCGCCATTATTGTTTAGTTAGAGTTTGTTCTGCTGAAGAACATTCTTCAGCGACAGGTGTTGAATGTGTTGCGGCATGCCGCTCGGGCTGGGAAGTTGCCCCCGCAGCGGTCTCACGACAACGCTGCATGGCCCGTTCGGCCATATACGACGAACGAACCATCGGTCCGCTTTCGACGTAGACAAACCCACGTCGCAGCGCCTCCTCTTTGTACCAGGCAAATTTTTCGGGGGTGACATACTCCGCCACCGGCAGATGTTTCAAAGTTGGACGCAGATATTGCCCAATCGTCAGAATCTTACATCCGCAAGCCAGCAGATCATCCATCGTGGCCAGTACCTCCTCTTCACTCTCACCCAATCCCAGCATCAGTCCGCTTTTGGCAGTTGCCCCGGAATCGGCAATATGTTTGAGGGTAGCCAGACTCACCCGGTAGCGAGCACGCGAACGTACCTGCGGCGTGAGTCGCTCAACGGTCTCAATATTGTGGCCCACGATATCGGGAGCCGACGCAAGAACCACGTCAATCAGCTCACTTTTGCCGTCAAAATCGGGGATCAGTACTTCGATGGTAGTATCTGGATTGGCTTCGCGTACGGCACGTACCGAAGCGGCCCAATGAGATGCACCTCCATCGGGCAGGTCATCCCTGTCCACAGAAGTGATAACACAATGCTTCAGTCCCATCAACGAGACCGAGCGGGCGAGCTGTTGCGGCTCGTCACAGTCTGGTGGTAACGGTTTACCGGTAGCTGTTGCACAGAACTTACACGAACGGGTACAAATATCCCCTAAGATCATGAAAGTAGCCGTACGACGACTCCAACACTCTGCCTGATTGGGGCAGCGGCCGCTACTACAAATCGTATGGAGCCCATGCTCCTCGACGATATGGGCGACCTGGCTAAATCCTTCGTTGTTATGGAGTCTGATTTTCAGCCAGTCAGGTTTTCTATGTTTCGTTACCTTTTCATGCAGTATGGGCATTTTAATTTTATTTACTTTCCAACTGGTACAAATGTAACGATTTTTTTCATATTGTTTTATCTAATTAGTTGAATCCGGAAGAAATCGGTTCGAAGAAAAATTATGACCTAATTTTCGGAATATTGTTGGATTTAAGTTATATTTAGCCTTGTGTAGCCGTGTTCTTGCATTCCAAGAAAGCATAGCCAATAAAAAGCCTTTTTTTGAATCGAATAACAAAATCAGGGCACAAACCCATGCACGCCACACCCGTCATACAGCACCAAACCCGCTAAGTAACAAAGCCACATCGAAAACGTTATATAACCGAAACTTAAACATATCTCTATGAAGCAAATTTTGAGAGGGATGCTGACTGTTTTACTCTGCACGACAGTCATAAGTCATACAACTTTAGCTTATGACAAAGGCGGAGCTTTCACTCCAAAATACGATGAAAGTCATTACTTAGCAGGCGCTGTACCGGTAGAAAATGGCAAGGTAATTTTCAGATATACCCTTCAGTTACCCGGTTTAACCCGTGCTCAAATTTATGACAAGGTTAAAGAGTGGTTGACCCGCTCTGCTCAGGAAGACCGCAATATCATCATTGAGCGTTCCGTCATCAAAGACGATCCGACAACTGGTGAAATCTATGTGCAAAACCAGGAGGAGTTGATCTTTGCGGAACGGGGGCTTTCGCTGGACAAGGCTGACTTCGCCTTTCTGCAACACTACACCTGCTCCGACGGAAAATGCGAGCTGGAGATCTCCCGTCTACGCTATGTCTATGAAAACGACAATAAAGTTCCGGAAGGGTGGATCACCGATGACTATGCATTGGACAAAAAGAAGACTAAAATTATTCCGGGAGTATTGCGTCCTCGCGTCAAAACAGTAGATCGTATGGAGGAGCTGTATACTGGCCTGAACAATTCGTTTATGGTCTCAATCGCCCAGGTGCAGCCGGCAGGTGTCCCGGTATCCGCAACTGTACCCTCTGCACCAGCTCCGGTTTCAACTGCAACCCCGGCCCCAGCTCCGGCAGTAACACCGACTACACAAACAGTCCCAGGAACGCCTGCTCCGAACAAACCGGTTGCCGAGACTCCAGCCCCCATGCCGGAGGATCTTCCTGCCGGAGCGCCCAATGCAACGGTTTCTCCCGCTCAAGAGACTTCCGTAGCCGAAACCCCGGCTCCAACTCCCGGACTCTTCCCGGGCTACACCCATTATGCGGCCGATCAAATTCCCGGCAATGTAATTCAGTTGCTGGAGGAGTGCGGCGTTTTGCTCACCATCGGCAACGATGCGACGCTCGACATGGCTGTGGCCGAATGGGGAGGACTGGGCGTACTGTTCGACAAGCCGGTAACCTACTGTTTCGTGACACCCGATACGCCTGCCGATCGAGCGCTCGCACAAAACGGATTTTACACCATCTCCTTCTTTGCCAACTCGTACAAAGAGGCTCTGAAACGTTGTGAAGCTCTTTCGGGCAGTGACACACTCCAGATAAAAGCGGCGGGCCTCACCCCCGTACTGACGCCAACCGCAACCCCCACGATGGAGGAGGCATCCATCGTCATCGAATGCCACAAGTTGCTCCAACAGCCGCTTACACACAACCAGATCACTGACGCTTCCGAAAGCCACAAATGGGTTGCCAAGCCGGTTCCAAGTCTCTACATCGGCGAGATTCTGAATGTATGGATCAAAAAATGATAGGCATCCGTTGTCACTCGGGTTTGTCTGCTGTGAACAACCGTTCGAGCAATTTGCACTGGTAACTGAGACACTTTTCAAATCAAAGCAGGCGGATCGATCTGACTCCTAACGCTGCCCCCATCAACGTGATAACACCCCTTCGAATCAAGATTCGGAGGGGTTTTTATTTATGGGGACCTGTCTCATTCAGGGAAAACCATCCAGGGAAAACGGTAGCGGCACTGACCCTGACCAATAACAAAATCACTCAATACCCATCTACCGATTACTCGGAACAACAAAACATTTTTACTGACACCACCAGTCAAGCCCACCGTCCATAGCTCTCAGTTGCTCAATCAGCCATCCGATACTTATACATCTATACATCCGCAACCGTTTGGGCACATACAGACCTCGCCAGCAATAATCTTGACACCGTCCCCTCAACCAATAGACCCTATCGAATCAAAACAGCAAAAAAATTGATCACACCCCCATATTTTCATGGTTATATCCTCTAAAAATATACATATTTTATCATTAACCCCTCAAAAAATAGAACATAGTTACATAAAAATACATATTTTTGCACCGTGAGCCTGTAAAAAACAGGGGCATCCAATTTAAAAACGCATTTTTTGCAGTCCAATCGATAATTTTAACGACCATGATCAAAAAACGCTGGATTTTCTTTTTTGTAGCCCTGCTGATTCTTTGCGGCTTAGGGCTGATGGATTCGGGAATCGGTGCCGGTGGATTCTGGGGCCTCGACCCGAAAGTCGATGCGGCCAATGTCGCCTGGATGATTACGGCAACCATCTTCGTACTGATGATGACCCCGGGCCTCTCCTTCTTCTATGGCGGTATGGTCCGCGCCAAAAACGTCATCTCGACTATGCTCCAAAGCTTTATTGCAATGGGCATAATCAGCGTACTGTGGGTATTCGTAGGCTTCAGCCTCGCCTTCGGTGACGACATCGGCCACCTGATCGGCAATCCGGCAACCTTTTTCATGTTCAAAGGCGTAGATGGCCACGTCAACGAGATGCTGGCCCCAACACTGCCTCTCGCCCTATACGCCCTCTTCCAGATGAAATTCGCCATCATCACCCCCTCGCTGATCACCGGTTCATTTGCCGAAAGAGTGCGCTTCTCCGCCTATATGGTCTTCATGATCCTCTTCTGTCTGTTCGTTTACTGCCCGCTGGCCCACTGGACCTGGCATCCGGACGGTTTCCTCAGACAGTTAGGTGTACTCGACTTTGCCGGCGGTATTGTCGTTCACGCCTCATCGGGTGTTGCCGCACTGGCCGGAGCCCTCTTCCTGGGACGCCGTTCCGAAATCCGTCACGAGCCGGCCAACGTCCCCTTCGTTCTGTTGGGTGCCGCCATGCTGTGGTTAGGCTGGTTCGGTTTCAACGCCGGCTCCTCGCTGGCAGCCGATTCGATCGCCGTACGCGCCTTCCTGAATACCAATACCGCCTCAGCTATGGCCATGATTACCTGGGTGGTATTCGACTGTCTGCGCGGCCGTAAACCCTCCGCTATGGGGGCCGCTATCGGTGCAGTGGTCGGTCTGGTCGCCATCACCCCATCGGCCGGTTACGTTTCGGTGGGCGAAAGTATCTTTATCGCCTTCATCACCACCATCATCTGCAACCTGGCCGTAACCTGGAAAAACAAAGCCTCGACCTTCGACGATGCTCTGGATGTCTTCCCAACGCACGGTGTCGGCGGTATCGTCGGAACCATCCTGACCGGTGTGTTTGTTTACGACGGAGGGAGCATGACCCATTGGGAGAGTTTTCTTGCACACGTTTTGGCTGTAGTAATTGTCTTCGTCTATACCTTCGTTGTCACCTATGCACTCTACTGGTTGACCAATAAGATGATCCCGATGCGGGTTTCCGTTGCCAGCGAACGGATCGGTCTGGATCAGAGCCAGCACGACGAACATTACGGCAACGAAGTGGCCACGGAACGTGAACTGGCCGAATATTCGGAATCGCACCATTGATTCGTCCATCGGAGGCGCCAGATCGCCTACGACAACATAGAGAATTGCCATGTGGGGATGAGTTCTAACGATCCATCCCCACTCTTTTGGAGATAAAGGAATTAAATTTTAATTTTGCACCGATAAATAGGGGTCCCGTAGCTCAGTTGGATAGAGCAACAGCCTTCTAAGCTGTGGGTCGAGCGTTCGAACCGCTCCGGGATCACTTCACGACAAGCGCCTAATTGTTAGGCGCTTGTCGTGTTTTATTGTCATACTCCCGGCTCTCTTCTTATTTTCACCAACCACATCCAGCCTCAACACAGCCCCAGCCTTAATCCCCAAACGCTGGGCAAACTTCGTGCTGCCCCCCCCAAGAGTAAAACCTTTGCTGGCGCGGGATCGATACCCCGACTTTATCCGATCGGTTTCAACAGAAAAATAACCGAACTGCTAAGAGAGATTTGGCTCTCCAAGTAGATTCCATCGGCCAGTCTATTTTACACCCCAGAAACATTAAAACAGATTCTTAAATAAGCAAAATCGCGTTTTCAACAAAAAAGGCTATCTTTGCAGGTGAAAATCGGAGAGGGGGTTTAGTTATGCATCTCATTCTCCGAAGCAGAGTTGTCCGCTGTTGGCTGATCGAGACCACTTCCCCGGTGAGTGTACTGGAGACCTCGTAGAGATACAGGAAAAATCCTCATCCCAACGACCGAACCGGTCAACGTCTGGCAGACTACAAAACAAAACCGACAACTCAACCAACCCGACTCGAAAACATGATTCGCACATTGATCTTTATCGGTGCGGGCAGCTTCATCGGGGGCATCGCCCGCTACCTGCTTACCCGCTGGATACAGAACGGGACAACAAGTTCATTCCCGTTCGGAACGTTGGTAGTCAATCTGGTCGGATGTCTGTTGATCGGTCTGCTGTTCGGTCTTTTCGAACGGTTCGGTTGGTTCAGTGCACACTTGCGGGCTTTTCTCACCGTCGGGTTTTGTGGCGGATTCACCACCTTCTCCACCTTTGCCATGGAGAGTGCAGCCCTGATGCGTAACGGCTCTGCTATTCCGATGTTTCTCTATTTATGGTGTAGTGTCGGCGTAGGCATCGGTGCCGTTTGGTTGGGATCGGCCATCGCCCGAAATATCGGATAACTGGTACGGACATTTGTTAGTCAAACTAATCCAACATATTAACGCAAATACACAACGTTATGATCTACACACATGAAGTGCAGCAGATGTGCTGCGTGAAGAAGGGTGCCAACCACCCGTCAGCTCCGATTCCCGAAGAGGGGAAATGGGTGCGCTCAAAAGAGATCAAAGATATCTCAGGTCTGACGCACGGTGTGGGTTGGTGCGCTCCGCAACAGGGAGCTTGCAAACTGACCCTGAACGTTAAAGACGGTATTATCCAGGAGGCAATGGTTGAGACTTTGGGTTGCTCAGGTATGACCCACTCTGCAGCCATGGCATCGGAGATTCTGCCGGGCAAAACACTGCTCGAGGCACTGAACACCGACCTCGTATGCGACGCCATCAACACCGCAATGCGTGAACTCTTCCTGCAGATTGTTTACGGTCGTACACAGTCGGCCTTCTCAGAAGGTGGTCTGCCTATCGGAGCCTCTTTGGAGGATTTGGGTAAAGGTTTGCGCAGCCAGGTCGGCACCATGTTCGGAACGGTTGCCAAAGGTACCCGTTACCTCGAAATGGCTGAAGGCTACTGCACCCGCATGGCCCTCGACGAGAACGATGAGGTGATCGGCTATGAGTTCATCCACCTGGGCAAAATGATGGAGATGATCAAAAAGGGCATGGATGCCAACGAGGCTATTGCCAAAGCAAAAGGCACCTATGGCCGTTTCGCCGACGCAGTCAAATACATCGACCCGCGCAAAGAGTAACCGATTTCCCGAACTAAAAAAACGAAAGGATAATGGCTAGTTTATTTGAAAGCTACGAGCGCCGCATCAACCAGATCAATGCCGCGCTTGCAAAATATGGAATCAAGGACCTCGAAGAGGCAAAAGCTATCTGCGAGGCCAAGGGGATCGACCCCTACAAGATGTGCGAGGAGACGCAACCGATCTGCTTCGAGAATGCTAAATGGGCATACGTAACCGGCGCCGCTATCGCCATCAAAAAAGGTTGCAAAACGGCAGCTGAGGCAGCCGAGGCAATCGGTGAGGGTCTGCAGGCATTCTGCATCCCGGGATCAGTAGCAGATGATCGTAAAGTAGGTTTGGGTCACGGCAACCTGGCAGCTCGTCTGCTTCGTGAGGAGACCCAGTGCTTCGCCTTCCTGGCTGGTCACGAGTCATTCGCTGCCGCAGAAGGTGCAATCAAGATCGCTGAGATGGCCAACAAGGTGCGTAAAGCTCCGCTGCGTGTCATCCTGAACGGTCTGGGTAAAGATGCCGCCATGATCATTTCACGTATCAACGGCTTTACCTATGTACAGACTCAGTTCGATTATGCAACCGGTGAGTTGACCATCGTTAAGGAGACTCCTTACTCAAACGGCCTTCGTGCGAAAGTACGTTGCTACGGTGCGGACGATGTACGTGAGGGTGTTGCCATCATGCACAAAGAGAATGTCGATGTATCGATCACCGGTAACTCGACCAACCCAACCCGTTTCCAGCACCCGGTAGCAGGTACCTACAAGAAAGAGCGCCTGGAGCAGGGTAAAAAATACTTCTCTGTTGCTTCGGGTGGTGGTACCGGCCGTACCCTGCACCCCGATAACATGGCTGCAGGTCCTGCATCATACGGTATGACCGATACGATGGGTCGTATGCACTCGGACGCACAGTTCGCAGGTAGTTCGTCAGTACCGGCACACGTTGAGATGATGGGCTTCCTGGGTATGGGTAACAACCCGATGGTCGGTGCAACCGTTGCTATCGCAGTTGCCGTTGAAGAGGCTATGAAATAATCGACCTCTGTTCGACATAAACATTGCTTGGACAAATTGTTCAAGCTGAAAATACTCACTCGAAAAATCCCGCAGTTGATAACTGCGGGATTTTTTTGTCCATAAGGCCGCCACTTTCAACCATACTTGTTCAATCATCTTATTTTATCTTCTATATAAGAGAAATCGGCAATCTATTGTGTGTTATCGATATTTTTCCTTATATTTAAGGAACCACTTTGGCGCTGGTGGCGGAAAAACGCATCGTTCATTAGCCGTCAACCCAACGTCTATCTACCTAAACGACCGAAAACACCTAAAACTATAACCAAATGAAAACGTATCCAACCAACGAGATTAAAAACGTAGTCCTACTCGGCGCCTCCGGTTCGGGTAAGACGACCCTGGCCGAGGCGATGGCATTCGACGGCAAAGTGATCGAACGCCGAGGATCAGTCGAAACGGACAGTACCCTGTCCGATTTCACCGACATCGAACACATCTACAAACGTTCGATCTATTCCACACTGCTGTTTGCCGAATACAACGGATACAAACTCAATATTATCGACACTCCGGGTGCCGACGACTTCTGCGGCAGCCTCTTTTCGGCATTTAAGGTGGCCGATGTCGGGGTGATGCTGATCAATGCCCAGAACGGCTTTGAGGTGGGTACCGAAATTCAGGCCCGCTACGCCCGCGCACATGAAAAGCCGATTATCGCCGTCATCAACCAGCTCGACAGCGAAAAGGCCTCGTGGGAGAACTCGTTAGAGTCCCTTCGCACAGCATCACAAGTAACTCCGGTTATTGTGCAATATCCGGTCAATCCGGGACCCAATTTTGATGCATTCATCGACGTATTGTTGATGAAGATGTACAAGTTTAAAGGGGATACCGGTATCCGGGAAGAGCTGGAGATCCCGGCCGAAGAGATGGAACGAGCCACTGAACTGAACCGTATCCTGACCGAAGCCGCTGCCGAAAACGACGAAGCATTGATGGAGCTCTATTTTGAAAAAGGGGTGCTCACTCAGGATGAGTTGCGTTCGGGATTGAAACTGGGGTTGGCCAAACGTGACGTAATTCCGGTCTTCTGCGCCTCCGGTAAACGCGATATCGGCGCAAAACGTCTGATGGAGTTTATCATCAACGTGGCGCCCGGTCCGCTCAAGGCGCCCAACTTCCTCACCGTCGATGGCGAGGAGATAGAGCCCGACAGCAATGGTCCAACCGCCCTCTTTGTGTTCAAAAATATTGTGGAGCCCCACTTGGGCGAGGTGACCTATTTCCGTGTAATTTCGGGTAAAGTAACCGAAGGCATGGAGCTGGTCAACTCCAAAACCGGCAATAAAGAGAAGATTTCGCAGCTGTTTGCTGTAGCGGGAAAGAATCGTATCAAGGTCACAGAGATGATGGCCGGCGACATCGGTTGCACCGTTAAATTGAAAGGTACCCGCACCAATCAGACCCTTTCGACGCCGGGTTCGAACATCGAAATCGAACCGATCCGTTTCCCGGATCCACGTTTCCGTGTTGCAGTGAAGGCGGTCAAGACCGGTGAGGATGAGAAGTTGGGCGAACTGCTTAACCGAGCCAACTTCGAAGATCCGACCATTCTGGTTGAATACTCCAAAGAGCTCAAACAGACCATCCTGCAGGGACAGGGCGAGCACCATCTCAATATTCTCAAATGGCAGTTGGCCAACCTCAACAAGATGGAGGTTGAGTATTTCCCGCCGAAGATTCCCTATCGCGAAACCATTACCAAGGTGGCAGCTGCCAACTATCGCCACAAGAAACAGTCGGGTGGTGCCGGACAGTTCGGTGAAGTGTGGTTGGTGATCGAACCCTACCAGGAGGGAATGCCCGAACCATCGAAGTACAAGATCGACGGCAAGGAGCTTCAGGTCAACATCAAGAGCAAAGAGGAGGTCAATCTCGACTGGGGTGGTAAATTGGTCTTTTACAGCGCCATTGTCGGTGGTGCGATCGATGCCCGTTTCCTTCCGGCAATTCTCAAAGGTATCATGGAGAAGATGGAGGAGGGTCCGTTGACCGGCTCCTATGCACGTGATATCCGCGTGGTGGTATATGACGGAAAGATGCACCCGGTAGATTCGAACGAGCTTTCGTTCAAGCTGGCAGGACGTAACGCCTTCAAAGAGGCCTTCCGCAAAGCTGGTCCGAAGATCATGGAGCCTATTTACAGTGTTGAGATTCTGGTTCCGTCGGACAAAATGGGTGATGTGATGAGTGATCTGCAGAACCGCCGGGCGATGATCGAAGGCATGAGCAGTGAGAAGGGATTTGAACGTCTTGTGGCTCGCGTACCGTTGGCTGAAATGTACCGCTACTCGACGACATTGAACTCCTTGACAAACGGACGTGCCACCTATTCGATGAAGTTCTCGTCCTACGAACAGGTTCCTTCCGAAGTCCAAGAGAAACTGCTGAAGGCTTATGCCGAAACGGATAAAGACGATTAAACCCCTTTAACTATACAAACTGATCAGCTTGATTGGTGTTGCCTCCTACGGCCGTACACCAATCAAGCTGTTTTATTATATACTTTTCCGGAAATAACACAGCCACAACAAATCGTTCAGGTCAAATCCAACCTCAAACAATCCATGCGATCAGTTGCAAGACACCAGCTATAAAGGTACCGCAGACGGTTGACCTCTCTTTGGTTTCAGGCAACACGTTTCAAATGTTGCCTCTACAGGAATACCGTTGCGGTCCAACAGAGACAATTCCCTTCCAGCCCTAAGTAAAAGCATTGCAAAAGACCATAAAATTGGGCGCCAATCCACCATTCTGTTCCATGACCGTTCCACTACACAGACCTGCAATTTAGAACGCGCTGAATCAAACGCCTACCAATAGAAATAAAAGAGGCTGCACAACGTGCAACCTCTTTTATATATGAATATGATTTCAAACAAAGCTTATCGGCAGCGATCCCTTCTCAGATAAATCTTCCGCCACTCCAACGTTTGTATAAATAGCCAACTGACGCTTCACTCAGCCACTACGGTCTCAGCTTCATGTCAGACCGCAAGGTGGCAACAGCATGGACATAAGCAAACGCCAGATCAGCTTCCAGTCCGCAACAGCGAGATAGATCAACAGTTATCGAGTCGTCTGATTTTGGCGCCGAGAGCGTTGAGTCGGCCGTCGATATTTTGGTAGCCTCGATCGATCTGTTCAACATTCTGAATAATCGAACGCCCCTCAGCGGACATCGCCGCAATCAATAGAGCCACACCGGCCCGAATATCAGGGGAGGTCATGCGTGTTGCCCGCAACCGAACTTTGCGATCATGGCCGATCACCGTAGCCCGATGTGGGTCACACAGGATAATCTGAGCCCCCATATCGATCAACTTATCGACAAAGAAGAGGCGACTTTCGAACATCTTTTGATGGATCAGCACCGCCCCTTTGGCCTGAGTCGCCACCACCAAAAAGACCGACAACAGATCAGGCGTCAATCCCGGCCATGTCGCATCGGCAATGGTCATGATGGACCCATCGATAAAACTTTCAATCTCGTAATGCTCCTGGCGCGGAATATAGATATCATCGCCCCGCTGCTCAAACCGGATACCCATACGGGCAAACTGCGCCGGGATAATACCCAGATTGTCAAAAGAGACATTCTTGATCGTAATTTCGCTGCTGGTCATCGCTGCCATACCGATAAAGCTACCCACTTCGATCATATCTGGCAACAGGGTATGTTCTGTACCATGCAGCTCTTTCACCCCCTCGATGGTCAGCAAATTGGAGGCAATCCCCGAAATCCGGGCCCCCATACGATTCAACATCCGGCAAAGCTGCTGGACATAGGGTTCGCAAGCAGCGTTGTAGATTGTGGTAGTACCTTCGGCCATCACAGCAGCCATAATAATATTGGCCGTTCCGGTCACCGAAGCCTCATCGAGCAGCATGTAACATCCGCGCAACGGACGCCCCTCGACACTATAAAAATTGGTTCCGGTATCGAAATTAAATTTGGCCCCCAACTTTTGGAACCCGATAAAGTGCGTATCCAAACGGCGGCGTCCAATCTTATCACCGCCCGGTTTGGGGATATACCCTTCGCCGAAACGGGCCAACAGCGGACCGATAATCATCACCGAACCGCGCAGACGGGCAGCACGTGAACGGTAATCGTCACTTTGCAGATAGTCGAAATCGATATCGCGTGCTTCAAACGTATAGGTATCTTCACTGGGGTGGGTGACCACTACGCCCATCTTCTGCAGCAGCTCGATCAACTGCAACACATCGACAATTGCCGGCACGTTATGCACCGTGACCCGTTCAGGAGTCAACAGCGTCGCACATAGAATTTCAAGGGCTTCATTTTTGGCGCCTTGCGGAGTGATCTCTCCCTGGAGGACGGCACCACCTTCAACTTCAAATACAGCCATAATTCAATACAGGTCCACTATTATATAAAGGGTTACCATTTCAAAGTTATCAATTCTCGTCCAATTATCAATACCCAACACCCTGAATTAGGAAGTCTCATCTTCTCCGAGTGCCCCCTCTTCAACCCTCATCTCACCAATAGGCGCAAGCGATTAAACAGTCCTATCTACAACTGTCTTGGTTGCTTGCATATAATATAACAACGGATGACAAGCGAAATCATAAAATGATCATCTTTCACTCAATTCTCCCCAATGCCGATCTTAAAACAAACTTTTATAATGCGGGGCTCTGTATCCATCAACAATTCACCGAAAATATTCATTATTTATCCATGTACATCCATCTTGTTTATTTCATATGTTAAAAAACTATAATTTTATTTTTTAGTAAAATAAAATAATAAACTCAACTGGAATAATAGGGCTGCTTATATCCAATACGCGCATAATCAAAGCTCATACAAGGGAGGGCAAGGTCAGTATCACTGTTCCTTGCCCTCCTGTTCCTATTCTACTAATTCAATAAGGCGACACTATAAATCTTTCGCAGATCTATTTGCATGCATCGCCGCCGCCCCCTGTTGATTCAATAGGTTATCATATAATTTTAGGTTAGTATGAACAATAAGGATTCGAAATAGAAAGAGTATCCCATATCGGATCAGATAGCAGCCGTTGCATACAATTCAACATCATGCAACGTAATAGACTGTTCGCTTAATATGATCAGACGTTCCACCACATTGCGCAGTTCACGAACATTGCCCGGCCAATCCATTCCACATAATTCAGACACCGCTTCCGGCGCAATCGGCTTCGGAGCAATACCATATTCCGCACAAATCTGATGTATAAAATAGTCGATTAACTCTGGAATATCCTCTGCACGCTCTTTGAGAGTCGGCACTCGAAGCACAATGACACTCAAACGATGATACAGATCTTCCCGAAAATTGCCTTTTGCAATCTCTTGCCGCAAATCTTTATTGGTTGCAGCAATCACCCTGACATCGACCTCTATCTCCTTGTCGCTGCCGACACGACAGATCTGGTGTTCCTGCAACGCGCGCAAAACTTTGGCTTGAGCCGCCAAACTCATATCTCCAATCTCATCCAGAAACAGCGTACCTCCATCAGCCTGTTCAAATTTACCCTTACGCTGACGAATCGCCGAGGTAAATGCCCCTTTCTCATGACCAAAAAGTTCACTTTCGATCAATTCCGATGGGATTGCCGCACAATTCACCTCCACAAAAGGAGCTGCAGCCCGTCGGCTTTGCGCATGTAGGGCATGGGCAACCAGCTCTTTGCCCGTTCCATTCGCGCCAAGAATAAGGACCCGCGCATCCGACATCGACACCTTATCGATTAAGCTCTTAACACGAAGCATCCCTTTTGATGATCCGATCATCATATCATGATGGACATGGCCATGCTGTCTCGGCACCAACCTGGTAGAGTCGGTGTTTACATCTGTAGAAAGATTCTCATGACACTGCGTATTAGGACTATCTTCTGAGCCGACAATCGGAGTGATCAGATCTTTGTCCCCTTTGGCACCGCAAGCTCGATGCGCAGCATGTTCGTGTTCCTGATCGACATTTGTTTTATGAGCATCCGATACAGATGTGGCACGGTTTTGGCTCCGCAACTGAAGAGAGTTCCGGATTGATTTCAACAATTTATTGAGATCGATCGGCTTCTCGATATAGTCGTACGCTCCGCGACGAATGCAGTCAACCGCAACATCAAGTCCTTTGTTCTTCGAGAGCATAATGACCGGCAAACCGAGATATGCGCTATGAACAGTTGTCAACAGGTCAAAGGCATCCTTGTCCGGTAATGACATGTCACACAGCATCACATCGAAAATAGTCCGTTGAAGTTTGCCCATGGCCTCAGAGCGAGATTGCGCCGTATCGACTACATACCCTTCATATTCCAATCGTTCTTTTAAAGTACTACGCATGACGCGTTCCGCGTCAACCACCAATACATTTGTCATTGCAACAGAAATAAAATATTTGATACAGATTGTATAGCTTACGCTTCCAAACTCATCGTAGCAATTTGGGCAATTAAAAAAATTGCCATATATTTGTCGGTGGAGTGTAGAAGTAAAAATGGCTTCAACTCTAAGATACGGATAAATTTCCGTTATTCGCCAATCAAGGTCGGTCTATTCCATTCTGACACACCGACTTCGGCTTTAACCCTAATCGACATACGAAATCGCCCTTCTGGAGTATCAGAAGAACTTTTCAGAACGTTGGTTGCCTGTAGCAAACCATCATGGGCGTACAATCTGCAACAAACAGCGGACTCTATTTCCCTTATGGACAAGAACTATAACTTTGAACGCAAGAAGCTAATGCTTCCCGAATATGGGCGTCATATTCACCAGATGGTGGATTATCTCTGCACGATCGAAGATCGGGCATTACGTAACGAACAGGCCCAGGTAGTGGTCGAGGTAATGGGCAACATCAACCCTGTACTGCGTGATGCGACCGATTTCAAACACAAGCTGTGGGACCACCTGCTGATTATGTCGGATTTCAAACTGGATGTGGATTCGCCCTATCCGATGCCGGATCGCCACGCCGTTCAGCCCAAACCTGACAAGCTCGAATACCCCAGTAAAAAGATCACCTATCGGCATTACGGCAAAAATATCGAACACATGCTGGCCGGTCTGAAGGATATTCCCGATGAGCAAGCGCGTCGGACCATTGCCATCAACATTGCCAAATACATGCGGGCAAAAGCCTACGAATACAACCAGGAATATCTTCCCAACGATATCATTCTGAATGATATACACAAAATGTCTCACGGTGTTGTAACATTGACCGAAGAGGAGATCAATTCGGCCCGAAATGATTACAAACAAGCTCAAATCAACAACCGCACACGTAAGAATTATCTCGCCGCCAACCGCACCGGAAACAAAAATAACGGCAAACTCAACAAGCAGGGGAACAAGCGCTGGCAAAACCGTACGCAATACAAATAAGAGACGGTAGCAATTCAATCTATTTTGTTAATTTTGTGGAATAAGTGACTATTCACCGAACTATTCCGGTTTTTAAGAGATGTCAGACTACCGCAACATATCGATCCGCAACAAACGGGCAACATACGATTTCGAGATACTCGACACCTACATTGCAGGTATTGTTTTGACCGGCACCGAGATCAAGTCGTTACGGTTGGGTAAAGCTTCGTTGACGGACTGCTACTGCTATTTCAACAACGGAGAGTTGTTTGTCCGCGGCATGAACATTGCCGAGTATCATTGGGGCACCTACAACAACCACATGCCCAAACGGGATCGCAAACTGCTGCTCACTCGCAAAGAGCTGCTCAAATTGCAACGCTCCTTGCAGGACAAGGGGTTGAGCATTGTCGGTCTCAAGCTCTTTATCAACGAAAAGGGGTTGGCCAAGCTCCAGATCGGTTTGGGCCGAGGGCGCAAGAGCTACGACAAACGGGAATACATCAAGGAGCGTGATGCCCGCAAAGAGATCTCCCAAGTTTTCCGCAAATAATCCGGCACGATGAACCGCACTCTCCTCCATCTAATCAAAGGCTTCCTCTACATCATGTTGGTGGGGCTCTTCGCAACGGCCGGGTTGTGGCGTTGCGCTCGAGTCACCATGCCTCAGGGCGGGCCCAAAGATTCGCTGCCACCGATTGTTGTGACGATGACCCCTGCCTACGGAACCATCGATTTCAAGTCGAAACGGGTTTACATTGAATTCAACGAGTACGTCCAGCTTAAAGATCAACAAAAGGAGTTTTACACCTCGCCCTTCATGAAGAAGACCCCGACGATCTCGCTGCGGGGCCGGGGCATCCAGGTCGACATTCGGGACACGCTGCTCCCGGATCAGACCTATTCGCTCAACTTTGGGCAGAGCGTCGCCGACAACAACGAGGGAAACCCATACACTGGCCTGCGTTATGTCTTTTCGACCGGCAAAGAGATCGATTCGCTGATGATGTCGGGTTACACGGTCGATGCCGAAACCAACGATACGGTAGGGAAAGTGTATATACTTTTCTTCGATCCGAAGGCGGACTCTTTGGAGCTCGATTCAACCGTTTTCAAATCGAAACCGCTGGCTGTCGGCCGCTCATACCCTAATGGTATCTTCCTGGCGGAGAATCTCAAACCGATGGATTATCGGGTCTATGGGTTCGAAGACAACAACAGCAACCAACAGTACGAACCTGGGGTTGATCGCATCGCCTTTCTGGACAGCACCTACAATCCGGCTCAGATGCCTCCGTTCGATGTTTGGTTCGACTCAACGCGCATGTACCTGCAGGCCCAACCGCAGATTCAGATGCGCATGTTCATGGACACGCCGAACAAACGCCAAACCTACTCCAGTTCGAGTCGCCCTGCACAGAATAAGGTTTTTATCTATTTTACCGCACCATTTCCACAAATTGAAGAGCTGAGTTTCGACAGCATCGACGCTTCGGCCATCCAGACCGAATACCTGACCCCGCGCCATGACAGTATTGCAATGTGGTTCGATATGTCGAAGATCGAGAAGATGCCCGATACCCTCAGAGGACGTCTCATCTATCATGGCCAAGATACAGCCTACCGGATGCGCATCGATACGGTCAATCTGAAGTTGGGATGGAAGGCCCCGCAGATCCGACAATCAGCCCGAAAAAAGGAGAAAGAGGAAGATACTCCAGAGCGCAATCCCTTCTCGGTCAACGTTACGCCGGCCAATTCGGTCAATCCGGAAGAGCACCTGAAGTTTGTCTTCACGTCGCCTCTGTCGAGTGTGGATAGCAGTGCGATCATTTTGGAGCAGATTCTCGAGGAGAAGACCGACCAAGGCAGTGCTCGCAACACCCGCACCACGCGATCCACAACGAGCAAAACTACGGATACCGACAAAGAGACACCCCGCAAGACCAAACGCATTGCGGTCCATTTTGTGCAGGACACGTTGCAGATGCGTCAGTGGTGGCTCAAAGCCGACTGGGTTCCCGGAGGTCGTTACGCGTTAACGATTCCGGCCGAAACGTTCGTCAACATGAACGGGGAGAAAAACGATACGCTCCGCAGTGAATTTGATGTGATCTCTCCCGAAAAATTCGGTACAATTATTCTCAATATCAAGGGAAAGAGTCCCGATAGCGAATACATTGTACAACTGTTGGATGCGACCAATAACGTACTTCAGGAGCGAGCCCACCTGACGACCGGAGAACACTATTTCCGTTACATCAACCCAGCGGAGGTTCGGGTCAAGGTGATTGAAGATCTCAATAAAAACGGCAAATGGGATGGAGGGTCGCTGACCGAACGGCGCCAACCCGAACGGGTCGAACTCTTTGTCGGGCCGGACGGGAAGGAGGCGATCCAGGCCAAAGAGAATTGGGAGTTGGCTTTTGATGTGGACATGAACGAACTGTTTGCCCCGGTAACGATGGAACGGATGCAGCAGCGCATCGACCGCCTCGAGGCGATTCGCCGTCAGAAGATGATGGAAGAGTGGGCCAAACGGCATCAGGATGAGATGCACAACCACAACCAGAACAGCCAAAACGGATACAACAACCAGGGATATGGGACACAAGGGTACGGAACTGGCTACGGAACCGGAACGGGATATGGGACCACAAACTCTGGCAATAAAGGGTTGAACTATTAAATAAACCGCTCCATGAAAACCTCCCTCAACTTGGGCACGAGGGAAGGAGGCGAGGAGAGTTGAGAGAATGGCCAATAATAAATAGAGGAACTGCCAATAAAGGGGCACACACCGCGTAATCATGCAAAAAACAAGTAAAACATATCGTCTGCTGTTTTGTCTGCTACTGGTCATGTTTGCAGGCAGTGCATCGGCCCAACACTACATCGGTATTATGGGAGGTTGGGGCGGAGGCATGGCCCGCTTCAAACCAGCCAAGGAGACTGGCATGGAATGGGGTCTATATGCCGGCGGTTTATCGTATAAATTTTATAGCGAGACCAAATATGTCGGGGGTATCGAGATCGACATGCTGTTCAAACAGAAGGGGTTTAATTACGACATATCTTTCGGATCGGATGAAAGTTATCACCGGGTTGTCAACTCGATTGAGATTCCGCTGATTTGGCAACCGCATTTCTATCTGTTTCAACGCCGGGCACGTTTCTTCATCAACCTCGGTATCCAGGCCTCCTACAACCTGAGCTCCACTTACGCCCGGAAATCCAAGACCAACGGTGTTATCGAAAGCGGTACCTACCCCATGCAACTCAACCGCGACAACCGTTTTGATTACGGTCTGTGCGGCGGTGCCGGACTGGCCTTCCTGTTGGGACCGCAGCGTCGTGTCGAATTTTCGGTCGAAGCTCGCTACGGCTTCGGGTATGGAGACATTTTGCGTAACCCCAACAAATACAAAGGCAATCCGGATCGTTCACCGCTCGACAACATCAATGTATTTGCGGCCGTCTATTATCGGTTGGGCAAAGGGGGAATCCGTTCAGCCGCCAGCAAGGCGACTCAACTGCGCATGGATCAACAACTCGCCCGTTCCACCTTGCGTCGCTTGAATCGCCAATTGGAGAAGGGCCGTACGCCATCCGATACGGCTCTGCTGAATACCTTGCCGCAAGACAGTACTGGACGTATTCCGATCGATTCGACCACCATCGAAACGGTTCGACTCTACTTGACCCGTCCGGCAATCAGCGATACGCTCGCCACTCCGGACAGTCTTTCGACATCAGGGGCGGTTGACAGCACGGCATCTCCACGACCTGCCGAGGGGCAACCGGCATCGACAACCGATACTACCCAAACGAAGCGTGTGGCCGCAGACGTTCAGACAACGCCAGACGCTTCTGCCAAAACAGGAAATGAAGCCACTCAGCCGGCACCCGCTGCTGAGGCCTCAACCGGCTCACAACCGGCACCTGCTCCAGCTTCAGCCCCCACAACGCCAGGTGCAGAGGCCACACCTGCCGCAACAGTGACACCAGCCACAGAGTCAATCCCCTCAACGCCATCGCAATCCCATTCGGCTCAACCCGCTACACCAGCCGAACCACAGACTACAAACCAACAAGCCGTCACTCCTCCCACTTCGCAAGTGCAGTCCTAATTTTTGGGAACATGTGCTATCCATAAGGCCGGGAGAAGAGATGGCAACGGGCCGAACCAGCGCAAGCGGATTAACGGCATCCGCAAGGGAGACAAAAGAACAAAATGAACAATAAAAGGGCGTTTGAACGATCGTTCATACAGAACAGTCGGTACAACGAATTCCGCACGTGAGCGCCCATTCAAGGAACAGATAAAAGCGTTAACAATCCGGACAATCCGCGATTGTTCAACATAAATTCACAGAGAGATGAGCAACGAAATCGAATCGACACGTCAACAGAAGATCGGCAGACAGATCTTGCGTGACATTAGCGATATTCTCAGCAAAGAGGCCGCCTCATTGGTTAAGGGGACGATGGTCTCCGTCACCCGAGTGAGAATGAGTCCCGATTTTTCGCTGGCAAAAGTTTACCTGAGCATCTTCCCGTTTGAACGGCATGAAGCGATCATGCAGACGCTTGCCGACAACAACTGGATGATCCGCAAGGCTCTTGGCACACGCGTACGCAACCAGTTGCGCATTGTGCCTGAACTGGCTTTCTATTTGGATGATTCGCTCGAATACATCAGCGAAATCGACAAACTGCTCAAAAAATAGACCATGCCACGTCTCACACTGCTATTTGCACGGAGATATCTCTTCTCCAAGAAATCACACTCGGTGATCAACATCATTGCGGGGGTGAGTGCACTGGCAGTGGCCATACCGGTGGCCGCCATGGTAATTCTGTTGTCGGTCTTCAACGGTTTCGAAGGGTTGATCCGCAGCATGTACAAATCGTTTGATCCCGATCTGTTGGTCACACCGGCACAAGGCAAGGTATTTGCTATCGACTCCATCCCCACCAACCGATTACGCGCCATTCCAGGCGTGGCGCAATGGTCGTTCAGCCTCGAAGAGAACGCCCTGTTCGAATACCGCGACCGGCAATATATCGGCGTTATGCGCGGTGTCGATTCGCTGTTTGCGGAGGTGGTCCCCATCGATAGCCTGATCACACAAGGCAACTACCGGCTGCGGTTCGGGGAGCTGCCCGAAGCCTGTGTAGGCCAGGGGGTAGCCTACACGCTCGGCATCCGCACCACCTTCAACGACCCCATTTCGATCTATGTGCCACGTTCGGGCCGCTTTTCAATGATGATGCCTCAAAGCCTCTACCGAAAAGGGAATCTTTTCCCTTCGGGCGTCTTTGCACTCGAGGCGGAGGTGGATGGCAAATACATGATTGTACCGCTCGATTTTGCCCAAAAACTCCTCGACAATGCAGGGAAAGCCTCCTCGATGGCCATCCGCCTGAACGAAGGCTATTCTCCCGAATCGGTTCGCCCTGCGGTAGCTGCGCTGTTGGGAGATCAATTCGAGGTGCTGACCCGATACCAACAAAAGGCCGAATTCTACCGCATCATGATGTATGAGAAGTGGGGGATCTACTTCATTATCCTGCTGGTGCTGATTGTCGCCTCCTTCTCGTTGATCGGCTCGCTGGTGATGCTGATTATCGACAAACGCAAAGACACCCGCACCCTGCTGACCATGGGGGCCGATATTCCGCTGTTACGCCGCATCTTCGTTGCCGAAGGGATGCTGATCTACGGCATAGGGGCTCTGATCGGCATGATCTTGGGGGTAGGTCTATCCTTAGCTCAACAACATTGGGGCTTTCTCACGCTGGGCGGTGAGACCTTCCTGATCGACACCTATCCGGTCGAGGTACATATCAGTGATCTGCTGTTGGTTGTCGTCACCTTTACCTTTGTAAGCTATCTGATCTCCAAACTGACCGTTCTGTCGATGATTCCCCGCAGCCAAATCCGAGATTAACCATGAAACACATTCTTCACATATCGGCTTTTCCAAAACGGTTAGGCATCTTGTTCAGCCTGCTGTTCACCTTGGCGACGCTCTTCTCGTGCAACAAGCCAAAAAACATTCCGGACATCACGTTGGTATCCATTGTCGGCGATCTATATCTGGCCAATGCCTATTGGGACTCGTACGCCACCTATGAATTCGAACAAGATTCGATGGATGTTTATACCCCGATTTTTGAACATTACGGGTACACTCCCGAAGACTTCATGTACACGATCGAAGGGCTCACCAAACGCAAAAGTTTAAAGTTCAGTGATGTTCTGCAGGCAGCTCTGGATACGCTACAAGCCAAGGGGCGACCTTGGATCGATGCGGTTGCGCTGCGTGATACGATGAATCGCATTGCGTCGGAGCTCTACAAAAAGGAGGTGTACAGTGAGTTGAAACCGCGACGTTACACCCGTCTGAGTCGCGCACAGGACTCTCCCACCATCAAAATACCGGTCGAGGAGGGGGAATACAAGATTGAATGGATCTATCAGATCGATTCGTCGGATCTGAATCCTTACGTACAATATATGCAATGCCTAACGGACTCTGCGGGCAAGCGGAGCAATTATCTCTACCGCAGCTATACCAAGGGGACACGCAACGCCGGATCGGCTAACGTTACCATCAAACCGGGCACGAAGGGGAAACAGTGGCTCAACATCTACCCGGCCTATACGACGCTGAGAGAGAATCGGCAATATACGACCAGTGTAACGATCGACTCGTTGCGGGTCACCCGTTATCCGACCCCGGAACAGATCCAAGATTCGGTTCAGGCCCGTTATTTCTACTCCATTCCGCACCTTTCCATACAACGACATGGCACCCTTACGAAAGATTTCCTCCCATTTGCTTTGGACACCACAGGGGTTTCTGAGCTCGGCGATACTCTCGTTCGACGCTGAGGGACGGGTGGTTGAGATCACCACACGGGAAGCCATCGACTCCTGCGAAGGGGTCGAATTTTTCAACGGCATACTCATTCCCGGAATGGTCAATGCCCATTGCCATAGTGAGCTCTCCTATTTACGCGGCAAAATCGCCCGTCACAGCGGCTTTGCCGGTTTTGCTGACGGGATGGCCCGCGTGCGTCACGAAGCAACGCCTGAAGAGCGATTAGCGGCTGTCCGGTATTGGGATGCCAAGATGTTTCAGGAGGGGGTTACGGCTGTCGGAGATATCTGCAACGGAGATTCTACATTCGAAGTAAAGCTCAAAAGTAAAATCCATTACCACAATTTTATTGAGTATTTCGGGCTGCGCTGTACCGATTTCTCACCGATGGACCGTATCTTAGACAAGGCCTCACAACTCGGGCTCAGCTGCTCGCCCACTCCCCATGCCACCTATTCGTTGCAAGATGCCCCTTTCCGGGATCTGGCCCAACGGGGGAACCCGCTCTCGATCCATTTTATGGAGAGCCGAGCCGAAACCGATCTCTTTTGTGGATGCGGCACATTGCATGACCGTAACGAGCGCATGGGGGTGACCATCGATTTTGCCCACTACGGCTCTCCTGCGGAGCGTATCGTAGCATCAACCCCTTCGAACAAACAGCTTTTGCTGATCCACAACACCTTTGTTGACGAGGCCGTTGTAGAGCGTCTGGAGGCCCATTTCACATCGGGAGAGATCACCTGGGTACTTTGTCCCCGGTCAAACGACTACATCGAAGGAGCACATCCGCCCGCAACATTATTATGGAAGAAAGGGGTCCGCATCGCACTTGGCACCGATAGCCTGGCCTCTAACGAGAGTTTATCCCTGGTCGAAGAGATGAAACAGCTGCCAGAGATTCCGCTGCATGAGCGTATCCGTTGGGCTACACAGAACGGAGCCGAAGCCCTCGGCATAACCGATTGGGCCGGAAGCTTCGAGGTGGGGAAACGCCCAGGTGCCGTGCTGTTGGAGGGAGTCGATTTTGGCTCGATGTCTTTGCGTGCCGACGCCCGAACCCGCCGAATCATCTAATTTCTTCTGCATGCTTCGACTAGCATAATCATTGGACGTCCTGAGCCAATCCACCCGGCCACACCTTATACAGAGCCATAGAATCCCTTCTGGCCGCTCTCAACAGCAGGCCAGAGAGTCTATCCAATCTCCAATATCAGCCCTTGCTACTCTTTCAGCTCATCGAGCAGTTGGCTTACCGTTTTATGTAAAATAGGGTGCACAAAATCGGGCAGTACCTCCGCCAACGGACGCAAGACAAATCCTCGCCGATGCAATAATGGATGGGGTATCTGCAATCGAGGCGTATCGATCGCCTGATCCCCGTAGAAGAGAATATCGATATCCAAACTTCGGGAGCTATACTGGCGTAAAGGGGGATTCAGCTCATCCGCAACCGATTGCCCCTCTACATTTTGCAAAACTTGTGTTTGTGATTGGGGGCGTACACGTCCGCCCTCTTGTTCAATCTGTTGACAACAGTCCAGCAGCTGTTCGGGATCGAGCGGTGTATCCAAGACCAACACCTGATTCAGAAAACGTTCCGGAGCCTCGAAACCCCACGGCTCCGATTCATAGAGCGTGGAAGCGGCCACTTCCCGGCCGGCCCGTTCGGCCAGTTTACGACGTGCCGTAGCCAACGTTTGCGCCACCTCGCCCAAATTGCCCCCTGTCAACAATACTGCACGTGCCATCACTTCAACGGACCGATCAATTTACTCACTGTCAAGGCAAAGTGGGGAAAGATCAATTTGGGGTTACCGTTTTGTCCCACCTGACGGACCACCAGCTCCATTTCGGCCACCAACCGCTCCACATTGCTGTTGTTGACATACGGTGCAAACTTTTTGCAGAACTCGTACTCCCGCCCAAACAGGTAGGAGATCTCGGGAACGCCAGCCGTCATCATATAGCTATCCCGTATCAGTCGGATCGAATTGGTCATCAGCCGTTTTTGCTCTTCGCGTCCCATTGCGGCCACCGTTTCGGCCCACTCCAACAGCTCCATGTGCCGATTCTCATAACTGAGCCGCATCAGCTGAACAAACAGATCGAACGCCTCATTTCCGACACCGGAAGACATCGCCTGCAGGCATCGATCCGCCTCCAACAGGTTGCCTCGCGACAGACGAGCCACCTTATCGGCATCAGCCGCCCCCAGATTTCGATGCGACATCAGCCACGCGGCCAGATCGGCTTGATCGATTGCCGGTACCGTCACTCCTTGAGTACGGGAAATGATGGTGGGCAACAGCTTATCCGGAGATTGACTAACCATCAAGAAGAGGGTTTTGTCCCAAGGCTCTTCCAGGATCTTGAGCAACTTATTGGCAGCCGGAATATTCATCCGTTCGGGCAGCCAGATCAGCACGATCTTGTACTCCGATTCGAACGATTTGAACGAGAGGGAGCGAATGATCTCATCCGCCTCAAAGGTGCTGATATTTCCCTGCTTGTTATCGATATCAATGGCCTCGTACCACATCTGTTCATTAAAATAGCCTCCTGTCGAGGAGACCAGTTCCCGCCACTGCGCCATGAACCGGCTGCTGAGGGGCTTTTCGGAGCCGCTTTTCCCTTTGGGTGTATTGACCGGGAAGACAAAATGCAGGTCTGGATGGGCCAATTGACCGATCTGATAACAGGAGGGGCACTCTCCGCAAGAATCGCCGTCATGACGATGAGGACAGTTCAGATACTGCGCATAGGCAATGGCCAACGGCAACGCCCCGACCCCTTCATCGCCGACAAAAAGCTGCGCATGGCTCACCCTTCCGCGTTCGACGCTACTGATGAGCTTCTGCTTCACCTCCTGTTGTCCGATCACATCTTTAAACTGCATTTTTATTGAGTTGTTAAGTTACGAGGCTATGATAAGTTTTTAGATTTTTCGAGATAGGGTACTTACACCCCAAAACCTACTACTAAAACAGGGCATCCACTACGACCCCGAGAAGCAAGCGCATCCTTAAACGGATAACTCCCTACACAATAAGAAGGTCAGATACATGCCTTAATATCGCTCTTTCGTGTAAGTCTTACCATTTTTAAGCACCCACGTAAAGATTTCCGCAAACGGAAGCGTTTCAAAAACGTTCATCCTATTTTACACCGGTAGAGCCGAATCCACCGGTACCGCGTTCGGTTTCGCCCAGCTCTTCGACCGGCTCCCACTCCACTCGGGTGAACTGCGAGACCACCAGTTGGGCGACCCGCTCTCCGGGTTTCAACTCATAGGGGGTATTCGACAGGTTAACCAAAATCACCTTAATTTCGCCCCGATAATCTGGATCGATCGTTCCGGGGGCATTGACCAATGAGAGGCCATGTTTGGCAGCCAAACCGCTACGCGGACGCACCTGCATCTCATACCCTTCTGGCAGCTCAATAAAGAGCCCGGTCGGAACCAATGCACGCTCCAGCGGACCGAGGGTGATGCTTTCTGTAATATTGGCCCGCACATCGAGACCTGCGGCCTGTGCGGTTTCATACTGTGGAAGGTCGTATGCCGACCGATTGATTACTTTTACTTTCATGATTAACCTCTTCTTAAAACCGACCGTACAAGACCCTTCACATCAATATGCTCCCAACGGACGGCGACTGCAAAAAATGCAATCAACAGGATCAAATTTAACAAATATTTTGGCACGGCGGGCAACAATCCGGTCAAATAGGAGAACCCGTACAGTACGCCTCCCAGCAGGAAGTATGCCCCAATGCGGCGCACATCGTAAGGAGTGGGATAGTGCTGGGTATTGAGCCAATAGCTCAGTGCAAGCATCACCGCTTCACAACCGAAACGTCCCCAGGCCGCTCCAACATAACCCAGAGCTGGAACCAGCCAGATGTTCAGTAGTGCTGTAAAGACGAACCCGGTTCCGGTGATCCAGATTGCATAACGGGTTTCACCGGTCTGTTTATACCAGAAATTGAGGTTCAGTGTCATGCCGGAGAAGATGTTGGCCAACAGGATCAAGGGCAGGATGAACATACCTTGTCGGAAGGCCGGCCCCACAAAGAGCGCGAACAGATCGACAAAGAGCATGATCAGCAGAAAGATTCCCACCGAAGCGATCGTAAAAAATTTCAGTGCTTCGGCATTGGCCCGTAGAAAGTCCTCTTTTTTGAAGTTGGAGAGGAAGAAGGGTTCAGCCGCATAACGGTACATCTGGATGAACAGCAGCAGAATCACCCCCAATTTGGCTACGGCGCCATAAATACCCAGGGCATCCATTGCTTCGTCGGCGGGCATCAGGTATTTGATCATTTGGCGATCGATAAACTGGTTGGCCACACCGGCCACACCGCTGACCAACAACGGGAACGAATAGATGAAGATCGTTCGCAACAGTCGCCAGTCGATTTTCGGCACACAATCCCGATAGGAGGGGAAGAGCAACAACAGGGTCACAAAGCTGGTAATCAGGTTGGCAACCAGATAGTATCCGGCACCATAATCGAGATCATACAGCGAGGCCCACCAGCCGCTGTTCGCTGCCAGGTGCGGCAGTGCCGAATAGAAAAAGACCACCAACACCACATTCAGCAGCACGGAGAAGGTGCGTAAGATGACAAAGAGTTTAGCCTTGTTCTCTTGCCGCAAACGGGCATAAGGGATGGCCGTAATCACATCCAGGGCAATAATCAACGCCACGATCTGGATATAAGACGGATAGTCGGCATATCCCATCGCCTGCGACAACTCCGGCGTAAATAGGAACGCGGCTGCAGCAAAGAGAATAGCCAGGGCACTGACTGCACCCCATGTAGTTGAGAAGACCCGGCGCAGCTCCTGGATGTTCGCTGCCTTCCCGGCAAAACGGAAGTAGCCGGTCTCCATGCCCATGGTCAGCACCACCATGGCAAAGGGGATCAACGCATACATATCGGTGATCACCCCATACTCTCCTGTCGTCATGATACGGGTCAGGAAAGGGGTCAGCAGATAGTTCAGCAGACGCGAAACGATACTGCTGATACCGTAGATAGCCGTTTGACCGGCCAGTTGTTTAAGCATATTTCGCAATGTTATTGATTCTCGGGCAGCCGAACGAGACCAGCATCTCTTCTCTCACCCGCATCAATTTTTCTTTTATTTATATCACAAACGCCCCACTCCCGTAGCAACCGAACAGGCGGGCGAACGGGCGCCCAAACAGTCGCGTTGGCTGGACAGACAGCAACTGCATGGCAATATATCACCCTCCGCACCCAGTGCGTGCAAGCTCCTTATCACGAAACAGCTGCCCAACGGTGGCCTGCTCAAATTCGGGGTTCGCAAGCGATTGCCATCGATGACTAGCATCCGTTCGCAATACTCACTCTGCCATCCGAAAATTTTTCAATACAGCTATCGCATTCCCTCGCCCCGGACAGGCTTACACCTATTCCTCCCTATCCACCAAATCAGAGAAAATACTCTAAATTGTGCGGGTTGCCGGAGAGATCGTTTCACACCGTGCTTATTTAACAACAGAGGCACCTGATGACAAGCTGTCTGCGGCAGCCTTAGCTGCAGCGGCATCGTACTCACACACGACGCGGAAACCGATCGCCTTAACGTCGGAGTACCACCAGATACTTTTAGGTTGCTGAGGGTCGGTTTTGAGCCATTCGTCATGACGGGTATGGGACCGTGCCGCCGAACGCAACACCGATGCATCATCACTGAAGGAGCCACCGCGTACCACATGTTCCGTACCCTTAGCCGGGCCTTTCGGATCGACAGCGCCATCCTCGAGCTGCTGATAGGCATCGGGGGCATACCAATCGGAGCAATATTCCATCACGTTCCCGAGCGTATTTTTCAATCCGAAAGGATTGGCTTGAACGGCCGATGGCTCCTCGGTTCGATTCCTGTTGTCATTCGCATACACCACGTAACGAGCAATCTGCGCCGTATCCGCTTTGAAAATTTTACGCCAGAACCCTTCGTCCGACAACTGTTTCGGATCACCCGGGAAGAAATAAGGGGTCTGTGTACCGCCACGTGTAGCATACTCCCATTCGGCCTCGGTCGGCAAACGGTAGTGTTTACCGGTCTTTTTCGACAACCACTGGCAGAAGGTTTCGGCAGCATAATGGGTCATCGTAATGGCCGGGCGATCCCCACCGCCCCAACCCTGATCGGGAATACCGAACGGAGGAGTCGGACCACTGATCGCATCGACACTCGGATCGGCACTGTTGTTGGCAAACACCTCCGAGGGAGGAATACGCCCTTCGGACATGGTTTCAGCATAAAAAGCCCAATACATATCCCATGTAACCTCTGCCTCGCCAATAAAGAAGGGGGAGAGCGTCACTTTGCGGACCGGGCCCTCATCGTTCTGCCGGAAGGGCTCCCCTTCGGGGCTACCCATCAGGAAAGAGCCGCCCGGAATAGCCTTCATCTGGAAAGAGACATGTGTGCCAGGAATCTGCTCCGTAAAACTTTCAAAACCGGTAATCGGGGTAGCTGTTGCAAAGGGTTCCCCGGCCTGGGTCGTTTGAGGCACCCCTTCCATGCGGGCATGGCTGTAATTAGGATCGTAATGGCCGGCATCGAGGTGGCAACTGATACACTGCAAACCGAGCCGTTCTTCGTTATTTTCGTAATAGAGATGAGCCTTAAATCCCTCTTCGCTGATGCGGACCGGTGAGAACTCCTGATGGCACGCCTTGCACGATTCGTTGTAAACAATGGTCTGTGCGTGTTCGAGCTGGCCTTTGCTCTCCCAATCGATTTCAGCGGGATCCTTGGTCAGGTAGGACCAGATATCTTTGGCTCCCATCCGCAGTTTGGTAAAGAAATGTGCAGCAGTTCCTTTCGGCGGGAGGTGGCACGCTGCACAATCGGTGATTACACCGCTTTTCGAATTGTGGTGGACCGAATATTTCCAACTTTTATCGGCATCTTCATGCACATGACACGACATGCAATATTCGTTGGAGGAGGTCTTCATGTAGACCCGGTTCAGAGCGATAGTCACGCTGACCCCCACAGCCACACCGAACAGGGTAAACAGGATAATCCGGCGTTTGCGGGAACGCGACGACGAGGCGGAAGATGAGGACATAATTTATTCATGGCAGCCGAGATCTTCGCCATCCAAAGATTCACCACTTTCTCTGCTGATGTTGGGACATATCCGGCTCCAACACCCCTGATCGATCCGGTCTTGACCGATCCGGCCAATAACCGTTTAATCGCTGGATCTTGTCCTTAGGAAAGGAACCAACTGGATAAATCTCTATGATTTCGACGACTCGGCAATTCGTCAAACAAATGTCCACAAAATTAGCAAAATATCCCCGAAAAACGCAACGATTTCACCGGCTGAAATTTTCCCAGGACATCTCCCGCTCAGCACTGCCGACCCTACTCAATGGAAACATTTCGGCCGCATCACTTCTAATTTGGGACGCTGCTCAACAACTCTACGCCCCAACACATACGCAATCATAACAACCGAAAACACCCCCAACGCAATCAACCAATCCCAACCAACTAAAAATAAAGAAGTCGGCAGGAGGAATTCTCCTGTCGACCTCTATCCTTGGTTTTTATCTGTGCAAAAAGCACTTATCGACGACCCCAATCTACTGGGTCGAATCGCCGTAACGGCTCGCCTCACGGCTACCGTCTGTCGAATCCGCTATTTCTTGTGGTAATGCAACGTTTCGCCCACCTTGGAGAGCGAAGGCGGAACACTTTCGTCCGATACCGCACGCTGTTTGTTCGGGGTTGCACTCATCACAAAGTGAATGTCGGCACCATTGCGAATATCGTCGTAGGTGATGTAAGATTTGTCGTACTCTTTGCCGTTGAGCAACATCTTTTCAACATAGACATTCTCTTTGGACCAGTTTTCGGTGGTCACCTTCACCTGTTTGCCGTTGTCGAGGTACATCGTCACAGCAGCCAGAGCCGGCGAACCGATGTTGTAGATATTGCTCGATGGAGCGGTCGGGTAAAAGCCCATGCAGTTGAAGATGTACCAAGCCGACATCTGACCGCAGTCATCGTTTCCGCTGAGCGAACCCGGTTCATTCCCGTAGAAGTGGTCCACCACATAACGGATCCAACGCTGACACTCCCATGGCCGTTTGAGGTAGTTGTAAAGGTAGGTTACCTGATGGCAAGGCTCATTCCCGTGCCAATAGCCACCGATACGACCCCAAATGTCGTGAGCACCGGGGATATTCTCATCCATCTCGATTACAAAGAGCGAATCGAGACGTGCCTCGAAGAGTTCGCGGCCGGCTTCGTTGATGTAGCCCTGAACATCGTGAGGCACATACCAGGTGTACTGCAACGTAAATCCTTCGGTAATATCGCCCCAGCCATGCACGGAACCGGGACCCTGGTAAGCGATCGGAGCAAACGGGGTACGCCAGTTGCCGTTGATATCCCGTCCACGCATATATTTGGTTTCGGGATCGATCAGATTCTGGTAGGACAACGAACGATTGAGGAAGTATTCGTAATCCTCCATTTTACCCAATTTTTTGGCTGCCTGAGCAATGCAGTAATCGTCATAGGCATACTCCAGAGTTTTGGAGACAGACTCCTTCTCACGATCGAACGGCACCCAACCGAGCGAATCGTACTCCGGAAGACAATCATAGTGAGGGTTCATTGCCGTGGTCTTCATCGCCTCAAAGGCCCGCTCGTAATCAAAACCGGGAATCCCCTTGACAATCATATCGGCCAACACCGATACCGCATGATAACCAATCATGCACCATGTCTCGTTGCCATAGAACGACCAGATCGGCAGCATGTGTTCGACGCTCTTATCGTAGTGAGCCAGCATCGAGTTGGCAATGTCGGCATTCACTTTGGGTTGTACCAGGCAGAAGAGTGGATGCAGCGCCCGGTAGGTGTCCCACAGCGAGAAGGTGCTCAGATTGGTGAATCCATCGGATTTGGCGATATTCTGATCCAATCCGCGGAACGAACCGTCGGCATCTTCGAATACGAACGGATGCTGGAAAGCATGATATACCGAAGTATAGAAGGTCTCTTTATCTGTTTCAGAGGCCTCGATATGGAACTTGTTCAGCTGTTCATTCCACAGGACGACACCCTTTTCGTGGAGAGATTCGAAGGTCTCGCCATCCAACTCTTTGAGGTTCTCGAGGGCACCGGCCGTACTGACCCCTGAAACTGCGGTTTTTACGTAGATCGGTTCGCCTTCGGTGGTATTGAAGGTCATCCAGGCCTTGATATCCTTACCCCACGCTTCGAGACTACTGCGGAACCGTTTGGTGTTATAGATCACCGGACCGCCATCCTGCATGAAGCCCACCTCTTTGAACGGTTTGGAGAAGGTGGCGGCGAAATAGACGTGCCGTTCCGGGCCCCAACCGTGCACGAGCCGTGAGCCGACGATGGTCGAATCGTTCACCAGACGGATATTGGCCCACACGCAATCCCAATAGAGGGTATGTTTCAGGTCAACCAGCACGAATGAGCTATCACTTTGCGGGAAGGTAAACTTGAAGATACCGGCCCGAACGCCAGAGGTCATTTCGGCTTTGGTACCGTAGTCGAGCAGATCGACCCCGTAATAGTTTGGTGAGGCCCATTCGCGGTCGTGAGAGAAACGTGACCGATAACCTGCATCGGGATCTTCGTGGGTTCCCGGTTCAAATTTGATCTCGCCCACACCCGGCATAAAGAGGAAATCGCCCAAATCCGGAATACCGGTACCGCTCAGGTGGGTCAGACTGAATCCGAGCAGTGTCGGGTGGTCATACTTATAGCCGGCCGCTACGTCATAGTCATCGAAATCGGTATCGGGGCTCATCTGAATCCCGCCGAATGGGATTTGTGCACCGGGGTAGGTATTGCCGAATCCGGCAGTTCCCACCAACGGGCGGACATACTGGGTCAGCTCCTGTTGGGGCACGTCATTGCCGGCCTTTTCGGAACAGCCGGCAAGAGGCAACAGCAGTGCGCCACTGAGCAGCGCAACGGCTTGTCTGAACATGGTTTTCATCATTTATCGGTTTTGTTGACTGGATTTGACTGCTTTATAAATGGTTACAAAGCTGGTAGCATTTGAGCCTTTCCCACAGCGAACGTTGTGACACCAGCCTGACAACAAAAAAGTATCCATTGTCACGCACAACGGCTGATAATCAGCCAAAGATACGACTTTTTCAACACTCTCCGTACCGTTTGGGCCCCGAACCGTGCAAAAGAGTCGCATTGTCTTCGCTTTTCTATTGGTCACGGTCTGGCGCCCACTCCTCCCCGAACAATAGAAAAGTTTTTTATCGGGGCCTAAAGAAAAAAACGAGCCAGGACAAGGGGTTACTTCGTTGTACACCAGCGTGCCAATCGGGACGTAAATAAGATGTTGATAACTTTCGTTTCGAAAGCCGGAAGATACATCGAGATTGTACTACTTTTATCGAGGCGAAAGGTTCCAGCCATCTCTTGTCCGGGATGACGGATTAAAAGGGAACCCTGTGAGAATCAGGGACTATCCCCGTAGCTGTAAGTTCCATTTGTGGAGTGTATCTCTTTAGCCACTGTCGTTTCAGCGATGGGAAGGCATACCCTCCGGAACAAGTCAGAAGACCTGCCTGCGCCTCAATTCACGTAGCTTTCGGGTGAAAAAGCCACAGAATGGTACTGCCTCGCATCCACATCCCAGCAGGTCTGTATTTCTCTGTTCACAGCAGTTCTCCCGTCGGCTCCGTCCCCGAACGGATATAACCTTATAAACCATACTCGAGATGAATACAGAGATCTACATTACCAAGCGCGACGGAAAACGGGAGACCTTTTCGATTGAGAAGATCAAGAGTGCCATTTCCAAGGCTTTTCTTTCGGTGGGGGGATTTGCCACGCAGGAGACCCTGACCGGCATTCTTTCACGGCTCAACATTTCGAACGGCATGACCGTCGAGGAGATTCAGAACCAGGTAGAGGTTGCCTTGATGGCGGAACAGTATTTCAGTGTTGCCAAATCCTTTATGCTTTATCGTCAGAAGCATCTTGAAGACCGGGAGGTACGCGACAAGCTGGCCTTTTTGATCGACTACTGCAACGCATCGAACCCGGCGACCGGCAGCAAATACGACGCCAATGCCAATGTCGAAAACAAAAATATCGCGACTCTGATCGGGGAGCTGCCCAAGTCGAATTTTATCCGTTTGAACCGCAAATTACTCACGGACAAAATCAAAACGATGTATGGTAAAGAGATTGCCGACAAATACATGGACCTGCTCAACCGCCACTTCATTTACAAGAATGACGAGACGAGCCTGGCCAACTACTGTGCCAGCATCACGATGTACCCTTGGCTGCTCAACGGTACGCTCTCAATCGGAGGCAACTCGACCCGGCCGACCAACCTCAAATCGTTCTGCGGCGGTTTCATCAACATGGTATTCATGGTATCGAGCATGTTAAGCGGAGCTTGTGCGACACCTGAGTTCTTGATGTACCTCAACTACTTCATCGGCAAAGAGTATGGTACCGACTACTACCTGCATGCCGACAAGGTGGTCGATCTCTCTAAGAAACAACGTACACTGGACAAGGTGATCACCGACTGTTTCGAACAGATTGTCTATTCGATCAACCAACCTACTGGTGCCCGTAACTTCCAGGCTGTCTTTTGGAACATCGCCTACTACGACAAATACTATTTCGAGAGTCTGTTCGGTGATTTCGTCTTCCCCGACGGTGAAAAACCCGACTGGAATTCTCTCGATTGGCTCCAACGCCGTTTCATGAAGTGGTTCAATGCCGAACGTACCAAAACCGTGCTCACCTTCCCGGTTGAGACGATGGCACTATTGTCGAAAGATGGTGATGTAATGGACCAAAGCTACGGTGATTTCACGGCTGAGATGTATGCTGAAGGACACTCGTTCTTCACCTACATGAGTGACAATGCCGACTCTTTGAGCAGCTGCTGCCGTCTGCGCAATGAGATTCAGGACAATGGATTCAGCTATACATTAGGTGCCGGTGGCGTATCAACCGGTTCAAAAAGCGTATTGACCATTAACCTCAACCGTTGTATCCAACATGCCACCAACACGGGTATCCCTTATCTCACCTTCCTCGAAGGGGTGATCGATCTGGTACACAAAGTACAGATGGCCTACAACGAGAATCTCAAGGATCTTTATAACAAAGGGATGTTACCGCTGTTCAATGCCGGTTATATCAACATGGATCGACAGTACCTCACCATCGGTGTAAACGGTCTGGTCGAGGCAGCCGAGTCGCTCGGTATCGAGATCAATGACAATTCACGTTATACTGAATTTGTGCAGAATGTATTGGGCCTGATTGAACGTTACAACAAAAAGTACCGCACCAAAGGGGTTATGTTCAACTGCGAAATGATTCCAGCCGAGAATGTGGGCGTGAAACATGCCAAATGGGATCGCGAAGATGGATATGTCGTACCACGCGACTGCTACAACAGCTACTTCTATCGTGTAGAGGATCCTTCACTGACCATTATCGACAAATTCCGGTTGCACGGCCGCAAATATATCGAGCACCTGACCGGAGGCTCGGCCCTGCACATGAATCTGGAAGAGCATTTGAGCCAGCCTCAATACCGTCAGCTGTTACGCGTGGCTGCACAAGAGGGTTGCAACTATTTCACATACAACATTCCCAATACGGTCTGCAACGACTGCGGACACATCGACAAACGTTATCTGAAGGCCTGCCCCAAGTGCCAAAGTAAGAATGTCGATTATCTTACTCGAGTAATCGGTTACATGAAACGGGTCAGCAACTTCTCGCAAAGCCGTCAGGTAGAAGCCGCAAAACGCTACTACGGTCATGCTTAAATTTGCCGGATACGACATCGTTTTTCAGGAGATTCCCGACGAGGTGACGCTGGCCATTTCGATTTCCGGCTGTCCGAACCGTTGTCCGGGCTGTCACAGTCCGCAGCTACGGGAGGATATCGGAGAACCATTGACTGAAGAGGCGCTGACAGCGCTTTTGGAACGGTATCGGGGAGCTATCACCTGTGTCTGCCTGATGGGTGGAGACGGTGATCCCCAAGAGGTAGGGCGTATTGCCCGTTTCCTGCATCGCCAACAGACAACGCCAGTCAAGGTAGGGTGGTATTCAGGCCGCCAACAGTTGCCACAGGACTTCTCACTCGATGGCTTCAATTACATCAAACTGGGACCCTACATCGAAAAGTTGGGAGGACTGAAGGCTCCGACCACCAATCAACGTCTCTACCGGATCGACCCTGACGGCACCCTGTCCGATCTCACCTACCGGTTTCAACGGCCGTGAATCCCCTGAAACCGGCAACCGACAGCCTCGCTAACTGCCTTTTTTCAGCAGATCATCGCTCCGCAGACTGCCGTAGGCTGACCTTCAGGGCCGCAACAGGAACATACCTTTACGCCTGATTCAATAACTTAGTTTGTACAGATTTTGTGACGGGAAGGGCAAAGGCAGCCAAGGATTACTCTGTGCAAGATCGTTTATCGGTTTTTGGTATGTGGAAAACAGCATAGATTCTCTATCTTTAAAAAAGAAGATACGGGAGTGGATGGATCGTCAAGACTGAAAATTATGTTTTCATTTGCCTTTCCTGGCTCCTTTTCCTATCTTTGATAGACAAACATTTAATCCTTTCGGTATGCATCTGCCCCACATCGGTAAAGGGACAAACAACCGTTTGGCCTACTTTTCCAAAAATCTGATCCGCTACATCACCCCCAAGGCGTTGCTCCATCGTCAGTTGCCCAAAATTTTGGCCAAATTAGAGAAACGTCCTGACAAAGCGTACATCCTCAAACGGGTCAACTACTACAATCGGTTGCAGGGGATCGTTCCGCTGGATCCGACCTGTGCCAAGCCGCTGGCCCAACACAAGTTCGGAGATGCCGGATCCACCTACTTTTTCGACAGTTATGAGTTTACCCGTTGGTTCAGTGATTCGCTCCAATGGTGCTATCTCTTTGGGGATGTGACCCATGTGCCGCCTGTCCCCTCCATTGTGAAAAGTCGTCCGATTGCAGGGGATGTGGCCAACTCGGTGCTGCTGAATCTCGATAAGGTACGCCATTTTACCTTTCTCAAGGATTACATTCCGTTCCGGCAGAAGATGGATAAGGCCATCTTCCGGCTCAGCATTACCGACAAACCGCATCGACGGAGATTTGTCCAGATGTATTTCGGACATCCGATGTGCGACACTGGGATCATCTCGCCGCTTCCCGACGATCCGCCCGAATGGGTCAAAAAGAAGATCACGTTGTATGATCATCTGGTGTATAAATTCGTGGTATCGTTGGAGGGGAACGATGTGGCCACCTGCCTGAAATGGGTGATGTCCACCAATTCGATTGCCGTGATGCCCCGCCCGACCTATGAGACGTGGTTCATGGAGGGGACGTTGATTCCCAATTACCACTATATCGAGATCAAAAGCGACTACTCCGATCTTCCGGAGCGTTTGCAATACTACATCGATCACCCGGATGAGGCCGAGGCGATTATCCGCCATGCACATGAATATATCGATCAGTTCCGTGACAAAAAACGGGAGCGATTGATCTCTCTGCTGGTGTTACAGAAATATTTCCGCTGCACCGGACAACAACCCTGAGTGCAGTAATTTCTCTGCACCGATCTGTGGGGAGCGCAACTTACACCTGCTACAGGTAGAAAAAGGTGCAAATGCGAAAATAGGAGGGTGATAACACCCATAAGTCACAGTTTTTCAAAACTGACTGCTAACCCACCCATAAATAAAGCCGACTACTCAATGGAGAGTCGGCTTTATTTATTTTTATAGCTATTCGTGCTGTTCAACAGAGCGGGATCAATCGAACCGAAATGGCTCGCCGTAGCTTCCCATTATGCGTCTGGTCGCAGGGGGCAAATGAAGTCTAAAAACTTTCTTGTCACAACTCCGGGAACACCCAGCACGCTGCTGCTATTTCTTGGCATCGGATGAATCAGAGGTCGCCGCAGGGGCAGAGGCTGAAGCAGCGGTTGACAAAGAGCCTTCGGCCTGCAATTGAGCCTGGGCTACAGCCTTCTCTTCGGCCTCCATTTGCACACGGGATTTACTACGGTTAACCAAATAGACACCGCCGAAGACTAGAACAATTGCGACAATTTTGGTCGGCGTGAAGCGGTCCATACCCCAAAGGATCGCAAGAATGGTGGCTACCGTCGGCTGGACATAGCAGTACATGGTCACCAGGGTTGGCCGCAACCGCTGCTGAGCAACCGGAACCAACAGATAGGCGATAAAGGTAGCTCCGAAGATCACGAATGCGATATCTGCATAAATGTTCAAGGGCAGAGAGACGAAGTCGATGGCCGACAGGGAGCGATACGAGAAGGGAATGCAGCAGATCGAGGCGTAGGTAAACATCCATTTCATCAACGTAACGGCAGAATAGCGACCGATCAGATCCTTAAAGAAGACACAGTAACAAGCAAAACAGATCTCGGCAATCACACAGAGCAGGTCACCCAAAATACCGTTTTGACCGGCCGATGTGCTCAGGGTGCGTGCGCTGAAGATCAGGATCAGGGCACCAATGGCGCTACTGAAGATACCCATGACCTTTTTCGAGGTGACAGGCTCTTTGAGGTAGAGTGCAGCCAAAATCATGGTCAGGATCGGGGTGGTTGTTGTGATGATCGAGGCATCGATCGGAGAGCTCATCCCGACACCCGTGATAAAACAGCCCTGATTGATGGTAACACCCAGCAATGAGGCAAAAAAGAGCATTACCAAATCCCGGGGTGGCACATGTTCCCGTCGGGTAAAGATGGATAAGATCCAGAAGGCAGCGGCAGCTCCGAGCATACGCAGGGAGGTAAGCGAAAAGGGGCTGACGGTTCCCTCTTGGAGGATAGCTTTTGAGATGGGGGACATCACTCCCCACAACAGATTGGCGCTAAACATGGCCAAATGGCCAACGTACGCTTTTTTTGTTTGCATAACAAATGGTTTGAGATTGGAATTATGCCGTACAAACAGGGGTTATAAACAGCTCGATTGTGCATGATGTTGTCAACACATTCAGCATAGACTATATAGACCACGTGCAGCATGCTGGCTGCAGCTTGGTCCACAATGTTTGTTTACACTCGCCCATTTTTTATCGCCATTCTCTCCCTCCTTACGGGCAGACGGATGGGACCAGCCGTAAAGTACGGCACCATTTTGCGCTGCAAAATTAGTTTTTTTAGGATTGCCGGTACTCTTGCCCTGTGGATTTTAGCGATCCCATGCGGGCCTGTCCATAGGGATGTTTTCCGGGGCTTTCGGCAGGAGCAGGCAACGCAACACACGGACAATTTCGAATCGCGACACAAATCGCGACAATTCCGGCAACGTGCCCTATTTTCTTTCGTCGAGACCTCACAGCCCATGTGCCCAGATCTCCGCAAGCAGGCATCACACCCCAATCGACCCATTATCCTCCCACCGTAAAAAAATGCGAGCACCGCCTGCACCTGCAAAGGAGCCACCTCCAGAAAGGCCCCTTAACAATAAAAAAAACGGACAGCCCTCGTTGGGCTGCCCGTATCGCTCCTACTTAGAGGAGGTAATCGAATTACGTACAGTTAGGTTATCGTCCGCTTATTGTTGCAATATCTTTCAAGAAAACAGAGACATCAACCCCAAATAAAAATGCGGATCGCTATTATTTGGTGGCAGAAGCCGTACTGTCAGCGGCTGCAGGCGTATCCTGCCCCACATTCCATACGGCGAACTTCGCAATCTCTACCGGCTCAGCGACCGACTCCGTACAGCGGAACCGCATCCGGTTGGTCACAACCGGAACAATCCGGTCAATCTTCTTGTGGCCAATGGTTTCGAAGCCCGGATTGTCATTATAACCTTTGGGGCAATATTTGAACTGGTTGGCGGGGGTGACCGCTTGCCATTGGCCATCTACAAAGGCCTCCAGGGTATATTTGGCCACCTTCTGACCGTCGGCCAGATTCTCCATCAACATGACGTGGTCGATACGACAGGGAGTCTCCCAAGCGAGTTCCACCTCGTCACCCTCTTGGGTCTGTGAGGTCTCCGCTACAAAAGGTCCATAGAACAGTTTCCGAATGGTGTCACCCCAGGCTTTGGCGGCAGCAACCGTCTCGGCCGGAATCAGCCCATCCTGATCCGGCGGCAGGTTGATCAGAATCGTAGCTCCCAAACCCACCGAACGATAGTAGCACTCAATCCGCTCCTCCATCGACATCGGAATCATGGGGCCATGCCAGAACCATCCGCCATGGTTGAACAGATCGGCCGTAGGCGTCTCCACATTTCTCCAGAATTTACCATACGGGTGGCCCGATACCTTAGCCGTCTCCAACAGACCATATTCGTTCGGACCCTCCGTGGCCGGTACCAGTTCGACTGCACGCGAACTGTTCGTGCTGTCTTTGGTGAAGACTGCGTTCCAAGAGGGATAGAGTGCCGTACTCTTCTCATTGCCCGGTGTGCGGATATCGGGACCGGTCATGATGCAATCGGGCTGCAGACGACGAATGATGGCGGTCACCGAATCGCAGTTCATGTTATCGCTCCAGTGGTCCATCCACACCTGATAGATCGGACCATAGTTGGTCATCAATTCGGTAATCTGGTCCATGTCCAACTGGCAGAACTCTCTGAGGAAGGTGGAATCCTGCAGTCTCACTCGAACGAGGCTGTCCCATTTTTTACCCCAGGTAACGTCTTCGTTCATCGAGCTGAACACGGCATGTGCATTGAAATAGGGTGAAAAGTAGAGTCCTGGTTTGAGACCGTGACGTCGGCAGGCCTCCACAAAATCCTTGACAAGATCTCCCTTGCCATCTTTCCACGGCGAGCTGCTAATGCAGTAATCGGTCGTTTTGGTTGGCCACAGGCAGAATCCATCCTCATGACGAGCGGTGAGGATGGCATATTTGGCCCCCATATCTTTGGCGGTCTGCATCCATTGGTCGAGATCGATTTTGGTGGGGTTAAAGACCGACGTTGAGGCCGTTCCATCGCCATGTTCGTCACCCGTATAGGTGTTGGTCGTAAAATGGAAAAAGGCCCCGATCTCGTTGTCCATGAATTCGAGTTGAATCGCCGAAGGGGTGGTCAGTTCGACCTCTTTCTTGCTGTGGCCCGTACAACTGGCCAATGCCAGCAGTGCCAGCAGCGGAAGTAGTTTTCTGGTCATTTTCGGTTGTAAATCAAAAGTTATGAAAATTTATGTAAATGGTTATGCAACTTTTCTCCCGGAGAGACCTCCAAACAGGAGCAGCCCGTTCCACCCGAAATGGATTCCAAAGTGCGATCATTCCTCTCCAGGGATCTGTTTTCGTGCTCTCCGCGTCACCACAACCTAATTTCGTCATTGAAAAGCGGTTGCATAGACAAATGTACGGAAAATCTTTGTATTTTTTGGGGTGGGGAATAAGAGTCGTCCGTTTTGTGCCTGGGCCTCACAATATGGGGCTTCCAAACAAAAGAACCGTACCACAGCCTCGTGTCTCCCATAGCAAACCTATATGAATAAGACTCTTGCACCGCACGCAGCAGCCCTTAACGGAGATATGGCCTGCACTTAGGCAACAACACAAAAGCAAATCCTCAACTAACCTGCACAAGGGGGAGGTACAGATGAAATCGGAAGCCTCAATCCCATGCCACAAACCCACAAAAAACGATCAATCCAACCGAATCCGACTTGGCTGGTCTGCTCAGCACCCGACAAAGCCTACCCAACACATACCGGTTGTTGCAAGAGACATAAAACATAAAAAAGAGAATCCTGTCACTCCATCAACAGATGATCAAACTCTGAACGGCAAAAATTGTCCGCAAACCCGCAAAGTAGTACCCCCTGATGCAGCAAAATGCCACATGCCCCGTTATTAGGACAGAAACGCACCGAAATGGAGACTTACACAAACATAATCGCTGCCTGTCGTCGTCAGGATAAGAAGGCGCAATTGCAACTCTACAATCTGTTTTGCAAATGCGTTTACAACAGCAGCTTGCGGATCTTGGGCAACTCCCAGGAGGCGGAGGAGGTGATGCAGGAGACCTTTCTGAAGGTGCTTACCCGACCCCATCTGTTGCAAGACAACGAAAAGGCGATGGAACGCATGTTGCGGCGAATTGCCATCAACCACTCGATCGACATCTTCCGCAAACGCAACAAACACTTCAAAGAGTTTACCACATACTCCGCTAACACACTATCCGACAACGAAGAAGAGGAGGAATCGGACGAAGAAGAGATGCAGGAAACTACGGTTGAGATGATTCGTCAAGGGATCCGGGAGCTACCCGATGGTTATCGAATGATTCTCTCGCTGCATCTGATCGAGGGGCTCAAATATGAGGAGATCGCTCACCAATTGGAGATTTCGGCTTCGAGTGTACGCTCTCAATATGTCCGGGCACGCAAAAGATTGATTCAATTAATCCACGACAAAAAATGAACAAAATAGATATGAAAAACGCTCTGGAAGATAAAATCCGCACCCATCGGGATGCTTTCGATGACCAATTGCCGCCCGAGGGGCACCTGGAACGCTTCGTCGGCAAACTGTATGAAGCGGAACAAAAAACTTGGCAATGGAGCACGTTTCGCGCCACGTTGGTAGCCATTGCTGCTGTTGTCGCTGTTGTTCTGGTTTTTCATTTTGCCGTGCCCTCCTCCCCCCAACAGGAGCCGCTCAGCGAAGTGGAACAAATATCTCGTTACTACAATGGACAACTTCAGAAACAGGCCCATCAGATCGAAGAGCAATTGGTGAAGCTCGACCCCCAAAGTCGCGAAGCCATCATCAAAGAGATCCGCAATATTGTCGCCAGCGCCCAAATTACGGATCCGGAATACCAACTGATGACCCAACCGGAACAGATCCACTACACCGTACGTCGATATACCGCCTACCAGAAATCGTTGCAAACGATTGAGAAGATGCTGAACTCCCTGCTTGACCAGACCTTCCACAGCTCTTCAGAGCGGAAACCCGACGCATGACAATCCGTGCATAAGCGCTTATTCCAACATAACACTAACAACAACCTTCACACAAAAAACAATCGTTATGAAAACGAAATTTTTAATAGGACTCTGCGTTGGATTGGCACTGGTATCATCCTTCACGACTCCAGCATCGGCCAAAGAGGTAAAAAAAATCATTACCCGTACCTTCCCCATCTCGACACAAAGCATTGTAGAGATCAACAACACCTTCGGAAATATTGTCATTGCTGAAGGGGAGCGTTCCGTCGTCGACTTCAAGATCGAAATTACCGGCACCGGATTAGATCAGGCGACGGCCCAGCGAATGGTTGATCGGGCCTCTGTCGACTTCGAACAAAATGGCAACAGGATAACCGCTCGCACCACAATCGCCAATACCAATGAAAATTGCTCCAATTGCAAGGTTACCATTAACTATCTGGTACTTGTTCCGTCCTCCTCAGTCCATCTGGATCTGACCAATAAGTTCGGCAACATAGATATCAAGACAACGCCCAAACTTAACTTTACAACCAATTTGCAATTTGGTAATCTAACGGCCGGCAATCTACAGGGAAGCAACAATAATATCACGGTCAAATTTGGCAATTGTACCCTCGGCGAGGCACCTGCACTGACAGCCACCTGCGGCTACGGAAAGGTCAATATCAATCAGATCGGCACTGCGGATCTTAACATCAGTTTTGGCAGCCTGACAGCCACCTCCATCGACAACCTCACCTTACAGACCAAATACAGTGGTATCACTGTGACCAACCTGAACAATCTCAAGGGTAGCTCCAGTTTTTCCAAGCTCAAGATTGCCAATTTGGCCAAACAGTGCGACCTAAGCAGTGCTCAATATGGGAGTATAAACATTGACAAATGCTCACCAAAGTTGGAACAGATTCGGATCGGAGCCTCTTTCTGCAATGTGACGATCGGAATGCTCAGTCAGATTTCAGCTCAAGCTACGCTGTACAACCGTTTCGGCAACATCAACCTCTCGGGCCTCCAAACCTCACCTAACGCTGTTAACAATGATCGTGACAAATTTACCAAGTCTTTCAACGGTACCATTGGGTCCAAAAGTTCTCATTTCGCGACGATCAACATCAGCAATAGCTATGCGGACATCACGTTAAAACCCTAACCATTCCCTTATCAGGAATCGCCCTGATTTGCGATTGCCTTAAGATCAGTCGTGACTTTTTTAAACAATAGATATTGTTTGGTTTGTTTGAATATGTTTTCAAATAGTCTGGTAGTACACTCCTTCATCTGCCACAAATGACAATCTGAGAATAGCCGGAACGGATGTTCCGGTTATTCTTATTTTATGAGCATGATGTTCTCGGTGAGATTACCATCGTGGAAATATCGATGATATTTCGGGTGGTGAGGAGTTTTATTCATTCTCTCTTCAATTGAGCTGTGAGGGGATAATAAAGATGATCTTTACCCGCATTCACCAAACGAGGGAATGCAGGCTTCACATTTCAGTATGAGTTGTCGAATAAGTTGCCAATTCGGACAGTAAGGTTTGGGCTGATTGGTGTCAAAGTTCCAAAATTTCGTATTGACCGACACGCCCAAACTTTTCATGGTGCGCCGACCGTCTTTAGAAAATGTGGAGCATCAGGGGTGATTCTCCGTTTGCCAGTACCTTGTACTTGTAGCAAACGACGGAAACAGAAGTTTTCATCGGTTTTTGGTTGACTTCTTGGTTGACTTTTCGCGTCAACCGTGACGTCAACCGTCGCTTACAGGAAACGGGAGGTAAAAACAAAAAAGCCTCGATAATCATTGGATTATCAAGGCTTTTCGAGTGTCGGGGTGAAAGGATTCGAACCTTCGACCACACGCCCCCCAGACGTGTACTCTGAATTTGTAATTAACAGTATGAGTGGTTGTTATGTGTTAATTAGTAAATTGGTTTACACGGTGGTTTACACAGGGTTGCAAAACGTGATAGGTTAATAAATTGATTGATTGTTTGTGTCAAGCAAGGTTCCAACTCGACCTTACACATATATTTGTATAAGTATAACTCCATAATATAGAGGACAAACATTTGCAAGGGGTCTTAAATAAACCCCTTTGCAAATGTCTGTCCTTGTTCTATCTTTTTCTGCTTATTCAAAATCTTGAAGGTTGCAGATGGAATCAATGATATACTCCCCTTCAAAAAGACCTTCGGGTTCTTGAGGAGAGAAGGCTTCAGGCTCCCAATATTGTGTTAATTGTAAATAATCGGCATGTGTCCATAATAATTTCCCTGTAAGTTTTACTTTAAAGACGGTTAATTTCGCCGTGATGTTTCGTTTTTGGAAATAGGCATACCAATAACTGACATCTTCCTTTCTACAAACGAATAAGCAATGTGCACGTGAGGGTAAATCTGAGTTTATATTTATTCGTTGTATTTCAGCGGCTTCCTCGATGCAACGTTTAAAATTTCCTATAGGTAGAGGCCTTGCAATGGCGGAGGTGTTGTATATTTCACCTACTTTCCATCCATTCACTTGGGGATCGCATATATGATATGCTACATAATCTGTCACCTGTTTCATATCAGATAGCTTCTGCCAACTTCTTTTCATCTATCGTTAACTCTAAACCGCTTAGCATGCGGACGAAATCTTGTAGTTCTGATAACACACTCAATTCTTGGGAGCAATGATACTGACTTTTCTTTAGGTAAGAAATTTCAACCGAATATCCTCCTATACACTCAGTACACTTAATGTGCGCTACCCGTGTTCTATCTTTATTCTGAATTGAAGTACAATAGTGTGCAGAATCATCAGAATGTGTAAATCCACAAGCTTCCAATACGCTTTTCGTTAAAGGTATATGGCACGATGATAAATTGATGTCACACGTTTCTTGAGTCTCAACATTGCTGACCGTACCGCTTAAGGTTACAATTTTATGGAGGCCCCCATGTGTGAGGACGTAATCATTAGGTTGCATGTGTAATAAATAAATTCGCCTACGATGCTCAAAGAAAGAAAATGGAGAGGGTTAATGAATTAATACAATGCTGAAATATTTGGAAAATCCATCCATCCATCAGCATTTTTATATGCTTCCACGCTTTCTGAGGGTACTTTGAGGATAGGGAAGCGGTCTATTCCAAATGCACCAAAAACTTCAGGTGGTGTTGCCGTTCCTATTTTGAATACTTGAAGGCTATTGCATTGAAAAAAAACATCTGACCCTATACTGTTTAGCCATCTGCAATACGAAGCATCGAATATCTTAAGGTTTGTGCATCTGGAAAATGCACCTTCCCCGATCGTTTTCAGTTTTGACCCTTTTTCAAAGGTTACGGTTGATAGAGATGAACAGACAGAAATCGCGTACTCCTCGATAGTTTCTACACTTGCAGGAATTTCAATAGACGTTAAGACAGTTCCTTGAAATGCAAATTCTCCGATCGTTTTCAGTTTTGACCCTTTCTCAAAGGTTATGGTTGGTAGAGATGAACAGTCAGAAATCGCGCCCTCCTCGATAGTTTCCACACTTGCAGGAATTTCAATAGACGTTAGAGCTGTTTGTCGCAATGCAAATTCTCCGATCGTTTTCAGTTTTGATCCTTTCTCAAAGGTTATAGATTGTAAAGATGATCCCTTGAATGCATCGTTCTCAATGAATTCCACACTTGCAGGAATTTTGATGGAAGTTAGTTTGCTGTAAGCGAACGCTCCCTCTTCTATTGTGACGAGCTTGTTCGGTAAAATAAGGCTATGCAGAGATGTTCCCCAGAAAATCTTTTTAGGAATACTGGTGGTAGTTACTTCACTTAAGTCAAGGTTTTGTAGAGTTTGTAGAGGGTCGATTGATCCTGAAAATACCTCCCAATCATCTTCTCCTAATACTCCTGTAATTTTTAGGGAAACTACATTAAAAGTAGATCCGATAGAATATACATCAAGCAATTTTTTTTCTTGTAATACATTCTTTAATGTTCCCTCTTGTTCAATATGCACGGTTGCCGACAAAATAGGTTCGGAATTATCATTGTTTCCATCATCATCTTTTGAACAGGAACTGAAAGATAAAGCTAAAATAACAGCCCATGCTAGTAAAAAGAACTTTTTCATCATAGTAAGATTTATTTGGTTAGACATGTGTCGTAAATCTTACTATCCGCACCTCGATAGTGGATTATCAAAAAAAGAAAGCGTGGAACTGCAATATATGATATTAGGGAAGATGAATAAAGGCCAAAATGAAAAGAAAAGCTAAACATCTGCAAATATAACCGTTGATATACTGTATTTTATGCGGTATCAGATTCGGGAACGACTTTTTAATTTGTCTTAATCCGTTGCAGGTTTCTTCGGGATATATGGGAACATATACGGGAATTTGTTTACCTTTGCGATGTAAATCAAAAAGCGATGCCGATGAAAGTTTCCGTCTATCTGAAAAAATGCTCCCCCGAGACCTCGAACATCTGTTTCCGGGTCAGAGAGAAGAGCGTGGACATAAAGGTGGTCTCTCCTCTTGAGGTGCAGGACAGGTACTGGGATTCCAACACCCTCAGCTACAGGCGCACGACGGCTGTCCCTGCCGCCGAGCAGAAACGCCTGCCCGGACAGATCGCAGCCATCATCGAGCGGGCGGAAAAGACCTTCTCGGACAAGGCGGATGGCAGGTGGATGAGGCAGGTCATCGAGGATGTGCTGTACCCAGCCCGCGCCTTCGAACGAAACCACCCGAACCTGCTCGCCCGCGTCCACGAGTATCTGGAGAAGTTCGACGGCGCGGAAAGAACCAGGGAACACATCATACGCTTTGAGCGCAGGATGTCGCGTTACCATGACTACCGGCGGGAGATACTGGGCGAGACGGACTTCACCCTCTTCGTGGAGACCGTCACGCTGGAACAGATGAACGATTTTAGGGATTATGTCGTAAACGAGTACAGGCTGCGGCAGGAACACCCCGACTTCTATACTCCCCGCACGCTCATCAACCACAGGCCGAGGCCGCTTTCCGGCACGACCGTCATCAACACCATGAACCTGTTCTGCACCTTCCTGCACTGGTGCAAGAAGATGAAGTATTCCGACAACGAGGTCTATGTCCTCTACGGCTGCAAGGAGCCCACCTACGGCGACCCGTTCTTCCTTACTTCGGAAGAGAGGAACATCCTGTATGACGCGGACCTGAGTGACTGTCCGAAGCTGGCCGTCATCCGGGACATCTTCGTGTTCCACTGCTATGTCGGCTGCCGCGTGGGTGACCTTTATAGGCTCACGAGAGCCAACATCAAGGACGGATTCCTGGAATACATGCCGCAGAAGACGAAGAAATGCCAGGCGAAGACCGTCAGGGTGCCGCTGCACGAGAAGGCTTTGAAGATACTGGAACGCTACGATGCCAATGCCGACAGACTGTTCCCGTTCAAGCAGATACACACCTACAACCTCGGCATACGGGAACTGCTGAAGCACTGCAGCATAGACAGGACGGTGACCATCCTCGACACGCACGGCTACAATACCGTGCAGAAGCCCCTGTACGAGGTGGCCACCAGCCACACGGCACGCAAGACCTTCGTGGGCAACCTTTACAGGCAGGTGCCCGACCCCAACCTCATCGCTTCCATGTCGGGACATATGGAGGGCAGCAGGGCGTTCAGCCGCTACCGCACGATAGACGATGACATGAAGCGAAGGCTTGTAGAAATGATAGACTAGACAGAAAGGAGGACTTATATATGAAAGTGACCGCATTCATCCGAAAGACCGCCGCCAAGAACAACATCACCGACCAGGCACGGGTCTATTTCCGTGTCCGGGACATCGGCGGAGTGGACATCAAGGCCGCGAGCGAGCTGTCCATCAACCCCAACCACTGGAGCCCGGAACGGCAGGGCTACAAGCCCCGCGTGGCCCTGGTGTCGGAGGAAAAGAAGATGAACTTCGACAAGGACGTGCAGCAGATCACCCATCTCATCACGAAAGAGTACCACCGGGGAGTGGACGGCAACTGGCTCAAGGGGCTGATAGAGGAATACCACCATCCCGGCATCAACGCGAGGGGCGGCAACAAGGCCGACGAGTACCTGCTCTCGTTCCAGATACGGAAATACGTCGAGGAAACACCGCTTGCGGATGAAAGCCGGAAACACCATCTCGACAATCTCAACAAGGTGCTGCGCTACGAGCGTTTCCGCCACGAAGTTCTGCACCAGAGAGGCTTCCACCTGTGCATCGACACCGTCACGGCGGACGACATCAGGGACTTCAAGTTGTGGATGCAGGAGGAACACAAGTACGTGGACATGTACCCCGTATTCTACCGGAATGAGGTACGCCGCAACGTCGAACAGAAGCGTTCCGAGAACAGCATGTCGGGCTCCCTCTACCGCATCCGTACCGTCATCAAGTGGTGCATCAAGCGCGGGCTGACGAGGAACAACCCGTTTGACCAGTACCAGATTGCCCGGCCGATGTACGGCGACCCGTTCTACCTGACGCTCGAAGAGCGGGACAAGGTGTACTATGCCGACCTGAGCGGCATGGGGGTAACCTATCCGGTCTATCGTGACATCTTCATGTTCCAATGCCTGATAGGATGCCGCGTGAGCGACCTGAACAGGCTGACCAAGGCAAATATCGTGGACGGCTTCGTGGAGTACATCCCGCAGAAGACGAAGATGGAACATGCCAACACAGTGCGTGTGCCGCTCAACCAGAAGGCACGGGACATACTGGAACGCTACAAGGGTCTGGAGAACGCCCTGCTCCCCCGGTTCTCGCACTTCGGCTACAACAAGAAGATAAAGGAGATACTCAAGTATGTGGGCATCGACCGCACGGTCATCGTCCTCGACCCGAAGACAAGGGTGGACGTGGCAAAACCTTTATACGAAGTGGCGACCACACATACCGCACGCAAAACCTTCATCGGCAACCTCTACAGGCAGGTCAAGGACCCGAACCTGATAGCCTCCATGTCGGGACATTCGGAGGGCAGCCGTGCCTTTGCCCGGTACCGGAAGATTGACGACGAGATGAAGAAGGAACTGGTAAACCTTCTGGACTGATAATTTCCCTGTTTTCCCCCCCCTCCACAGACAATGCAATATGAATATGGACGAGCAGAAACAGACATACGAACAGTTCAAGGCGGACATCCTCCAGTGGAAGGACGCACACAGGGAGGAATACACCCGCTTCGCGAAAATGATGGCGGACGGGAACGAGGTGCAGTACCTTGCCGTATGCCGGGCCATATTCAAGCAGCTGCCCGGCATCAAAAAGGAATGGCAGATATCATGGTGTGACGACAGCACGGACGGATTCGAGAACATAGGCCTCCATTTTAAAGAGAACGCGGTGCCGGAGCAGATCGTGGAACTTTACAGGAAACAGAGGGAAGAGGATGCAACTTCTCCTCCGTCCTCCTTCTGGGGCAGGATGAGATACATTTTCAGACAGAGCCTGAGAAAACGCCGCGTGACCCTGTCCGCCCCTCTTGTATTGAGCTGGCTGTATTACGGCAAGAGTTTCGAGGCCATGGTGGACATGGTCAGCAGGCAGGCTGGGCATCCCAAAGCAGGGAACGCCGAGCGGATGGGCTGCTCCATTGTCGTCAGGCAGATTATCGAGGTGTCCATAAAGAATGGCTTCCGCACGCAGGAGGACTGGGACAGGCATTTAGCCATGAAAAGTGCCATTGAGAAAGGCGGCATCGGCGAATGGGCATTGCAGTCCGTAAAAGATGGAATTGGAGGCGGTGATACCGAAAGTTACCCGACAGCAACGGACTCTGGCATCAGCCCGGTACCGCAGACACAGCGGACGGCAGGAAAGAAGAAGATACAGGAGAAGCCTCTCGCGGATTACCTCAAGTGCGGAAATAAAGAGGCAGTCATACAATGTATCCGCCGTTTCGTTTCCATAAACACGAGTGCCGTCCATCAGGCACTCCCTTTCTATGTGCTGAAAGACCTGCGGCTGGTGGCCGGAATGCACGCCGCGAAGGAGTACAGCGTGGGGATGGCATTGCAGTTTCCCGACCTGCCTTCACTAAAAAGCGAGAGTGCCATACGGCAGGCGGTCGGCTTCCTGAAGACGGCAAAGCATGTCATCAAGGACGGGAAAGACCAGATGGCACCTCTTATCGAGAGCGACGAGAACCGGGAACTGTACCGGACACTGGCAACGGAAATCAGAGAAATCGTTGTCGATGATGTAACGGAAGCAGCCGTCGGATAGGGTAAAACGAGCCGTTTTACATGGCCATGCAGACTTGAATTGTCATGACAATTTAAGACAAATTATTATATATCAATCCGTTTCAATTCGCATATACTTTTGCACCGTCAATCCTCTTCCCGGGGATAGGCGGTGCTTCTCTTTTACAAGCCATCGGAAGCGGGGCATCAGGGAACTTTTGAAGATGGTCATCACAAAATTCAAAACTGATATTTATGATTACCATAGAAAGTCTGGTTGAGCAGGGCGCGAACGTGAAACTGGAAGTCACGCCAGCCGACCTTAAGATGTTTGCCGAGGCCATCGTGCAGCGCACGATGGCGGCCCGGCAGGAAGAACTGAATGCGGAGATGCGGCGTGTGGCGGAAGAGACATGGCTCAACACAAGACAGGTGCGTGAGCTGCTGAACGTGTGCGAGGGGACGCTCAACCTGTGGGCGAAGCGCGGCTACCTCGTCCCCGTCAAGGTGGGCAACAAGAACATGTATGCCAGATCGGATGTCCGCCGTGTGCAGACGGGAGGCAAGTCCGAGAGTGTGACATCCTATTGCAAGAAGAAAAATGGCTGACATGACACACACCCGACTTGAACTGTGCAACATGATCCGCATGGAGGCGGAGCATGTCAGTGATACAGGCTTCCCTCTGGATGTCTTTCCGCAGGCCGTGCAGTCCGTCATACTCGACATGGACCGGTACGAGAACTACAAGACCGAGTTCATCGCGACGGCCATGCTGTCGGCGGTATCGGCCGCATTGGGCGGCACCTACCGTATCCGCATCAAAGGCGAGTGGCAGAGCAATGCCGCCCTCTACATCATCCTCGTGGGCAGGCCGGGACTGGGCAAGACACCGCCGCTGGAGGCGGCATACCGCCCCATACGGAAGCACGACTACGCCCTGTTCAGGGCGTATGAGTCGGAACTGGAGGCATGGAAGGCCGCCGGGGAGAGCGGCAGGAAGCCCGTACTGCGACGCACCGTCGTTTCCGACTTCACTCCGGAATCGCTACTGCTGACACATAACAGCAATCCCCGCAGCGTGGTCATTCTGGTGGACGAGATAATGGGCATGTTCAACTCCGCCAACCGCTACACCAACGGGCAACTCATAGAGCAGCTGCTCACGGCATGGAGCGGCGGGGCACTGGATGTGACAAGGGTCAGCAACACTATACCTGTGCATATTGAACAGCCGTGCATCAACATCATCGGGACCACTCAGACCAAGCGTGTGCATGAACTGCTGACGAAAGGCTTCGAGGAAAACGGCCTGCTCGACCGCATCCTGTTCGTGCTTCCCAAGTCCCGTGAAGTGCCAAAATGGACCGATTGGGATGATGGCGGGGAGGACAGGGCTTCCATGGCGGCGGCACGATGGGAACAGATACTTGGCAAGGTACTCGCCTTGGACTATGACACGGGAGAGGAAGAAAGGATGCCCCATGTGCTGTCTATGGACAGGGAGGCAAGGGAATATTTCTTCTCTTGGTGGAACAGGAAAGTGGAACGCATCAACCGGATAGAGGACGACGCCCAAGTGGAGAGTCGCGAGATGAAGCATCCGGCGCAAGTGGCACGGCTGGCCCTGCTCATGCAGGTGTTGCGGTATGCCATCGACGAGAGCCACCTGCAGTCTGTGGATACGGCATCGGTAAAGGCCGCCATCCGGCTGAACGGCTACTTCGAGGACTCGTACCGCCGCATCCGCTCATTCGTGGCGGAGGACATGTGCGAGGATCCGCCCAAGGTGCTGCTGTCGCTGTTGCCGGACACGTTCGACACGAAAACTGCCATCGCCATTGGGAAGGAATTGCAGAATGTCAGCGAGCGCACGGTGATGAACTACCTCAAGGAGCTTTGCAGGAGCAGGCTGTTGCGGAAGTCCAAGGCCGGGCATTACGAGAAAATCATATATGATAAATCTGGAAAATCTGATGACAGCGACAATGAATCGTCAACCCCGGACTGCAACGGATGACCCCTTGTTGCAGCCTGCAGTCTTTGCAGTTTTGCAGTCTCGGAGTGCCGGAAAGGTAAAATTCCTGCAAGACTGCAAGAACTGCAGACTGCAAATGGCCGTTTTCATTTGCAGGAATCCACAAAAGAGAGCATCATGACCGGATACAGATTCCATCTACAGAAATACAGGCCGGGCAGTAAGACCGTCTGCCCGGAGTGCGGCAGGAAGTCCTGCTTCACCCGTTATATCGACGAGGCGGGAGAGATTTCTTTCCCTGACCATGTGGGTATCTGCGACCACATCAACAGCTGCGGCTACCACTGTACCCCGAAGGAATACTTCCGGGACAATCCGACTGTCAAAGAAAAATTGAATGAGCAGGAAAGGAACGGCGACACACCGATAGTTGCAAAAGCGTTGGCAAAGCCACAGCCCGAACAGGAGCCACAGATTTCCTTTCTTCCCTCCGATTGGGTGGAGCAATCCATGCGCAGGTACGACATCAACCCCTTATACCGCTACTTCACCAAGGTGGCCGGCAAGGAGGATACGGACAGGCTGTTCCGTCTCTACAGGGTCGGCACCTCAAGGAGGTGGAACGGGGCGGCCGTATTCTGGCAGATAGACCGGGACGGCAATGTGCGTGCGGGCAAGATTATGGGCTATGACGCTGAAACGGGACACCGGGTCAAAGAGCCTTTCAATCAGGTCAGTTGGGTTCATTCGGTGAGGAGGGTGCAAGACTTCCGCATGAAACAGTGCCTGTTCGGTGAGCACCTGCTGTCGGACACCTCCGCCGCCATGTTCGCCAAGCCCGTAGCCATTGTCGAGAGCGAGAAGACAGCTCTTGTCGCGGCCCTTTTCATCCCAGACTTCATCTGGCTAGCCACCGGAGGGATACACGGGTGCTTCAACAGCGAAGCCATGCAGGTATTGCGCGGCCGGGAGGTTGTCCTCTTCCCCGACCTCAAGGCGACGGAAGAATGGAGGCGACGGCTGCCGATGCTGGAATCCTTTTGCAGGCGTGCCACATGTTCCGATATGCTGGAGAGGATTGCGACCGGTGCGCAGCGTGAAGCCGGACTGGACATCGCCGACTTCCTGCTGATGGAGGACACGCCGCAGATGATCCTTCAACAGATGACAGCGCGCAATCCCGTATTGCAGTCCCTCATCGGCGCTTTCGGGCTCGAACTGATTGATGCGAAAAAAACGGAATGACAGGAAGGCACCGGACAGCTTGCTGTCCCAAGGGAAAGGGGTTGTAAAATCCCGTAGCCTATTAGGGCATTTTCACCGCCTCCGCTCCGCGTCCGGCAGTCAAAAAGCCCATAGGCTGAGGGAATACCTCAGACTCCAAACATATGCCTCCGGCAACAGGACGGGATTTTACAACAGTAACAATAACCATAAAACGAACGGATATGAGCAATACACAATACGCGGTCTGCCACCTGCAGCGTGGCAGCGGCAATGACAGCGGAATGTCATGCCATATAGAAAGAAAGGATGCCAAGGGGAAGAAATATGTTCCGGCAAATGCCTATGCAGGCCGGACACATCTCAACCGGGAGCTGGTCAGGTTCCCAGAGGGGGTGTCCAACCGCACCGAGGCGATACAGCACCGCATCGACACCGCCGGGCTGCGCCGCAAGGTCGGCAAGAACCAGACAAAAGCCATCCGTGTCATCCTGACCGGGACACATGAGCAGATGATGAAGATTGCCAATGGCGGCAGACTGGACAGTTGGATTGATGCCAACCTCAAATGGCTAAGGGATACATTCGGTGAAGACAACCTTGTGTCATGCGTGTTGCACATGGACGAGAAGACACCGCACCTGCACGCCACCGTCGTACCTATTGTGACCGGAGAGCGCGTCCGCAGGAAGCGGGAGGGTGAGAAGAAGTACGAGACTAAGTCCGGTCCCCGTCTGTCAGCGGACGATGTGATGCGGCGCACCAAACTGCACGAATACCAGAACAGCTATGCCGCAGCCATGAAACCGTTCGGGCTTCAGCGTGGCATCGTTGGCTCCACGGCAAAACACCAAGCCAACTCGGATTATTACAGGCAACAGGTCATTCGATACGAGGAAGACATAGCCAAGTTGCAGGCCGATGTAGAGAAAGCGCAGGAGGGCAGAAACACCATCCTTTCATGGTTCGGAAAGGGAGACCTTGCCAAGACAAAGAAGGAACTTGCGAACAAGGACGGGAAAATTGCCGAACTCAATAAACAGATTAAGGCTCTTCAGGCAGAAAAGGCACGGCTGCAGGAACGGCACAAGTCGGAAATCGGGAAGCTGCGGGACGGCTACCAGAAAGAGATAGACGCAGCCATCCGCAAGGCGGAAGCCGCCGAGCAGCACTCCAAGGAGAAGGATGCCGTCATAGACAAGCAGAGGAAGCGGATAGACCAACTTGACCGCAAGGCAAATCCTCAGCGTTACAGCCTTTCATCCGGTGCAGAACTGGTGCGCATCAATGTATCCAACTACCGGAATCCGTCGCTCCATATCTGGACACGGGTCGGAGTGGAACTCTATGAGAACACCAAGTTCCAGATAGACTATGATGTGGCCCAAAGACATTTTAACGGCCAGATTACGGACGAGGAGTTTGTTAATGCCGTGTTCGAACCGCAGGAACAGGTAAGCGGAAAGCAAGCCGAGATGTTGGGCGCTGCTTTCACTCTTGCCGCCGGTGGACAGGCAGAGGTTCATGTCGGCACCGGCTCGGGTAGCTCATCCTCTGACCTGCCTTGGGGCGAACAGAAAAATAGGCAAGGTAACAGAAAACGATAAGATTTATTGGGGAAACCACAGAAAATATTGAAACATTATCAGACACTTTTAATGGCTGGTCATATTAAAAGTGTACCTTTGTAATCAAATAGAAAGAAGAGTATGAGTGATCAAATTAATGATACATTAGCGGATAGCTTCCGTGGATATGCAAAATTACTTCGTCATATCAAGCAGAGAGTTCTACTTGCGCAACAGCGTGCGATTTATGCCGCCAATGAGGAAATGCTGCGGATGTACTGGGACATTGGAGGAATGCTGCAGCAAAGTCAGGATGCCGACGGTTGGGGCAAGAAGACTTTACAGCGGCTGGCGGTAGACATGAAGAACGACTATCCTGAAATAAAAGGCTTCTCTGTGCGTAATATGCAGTGCATGATGCAGTTCTTTAATGAATACAATCAGGAACTGACGATGGTAAAAGATGCTACTTCTTCAAGTACGCAATCAACGATTGCGCAACCGAACAAAGACTCAAAGCCAATTACGCAATCAGTGATTGCGCAATTAGACAAGTATAATTTCACTCTTCCCATAAGGCATCTGAATTGGACGCATAATCTGATACTGATGCAACAGGTAAAGGATATACGGGCAAGGTATTGGTACATGGTGCAATGTATTATATCCCACTGGAATACCCGTTATTTACAGGAGGCCATAAAGCTTGACCATTACGGCAAACATGGGGCTTTGGCAAACAATTTCACCGAAACACTGCCTGCACCGGAAGCGGGCGAGGTAAAGGCAATGCTCAAAGACCCTTATATATTCGACATGCTGACTTTCACGGACCAGTATAATGAGCGTGATGTGGAGATAGGTCTGGTCAGCCATGTGGAGAAGTTTCTCATTGAAATGGGAGCCGGGTTCGCCTTTATGGGACGGCAGTACCATATAGAAGTGTCGGGGGATGACTATTACATTGACATATTGATGTACAACACTTTCCTGCACCGCTATCTGGTGATTGAACTGAAGGACACCGAGTTCATGCCGGAATATATCGGCAAGCTCAACTTCTACTGCTCTGCCGTGGATGATATACTTTGTCGTGAGGGTGATAACCGCACTATCGGTCTTTTGCTCTGCAAGACCAAAGACCGCATCAAAGCCGAATATGCCTTACGCGATATTCAGAAGCCGATTGGAATCTCCGATTATGAATTAGGGCAAGCCTTGCCGAAAGATTTCCGCGGTAGCCTGCCTACGATTGAGGAAATCGAAAAGGAATTGAAACCAATATAAAAATCTAACATAAAATGGATAATCAAACAACTATTGGACATCTATTTGGCGAAGATACGATAAGCTTTCTTGTACCAAGCTATCAAAGAGCTTATTCTTGGCGAGTGGGAAAGGATGGCGATACCGGTCAGGTAGATACGTATCTGAATGACATTATTGACCAACCCGCAGGTACGAACTACTTCTTAGGGCACTATCTGTTTGAAAAAAGCAAAGGAAATAGATACGAATTGATAGACGGCCAGCAAAGACTGACTACAACGGTGATATTCATGAGTTGTATGGTGAAAGAACTGCACAAGCGCGACATCGAAAAGTTTGAGTACAATGACACCACGTATTGTACCGAACAAATATACGAACGTTATCTTAAGACGAAGTATGATAATCAGAAGTTTATGACCGTTCCCGAAGATTCTTCTTTTTTCAATAAGCTTGTCATAGCGTGCAGCAATGACTTCCAGAAAGAAAGCAATAGAAAATCAGAGGAAAATATACGTGAAGCCGTGACATATTTTACCAAGAAAATGGCTGAAGTGAGCGATACGACTCTATTTAGGTGGTTTTATGTGATAGACAATGCCGTTATCACGACATTTCAGTTGGAGGGAGAATCAGCAAAGCTAACGGCTACACAGATTTTCGCTTTCCAGAACGACCGCGGACTTGGGTTGACAACACTGGAAATATTGAAGGCATTCCTTATGCACCAGATATATCGGAACAGTACGACCAATGCAGATGACAACATCCGAACGGTAGAAGCAAAGTTCGCCGCAATATACAAAGACATAGAAGACCTTGAAACAAAAGAAGACACCGTATTAGGCTATCACTGTTCGGCATTCTTTCAAGGCTACGAATCCCCCTTGGATACTATAAAAAAACATCTGAAAAAAGAACCCGACAAGGTAGCATGGATTATCGGATTTACCAGCAGTTTATCTCGCTCGTATTCGTTGATGCGCGAAATAGAAAAGACTTGGCATCTGTATAATAACCCTGTATCTGACGTCTGCATACTTAACAAGAAAGACTCAATGCCCTTGGTACTGAAACTCTATCACTATAATTATAGTAATGAATCAGGGAGCGGTGCGAACAAGAGTGGCAACCAGACTATAGATAAAGCCTTGATGCTAGTAGAAAAAATATTATTCAAGATGACTTATACGCTGGGAAATTACCGCACGAATAATCTGATAGCTATTGCAAAAAAGTATGAACCGGATAAATACGATGAACTGATTAACGATCTGACCGACAAGTGTAACAACGGATTCAAGTGGTATTGGAGATTCAACGAAAACTGTTTGAGCTACTTTACTACGCACAGACATCACTATGACAAGAGATTGAGGTATGTATTGTATAAGTACGAGAACTACTTGCGCGACCAGGCACGCCAGCCTCGACTGTCGCCCGATGAATGCACCAATGTATTCCGGGAAGTCTCAGTATCGAATACGTTAGACCACATCACACCACAAGAGCCGGACTTCACAACTTATTCTGACAAATTTCATAATGAGTATCTGGATAATATCGGCAATCTTTCACTCCTTACATGGGGGAATAATGCTTCCAAGAAGAACCACAATCCCGCAAATGATGATGTTATGGAAATCTATAACAGCGTATTTTATTCGCATAAAGAAATCTACGAAACCCTTAAAAAAGAGAAGCAATGGTGCGAAACCCAGATAGAGGAACGAAAAAACAGAATAGTCGAGTTTATCAAACACAATTGGCTAAGTTAATGAACAACGATCTGACCTAAAACCATGTCACAGAAGAAAAGATACATAATATATATAGTTCTGACAAGCCTTGTCCTTTTCCTAGCAACTTCATGTACTTTTCATCCTGATCAATTATGGATGAAGACTAATGAGGATGTTTGGTTGTGGGTATCTTCATCAGACACGACAAAATCATTTTTATGGAAAGGTAATGTGATTGACAGCGTTCCTAACGGAAGCGGTGTCCTTTCCGTCATTGATACAGACGGTCATAAAACAGACCATGAAATAAATATGTTTTATGGAGCACAGTCCATTGAAGATGTAGTGACAATGGATGACGGCAGCCAATATGTAGGTGCAGTAGTTGATGACAAGATGGAAGGTTTTGGCGTTTTAGTAAAAGCAGATGAACTTTATATTGGATATTTTCACGACAGCAAACCTGATGGTTTTCTAAAATTATACAAAAACAACAAGTTGTATTATGAAGGATATTGGAAAGATGGTACATTCAATGGTGAAGGAACTCTGTACAAAGAAGATGGTTCTATCAAAACTGGCGATTGGGTAGCAGGAAGACTTTCGCAAACATTAGTTGATACGAAACTGCCACAAGGACATTATCATGGATATGCTAAGGATGGCAAGCCTGATGGTCTAGGCAAAATGGATTATGCCAATGGAATGTCTTATCAAGGTAAGTGGAGAATGGGGGTATGGGAAGGTGAAGGTTTGTATATTAGTGACACCGATTCTGTGTATGGTATGTGGAAGGGAGGGAAAGTTTGTGGAGATGTCATTTATCGCACACCAGAACTATTTTTTGAAGGAACTTTCATAGACAATATTCCTATTGGCATCGGTAATTTAGCACAAGCGGATGGCTCTTATTATTCCGGCTTTTGGCTTGACGGGAAAAGAGAAGGAAATGGAGATATGATATTCTCTAATGGGGATTCTTATACAGGAGAATGGTCGAATAATGAATTTGACGGTTTCGGTGTCTATGAATATGCGGCTGCGAAAGCGGTATATTATGGAGAATGGTCTGGTGGACTTCAAAATGGAAATGGATTTTATAAATGTCCTCAATTTACTTATAATGGTCAGTGGGATAAAGGTTGGATGGATGGTGATGGAGTGCTTACATTCAGTAATGGTGATCGATATGAAGGCACTGTTCATGAAAATATTATTGACGGTATCGGCTCCTACAATTTTGCCAATGGAAACTGGTATGAAGGTGAATTTGTAAATGGGAAGATGAATGGCTTAGGAGTCTTTCAATTTAAGGAAGGTGATAGGTTCGAAGGTGAGTTCTATGATGGAAGGATTTATGGAGATGGTACCATGTATCTTGTGGGAGATAAAGGAACAGTTTCAATTACCGGATTTTGGCCTAAGGATGGAAGTTTTCCCAAGGAAGCAAGTATATTGTTTGAAAATGGAGATTTGTATGAAGGCCCGTTGAATGACGGTGCTCCTACGCAGGAAGGGACATGGATTTCTGGAGAAGAAAGGCAACAAAGATTAGATAAAGTAAACAGTTCCGCTCTTCATAAAGCCAATGAGTTTTATAAAAAACATCGAGAAACTATCAATTGGTGCTTAACGGGTGTGAGTGCAGCTGTCACAGCGGTAGAAGTCGCATGTGCATCTACCGTTATTGGAGCACCGATTGCGGCATTAGCTCACGGCGTTAATGTTGCAATAAATGTTGTTGATGCATCTATGGCTATAGCTTCAGCGGGCATTGATGTTATGGAAAACACTCAATTGGGCGCAGATAACACGGATGCCATTCAGAATCTCACTACTGAAGTTTCCCTGAATGCGGCTTTTGTTTTAGTCCCTAAGGTAGCGAAAGTTGCCGTTAAGCCTTTGAAAGCAGGTGTAAAATATGTAATACGAAGTCCAATAGCAGAACAGATTTTGAAAGGGGGCAAAAGTCTCATTAAAAAATCTTCGTTAAGATTCATCAAAGGTAAAGTTAATGGTAAAGCTATCCGCTTGTCTATAGCTGAAAAAGGAAGGAAGATAGAGAAAACTTTGGTCTCAAGTAAAGTAACACAAAAACCTATGATTGCTTTAGGCCGTTTATTGACGCAATTTAAGAACCAGGTAGTATCTTATTCTTCCTATCTTAAACAGTTGAATATAAATCCAAAATTAAAGGAGCAATTAGTGCTTTCTGCAGAAGGAAGTTCCAAAAATCTTGGAGACAATATGCGACTTTTAGGTACAGATAAATGGGTTAAAAAGAGTGAGCGTATACGCCGCTATTTAGGAATGCCAAAACGTCAAGTAGAACCTCATCATGTGATACCTTCTAATCCAGTAACTGAAACCGGCCGTAAGGCTAGAGAAATTTGGGTCAAGTACTTTAATAGTGTTGATCACCCTTGCAATGGCATTTGGCTGGGGAGAAATAATAAGAAATTAGGATATAAGGCCTTAGCAAAAGGGTCTAATCACAGCCCTAATTCTGTCGAATACGAACAAAAGGTATCAACAGCGTTATTAAATACTTTCAAAAAGTATCAAAAGCAATATGCAAATAATCCAGAGATGATGCAGCAAGTATTGGCTGAAACTGTTGATAACCTTAAGAAACAATTATACAAGGGCGAATTGCCTATAGGAAGTGATTCGCACACCATTCACACAGTGTTGAGTATATTTAAAAATAATTCAGGCGTTATTTCCAATGCCGCACAAAATATAATGGCACCATTTTTTTAATTAACTACAAGATAATATGGAGATCTATCAACTATCATTTGATTATAGCTGTGCATTAGCTGATGTCGTAGAATCGCTTGATGGAGCGGATTCTTTGGAACTTTGCGCTGAAAGACCGGAGCTAATGGATAAGTTTAGATATGGATGGCTTACTAATGAATCTACGAAGATCCCGGATTTTGTAATCATCATGTCAAATATGTTGGGTTGCAGAACAGAAATTTCTAATGAAGTCAAAAACTTGTTTTCACATTTAGCTCTAAATCCTATAACGGTTGGAACTGATAACTATGTTTTATTCTCAGAGATAACGACCCTCTCAGATTGCCTCAATCTCAAAAAATCTAAGATTACGAGATTCTCTAATGGCGATATAATGGATGTGCCAACTCCTGTATTTTTACCAAGTAGTTATCCTATTTTATTCAAAGTTAAAGAAATGCCATCTACCTATTTCTGCACGCAAGAGTTCAAAAACTTGATAGATACCCACTTATATACAGGTTTGATATTTGAGGGGCGTAAAATTAAATCGAAATCATGGTTTTAAAATTTTCTAATATGGAAGAAAGAGACAACAAAAAACAGATGTCGGGCATTCAACAGAGTGTCGAATGTGCAAAATGTCACAAACAAGTGTCATTAACGGATGGAATTCAAAAACCGAATGGTTTTGTATGCAATGAATGCATCAGCAGGAGAAAAAAACAGACTCTGTTAGCTGCTATTGGTGGTGTAGCTGTTGCTGCGGTCATTATTGCTTGGATATTTTCAGGTAATAGCAAGAGAACCGGAGAAGGCTTTGAAGGAGTCGGAGAAATACAAGATTCCGTATCTCTATCGGTAAATACCAATGAAGTAAAGTTTGATTTATCAACAGCAACTGCTGTAAGTTCTCTAGTATCAACACAAACACCAATTTCTAATTTGGCTGATTTCAAAAATGTATTTGCTAAAAATGTAGCTGATGCAACTGACAAGAATGCAAAGGACATCATGATCCCATCCGTCAGTCCACTGTTTGAAATTAATACAGATCATTTTATAAATGATGGGGAAGCATTGGTTCGAGAGTTTGCCGCAGTCTATAATAAGACAAACAAAGAAGCGACCATTCTTGTTGAAGGGTTCACTTGTGACCTCGGTGGAATTGATTTGAATAACAAACTTTCAGAAGTACGTGCAGAAACAGTAAAGAAGATATTGGTGGCAACCGGTGTCCCTGCCGACAAGATCGAAGTCAAGTGGTACGGAGAATCCCGCTTCAATGAATTTGAGTATTATAGCAAGAATGAATATCGTCGGGTGATATTATCAATAAAATAAATAACACAATTAGCAAACAGGTAGAATTAAATTCATAATTCTGCCTGTTTGCTAATTACACTTGAAGTATAAAAATGAAACAATATTTTTAATGGAGATAATAGTGCCATATACAAAAAATCAATAGTAAAAATATGAATCCATTTGATGCAAACGAAAGGCATAGATATATTATAGAATCTGGTGGCAATCCTGCCACTTCTCCCGATGGGCAAGAGAAGGAGATGTGGGTTAACTCTATTAATATTGATCTAGATATTCCCATATATCGTTATATGAAATGGGAATACTTACAACAGTTTTATTCAGAACCCCGACATGAATGGGTATTGGTACGCCCATGTCTATGGCAAGATAAATTTGAGCATTTCATTTTTAAATGTGATAGAGTCCACAGTAAGCAAATGAATATAGATATTGGAATATCAAACCTTGCGGATCAATATTATGCCCAATGCTGGACCATTATCGAAGAATCGTCTCTTCAATGGCAGGTTAATAAGCACCATTCCAACAGTTGTCATGACAATATAAATGATGATAACAATGGTGAAATTTGGGTGAAAGTGAGATCTACACCTCGGAAACTTTTAAAAGCAATGTTTTATTCTTCAGACAATCTTGTAGAAAACACCATCAATATAATGACTTATTTTATCGGTAAAGTAGAATATCTAGACAGTAAAGCCATAGAGACGTTTACAATAACTAATCCTAATCAGATAATGGACCAAAGAGGTTTACAACAAGTATTATTTCTTTTGCAAAAAAGGAGGCCATATCAGCAAGAGCATGAAGTTCGACTCATCATGCAAGTTGATAGTGAATTTTGTTCTAAATATCAAAGCAATAAAATTGGAAGAAAAATAGACAATTGGTATGATTTGATTGATGAAATAGTTCTAGACCCATGGGTTACTCAAAAACAAGAGTCTACAGTTAAGTCATATTTATCACTATTAGCCCAACAACAAAATCGCACCCCCATTTATTGTTGGAAATCTCATTTAAATGATCATCCTCAGTATTTGGTACCTACTTTGGATATTTAATATGGGATATTCATGATTTACGGGAACTTTGCGGTATCAAATTATAAAGAGTATTGAATTTACAATTTGATAATCAGAAAGATATAGAATGTTATTCGGTTCAAGCGTGGTGCTGAAAGCCTATTTTAGTCGGTGAGGTCGTAGGAAACCTATGTAGATAAAATAAGCAACAGCCCACGCCATATGGGTATGACGCAAGGATGAGTCCGCTTATTCTCTCTACTTGATTAGAATTTCCTACGTTCCACCAACGAGAATAAACTTACACTTTCCGTGTATTCGATATGTTCTACAAAGGTAGAAACAAATTTAGAAAGTGCAACGAATCAATCCTTTTAGGGCTGTTGCTGTAACAAATTTCGCGAAAACAAATTGATAAGACAATCCCACTGAGGATGGATTTCCAATTTTGTTTGTCGTATGTTGGGGCTCTATTTCTCAACTAAAGCCTACTTATTTCGCTAAATGGAGGCTTTGATTTGTTGGGGCTCTTCAATTATAAAAGATATGCCTACATAACACACAAAATCGGGATATCGCCCATAAGACAGAAAATTCAATTCTCTCACTATTAGACAATATCCCGAATTGCAATAGGTAATAGACTCGTTATTCCTCGCAAATAGACTGGATAACGGAATCAAGGTAGATAGCTTGTCCACTGGTCAAACGTCCCCACCAGTAACATCCGTACTCTTCAATGACCACCTCTCCCTGCTGTTTCAATCGCTCGGCTAACCACGAATCGACCAACCACCATTCCAGTACATCATCCACGAACGAATCAAGATATTCAAAGGAAATCAGATTAGCCTGCATCATTTCCTCTACGAGTGTGCTTTGATTCTTCAAAACACAATTCTGAACGATTTGTTGCGCATTCATCGGGTTGGCTATTTTGAAGCAATTTGTAATAGCAGACGATTGGCTAAACTGGCCAAGTTATATTGGCCAAATTCATCTTCCAGCACCAGACCATCGGCTGTCGGTTGGGCGTAACATTCTTCAATTCGGAAGAAGTCATTCATGTAGTGGTAAGGAATGAATTGTCCTTTACTCGTATCATGTCCCAGAACGATTTCAGGATCGCGATAACGAACCCCATTGATGTCGATGTACAGTATCAATGAAACGAGATTGTATTTCCCGATTCGTCCCGTTACTTTTACTTGAACTTCATCTTGGCTTGTGGTGAAGTTTCTTTGGCGCTTCAACAAGTCACACAGGATCTCTGTTGCTCTTTCGTTTAATGTTCTCATGGCTTATATGGTTTAAGTTATTCCCAACTATTTGTTGAAAGATAACTCCATAGATAACCTTGAGGAAAAATCGGTTTTCCCTTCCGAATGGGGAGGGGGGGGACAAATATAAAGTATCCACATACGCTGGGTATGTAAAACAAACTATTGGAAAGAGTAAAACTTAGTCGTACTATTTTTGTTGAGATATGAAGCGGCTTCGAATAATTGTGAGACAGGAAATTGTTTTGCCGTCTATTTTGGGTGAGGTTTCTTTTATCTCATATCACTTGGAAAGGTCGGTTGCTTTCGCGATTCGTTTTATTCCTAACGTATCGTATATCTGTTGCAATCTCTCTTTTACTTTTCGTTTGGGAATGGCCTTTAGTTGAGGCAAAGTCTCATTGATCATCTTTACGATCTTATATTCATCCGTCATTGGGAGTTTTTTAACCAATGCTCTCCTGATATTGCCTACATGGTATTTCAATGCCTGCACCTGAATAACGCCCAATTGTTCATAAGCCTGTTTGATGAGCGGATGTTGGCTTTCAATTAAAGCACTTAGTTCCGCATGGTTATCTCAAGAGAAAAAAGGTTGGGTGGTTCTCAGACGATGGTATTCGTCAAACAACGCTTTAAAGGTGCACCGCGCTTGGGGATGAGAGGTTAATTTTTCGAGAATAGGACTGTAACTGTATCGAATAATTCGGTAGCCGTTTCTTTGTAATTCATTGGTCAGGTTTACGTAGGTTCTGTAAATATGTCGGCATATCTTAAAGTTCACGATATCCATATTCACTAGATTCCGATCTACGATCAATCGATTATCCTCTATGCGTACATATTGCTCGTTTATATATGGAATTTTCGACAGAGTTTTCACTCGGGCAGATTCACTTAAAGCGTTTATCTCAGCAGCATAACTTTCGGCTTCTGATCAGGTTTTTTCCGTAGAAGCGATAAATTCGGCTAAACTTACCTGGTCACTATATTTCGTGGTGGAATAAACATGTATGATTTCGGTTTTGTATTTGGAGTCCCTAATACGTCCGCAAATTTGGGTAAAGAGGGTGGATATATCTAATAAAGTATGTGCCTTACGTCCATCGCTAACGATAAATGTCACCCCGTTTTCATCGTAGAGGTCACAGCCCTCAAAACAAGTCGAAGTATAAAAATTAACCTTTTTGACAGGATCGGAGGGTTGACTAATAGAATAAGTTTTACCCAGTTTCTTTTCATTGTCGACTTTGGCATCCCCAGATGTCGAGCATACGATCTTAACAGTTTCTGGTGATAGTTTAAGCAGCCGAATCACTTTAGCGATAAACTCAACACTATTGACAAAGATGTGGAGATTGTAGGGCAGATTCTCTTGTAGTACTTTCTGACATTCCGATGCAACATATTTGTCTGGCTTAGTGGTCTGACGAGATCGGACGTTAATCTCGACTAAATGGGGTCAGTCGATTTCACAGATGGGGAGATGTTTCAATTCCTCCAAAATATACTCCCGCTCAATAGGCGTGGCGGTCATATAAGTGACACGAGAAAACTGAGCGGATAAAGTAAGAAGTTTGGTGATGGCGGTATGTCGGAATGAGTAGGAATTGAACAGTACATGTCATTCGTCCACCAATAAGAATAATTCTTTATAAGGATTGATACCCGTACTTTGTAAAGCAGTAATCACCCGAGGCAGGGAATCATACGTGACTGCGATCTTTAAAAGAGAATGAGTACGAACATAATCGATAATATCTTGTTCGCTTATGCCTTCGTACACACCAAGCACGGAAATGTCGTCTTTACGATAAATTGTTTTGTTCTTGACCAATGCGACATAAGGCATGGCGATAATGGTTGGGATAGAATTACGAATAGCCAATTCCGTAGCACCACACCCTGTTTGTTTTTTATTTAATAAGCAGTTAACAGGAATCTCTGTCATAAATTCAGAGAGATAATGAGCCCCTTGAGGAGCTGAAATAGTTCAATCATTTTTAGTCATATTACATACGTTTAATGGTTAATTAATAAGTTATCTATTACATATAAATCTTCCATATTTTTTCATTTTAGATATCTCTTATTAAGAGAATATTTATTTCGTACTCAAAAAATATGGAAATCGAGTACAAAAATAAGAGCAGGGAAACCTGCTCTTATCCGCTTACAATATTACTTATTTTTAATGGAAGTAGAAGATGAATAACCTTCTAAAGAACACTATAAATATACGAAAAATCAGCCAGATAAGCAAATTTTGCATTCATTATTTACAGGTATTTTAGCCATAAATTGGTAGATTTTATACTGTTGAACTCTTGGTTTTGTATGCATTGAAAAGGTTTGATCAGCTATTGAATGAGTATTGTAGCTTGGGTAATGAGGAAATAAAGTTGCAGAAAGGCATGTTATCCGATATTTTACAGCTTCTGTTGGTCTAAAATTCCTTTCGTGTCGTGTCATTTAGGGCTAATAGTGGGTTTTTACATGTATCCGATGGTCTAAAATTCCTTTTGTAGTATGCGATTGGGGTATTAACAGGGGTTTTGTACAGTACGGAACTGCATTTTATGGGTAAAAAGCAATAATTTTGGTACTAGACAGCCATAAATAAGGATGTCGAAAGGAGTAACCAGATGGAAATAGAAGATAAAAAGCCGTCGCTCGATCGTTATAAAGACTTTCTCTTGGAAGGTGATGAGGTTGTGAATTGGGATTTAGACCCTTTATCAAGCGATTTATGCGAGTATGTCGATATGGCCAGTGTTGTTGAGGAAAGAGCACTGTATTGTGATGGGTATGATGGTTATGGTCAATGGACGATGACGTTTAGATATCGTTATTGGACAGGTAAGATTAGGTTGCCCTTTACAAAAGAGGATTACTATAACAACGATGATATCATTGCAACGGTTAAGGGCTTGGGGCTGGATGCAGAAAAGTTCTGGTTTGTCTTGGTCTTTATTTACGACTATGTCGAATTATCGTTTAGTGAAACAGCTCTTACCTTACAAACCACCTCACTTCAAAAAGCCATCAAGGATCTGGGTGTGGCTTTAGGGGAGAACTTCATGGATCCAGAGATTGAAATCACCTTGAAAAAAGGCAAAAAGAATATCGAGATCTTACCCGTGGTAAAACGGGCGATTCTCGCATGGTTGCAGGAAACCTATGAACAGGATTGCAAAGGAAAGAGATTTCCGATCGGAGGTGCTGATTGTATAAGTGTCGATCATGCGGAGATTAATTCCTCATATCGGATTTATCGGGCTGTGACGATGTATCGAGACTTGCTTTCGAATCTCTTGGGTAACAAACGCCCGAAGCAACCCGACAAAGAGGTCTCCTTAAATCGGCTGTTGCTGATTTCGCGGATCTGTTACTTCTATAAATTTACAAAAAATAGGAACTTTTTATACGGGGATGATTCGATAAAAGGGATCATTAAATCATGTAAAGGGCGCATACCAGACTCTCAACCAGCCTATTATTGGTAGCAATACAAAGAAGGGAGCAAAACGCTCCCTTTATTTTACTCCCTCTAGTTCGGGGCGAAAAAAGGAAATCTTTGCAGTGTAAAACTGATTTATTCACCACTTAAAATTTTAAAAAATGAACAACACTAATTTGATTACTGCAACCGAACAGAACATGGTAAACAACGCTGTTATCGCTGAAACCAAAGCCCCGCAGACAACCACCCGTCGTCGTCGCTCGAATGCACTCCCCATTTGGAGTGTCATTGCACAGGCACGTCCTGTCTTTAACGTACAATTGGAGAAGAGCAATTCGGTAAAACTGAAATGCATCGAGAAGTTCATGCACGCAGCTTATGCGGACTCCGATAAGTTTTGGAGTGACTTTATGGAACAGGTAAACATGCTGCTCGATAGCCGCAGATTCTGGCGTGATTGTGAAGGGATGGGATGCAAACCCGAATATGTGGCCGAACATGTCGTTTTTCTGGGAAGTGCAATGATCAAGAAAGCATTGAAAGAGGGCGTTGCCCGCACTTTAGGAAGCGATATCCAACTGTACAAGGATCGTATTTCGCCCGAAGAGGCAGACCGATTCCTGTTGGAGGACGTGAAACGGCTTCCCGAACACATTAATACGCAAAACTAATTCGGCACCTTGCATGATTGAAAAAGGACACTCCCTAAACTGGGGGTGTCCTTTCGTTTTGCTGGTTAAAGGAGATTCTTCATTGCTTCATCAATTTGGGAGTTCTCGAAAGAGTCGAGATAGATTTGGGTGGTTTTGAGACTTTGATGTCCCAACGCCTCTGATATGATGCTAATATTAACTCCTGACTTCTTCAATACTGTGGCAAATGAGTGTCTTGCAACGTAGGTTGTGACGGGCATTTTTATTCCCAACTCATTCGCAATCTTTTTGAGAGTAAGATTGACTCGTCTACACACTTTATGGATTCTGTTTTTCTTTTGCAAAGGTGTCGTGTGTCTTCTTTGATCAAGGATTGGGAATAGGTAACCAGAATATGTACAGTACTCTTCGTATTTGGTTATGATAGAGACCGCTTGCTCGGAAAGAGGGATATTGATGGCTCCATGTGTTTTCTGACGATTGTAAATTAATCTTCCATCTATAATGTTAGCGGGAGTCAAATTCGCAATATCTACGAATGCAATGCCGCCACAAAGGTAAGAGAATACGAAAAAGTCTTGTGCCATTTGAAAGTCCCTGCCTCTTTTGGAGTAATCTGCTTGAATAAGTTTTAATGTATCGGATTTGCATAAGGCTCTTTTAGGCGTTTTCGTACTGAATTTGCTGACTTTATAATCCATAAATGGATTCTTTTCTTTGGCGACTATCTTTGCTTTGATTGCTCTGTTGAACATGGCTCGTAATGTGCGCATCTGAAAACTCATAGTCGTTTCTTTATTGCCTTTGGAGCGTAGCCAACTCTCAAACCTGTTTAAGAATAGTTCGTCTATCTGACTGAAAGGAAAGTTAAGAGGTTTGTTCTCATTGAAATTCCTAAGTACGTTGTATGAGTTTTGGTAGGCATAGGCATTTCCGATTGTTCCCTCTCGTTTTAATCGGTCGATGATTTGCAAATAGAAGTTATCTACCGTTTCAGATTTGATTGGGGTGTGGTCAGTTTCATGTAAAAGTGTGGCAGCCGTATATTCCTCCGCATAAGCGGATTTCTCCAGTACTTTAGTTTGGTATTCGGATTTTACTTTGAAAATGATTTGTTGGATGTACTTTCGATTGGGGCATTTGTTTTTCGGTTCGTTCCGATCAAAATCCCAATTATCGGGATGAACCGTTATGCCCAGACTCTTCATGGTTCGTTTGCGGTCTTTGGTGATGCGTAACATGAGGGGATGTTCTCCGTTGGCAAGGGTTTTGCTCTTGAAGCAGATTACTGAAATGGTGGCATCCATAGCTGTTTTGGTTTACACCACGGTTTACACACCTCGTCTAAAACGCATTCTGAGCGGGGTTATTGATGGCTTGATTCGAAAACCCTAATAAACGAAAAAGCCTCGATAATCATTGGATTATCAAGGCTTTTCGAGTGTCGGGGTGAAAGGATTCGAACCTTCGACCACACGCCCCCCAGACGTGTACTCTAACCGGGCTGAGCTACACCCCGAGCGATTTGAGTGGCACAAAATTACATGTTTATTTTAAAATCACAAAATTTTCTACCTGCTTTCTATTTTTATTTCTTGGCAAACTTTTCCGTTATAAACCTCGCCCCCACAAAACCGCAAACATCACCTATATCCACCTGTATCATATCGTTATCACACCATCCGCAAACCGCCCTTCCAAGTCAACAAGAGGACCCCAGCCAAACAAACGAGCACTCTATGTTAATCGGCCCACATCATCCGACCGGCACTTCAGGCCACGAGATACCATCTGTCCTCAGAAACGCCGATACCCCCAAAGCAAAACCAATAAAAGAACATTTCCTTACCCCAGCTTAGCCTAAACTGCGCTATAAGCTTTAATTATCAGCTATTTAAAAACGTCAATAAAAGAGCTGTTGTCCGTGTACGGTGGCTGAATCAAATTTATTTTGTATCTTCGAAGGTCAAGTCGGCCTAACGACTTTTCAACCATTTTACTGCTACACAGCCTAAATCTACATTCATGAAACTGCTATTAACCTGCATTGCCACGCTGCTGGCATTTGTAGCTACCCCCACGTTCGCACAGGTCGATCTGGACCAGATTGCACCACACCCCCGCCTGATGTTACCCAAGGGGGCGGAAAAACAGCTGCTCAAACAGATCAAAAAGGATTCCGTCTGGCGCAATATCCATGCACTAACCCTCCAGGAGGCAGATCGTATTGTCACGTTGCCGGTCAACGAACGGATCAAAACCGGTATGCGTCTATTGGCCATTTCGTTGGAGAATTTGCGTCGGGTCTTTGTGCTCAGCTACGCTTACCGAATGACCGGTGAGGAGAAATATTTCAAACGTGCCGAGGCCGAAATGCTAAAGGCTGCCTCATTCTCGGATTGGAACCCCAGCCACTTTCTCGATGTAGGGGAGATGACCATGGCACTCGGCATCGGGTACGACTGGCTCTACCCCAATCTGTCCGAATCCTCGCGTAAAACGATCCGGGAAGCAATTATCAATAAAGGATTTGTTCCTTCGTACGATACAGCTTATAACTGGTTCCTCGATGCCGAACACAATTGGAACCAGGTCTGCAACGGAGGGCTCACCTTTGGCGCCATTGCCATTGCGGACGAAGCACCTGAGTGGTCACAGAAAATTCTCGATCGGGCTATTGACCGGGTCCGTCTTCCGATGCGCAACTATGCTCCGGACGGAGGCTATCCCGAAGGGGCAAGTTACTGGGGATACGGAACGCTTTTCAACGTTCTGATGATCAATGGTCTTGAGACCGCTTTCGGCACAGACTACGGTTTGAAGGAGATGCCCGGTTTTATGCAAACCGGCACCTTTGCCATGCAGATGATCAGTCCGCTCGGTCTGCAGTTCAATTTCATGGACAACAGCGAGTTGCCGGAAGAGTCGCCGGCCCTGTTCTGGTTCTACAACCAAACCCAGGATCCCGCACTGCTCTGCAATCAGATTGCCCTTATGAAGCAGGATTCGACCCACAAATTCCTCAACAATCGGGTCTTGCCGGCCATTATTATTTGGGGAGCCGGAGCCCCGATGGAGAATCCGGTTCAGCCGACCCAGACCTACTGGATTGGCGCGGGACATACGCCGCTCTGTGTGATGCGCTCGGCCTGGGGAGACCCCAAAGCGCGTTTTGTTGGGGTTAAGATGGGCTCACCGAGCATCAACCACGGCCACATGGATGTCGGCAGCTTTGTATTTGAGGCCGACAGTGTCCGTTGGGCGCTCGATCTGGGACGTGAGGACTATAACGATACCGAGACGCTCGGGGTGGATCTGTGGACCATGACGCAGGAGTCGCAGCGTTGGGATGTCTTCAAATACAACAACTTTGCCCACAACACCCTGACTTTTAATGACAAGCATCAATACATGAAGGGGTCGGCTCCGATTATCGACTCGAGCTCCAATCCGCAACAGCCCTATGTGGCCACCGATCTGACTCCGGTCTATGCCGGACAGGTACAGAAGGTTGAGCGGGCCTACTCGCTGGTGGATAACGACTATCTGGTCATTGAGGATAAAGTGACTGCCGGGCCACACTACACCCGCATGCGCTGGACACTGGCTACCAAAGCCAAACCGACATTGGTCTCATCCAACCTGGTTCTGTTGGAGCAGGATGGCAAGAAATGCTATTTGAAGGTTGACTCCGAGACTCCGATCAAGTGGTATTTTGAGAAGACCCCGACGGTCAATACCTATGACACGCCTTGCCCGGATGTCACGATGGTGGTGTTCGACACTGACCTCAAACGTAACGAGACGCAGAAGTTCACCGTCATGATGCTGCCCGGATCGGCCGAACGTGCAACCGATGGCTTCACGCCGGTGCTGAAATAGGCTCATCGATGTATTTCATTCAAGTTCTTTAACCCAGTTTGTTCAAATCCCGATACACTCCGTGAAACACACCTTCCATCTGCTGCTCGCATCCGTTGCGCTGAGCAGCCTTGCATTGGTATCCTGTACTCCGAAAACGTCCGTCGTAGCATCTGATTTCGCCTTTGCCGACGGTCAGCTCCGGATAGCCCTTCAATGTGCTGACAGCACCCGTACCGCACAGGGCAAAACATTGGTTGAATTACCCTCACCGCGCAACATCGAACCCGATAGCTCGATGCGACTGGTTCCGGCTTCAGATTGGTGCAGCGGCTTCTTCCCGGGGGAGTTGTGGTATATGTACGAATATACCGGCGACCCATTTTGGAAACAGCAGGCCGAAACCTACACCGAAGCGCTCGAAAGCCAAAAGAGTAATCGTGGCACCCACGATATCGGATTTATGATGTACTGCAGTTTTGGCAACGGGCAACGACTGGCTCCGAACGATCACTATCAAGCGGTGCTGTTGGAGAGTGCCCGCTCGCTGGCCTCCCGATTCAACCCGACTACCGGTTGTATCCGTTCGTGGGACAATTGGGGTCCAACCTTCCCGTGGCAATATCCGGTCATCATCGACAATATGATGAACCTCGAATTGCTCTTCTGGGCGACGCAGGCCACCGGAGACTCAACCTTCAACAAGATTGCTGTCACCCACGCCGATACCACCATGAAGAACCATTTCCGTCCTGATTACAGTTCGTACCATGTGGTTGATTACGATACAGTATCGGGCAAACGGATCGCTCAGCAGACCCATCAGGGGTATGCCGACTCTTCGGCCTGGGCACGCGGTCAGGCATGGGGTCTTTACGGCTATACGGTCTGCTACCGAGAAACCAAAGATCCCAAATATCTGGCTCAAGCCGACCGGATTGCCGCCTATATTCTCAGCCGTTCGAACCAGACCGCAGATATGATTCCCTACTGGGACTACGATGCCCCGAACATCCCCAACGAACCGCGGGATGTCTCGGCAGCCACCGTAACGGCATCGGCCCTATACGAACTCTCCACCTACTCGGCAGACAGCGTGAAATATCGGGCTATGGCCGACAGTATCATTAACAACCTGTCAAAAAGCTATTTGGTCAAACCCGGCACGATGCACGGTTTTCTATTGCGATCCAGCACAGGGCACAAGCCCAATGGGTCGGAGATCGATGTACCGATCGTATATGCCGATTACTATTTCCTGGAGGCGCTGCTACGCAAAGAGCGTCTTGCAACCGGCCAACCGGTGGTTGGCGGCGTGCTGACCCGGAAATAGATTCCAACTACAAATTCGGAGATGGCGATCTTGTGTTACCAGCGTTGCCATCACGCCATAAATCGGCAAAATAATCTACTTAAAACAATAAAGGACAGCCTAACGGCTGTCCTTTATGTTATCTATCTTAACAATCGAATCAATCGGCCGATCTGTCCCCGACGCTATAAAATCGCCCCATGCATAACCCGTGCATACAATAAACACGCTCTACGCCTTATAGCTTCGCATTCCCTATCCTGACTCTCCTCCCGACCGATAACGCCTCCGAGAGTTTTCGAAGCATGTCTGCGGCCTCTATGCACAGCCCCAGATCCTATCTGAATACGCTTACCCAGTTCCCGTAGACAAACACATGGCCAACAAATGGTCCGGTTCGGGAGCTGACATTCCTCAACACCACTCCCGGCGACGCACAAGATCATTGGTGGAGTTAATCGATGGTGATCACGCGATCCTCTTCGCCGGTCACCTCGATCCGAACGGTCATCACCCCCTCATTGGGCATCAGGGGCTCGATCTTTTCGGGCCACTCGATCAGACAGAGATCGCCGCTATAAAAATACTCTTCGTACCCGAAATCGAACGCCTCCTCAATCCGATCAATTCGATAAAAGTCGAAATGGTAGATCGGGCGCATATCCCGATCCTTATATTCATTGACAATGGCGAAGGTGGGGCTGGTCACCGTATCGGTCACCCCCAATTGGTCGCAAATCTCTCGGATCAGCGTAGTCTTTCCGGCGCCCATCTCACCGCGGAAAGCAACGATAGTACGCCCCTCTAACGATTCGAGAATCTCCTTTGCAGCATCGCGGAGATCACCCAGTCCATCTACTTTGATTGTCTTCATAGTCGAATAATTCATCGAGAGCCCTGCGTGCCATATTTTGTTCCATCCAGAACAGTTCCGGATCCGGCAGCGAGGCCATCCTCTTGTGGCAAAAATACAAACTATTTTTGAAGAACCGCCTATTCCCAGACATTGCTCACACCTCCCTGTTCCAGGAGGGCCATTCCAAATCAGCAAACCGGCCGACATAACCCTCCCCAAGCACTGTGAGGATCACTGTCAATCAGGCATCTAACACCTACCCGATTCACACGAAAGAACCGTTTGGGGAAAAGGCCGAATCGAGCTTCACCCCTTCAACGGGCCTCCAATAGCTCCACCCCGACAGCTCGTCCTCGACAAATCCTACCAATAAGACCGACTGCAACTCCCGATGTTCTCCAAACGCCTTTGTTATCTCGGCTTCAGCACAATAAAGGGAACGATCATCTCCTCCATCGAGATTCCTCCGTGCTGGAAGGTGTTGTCGTAATAGCGAACATATTGGTTCGTATTGGTCGGATAGACGAAGAAATCCCGGTTGTAGGCAAAGATATAGGTGGACGTGATGTTGGATTTGGGCAGGTGAGCCAATTCGGGTTTGGTGATGGCAAACACCTCCTTGGGGTTAAAGTTGAGGTTACGACCCGTTTTGTACCGCAAGTTCGGCGAGGTTTCGCGATCACCCACTACCTTCACGGGATTATCGACCCGCACCGTACCGTGGTCTGAAGAGAGAATCACGGTGTGTCCCCGTTCGGCCAGCATCTTGAGCAACAACAACAGATCGGAGTGTTCGAACCAGGAGCGAGTCAAGGAGCGGAACGCAGCCTCATCCTCCGCCAGATCGCGAATAATCTGCGTCTCGGTGCGGGCATGCGACAACATGTCCAGGAAATTGAACACAATCACCGAAAAGTCGGCCTGGTGCACCTTCTCGATGTTGTCGAGCAGCCGTTTCCCGGCATCCGAACGGATAATCTTGTCAAAAAAGAGCTTACCGCTACGGCCCTGCGACTGCAACTGCCGTTTGAGGAAGTCCTCTTCGTGACGGTTTTTACCGCCCATCTCGTTGTCGTTGAGCCAGAGATTGGGCATAACTTTATCGATAGCCAACGGAGTCAACCCGGCAAATATCGCATTACGGGCATACTGGGTAGCAGTGGGCAGGATGCTGCAATAAAAATCCTCCTGTTCGACCTCATAGAGGTTATGCAGGATCGGATGGATCACCCGCCACTGATCGTAACGGAAATTATCGATCAGGATGAAGACCGTTTTGGGGTTGGCATCGGCTACTGGAAAGACCTTTGATTTCATCAGGTTGTGCGACAGTACGGGCGTATCCTGATCCCGATCCGAGAACCAGCTCAGATAGTGATTGCGAATGAACTTGCTGAACTCGTTGTTGGCTTCGTTCTTCTGAAAAGCCAGGATCTCCCGAATGCCGGTATCGGTGGACTCGGTCAGTTCGACCTCCCAACCGACCAACCGTTTATAAATGGCCGCCCAATCCGCAAAGGTACGGGCCTGCCCCAGAGCCGAAGCAATCTCACCGAACTGACTGCGATAATCGGCCATACTCTGTTCGGAGACCAACTGCTGACTGTGGACATTCTTTTTGATCGAGAGCAGCACCTGATTGGGGTTTACCGGTTTGATCAGATAATCGGCAATTTTGGAGCCAACAGCCTTATCCATAATGTTCTCCTCCTCGCTCTTGGTCACCATGATGACCGGTGTCGTCGGGCGAATCTCCTTGATTTTGGGCAGCGTCTCCAAACCGGTCATACCCGGCATCATCTCATCGAGAATGATCAGATCATAGGGATGTGACCCGACCATATCGATCGCGTCGTATGCATTGTTGGCTGTCTCCACTTCGTACCCTTTCCCCTTCAGGAAGAGCAAATGCGGTTTGAGCAGATCGATCTCGTCATCCACCCAAAGAATTCTGACTCCATTACTCATAGTACCTGCTTTTTTACAAATATACGGAAAAGCTGCTATTCAAATATAGTGCAAAATGTCGGTTTATCCCTCCCGAAAAGGGTTCAAGCGTTGGCGCCTGGAACGCAGGACGTGATGGATACGCTTTTCGGGAACACAACTCCCTCAACGGAAAATCGTCATCCGAATGTTTCATCCTGTTGCAGCGGTTCAGCATAATCCGCCTGCAACTCGCATCCGGGCGCCTCCTCTTACCAATAACGTAAATAACGGAATCAAAGTATCCCTGCAATGTCGTTTCAACCTATGATCCGCCCGGAGTGCAATCTGACAATCGGCTGCACCCATACATTGCAACCGGTCATACGCTGTTCGAAGCCCCACGGCCGGATGTAAACACGTTTTTTAATCAAAAGCAACAGATTTGCAAACAGCACCCAATTGGCATGGTTCGATTGGAAGATAATCGATCATGTTACCGACCGTTGCCTTGTGCTCCCGCGCCAACAGACCATTCTGACCAGTGATCGGTTCACTGCCCCACAGCACCCTCACAAATACGACCCACCATCTCCGTGTAAACAACTAAACCTCCGACAGACCAGATTCCAATCACCACACTGAACATCTTCCCCTCTTGCAATTAAGAAGGCCGCAAGCCACTAACGATCCGAATTCCGCTTCTCCTCGCACAGCGACAACACCGGAGGCACTCTTGAACATTCCTTCCACACCGAGTCGCTCAAAGAATGGGGCGCCGACAGGCAGCATCCCAATTGACACAGGAAGCGAGGCCCCAAACCGTCAATACCGCACCGCAAACAAGCAAACAAACAAAAAACCTGCTCAAGCCGAACCCAATCGTCTCAAACAGGTTTTATTTCAATTTTATTGAGGATAGTCGAAGGCCCACATTCGCAAGACCCACTTTTTGAGTTACCCCCACGAATCAAGGCAGACCTCTACACACCAGCTATGCAATCGCTCCTTCCTGCAAGCAGCGCCAACCGGGGTTAAATCGTGCGACCCGGATAGACCTTCAGGGCTTCGCGGAGGCATTCAGCTGCAGCCAGCAGATCCTCACACTTGAGCACATAAGCGATCCGCACCTCATTACGACCCAAGCCCGGCGTAGCATAGAAGCCGGCAGCCGGAGCCAACATCACGGTCTGGTTCTTGTATCGGAACTCTTCGAGCAGCCAGCGAGCAAAACGGTCGGCATCATCGACCGGCAATCTGACGATCGAATAGAAGGCTCCCCGTGGAGTGGGGCAATAGACCCCTTCGATTTCGTTCAACGCCTTAACAATGCAGTTGCGACGGACGACATACTCATCGTGAACCTGTTGGAAATAACTTTGTGGCGTATCGAGTGCGGCAATGGCGGCCACCTGGGCCAGATAGGGCGGACAAAGACGGGCCTGTCCCATTCGCAACGCGGCGTCGAGCACCTCCTTATTTCGGGTGACGAGTGCTCCCAAACGTACGCCACACATACTGTATCGTTTCGATACGGAATCAATCATGATAACATTCTGTTCGGCACCTTTGAGGGTCATTCCCGAAATATGTTTGGCTCCATCGTAGCAAAACTCCCGATACACCTCGTCGCAGATCAGGAACAGATCGTGTTTGAGTACAATATCGCGCAACTGATCCAACTCGGCCTGCGAATAGAGGTAACCGGTCGGGTTATTGGGGTTGCAGATCAGAATGGCCTTAGTGCGGGGGGTGATGTGACGATCGAACTCTTCGATGGGCGGCAACGCGAAATTATTGTCGATGGAGGCCGCAATGGTGCGTACCTTGACTCCGGCCTCGACAGCAAAACCGTTATAATTGGCATAAAACGGTTCGGGGATCAACACCTCATCGCCCTCATCGAGGCAGATGGAGAGGGCCATGAAGATGGCTTCGGATCCTCCGTTGGTAATCATCAGATTTTCGTAGGTCAGATCGATTCCGACACGCTGATAATAGCCTACCAGTTTGCGACGATAGGATTCCAGCCCGGCCGAATGGCCATACGCGAAGATCTTGTCATGGATTCCCTTAACCGCATCAATGGCGATCTGAGGAGTAGGGATATCGGGCTGTCCGATGTTTAAATGGTAGATTTTAACTCCCTGATGTGCTGCCGCTTCGGCATACGGAACCAATTTACGGATCGGCGAGGCGGGTAAAATACGACTTTTAGTTGACAAACAAGGCATAGATTCAGGCTCCAAAATTTAGTTATAGCAAATCTAAAAAAAAGATTTTTATTGTAACTTTGTTCCCGCTGTTTTTTATTATATCATCTGCCACAGTGTTGGCAATCATACGCCTCGGGTCTGTCAAAACGAACACTTGTAAGCCCGAAAAACTTTCGACAAATGAAAATTTCTTCGAAAACCCTGATTCAATTGGTTGTCGTTGTCATTGTCGTGGGTGCACTGTTGCACAGCAAGTATCCCACGGCCGGACTAATCGTCGCTTTATGTGCCATAGGGGTTTACCTATTGCGTAATTTACCTACTGCCATCCGCGACATTCGCCACTTCAAAAAGCTGAATCGCAATGCCAAGGTGCGTTTGGTCACCTTCACGGCGCTGCTCTATATCCTGATCCACGGAGCCGTTACCGGCACCATTCCCTATTTCCTGCTGTTGTTAATGTTGGGCATCGACTACCTGATTTACGACAATCAGCCGCCCAAATAACATTTTTTTGTGTGTAGAGGGGAATACTGCATCCCCTTTTCAGCCCTGTGGGGCACTTGTTATTCACCTTTCTGATCCAAATTCCAACCATGCGCCGACTGACTGTTATTTATCTGTTACTGTCGAGTTTGCTGCTCTCCGCTTGCGGAGGATCTCACGTCAAAAGCGACCGCATCGCAACGTCGCTCGATACACTTTACCATCCACAATATGCTTCGGGATTTGAGATTTTCCGTCACGGGAAGAGCTCTGTACTGCACATCACCAATCCATGGCAGGGGGCAGACAGTGTGTCGCAATGGATTTTTCTTGCGCGGGATGGTGAGCTGGCCCCGGCCGATTTTGACGGCGTGACCCTTCAGGCCCCTATTCGCAAAGCGGTCTGCATGTCCTCCTCTTATGTAGCCTTTTTGGAGGCTCTGGGGGCCGACAGCGTCATCCGGGCCATCTCCGGAACCGGCTTCATCTTTTCGGAACGCATCCGACAACGTATTGCCGCCGGCGAGATTACTGAAACCGGATTCGACAACAGCCTCAACTTCGAACAGCTGGTGGCACTGCAACCCGATGTCATCTTCCTGTATGGCATTACCGGTGAAAATGCGCTGACGGCAAAGCTCAACGAACTCGGGCTCAAAACCATCTACATCGGTGATTATGTCGAGAACAATCCGCTGGGCAGAGCCGAATGGGTTACCCTTTTCGGTGAGTTTGTCGATCGGGGAGAGCGTGCCCGCTCCCTGTTCGACAGCATTCAAACCGAGTACAACCAGGCAAAGGCGTTGGTGGCCGATGTTGAACAGCGTCCGGAGGTGATGCTCAACGCCCCGTGGCAAGACTCCTGGTTTGTGCCCGGCGATCGCAGCTACATGGTACGTTTGATCGAGGATGCCGGAGGCAATTATGCATGTCGCGGAGTGGATTCGGACCAAAGTCGTCCGATCAGCACCGAAACGGCCTTTGTAACCGCCTCGAAAGCCGACTATTGGTTGAGTCCCGGTACCGCCACCAACCTGGCCGAGTTACGGGCGATGAACACGCGCTTCGAATCGATCAAACCGGTACGCGAAAAACATGTTTACAACAATAACGCCCGTACCACCCCCAGTGGAGGAAGCGACTTTTGGGAATCCGGAGCACTCTATCCGGACCGGACACTCAAAGACATGATCCGCATTTTGCACCCGGAGCTGCTGCCAGACCATACGCTGTTCTATTTCCGCCAACTAAAATAAATAGCTTGCCCGCTCACGATCCGTGGCATGTGTCGATTGAAAGTGACCCGATTCGCCCGATAAGGTTCTCACTCCACCCCAAGGTTTCTGCCCCTGCCCAGAAAACCTTAATTCTAAAAGATGTTTTTTGCAAGTTACCTCTTCGCTCCAACTTTTTTTAGTTGCCAAGCTTTTATTGATTGAGAGTTCCACGATTAGGAACACAAATTGAAATGCAAGGTTCACTTTCAACATCAATTTCCCACACTGAACGACCGGGATTGGTACGCAATGGATGTGAAACAACAATTTTGTTCACGAACCGAAAACCTTGTAAGCAACTGAATCCCAAAATAACACAGATCTGCGGCAAGGATCTTTACCTGCCAGTTTTCAATTAATAAGCCTCCATATAATCAAGTTTTTAGTAAATTTCGGAACGGCTCTGCAAACCGATTGGAATCCGCCCTATGAAAAAACGCACTCTACTCTGCTTTATCCTGCTGGCCCTGCTGCTGGTCCTGCTTTTTGTAGCCAGTCTGCTGTTGGGGTCGGTCTCGCTGCAGGTCAAAGAGGTATTGGGCGTACTCTTCGGTCAGGAGGCAGATCCTCAAACCCGCATACTGGTTACCCACTTCCGTCTGCCGAAAGCCATTACCGCCCTGATTGTCGGAGCTGCACTCTCTGCAAGCGGCTTGCAAATGCAGACCCTTTTCCGAAATCCACTGGCTGGACCATACGTATTGGGTATCAGCTCCGGAGCCAGTCTGGGTGTCTCACTCTTCTTACTGGGAGCCCCGCTGTTGGGAGTCTCGGTCGCTTCCGAGACGTTGCGCAATATTGGCGTGGTCGGATCGGCATGGGTCGGCGCAGCGCTGATTCTGGCCGTGATCATGGCCGTTTCGGTACGACTCAAAGATATCATGGCCATCCTGATTTTGGGAATGATGTTCGGCAGTGCCGCTTCGGCCATCGTACAAATCCTGCAATACCTGAGCCCCGATTCGGCTCTCAAATCATTTGTCGTCTGGACCATGGGCAGCCTTAGCGGCGTTTCGCTGCAACAACTCGGGATAATGAGCGGTATTGTCGTGGCCGGTCTGGCCTTATCGATCTACCTGATCAAACCGCTCAACCTGCTGTTGTTAGGAGAGAACTATGCTCGCACCATGGGACTTAACATTCGCTGGATCCGCTTTCTGCTCTTCACCAGCACAACCCTGCTGGCCGGAACAGTCACCGCTTTCTGTGGCCCGATCGGCTTCATCGGCATTGCGGTTCCGCACGTAGCCCGCATGTTGACCGGCAATGCCGACCATCGTATCCTGATGCCTGCGTCGATGCTGATGGGCAGCGTCACCATGCTGCTGTGCGATATTATTGCCCAACTGCCCGGCCATGAAATGGTGCTTCCGGTCAATACCATTACGGCACTGCTGGGCATTCCGATCATCGTACTGGTCATTGTTCGCAACCGCAAAATTTTCTAACCCCCGCTACCATGACCGCAACCGACCATACCATTCAACTGAAGGATCTTGCGCTGGGCTATCCTGGACGCACGCTGTTCGAGCATGTCAATCTCTCGTTCAATCGGGGAGAGCTTACAGCGTTAATCGGTCGCAACGGAACGGGGAAAAGTACCCTGTTGCGTACCATCATGGGGTTGTTAAAACCGTTGCAGGGGCAGATCCTGATCGGAGGAGACTCGATACACGCCCTGCCTCAGCGTGAAGTCGCCGCCCGGATCAGCTTCGTGTCGACCGAAAATGTGCGTGCCAGCAATCTGAAGGTAAACAATCTCGTCGGTCTGGGTCGCGCTCCCTACACAAACTGGATCGGCAGTCTGACCGATGCCGATCGGGAGATTGTCCAACAGTCACTCCGATTGGTAGGGTTGGAGTCGTTTGGCGAGAAGAATGTCAGCACACTCAGCGACGGGGAGTGCCAACGGGTGATGATCGCCCGCTCGCTGGCACAAGATACGCCGGTCATTCTGCTCGACGAGCCGACCGCCTTTCTGGATCTCCCCAACAAATACGAAATTGTCCTGTTGCTGCGCTCTTTAGCTCGTGAACAAGGCAAAACGATTCTCTTTTCGACACACGATCTCAATGTTGCGCTCGAGTTGTGTGATCCGATTGTGATGATCGATCAGGGCAAATTCCTTTATGGATCACCGCAGGAGATGATCGATGCCGGGAATATCGATCGGCTGTTCCGGGACGGGCACCTGTTGTTCGACCACACCACCCGCACCGTTCAGATCCGATAATTTCATTTTTATTCAGCGGTGCCAACGACCCGTTAAGATTATCCATTAGATTTGACGCCAGTCGGAAAACACCCTTCCCAACCGCAACAAAACCTCTATCCCTACTATTCTTAACGCACAATTGGCGCCGACGAGCCTTGCCGGCATGGGGAAATGCCATCAGGAGTTAAGACAAGCAAAGTGACGTTTTGGGAGACGGGAAACCTGGGAGAGCAACTGAGGGCAAACCGGAGGGAAGCTATGAGGAACACTGCGAGGGAAAAGAAGCGCTAAAATAAATGGTGCACAGAAATATTGGCACACAGAAATATTGCGGGGAGACATCTCAATTTCGCCTCCTTGCAGAGCATGTGCCTCCTCCCCGAAAAGTGACCCAGACCGACAGCCCACACCTTTGCGGACTAAACACGGATAGGCGGATAGGGGCAACTCCAAGCCTTAGGTCCCCTCAAACGCCTGACACAATCAAATCGTCTGACGCAATAAGACGCAATAAAATAAGATTAAGACTCCCCCTCTCAATAAAAATCAATCGTAAAAGGGGAGCTTCTCGAGGGTTCCTTCGGCAAAGGGTTCGGTCGGATTTAAAGTCGCCCCATTCAGAACCTTTTCGTAGCAGGCAAGATATTGCTCGGCCATCACACGGGCATTGAAGCTGTCCCGCGCATATTCGTGACAAACCTGCGGCGAATAGGCTTGCCAGTTAACCATTGCCTCACGCAAGCCGGAGGCAGAGTCGGAGAGAAAGCCCACTTGTGCGGGAATCAACTCGGGCAGCGAACCGTATGGGGTTCCGAAAACCGGCAGACCATACCACATGCTCTCGATCATGGCCAAACCGAACGGTTCATGCCACCGCACCGGAAAGACCAAACCCTTCGAGCGACGCATGTAGTGCTCTTTCTGCGTCTGATCAACCATACCGCAGAAATGTATCTTCGGAGAGAGGGTCAATCGGAAACCGCTTTTGAAATTCAGACGGGTCCCACCCAGTACATAAAGCCGTTCGGAGGGCATACCCCGGATGATTCGGATCGCCCCTTTGACATTTTTGATGCGCCAGGCCGCCTTGGCCAGGAAATGGAAATAGTCCCGTCGGAGGTTAAAGTCGGGGGTGCCGTACGCTGACCAGTCCAAGCCGTTGTACACATATGCCGTTGCTCCATGACGCTGGGCATGATTCCGGCTAACGAAGACGGTGTTGATGCCGATCGGACCCGAAACGTTTCCGTGAATGGTCGTTATGATCGGAATCCGGGCCTCAGCCAGCTGCTCCTCACTGAAACGCCCCAACCCGAGATGGAAGTGGGCGATATCGGCATCGTGCGGAATTTGGGCTGTGACAGGGCGGGAGGGGTCGATCTCAATCACCCGCGCAAAGTCGCACGTGCTATTGCGTGCGGCCAGGAAGGTGATTTGGTGGCCCATCTCCACCAGTGCTTTGGCGAGAGACCACATGACCCGTTCCGTTCCCCCATATTTGTGGGCGGGGAGCACCCGATCGGTCACCTGAACGATATGCATAACGATTCGGGAAAAAGGGGTTAACAACAACGCGGAAAGTTGCTTTCCGACAAACAAATATAGCTTCAAAGCGGTAAAGAACAGATAACTCGACCGATTTTTTCAGATTTTTTTGCACATAAAAGTTTTTTAATTACCTTTGCACCGCTGAATTAGTCATCAGTATTCTCACGATTGGCCCATTCGTCTATCGGTTAGGACGCAAGATTTTCATTCTTGAAAGAGGAGTTCGATTCTCCTATGGGCTACCAGTAAAAACATAAAAAGCAAAAACACAAAATCATGGCAAATCATCAGTCATCGAAGAAAAGAATGCGCCAGACCGAGGTTAAGAACGCTCGGAACAAATATTATCACAAAACCGCGCGCAACGCGATGAAGGCGCTGCGTAACACCACAGAAAAGGATGCAGCCGTAGTATTGCTTCCTAAGGTGACCGCCATGTTGGACAAACTGGCCAAAAACAATGTGATTCACAAGAACAAAGCAGCCAACCTGAAGAGCAGCCTGCAGTTGCACGTTAACGCACTCTAATCGGATTGACTGACGTTTCGCAATAAAGGAAGCCGTCCATAAGGTCGGCTTCTTTGTTATATCCCTACCTGACGCCCATCTCCTCCAATATACGGAGTGATCATGGGCGTTTTTTATTTCTTATACTTATTGAATAGCAATGTAATAACTGGCCCTTTGATGATTTAATAATATTAAATGAACATAAGTCGGCTCGATGATTTGCACGATAGGCGGCACCTTCTCTTTAGCCCTATGCGATCTATCGGCAAGGCTATACTTTTAGTTGGAGGCAACATCTCTTTTTCCGTTCAATCGAGGTAATCGAGCAGTTCAGCATCTCGCGACCATCCCAAATCCGCTCACCATTTCATTTTTGAAATGTACATCTGGACGCATCCCTATAATTAATTAAGAACGCACACTCTTTCTTCTATACCTTCCACCCCTCGACGAATAACCGAAACCGTCATACGCTTCACAAAAAATTGGCTACGGTCGGCCTCCATCTGACACTGAAGCCGGGCAACATGAACCGATCAGATACCGGAACAAGACACATTTTAGCCAAAAATCCCGCTCAAACCACCGTATAACGCGGATTTTGTCTCGAAAACATATGACAATTCGACACCTTTTCCCGTCAATTAGTCCACAACCTTTCTTGTGATATGACGTCCTTTCAGAAATTGGCATCTCTTGTCACCTTTCTTGTGTCATATTTGCCCGGAAACGTATTGTGGCAACGAATTTGATAGAGTACAGAGTGAATTTGATTCACGAAACACGAAGAAAGGAGAACACAAAATATGACGATCAACAACTTAACCATTCAGGCGCAAGAGGCTTTGCAGAGTGCAATGTCACTTGCCACCGGCCACGGCCAGCAGGCTGTTGAGCCGCTCCACATTTTGGAGGCCATCGTCACCGAAGATGACAGTGTTGGCGTTTACCTGTTGCAGAAGTTGGGCGTGAACATCAACGCGTTGCGCTCGATGCTCAAACAGGAGATCGACCGACTGCCCAAAGTTTCGGGCGGTGACCCCTACTTCTCGCGTGAAAGTTCCGAGGCAATCCAAAAAGCCGGTGATTTTACGCGTGAGTTCAACGACAAGTATGCTTCGGTAGAGCATCTGTTGTTGGGTATTCTGGCAGGCAGTGATACGGCAAGCCGGTTGCTGAAAGATGCCGGTGCTACCGAAAAGGAGATGATCGCAGCGATCAAAAACCTGCGGAAAGGCTCGACGATCGATTCACAGACCAACGAGCAGACCTTCGATGCACTGGGCAAGTATGCCATCAACCTGAACGAGCAGGCTCGTAAGGGTAAATTGGATCCGGTTATCGGTCGTGACGAAGAGATTCGTCGTGTGCTGCAGATTCTTTCACGTCGTACCAAGAACAACCCGATCTTGGTCGGTGAGCCGGGTGTTGGTAAGACCGCTATTGCTGAGGGTATTGCCCACCGTATCATCGATGGCGATGTGCCCGAGAACCTGCGTAACAAACAGATCTACTCGCTGGATATGGGTGCCCTGATTGCTGGTGCCAAATATAAAGGTGAATTCGAGGAGCGACTCAAATCGGTCGTAAAAGAGGTTATCTCGTCGGATGGCGAAATCCTGCTGTTCATCGATGAGATTCACACCTTGGTCGGTGCCGGTAAGAGTGACGGTGCCATGGATGCCGCCAACATTCTGAAACCGGCTTTGGCTCGTGGTGAGTTGCGGGCGATCGGCGCAACGACCCTGGACGAGTTCCAGAAATACTTCGAAACCGATAAGGCGTTGGAGCGTCGTTTCCAGAAGGTCATGGTCGATGAGCCGTCCGTAGCGGATGCCATCTCGATCCTGCGTGGTTTGAAAGAGCGTTACGAGAACCACCACAAAGTGCGGATCAAAGACGAAGCGATCATTGCATCCGTAGAGTTGTCTCACCGTTACATCACCTCGCGTTTCTTGCCGGATAAGGCGATCGACCTGGTGGATGAGGCGGCTGCCAAACTGCGACTCGAGATGAACTCCGTTCCGGATGAGATCGATGAACTGGATCGTAAGGTACGTCAGATGGAGATCGAACGTGAGGCGATCCGTCGTGAGAACGATCAGGGGCGTATTGATGAGTTGACCAAAGAGATCGACGAGTTGAACGCCAAACGTACCGCAATGCGTGCTAAATGGCAGAGCGAACGTGACCTGCTCGAAAAGGTTCAGAAGAACAAACAGTTGATCGACGAGTATAAACTCGAGGCTGCTGCTGCTGAGCGTAGCGGTGATTATGGCAAAGTTGCCGAACTCCGTTACGGTAAGATTCAGGAGGCTCAGAACGAGATTACCCGGTTGCAGGCTGAGATCGCCAAGAGCCATGCAGGCGGTGCCATGATCAAAGAGGAGGTCGATGCCGAGGATATCGCTGAGGTAGTAGCTCGTTGGACGGGTATTCCGGTCAGCCGTATGATGCAGAGCGAACGTGAGAAGCTGCTTCAGATGGAGAGTGTACTGCACGAACGGGTGATCGGCCAGGACAAAGCGATCGAAGCGATTGCCAATGCCGTACGTCGTAGCCGTGCCGGATTGCAGGATGCACGTCGTCCGATCGGATCCTTCATCTTCCTGGGTACGACCGGTGTCGGTAAGACGGAGTTGGCCAAAGCTTTGGCAGAGTATCTGTTCAACGATGATACGATGATGACGCGTATCGATATGAGTGAGTATCAGGAACGTCACAGCGTTTCACGACTGATCGGAGCGCCTCCCGGATATGTTGGTTACGATGAGGGTGGCCAGTTGACTGAGGCTGTCCGTCGTAAACCCTACTCGGTTGTCCTGCTCGACGAGATCGAAAAGGCCCACCCGGATGTCTTCAACATCTTGCTGCAGGTATTGGATGATGGTCGTTTGACCGATAACAAAGGTCGTACCGTGGACTTCCGCAACACGATCATCATCATGACCTCGAACATTGGTTCGCCGATCATTGTCGAGAACTTTGCGAAATACCACAACGAAACGCCTCCTGAAGAGGTGATCGAAAAGACGCAGAACGAGGTCTTCGAGTTAATGAAACAGACGATCCGTCCGGAGTTCTTGAACCGTATCGATGAGATCATCATGTTCACGCCGCTGACCAAAGACGATATTCGTCAGATCGTTGTCCTGCAGCTTGCCCAGATCAACAAGATGTTGGAAGAGAACGACATGCGTCTGGAGGTATCGGACAAGGCGATCGATTGGTTGGCAGAGAAGGGCTTTGATCCGCTGTTCGGTGCACGACCGGTTAAACGTACCTTACAACGGTACTTGGTCAATGAACTTTCGAAAGAGATTCTGTCGGGTGCCGTCAGCCGTGAATCGGTCATCCACGTCGATGCAAACGAAAACGGATTACTCTTTAAAAATTAATTTCGGAGCATTGAGCTCGTAAGGCCTCTCCGAATCCACTAACCGCAGAACATTTAACCGTGTTCTGCGGTTTTTTTGTGTTTGGGGGCAAGGGTAAGGGAACCAGACAATAGAACAAACATGTAAAGCACAGAGGCCTGAAAGGAGGCATAACCGATCGAGGATCGGGAATCGACCACCGAACAGACGGCATGCGTATAAAACGGCCAGCAGATTGATCCCCTTCGAGACCTTTTACTCGGACGGTGTATCTACATCGGGTTCGGTGTCCGCGGCCGACGCACTTGTTATTCCGACAGAAAAGCGGCATATTTGCACCGCAACATCAAATCCCATTTAAAATCCCATTCCCGTATGGATTGGCTGCTCGATTTGGGCTATTTTGGCCTTTTTCTCGGATCATTTATTGCGGCTACGGTAGTTCCGTTCAGTTCGGATGTCCAACTGATCGCCATGTTGGCTGTGGGCGGCAATGTATGGCTCTGTGTCGGGGTGGCCACTCTCGGCAACTGGCTCGGCGGCCTCACCTCCTACTGGTTGGGGTGGCTCGGGAAATGGGAATGGATCGAACGCTTCCTGCGGATCAAACATGAAACACTCGTTAAACACAAAAGTAAAATCGACCGTTACGGAGCCTGGTTGGCCCTATTGACCTGGCTGCCCTTTGTGGGAGATGTCTTTGCTCTGGCTTTGGGTTTTTACCGTGTCAAGTTTCGTTCATCGGCCCTGTTGATGCTGATCGGCAAAGGGGCCCGTTTCGTCATGTGGGCCCTGCTTTACCTGTGGGGAAAACCTCTCTTCTCCTAAAGACCTAAAAAGCCCCGTGCGCTGTTCCGAGGACTCGCCCATACATTCCCCCACACCCAGATTGACTTCCACAATCCACGTAGTAGATAAACGGTAAACGGTTCTTCGCCCTTTGTAATGCCGACTCAATAAAATCCTCGGTTGACGGCAGATTGCACTGCTCTTTGCATGCCGTTCTTCCCAACAGACCATAAAAAAGAGAGGCATTCCGTATGGCAATGCCTCTCTGAAACATATATGGACATATGAAAAGGCGAACAAAGCACCTCTGAAGCGGGGATCAACCGCACTTCGAGTGGCCGCAACTCATGCAGACCGGACAGTTGTTTTGGTACACAAGTGTCTCCTGACCGCAATTGGGGCACTTCTCTTTGGCTTTGGTACCATCGGGAATGTACTGTTTGAGGGCACGAGCCACACCGTTTTTCCAAGTATTGATGCTGGCCGTATTCAGGTGCAGCGACTCGATCAGCGTCACCACATCGAGGATCGGCATACCGTTACGCAACACGCCAGAGATCAGCTTGGCATAATTCCAGAACTCTTCGTCGAACAGACGGGAGATACCTCCGACCGTATTGGTATAACCGTATTTGTCTTTATACTGGAAGTCATACCGTTTCGTACCATCGGGATCCTTCACCTTGATGATATAGCCTTTGGTCACCCGTTTGGGGATGAACATCGCATCCTCTTCGAGTTTACCGGTAAAGATCTCGTAAGGACGTCCGTTGTAGATTCCGACAAAGGCGATCCAGTTCTCTTCACCGTTCTTGAAGCGGACGATGTCGGCAGCCAGTTCGATCGGACGTTTCAAAGGCGGTTTGTATCCGGTCTCTTCAGCCTTCTTCTTCTTTTCGACCAACACGCCGGCACGTGAACCGTCCCGATATACGGTCACACCCTTGCAACCCGACTCCCAAGCGGTACGATAAACTTCGCTAACCAACTCTTCGGTCACATTGTTCGGCAGATTGACCGTAACGGAGATTGAGTGATCGACCCATTTTTGGATTGCTCCCTGCATTCTCACTTTGCTAACCCAATCGATATCGTTGGCTGTAGCCTTGTAATAGGGTGACTTGGCTACCAATGCATCGAGTTCTGCCTGCGACATCTCCTTCACTTTGTCGATATCGTAACCGTTCACCTGAAGCCAAACCAGGAATTTATGGTGGAAGACAATGTATTCCTCCCAAGAATCGCCTACCTCATCCACAAAGGTGATCTTCACATCTTTGTCATTGGGGTTCACTTTGCGGCGACGCATATATACCGGACGGAAGACCGGCTCAATACCCGAGGTGGTCTGAGACATCAGGCTGGTGGTACCGGTCGGAGCGATGGTCAACATTGCAATGTTACGACGACCATATTTGACCATATCCTCGTAGAGGGCGGGATCGGCTTCACGAATACGTCCGATCATCGGATTGTTCTTTTCGCGCTCCGCATCATAGATCGGGAATGCACCCCGTTCGCGGGCCAACTGAACCGAAGCACGATACGCCTCGAGAGCCAACGTCTTCTGCACCTGAACCGCAAAATCGATCGCAGCGTCGGAGCCATACTGCAGGCCAAGAGCGGCCAACATATCGCCTTCAGCCGTGATTCCCAGTCCGGTACGACGACCCTCCTGTGCTTTGGTACGGATCTTCTCCCAAAGGTTTTTCTCGACACGACGGATATCCTCATCTTCGGGGTCTTTCGAGATTTTTTGCAGAATCAGATCAACCTTCTCCAGCTCGAGATCGATAATATCGTCCATCATGCGCATGGCCAGTGCCACATGCTTTTTGAAGCGGTCGAAGTTGAACTTGGCACTCTTGGTAAAGGGATCGTCCACGTACCCATAGAGGTTCATGGCCATCAACCGGCAGCTATCGTAAGGACAGAGCGGAATTTCGCCACACGGGTTGGTCGATACGGTCCGGAAGCCCAGATCGGCATAACAATCGGGGATCGACTCCCGAATCACTGTATCCCAGAACAGTACGCCAGGTTCAGCTGATTTCCATGCGTTGTGAATAATTTTATTCCACAATGCGCGCGCATCGATATCTTTTTCATACATCGGTTTGGCGGCATCGATCGGGAATTGCTGGTGATACTTCTTGTTCTCTTTGACAGCACGCATGAATTCGTCATCGATCTTGATCGAGACATTTGCTCCGGTCACTTTACCGGTTTCAACTTTAGCATCGATAAAGTTTTCCGCATCGGGATGTTTAATGGAGAGCGTCAACATCAACGCTCCGCGGCGGCCATCCTGTGCCACCTCACGCGTAGAGTTCGAGTAACGCTCCATGAAAGGGACGATACCGGTCGAGGTGAGGGCACTGTTCAGTACCGGGCTACCGGTCGGACGGATATGCGAGAGATCGTGACCCACACCGCCACGGCGTTTCATCAACTGCACCTGCTCCTCATCGATGCGGATGATACCACCGTATGAGTCGGCCGGATTCTTATGACCGATCACGAAGCAGTTTGACAACGATGCGATTTGCAGGTTGTTGCCGATACCGGTCATCGGACCGCCCTGTGGAATCACATAGTTGAAACCTTTGAGCAGGTTATACACCTCCGATGCATCCATCGGGTTGGGATACTTGTTCTCGATCCGGGCGATTTCGTTTGCAATACGCCAATGCATCTGTTCGGGGGATTTTTCATAAATCTTTCCGAACGAATCCTTCAAAGCGTACTTGCTGACCCAAACTGTAGCGGCCAGATCGTCTCCGCCAAAATAGGCTCTTGCGCCCTCTACGGCCTCTGCGTAGGGATACTCTGTTAATCCTGCGGCCGGATTCGTTTCTTTTGCGTTAGACATAACCTATATCGTATAATTTTCTTTACGTTCGCTGACGTTACAAGCCAATTTTGTCATTTCGGCAGGTCACAACCCGCCTGTTCCCCGGACAGAACGGCAATTTGTACAAGGATACGAATTGCACGAAAAAAGTGTATGATTCGTCTCCGAATCTTATCAATAAGTTATCAACACTTTCGCATTGAATCTCTTCGCAATCCCTTATTCCTCAAGGGTTACGGATACTTTTTCGATTTTACCGCCCAATGGGGGAGCCAGTTTCGAGACCTTTACGCGGATTTTTTCACATTGTGGGAAACGGAATCGGATTGCGTCGATGATTCGCCGGGCCACATGTTCGAGAATATGCGAAGGGGTCTCCATCTGTTCGCGTACCGTTTCGAAGACGGTCAGGTAATTGATCGTATCGGCGACGTTGTCGGTACGGGCAGGTTTCGAGAGATCGGCTTCGATGGTCACATTGACCAGAAAACGGTTACCCACCACCTGCTCGAGCGGATAGCATCCGTGGCAGGCGTGAAACTCCATATTTTCCAGTTCTATGATATGCTTTGACATCTTCTTTCCGATCAAATGTTGTGCAAAGATAAGAGAAACTTTGACTGAAAACCGGGAGCGTCACAGGATTTTATCGACAATGGCGTATTTATTTTCATTAAGCTGTAAATCAACTTATTGACTATAACAACCACCACCTTTTCATTGCACAAGTCGACACAATCGGTTAATTTTCAACCGATAAAAGTTTTCAACAAAATTTAGTGAAAATGGCAGAGCTGTCTTTATGGTCCGACCGGACAACACTTACCGGGATGCACACCCCATAAAGGGCTCCACCCCCCCCCCCACACACAAAGCACAATAAATACACAAAGCAGGTCACATACAAAAAAACGTCGACCAACTCTGTGAACAATTCCGTTTTGGAATGCCACCACCTAAACCATCCCCTTATCGGACGTTTTCTAGTTTCCCGATCAATCAGAGAGCCCGGAGAGCTATCAGAATCGTTGTGACCACAAAGAAAAATTCTATATGCAGATCCACATCAAAGATTGCGCAGTCTATGACCTGACTCGGACGGTTTCGGCCATTTGAGGATCGGATTGCGGGTCGGCCTGATCGGCCTGCAAAATGGATTGAAAATCAGTCTGCAGAGGCAGAAGAGTCAGTTTTCGAATCGACCTGAGGATCAGTCTGATGGGTCTGCGGGTCAGATTGTGGGGCAGACTGGGGTGCAGACTGCGGGTCCGTAGACATCGCGTTGTTTTCGGCAAAATAGCGCACCACCTCTTCCGCCCGGTGCGCCCCGATCACCTCAGTCAACTCTTCAAGGGAGGCTTTACGAATGCGGGAAACTGTCCGGAAACGTTGCAACAACTTTTCGACGGAACGGCTACCCAACGAGGGGATCTGCTCCAGCTCGCTCTTGATAAAGGCCAGCGAACGTTTTTGACGGTGAAAGGTGATACCGAACCGGTGCGCCTCATCGCGAATGTGCATCAGAACCTTGAGGGCCTCACTGTTGCGATCGATGTAGTAGGGCATCGAATCGTGCGGGAAATAGACCTCTTCGATCCGTTTTGCCAAGCCGACAATCGCGATCTTTTGCTCCAACCCCAACCGTTGCAGGGTCTCATAGGCAAATCGCAACTGTCCTTTGCCGCCATCCACGACGATCAATTGGGGAAGTTCTGCCCCCTCGGCTAACAGACGGCTGTATCGTCGTGTCACCACCTCCTCCATCGAAGCGAAGTCATTGGCCCCGACCACCGTCTTGATATTAAAGTGGCGGTACTCCTTCCGTGAGGGCTTCCCGTCGCGAAAGACCACACACGAGGCGACCGGATTGGTTCCCTGCAGGTTCGAGTTATCGAAACATTCAATATGGTGAGGCGGCACCTTCAGATGCAACTCTTTTTGCAGGGCAGCCATGACTCGGGTCACATGTTTGGCCGGATCCTTGATCTCGATCTGCTTGAGCTTTTCGAGCCGATAGAGCCGGCAATTCCGTTCCGACAGCTCCAACAGGCGGAGTTTGTCACCGCGTTGGGGAATATTGAAGGTGATCCCTTCGAATAGCTCCTCATTGGGCAAAAACGGCACCAACACCTCCCGCTGCAGTCGATCCTGCAACCGATCGCGAATGCTGGTAATGGCATAGGAGAGCACATCACGCGGCTCATCCTCAAGGCCCGGTTTCAACTCCACGGTAAAGGTGTTTACGATCGATCCCTGCACGATACGCATGAAATTACAGAAGGCAATCCCCTCGTCAACAATCAGCGAGAAGACATCCATACTGCCCAATGTATTGCTCACCACCACCGACTTGCTCTGATAACCGGCCAACAGTTCCAACCGTTTTTTGTAACGTCCGGCCTCTTCGAACCGCATCTCTGCAGCCGCATCGGTCATCCGTTGTTGCAGGTATTCGCGTGTGGCGCGCGTATCGCCTTTGAGCAGAGAGGCCACCATGCCGATACTTTCGCGATACTCCTCTTCGCTCTGACGACCCACACAAGGCCCCTTACAGTTACCGATATGATATTCGAGACAGACCCGATATTTGCCTTTTGCGATCTGGTCAGGCGCCAGGTTGAGTGAACAGGTCCGCAGCTGATAGATGCCCCGCAACATCTCCAGAATCTCTTTTTGGATATAGACCGAGGCGTAAGGGCCAAAATATTGCGAGCCGTCCCGTACAAAACGGCGGGTTGAGAGCACCCGCGGGAAGGGCTCATTGCGGATCACAATCCACGGATAGGTTTTATCGTCTTTGAGCAGGATGTTGTAACGGGGCTGGAGATTTTTGATCATGTTGTTCTCCAGCAGGAAGGCCTCGCTCTCACTGGCTACCACCGTATGGCGCAGATCGGCGATTTTACTCACCATGACCCGCACTTTGGGGGTATGGTCGGCACGGGTCAGGAAATAGGAGGAGACTCTTCGCTTAAGGTTTTTGGCTTTCCCCACGTAGATCACCTTGCCGTCAGCGCCCAAAAACTGGTACACACCGGGTGAATCGGGCAGCAGAGCCACCTTCTCCTTCAACTGTTGTATGCGTTGCGACACGACCATAAATTTCTTGCTGACAAGCTAACAGATATTCTGCTGTATGACACCCGACCATCACCGGTTGCGTTCCCTGGCTCGAACCTACACAGCCCTACAGCCAATGGTTACACAAAAATAGGCAGAGAAAACCAATGATAAAACGGCTGTAGCTGTTTTTCTCCGATCCTCCTGATCGGAACCGTACCTGCTGATCCCTGCCCGATCACCTCTACCTGTACCGTTGCTACCATCCCGCTTTCTTTCAAGCGAAGTTACCAATCAAGGTGCAGGGCAGGCTATTTTCCGGTCCATTCGTAATGGGGAGCCTCCACCCCTAACAGTGTCAGAATTCGTTCGATAATGGTTTCGCAGAGGGTTTCGATATCCTGGGGGTGAGAATAGAACGACGGGGCCGCAGGGCAGATGATGGCTCCGCATTCGGACAGAGTGGTTAAATTGCGCAAATGGATGGTGCTCAACGGAGCTTCACGCGGCACCAAGATCAGACGACGACGCTCCTTGAGCATCACATCGGCAGCACGGCTGGTCAGATCGTTCGAAATCCCGGCAGCGACACGTCCCGCCATGCCCATCGAGCAGGGGATGATCACCATTGCATCGAATGAGGCCGATCCGGAGGCTGGCGGAGCAAACAAATCGTCGTTATCGTAACGGGTAAAGCGGGGATTTGTCATCCAGGAGGCATCATCCTCGTACCGACAGACCTCCTCTCCGTTGCGGGTTACGATCAGGGCAATACGCTCCACCTCCTCGACCTGAGCCAATCGTTGGCACAGCAACCGAGCATAGATCGAGCCACTGGCACCGGTCACGGCTATGATAATATTGCGTTTGTTGTTCATTCCCGACATCGAAAATCAACAGCGTTTGTAAGGCGGTTCCTTACGCTAATCCATTCTCTCGATGGATATTATGGCTCATGTTCCGCAAAGAACCGCCCGACACATCTGCTACGCTCAATTAAATCTCGATCCCCACACATTTCAGCCCGTGCTCATAGAGGAACTCCAAGGTTCGTGGCAGTGCGTAGGACATGTTGCGATAGCTTTTAAGGGAGTCGTGGAAGACGACGATCGAACCGCCCCGAACATGTTTGGTCACATTACGCAGACAGAGGCGAGGGGAGATTTGGCGGTTATAATCTTGGGAGAGCACATCCCACATGATCAGGTTGTAATGTTCGCTCAAGCGACGGGCCTGAGAGGGTTTGATCTGCGCATAGGGAGGTCGGAACAGATCCGTACGCAAAAGGTTATTAGCCAATTCGACATCTTCGAGATAGCCTTCGAGGGTCATTCGCCAACCCTTCTGATGGCTGTATGTATGGTTACCGATACGGTGTCCTTCGGCTTTGATCCGTTCGAAAAGTTCAGGATGCATTTCGGCATTTTTGCCGAGGCAGAAAAAGGTGGCTTTTGCATTATATTTGGCTAACTGTTCGAGAATCTCTTCGGTCACACCGGGTGTAGGGCCGTCGTCGAAGGTAAGATAGACCTCATCGGAGGGGGGCATCTCCCAGATCAATGAGGGAAAGATCGTACGGATTATTTTCGGTGGTTTTATATACATGAATCCCTGAAATTTAGCGCAAAATAAGCGCTTTTGCAACAATTGACCAAATTAGTCCCCGATCGAGTCCCTCTTTTAACGATCCAAACACGGCAAAAGCTTACAACAGTTCAATCAATTATTGTTTTATTCGTATTATTTCTGCCGATTCGTCCTTACAAAACTCTTGCCTAAATCGTCTCATTTTGAAGACGGATTAAAACATACCAAAGCCAACGATCTACAAGGTCAATTTATCCCGTTGCATATTTTCACAATCTTCGATAATATATTACAATAAAGCATTCCGAGAGGAGATAGAGGAGCTATAAAAAAGAGAAAAGATAGATCAACAATAAAAATCTCTCGTATTCATCTTTTGCGCGCACCTTTACAGCCAACCGTTTCTGAATAGAACAATCCAATAGGTACAATGGGAGGAGATTCGCTGCCTCTCCACGCATTAACAGAGATCAGCAGGCTGCATTACCGCCAATATAGTAGTAGGTGAACCCGGCTGTCTCCAGCTCTTTACGGTCATAGATGTTTCGGCCGTCAAAAATCAACGGCATCCGCATCCGCTTTTTGAGCAACTCCCAATTGGGAACCCGGAACTGCTTCCATTCGGTTACCAGCAGCAATGCATCGGCATCGATTACCGCTTCGTACATATCTTCGGCATAATGGACCTGCTCGCCGATGATTCGATGACACTCGTTCATGGCTACCGGATCGTACACAGTCACCTCAGCCCCCGCCTCAGTCAACAACCGGATCAGGACGACCGATGTAGCTTCCCGCATATCGTCGGTTTCGGGCTTAAAGGCCAGGCCCCACAAAGCGATTTTACGCCCCTGGAGTTCGCCGCCGAAATGGCGGTTCAACTTCTCGAACAACACCCGTTTCTGGTTGGCATTAACCTCTTCAACTGCCTGCAGCACCCGCATCTGGTAACCGTTCTCTTCGGCGGTATGGATCAGCGCCTTGACATCTTTGGGGAAGCAGGAACCGCCATATCCACAACCCGGATAGAGGAATTTGTTGCCGATACGCATATCGGTACCGATCCCGCGCCGCACCATATTGACATCGGCACCAACCAATTCACACAGGTTGGCAATGTCATTCATAAAGCTGATGCGGGTAGCCAACATGCTGTTGGCGGCATATTTGGTCATTTCGGCGGAGGGTACATCCATGAAGATCACGCGGAAATTGTTGAGCAGAAAGGGGCGATAGAGGCGTTGCATCAATTCGCGTGCGCGTTCGCTTTCCACCCCAACGACAACCCGATCCGGGCTCATGAAATCTTTGACCGCGCTGCCCTCCTTGAGGAATTCGGGATTGGAGGCGACATCGAACTCCACCTCGACCCCTCGACGTTTCAATTCGGCCTCGACCACCTCCCGAATTCGGGCAGCCGTACCCACCGGAACGGTACTTTTGGTCACCAGCAGGGTATATTTGTTGACGGCGGCACCAAATTCACGCGCCACCTCCAGCACATAGTGCAGATCGGCCGAACCATCCTCATCGGGTGGAGTCCCGACCGCGATGAAGACCACCTCGACCTCATCCAAGTGAGACGCCAGGTCGGTTGCAAAAGAGAGACGGCCGGCACGCATATTTTTTTGAACGAGTACGGCGAGTTCCGGTTCATAAATGGGAATTTCGCCCTGCTGCAGTCGTTCGATCTTCGCCCGATCCACATCGACACAGATCACCTCGATACCCATTTCTGAAAAACAGGTTCCGGACACCAATCCGACATAGCCTGTTCCCACGATTGCAATTTTCATCTCTCCCTGATTTTAGTGCAAAGTATGACTGTTAGTCCTCTTAGCAACGCTTCCGCGGCCACCTCTTCCCATCCATATCCATCGAATGCACAAGGTTTCGCCGCATTGTGTTCGGCCGCATCACCCGTAATCTTTTCCAAGATAACAAAATTTCTGCTGCAAAGGCACTGTGCATCCTCTTTTCCCGGCAAAGATAGCAAGATTGCCACAAGTTTTTGTTACTTTTGGATGATCTCTTCCGAGGGGCTGAGACTTGTGGCCTTTAAACGAGATTCGCAGTTTTGACTCAAGAGATCGGATCGTCGATATCCGGCCGATCCAACCCAACAAACTCATCACCATGTTTGAAGCAAAAACGTATATGCTTCGTCGCGAAGCTCTGCGCAAACGTATTGGCAGCGGACTGATTCTGCTTCCGGGCAATCATGAATCTTCGGCCAACTATCCGAGTAACACCTTTCCGTTCCGCCAGGACAGTACGTTTCTCTACTTTTTTGGCCTGAATCACCCCGAATTTGCCGGCATTCTCGACGCCGATTCGGGTGAAGACACGCTCTTCGGTGAAGATTATACGCTCGACGATATCATTTGGATGGGTCCACAGCCGTCGTTGGCCGAACAGGCTCAACAGGTCGGTGTGACCCGGACGGCAAATTTGGCCAAACTGGCCGAAGTGCTCAAGGAGGCGATTGCCGCAGGCCGTCGCATCCACTATCTGCCTCCCTACCGAGGTGAGGTAACGCTGATGTTGTGTGAACTGCTCGGCATGCAGCCGGCCGCCCTCAAAGAGAAGGTCTCGGTCGAACTGGCCAAAGCAGTTGTGGCCCTGCGAGAGATCAAAGAGCCCGACGAGATCGACGAGATCGAGCGGGCCTGCACGATCGGCACCAAGATGCACCTGCAGGTCATGCAGATGTGTCGTCCCGGAGTGGTTGAGCAGGAGATTTCCGGAGCTATCGACGGCATTGCACTGCAGTATGGAGCTGGCGTTTCGTTCCTCTCGATCGTGAGCCAGAATGGCGAGACGCTGCATAACCACAACCACGGCAACGTTCTGGAAGCGGGACGGCTGTTGCTGGTCGATGCGGGGGCCGAAACCAACATGAACTATTGCAGTGATTTTACGCGTACCATTCCGGTCAACGGTAAGTTTACTGCCAAACAGAAGGCCATTTATGATATTGTGCTGGCCGCCAATAGCCGCACATTCGAGTTGGCCAAACCCGATCTCTTCTACTGGCAGATGCACAACGAGGCTTCGCGAGTGATTGCCGATGGTTTGAAGGAGTTAGGGTTGATGCAGGGCAATATGGAAGACGCCGTAGCTTGTGGTGCACAGGCGCTCTTCATGCCTCACGGGTTGGGTCACCAGATGGGACTCGACGTACACGATATGGAGAATATCGGCGAAAAATATGTCGGTTATGACGAAGAGGCCATGCGCAGCGAGACACCGGGTCTCTCCTCACTCCGAATGGGCAAACGGCTCAAACCGGGTATGGTCATGACGGTCGAGCCGGGAATCTACTTCATTCCAGCCTTGATCGACAAATGGGAAAAAGAGGGGCTTGGCAAAGGTTTTATTAATTTTGAGAAAGTGCGGGAATACATCGGTTTTGGCGGGATCCGCATCGAAGACGACATGCTGATCACCCCCGATGGCAACCGCATGTTGGGCAATCGTCGGGCTCCGGCCACCACCGAAGATATTGAAAGCTACATGCACCCGTAATCGCCCTACATACCGATTGCAAAACTTTTCAGTTGCTTATGATGCTGCGTGACCTGCCCCCTGACCATAAACGATGGCTCGGAGGAAAGGCACTACGGCACCGCTTAGCAAAAAAGTTTTCCCATACGATCATACGATCACAAAGCGAGACGACGCTGAAGAACCGTGTCGTCTCGCTCTGTTTTTGTCTCTTCTCAGCCATGCCAAATCTTGATTTTCAAGCCTATTGCGACCATTTTCTCAAAAACAGATAGTACATTAAGTTGTATTTATCCTCTATTCGGATGATTTTATATACGCTAAAAAACACAAAATACCGCAGGTGGATAAATCGAAGTTTTCTGTTTCGTATCGGCTATTTTATTTGCAACAATTTGTATATCTGATCATTAAATATTAACAAGTTGTATTTACTTGTAACAAAAAATTACGCTATATCTCAAAAATCATTGAATAATCGGTATAAAATAATGTGACAAAAAGGCCAAAAACGGCATATTGCTTCCGAGATTTTTATTAATTTCGTATAAAAAGACGGAATAATACGCTATTTCAGCCGATCGAATACCCCAAAATTTACATTTGATCCTGAAATGTATGATTTCCGGGTCTGTCGTGGAGAGTGCCGACCCCAAGAGCAAAATCCCGCCCACACTACCGCAACCAATAAATCCGCTATTGCTGTGTCGATGAAAGAGATACTGACCATGACACAAGGTTTGTCATGAGCGGATGATTGCGATTTTGGTCAGGGTTGTACAGGAGGAGAGACCATTTCTCACAAAGACCATACCAACAAAACCGGCAGTGGTGATTTCGGCCATCGGATCGGGATCGACCTCTGCATAACAAAACCGATAACAGGAGAAGAAGGGCAGCGACGCTTGAGCACTTCCGCATGTGGATGATCGAAACGGTTCGCATCGTTGAATCGGATCGGGTTACTGACCGCGACAAGGAGGTGGAATACCGAAGGAGCGGAGTGAAGTGTCAAGAGCCAAACGAGCAGAACAGACAGAGAGAGAACGAAGGGATGAAAAAAACGGGCAGAAGCAGTGCTTCGACCCGTTTAGCAGTACCCCCGACGGGAATCGAACCCATATCAGCAGAACCGGAATCTGCCATTCTATCCATTGAACTACGGAGGCAAATGGAACTTGTGGATGCAAAGTTGCAATTTTTTTAGCGTTAATACAAATTTTCCTCTTTGATTTCCAGCGTTAGACCTGGAGATACTCCTCAGTACAACCCACTGGTTCGCAATCTGCATCAAGATTACAAACACAAGAATCCCAACAACATGTCAAATAACAATCCCAACACCGAAAAATGGCACCGGCTCGAGCAGGTGATCAAATGGACGGGGTTATCCATCAATGCATTTGCCTTGCACATTGGTTTAAAGCGGAGTGAAAATCTGTATCAGATCAAGAAGGGCAACAACGGCATCAGCCACGATTTGGCGGCACTGATCACTGCCAAATATCCGATCATCAGCAAAGGTTGGTTGCTCACGGGCGAAGGCGAGATGATGATCGATCCGCAACAAACCGGCACAGCGACAGGGATCCCCTGCTACGGTATGGATGCGATTGAAGCGGTCGAGATGTTGGAGCGGTGCGATGTGGAGCAGCAGCCCCCCACCATTCAGCCCCAATTTTACATCCATTTTCCGCCGCTGAAACATTGCGATTTGGCCACACTATCGCTTAGTGACGCCATGCAACCCGAGATTCCGGCCGGAAGTTACGTACTACTGCGACGTCAACAGTCTGACGAACTGCTGCCCGGATCGACCTGTCTGATTCTTTCGGACACCTTCAAGGGGATTCGGATCGTCCGCCAAAGTTCCCAGGCGGATGAACTGTTGCTGTTACCTCGTAACAGCGACGCATACGACCCGATTCACATCAAACGCGACGCCATCCATAAATTGTTTGTGGTCGAAGGCATCATTATCAAGAAAATTTTGTGATCTTTGCTTCGGAGCATCAGCCCCAAACGGTGCGCTGCAAACAGGGCGGTCACGGAGACAAAACAAGCCATGACAGACTGAATATCAAAGTCGTAAATAAATATTCAGACGCCTTGTAGCTTGAAACGAGAGCATATAAGGCTGTGAGTTGCTGAACCCGTATGCTGATCCTCCGATACGGGCCGTTCACACACCGGAACGAGCCGAAAGCTACCTTAACATCCATAAACCAAAGATCATGTTTTCAGGAATTGTAGAGGCAACAGGACGGGTGATTGCCGTCCGCGAAGAGCAGGGAAACAAGCACTTCACGATCGAAGCGCCTTTTACCAATGAATTGCGCATCGACCAGAGCATTGCACACAATGGGGTCTGCTTGACAGTAGTCTCGTTGGATGCTCCCCGTTATACCGTAACAGCGATCCACGAGACGCTGATCAAATCGAATCTCGGAGAGCTCAAGCCGGGCGATCTGGTCAATTTGGAGCGGAGCATGCGTCCCGACGCGCTGTTGGATGGCCATATCGTTCAGGGGCATGTCGATCAGACCGCTCGCTGCACAGCCATCAGCGAGGCAGACGGCAGTTGGTACTACACGTTTGAGTACGATCCCACACCCGGCAACATCACCGTTGAGAAGGGCTCCGTGGCCGTCAATGGGGTGAGTCTTACGGTTGTCAATTCGCAGTCGGCCTCTTTCCAGGTCGCCATCATTCCATACACCTACGAGCACACCAACTTCCACACGTTGAAGGTGGGTTCAACGGTCAATCTCGAGTTTGACATTGTAGGCAAGTACATCACCAAACTAATGAAACAGTATCTGCCCAAAGCCTAATTCGAGACCGCCCGCAATGAGACTCAAGATCAAAACCACGGCTGGAGCCGCCCTGGCTGTTGCAACCGCAGCGGCCGTGATCTGCATTGTTTTGGGGTTGCTTCTTCAACTGAAGCCGCTGGCGATCTTGATCTTTTGCGGTGGGGTATTTGTGCTGCTCTTTTTTGCTGCCCACTACCTTTTCAATCTCTTTGTCCGGTACCGAATCAAGCCGATCTATCAGGTGCTGCTCTCCAAAAATATCCGGACTCACGATCTGCCACCGACCCATGATCTGGTCAGTGGATTGCAGGACGAATTGAACCTGTGGGCCGAAAAGAATGCCCGCGAAATCGCCCGCCTCAAGGAGAACGAACGGTACCGCAAAGAGTTTCTCGGCAACGTATCGCATGAGATCAAAACGCCGATCTTCACCATACAGGGGTATATCCTGACCCTGCTCGACGGGGGGCTGGAGGATGAGAAGATCAATCGCAAATACCTTGAACGGTCCGAGAAGAGTATCGATCGACTCATCAACATTGTACAGGATCTGGAAGAGATCTCCAAGCTCGAATCGGGATCGCTGGTTTTGGAGCCGGAGCGTTTCGACATTGTGGCTTTGGTGCGGGAGATTGCCGAATCGATCGAGATTGAGGCGTCGGCCCGCCACATCACCTTCCGCATCGGGACAAGTAATTTTCAACCTCCGGTACTGGTCTATGCCGATCGTCGAAAGATCGGTCAGGTGATCACGAATCTGTTGATCAACTCCGTACGCTACGGGCGAGATGGCGGTACCACACGGGTCAGTTTTGTCGATATGTACGACCGCGTCATGATCGAGGTGGCCGACAACGGGGTAGGCATTGCCGAAGAGTACATTCCGCGGGTTTTTGAACGCTTTTTCCGGGTCGATAAGAGCCGTTCGCGGGAACAGGGGGGTACCGGCCTGGGGTTGGCTATTGTCAAGCACATTCTCGAGGCCCATGGACAGGTGATTACGCTGCGCAGCAAATTGGGAGAGGGCAGCACCTTCTCTTTTGCGCTGGCCAAAGAGGCCCCCAAGCCCAGTGCAGCAGCCTCTCCCAAAGGCGTATAATCGAGTCCGAACCATCCTGACCGGACACCATCACCCTGACCCCAAACCTCAATTGGCCAGTCTGCCCCATCCCGTCAGCTATCTTTCCCCAGCCCCTCGGCATCCCCAAAAGATATTTAATTGATTGGGGGTAATTATGCCCAATATCTGTGACCACTCCATCAACCCGACAGGGAACAATTGCTTGACCGATAAAACCGATAAAAGAGAACACGGCCCGATTCAAATCAAGGAGTTTCCGGGAGACTCACGCGAAATCGCCTATTGGGGGATTTTCGCCAAAATCAAGCTACAGATACAATAAAATGCTTATATTTGAAAGTTATAGGACAGGTCTAAGCAAAACGTTCAAACGGCTGTAAGCTTTTGTAACGTTTGACATTCACCGGATTCATAATCTCCAGCATGCAGCTGAACCATAGATTTGAACAAGGCAACTCAGAGTCTTCAGCCGCATCTGCGAGGGGTACATTTATTTACGTTAAACACTACACATGGAACAACTTCTTCCACTCGCCGTCACTTGGGATGTCAACCCGGCGCTGTTTCATCTCGGCTCGTTCGAAGTCCGTTACTACGGAGTACTTTGGGCGGTAGCTCTCGGTATCAGTGCCTATATCTTCCACCATATCATGATACGCGAAGGGCTGAGTGAAAAGACCTTCGATTCGGTCTTTTGGTTCGGTGTCATTTCGACCGTTTTGGGTTCGCGACTCGGCCACTGCCTCTTCTACGATCCGGGCTACTACCTGACCCATCCGATCGAGATTCTCGATATTCGACAAGGGGGCATGGCCAGCCACGGTGCAGCAATCGGTCTGTTGATTGGTCTGTGGCTCTTCTCCCGCAAGAACAAGTTGCCCTATATCTGGTCCCTGGATCGAATCAGTATTGTGGTGGCCATCAGTGGTGTAGCGGTACGGTTGGGTAACCTGATGAACTCCGAAATTTATGGCACGGTCACCTCTTTGCCTTGGGGTTTTATCTTTGTGCGGGACGGGGAGACCCTGCCCAAACATCCCACCCAGATTTATGAAGCTCTGTGTTACCTAGTACTGTTTGTGATCCTGCTCTGGATGTACTACAAGCGTGATTTGGCACGACGTCGGCCAGGCGTGATGTTTGGTTTCTTCCTGATTGTGCTGTTCGGCACCCGTTTTTTGATCGAATTCATCAAGAACCCACAGGTGGATTTCGAACAGACCATGGTCCTGAACATGGGTCAGTTGTTGAGCATTCCGTTTATTGTAGCGGGAATTATCATTTTGTCACTTGCTTTACACAAAGCACCGCTCACACCCGCCCCTCTGCCCAAAAGAGTTGCCGGGAAGAGTGGTCGCCGCAAATAAGCCCTCTATAAATCTATAAGCCTAAAGCCATGGATCCTATCAGTACACTTATTTTCAATGCACTGGTTCGTCGCCAGAGCATCAATCTGCCCGGAATCGGGTCCTTAAAGGTGATTACCCGTCCTCCGATGATGGAGAAGAAGGGGATGATTACCCCACCGCTCAATCTGGTGATCTATGCCGAGACGGAGAGTCCCGAGTTTCTGAATATCGTTACGCTGATTGCGCAAAACACCAATCAGGATGAGACGCAGGCGCAGGCCATATACAACGATTGGCTGACCACTGTTCGCCACGAGGAGGTGATTCGGATCGAATCGGTGGGTGAAATTCGGGAAAAACGGTTCTACCCGGCTCAAGGGCTGAACGAAATTATGAATCCGATCCGTCCCGAGCCGGTCAAAATGCCGCATCAGATGGGGGTACGTCAAATTGTTCTGTGGGTAATCGGTGCGGTGATTATCGGTGGGGCGATCTCGTATGGAGCCATTACCCTGCTCAACCGCAGCACCTACTCTTACGAGGAGGATCTCACGGAGTGGAATGAATCGGATCCGGCGACTTCTGCAGCTCCCAGCTCGGAACTGGCCACGGATCACCCCGCTGCCACCACTGACGAGGCGACCAATGGACCGGCCACAGCCACTGCACCGGCCCCGGCACCCAAGCCAGCCAGCAAACCGGCACCTGCCACACCGTCAAAACCGGCCATTTCAGCCCCGTCAGCGCCTTCGACTGTTGCCGCTGGACAGATGGGCTATTATGTTGTGGTCGGCACGTACAGCAGCGATGCAAACGCCAATAAATTCATTGCACAGGCAAAGCGGATCGACAATACGCTTTCGTATTACAAATTGCCGCTTGGCAATGGCAAAATCATGATCTACACCTCGGTGTCGGCTACGGAACAGCAGGCCAAACGGCTCAAACAGCAGTGTGCCGGATCCTTCCCGGACGCCTGGGTTTTCAAACGGAAGGTACGCTAAAACAACGAGGGGGGGGGAGAAAGGAGAGCAACAGCCGCTGCATAAATGAGCAAGTAAGCGCAAAGTAAATGTGCAGTTTTCGAACTGCACGATATTCTAAATCAATATTCCCTTAAAATAGAAGAAGAGGCATCCAGAATTAGATGCCTCTTCTTGTTTCGAGCGCCGTAAAAACACGGCACTATATGTTTTACCGCTATTTGATGTGACCGTTTGCCACCAGATACTCGGCAATCTGCACGGCATTGAGGGCGGCACCTTTGCGGATCTGGTCGCTGACACACCAGAAAGTCAAACCGTTCGGATTGGTGATATCTTTCCGGATACGTCCCACATACACCGGATCGCAACCAGCCAACAACAGCGGCATCGGATACTTTTTCTGCTCAGTGCCATCCATCAGAACGATACCTTCGGCACGGCAGAAGGCTTTACGTGCCTCTTCCACCGAAATAGGACGGTCAGCCTCGAGCCAAATAGCCTCCGAATGGGCCCGCATAACGGGTACCCGGACACAGGTTGCACTCACCTCAATATCGGAATGCATGATTTTGCGGGTCTCGTTGTACATCTTCATCTCCTCTTTCGTGTAACCGTTCTCGGTGAAGACATCCACCTGCGGAATCACGTTATAGGCGAGCTGGAAGGGGAATTTATTGACGGTAGGCTCTTCGCCCCGCACCAGTTGGGCATTCTGCTCAACCAGTTCATCCATGGCAGCGGCACCGGCACCGCTGGCCGATTGATAGGTTGCAACCCGTACCCGACGGATATGGGCAAGTTTTTCGATGGCCTGCAGGGCAACCACCATCTGAATGGTAGTACAGTTGGGGTTGGCAATGATATTACGGGGTGGGTTGATACCATCTCGCGGATTGACCTCCGGCACCACCAAGGGCACATCCTCATCCATGCGGAATGCGCTGGAATTGTCGATCATCAGCGCCCCATGTTTGGTGATGGTTTCGGCGAACTCTTTGGAGGTACCGGCTCCAGCCGATGTGAAGGCGATATTGACCCCCTCAAAATCGTCGTTATGCTCCAGTTTTTTGACGGTAATCTCTTTCCCGCGGAATTGGTATTTACGTCCGGCGCTACGTTCGGAACCGAAGAGCAACAGCTCCCGAACAGGGAATTCGCGTTGTTCCAACACCCGCAAGAACTCCTGGCCGACAGCCCCGCTTGCGCCAACAATTGCCACTTTCATATTCTTGAGTCATTATGCACGGCCTTGGCCGTAAGTTGAAAACAGAGACAAAGATAATACCGGTAAATCAAACCGAATCAATTTGTTGAAATATTTTCGTTTTCATTTACCAAAGTTACCCTTTCCGCACAAGCGCAAAGGGTTTTATAGCCAAACTCAGCGGGAGAACATCGCCTCCGCGGGAACGGATAGATCGCCTCAAGACCCTAATTCCAACGGGCAACTACCCCTGGACAGCGCCCACCGTCTCTTCATTTGCTTCCACAGTGAGCCTCCTCTTCATGGTCTCCACAACAAGGCGAACACCACAAAACACCAACCCCTCCGCTGAAGTTGTTCCACGGAGAGGTTCGCAAGGATTACTCGAAGAATTCGTCCTGTTCCTGACGGACGGCACTCTCCGTACCCTCCTCTTCGGAGCACTCGTACACCACAGCACCGACCGGCATGGGGAATTGATCGCTCTCACTGACGCCCAGAGAGGGATCATCGTAAACCTTCCGCATGAAACCGGCAAAGATCGGCAAGGCCACACGGGCACCGTCGGCAGCGCTGTTCAAATGGACGCTACGATCCTCACCTCCGACCCAGGCGCCGGCGACGATTTTCGGAGTAACTCCCATAAACCATGCGTCGGAGTTCTTTTGTGAGGTACCGGTTTTACCGGCCATATCGGCTTTGAACTTGTACATCCAGCGCAGACGACCTGCCGTACCGGAAGTTACTACATTCTTCATCATACCGAGCATGGTATAGGCAATTTGTTCGCTGATTGCGTCGTGCAGTGACGGCGCAAAGGTGGCCAATACATTGCCGTTACGATCCTCGATTCGGGTGACAAAGATCGGATCGGTAAAGACTCCTCGATTGGCAAAGGTGCCGTATGCACCTACCATCTCGAAGAGAGAAACATCAGGGGTTCCCAAACAGAGCGAATAGACCGGATCGATATAACTCTGAATACCCATTCGATGGATATAGTCGGCTACGGCCTGTGGTTGGCGAGCCTGTTTCATGATCCAGGCCGAGTAGTTGTTCCGGCTGTTGGCCAACCCCCAACGCAGGGGATGGAGTTCACCGGTATATTCCACACGTCCGGCCTCTTTGGGTTGCCAGATGGTGCCGTTATCAGTTTCGATCGTTACCGGCAAATTAGGGACCAGTGTGCAGGGGTCGTAACCCATTGATATGGCAAATGTGTAAATGAAAGGCTTGATCGTCGAACCCACCTGGCGTTTACCCTGTTTGACCATATCGTACTTGAAGTAGCGGTAATTGGGACCACCCACATAGGCTTTGACGTGACCGGTCGAAGGATCCATCGCCATGAATGAGGCCCGCAGGATCTGCTTGTGGTACAGAATCGAGTCATACGGCGTCATCGTTGTGTCGCGATCACCTTTGTAGGAGAAGATCTTCATTTTGACCGGCTTTTTGAAATCGGCCATAATCTCCTCATCGGTTGCACCATCCCGTTTCAATGCCCGGTAGCGATCCGTTTGACGCATGGCATTTCGCATAATGCGATCGATATCCTCTTGACTGACACCGTTGAAGAGTCGTTTGGTACGACGCACCTGATTGTCCATGGCCGGCTGGATATCCTTGGCCATGTGGTTCACCAATGCCTCCTCGGCATACTCCTGCATCGTGGCATTGATCGTCGTATAGATTTTCAGGCCATCGCGATAGAGGTTGTAGGGGGTACCGTCCGACTTGACATTTTTGATGCACCATCCGTAGAGCGGATTGTTGTCCCACTCCTTGACTGCCTGCTGGTAATCCCAATCGTTGTAGAATTGATTGCGGGTCGGGCGATCCATGGTCATCACCATTCGCAACATTTCGCGGAAATAGGTTGCCGTTCCGGAGTTGTGCGACACGGGATGGTAGTCCAATTCGATTGGCAGCGCCTGCAACGAATCCCGCTGGTGGCGGTTGATGTACCCCATCTGTTTCATACGGGAGATCACCAGGTTACGCCGGGCGAGGGCACGTTCGGGGTTCAACACCGGGCTATAACGGGTCGGTTTGTTGACGACACCCACCAACATAGCCGACTCCTGAGCGTTCAGTTCCGAAGGGAGTTTGTTGAAGAAGGTGCGTGCAGCCGACTTGATACCAAAGGCATTACTACCGAATTCGACCGTATTGAGATACATGGCGATGATCTCCTCTTTGGTGTAATTGCGCTCGAGCATGACCGCTGTAATCCACTCTTTGAGTTTGGAGATGACCAGTTTAGAACCTTTCGAAATCGGGTTATTGTAGGCAGCCGTATCCCGCGGGTAGAGGTTTTTGGCCAACTGCTGCGAAATGGTACTACCACCACCCTGACCGAACTGAGCCAGTGCAATGGTGCGCACAGCCACACGAGCCAACGAGATAAAGTCGATTCCGGAGTGGGAGTAGAAACGCATATCCTCGGTGGAGATGAGTGCTGCGACCAGACTGGGTGACAGCTCGTCGTAGTCGCAGTAGGATCGGTTTTGCACGAAGAAGCTGCCGATCATTTTTCCATCTTCGGAGTATATTTCGGTTGCCAGATTGCTTTTAGGGTTTTCGAGCTCTTCGAATGTAGGCAGTTTGCCGAAGAGGCCGATACGGATCAACAACAGCAAAAGAAGAATCAAGGCCACAGGAGAGGCCAATATGATCCAAAACCATTTTATAGCTTTGGGACTCTGTAATTTGTCGATCAATTTACGGTTCATTCCGTGCATCTATTTTATGGGGCAAAGTTATAATTTTAATCTGAATTACCGATACAACGGGACACGCCGTGCAAATATTTCATTGACAAGCGGATTGGCTTTGGAGCAGAGATGATTATCTTTGAATGCTAAACCCGAAAAACCAACCCATGAAACTTTACAAATTATTGGTCACTGGGCTAATGCTTTGCGGAGCGTTGACGCTCCAGGCTCAACCCGATACGGCTCTACGCCCGCTCCATCCGGAACAATGGCCGACCATTGAGAACCATATTCGCAACAGTTGGGACCGTTATGTCGATACCGTAGCCACCTTGCCGGCACCCTTTTCCTTTGCATTGAATCCCGGAACGCTTTACTATTGGGACCTCTATTTTATCAACGAGGGGTTGATGCGGCAGGGCTTTTTCGAGCAGGCCAAAAACAACATCGACAACTTTATTTACGAGATAGAGCAGCTGGGGTTTGTGCCCAATGCGAACGGTTGGGGGGAGGATCGCAGTCAGACCCCCTATTTCGGCATGATGGTGCATAGTTATTTCCTGAAGGCTCCCAATCAAGATACCGCCTGGCTGCATCGGGCCTATCGGGCACTGTGCAAGGAGTATGAATTCTGGACCAATACGAATGGAAACACCATCGAGGATCACTCCACCCCGATCCCGGGTCTGCAACGTTACGGCGAACATGCTGATTCAGCTACGTTGCTCAACTTTTATGACAAGGTGCTGCTGCACCGTTTCCAGCTCGATCAAGAGGCACCGGATAGTGTCAAGATCTTGATAGCGAGCCACCGGCTGGCCGAGGCCGAAACGATGGATTTTACCCCTCGGTTCGACGGGCGTTGCAAAGATTTTATTCCGATCGATCTGAATTCAAACCTGTATCAGTACGAACGTATTTTGGGATGGCTCGAGCGTCAACTGGGCATTTCTAACGGCAGTCGTTGGGAAAAACGGGCTATTCGACGGGCCGAGCTGATCCGCAAATACCTGTGGGACGAGGAGCGCGGCCTTTTCCTGGACTACGATTTTGTGAACCAATGTCATGGCTCCATTGCCTCTGTAATGACCCTGATGCCGCTCTATTGGCACTTCGCTACACCCGAAGAGGCGGCCCGAGTTGTAGAGAGTCTGAAGCTCTTCGACTCTCCGGGTGGTTTGGTGGTGTGCGAGCCTTCTGATCAACCCATTCTCTACCAGTGGGGAGATGGAGCTGTATGGGCTCCTGTGCAGTTTTTGGCGATGGGAGCACTCGAAAACTACGGCTATCAACCCGAGGCCTACCAAGTCGCGTTGAAATGGCTCAATACGGTTACGGCCAATTTTCTTGATCCGCACCCGGCCACTCATCGGCCTTTCAAATATGGAGACGGACAACGCCACCCGGGATTTATTTACGAGAAGTACACTCGAAACGGGGAGATCAATGACAGCGAATACCCCTGCAGCGAAATGATGGGGTGGACCGCTTCGACCTTTTTGAGGGCTTTGGAGCTGGTTCGAACCAACCCGAGCGTACAGACAGAATAATGCCCTGGCAGAAAATTGCCACCATCCACCCAACACAAGTATTCTAATAAAACCCAAATATTCCGGGTGATTGTTGGGATCGTGCATTCACTAACCCTCCACCCTTTACAAAAGAGACGGACGGCAACAGGCCGTCCGTCTCTTTATGACTCAACGATGCATCCCCAAAATCGCGGGTCAATCAAACTGCTACGAGTGGTGGACAAATCTAACCCCCTCTTCTACATTTCGTATCATTTTTTGCTCCGGCCGGCTCGCCCCCTAACCACCACGATTTTACAGCGGCAGGGTCAAAATAAATCCGCTGACCACCCCTTTTCGGTCACTGGGTTTGTAGACATAGACTCCGATGGAGGTATCGTTTTTGGGCATACGGACCAGACGCATATCGAAGGTGAGGGTACCACCGTAAGACCAGAGTGTTGTGGCAGTATGGCCGACGGTTTGGGCCAAACGGCTGGGGATACCGGTAAATCGGGCATAATCACCATACAGATTGAGCCGAATCCGGTTAAAATAGAGCAGGCTGTTGATTCCCACATCGGGATAGCAGATCGGGAACTGGTAGTCGGCTGAAACGGCCGCATAGTGCGAAGAGGTAATATCGTAGTTGGCTCCACGCGGATAGAGCTCTTTGTAATACCAGGTAAAGCGGTCGGTCGGCTGATATTGCAGGTTGCCGCGCAACGTCAGGCTGTGGTGTGGGGCCAGTCCGGGCATATAGGCCCGACCGTAGAGTGCGAATACCGTCCCAAAATCCCGGCGGAAGGGGGCTCCGACGGCCGAAAATTTCAAGGCATATCCCCAACGTGGCAACAGGTCGCGGGTCGCCATCCGTTCGTTGTCGATAAACGAGAGACCGATCACTCCACGTGTCGTTCCATGGTCATAGGAACCGTCCGGCATGTAGAGTTGTGCATTGAGGTAATAGAGCTGCATGAAGGGGGTCAAGGTTCGGATATGTGAGCCAGACGAGAGGGTCATCGGCAGGGTAACATCCGTTTTGATACTAAAGCGGTTTTTCAACGAGATATCGGCCTCCGAACGTTTAATGCCGTACAGTTGCTGCAAACCTCCACCATAATCGAACTCAACGCTGATCTTCGGAGCCAGCCCGTAATAGTTCACCTTGCCGCGAATTCGGTGTCCTTTTCCGCTATACCCGTAGGAGAGATAGGCATCTGTACTGGAGAGCAGATCCTGCGACATGACCGTAGCACCCAATCCGATATCGATCCTATCCTCATCGACAATGTTGGTAGGATCAAAACTCCAGGGGGCCCAGCTATGGGGATTAAACAGATGCAACCCTTTCCGATAACGTTTTATGCGATGCGTAGTGGTATCGAGTGTTCGTTCGAGGCGGACCGTATCGAGGTTAATGACCGGCCACTTTTGGCGGGGCGGATTGACCACATTTTGGGGTACAAGCGAATACTCCACCCGCTGCATCGAATCGGGATGGAGCGGTTGACGGGAGAGCAGATATCCCTGTGCCGTATAGGTGGTCATAAAGAGGGTACTGTCCCCGTTTCGAGGAGCAGAAGGGGATACCGAGCCATATTTGGAGGTGGAAACCCTCATCTCTTCACCACGAATCAGGTCATAGAGGTGCACCTCGTCGTAACCCGAGGCGATCGAATTAAAGGTAAGCTTGCCATCTCCTGCCCGCAGGTTAAAGATCGTCGTATAGCTTGGCCGGGTGATAGGCGAAATCTTACCGCTGCAGGTATCGATACGGCAGATCGACATACCGCTGTCGCCCAAAGCGATCAGAGCCAAAGTCCCGGTCCGTTCGTCGTAAGCAAGACCGTGCACCGACAGGGTATCGGGGATGGGCAGTGAACGGCCCTGTCCGAAATCGATCGAATAGGTCCCGGCCCAATCGTATCCGACGCTGGCCACCCGCCCATCGGGCAGTGGAGTGGGATAGAGGGCACTGTGCCGATCACGCAGCAGGTGACGTTTTTTCGTACGCAGATCATAGCTGACCGCCCGTGCCGTAATACGCTGATCCCAGAAAAGACTGCTTCGGAATTCACTCCAATAGAGCACACTGTCCTTTTCGACTGGAGTGGTACCGACCCAACCGGTGTGAAACAGGGTCTTTTCGCGGGCGGTGCGCAGATCGACGCTGACAATACGGTTCGGTCGATCCATATCCCGTTTCAGTGCCAGCAGGGTGGTATCGTTCAGTCGCATCGGTGCTGCATATACCGTATAGCTGGTGGTTCGGGTGGGGATCAGTTCGGCGCTGTTGTGCCGTGGAGGCAACGAATCCCAAAACTTTCGCAAATCCGCAAAGGTCTCGTGAAACATTTTGGTTACCGAGGTGTGATAATACTTTTTCAGCGCCCAGTGCGCCGGCAGGATCGTATAGGGGCGTCTTGCGCTGTAACTGGCTACCCGATCCCAAATATCGATTCCATAACGCTCCCTGGACCACGCGGTCAGTTGGTACCCCAATTGATAGTGGTCGGGGATAAAGTCTTTGTACGAGCCGCAAAACCACTTGTCAGGGACAAAACGACGGCTGTTTTCGGCCATATAGGCACGATAAGCGATCGTAAAGGAGGGTTGCAGTGCCCGACCGAACGAGGACATTTGGGTTTCGGCCTGCACGGCATCACCTTCGAGCAGCCAAACGGGCAACAGTGCCTGACTGATCAGGCCGGAATGTTGTCCGATGAACCACCCCAAAGGCCGCATAAAGCCTTTATAGAGGTTACCGTATTGAACGGTATGGCGTGATTCATGCGCCACCAACTGTTTGTACCAGGGCATGGCATAAAGATCCTGCGAGGGGATCATTTCGAGCTCCATACGTTTCGGAGCCCACATCACGATACCGTTGGCGTTAAAGTTTTGGGTATGCAGCACGGTGGGAAACTTCACCGGTCCGTAGGTGAATCCGTACCCCATGGTCGGGGTGATATGCTCCATGACGGAGATCACCTGGGCGGCACCTGTACCAAAATAGTCGGGATAGACGATTTTGCCGCGAGGCCCATTGACCTGCAGCCAGCGAATCGAAGCGGGAGAGGAGCCCCAGCTGTAGTATTGAGCTGAAGCCTTTAGGGAACACAACAGTGCTCCCAAACAGAGCAGAAATAAAAAAAGGCGTTGCTTCATCGGTTCCTTATTTCGGAAATCAGTTGCCCGCCTTTTTTACCCGATATCCCTCTTTGAGCAGGATATCGACCACCCGATCTCGGAAGTCGCCCTGAATGACGATTTCACCCTCTTTGGCGGAACCTCCCACGCCGCATTTGCTTTTGAGCAATTTGGCCAATGCTTTCAGGTCCTCCTCCTTGCCGACAAAACCTTTGACCAGCGTCACCTGTTTTCCTGCGCGCTGTTTCCGATCGAGCCACACGCGCAGATCCTGACGGGATGGAGGTAATGTTTCGGCCTCATTCTCATCCTCCTGGTAGGTGTATTGAAAATCGGGGTTGGTCGAGTATACGACATTCAAACGGCTTTTCCAGTCGTTGTTACTCATATTTCGGGTATTAGAAAGCTTTTAGAATTAGAATCAGTGTTCGTTTCAACAAGAGGCATGCACGCCAACAACCTATACGACTGACAACGCAACCGTGATAGGTTCAAACCAATTGATTAAAATGGCAGATCATCCACCTCGTCCGGGACGGCAGTGGCCACATTATTGGTTGCGGGAGCAGGTGCCGATTGTACAGCCGGTGCGGAGCCGTAACTCCCTCCACGGGAGGCACCGTATGAACTGCTCTCATTTCCGGCAGCAGGGTTATCGCTACGCCGTCCCAACATCTTGAGGTCGTTGGCCACGATTTCGGTTGTGTAACGTTTATTGCCCTCTTTGTCGGTCCATTCGCGGGTACGGAGGCTCCCTTCAATATAGACTTGGCTGCCTTTGCGGATAAAACGGTCAGCCACATCGGCCAAACTGCGCCACAACGTCACATTATGCCATTCGGTATGCTCTTTGGTCTCCTGGGTTTGACGGTTGTAAATCCGTTCGGTTGTAGCAATCCGCAGACGGGCCACTTTGGTTCCCCCTTCGAGGGCTCTCACTTCGGGGTCAGCCCCCACGTTACCGATCAGAATCACTTTGTTCACCATAGCTGTATGCTTTTATTAAACCAACGGTCAAATGCCGTTTTATCCGTTTTTTTATTGACTTATTGAATATATCGCTCACAGTATCTGCCATTCAAGACCTTATCTGGACTCCAAGACCTTACACCTGAATCTGCCCCAACAAATCTGTGTTAGCCAGTTTGGTCCTTCGCAGCTTCTGCCGAATCGAAAACCCTTGTCCTGCCCGACACTGATCCTTGCCAGCACCGGATATTGGACTTAGCTATTGCTCGAATAGATGCTGCACGAGACGGAATATACACTCATAAATCAGCTATTATCAATAAATTATATTCCGACTACGATCTTTTTCGTGTATCAAAGGTACGATTTTGAAAGCAAAACACAATTCGTGAATCGCTTTTTAGGAGATCCTGACCTATATGACTGGAAAAATGTCAATCGATATAAAGCTTTCGTTGAGCAATATGCATATGACCGATAATCATTCCTACGATTCAAGGCCGACTGCCAATCCTTCAATCTCACCACCTCAGACTTTCGATGCAACGCTCGATCCGAATTTTCTATTTTTCTCTCGCCATTCTACGTTCTTGCCTTGCTTGTTGTGTCACCACTGCAAACCTGCCCCAACCCTACATTAGAAAAGCTGCAATTAGATCTGGCAGATTGACCTCGTGTTGACCACAAACCCGCAAAAATTACTCTATGCGCAACAGTTTATGGATATGCACCCCTCCCAGCAAACCAGTAAAAATGATTAGGTCACGACCAGGGAATATGATCACTCGATTAACCGATTGTTTCGAGAAGACGGGTAAAGAGGCGTGTCATCTTCACTTGTGCTTTGTTGCCTTCGCGTTGCACCTCCTCGTGGGTTGCTTTTTCGCCAGAGAGTCCGTTATTGGTGATGACCGAGACCGCAAACACAGGGATTCCCATGTGACGTGCCGCAATCACCTCGGGTGTGGTGGACATGCCCACCGCATCGGCGCCCGCTACATGGAAAAAACGGTATTCAGCCGGTGTTTCGTATGTGGGGCCTGTACCTCCCCAATAACATCCGTGTTGCAGCGTGATCCCCTCCTCGGCGGCAATCCGATCGGCCAAAGCGATCAAGTTCCGATCGTAGGGTTCACTCATATCGGGGAACCGAGGGCCAAGCTCCTCGTCGTTATGTCCGATCAGGGGATTCGGGATCATGTTGATATGATCCGTAATTACCATGATATCCCCCACACGGAATGAAGGGTTGACACCGCCCGCTGCATTGGAGACGAACAGGTACTGAATGCCCAACTCCCGAAGCACTCTGACTGGAAAGACCACCTGTTGGGGCATGTATCCTTCATAATAGTGAAATCGACCCTGCATGGCCACCACACGTTTTCCCCCCAACATCCCGAAAATCAGACGGCCTGCATGACCTGCCACTGTTGAGACCGGAAATCCGGGAATCTCTTTATAGGCGATTGAGGCGACCTGCTGGATATGGTCGGCCAGCGCTCCCAGTCCGCTGCCGAGAATAATGCCGACTTGTGGTTGAAAATCGACCCTATTCCGGATGAAGGACGCTGTATTTTTTATTTCTTCTAGCATACTGTTCGAGTTGGTTCAGGAAACGGGCTTCGCGATTTCCGATAAATTCGACATGAATCGGCGCGTAATAGAGACGACGCTGAATTTCGACCGGTATTTTCTTACGGTTGGTCAGTTTGACCGCATCCTTTTCGGTCACCACCACCACACAATTCTCGGGGGCATTGGCCATTAACCGTTTGAGCTGTTCGAGATCACGCATCCGGTAGGTATGGTGGTCACGGAAATAGAGTTTCCCAACAATTTTATGATATTTGGACAGGTTCTTTTCCAGTGATTGGGGGTTGGCGATGCCGCTCATGATAATCACCGGATCTCCTGCCCCAACAGCCCGTTTGGCCTGTTCCGGGAAGAGCGGCAGAGGCCGACCCTGCACCATTTTGGTAAAATAGAGCGTCTGATACGGAAACAGGTTTAACTGTTTGCGGACAATCCGCATATCGAGCGGAGTGATTGAATCGGGACATTTCGTTACCAGCACCAGATCGGCACGATCGAGTTGTTGGGGTGTATCGCGCAACCGACCCAACGGCAAAAAGGCATCGTGATAGATCGGACGATTGTAATCCATCAGGATAATATCGGCCCATGCCTCCACATAGCGGTGTTGGAAAGCGTCATCAAGAATGATCAGTTCGATTTCAGGATGGGCTTCGCGAAGTTTTTTGATCCCTTCGGTCCGTTTTTCGCAGACGGCTACGGGGATTTCAGGATACTTCAGTTTGATCTGTTTGGGTTCGTCACCGATGGCGCGGAAGGAGGATTGGACGGTCGAAAGAACAAATCCCCGGGTTTTGCGTTTATAACCGCGCGACAGGACGGCCACTTTGAAGATAGGGGAGAGTTTTTCTATCAGAAATTCGGTGACAGGGGTTTTACCGGTACCGCCGACCGTCAGGTTACCTACGCAAACAATAGGAATATCAAACTCTTCGCTTTTGAGGATATTCCAATCGAAGAGTTTGTGTCGAATCCTGACAACCAGTTCATATATCCAAGCCAGGGGGGCGGCCCAGAGTTTACGTAGCATAAAAAACATTCTTCCTAGCTCTCAAAAATAGGCAAAAAAGATTGTATTTCAAATTAAAATGCTGTTTCAGACGGATAAAACAGCATTTTGTTGCAGTAAAACTTTTGACCAAAGGAAGAGTGATAGTGAACACCGTAACCGAACTATTCTGAAAAAATGTCCCGCAAAGTTTGCTTCAAAGCCCACCAGGATTGAGGCACAAACACAAATAAACTTCGAGACCCACTTTCCTGATTCTCTTTTTGATAAATTAGAATTACTGCCTGACGTATAGTGCACCGCTTTTGCCGAGACGTTTTTGTAGCCTATTGGTTTACATGAAACGATTCTTCCAAGGCAACACCTTGCACATTGGTACTTGCCAACAGATCTCAAACAATCGGATCACTTTTATTTTTATTCTTTTCTATTCAATAAAGAAACACCCCATCATAAGTCGGCTCATGCGAACCGTTTATGACGGGGTGGTTGATAAGTAAAGTAACGCTTCAGGTGTAATGAGGCGTTTTATTGAATATCGTAACGGCAGGGCAACAGGGCCTGAACACCCTCGCGAGAGAGGATACGCTGCAGGGTTGCATAGTCACGATAGAGTGTACCGAGTTCACCCTGGAAGGGGTCTTTGACAGCTGTCTGGGACGTTAACATGAAAAGGATGCGCGTCAACAGATCGGGAGTATTGCTGGGTGCACTGATCGAGAAATCTTCACCAACACCGGCACGATCAGCTGCCAACGCAATGGCCTCGAGCAGTCCGCCGTATGAATCGATCAAACCGTTACCGAGCGCACTGACACCCGACCATACACGACCTCCTCCGAGCGAATCGACCTGTTCCCGCGTCAGATTACGGCCGGAGGCCACATGGTCAACAAATTGCGCATAGGTATGTTCGACACTGTGTTGCAGATAGTTGCGTTCAGCATCCGAGAGAGCCCGGAACGGTACGCCGAGATCGGCCGAAGGATTGGTTTTGGCCACATCAACCGTAATACCAAGCTTATCTTTCAAGCCGTTTTGTGCATTAAACAGCAGTCCGAAGACACCGATCGATCCGGTAATGGTGGTTGGGGAGGCCAGAATCGCATCGGCCGGACAGGAGATGTAATACCCGCCCGAAGCGGCCATATCGCCCATGGAGACAATGACCGGCTTTTTATCCCGAAGCAGCTCCATCTCGTGCCAAATCACCTCGGAGGCCAATGCACTGCCTCCGGGAGAGTTGACCCGTAACACTACCCCTTTGACCTCATCCTGATCTCGCAACTCAGCCAGCTTTGCAGCCAAGGTTTCGCCGCCCACCATCGGCTGAGGCGCATCGCCATCGACAATCTCGCCGTCGGCATAGACCACCGCAATCAGGTTGTCCGACTTATTGACCGCGACACTTTGAGCCACATAATCCTCAAAAGCGTAATAGTTGGGCGTCTCCTGATCGGTCATTCCGGCCAGCAATGAATCCATATCAGCACCGTAAGCCAACGAATCGACCAACCCTTTGGCAACAGCCTGTTCGGCATCGTTAATAGTCAACTCCGAGGCATAACGCTGCAGGGCTATCGAATCGATCGAACGTGCTTGTGCCACCTGACTGACCACATGATTCCAGATGGTTCCGATCAATTTTTCGGTCTGGAGACGATTCTCAGGACTCATCTTATCCATAATGAAGGGCTCAACGGCACTTTTGTAAGCACCATGACGCACCACTTCGGGCTGTACACCCAACTTATCGAGCAACCCTTTGTAGAAGATCACATTCGAAGCCATACCTTTCCACAACAGACTACCCTGAGGATTCATATAGATGCGGTCGGCTACCGAACTGAGGTAGTAGCTCTTCTGGGTATAAAAATCGGAATAGGCAATAATAAATTTGTCCGACCCCTCTTTGAAGTCCAGCAGGGCATTTCGCAGCTCCTCCATGGTTGCCAGACCGATCGATGCAGCCGGATTTATATTCAGATAGATACCGTCGATATGTTTATCTGCCTTGGCACGTTGGATCGCACCCAGCACATTGAGCATCGGCATCTCAAAACCACTTCCCATCGTCAATCGCTCCAAAGAGGAGATACGCTCCTGAACCGGATTATCCACAATGGGCACCGAAAGGTCTATTTTCAAAATTGAATGGGAGGATGGTGTCGAAACCGAAGAGGCATCCACGCCGCTGCTCACGGCACTCAGCCCGATTCCGACCACAAACATGACACCCAACACCACAAAGAAGATACCTCCCACGACAAAGGCCAGCAAAGAGGCAAAGAAGGTTTTGAAAAATGCGTTCATCTTACTTTCTTTTATTTTACTTTTCTCACTTGCTTATCCAACCAAACATTCCTTATGTTATGTATAGATCAATGAGTCAGGCTGCATATCTTTTTCAGAGGATACATCGGATCATCTCTCCATATCCTTAATAAAACGTCCGTTTGGTTTCAATTTTTATTTTTATTGACTTTTCGTTTCCAGCCAATCTATCGCATAGAATAAAAGAGTCGGAATAAAACAGATCGGGTCAATAAAATTTTCCACTTTGGCCGATCGTTTCATTTCCGTAAGATCGGCTCACATTTACAAAAATAGTAACTTTTGGGAGATCCTAAGCAGTTTATTACCTTTGCAGACAACACTTAATACCAGCCATTATGGATCAAAAAGATATTTTGGAAGCCCTTCGGAAAGTCAAACATCCCGAAACGGGCAACGATATCGTTTCACAAGGAATGGTCGAAAATTTGGTGGTAAACGACTCGAAAATTCAGTTTACCCTCTCGTTTTCGCGCAGTCGTGATCCGTTTGCCGCCTCCCTGAAACGGGCTTGCGAAACGGTACTTGCCGAGGCCTTTCCGCAATATGCCGACCACATCTCAGTCTTTATCAAAGAGGCCGCTCCGAAAAAGGTCGAGCCCAAGAAACCCCAACCCGGTACCTGGACCGGCGGGATCAAACAGATCATCGCGATCAGCTCTGCAAAGGGTGGTGTCGGAAAGAGTACCGTAACAGCCAATTTGGGCGTAGCACTCCAGCGTATGGGGTATAAAGTCGGTATTTTGGATGCCGACATTTACGGCCCGTCGATGCCTACGATGTTCGGAGTCGAAGGGTATCAACCAGCAGGAGACGAAGAGGAGGAGGGAAATCCGCGTATCTATCCGGCCCTGAGCATGGGGATCAAGGTGATGTCGATCGGGTTCTTCATCAATCCGAAAGATGCGTTGATCTGGCGGGGCCCGATGGCAACCAATGCGCTGCGTCAGTTGGTTCACCAAACCGATTGGGGAGAGTTGGATTTTCTGTTGATTGATATGCCTCCCGGAACGGGCGATATTCACCTGTCATTGATGCAGGACCTGAAGATTACCGGAGCCATCATTGTCAGCACCCCGCAAAAGATCGCTGTTGCGGATGTACGGCGAGGCATCAGTATGTTCCGGGCCAAACAGATCAACATTCCGGTGTTAGGAATTGTTGAAAACATGGCTTGGTTTACGCCGGCAGAGCTGCCCGGTAACCGGTATTACATTTTCGGAAAGGGTGGTGCACAGGAATTGGCTCAGAGCGAAAATATCCCTGTTTTGGCAGAGATTCCGTTGATTCAGAGCGTTCGCGAGGCGGCCGATGAGGGAATGCCGATTGCCTCTCAGGAGAGTGCTTCTGCTGTTTTCTATACCGATTTGGCCAACAATCTGCTCAAAGAGCTTCATTGGGAAGCGCAGTGATGATAACTTTTTTCACAATTGGGCGCAGTGGCATGTTCGTCAGCAGTTTACCTGCAAAAGACAATTTACAATAAAGTGTTCAAAAGCGTTCAATTGGTTGTGAATCGAAAATGAAAGATTCTTGAGAAAAAGAGTTGACAAAACGATTTTTATTCGGGTATAATGCAGCGAAAAGAAAATGCAAACGTTTTTATTACAGAATGTCAAAAGTTTTCAACGCTCTTTTTTCACGAAGATTCAAGACGGAAAACGGAGTGTTGATTTGTTCATAAAGGTTTTCAACCGCTGTTGACAACCGAGACGTTTCAACAGCTATAATAAATACAAGGTGAATTTACGGAGTGTATCGATTCTTGATAACTTGTCACTAAAGTATTGATAACTGAGACGTAAATTTACTGTTAGAAAGTTAACAACAACACTAACCTACATTATTCTTCTTTTTAGTTTTTTAATTTAAAAAAAGAGAAAAGAAAAATATAAATAAGAATTGTTCAAATCGGAGAAGATGAAGAACGCACAGTTTACAGAAGAGCAGCTTCGTCAGATCGAACAGATCCGGAGCCTGGCCAAACAGAAGAATGCGGTTGTTTTGGCCCACTACTATACCCGTCCGGAGATTCAGGAGGCTGCTGATTTCATTGGCGATTCGCTGGCCTTGTCGGAAAAGGCGGCCAATACCGATGCGGATATTATCCTCTTTGCCGGGGTCCATTTCATGGCAGAGACGGCCAAGATCCTCTCTCCGCAGAAGAAGGTGCTGTTGCCCGATCCGGAAGCGGGATGTTCATTGGCGGCATCGTGCGAAGCCAAAGCATTTGCCGAATTTTTGAAACAGTATCCCGGTTATACGGTCGTCTCCTATGTGAATACTTCGGTTGGGGTGAAGGCGCTGACCGATATTTGCTGCACCTCGAGCAATGCGGTACAGATTGTCCGTTCGCTGCCCGAAGATGCCAAGATTGTCTTTGCTCCGGACCGCAACCTCGGCAACTACATTCAGAGCGTAACGGGACGCAAAATGGTGGTTTGGGATGGTGCCTGCCATGTACATGAGGAGTTTTCGTTGGAGAAGATCCTGGAGTTGAAACGTGAATATCCGCAGGCGAAGGTGTTGGCTCACCCCGAGTGCAAGAAACCGGTGCTGATGGTGGCCGATTATGTGGGCAGTACGGCAGCGTTGCTCAAGTATGCCACCGAGAGTGATTGCAACACCTTTATTGTGGTAACCGAGCCGGGGATCCTGCACCAGATGGTTAAGGATAATCCGACAAAACGGTTTATTCCGGCCCCTCCGATCGACTCTACGTGTGGATGCAATGACTGTACCTACATGAAGATGGTGACGCTCGAGAAGATGATTTCTGCACTGCAGAACGAACAACCCGAGGTAGAGATCGAGGAGTCGATTCGTGCCAAGGCGGAACGCTCCATTCGCAACATGTTGGCGATCAAACTTTAATTGATGATCGCTAACGTAGGAATTGCTCTATGGTGATGTTTACGGGTATTCGATAACGGATTGGTAAATCAATCTTTCGTTAAGTTCTTCTTTCTATTCTGTTAGATATCAATATTTTTATTGATCAAATTCTTTATATAACTCATGGTGAGCATTATAAGAGAAAGAGGAGTAAAGAAGTAAAGCTTGAGCGATCGAATTTATGCCAATGGGTTGACTCTGGATATCCAGCGTGGAAAGTATTTCGCTTAATAAGAAACGTGTAAATACAAAATAGATAACAATGAGAAAAATGAGTAAATGGTGTAGCTGGTTGCTCAGTGGATTGCTGGTAGCCACCGGTTTACAGGTTCGGGCTGATGAGGGGATGTGGTTGTTACCCTACCTGCAAAAGCTCAACATTAAGGAGATGAAGGCTAAAGGGTTGAAGTTGTCGGCAGACCAGATTTACAACCTGAATGGCAATTCGCTTAAAGATGCTATTGTGATCTTTGGTGGGGGATGTACCGGAGAGATTGTTTCGGCCAATGGATTGATCTTTACCAATCACCATTGTGGATATGGATTGATTCAACGTTTGAGTAGCGTTGAGCACGATTATCTCGAAAATGGTTTCTGGGCAATGAACTATAATGAGGAGTTGCCCTGTCCGGGAATGACCATAACCTTTATTCGTAGCATCGAGGATGTGTCGGATCAGATTCTGCCGAAGTTGAAGGATTCGATGAGCGAAACGCAGCGCCAACATTGTGTTGACTCGTTGAGCAAAGCCATCACCAAAGCTGCACTGCCTGAGAACAGTACCAAAGAGGCTTTTATTGAATCTTTTTTTGGAGGGAATCAATATTTGATGTTTGTCGTTGAGCGGTATAAAGATATCCGCCTGGTAGGAACTCCTCCTTCGTCGATTGGTAAGTTCGGTGGGGATACCGATAACTGGATGTGGCCTCGTCATACAGGCGACTTTTCCATCTTCCGGGTCTATTCGGACAAAGAGGGTAAGCCAGCGACCTATTCCAAGGATAATGTTCCCTATTCTACTCCTACCCATCTGAAAATCTCTTTGAAAGGGGTTAAACCGGGTGACTTCACCATGATTATGGGTTTCCCCGGTTCTACGGAGCGTTACATGACCTCTTATGAGATCGATCAGGTACTGAACATTTTCAATCCGAATCGTATCTTCATTCGTGGCGAGCGTCAGAAGCTCATGATGGAGGATATGGTTGCCAGTGAGAAAGTGCGGCTTCAGTATGCAAACAAGTATGTCGGCTCTTCGAACTATTGGAAGTATTCAATTGGTGAGAGTCGCGGTTTACGCAAGTTGGGGGTTAAAGGGCAAAAAGAGGCGCTTGAGGCCCGTTTCCGTGCTTGGGTGAATGAAGACCCAGCTCGTCAACAAAAGTATGGCAATGCCCTTGATTTAATCAAGGAGTCGATTCATGAACTGAATCCGATTTTTAATTACTATCAGTACATTTCTGAAGCACTGATACGTGGCACGGAGATCATCGACTTTGCTAGCATGGCAGACCAAATGTTGGTGGATTCCCTGCCCAATGGGTTGGATACGGCGGCAGTTGCCAAGTATTTAAAGGATGTTTCCAATATCTATAAGGACTACAATACGCCGACCGATCGTAAGATTGCAAAACGTATGATCCGAATTGTCTATGATAGTTTATCCAAAGAGGAGCGTCCTGATATTTTCAATGTAATAGATTCACTTTATGCCGGTAACGTTGAGCGTTACGTAGATGATTTGTTCGATAACTCTTTGTTTGCTTCACAGGAGCGTTTTGAAACTTTCCTGAAGAATCCGAGTGCCGATCAACTCAAGAATGATCCTGCTTATTTGTTGAGTAAGTCGGTATCACGTGCCTATTCTCGTGATGATAAGCGGGTAAGGGAGTTGAACATTCAATATGGGCGTGGCCATCGTCTTTATGTTGCAGGTTTAATGGAGATGATGCCGGATCACAAGTTCTATCCGGATGCCAATTTTACGATTCGTTTGACCTATGGTCAGGTGTTACCTTATCGGCCGGCAGATGGTGTGATTTACGATTATTACACGACCCTTGAAGGGGTAATTGCCAAAGAAGACCCGAACAATCCTTTGGAATTCACCGTACCCGATAAATTAAAAGAGCTCTTTAAAAATAAGGATTATGGGCAGTATGCTGAGAATGGTACGGTACATGTCGGTTTCTTGACCAATAACGATATTACCGGTGGTAATTCTGGCAGCCCGGTGTTGAACGCGAAAGGCGAACTGGTAGGTTTGGCTTTTGATGGCAACTGGGAGGCGATGAGTGGTGATGTGGCGTTTGAACCGGAGCTGCAGCGCACAATCTGTGTTGATATTCGTTATGTGCTCTTCGTGATTGAAAAGTATGCTGGAGCCACCCGCCTGATTGATGAATTGACGCTGGTTAAATAGTTTTTATTGACCTCTGTATTGCAGGGAACAATCCGTCGTTAAAGGATTGTTCCCTTTTTTTGTTGCAATATGTGACGTAAAATAGCCTCTGAAAACTATTTATATTTGAAAATACGTTATTTTTGTGATTTGAACGCTATTAATGCTAATGCGAAGTATATGAGTACGGTAAATGAAGAGCCGGTTTCAAATGAGAGATCGCTCAATTTTCTTGAAGAGATAATCGAAAAGAGCCTTTCAGACGGCTCAGTCAAACAGATTCATACCCGTTTCCCGCCGGAACCGAACGGCTATTTGCACATCGGCCATGCCAAGAGTATCTGCCTCAATTTTGGTTTGGCTAAACGTTACGGTGGATTGTGTAATCTTCGTTTCGACGATACTAACCCCGTAAAAGAGGATGTTGAGTATGTCGATTCGATCAAAGAGGATGTTCATTGGTTGGGTTTTGACTGGGCTGAAGAGCATTATGCTTCCGACTATTTTGATCAGCTGTACGATTGGGCTGTGGAGTTGATCAAGATAGGTAAAGCCTATGTGGATGATCAATCTCAGGAGGAGATCCGACTCAATCGTGGTACGGTAACTGTACCGGGTAAGGAGAGTCCTTGGCGTAATCGTTCGGTTGAGGAGAACCTGGATCTTTTTGCCCGGATGCGTGCCGGAGAGTTTGCTGATGGCGAAAAGGTGTTGCGTGCCAAGATCGATATGGCTCACCCAAATATGTTGTTGCGTGACCCGATCATGTACCGTATTCTTCACTCGGAACACCACCGTACCGGAAACAAATGGTGCATCTATCCGATGTACGATTATGCACATGGTCAGTCCGATTCAATTGAGGGCATTACCCATTCGATTTGTACACTTGAGTTTGATGTGCATCGTCCTCTGTATGATTGGTTTATCCAGCAATTGGGTATTTTCCAGAGTCACCAGTACGAGTTTGCCCGTTTGAACCTGACCTATACGATGATGAGCAAACGTAAGTTGTTGCAGTGCGTACAGGAGGGTATCGTGATGGGTTGGGATGATCCGCGAATGCCGACCATTTGTGGTTTGCGTCGTCGTGGTTATACCCCTGAGAGTATCCGTATGTTCGCTGATAAGGTAGGCGTTGCAAAACGTGACAATATCATTGATCTCGGGTTGTTGGAATTCTGTGTCCGTGAGGATCTGAATAAATGTGCTGAACGTCGTATGGCTGTTCTCGATCCGATCAAGGTCGTAATAACCAATTACCCCGAGGGTCAGACTGAGATGGTAGATTGTGTAAACAATCCTGAAGATGAGTCTGCAGGTCGTCGTAGTGTGCCATTTTCTCGCGAAATTTTCATTGAACGGACCGACTTTATGGAGGAGCCGCCTAAGAAGTATTATCGTCTTTCTCCGGGTAAAGAGGTGCGTTTACGCTATGCTTATTTGATCCGTTGTGATGAGGTGATTAAGAACGATGCGGGTGAGATTGTAGAGTTGCGTTGTACTTATGATCCTATGTCCAAGGGTGGCCAGTCATCTGATGGTCGTAAAGTAAAGGGCGTAATTCATTGGGTATCTGCTCTGCATGCTAAAGAGGCCGAAATTCGCCTGTTTGATCGACTTTTCACCCGTGAGTGCATGGATGACATTGAAGAGGGTAAAACCTTCAAAGATTACCTTAATCCTGACTCTATGAAGGTTGTTAAGGGTTATATAGAACCCTCTCTGCAAGGTGTACCGACTGGTAGCAAGTATCAGTTCGAGCGTATAGGTTACTTCTGTGCGGACAAAGACTCTACACCTGAGAAGATGGTCTTTAACCGAACGGTTACGCTGAAGGACAGTTGGGCTAAGTTGGCCTCAAAATAATTTGTTTATTTAAAGTCGGAGAGACAGTCTCCGACTTTTTTATTTTTTGTTTTCTGATGTTTGTGCGTTTCTTTCTGTTTGTTATTTTTCTTTTATCTGTACAGTTGTCTTTTGGTCAAAAAACTGATTATCAGATATTTGTAACAACACCTGGTTATACTTCAATCCGCAACTATTCGAAAGCTACATTTCCTGAATTGAAACGTGACTTTCATGTGATGAATGGTCCTGTAACCATTATGGACTCTTTGCGTAGTGATAGCATTACTCAGGTTCGATTACAGATTGGAGCGCGCAAATTTTTATTTTACGTTTCGAACGATTTACCCTACATTCGTCTCTCTTTTGATCGCAATCGTCGGCGTTTTTCAGGTCTTGGCTGCAATTTTATTGAGGGTGGTTCTGAGTGTGTATTACCCTCTTTTAAGGGAATAACGTTGTCAAAATTACCTGAGAAGTGGTTACCTGATATTAACCGCAACATTCATGATCGTACCTTTTTAAAACGTGATTCCTCCACTGTTTTTGTTATAGAAGCAGATATTGATGAGAATGGTATGATTCATCGGATTGTACCGTTGAGTGACACCCTTTTTCAGTATTCAAAGGTGATTATTGATCAGATTTACGATAAGGCGGTTCGTGGTTGGCAACCTGCAACCCGCAATGGAGTACCCTGTCGATCTCTTGTTCAAATGAAATTTGAACTAAAGAAATAGTCTTATTTTATATAGAAATAAAAAAAAGGAGCGGATTAACGCTCCTTTTTTTTGTGTTTTCTTGAATTTAGATTGATTTCGTAATTTTCATAGCGCAGAAGTGTGGACCACACATTGAGCAGTGGTCAGCGCCTGAGCCAATCATTTCGAAGTGCATTTTTCTGGCTCTTTCTGGATCCAATGAGAGGTTGAATTGGTCATTCCAGCGCATATCAAAACGTGCTTTGCTCATTTGTAGGTCACGTTCTGCTGCACCTGGATGTCCTTTGGCTATGTCCGCTGCGTGAGCTGCCAGCTTGAATGTTACGACACCTTCGCGTACATCGTCTCGATTTGGCAGTGCTAGGTGCTCTTTGGTTGTCACATAACAGAGCATTGCGGTACCCATCCATCCGATCATAGCACCTCCAATGGCTGATGTGATATGGTCATATCCTGCACCGATATCACTAACCAGTGGTCCCAGCGTGTAGAATGGAGCTTCATCGCACCATTCGAGCTGTTTTTCCATATTCTCTTTGATCATATGCATGGGGACATGTCCCGGGCCCTCAATAATCACCTGTACATCATGTTTTCGGGAAATTCTGGCCAGTTCTCCTAAAACTTTCAGCTCCCCAAACTGTGCTTCATCATTTGCATCTGCTAAACTTCCCGGTCTTAGACCGTCTCCTAAAGAGAAGGCGATGTCATATTTTTTCAAAATTTCGCAGATCTCTTCGAAGTGTGTGTAGAGGAAGTTTTGGGCATTGTTATGGCTCATCCATTTGGCCATGATAGATCCGCCTCGTGATACAATTCCTGTAACTCGTTTCAGTGCTGCTGGAATATGTTCTTTAAGAATACCTGCATGGATTGTAAAGTAATCTACACCCTGTTCTGCCTGTTCAATCAAAGTCTCTTTGTAAACTTCCCAGTTTAGATCTTCAACTTTTCCGTTTACTTTTTCCAGGGCTTGGTACATTGGAACAGTTCCAATTGGTACTGGCGTATTTCTCAAGATTGCTTCACGAGTTTGGTGTATATCTTTACCTGTTGAGAGGTCCATCACGGTGTCTGCGCCCCATTTTACAGCCCACATCGCCTTTTCAACCTCTTCATCAATCGAAGATCCTAATGCTGAGTTTCCTATATTGGCATTGATTTTTACCAAGAATTTCCGGCCGATAATCATTGGTTCGGCTTCCGGATGGCGGTAATTTGACGGTAGAATGGCTTTTCCATCTGCAATTTCTTTGCAGACCATCTCTGGAGTAATTGCCTCTTCAGGTTTACATCCTTGACTTTCGCGTATAGCTACATACTCCATCTCCGGTGTGATGATACCTTTTTTTGCATACCAGAGCTGTGTATGAAATTCGCCATCCTCTTCTATTCTTTTTTTGATCCACTCTTTGCGGATTTTTGGTAATCCCTTCTTGGTGTCAATTTTGTACCCTTTTTCTGTATAACTTCCTGTCGTGTCATACAACAGCACATCCGTTCCATTTTGCAACGAAACTTTTCTCATACCCACTTTGATTGGGTGGAGTTTTCCTTCTACGTAGACCTTTTCGGCGTTATTGGCCGAAATATCGAAAATATTCTGATCCATATTCTATTGTTCCACGTGGAACATTTTAGTTTTACCTTAATTATTGAGATGTTCCACGTGGAACATCTCGGAGTTCTATCGTCCGAAGTATACCAACAAAACGTTGATGTCTGCCGGTGATACGCCTGGAATACGAGAGGCCTGACCAATGGTCGAAGGTTTGATTCGCGTCAATTTTTGGCGCGCTTCGATCGACAGACTGTGCAGCGAGTTGAAATCAAAGTCGGGGCGTATGGAGATGTTCTCCAGGCGTACCATTTTATCGGCGATGTGTCTTTCACGTTCGATGTAGCCGTGATATTTGATTTTGATCTCAGCCTCTTCGATGATCTCTTCAGAACAGTTGTTTGTGTTCAGATAGTCTTGCAGACCGGGCAGGTGTTCGGCCAGACCTTGCAGTGTGACTTTGTTGCGAAGCAGTACGTCGTACAGCTTTCTACCCTGTGTAAGTGGGGTAGAATCGATCTTTTGAAAATACTCCTGTAAATCGGCTGGAGTGATACTCTCCCGGCGAAGAAAAGAAATAAGCGATTCTACGGCTGATTTTTTTTCTTCCATTTTCCGGTACCTTTTTTCGCTCGCCAAGCCGATTTTGTAGCCGATCGGGGTTAGTCTGACGTCTGCATTGTCTTGTCGGAGTAAAATTCGGTATTCCGCTCGGCTCGTAAACATTCGATAGGGTTCGTCCACCCCTTTAGTGACCAAATCGTCAATAAGTACCCCAATGTAGGATTCATCACGGCGCAGAATGACTGGATCTTCACCTCGTAGCTTCATTACAGCGTTAATTCCAGCCATAAGTCCCTGTGAACCTGCTTCTTCATATCCTGTTGTACCATTGACTTGCCCCGCAAAGTAGAGTCCTTTCACCAACTTCGTCTCCAGTGTGTGGTAGAGTTGCGTGGGCGGAAAGTAGTCATACTCAATAGCATAGCCTGGTCGGTAGATTTGTACGTGTTCGAGTCCTTTGATTTTCTGCAGAGCTGCGACTTGCACCTCCCACGGAAGTGATGAGGAGAAGCCGTTCAGGTAGTATTCGTTTGTTTCGCGTCCTTCAGGTTCCAGAAATAGCTGATGTTCAGTCTTTTCTGAGAAGGTTCGCAGTTTATCTTCGATGCTTGGACAGTACCGAGGGCCTATACCTTTAATTGTTCCGTTAAATAAGGGCGAGGCTGCAAAACCGCTCCTGAGAATTTCATGCACCTCTGGAGAGGTATATACCAGATAGCATGGAAGTTGATTTTCAACCGGTTTTGTCTCTTCGCTGTATGAAAACTTGTTGGGTGTCTCATCGCCCGGTTGTTGATTGAGCTTTGAGAAGTCGATCGTACGGGCATCGAGACGGGCCGGTGTACCGGTTTTCATTCGTCCAACCTCGAAACCGAGCGAACGCAATTGATTGCTTAATCCGTGTGAGGCGGCATCGCCCGCACGTCCTCCCTCAGCGTGGGCATACCCGATATGCATCAATCCGTCGAGGAATGTTCCTGCGGTAAGGATGACTGCTTTTGCATCAAATTTGACGCCCATACGGGTCTTTACGCCGGTAACCTTGCCTTCGTTCACCTCCAGTTCGGTTACGCTATCCTGCCACAGATATAGATTTGGCGTATTGTCCAGTGTTTCACGCCATAGTTTGCTAAAAAGCATTTTATCGCACTGGGCACGTGGACTCCACATGGCAGGACCTTTAGAGCGGTTCAGCATTCGGAACTGAATCGTGGAACGGTCGGTAATGATTCCCATTTGTCCGCCCAGTGCATCGATTTCGCGTACGATCTGTCCTTTGGCTACACCGCCTACGGCGGGGTTGCAGGACATCTGGGCGAATTTGGTCATATCCATTGTGATCAGCAGGGTACGGCACCCCATGCGGGCTGCTGCCGATGCTGCTTCGCAGCCGGCATGTCCACCACCAACCACTATGATATCGTATTCGAAATACATTTTGTTTTGTCCTCTTAGCGGCAGTCAGATCCCAATTGATTCTAACTACTTTTTTTGCTACCAATGCTCTGTCAAATCTGTTGTTCAGTATTCTTAACTGTTGAACGCCAGTATTTAAGAGCTTTTTCACTGTTGTCGGGTTGCTATGCTGTTGATCTACATCGCGGGAGATTTTCAGCAAAACAACCTTAATTTGTAGAATAGCCTTTCGTATCTTTTCCGCTTGATTGCCTGTTGTTAGAGCTTTCTGCCCAACAATGCAAGAATTAGTATGTTCAATCTTTGGTGTATGCGGTAAAGACGCTTAGGCTTCGAACCGTGAATTTATAAAATTAATCTTTTGTTTCGTCAGTTTCACGAATCGCAAGATATTTATCTTCCAAAGCGTGCATTTTGGCCTCTTCGCCCGGAGCTTTGTCGCCGTGACCGAGTAGGTGGAGTATGCCGTGAATAATCACACGTTGGAGCTCATTTTCGAATGTTGCACCAAATTTAGCGGCATTATCTTGTACAGTATCCACACTAATCATCAGATCGCCTGAAATCACCTTTTTTTCTTGATCCGTGTAGTCAAAAGTGATGATATCGGTGAAGTAGTCGTGGGACAAAAATTGCCGGTTGACTTCGAGCAGGGCGGCGTCAGAACAGAATACGACGGTTATATCCCCCGTACGGTACCCCTCAGCTGCTGCTACACGACGAATCCAGTCGCTGGTTTTACGCCGTCCCGTGAAACGAAATTTGCAATCTTCAGTCTGATATCTGACAGCCATTTTTATTGATTTTGGTAATATATAATATTATAGTTTACCAAACTATAATATTATATCATCTATTTAAGTGGTTAAAAATAAAGCTTTTATCGTAACCAAACTTCTGGATTGAGGTTTTCGGTCTCCTTCCAGATTTCGAAGTGCAGGACGCAATCGTCATCGTTATTGCTGGTAGCGAGGCGTCCGATCACTTGGTTAAGTGCGATTTTATCGCCTGTTTTGACATTCACACTGGCCAGGTTGGAGTAGGTGGTCAGGTAATTGCCGTGGCGGATAATGACCGTATTGTTCAATCCCTGTACAAAGAAGATCTGGGTAATTGTTCCTTCGAAGACAGCATGCACTTCGGCACCGCTCATAGAGGCGATGTTTACCCCTTTATTATTCACCATGAGCCCTTTTTGGGTGGCGTGCGGATGAATACCGTAGCGATCCACAATGACACCGCCCTGGACCGGGTAGGGAAGTTTCCCTTTGTTTTGGTCAAAACGACCCGATAGTTTGGCCAGATACTCCTGTTGAGCAGCAGATTTCGGTTGCTTTTTGTTTTTACGTGCCTCCTCTGCAATAATCGCCTGAATACGCTGTTGCAGCTTGTTAACCTGGCTCTGCTGTTTACGAATCTCCGACGAGAGTTTTCCAGCCTTGGTATTGATCTGTGCTAACGAGTTTTTGTACTGCTTCTCATCTTTACCCAACGAAGTAACCTCTTGCGTCCGGCTCTCGTGTACCTTGTTCAGCTCCTCTTTCTTGGTCTCGAGCTCCGTCACCTGGATGTGCAACGAGTCGGCTATGGATTTGATCTGTTCCGCCTTTTGTTGACGCAGACGGTTGTAGCGACGCATGTAAGAGATACGCCGAGTGGCATCGTTGAAATCTTTCGAGGCAAACAGAAAGACCAAGAAGTTATTCAGTTTGTAATTCTTATAGGCGGCATACACCATGTCCCCATACTCTTTTTTAAGCAAGGACAGGCGTTGTTGCATCATGTTGATGGTATCGCTTTTGGTGCCGATATTGCCGTTGATTACTTCGGTTTGCTTTTCGAGGTTGGCAATGATCTGTTTGCGGTTACGAATACGGTTTTGGATCAGTTTGAGCTGATTTTGGGTCAACTTTTTGTCTTTGTTGGTTTTGGTCAACAGGGCATTGGTGGCTTTGATCTCCGCTTCGGCTTTGCGGATCTCTTCACGTAACGCGTCAAGGCTTTGATTCTGTGCGCTTACGTGAAACACACAGAAAAGCATTCCCAATATCAACAATAAACGGTGACGGCTCATTCTGATTTTGCCTGTTTGATTCGTTTGTCGATCTGTTCAGGATCGTAACCCATTTCTTTAGCCTTTTCCCAATAGAAAATGGCCATAAAAGTATCTTTTAAAGCGTAAAGAATATCTCCGTAATGGAGATAAAGTTCTTTCCCATCGTCGTTTTTATCGAGTGCAATGGCTTGTTGCATTAAGGTCTTTGCCTCGGCGTAGCGCCCCAACCGATAGAGCACCCAAGCCCGTGTATCGAGGTAAGTGGGGGTGTTTGGGGAGAGCTCGCAGGCGCGTTCGGACATCCGATCAGCCAGTTGCAGTTTGTCGATCTGCTCGCTAAGGTAATAACTGTAGTTGTTGAGAATCATCGAGTTATTCGGATCGTATTTGAGACCTTTGCGGTAGTAGGCATAGGTCTGTTTGGTATGACCCATCTTTTGGCAGTTATCGCCCAATGTACAGTAAATTACGCTGCGCAAGGAGTCTGTTTTAGCCAGCTTCAGGGCTGTAAGAAACTCCTTTTCGGCTCCTGCATAATCTTTCATGAAGTAAAACTTTCCGAAACCTTTCATCAGGTAGAGATCGGGATCAGACGGGAAAACTTCGAGAGCCAGATTGGCATATTTCTCTACCGAATCGGGACGTTGGAGGTAAGACTCCATGCTGAGAATTTCGGTGAAGACCTCCCGTTTCGGGGTGGAGTCGGTTGTGTGTGACTTGTAGAGCTGGAGTGCTCCATCCAGGTTTCCGGAACGAATCATGTGGGTTGCATACAGTTGTGTCACGCGGAAATCGTTTGGATAGCGGATGGCCAAATCAGAGATTAAGTTGTTGATTTGGAAATAGTAAGTCCGATAGAGGTCATCGTATGAGGTGATCTCTTTGAAGAATTCGATTTTATTGTCGAGGGGAATGTCGTCGGCATCGAACAACAGACGGGCAGTGGTCAGGTAGTTGATATCGTCTCCACGCCGTTTGTAGAACTCGTTGAGCGAGATCAGTACTCCTGTATTTTTTGGACCGAGCATGCGGGCCTGTTCGTACGCCTCCAAGGCCAAAGAATCACGTCCCATGGCGGCATAGGTTTCAGCCAACACGACAAAGTTCATCGGTTCGTACGGAAAGTTGACGGTCAACTCTTTGGCTTCGTTGAGTGCTTTGTCGTAGAGTTTGACTTGAAAGAGTAGCTGGCGTTTGTACCGAGCCACCTCTTCAATCATGCCGAAGCGAGTTTCGGCCGTATCGAGGATGGCTATGGCCGAGAAGGGTTGTTTTTGTTGTTCATACAGAGCCGCCAACCGCAGGTAATTATCGGCGTTGTTCGGTGCCATTTTGATCAGCTTTTGGCTGACACGCAGGGCCGAGTCGTAGGCATTCGACATCAGATAGAGTCTTCCCAGTAGCCCCAGGTACCAGGTATTGGTTGAGTCGAGGCTTACCGCTTTTTTGCAGTAGGGGAGTGCTGTTTCCGGGGTTTGAACGTAGAGGTTGGCCAGTTCAAAAAAGGAGGGGGCGTGGAGCGAATCGAGTGCAATAGCTGCTTTAAAGAGCTGTGCACTACGATCGCGACCGCCGAACATCAGGCTGTTTTTGAGACCTTCCGTGTAGAGATAGGTAGCCTGTTGTTCTTTGGGGTAGTATTTCAGGGAACGCATGACAGGATCATCTGCTTTCTTGCGCGGCCCTCCGTAAACGATGACGGAGCAACAGAGCAAGAGAGCAGCCGCAGCAGCGGCACGAAGCAGACGACATCCTTTCATAGATAGGGATCGGGAATTAGATCACCGAGTCGAACTGGCGCAGGAAGCGCACATCGTTTTCGAAGTAGAGGCGCAGGTCCTTGACGCCGAATTTCAGCATGGCGATACGTTCCACACCCATACCGAATGCGAAGCCCGAATATTTTTTGGGGTCGATTCCCGAAGCGGTCAGGACGTTGGGGTCTACCATACCGCAACCCATGATTTCGAGCCAGCCGGTATGTTTGCAGACGTTGCAGCCCTTTCCTCCGCAGAGGTTGCAGGAGACGTCCACTTCGGCCGATGGTTCGGTGAAGGGGAAGTATGAGGGGCGCATACGGATCTGACTCTTTTCGCCGAACATCTCTTTAGCGAAGTAGAGGATGCTCTGCTTGAGGTCGGCAAACGAGACGTTTTCATCGATGTAGAGTCCTTCGACCTGGTGGAAGATGCAGTGAGCACGGGCCGAGATGGCTTCATTGCGGAAGACACGTCCCGGGCAGATCACGCGAATAGGCGGTTTTTGGTGCTCCATGGTGCGGACCTGAATCGAGCTGGTGTGGGTACGCAGCAGGATATCGGGATTTTTTTCGATGAAGAAGGTGTCCTGCATGTCGCGTGCCGGGTGTTCGGGCGGGAAGTTCAATGCCGAGAAGACATGCCAGTCATCTTCGATTTCGGGACCTTCAGCAACCGAATAGCCCAAGCGGCTGAAGATTTCGACAATCTGATTTTTCACCAGAGCGATCGGATGGCGGCTGCCGATAGGGTCATTGCTTCCCGGACGGCTCATATCGATCCATGCGCCATCTTCGGTACTGTTTTGTTGGGCTTCGATCTCCGTTTTGAGGGTATTGATCTTTTCGATTGCCCGATTTTTGAGGGTATTGATCTTTTGGCCCAATTCGCGTTTCAGTTCCGGAGCCACCTTTTTGAACTCATCGAGGATGTCGTTCAGTTGACCTTTACGGCCCAGCATGCGTACACGGAACTCTTCGATTTCAGCCGCGGTTTTTGGCTTAAACTCTTCGACTTTTTTGAGCAGGTCGTTTATTTTCTCAATCATCACTATTGTTGGCTGTTTTTTCGCTATATTTACAAACTTTCGGAAAATTTCCGATCTTCGGCCCTGTTTGTGGGTTGAAAGATTGCTCTATGTATCGCTAAACGAGCTTTTTCACGCCTTCAGACCTTTTAATAAGCAAAGGTAAGAATTTATTTTGAACATGCCCCACCTTAGACACATAATTCTGACGATCCTGCTGTTGTCATCCACGATGGCGTCGGCTCAACGGGTCGGTTTGGTCCTCAGCGGAGGCGGAGCCAAAGGTCTGTATCACATTGGTGTGATTCGGGCTTTGGAGGAGAACGGGATTCCGATCGATTATATTTCAGGAACTTCAATGGGGGCGATTATCGGCGGATTGTATGCGGTTGGTTACTCACCCGAGGAGATGGCCGAGATTTTCACTTCAGCGCAGGTTAAGAATTGGATGACAGGAAAGATAGACAATAAATATGTCTACCATTTTCGTTTGCAGCGGCCCAATGCGGCGATGATCACACTCAGAATTGATTTCCGCAATCCGAAACGCATAGCCAAGTTACAGTTACCGTCCAATTTGATCCAATCGACACCGATCGATATGGCTTTTGTTGAGTTTTTTGCCTCTCCAACGGCCGGTTGTGGCGGGGATTTCGATAAACTGTTTGTTCCGTTCCGATGTGTGGCGACCGATGCGGCATTGCGTCAGGAGGTTGTTTATCGGGGAGGGGATTTAGGCAAGGCGATTCGTGCTTCGATGACCCTTCCGTTGGTGTTCCGACCGTTGAAACAGGATTCGACACTGTTATACGACGGTGGAATCTGTAATAACTTTCCGTGGCAGGTTTTGGAGGAGGATTTCGAGCCGGATATTTTGATTGGCAGTAAATGTGTCGAAGGTAATTCAAAACCCATTGAGGATAATCCGGTAGAGCAGATTTTGTCGTTGACGATGATGCATACCGACTATGCATTACCCTCCGAGGAGGATGTTTTGATTGAGCACACCTTTGAGGATGTAACGACGCTGGATTTCAACAAGGCGGCTTATGTGATTGAACGGGGCTATAAGGATGCGTTGGCCAAGATTCCCGAGTTGCGTGAGCGGATTGTGCGTCATGTCGATACGACGGATTTGAACCGGCGGAGGGCTTCGTACCGGGCGCTGTTGCCCAAGGTGGTTTTTGATCGTTATGATATCCAGGGTTTGAATAAGCCGCAGACGCAGTATGTGAAACGGTTGTTGCAGTTTGACAACAAACTGGAGAAGGAGAATTTCTTTGATTACGAGGAGTTTCAGTCTGAATATTTCAAGATGTTGTCCGATGGGGAGTTGAGCGGTGAATATCCCACGGTGACCTATAACGATACATTGAAAACATTTGCTTTGGGGCTGCAGTTGCGGACCAAGCCGAGTTTGAAGGTGATGTTTGGCGGCAACATCTCCTCCACCTCGATGAACCAGGCCTATGTCGGGTTGGAGTATCGGCGTTTGGGACGCAATATGTCCACCTATGGTTTTGATGGTTATTTCAGTGCCCTTTATTCGTCGCTGTATGCTGGGGGGCGCAATGATTTTTCGTCGAAAACGCCCTTTGCGGTCGATTACGGCTTTAACTATAACTATTACAACTATTTCAAGAGTGATTTCGGCATGCTGGCTCAAGACAACGACTTGAGCTATGCCAAAGATGGCGATCTGTTTTTGTCAGCCGGGTTGAGTACGCCGAGCAGCCGTTTTCAGACCTTGTCGTTGCGGTTCAATGTGGGGCAGGCCAATTTCCGCTATTATCAATTGACCAATTCTGCGGATAATGTTGTTCCTTCGGATCAGGACGAAGTGGAGTATAACGATGTCTTGGATCAGAGCAAGTTCCAGTATCTTGGCCTGAAGCTGGATCTGGCACGCAACAATCTGAACTATCTGATGTACCCCACACGGGGGTTGAGACAATCCATCTCGGCTATCTATGTCAGTGGACTGGAGACCTTTGTGCCGGGGGTAGAAACCTCCACGGCGCGCCGGATCAAAGACAACCACTACTGGTTCGGGGCACGATTTACGCGTGAGCAGTATTTTAGTTTGGCCAAGTGGTTTTCGTTGGGGTATCTGGTCGATGCGGTGGTGACGACGCACCCTTCGTTTTCGAACGAGTATGCGACCAACCTTTCGTCGCCGGCCTTTCAACCTACGCCCCACAGCAAATTGATCTATTTGAAGGATTTTCGGAGTCGTTCGTTTATTGGGGCGGGTTTGATTCCCACGTTTGAGTTTGGTCCCCGGTTCTATTGGACCAACAGTGTGTATGCCTTTTTGCCCGAAGATATCAACCAGACGACGGCCAATGTCCGCAAACGGTTGCGTTACATGTTCAACTCTTCGGTGGTTTACCAAACGCCGATCGGGGTAATTAGTCTAACCTTGTCGAAGTATGATGCCACGACGAGTCACAACTGGTTTTTGACCTTCAATTTTGGCTTTATGCTTTTCAACAATCGGGGTTTATTTTACTGATTGGGGCTAACAAAGAGCACGTTCCGAGGAGGTTGGTTTGGGAAATTGCGAAAAAACAGCTATTTTTGCGCAACTTACAAAATTTCCAACAAAGATGGCAACAACAGCAGATATTAAAATCGGCATGTGCATTGAACTCAACGGAAAGACCTATCAGATCGTTGATTTCCAGCATGTAAAGCCGGGCAAAGGACCTGCATTCGTCCGGACAAAACTCAAAAACCTCGAGAATGGCCGTACGGTCGATAATACTTTCACGGCGGGTGTAACGATCGAGCCGGTACGTGTAGAGCGTCGTCCGTATCAGTTCTTGTACGAGGATGATTTGGGTTGCAATTTCATGCACACGGAGACGTTTGAGCAGATTGTGATTGATCGTAAATTGATTGAGAACTCGGATTTGATGAAAGAGGGTCAGATTGTCGAGGTGATGTTCCACACCGACAAGGACATGGTATTGTCTGCAGAGCTTCCTCCGATTATTGACATGGAGGTGGTTTACACCGAGCCGGGTGTTAAAGGTGATACCGCATCGACCAACTCGTTGAAACCGGCCACTGTCGAGACTGGTGCGACGATCAAGGTTCCTCTTTTCATTCAGACTGGAGAAAAGATTCGTGTAGATACCCGTACTCGTGAATACTACGAGCGTATCAAATAGTTAGAACCTTTCATATAACCCGCATAACAATTATGGCTCTCACCCTCATTCCCGGGGTGGGAGCTTTTTTATTTTTATTAATATGGGTGTTAATTCTATCCTATCCTATACCTATTCCATTCACTTTGGTTTTTTATTGGCTCTTTTTTGAGTGTTTTGTGGAGCGTTTGTACGCTTGGTGCGGCAGGGTGTTATTCACCATATCTATTAATTTTTCCCCAATACGACACTTTCTTAGGGTTGGATTTCGGAAGCTCGGACCATTATTGAAAATCGAACTTTTTGTTGTTGCCTCGTGAAATGTTGTGCAACGAACAAGGCTGGGAAGCGAGACAAAGGGCACGCAACAGCGGAAATAAGAACGGGACAAGGCAAAATAGGGGCCGGTATGGTTCTTGGTTGCAATCGTCCGGCCAGTTACAGAGATTGGTGAGCAGGTAGAGCCGATTTCCCAGAGGATACCTTTGGAGGATTCAGGTGGAATGATGGGTGCAGATCGCCAACACCGGTACAAGTGTTAGGGTTAGATGTTAGTGAGCGAATGGGTACTGATATAGCAGGAATTGGATACTGACGCAACAAAAAATGGATACCGGCATGGCTGAGGAGAGTGCACCATGTGTACTATAAATAAAATACCCCGCAGGTAGCACGATTGAATCGTAGAGTAAAATAGTAAAAATTTAGCGGCGTTTTTGGCTTATCGGAGCGCAGTTTTCGGGGTGATCGAAATCGATAACCGGCAGTTTGTTCATCAGCGAGCGCACTTGTGCGGAACGGCGCATCATGTAGGAAGAGGGGTTGGCCAGCTTCATGCGGATCGGGTTGGGGAGGACGGTGGCGATCATCGAGGCTTCGTGGCGATTGAGTTTTTCGGCCGATTTGCCATAGATGTGACGGGCGGGAGCCTCTACACCGTACATGTTTTCGCCGGTTTCGATCACGTTGAGATAGACCTCCATGATTCGCCGTTTACTCCAGAAAGTTTCGATCAGTAAGGTATAATAGGCTTCGAACCCTTTGCGGATCCAGGTTCTGGAGGGGAGGCAAAAGACATTTTTGGCGGTCTGTTGGGAGATGGTGCTGCCTCCGCGGAGACGGTCTCCTTCACGGTTTTCGTTATAGGCTTTTTTGATGGCTTCCCAGTCGAACCCGTTATGGATCATGAAATTGTTATCTTCGGTGGCAATGACTGCACACGGCATTACGGGGTTGATGTGGTTCAAGGAGCACCAGTTGGACTGCACGGAGAGCCCTTTGTCGGGGAAATTTTCGACCAGGCGGATCACCTTCAGCGGGGTAACGGTGATGGGCACGACGGTTGCGATGAGCACCGAGCTCACCGAGAGTGTGACAAAGAAGATCACCAGGTAGATAAATAGGCGTCCGAGGTACCGCATGGGCGAAAAAATTGATTTCCAAATACAAAATTAACGGGAAAAAGGATATGATCCTCTCCAAAGAGCAAAATAAATGGCCTTAAAAGTGAAAAGGATTAAAATAATAGGAGTATATTTGCACGGATTCTGTGGAGTTTTGAGTTACGAATCCAGGATTAATCTACATTTGAACAAAAACACAAACTGACAAACATAGTTTATTGTAAGATGGCACAGAAAAAATTCATTACATGTGACGGTAACTATGCAGCTGCGCATATTGCATATATGTTCAGTGAGGTAGCTGCTATTTACCCCATCACTCCGTCATCGACGATGGCCGAATTGGTGGACGAATGGGCCGCACAGGGCCGTAAGAACATCTTCGGTGAGACGGTAAAAGTGGTTGAAATGCAGTCTGAGGCTGGTGCAGCTGGAGCTGTACACGGTTCGTTGCAGAGTGGTGCATTGACCACAACCTTCACCGCATCACAGGGATTGTTGTTGATGATCCCGAACATGTACAAAATTGCCGGTGAGTTGCTTCCGGGCGTATTTCACGTTTCAGCCCGTGCGTTGGCAGCTCAGAGCCTCTCTATCTTTGGTGACCACCAGGATGTTATGGCAACTCGTCAGACCGGTTTTGCGATGCTGGCGACCAGCAGTGTACAGGAGGTGATGGATTTGGCAGGTTTGGCGCACATTTTGGCCATCAAATCGCGTGTACCGTTCCTGCACTTCTTCGATGGTTTCCGTACCTCTCACGAGATCCAGAAGATCGAGATGATCGACGAGGATGCTCTCAAGGCGATGCTTGACACGAAGGCTTTGGCCGAGTTCCGTCAGCGTGCGTTGAATCCTGAGCACCCGGTTACCCGCGGTACTGCACAGAACCCCGATATCTACTTCCAGTCTCGTGAGGCTGCCAACCGTTTCTACGATGCCATTCCTGATATGGCTGCTGAAGCAATGGCACAGATCAGCAAGATCACGGGCCGTGAGTACAAACCGTTTGTTTACTATGGTGATCCGGATGCAGAGAACATCATCATTGCGATGGGTTCGGTTACCGAGACCATCAAGGAGACGGTTGATTACCTGCGTGCCAAAGGGGAGAAAGTGGGTGTAATCACCGTTCACCTGTATCGTCCCTTCTCGGCAAAATATCTGTTGAATGTCGTACCGCAGAGTGTTAAACGGATCTGCGTACTGGATCGTACCAAAGAGCCGGGAGCTAATGGCGATCCTCTCTATCTGGATGTAAAAGATGTATTCTACGGCAAGGCTAATGCCCCGATGATTATCGGCGGTCGTTATGGTCTCTCTTCTAAGGATACCACTCCGGCTCAGATTTTGGCCGTATTCGACAACCTGAAAGCCAATGAGCCGAAAAATCAGTTCACGGTAGGTATCGTTGATGATGTAACCTTCCATTCACTGCCGGTTGGCAAGGAGATCAGTCTGGCTAAACCGGGCACCTTCGAGGCTCTGTTCTTTGGTTTGGGTGCTGATGGTACGGTAGGTGCCAACAAGAACTCAATCAAGATCATCGGTGGTTCTACCGACAAATATTGCCAGGCATACTTCTCTTATGACTCGAAGAAATCGGGTGGTTACACCTCATCACACTTGCGTTTCGGTGACAAACCGATCACTTCGCCCTATTTGGTAACGACTCCTGACTTTGTAGCTTGCCACGTTCCGTCGTATGTTTACAAATACGATGTATTGAAGGGCTTGAAGAAGGGTGGTTCGTTCCTGTTGAATAGTATTCACGATGCAGAGACGACCAAAGAGACGTTGCCGGACCACATGAAGAAGTATTTGGCCGAGAACAACATCAATTTCTACATCATCAATGCTACCAAGATCGCTATGGATCTGGGTCTGGGCAGCCGTACGAACACCATCATGCAGAGTGCATTCTTCAAGATTGCCAATGTGATTCCGTTCGACAAGGCTGTTGAGGAGATGAAGAAGGCCATCTACAAGAGCTACGGTAAGAAGGGCGAGGATATCGTCAACATGAACTATGCAGCCGTTGATAAGGGTGGTGCAGAGGTTCAGAAGGTAGAAGTTCCTGCCGAGTGGGCCAACATCACCGTTAAGGAGGCAGAGGCTGTTGCCGATGACGCACCTGAATTCATCAACAAGATTGTTCGCCCGATCAACGCGTTGAAGGGTGATGATCTGCCGGTAAGTGCTTTTGTAGGTCGTGAGGATGGTACCTGGGATCCGGGTACGGCAGCATACGAGAAACGTGGTATTGCCGTGAATGTTCCGGAGTGGCAGAGTGAGAACTGTATCCAGTGTAACCAGTGTGCCTATGTCTGCCCTCACGCTGTGATCCGTCCGTTCTTGTTGACCGACGAAGAGGCTGCTGCAGCACCCGCCGGCATGAAGACGGTTCAGGGCAACGGTGCGACAAAAGCCTACAAGTTCCGTATTCAGATCAGCCCGCTGGATTGTACCGGTTGCAACAACTGTGCTGATGTCTGCCCGGCACCGACGAAGGCTTTGGTTATGAAACCGCTGGAGTCGCAGCTTGATCAGCAGAAGTATTGGGAGTACATGACCAAGAAGGTTGGTTACAAAGATACCGTTGTGGACAAGACCAAGACGGTTAAGAACAGCCAGTTCTCGCAGCCGTTGTTTGAGTTCTCTGGCGCCTGCGCAGGTTGCGGTGAGACTCCGTATATCAAACTGATTACCCAGTTGTTCGGTGATCGTATGATGATTGCCAATGCAACGGGTTGCTCGTCAATTTACGGTGGTTCAGCTCCGTCGTCACCTTACACCATCAACAGCAAGGGTCAGGGTCCGGCATGGGCTAACTCACTGTTTGAGGATAACGCCGAGTTCGGTTTGGGTATGCACGTTGGTGTTGAGCAGTTGCGTGATCGTGTGAAGAGCATGATTGAGAATGCTATTGCCAACTGCGATCAGTGCTCAGCCGAGTTGAAAGCTGCCATGCAGGAGTGGATCGACGGCAAGGATAGCAGTGCATTGAGTGCTGCTGCCAGCGAGAAGTTGATCCCGATGTTGGAGGCTTGCGGTTGCGATGCATGCAAAGAGCTGCTCGAATGGAAACAGTACTTCGTTAAGAAGTCACAGTGGATTTTCGGTGGTGACGGTTGGGGTTACGATATCGGATTCGGTGGTGTAGACCACGTACTCGCATCGGGTGCTGATGTCAATGTCCTGATTCTCGATACCGAGGTATATTCGAACACCGGTGGTCAGTCTTCGAAGGCTACTCCGGTAGGTGCGGTTGCCAAATTTGCTTCGGCCGGTAAACGTATCCGTAAGAAGGATATCGGTGCGATTGCCATGACCTACGGTTACATTTACGTAGCACAGGTTTCGATCGGAGCCAACCAGAACCAGTACCTGCAGGCGATCAAAGAGGCCGAGGCTTATCCAGGACCGTCTCTGATCATTGCATATGCTCCATGTATCAACCACGGTATCAAGGGTGGTATGACCCGTACGCCGAGTGTAGGTAAAGAGGCAGTTGCATGTGGTTACTGGCAGTTGTGGCGTTTCAACCCGATGCTCGAGGAGCAGGGTAAGAACCCGTTCACTCTGGATTCTAAAGAGCCGGATTGGAGCAAGTTCCGCGAATTCATCCTCAAGGAGGTACGTTACTCATCGTTGACGAAGCTCTTCCCGACTGAGGCTGACGAGCTCTTCGCAGCTGCAGAGGAGAATGCAAAATGGCGTTACAACTCATACAAACGCTATGCTTCGATGGATTTCTCAGCCGAAAAAGGCGAGCCGGTTCTTCCTACGAAGTAATCGACTGATTCGATAATACGAGATCGGGGCCGCACAATCGTGCGACCCCGATCTTTTTTGTTGTTAGGCGGGCGGTATGGTTGTGATGCTTATTGGCAAATTTGACTACCAATGCCCGGGTTTACAGGGAGGAGGAGCGGCTGCCTTCCTGATGGCTTAAAGGTTGTTTCGAGGTGTGTTGAGCAGACACCGAGCGCAAGCTGTGAATTAATTATTAGTGAGATTGACCAGCCAATAAAATAATAAAAATGCGCTATTTGGTGTGTTGTGGAGCCTGCTGGGTTGAGGAGTTGGGCAGCGGATGGCTGCATGGAGAGAGGCAGGCGCTGCAATCGTTGCACGAAGCGGCGGTGGAGAGAGGTGCATGGGGGTCGGAGGGGTGTTGTTGACGGAGTGCCTCCTCTTCACGTCGAAACTCGCCGGCGGTACAACGAATCCCCCGTTTCTGCATGTTGGCGTTGGTGCCGATCTCTGAGTCGATCGGGTGTCCCTTGATCATCTGCGTGAGGGATAAGCCGATGACGAAAAGGGCTACGGCAGCCACCGCAATGGCGAATATGATCCAAAAGCTTTCCATGTTTTGTGCTGGATTTGATGTCGTTTTGGCCGATCGTGATGCAAAGTCCATACAAAATTATAAATTTGTAGAGATTTCCTTCTTCCCGGGGGTATTGTTCCGAAATTGAGGCGTATAAGTTTTTTTACGTGGAGATCAGCGGGGCAATACTCGTAATGTAAGAAAAGGATGAAGGGCATAACCTGAATAGAGATCCCATGAGAATAGTTATTTCGGGCGTAGGTGAGGTGGGGAGCCACTTGGCGAAGATGTTGAGTGGAGCTTCGCACGACATTACGGTGATTGACGACGATCCCAAACGGATCGAGGAGATTGCGGGTATGGCGGATGTGATTACCATTGAGGGGGATTGCACCACCTTTGCTGTATTGAAGAAGGCGGCTGTCCGCAAGGCTGATCTGTTTATTGCGGTTCGTCCCGAGGAGTCGATCAACATCATCTCGGCGGTGTTGGCCAAGCAACTTGGCGCCCGTAAGGCGATTGTACGTATCGATAACAACGAGTACCTGGAGCCGAACAATAAGGAGATGTTCATCAATATGGGTATCGACTACCTGTTTTATCCTGAAAAGGTGGCAGCTCGGGAGGTGATCAATCTGTTGGGACATACCAGTACGACCGAATATGTCGATTTTTCGGGCGGTAAGTTGTCGTTGGTGGTCTTCAAGTTGGATGCCTCTTCTCCGTTGATTGGAAAGTCGTTGTTGGAGGTGACGGCTGATCGTGAATCATTGCCTTACCGTACGGTTGCTATCTCGCGTGAGGGAGAGACGATTATTCCGCGTGGTAACGATCAGTTCCAAGAAGGGGATACGATTTATGTAATTGCCAATCAGGATGATGTCAAGTCGTTGATGTTCTTCTCCGGCAAGCCAAATATCGAGGTTAACAACATCATGATTTTGGGTGGTAGCCGTATTGGGGTACGTATTGCGGCTGAATTGCAGGAGGAGGCCAATGTCAAATTGGTGGAGTATAATCCTGAGAAGGCCTACAAGTTGACCGAGTCTTTGGAAAAGACGCTGATTATCAGTGATGATGGGCGAAATATCGATTCGATGATCGAAGAGGGGTTGAGCAATATGGATGCTTTTGTGGCGGTAACGGGACGTTCCGAAACCAACATTCTGGCAGCCATGGTTGCCAAGCGTCTTGGTGTCAAGAAGGTGATTGCCGAGGTTGAGAACCTCAATTTCATCAATTTGGCCGAGAGTATGGGTATCGATACGATTATCAATAAGAAGTTGATTACGGCCAGCAATATTTTCCGTTTCACGATGAATACCGATGTGCAGGCGATCAAGTGCCTGACGGGATGCGATGCCGAGGTGTTGGAGTTTATTGCCAAACCCAACTCTTTGGCGACGAAGGGGCAGATTCGGGAGTTGAACTTCCCGCAGGATGCGATGATTGGCGGTATTGTACGTGGCGATCGCAGTTATATTGCGACCGGCAGCATGCAGATCAATGCCTTTGATCGGGTGGTGGTCTTTTCGTTGCCTTCTGCGATTTCGCGTATTGGACGATTCTTTAATTAGCCACATTGGAGATACCGTTAAGGTGGCCGGTTTTTGGCTGCAGAGGACGATTTAAGGCTATCTTCGATGGGATAGGTGAGATAATGGCGTACTGAATAAAAGAGTAGTTTTATGCCTTTATTGACGAAATTGGTAAATGCTTTCTTTGCGCGGCGGCGCAAGGAGATCGATTTTTTCATGGAGCATCCGCTTCAGGTACAGCAGCGGCAACTGCGCTGGTTGTTGGATCGGGCTGCCAATACGGTGTTTGGTCGGGAGCATGGATTTGCTGCCCTGCATACAGCGGAGGAGTATGCGGCTTCGGTTCCGGTGGCGGACTACGATACATTTCAGAGTTACATTGCGCGGACGCGGGCCGGGGAGCAGAATGTGTTGTGGCCGACCGAGATCAAGTGGTTTGCCAAATCGTCGGGAACCACCTCGTCCAAAAGTAAATTTATTCCAGTTAGTGATGAAGGATTGCAGGGGGGACACATGCAGGGACCTCGGGATGTGCTTTGTCTGTTTGCCCACCTCTATCCGCAGAGTCATGTTTTCGAGGGGAAGACGTTGACCCTGGGGGGAAGCCATCGGTTGGAGAGCACCGGCGGTACAGCCCAAGAGGGGGACCTTTCGGCTATTTTGATTGAGAACACCCCCTGGTGGGCGGCCCGACGGCGTACGCCGCGGGTGGAAACCGCTTTGATCCCCGATTTTGAGGAGAAGGTGCAGGCGATTTGTCGCGAGGCGGTCAGGCAGCGTATTACGGCTTTTGCTGGGGTTCCGTCGTGGAATCTGGTCTTGATGAATCGGGTGCTGGAGTATACGGGTAAACAGAATATTCTGGAGGTTTGGCCCGATATGGAGCTGTTTGTACATGGCGGAATGAACTTCAACCCCTATCGCGAACAGTATCGTCGGATTTTCCCGTCGGATCGCATGAAGTATATGGATACCTACAACGCTTCGGAGGGCTTCTTTGCCATCCAGAACGATCCGAAGAGCGACGATATGCTGTTAATGCTCGATTATGGCGTTTATTACGAATTTCTGCCGGTTTCGTCGTTGGACGATCCGTCCAAAGTGGTGCCTCTCGAGGGGGTACAGACGGGTGTCAATTATGCGATGATCATTACGACAAGCAATGGCCTGTGGCGTTATCAGATTGGTGATACCGTTGAATTTACCTCGATCGCTCCGTACAAGATCCGAATTACCGGACGAACAAAGTTGTACATCAATGCCTTTGGTGAGGAGCTGATTATTGATAATGCTGAGACGGCCCTGCATCGGGTTTGTGCCGAGACAGGGGCGTTGGTTACCGATTATACGGTCGGACCGATCTATATGGGTGATCGGAGCAAAGGATCGCATCAATGGTTGATCGAATTTAGCAAGGCGCCGGCCGATATTGAGCAGTTTACCGATCTGTTGGATCGGGCGCTGCAGCAGGTCAATTCCGACTATGAGGCTAAACGGTTCCGGGATACGACTTTGTTGCGTCCGACGGTGACGGTACTGCCCGAAGGGAGCTTCTACCGTTGGATGGAGAGCCGGGGCAAAGTGGGTGGACAAAACAAGGTTCCCCGCCTCTACAACGACCGTACCTATATCGATCAACTGCTTTCGATGTAGAGGGCGATCTATGACACCGTAGGGGTATGGATAACTTTTTTAAGGGGTTCTGATCATAAATGTTCTCCTGATGTGGGCAGCGTAAAGGCTGATGAGGTGCGGAAAGTTTTTCGTATTTCAAGCGATGATATTTCAGCAAAATAATTTCCAGCGATTATTAAGGTTGGATGAATGATCTTCTTGGAAGGTCAATAAAAATAAGAGTGAGTTGATGAAAAAGATAGTAGTGCTTGACGGCTATGCGATGAATCCGGGAGATCTGTCGTTTGCAGGTCTTGAGGCGTTGGGCAATTGTACGGTATATGATTTTACCCGTCCCGAGGAGGTGATCCCTCGGGCACAAGAGGCTGAGATGGTATTGACCAACAAAACGCGTTTGACGGCAGAGTCGATCGCTGCTCTGCCCAAGCTGGAGTATATCGGGGTGTTGGCGACGGGGTATAACAATGTCGATATCGGGGCGGCTCGCCAAAGGGGTATTGTTGTATCCAATGTACCGGCGTACAGTACCACGTCGGTGGCTCAGTTGGCTTTTGCGCACATCTTGAACATTACGATGCAGGTTCAACATCACTCCGAAGAGGTACACAAGGGGCGTTGGGGGCACAATCGTGATTTCTGTTTTTGGGACAATACGTTGATCGAGTTGGAGGGAAAAACGATCGGTCTGGTTGGATTCGGACATACCGGTCAGGCGACGGCAGCCATTGCGCTCGGGTTTGGGATGAAGGTGTTGGCTTATACCTCCAAACCGCAAGACAGGTTACCCGAAGGGGTGCGTTCCGTCTCGATGGATGAACTGTTCCGCAGCAGTGATATTGTGAGCCTCCACTGTCCGTTGACCCCTGACACGCGAGGATTGGTCAATGCTGAACGTATCGCACAAATGAAACCCACGGCGATTTTGATTAATACGAGTCGTGGTCCGGTGGTGGATGAGCGAGCACTAGCCGATGCCCTGAACGCCGGACGGTTGTATGCAGCGGGGGTAGATGTGCTCTCCAGTGAGCCACCCAAGGAGGATAATCCGTTGTTGACCGCCAAGAACTGTTACATTACGCCGCATATTGCCTGGGCTACCAAAGAGGCCCGGGAGCGGTTGATGGCCATCACGACTGAGAATGTGCGGGCCTTCTTGGCCGGGCATCCGATCAACGATGTGACGCGTAAATAACCACATAAATCCCTTGCTATGGCTATGGAGCAGACCGAGAAAAAGAGCTTGCGATCGATGATTATGCTGGGTCCGGCACATCCGTTCCGGGGTGGGTTGGCGGCGTTCAACCAGACGCTGACCCGGACTTTTCAACGGATGGGGATCTCGTGTCGGATGTTTACGTTTACCACGCAATATCCGTCGTTGCTCTTTCCGGGTACCACCCAATATACCGATGATCCGGCTCCCGAAGGGCTCGATATCACCCGGGAATTGAGCAGTATTAATCCGTTTACCTGGATTCGGACCGGTTTGAAGGTGCGTCGTTTGCGTCCCGACGTGTTGATCGTACGTTATTGGATTCCGGTGATGGCTCCGGCGTTCGGTACCGTGTGCCGGATTGCACGGCGGGGAGGGGTCCGTACGTTGGCACTGCTGGATAATGTGATTCCCCACGAAAAACGGCCTTTTGATTCGTTGTTGACCCGTTATTTCGTCTCGTCGATCGATGGGTTTATCTATATGTCGGAGCAGGTGCATCAGGATCTGCGTCTGTTCACCCAGACCAAACCGGCCCTCTTTTCTCCGCACCCAATGTGGAGCAACTACGGGGATCCGATGCCACGCGAGCAGGCGTGTGCCGCTTTGGGATTGGATCCGTCGTTACACTATACGATGTTTTTTGGGTATATCCGCGATTACAAGGGGCTTGACCTGCTGCTCGACGCCTGGGGTGAACTGATGAACCAGGGGAAACTCGAGAATCATCGCTTGATAGTGGCGGGCGAGTATTATAGCGGCAAGGAGCGTTATGCCGAGCAGATTGCGCGTTTGGGTATTCGCGACAAGTTGGTAATGATGGATCGCTATATTGCGGATCGGGAGGTGGCTCAGCTCTTTTCGGCCGTCGATCTGGTGGTGCAGCCCTATCGGCATGCGACGCAGAGCGGTGTGACACAGGTGGCCTATTGGTTTGATGTACCGATGGTGGTGACTGATGTGGGTGGTCTGCGGGAGATTGTCTCCGACGGTGAGGTGGGTTATGTGACTGAACCCGATCCGAAGGCGATTGCCGCCGCAATCGATCGTTTTTATCGTGAAGAGAAAGGTGCGGAATTCCGCGCCAATATCTTACGTTTCCGGGAGCGATTTACCTGGCAACGGATGGCTGATAATTTTATTGAGCTTTTCCGTAAGGTTTCTGCCGGTGATCGGTAGGTTTGGTGACGACGGCCAGTTTCGGTTCGGCTTGCATCTTTGGGTGCAGAACCGCTGCATCGGAGGGGGTGGGTACGGTTCGGTTCAGGCGAGCCAGGCATCCCAACATACAGAGAGCACAACCGAGAATAAGCAGGGCGGTTGGGATGAAGATATTGCCCAAACCGGCTATCGGGGAGAGGAGGCCACCGAGCAGGAATTGCAGGGCTCCGAGCAGTGCAGAGGCTTTCCCGGCACGTTCCCGTTCACAATCCATGGCCAGTGAGGTCGAAGTGGGCAGAATGATTCCCATTAACACCAAAGTGAGGAACAGGGCGGTTTCGACCCATACAATTGACAGTTCGGCGATCAGGAAGCCGGCCAGGATTATTCCCATGGTGCAGAGTCCCCGTATACCACGTTTTACGGCCACTTCGGGGCGTCCACAGTGCGGAGCTAACAATCCGCCACACATGATTCCGATAGCGTTCAGACCGAAAATCAGGCTATAACCCAGTGGACTAATGCCGTAGGCATTTTGGAAAATGAAGGGTGATGAGGCGATGTAGGAGAACATTACGCCCATTGCAAAGGTCTGGATCAATAGATATAGAACAAAGGTCTGATTCCGGAAAAGGGGAGCGAATGATTTAAAGATCGGTTGACGAGGACCTGTTAGGCGTTGAGCGGAGGGTAGAGATTCGCGAAATTGGAATCCGGCGGCTACCAGAAGCAGACCTAAAACGAATAGCAGAATAAAAATTCCGTGCCAGTCGGTCACTTTCATGATCAGGCCACCGACTACCGGGGCCGCGACGGGAGCAATTCCTTGAATCGGTACCAGAATTGAGAAGAAGCGAGCCAATTCGTCGCCTTCGTATAGGTCTGTTGCGATAGATTTGGAGAGTACGAGGCTTCCGGCTCCGGCAATTCCTTGGATCAGACGTGCGGCGATGAACCAACCGATTGTCGGGGCGAAGATGCAGCCTGCCGTAGCGATCAGAAACAGCAGCAGGGAGGCGATCAGCGGCTTTTTACGGCCGTGGCGGTCGCTGAGGGGGCCGACAACGAGTTGTCCCAGGGCCAGTCCCACCATGCAGACGGTGAGGCTCAGTTGGACCATTGAAGGGGTGGTCTGGAAGTCGGTATTGAGTTCGGGTAGAGCTGGCAGATAGAAGTCGGTTACAAAGGGACCGAAGGCCGAGAGCATGCCCAGAACAATGTAGAGGTATAAGGTTGAATTTCTGGATTTCATCTTTTTGAACTTTGGCGTGCAAATGTCCGAATTAATTTCGAAGAGACATGTCCTGATCGGGAACTATCGTGTCCTTATCCGCAGATTATCGTTTTCTTTCGCCAATTTTTTGTTGTAATTCTGGAAAACTTTCGTTTGTGCCTTATACAAAGGACTTTGGAAGAATTACCCGATTTTGAGGTAATGACTTGGCAACTGTGCCGTATGCTGCGTTCTGCCTTGAATTGCTTTCAAGTAACTCGTTTCTGTGTACAAAAATAATAGAATAGTCCGATGCACACAAGGTACATCAAAGAAAAAGTTCGACTATTTGTTTAGTTTGTTTAATCGCATTACAATCGAAGTTTGACTTCTACCCATTTTGTTTGCAATATATTTGACACTCTTACCTTCATTGTGCAGTTTCAATAAAAATTGGTCTGCACTTCTTGTCCATCTTTTATTGGCGTTAGGGTGCTTTACATAGCTTTCTTCTGACACCTTTTCGGGGTGCAAGAATTCATCCACAAATACAGACGGGAAACGCTTATCGTATAATACAAGCGTTTTTACCTTAGCCCTTGTTATTGCAACATAGAATAATCTTCTTTCTTCTCCGTATGGGAATTGGTCGCTCTTAGTGAGCACATAGTTAAGCACAGGGTCGTCACTCACCTGTGATGGGAAACCGTATGTATCTTTATTGCATTGTAAGAGTATTACATAATCCGCTTCAAGACCTTTTGACTTATGTACGGTTAAAAACTCTATTTTTCGTCCTCCTATCACATAGTAGAATCTATTACCCTCTTTAATTGATTGGTACATAAAAGAGAGGTAGTAATCATCAAAAGAGTAACGCCCCAATAGGAATATTGATTTATCCGATGGAATAGAAGCCACAAGTTGCCCTATCGTATTGCAGTAATCTCGTCTATCATAAGCATAGAATTCCAACTCGGTTCTCATTTCTGAGCTGAACGAATGGATATTCTTTTGTATTTGGGCTTTATTGCGTTGTATAAAGTTCGACGATAAAGAAACCAAAGGCTCTCCAAACCTGTATGTAGTTTCAATCTTGTTTATCTCCGTTGCTCCAAAATATTCGGGGAATTGATTGAATAGAGCCATATCACTTCCCGAAAAACGATAAATAGACTGCCAATCATCACCCACACAATACAACTTTGCAGGAGGATTACCCTCTCGCAATACTTTCAAGAAGTTGTAACGGTCAACAGAAATATCTTGAAACTCATCCACTATGATATAATCATATTCAACAGGGTGTGAAGTACGACATATCTCAGTGGCTTGAAGAATAGCATCGGTAAAATCAATTTGGTTACTATCGCTTAACGCATTTATGTAGCGTTCATATACAGGTTGAAATATATTCTTGATGATAAACACACTTCGTTCATCATCTGCATTTTTGGCTTGTTTCAAAACCTCTTTAACTGATTTACAACTTGATTTTACCAATGTAACGAAAGTAACAACAAGTCGTATAAACGCCTTTTCCTGCTTGCTGCCTTTGGGTACTACTAAATCGTATAACTCCTCATCGGTCTTTTCTTGAATTGGTACACCTGCTTCAGCTAATAGTTTACGGAGTTTATCCCTAATATCAGAATAATGGAAATCTGCACTTGATGTCACTAAAAGTTGTGTACCAAATTTCTCGTGAGCCGCTTTTTTCCAAGTTATACCATCATTGTATTTCTGATTGGCTTCTTCGTAGGTTATACCCTTGTCTTTTGCGAACCAAGCAGGAACAAGCCCGTGTTCATCAACTCCGAAATGTTCAAGATAGATGCGTTTGGTTACTCCTCCTTGCTTAAAATATATTGAGAAGTCGGGACGATATTGTGAGTGCATCTCATCTGCTAATTGATGTTCGTATGGTTCTTCATATCTGAATTTCACTCCCAGCGAGGACAAAGCAAAACATATTTTTTGTTCTTGTTCACTTCTCACATATATGGCTCTGCCGTCCATATCGGGGAACATCGCCTTTAGCTGCACATTCTTTTGCTCTGATAATTGCTCTCGTCTTTCATTCTTGCGTTGTTCCCAATCGGCTTCATTCGTTTGGTAATCAATAAAGTATTCCACTATATTTTTCTTGAAAGACGATTTATCTAATAATTTGTGATATATATCAACAAACAATGAATCTGTATTGTCGCAAATCGATGGTTTTGTGCCTGTTGTTTTGCCTATAATATCAACGGCTAACTTATGGAATGTGTAACCTTTCAATCCATTGGTCGCCATTCTTTCGGTTAGTTCGGCTGCTGCTTTGTTGGTATAACTGATAAGTAAAATTCTTTCAGGTGCTATACCCTTGATTTCGGTGAGATATTTAACCTTACCGACAATTGAAGAGGTTTTACCACTACCTGCACTGCTGACTACTAAACAATTATCCTCTTCTAAAACAATTGAGCGTCTTTGTTGCTTGTCTAATGGGTATTTTAGGCAATGGTCGAAAAAGTCCCTGTGCGTGTCAAGTAGAAAGGTTATAACACCATCATTATGTTGTTTTACAAGTTTGTTGATTCTTCCAAAGTCGTTAATGAATTTGGATATGGTTTCTGATGGAGTGATGTTAAAGGCTTCAAGTTTCTTCAGAAGTGAATATGCCTCTTGGAAATGTACCTTATAATGATTGATGAAATCTTTTTCTTGCGTTGCGGAGATTACCCTGCCATAAAAGCCATTATTCAAGTCTGAGGGAATATCTATAAACGCCCCCTCATTAAGAGCCGATAATCTCTCTCTTGCTTGCTCATAATTTGATTTCTCGCTATATGCAGATATATGGTTTAGCTTTTCTGCAAGCTCTTTGGATTTGTTTTTTAGGCGTGTTCGTACCATCGCTATTACAATAACCGAAATAGCAATTATACAAATAACCAAAATAAACGCCCATTGCATATTAAAAAAATAGCAGTTGATAATATTTGATTTGCATAAAAATTAGCGTACTACGGAAATACGGAATTTATAGCAAAAAATTATTTTCTTTAAAATAATCTATTACATCTTCATCCGAAGTTGCTTCATCTACTGCGTTTAAAATTTTTACGAAGTCCTCAAACTTATCTGTTTCATAACCCCCACAAGTTGTAAATTCTTCATCGCAAAAGAAAATCATTTCTCCCGGAATGGTCATTGAGCCTGCTCCATTAAGACTCCTAAATCTATGGCTTACTGCCCAACCTGTAAATTCTCCTTTGTGATATTTAGCGACATTTTCTTTTAGAAAAGCAAGTTGTTCTGAAAGTTTCTTGGTGTATTTGTTCAAATCAGATTTGGCTTCTTCCTTTTCTTTTTTTGCTCGTGAATACTCTCCACGAGAGTATTGAGAAGAATAACCATTGGGGGCAAAAATATCCATAGAAGATTCTGCTGATTCAATTTTTCTCTCACAGCGATTTATTTTAGATATCAAATTCTTGATTTCATCGCTAATTTTCATAATAGGCTCGATAGTAGTTACATCAATAAACATACTATCAACTCTTGTTGATATTGGCTCATAAGAATCAGGGTGATAGAGATAGTCTTTAAGCGTCTCTTTAACCAATTTCTCAGCTTTTTCCTCGTTAGAGAGTGTACAAGAAGTTATAACTAAAGCGGATAATACTAAAAACTTTTTCATAATCTGTCGTATTATTGGGTTATTTCTCAGGGAATAAACTTGTTAAGGCTCTTCTAATGGCTTGACGGATATCATCAGCTTCTGTTTCGCCTTGTCCTTCTGCTGTACAAGAACATATCATTTCATTGGTTTTTGCAGAGCTAAACTGTATAGTTACTTCTATTGTGTAACCTAAACCTCTATTACGCCTGCCACTCTCACCATAATTGACGATTAGAGTTTCATTAGATAATTCGGGTTTAAGTTCGGGTAATATGATATATCCTTCTTTTATTAGTATTCCTGCTATTACATCACTTGGATTAACACTTTTGGTGGTTGAAGAACCATAGATACCGTATTGCCCACCATATGTACCTCCTGTGCTTGATGTCAATTCCTTTGTTGGGGAAATGTATGCGTATTTATACATTTCAATAGGAGCATTCCTTACTATTACAGGCATTCGAAGTGGTGCACATCCATTCATTAATATAATGGCACAAATAGCTAATAACCATTTTTTTATTACGCTCATACACTACATTTTTTAATCTCCAGTTCCCAAAGGAATTTAACCTATTAAAGAAGCGTGGAACTGTATGCCACATTCTTTACTTGAAGGTCGTAGGAAACCATAGATGCAGATGTAACAATAGCAGCCCACGCTATATGCGTGAGAACCACTATGCTATCCTTGCATCTAATTGAAAATTTCCTACGTTTTCAAGTACAAGATAAGCATAACGCTTCTTTTTTTTCGTATGTCTTGGAAAGAGTTGCCTCAATCCAATACAAAAGTATGAAAAATCCGTGATATACCATTCTACTATCACGGATTTTTTTGATTTACAGTTTCATACTTCTATTCTGTCTTGGCTTCGGTATTCCGATGGCTTCTCTGAACTCATTCATCTTCTTTCTGAACCAGTTCACGTGAGAAACCCCGTCTATCTTGAAATCGAATTTACCGTTTTCATCCTGTTTGATGGAGCAGACGGAATGTCGGGTATCAAAACTTCGGTTAAATTCGGAAGAATAGAGTTCACCTTTTATTCCGACCTCCTTGAACTCGCACAGTCTTCTGATTATCCCATCATTAAAGCCCAAACGTTCACGCAGGAAATTTATTACAGGCATCAGTTTCTCCACATACGGAAAGTAGCGTCTGACAAAATCCGTAAACTCCGACAGCTTGCGGTGCTGTTGCTCGTAAGCGTTTCTTATCTCCTGTATCTGTTCGGCTTGTTGCCGTTCCCGTTGTCGGGCTTCGTCTTCAAGTTCAAGGATGCGGTCTTGCAAGTCCTCGTTCCTGCGTTCCAACGATTTCATTCTTCCACTTCCGAAAAGAGAACCCACACTGCTTGCAAGGGCGGTTGCCGTATCGGTGGCTACACATTTGAGCTTGTCAGTACGGATTTCTGCTTTTACCTGTCTCAATTCCTCCTGCGCTTCGGTCTTCTTTTCCTGCAACAGTCTGGTTTCGGTTTCGAGGACTTCATTCTTCTTTTTCAAGTCCCTATAATACTGCATGGTGGTGGTGTGCCGTGCTTCCGAACCCCGTACCCCACGCTGCAATCCGTATTTCGCCATCACCCTTGCGTAATTGTCGTGGTAGGCGACCAAGGTCTGGCGGTTGAACAGGTCATCGGCACACAAACGGACGGAATTTGTTTTCTTGCGGTACTTGCGCTTACCGTCCGTCTGCTCTTTCTTGGCTTTGCGCCTTTCACCCGTCACGATGGGAACAACGGCTGCATGTATGTGCGGAGTCTTCTCGTCCATGTGCAGATGTGCGGCAACCACATTGTCTTTGCCGAATGTGGCTTGCAGCCATTGGATGCTGTCGCTGCACCATTCATCGAGTTCTCCTTTTTCCTGTATGTTCATCATGTCCTCGTGTGTACCCGACAAGACCACCCGAACGACACGGACTTGGTCGTGCGTGATTTTCCGTCTGATGCCTGCCGTGTTCAGCCTGTGGGCAATCGCTTCATCCCTGCCGTGAACGCCATCGGGGTATTCGACAAGCACCCTGTTCAGATGCGTTCTTGTCGGGTCTGCGTTTTTAGGTATTATCTTTCTCTCTATATGGTCGGACTGCGTGGTGTCCGATGTACCCTTTGCTTTCTTTATGTCTAATGAAAAATATCCCATATTATTCCTATTTTTGCGGTTATCGTTATGTTTCTTCTCTCTGCCTGTGGCATCGGCTCACAGGGTTTATTATGCAAATGAACCATTGCTGCACTCGGCATAATCCAAACGAGTTTGGCTTCTGCTCTCGTTTGCACAGGGTTTCCAAAGGGATTTCCCTTTGGCTCGATAGGGTGTTTTTAGCGTTACGGAGTAATGCGTGAAGAAAACGCCCTATTGAGCTATGGTATTTCTGTCTAAATACCTTGGGAGAGCGGACGTGCATATTACAGATGAAATCCCCCTTTCTTTTTCGGTGGCTGCATCATCCGCCTTGCGGATTGGACTTGCTTCTTCTCCTTTATCGGCTCTGCCGATTGGGACAAGGGCTTACCGCACAGGTAGTCGTTCAAGTCCTTATACTCACGATAGTACATTGACTTGTCAAGCAGCCGTTCCCCAAACTTCTCTTTCAGCTTCTTGCAGGTGTTCCGTCCTGCCGTGTCGTTGTCAAGGAAACAGCCGACTTGGATGTAGGTCTCCAATATGCTTTCCGCTTTTGCAAGATTGGAAACGGAGTTCAATATGATATAGTCCTGTGTGTCCAATCGCGGGTGTTGCGGATTGTTTTCTACTCGGATGGTAAGGAATGAAAGGTAATCCATGAACCCCTCGAACAGGTAACACATACATCGTTGTCCGCCCTGCTGTCGGATATGGGTGATGTCTTTCGGGGCGACACATCCCTTGAAGTATCTGTTGCGCACTTCATATCCCCCTGCCATGTTCGGAAAGCCGATGGCAAAATAGGGTTTGTCGGCATTCATAAACCGAAGCTCCCTGCATTCTCTTTTGGCAAGTCCGATGTTTATTCCCCTTTCTTGCAGATAGGCTATAAGAGCAGGAGAGGACAACTCACCAACACTTAATCCCTGATAAGGCTGATTGTCGGAATGCTGTCTGCCAAAAGAGAACGATGCAGGGCGGATGTATGCTGTCCGCTCCTCTATGCGTTTCAGCAGATAGGCTACATCTTCCGAATGGTAGAGTTCCGCTGCCAATGCAATGATATTACCGCCTTTGCCGATGCCGAAGTCGTACCATTTTTCAAGCTCGGTGTTTACCTTGAACGATGCGTCCGTTTCTTCCCGTAACGGTGATTTGTACCACAGATTCCTGCCTTGTTGCTTTACAGGCGTATAGCCCAGACTTTGCAGATAGTCTGCCAGTTTGATTTGCTTTACATCTTGGATTGTCATATTACATACGGTTTTGAAGTTGATGAAAATTTGTTGATTTGATGAACTGTTGATGTAATATGTTTATATACAGCCTCGTAACCTCTCAACATCTTCTCAACAAACCGCTCACCAAAAGAGAAATCCACAAACGGGTATCGGTGGTCTCTCAACTTCTCTTTTGGCTTGTTGAGATTTTGTTGAGAATGTATATCGTTTATTGTCATTGTATTTATACCCATATTCAACAATTCAACAGAAAAATGATAGTATTACAGGGATTCGAGTTGCTCCCTTGTGACGGTGTAGAAGCGTCCCACCCTCTTTATCGGCTCATAGTGACAACTTCTGTTGTAATTGCCCTGATAGGTGGTGTAGGTAAGCCCGTTTGGTGCAGGTGTTAGTTTCCAGCACTCCTGCACCACCTTACGCACTTGGTGCTTTTCCGCCTTTACCTGCGAGTGTACCAGCAGTACGACAAGGTCGTTAAGGCAGAATGAAACGCTATCTACATCCATTGCAACCATAATGTCAAGCAGCAGTTCCGACATCTCTATCTCCAGCCGGTTGCGGTTGCTACGGATAATCTTCTGCAAGGCTTCTGTATGCAGCAATGTGGGGTTGAACCACATCCGGCTTTCCTTTTCGGTGGATAGCTGTCTGTGTTGCAGGAAATGAAGAAAGGCGGGTATCTCCGCTTTCAGCTTTTGCAGGAAGTCGGTATCATCGGACTGCAAGCGGTCTATCTTGCGCACCCAATAGCGTGTTTCCCCTGCGTCTATGATTACGGGTAGATACTCGTTGTTGGAACACAGCACGAATTTGGCGAAGAACGCAATCTCGTCACGGTCTTTGCCTTTGGCTTCCACCTTATAGGAAAGTGTGGTGCTGAGGTTCTTCAACCGCTCGCTATCCTCCCTGCGGTTGAGCAGCACCTCATCCACCACGATAAGCAACTTGCCAGCCCAGTCGGAATTGAACTGGCTGCGGAAATCCTCGTTGGTGTTGAAAGTCACATTGTTCTGAAAAAGGGCTTTCAGAAAGTTCAGGAAGGTGCTTTTGCCCGTGTTGCGTTCTTCCGACACCAACAGCAGGATAGGCAACTTCTGAATTGGTTGCAGGTAGAGCAGTTGCAGATAGTCCATCCCCAACTCGTACTGTTCCCCGAAGATGTGCCGTACCAAAGATTGGATATGCGATAAATCGCCCTCCTGCGGTCGGTGGTCTATCGGTTCGTAGAGGTTAAGGAACTTGCCGACCACGGAACGGTAGCCGATGTGTTCGGGTACTGTGCAGAAGCCGTCATACTTGGGAACGCTGCCGATGTAATCCTTGCCGTAATCCTGTCGCAGGGTCTCGTTGTTCCATGCGATGCGTTTCTTCACATACCCTCCGTTCAGTCTCGGTTGCTCCACAATCTTGTAGAGCGTTGTCCCGACACGGATAAATTCTTCCTTTGCCATGCCGCCATCCGATGGTAGCTTATGGCTTAATGTTACTTTGTTAGCTTCCATTTTCAAATACTTTTAGGTTCAAAAAATGTCAGCTACAAAAATATAAGTAATTGACGGATAAGTTGCTACGCAAATCATAGCAGAATAGTGAATAAAGTACTATGGGAAGATGAATTTGATGTGTGCTATAAACTCAAGACAATTATAAACGAAAGAAATTCTCTCATTTGGTTTATTTCGAGTACCTTTGCGGTATAATTAGTTTGAATAGTTAGTATATGGTAGAATACACAAGTAGTAGATTATGTTTCAAGGCTGATTTGATTGAGCCTTTGAATGATAATGATTCATTTATTGTGCATATTCCAGATGAAACATTCAAGTTTACAAAAGCTGATTTCTATCGTGTCTTTTCAAATGTTATTGAAACCAAGAGCTATCAAGAGGGCAGATTGTATAGTTGTAAATATCCTCCCAAACGAGCTATGCAATTTTTAATATCGGGACAACCTACACCATATAGGCAGTCAGAAAGATGTATGCCCACAAAAGATTTGGTAGGGAAAGAAATCCGAATGAAAATTAAGGAGATAGGTACATTGTGGCGTAATTCTCCTAATAACCCTCAGATAGATGTTGAAGTACTTGAAAATTGGAATAATCTGATAGAGAAATGGATTGCAGACAAAGATATGCCATTGATTATTCGCAAAGAAACAAATAAACGAGGTCAATCCTTTGTGCATCCCTGTGGAAGAGAGATTATCGTTTCAGATAATACCGTAGCTATTTGGGTGTATAATAATGTTCTAAAAGGGATAGTGTTCACCTTATCGCAAATCAAAGAGCTGTTGAGCCAAAAAGAGTTACCAATGGTGTTTATGGCAACAAAGGAAATTAAGGCAAATGCCAAGTACACCAAACCATTAGGTAGTTATGCTTTGCCTAATTGGAAATTGTGTCATATTCAACCTGTGGGATTTAATACTAATACAAGCATTGAAGATTTGGAAATTTCCGATATTGAAGACCATTTTCGAAAATATGTAAATCCGAACAATATGTTCGTACTTCCTAAAGAAATTGGTTATTTAGGAGAAATAGATGTATTTATAGAGGAGCAAAAACGATAAAAGATAAATAGCAGGTGTTCATTGCGTTCCTACTATTTATCTAATCTACAATCTACTACATATCATTTGAAGAATTGACAAGCGAAAGGAGATAGCATACTTTCTCTTTTCGCAGGTACAGTCTTTCAAGAACGGCATTGCGTACCCGTTCCGCTCCGAATGTGCTGATATAGAAAGCAAGGGCAACTATCGCTTCAAGGTTGTAAACCTCCATACTGCAATTATCGGATACCCGTATGCTTCGCCTTATCTCGTATTCCCTTAAAACTCCGCTCTTGCAAAGAGCCTTCAGCCCTGCACGGAATGTCGGGGCGGTTACTCCGAACAGGGCGCAAAGTTCCCATTCGCTCATGGCGGTTGCGCCTATGTCGGTCGGCATGATGATGTTGCCGTTACCATCTGTTGTGATGATGCTTCGTTTCATGGCTATGCTTGATTATGGGGTTACACTTCCGAACGATGCGTTCAGCTTGTTGCCGAACATCGTCAGG